>OFDC01000026.1_pt1 | contig 210161 bp, 194 predicted proteins | sample 1520941 | NCBI WGS metagenome assembly OFDC01 (sample SAMEA94258168, study PRJEB24077) | hot springs metagenome | biome: Aquatic biome; feature: Water | place: India | collected 2012-12-06 | depth 5 m
ATCTGGCTTCACCACCCCCAAGCGCGCGCTACCGTAGATATGTTGTTCTTGGAGTGTCAAATTTGCTTGTTCTTGATTCAATGAGAATTGATATACAGCCATTACCTCGCCGTTCGCATCTCGAATATAATAAATTGTTTCGCTTAATTGACCTCCATTAATGACTTTTTTCGCCACTCTATTTCCCAAGGCATCATATTCGAAATCGAGATCGGCTTTTCCACTTCCAGAAGTTCTATTAATCGATGCAATCTTTCCATCAATTCTCCAATCGATGCTTGCTATCTGTTCTTGATTATCCAATATCAATTGACCAATCGCATCGTACACATAATTATACGCCGATCCCTGGTCTTCGATATCATCCAGAGGCAAGCTTCCAGCTATAGCGTCATCTACTCTGCGCAAGCGGTTATTTTTCAAATATCCATCTTGATCATAATCGTATGCATAACTCAAATTATCAAACACTACGTTGGCTTGATCCGCGCGCGATTGTGTTAGAATATTACCATTGGCATCATACGTAAAACTATTTGCATAACGCTGCGCACCAGTGCTTGTCCATTCAAAAGGCTGTGTTGCCTGTGGGTCAGAATTGGTAGCAGTTGTATTATAACCTACGGCTGTTTTTAATCGATTCAATTGATCGTATTTATAGGCCATCCCCTGAATCAATTTCGCCCCCGCCGTATAATCGCTACCTACTGGAGCTTGCAGCGACGTAACCATCGCTCCGATATTTCCATTCCACAAATTATTGCGCTGTGCTCCGAGGGCGGTTGCACTCGTGACAGAACTCACTGGCTGATCGCCCCCAATGGGCTCATAATCCTGGTCTTGGTAATGAAGAGAGAAACTCATCACATCTTGTGCAAATAATGAATTCACACTGGCTGAGGTAAGACCCATATCTTTTCCGTCTTGTCCCATATCATTGGATGCTTCAAGACCATCTCCATTCACTGTCTTCAACCACCCTTGCAGTGTATAGGCATAGTCCACGCCTTGTACACCTAAATCGCCAATTTCTACACGCGCTAGAGGTCCATGCAGATAGTAACGATAGGTGGCGTCTTTTTCCCAATACGGCAATTCCCATGGCATATCTATGTTGGTGAGCACATCCTGTCCCGAAGCCCATCCCATATTTGCTGTGTACACATCCGTAATTCTATTGTCCGCATCATATTCATAGCGGTGATAGAATTGGTCTGCTTTGCCAGGCTGATAACTCACTTGAAGCACATTTCCTGAAATTAAATCGTATTTATAATACATCGATTTAAATCGGAATCCACTTGCACCTAAACCTAACTCCATCTCTGGAAAATCTTGAACCAGCACATTCACATTACCATGTATGTCATAAGAGTAATGCGTAGCGTGATCAAACTCTTCTATTTGTGTGTCCAGTAACTTTTCATATGTCACACTCGCCACTCGCTTGCGAAGGTTCTTTTGTTCTACAACCCCACTAAGTGTTGTTTCGTAGACGGGGGTATCGTAATAGGTATGCGTTACTTCTTTTCGAGCACCGTTACCATTTATCCAAGATAACAAATCAGCATCATCTATTGTATTTCCGCTGTAATAGTTTTCGATAGTTGTTCCGAAAATATTTACAAAACGCAAATCGGTTAGACCATTCTCTGTTTTCTCACCAGCTTCCACTACTCTACCCAGTGCGTCATATAATGTGTAACTATATGCTTTAGTAGGGTAATTAAATTGCTTGGTATTTTGTGAGACAACAATTCTTCCCAAACGATCATAGAAAAATCTTGTGCTAAAGATATCTATTTGATCGTGCACCAATCGTGCTAAACCTTTGTTAGGAGTTCCATTATAAAGCCCACCCCACATACCCTTCCAACGAGATACAAAGTCGATTGCATTAATATCCATTAGGCTTGTGGAAGTTTGTTGATTTAAATCATCATCAATGTTTATCAACGACCATCCAAATTCACTCAAAGGTTCAAGCAAACCAGTACCATTGTTATATGTAATATCGACATCTTGATTAGTTTTATAGAACGCCCCTCCAGTGCCCACAACATACCCCACTTGGTCATCATGGAAGAAAATATCCTTGAAGTCAACACTTGAGGAAACTCCTGTGGGTGAGTAATTGGTTTGCACTAGAGATGTACCATTCCAATAAGCAACTACGCCTTTCGTTCCACAAACTGCGACAGTGTAATTGCTATTAAAAATATGAAGTGCTTGCAGGTTCGAAACTAAACTTGGAGATGGTGAATGATCGACCCAAGACGAAGTTGGTGTTACTTTTTTACCAAATGCAGCCTTAGGAGTTGTCATATTATCAGAAGCTCCACACACCCACAACTTGCCTTCATTGTCGCATTGAATATCGTTTACATCGATCCAATTCAGAACCTGCTGAGGCGATAGGAATGTAGAACCGTTGCAGGTCGTATAATATGCACCACTGCCGGAGGTTGAATTCCTTGTTCCTACGAAATGTCCAGTACCTTCTAGATCAAATTCTACTTTTTTGAAGAATGGAATGCTTGATGCAAAATCTCCAGTTGGTAAAATTACTTTCCAATTGATTCCACCATCGTTGGTATATCTGAATGTTCCAAAATCTGCAAGGACATATCCTTCATTTGCATTTTTAAATCTGACATCACGAACCCTAGGTACATAGACATTTTTGATTTCATAGATGTTGAGTTCGTTTGCTCTGAAGATGCGCGCCTTGTCTCCTACCAAGAATACTGTGGCCGGACTCGAAGATTGACAAATACCATTGAAGTTGGTCTCTGCGTTGTTGAGAACAACAAAAGACGTAGAGGCTGAGAAACTTGGTGCTCTCAGGACAACTCCGTTGGTTGAAATCACATACTGAAGAGATGTTGAACCGCTTGAAGCAAAAATGCCTTTGATTGGTGTGGTAATACCTGATGTTTGATTCACAATAGTGTTCAACGGAATGATATTTCCTGACGTTGTCTCTGTTAACACTGAATTGGACAAAGTATGACTGTAGAGTCTTCCATTCATTGTTCCAGATCTAACTGTGGTTGCCAGTGGGGTATTAACAGCGCTAAAATCGTCATCAATACCAGTGTTAAGAATAAACCAAACGAAACTTGTATTCGTAACATTCAAATCTTTTGATACGATTAAAGTACCATCCTTACCAACCGCTGCGATTCTATTTGATCCCCCAGCATTTCTTGTATCTACGTCTGCAATCGCTACGGGGCGAATATTTGCTGAATGATTAGGACCACTTGAAATTGACATGCTACCAGTTCTTGTGCAAGTGTACATCCGATTCTCACCCTTTGTTCCAGCTAAAGCAAAACGAATAGTGTTGGGTAAATTATGAGAGCGAACAGTCAATGCTTGAATATTCATATCAGACGCCACGGGCATTGGAGTTGGCCATGTCAATTGCTCTGGTGCGATAACATTGGTTGGATCTAATGTAAATCTTAACAACGAGTGTGTATAGGTTGATCCGCTTGGAACTTGACTTAAAGCCAAAAGAGAAAAAGCACTTGAGGCATCGTTACCTTTACTGATTTGAGTAAAGATTTTGCCGGTGGTTGCAGTATTAGAAATAGGTGCCAATACATAATCGACTGGGCAATGATTCGGACAAACAATGTCGTTGTCATTACAAGAAGCATCTGTTCCCGAACTTGAACAATCAGGAGCTCCTTCAGGCAAAACTAGAGAAGTAAGTAAACCATCACTTGATAAAATAACACCTGTAAGTCCGGGATATAAATCCAGATTTGTTTTAGCCACTTCCATATCAACAATGTGAGAAGAAAGGACTGTACTGTTAGAGATGTCTTGCCAATCTATTGAATAAGCATAGCCTTGGAAAAGTGCCGTGTACAATTTCCCATTTTCTCCACCCACAAAAATTCTCACATAATAATTTGACGCAAAGGTGCATTCTTGGACAACACTTGCCCAAACTGTATTTAAATCTACTAGTGCTGATGGACTGTCAGCTGAGGAATATCCAAAATTGCTATTAGTACCTAATTCAATGTAAGTAACACGTGCAAGATGTCCGTCATTTCCCACGGCCATGACCCTCATTCCATTGAATGTAGTTGTTCCTCCGCAACTCGGATCGGTTTCATACACATAAAAATCATTGATCACTTGATTGCCTGGAGATAATTGAGTCCATGTGTTACCGTAATCCTTAGTTCCGTATAATTTTTTCACACCAGCGCTATTGCTCAGAATAGCCAAACCGCCACGTCCATTATAAAAATGAATTTTCTCAAATTTTAAGTGATGGTTGGTTTCTATTTGATACCAATGATTATTATTTGAAACTGTATAATTTGAACAATGGAATAATTTACCATCTGATCCAGCTGCAAAAGCGGCATTTGGCGAATAGTAGTGAATAGCGGTGTACTCAGGTGTTCGCACTTGATTTACCAAAGTCAATAAATTCTGATTCGTCGCATTAACGACATGAGATCCCCAAGTTGTTCCAAGTATATTAAATGCAGAACTAAATGTGTTACCATTAAATCCTGTATTAAAATTAGCCCAAATAGTATAGTTCGAACTAGTAAAATCGACAGCTACAAAGTCCCAATCTGACATTGATGTTGGAATGTCTCCAATATTAGATGGTACAGTAATGTTTGGAACTCTTTCAATTATTTCGTTCAATCCCGTATCATATTTAATTCTAATGAGTGTTCCATTCTCACCGATAATCAAACCATTTGTTGAAGTACTTAATCCACTTCCAATTGGTATATTGAATGCAAAGTCGATGAACTTCACAGGGCGCGAACTTCTAAATGCGTGGTAACTATTTAACATCAACCAATCTTGACCTCCATTGGATGTTTTAAGTAGCACTCCATCATCTCCAATGGCGTAGCCAATGGATGCATTGAGCATTTTAACTTTATTCAAATTCGCACCAACCACCCCATCCATTCGTATCCATTGCTCCCCACCATCGAAAGTTCTATATACTACTCCTGGTGTCCCATTGTCATTGATATAACCTCCATTGAATCCGATTCCTGAATTCATAAATTGGATTTCCTCGGTGACGTATTGGTTGTACAAACCATTTGGCAGCTTCGTTTCCCAAAGCTCCATGTTATCATGGTCAGGAATAGATTGATGAATGAGTTGGTTTAAGCTATTGTAATAATAAGTAGTGGCCAATTTATGTCCGTTGTAAATTCTTCTTTGTCCGGTGGTACGGTCTTCTTGAATATTTAAAGCAACAGCATTATCGGGTGCATTGATATTGAGTAGTCGCACTCCAGCTGGTGGAACGGTACGCACCAAGTTTCCTGCTTGATCATAAAAATACAGCGTGTAGTGAAACTCTCTCAATTGATAATTCATTCTGAAATCCTCATTCAGGCTTGACAAGCAATGTTGTCTAAAATCATCTGCAAGTACACCCGAGTAATTTTCATACCACTCTTGGTAGGCTTGATAAGCATTTAATAATGCCGTTTCTTCAAGACTTGTAATACATGGATCTTCTGGCGTAAAAACTATATCTGGAGGCAACACTGTGATTGAATCACATGGTGCTAGATCAGTGCATTGTTGGATGGGGACACACCAAGTTCCTTGCGCATTTTCCCAATGATTAGAAACCAGTACTTGGAACGTAAAGGAATAATAATTCCCGAATTGATCTGCTTCACCTGATACTTGAAGATTCTGAACGTCGTCTATTTGCGTAAACGTGTATGATGAATTGCCGTAAGAATCTGGAATCAATTGAAGAGTCATTTCACAATCCTGATAAAACACAATTAATTGTTCCACCGCTACACCATCGATCACTTCATGTGAAAATCTTTCTTGATTTTGATGATAAGGATTCACATATTCGCTGAGAACAGAATTGTATGCGCTATAGTCCGTTAAATTAATTGTTTCAGGTTGGGTATCATTATCTGAAGTGGGGGAGCCTTCATCATTATAAATAGCGACTAACCACTCCTCCAGTAAAGACTCAAGAGCAAAGAAGTTTTCAAAACCATCTCCTTGACAGCAAGAAACAGGCTCATCATAGCAACTGCAGAGGGGATAAGAATTTGTTGCTGATGTTAATGTAACTATTTCTATTCCTGCGGTGCTCTGATTCATTTGCACAGTGATTGAATAACCTCCCGCTGGGTTGCATTCTATGCTCAAGAACTCATCCACCTTTAACCAAAACTCTTGCATATTAGGATATCCAGCAGGTACATCGAATAACAATTTTATTTGCTCAATTTCACTTGTTAAAACAATGCCATCGTATACGTTTATTGAAAGATCGTCCATTGCTGGTGATAATTCTAAAGCCGCTCTTATTTGATCATCCAAAGCAGGATGATTTGAAATATTTCTCACGCCTGGAAAATCAGGAATCGATGGACTGGTAGCTGCCTCATCAAACAGCACGTTAAGAAAACCAAGCAGACTCCAAGCCAATGGTTTTGGCGAGCAAACTGTATCAACAGGCGTTTCACAATAATTTAATTCAAAGCAGCCTGCTATGCCCCCTACATTAGATGATACAATTTCTCCAGAAGAATTTTCAAAATACAATTCTCCGAAGAAATTACTTCCTCCTCCATTTTGAACAGCATCAAGAGATACCACATCATTCCAGCTTCCCAAAGCAGCTGGCTTCGCTATATAAAAATTGCAAACAAGTACTCCTGAAGGTGACTTAATTTGTCCATTCAGGTTGTTGCCACTGATCGTGCCTGAATATGTAAGTCCGAGGCCTAAAAATGGATCATAGGCAGGCCATCCAAAAGTGGTATTCCAAATAGGTATATTCGAAAGAGGATAGAGCGAGGAAAGTAAATTTCCACTTTGTGCTAATTCAGTAATGATGGATTCAAAATGGAGATTATTCATGCACTCCAATGGTGGCGTTACTGCTTCAAAATTTGCCTCAGCCTGTTGCGTGAGTGTGAAACGTGGAATTTTATTAGCGTATAGATGTGCTACAGAAGGTCCGCATGGTTGATTGGTTTCATCTGGCACATTCAGATTTGCAAAAAACAACTCATCAAATTCTGTATCGTTATTGGTTTCATTATACCCTAGGACACCAATACATCCATTGTATCCAGCACATTCGTATATGGAGTAATGAACATCTCTTCTCTCTTGTAGAGTTCTCTTTCTCGAGAGATAGAGCATCTTCAAAGTGTTCCACATTTGGTCCTTATTGGCGGCAATTTGAACAGGGTCCGTTCCATAATTGGTTCCAAAGTAATTTGCGTTTGAGCTGGTAGGAGAAACGCATAAACTCGAACTTGGATCAAAATAACAATTGAACATAGTTGTTGCCAATGCTTCAAGAGACAGGCCACTGGAAGACCAATCCGAGTTGGCTTCATCTTTCAAAGTTTGGCCTAATGGGATGGCATCATTACCAGCGAAAACTTCGCCAGCTTGATCGCCTCTGACAACAAAAGGATCATACGGAATGTCCGCGCCATTCGGATCTGTTGTCTCTGTGCTAAATGGCAGCTCTCCAGTTTGAGAAGTGAACCAATCTGACAAATCATATGGATTACTAGGATTTCCTGTTGAAACAATTAATCCGTTGGTAATGGCTTGATCAAAAGTAGCGGTCTCACTAAGTAAAAAATCGAATTGATCACTTGTGATATAATCATCTGGGTGCTGTAATCTGCTGTATTGAAGACATGAAGAGTAGTAGCAATATTCTGGGTGATAAGTCACCAGTGAAGGTGCCCAACTGGCCTGCCATTCGTCCAAAAAATCTTCGACAGATGCCAAATTTTCGGGATATGTAAATGCCTGAACTCCCTCGATGATTACTTCAGATATGCTTACCACAGCTGGATCATAAACACCAGCAGAAACTTCAACAAGTGCTATTTTTGATCTCGATCCATCATCGTTCAAATAAAACGGATATTCATAATTATTTAATATTACTTTAGGACTTCTCCAGTTAGCCGTAGGTGCAGATGGAAGCTCATTATTTTCATTAAAAACCGAAACTGGAAACTGCTCCACATTTACTTCAGTGATTCCAGGCACTAACGTGTACTTTCCATATTGACCGTTTTTAGAAACATCAGACAACATCATGTTATAACCAGCCTCACAATTTGAAATAGGGCTGCATAAGTCCAAACATTCTTGATACATCCAATCATATGCAAGTGAATTTTCTTCCCAAGAAAGAGGTCCTGTTGCTATGTAAAAATCACGATCACCAAGCTGTTCTATGCAATCTTCACATTCGAATGTGATTCCACAGAATTCTTCATTTATCTCACTTAAAAATTGTTCTTCGAATTCTTCCAATGAATAGATGCACTCAGACTCTGTTTGACTCATCACTTGATCAACATAAAAATCAATTGCATCTTCATTTACAGTAAGAATTTTCGAAACTGTATAACTGCCGGGCGCTAGATTAATCTCAATGTGATGCACAGGATCAATTGGCACTTCGTAGTGATAAGGATTTTCTGGTGTGCAATTCGTGATAAAAGAAACATTACCATTTGCTTCATTGAAATGACCAATAGCTCCTATTTGATCATTGGCATTTTCTGGCCAGATCACTTCTCCGCATTCGTCTTTAATTTCTATCGTCAAATCATAGACACAATGAAGACAGATGTTTGGAAAACACTCCAGTGTCATAGGAGGAACATCCAACTCATATTCGAATTGATGTATGCTTTGAGAAACTGAAAGGAATGTCTTTGTGAACTCAATTGAATTCCCATTAATGGATACTGTATTTATTGAGCTATTTCCATTAGAGTCTTCTGAAAATAAATCAGTCGTAAGTTGTACACTGCTTTGTTGCTCTTGATATCCGCCGAAGTCGTCATTTACACCAGGTTCTATAGCTTGAACATCCACAGGTAAAAGACCTTCTGGATTATCTCCAGCAAGAGCTGTTGCTATGACTTTATCGCTGAGATCCAAATAAGAAACAGAAACTTGTCCATTGGCATCAGTTACCATATTTTTCTTGAAATGGTTTGCATATCCAGCTTCTGATGCAAACAATCTATCCAACTCTATCTGGGTTGGCGTTGCGTAATCGTAGCTAGTGGTGTGGTCATTTCCAAGTTGAAATTGATGCCCCACTCCTCCTTGACTCTTAATTCTTCCAGTATTGTCGGGCGTGTAAGAAACCTGACTATAGGGATAGCCTTTCGCACTTGGTATATATCCGTTTTCAAATTCTTGCTGAGGATTGTTTGTGCTGTAGTACCTTGACGAACCAGAGAGGGGGTCCATTGGAACGCCTGCGAGTTCACAGCTAATCCCAACAGGCTCTCCAATTTGATAGGCATCGAAAGGTAGATCGGTAGCGACATCCTTCATGTTAAAGTCTCGGTAAAATTTTATTGGCGTTTCAGTCACCGTCGGATAATTTGGGCTGAAAGCTGGTACAGGAAGTACCTGAATACTTGGTCGACCTTGAAAATCATAAATAGTTTCACCAACTATAGCAACTCTAGTAGTACTCATACGAGTAACCGTTTGTCTATTGGCATAGGCTCCATCAAAGTAGCTAATAACTTCTTTATGTTTTCCGTTTTCTGCAAATGTTGTGGTCACTTGCCAATTCATTAATCCCTCATGATGATTAACTTGGAACCTCGAACTACCTGGCAAATCGCTATACAATTGATCTGTTTCTACACTCCATTCTCCGAAGGTATATGCGCTTAGATTAGTGACACTTCTTCCTACAGGGCGCACTCGTACTGCTAAGTAGGAAGCTTCAAAAAGAGCAGGAATTATAAAAGATAACTCTTCAGTCGTAATTCTTGTCGAATTGTATCTAAAATCGGCCTTAATATCTGATTCACTTAATGAACCTGCACCAGATTCACCATAAGTAGTATGATAAGTCCATTCTAAATCATAAAATTCCGCACCTTCAAATTCTGGCCAACTCACATTTATTTCATCTTCGAAACCATCTGCATCGAGGTCATTACCAAAAATGACAATCGATGATGGATCTATAGAGAGGGTTGAAAGCTGAAGAAAATCTTTATAGCGCTCCACTGTAATAAGTCCTTCTATAAACATGTTAGCTGGAAGTGAACCGACTGCTGAACCATTAGATGTAATAGATGTAATTCTGATTCGCATCTTGTACCCACCTTGTAAACTTGAGATATCCTTGTCGTTTAGAAGTCCATCGGTTAAAGAATGACCAATCTGTAATGTTTTATTTACAGATAAAATCTGAATCATATTTTGATCGTACAGTTTTATCTCTAAACCAACCGAAACGTTTAAATTAATAATTGCATTTATTGCACGATAGTCAACTCCAAAGGTGATATTATTCTCAACTTTGACATCGTAGTCGTCGCCTGCTGGCATTTCAGGAAAAACAATCTCAAGCGTTGAATTTAGGTTGGCAGGACTGCCGCTATAACCCATTCTTTGACCAAAACTAGTCACCTTTGCTATTGCATCTGAGTTTACAATTAGCAAAACAACTATTACAAATAATTTAATAGATCTCATATTAATTCAGTTTAGAGGCTATTTTGTTTGTCTTCTTTTTATTCTATACACTTTGCCATTCCATTCAACTTGCTTTCCTTTGAGCGTTTGTTTACTTAGGAAGTTATATGTCTTTGGAATTTCAGTCCTATTCTTGAAAGTGTATTCCACTCTTGGCTTTACAATCACTGTTTTCCCTTCTGTGTTGAGAGTGCTTCGCCCTTCAAAATTCATTTGATAAAAGGTGAGTTGATCATCCATCAACTTCATATTGACACTTTCTAATCCGATGTAAGAATCAAACAAAATTGTATAGGTATATTCATTCGCACTTAAAGTTTTTTTCTCGATAGATCTTACACCGATTAACGTTATCAATGCATCCATTTTAAATTCCTGTTTCCCATCAATACTTGATATTTCTATCATCTGACTTTCATGATTGATTTGTATAATTTCATTGTCAATCCGAATCGTTTCACCTGCCCCTAATTTTGAGGAAGCGTAATTTTCATTGATGATTAGACTTCCTGACATGACATCTTCTTCGATACTACTCGACTTGTCTTTAAATGACTTCACAATAAAATCTTGTTGAAACGGTGTTTTCTCCCATTTGGCATAAATATCATTTACCTCCAATTGAAAATTCTCTAAAGTCAATGTTTCCACTCTAGTTTGAGCGTTTACTATACCCGAGAATAGAACGAATAAGAATGTTAGGTACTTCATTTTTGATTAGAGGTATTAGTTTCTTGAATTGTCATGATTCCTCTTTCTGTCTCCTTCTTTATTCTCTTCAATTTTCCTTCTTCGTCGTATTCGTAGATGGTTGAGTAATGACGCTCATCGAGTTGCGCGAGTAGCCTTAAAGAAAGAGGATCGTAAACAAAAGATTTCATAGAAGCATCGAGAGGCTGAATTCGTATATCATCAATGAGACACTCCGAAGTAGAGCAGTTGATAAAGAGATCCCAACTTTTTAGATCCGGCAGTACAGTAAATTCACTTTCCCATAATTGCCAACCATCAATTATAAAAGACGAGGGCTCGGCTGTAACAACGTATGAAGTGCTTGTCGAAGAATAATTCAATCTAACTTGAAGACTTAGTCCAGTATAATTAATCAAATTGGGGGAGTCTGTTGTTCTCACCCATGCAGCAGCCAAGTATTTTCCTGGTCTTGGTAGTTCTCCTTCTGCGCATTCTGCGCATACCACAGGAGGTTTTTCCACTTTACCATATTCCATCGTAGGCGCAAGTTCCTCCTCTGGGGTAATTGTCATGGATGTTGACTTGTACAGGGGTGATACTTGCAAGATGTAAAGCCCTGGCTCTGTTAATTGTGGAACTGTATACTTTGTTGCAATGGGCTCTCCATCATGATATACATTTGAATATGTGGGAGACGACAGTCCATCCTTTATGCTATCGGCAGCCAGTTTAAAATCGGTTGAGAATGGACCAAAAACAGATAAAGATCTTAATCCTTTCTCCGCAAGGAAATCGATTTCAGGTGAGTTTCCTTTCGTAAAAAACCAATACCAGACAGTTTCATTCGATGTGAGACTATCTTCTGTTCCGACATTAAAATCTAATAATTGGGAAACCACTTTATCTGTCAGTGCGTAGGCCTTAACAATAGAATCATTCACAGGAAATGTAAATACATCGTCACTATTGGTGATTTGTGCTAAGGAGATGCATGGGACTAGCAGAAAGAATATGATATATTTTAATCTCATGTTGTTAGTATTGATAGTTAACAGTTCTAACACAACCAGTGGCGTCAATTATTTCCAAAATTCCTGCGGATATATTATCCATTGAAATTGTGGTGGTGTTGCCTGAAAGGTTTCCAATTAAAGGATTGCCGCTTAGAACTGTGTGATTTAAGGTATATCCAGGTGTACCATTAATTATGTTCAGCTGAAATCTTCCAGCGTCGATGCGAATGAGTTCAATTGTCATATCACAAGAACTTTCTTCACAATCATCCCAATTTGTGAAAAGCACTGCCATTTGTTGTCCGTCAGTCAACTTCAAGGCTTTTCTTCCAGTGTGAGCATCCTTACCGATTTCATAGCTTCCCTTGAAGGTTACCCCATTTCCACAATCATCCCATGCTTCATCTTCAAGATGCACGAAATACATCTCGTTGTAGCGTGTATTTGATCCGACTGCTGTTGGTTGTGTATTACCAAAGCCAAACCTTGCGGCAGAATATCTTCCTAATGGATCTACATTTTCCAATTCATTTCCGTAAGGGCTTACAAGAGAGATTTCAGAAACCCACGTCCATTTTCTTCTATCTTGATACCAATCTCCATCCTCATTAACGTTGTAGAAAGAATTAAATCCTATAAATACACCATCTCTTCTAATATTGGTATTTCCATTATAGTATGACTGCTGTCTATCTGTGAGATAGGTATAATTTTTAAATGCCTTCCAGTTCCCTCGAATTCCCAAAACATAAGGATTCGTTGAAATGAAATTGACGCCATCCTTACTCATACAATCACACATCGTATTCCAATCATCTTTGTATTCTATAGCAGAGGCTTGTATGATTTCTTCGTAAACATTACTACCAAAAGAATTTAAAGGATTTGATTTTAATGTCAATTGAGACATCGGAGCAGAAGTAACATTTCTTCTTCCGCTTCGAATAATTTTAACTGGACTATTCGCAGCAGTTACAGGGCTACCACTTTGTCGTTGAGCCACGATATAACTATCATAAACTTCAACTACCCAAGCTCTACCTTGAGCAGTAATAAGCTCATCACCTGGAACAAAGACACTTCCTGCATTCGAATAATTTGCTCTTCCAGCCGCATCAAAAGTTAGTATAGTTTCAAAATTAATATTCTCAAATGCAGGCCCCATACTATCATAATACCAATGGGCTGGCATTGTTAAAGAATAAACAGGATCTTCGAATTGATTTACCGTTCTTGTAACTAGCACACCACCGGTAATGGCATCATAAGCTAAGTTTTCGGTAGTAATTGATGACGTATTATCCACTGCTTTCACAGATTCCAAGACACCCATTTTTTGAACCAGCTTAGTAGTGCTTAGACTTCTAAAACCATTTTCTTCATGTGAGTTTTGAGGAATTGGGATAAGAAGTGCGAATGGCCCTCCGAGAAAAGTGAATATATCCAAATTCCAATTGGTCCCGCTGCCATCAGTAACTGTCTTCTCTTGTCTGCTATCTACAACCATATCGAGGTGCTCACCAACAGCTGCAGTATATTTATTTCCGAACTCGTCTAACACAGTCACATTATTATTCAGCCTTCTTGCCCCATTGTAAGCTTCGCTCTTGTATTTATATTCGACATAGCTTATTGGAGGGAATCCCGATTGAGAAAATACAGACTGCTTCTTTTGTTTACCATGCATATCATTAAGCTCTATCAAGAATCCCTGTGATACAGACATGTAATCACGAGCATCAATACTCAGCAAATTATTAATACTGAATTCATCGGTTTTTTGTCTTATTTGTTCAATGCTTGTTTTCTCAGCAATCGTTGGAAAATCTTTTGCTGTATAAAACTCTTGAATAGTAAATCCAGGAGCATATATTGGTTCGGAATCATTTTCACCAATGGTGATATCTCGAATGAAAACACTGCTATATCCGACAGATGGCCCAGGATACATGGATTCACCAAAAGGAGTCTCAACAAAACGAGCTTCGTCAGGTGCCATGCGATTGACAATATCATAATGTATAGGTTGTCTGAATGGATTTTCGTCACCACCTAAAATAGGCTCGTAAGTTGCCACTCCTGATGAAGAACCATCCTCCAAAAAGTACCAATATTCTTGTCCGCGTTTAAATGTATTGGCAGAACTTGACTCGCTTGGCTTTTCACTGAGACTTTCCCAGTTATCACTTAATGTTATTCTCTTTACGCGTGTGCCTCCACCAAATTTTCTTTTATATGGATTCTTCATTCGCATAAATGACTTTCCTCCTTGAATATATTTTCCAACACCCGCATTGACGCGATTAGAAATTGGATGCTGAAAGAGCTCACTAATTCCTGTTTCCGTTACGAAAACAAGAAACTCATTTAACAATTGAATCCCCAAAGAGCTGTCATCATTGACTTGAGGCGCAACGTGATCACTGTAAACAATAGTGGGTGCATTTAGCTTTCCAAAATTCACAGCTGCCAAAGCGATAGGACTAAAACTAGCACTACTTCCAGGTTCAGCAATTGTATTTTGTAATGTAACATATCCATAAGTTCCCTCAGGCATTGGCCCAGGTCCATCGGGGTCTACTTCATTTTCATATCCGTATTGACCAATTTTCGCATAAACTGGTAAATACTCAAAATCACCGTTAGCATCAAGAGCACTAATATCCTCGGGAGGAATATTTACAAGCACTTTCAAATAGAGATAAGGATCACTTGGTATGTAAGCACCAATCCCCATCTCTTCATCAAATTCAAAATAGTACCTTATCGGATCCTCGTTTGTATCTTGATTGACAGAAAATAAATTAGCTAGTGGATAGGAATCATTATCACTTGTACCCAAGATTTTTACCATTTCCATTGCAGGCTTATCTTGTACGTATTGATAATCGTCAGACTCGTATGTCACTTCTATTATACCACCCGATGGTAGATAAATTTTTTCAAGATGCCACGCACTGGCGTATTGATGAACAGTACTTTCATCTTGGTTACTATAAGGGTAAAAATCATTTCCAGGATTAGTTGTAGTAGGATTATGAGGTTTGTAATTCCCCCAACGGTCAACAGCCATTTTATCATAACTAGGATTAAAATCAGAATACTCGAAAGTATAAGGAGACATTTTTCCTTTAAATGAATCACCAAAAGTGAAGTAGACACTCTTTAAGGTTAGCTTTCCTTCACTACTATTTGGCAATCCTTCGCATAATTCATAAGTATAATCGAAATGCACAACTTTAATTGGAGATTCGCCACTTAAAAAACCTTCTGTTGAATACAATGAAATGGTCATCAGTCTTTGCATTTCCTGATTTGAACTAACACCACCATTTTCATCATTTGCTCCTCGTGCATCGCTTCTTGGTTCATATTGAAAAAAGGCTACGAAGTTCTTCGTTTCAATTTTCTCTAAATACTTAATCTCTTTTGTCCCATAAACATAACTAGCCTTATCATCCTGTGGATCACACATTAGTCCAGAAGAGTAGTTAGCTCGATTATCGTCTTCAGACAAAGGAGCTCTCCATTTATAGTCTGTGGATGCTGTTAAATATCTGAAAATTGTATAAGTACCAAAATCATCAGGTGTAGGACCGTTGTTGTACAAATCCACGTAATCACTTGAAACAATAGCACTCAGCAAGTATGTATATGCATAACCTGGGGTTGTTGTTTTGCTGTAGTAATTATCCAGACCTTTGTTATTGTTGACTGGGTCCATGTTTGAATAATTGACTAGGTTATCCGCAGTAGGAACTAGTGCTTGAACACTTCCCTCCAGCCCGCTACCAATAGCAAACGTCACCTCTACTTGTGACTTGTTATAGACAGGATCTGAGTAGTAATAACACATACCATCATTACCCAAAACAGAAATCTCACCAATATGATGTGGGCGTGCAGCACTGCTCAGCGAAACCATTCCACCATAAACAGATCTGAAAATACTATATCCTTGTTGGGCTTCATCCACAGTTATAGTATTCATCAAACTATTTCTATTTTCTCGCTTTGTGCGTTTGTTAGATGATAATAAATGTGATTGTCCATCGCTATCAATTAAATTGCCGCTACCCGACATTCCAAAATCTCCTGATGGTACCAATCCAACACGCACTGCCTTATCTCCACCAAGGGCAGTTTTCCATTCAGGCTCTGAAGAAACCCCCATTTCGTTTGCTTCTCTGAAATATGCAGGTTCGTAGAAGCTATTATTTTCTTTGGTACCATAAGTATAAGCCCCCACTCCTGCTCCCCAGTTGCCAGAGGTTGTTGTAACATCGGTTGTTGACTCAGCATATCCTCCATGAAGAATATTTCCTGTCCCAACTTCTATTCCTAGTTCATCTGAAACACTTTCAGATGTAGAACGTGCATCAAAGACATAACCCACTTCACTTCTAAATGGTCGATAACTTCCACCAATGCCCTGTCCAGAAACAGCATAGACATCGTTTGTGTTATTTGGAATACCAATGGCACCAATATTTGGAACATAAGGAATATCCTTTTCTCGATTAAAGTCCATTATTGCTTCAGGATTACTCGCTCCATATTCGGAATACAAATACCCATATGCTGGATTTGATTCCGTTTCATTCATGATACCCTGAGAAGAAGAGTATGCATTTAACCCTACTAAACCATGAATACCAAAAATCTCCCCCCCAGTTGTGAATCTTCCGGAAAAAGAAGAATTCACCATACTCATTGACTGTGAAGGTGAATAGGTTTGAGTACCAACAGCAAATGAAGAACTTCCGGAAGCCATCGTCACTGAATTCCTTTCAATTCCAGCCGAAAAAGAAAGATATTTCACCCCAGAGCGCGAATTAAATGATGAGCCAATTGATAAATCTAGTTTTGAATCTGAATTAGCAACTCGGTTTGCGCGGGCTGTCAAACTTAAACTAGGCTGAAGACTTATTCCAGTATTCGTGTCACTTGTCAATCCAAGTGAGCCCGTAAGCGGTCCTTTATGATTTGAAGAACTATTAATAGAGATCGATGCCGATTTTTGGAATCCAAATCCAGTATAGTTATTGAAACTAAATCCGAGTTTAAATCCGAAATTTATATAGCTACCGACATCGAACCCAAAGAATTCAGGACTCATGGTTGTTCCAAAACCAATGGTTTTATTGGGTTTCATTTTTTGAGTCTTCTCAACCTGATCACCTTTAAAATCATCTGGTAATCCGCGCATAGAACGGTTAATGTTTCCTACATTTAAATTCCAGCCTAATCCAACACAGCTCGCTTCATCTTCCATGCCGACCCCACTTTGATAACTTAAATTGATTGGATATCCATCAATCTCGAGAAGTGGAATATTGTAATTAAAATCTCCAGTAAAGACATTTACCATTTCTGAAGTACCAAAGGGAGTGAAACCCTGAACCTCTGGCTGTGAAGGACCAGAAGTCAAAGCCAATGAAATAGTCGGCCAACAACATTGTAAAAGGAAAAGAAATGCCAACTTTAAAGCAACAGTTCTCTTAATTGCTACTAGTCTAAAACGATATAAGATTTTCATAGCTTCAGTTTATTGTATTGAAATCTTGACAGGTCCATTATTAAACAACTCATCATTAAATTGAAATGTGTATTCATTCATTTCAACTTCATCTATAGGGAATGAAACTAACCAATTGAGACCAGGTTGGAACCCGTATGACTGCTCATAATTTATATAACTAGGAAAAACAATATTTCCACTTTCTTTATGCACCAACTGAAACAGTTCGCTAGCACCAAAAGAACATAATTGGACAAGGGAAGAATAATCTTTAGGATCACTTGCAATCTCCTTTAGATGGTCTCCTTGATAGCTTTTCTTCAAGACATTCAGCTTAAAGAAAACATTCTTACCATATTCTTCGAAATTTGAATCTCCACCGGTACCTGAAACCTGCGAGTGTTTCATTGCAATATTTCTCATTTGCTCATGACTCACATAAATCAATGAATAAGAAACGTCATCTATTGATCTTTTGAACTCTACTTTTTCACCTTCTACATATCTTTCAAAGGCATCAGCAGACTCTGAGTAATCTCGAAACACATCCGACTTGAAAGCATAAAATGCAGTAGAGGCAAGTAAAAAAAGAACAGCTATAATTATTTTCGTTTTCATGTTATTGGACATCAAGCATTAGTACATATTTATCATTACGTGCATTAGTCACACGCATGGTATAAAATCCTTTTTTAAGTTTAAATGGCGAAGTATCAAACTCGAACTGATTAACTCCAACAGATATTACTTCATTCGAAACCTCGCTTTGATTTTCCGCGACCAAGCTCTTCCCCTTGGAGTCATATATCTGGACTTGTAGTCTTGAAGCGTCTATTAGACTTTCATTCAAAGAGAAATAAACTCTTTTATCTACGACCCGATAAATATCAGGTGTTACATTTCGTCCTAGCACCACATATTTAAGAGGCGCTTCTGTCAAATCAGTTTCAATGTAAAAATCCCATGTCTCTGTTCTCACCTTCACAGTACCTTGGTCAACAAAATCTACATTCCATGAGTAGTGACCTCCTTTCTTAAGAGGTTCAACCGTGACTGGAAAACTAACAGAATGAGATCGTATGTTCGTCAAATAAATGATGGGTGTATTTTCTGCAATGGCCTGTTCAGAGGACTGACCTGAATTTATTTCCACTAATCGAAGATTAAAAGATTGCCCGTTTATTAAATCACTAAACGGAGATGAATGTATCCAAGAAAGTATAGGCCTATCAACGATTATAGTATCATGATTATTTGGAAATACCAAATCTAAAATCATATCTCTTTCGCTCTTTATTTCTTGACATTCCTTTAGCGAAACTGCCCCCTCTCCAATTGATCTTATAGAATAACACAATGAAAATAAACCAGAAGGTAACGCATTATGTGTTCTAATAAATCTAGCAGAAGAGTTTTCAGAATAGCTAATATCAAATGCTGCCTTAAACTGCCCGATATCATTATAGCCTTTCTTAAGATTAAGTAAAGGTGACTTTAGAAGTAAACAAACACCTTCAGTTCCCGTAACCTCTATTTCTACAATTACATTATAATTCTCGTATGAAGAAATTACGCCTACTCGTTTCAATAGATCAGGTGAAAACTGAAATTCAGAAACAACAGGCTGTACGATTTGAAGCTGACTACTACTAGCAACAGCAACGGCTAACCATAAACATGTAAGTAAATACTTCATAGTAAATTATAATTTAATTTTAAAGAGCCTTGAAGCGGATTGTTTCTATAAAAACTAAGGATATTTTCTGAGTAGATATTTTCTGGATTTAGGTACCTTGCAATCATCGTTAATGAAAATTTTTCCGTCAATAGTGCAGATATCCCGAACTCTCCACCAAAACTATACTGCTCACTTTCCAAGAAATTCATATTTAAACCAGCTTGACTAATTATTTTTTTTCCGATAGGCACGGTCATCGCAAATTCGTACCTTGCATACTCACCTGACCAATCCTCTTCAAACCCCTCGGCAACAGATCGTTTAAGCATTTGAGTGATTGAAAACCCATTTGTAGAAATAATGGAATATTGAAATATGATATCCAAATTAATTTGCTGAAGTGAATCTCCGTTATTTCCTATTTGCATTACTGTTGGAGTAAACTCATGTGTCCAATTCTTAGAGTTGACAGAATAAATAAGTGAATAAAAATTTTGATACAAGGTGGATGTACTTTGGTAGTCATAAGAAATAACTTCATTCCACCCATACATGCCTCCGGCCATCAGAATTAGATTCTTAAGTGGCTTGTAGGTAATCTTAGCATCAATAAGCTCAAGATTAGAAAACATCGGTGTTCTCTCAATGGACCAGTACTTCTTTCCACCCAGGGTAAGCCCAACTTTTTTTCCTACTTTCTTCGATACTTTCACTTCAGCTCTTTGTTGATCCTCTCTTAGAAAAATGTTGCCTAAGCTCTTGAATAACTCATCAACTCTGCGATAATTCAACTCAATCTCCATTCGTCGTTTTGGAAACACTGACGTCCAACACCCAGAATATGCATTTCCCCCAATCATTGGTAGAGCTCCATTCTCATCGGTCGTTTGTAAATTTTGATTTAATGATCGAGCAACTCCAAATTCAAGCATGTGATTTCGGTGAAATAAATAATAGCCTTCAATTTCAGTTGAGAAATTTCTACCACTAAATGGAGCAATGGTAGACTCACCATGCATTGAACTCAATTCATTATACTTATCTATTCCATACAATCCATTCCACAACAATCCGAACTTCTCTGATTTAATCATCTCAACACCAAAAGAGGTTATCCTATCTCCGATACTTCTGCTTGTTGGAATAAAATCACCAAACATTGATCTTAAAACATTCTCCTTACTACTAGGATCTAGAAGAAAGAATCCCTGGGTTTGACCATGTGTAAACCAATACCTTCTATTCTTAACTTCAGTCTTAATGTTTATACCGTTTACTGGTTGTTTTGCAAGAATGAATACAGTGTATGAAGGATTGGTTTGTCCTAATTCAAAAGCATCTAAATACTTTAATAGTTTTCTCCAGTCATTCGCTGATTCAACATCTTTAAATCCCTGTACTGCTGATAAAGTTCCTTGAAACTTTTCTAACGAAGTGACCTTAGAAGAAAGATCACTCCTCTTAGTCTCTATTGCTTGAATTTTGGAATTTACATCAGCCAAATCAGCTGTAGGTTTATACCCATCTAAGCTATCTGGTGTTTGACTCATTCCACTTTGAGCAGACAACGAATCACGATTGGCCACTTCCGAGATACCAGCATCTGGAATATCTGTTGATGGTAGTGTATGATCAAACTGTGCTAACTCATTAATGTTACCTTCAAAAGTGAAATCTGTTTGTAATAATTGGACTTCTTTAATTGAAGTAGCATTATAATACTGATAAGCTAGCTCCCCTTCTAGACTAGCTCTTTCATCAAGAAGATTTTGTTTCGCTTGTTCTAAAATGTCCTTCTTACTGTTAATTAAATCGTTCAAGTAATTTCTGTAGAATTCTCGATCAAATGAAACTCTAACAAAATTTTCAACTTGCGGAATGACCGCATATTGGTTATACCTAGCTGTAATTTTTATTGGGATTGCAAAAGGCTGAAAAGCCAGATCAAGTCCCCCATTTATAGAATTCCTTGGTGAAGCAAGTGTGTTCAAATTACTCTGAGGGCCAAAATTATAACTAGAATATACACTACCTTTTAACTTAAAACTACTTGGTATTTGAAAATCTAATGCTATCAGTTTTTGCCATTCAAGGTTCTGAAGCTGATTCTTAATTCTATCCTTCACCTGTTCTTGGAAAAACATTGAATCTCCAAGGAAAGAATTTTCATAAATGCTATCAATTGGTGAAAAATCTAATTTTACTGTGTTCTCGATAAACTCCGAAACACTTGATGTGTCAATCGAAACTCTGTTCTTCAAATTATCTAGAATGAGAGAATCTGAAGGCAATAATAGAGTGTCCCCACTCAAACTAGTTGAAGTGGTGTCAAGCACTTGTGCAATCAAAATTTGGGATGCACAAACTCCTGTTAAAATGAGCAATATAATTTTAAGGTTAAGCAAAAAACAATAGGTTTAGCACATAAGCCTACCTATTGATTATTAAAGCATGAAATATCTGGAGAGATGCTTCACGATAGTTCGTTCTCAGACACGTTGTTCAGCATTAAGAATCAACAGCGGTCATGTCAAACATAAAAACAAATTTTGTAAACGCCCAAACATTTCGACAAAAAAAAACAATATCTTTACACTGCTATCATTATTTTAATTTATGAAAACTATATATACAATAGGCATTTCAGCGCTTATTTCCGCACTTGTCTCAATTTCAATTTTAACATTTTCATCAAAGGACAAAACAATTAATTACATCGATCTAAGAAAAGTCTATGATAATTTTCAATTAAAAACAGAATTAGAAAACAAGTTTAAGTCCGAAACTTCTGATTCAAGAGACAGAATAACGTCCATTGAATTATCAATAGACTCTGTAGAAAGTAATTTCGAAAATGGGGCAATAGAATTGACTATGGCGAACAAACTCTCACGTGAACTCAATATCGAGAGACAAAATTTGCAATTCAGCATTGAACAACTACAGGCCAAATATGATCAACAAATTAATTCGCAGCTTCAGTCATACCTTGGAGAGTTCGGAGAACAACTAGATGTTAAACTGCTATTGGCACTTGATACAGATGCGACGATTCTTTATGAAGATAGTACCCTCAACCTATCGGATGAGGCTATTGATTTTATCAATAAAAAATATCAAGGCAAATAACTTATTTTCAAAACCAAGTAGTTTTTGATTTAGGTAATAAGTTCAGCAGAAAGAATATTATATAAATCCAGCAGCCCACAGACAAATCCCACCCCATGAACATCCTCGCACAAATTATCGTCGGTCTTATTGCTCTCGAACATCTCTATATTCTTTACATGGAAATGTTTGCTTGGGAAACACTTGGTAAAAAGACCTTCAAGGGAGCGCTTCCCGATGAATTATTTCGCCCCACAAAAACACTCGCGGCAAACCAAGGTCTATACAATGGATTTCTTTCGGCTGGATTAATCTGGTCGCTGCTCATCTCTAATCCTCAATGGCAAATCTATACTGCGATATTCTTTCTTACATGTGTGTTCATCGCCGGACTCTATGGGAGCTTCTCAGCTTCAAAAAAGATTTTCTTCGTCCAGGCTCTCCCCGCCCTCATCGGAATCATTGTTGTGCATTTATAAGGATTCTTTGGCTTAATTTTAGCCCTAGAAAATCATATGATGCGTTTTTTACTTCTTCTTCCATTCTTCCTCCTATCCCTTTCTATGACCTCCCAAACGGAGATCACGGGAATCATCGCGGATATGTCGGATAAACCCAACGAACAAGTGGTGATCGAATACTGGAATGAAGACGGATGGAAACAACTCACCACAACGCCTATTACCCTCGGGAAATTCAACACAACGGTCAACTGGCCTGTCAACGGGCAATACCGCATTCGAATCTCAACAAGACCTCGCAACTGGTCTGACTTTATCGTTGTAAAGGAGAAAATGCCGAAAACAATGATGTTTCAATGCAGCATCAATCAACTCAACAACGAACCATCCACTGAATTCAAAGACGACGAAAACCTCGCTTATCAAGCCTTTGCCAAAATATATAACCCTTTTGTATCCGGTCGTGATTCTATTGATAAAAAAAACCTAGCACACCTCCGAAGTGAACGTTCTATGATTGAACGGCTGCAAGAAATTATAATGAATTATCCAAGTTCATTTACCTCAAAATATATCATCCCGCTTGTCTCGCTACCCCTCGCTCCGGAATGGCAAAATACTTCCCCATCGGTCGATAGCATTTTTCAATTTAACAAATCACACGCTCTCGACAACTGGCCATTCCAGTCTACTGAAATCATGCACCATCAAGCGATTGTGAGAAGTCTTAATCATTACTACTACTATTTTCGAGAGGATAACTCCGCGGATATGTACATCGATAAGGTCCTCGCGCGCAGCATGGCCAACGAGCCTCTCAATACGTTTCTATTCCGATTCACGCTTGAAAAAATGTTGGACTACAAAAATGAAAACGGACTAACCTATCTCCTCACGTGGTACGCGCCCGATTGTTCTGACAACGAATCGCTCTCGTCAAATACCAAGAATTTAATTCTCGCACTTGAAAACTGTAAACCTGGAAACACATTTCCCAACCTTATTTTACCTGATCTATCGGGAAATAGAATTGATCTCCATCAATTAGCAAAAAAAAATAAAGTAACAATTGTCATGTTCTGGAGATCCAACTGCAATCACTGCGCTGAATTTGAACCTCTGCTCCAATCGATCTATGCGAAATATAAATCCATGGGCGTTGAAGTTTACGCCATTGGAAGCGATAAAGAAGAAGCTGATTGGAGAAAGAAAGCAACAGAACAAAACGCGCCTTGGAAAAGCGTTTTCCTCGCCTACGACTCGAGAAAAGATTTTAGTAAAAAATATCCCGTTCCAAGTACGCCAACACTTATTGCCATCGACGCAAATGGCAAAGTACTGCGAAGACTCATCATGCGCAGCAAACTCGAAATCGCATTGGATGAAATGCTGGAACTCATCAAATAATCTCGGTTATATTTGAATATGGAAAATAAACATCCCCTCACCCTCGCTGATACTATTGACGCCGTAGCTGAATTCCACGATGCATTTAAAATTACGAATCGTCACACTCCCACTGCATCCCTCTCCGAAAAGGAATACACGCTTCGATTCAATCTGATGAAGGAAGAAAATGAGGAGTACCTAGAAGCAGCTAAAAACGCGGATCTTGTTGAGATTGCGGATGCCTTGGGTGACCAACTTTATATCCTCTGCGGAACGCTCAACGCCCACGGATTACAGCACAAAATTGCAGAAGTATTTCTTGAAATTCACAGAAGCAATATGTCTAAGCTCGATGAAAATGGACAACCCATCTACCGCGAAGATGGAAAGGTGATGAAGTCTGACCGCTACTTCAAGCCAGATATCAAAAAGGTATTGGACGCTCAATAATTTCTTTCAAATAAAACAAGGCTTCCCTGCTCCCTCAATACTTTCCACTGCGAATTTTGAGATAGTTCTTGAACGACCGAATGTTCATTCGGTTCTAGTCTATTTCTGTCGATGAATAAATAATCAGCATCCTTTATTACTGGCCAGACATAAACTACTGAACGATCTGAAACATGAGGAGATAAATGAGATGAAACGCTCAGGCTTGACTGCGGATTTATCAATTTCTCCATTTCATTAAAAGCTTCTCGATTCACCGCCGCCTGATAGTGCTGGGAAGCAAAAATATTTGAACGAACATCTCTTAATACCACTTCTCTAACGCTCCAATAAGCAGAGCTGACAAGCACCACCGACACAATCGCCACACGATAACGGATGAGGCGTGAAGAGTCCGCCATTGACATTACACCGAGGACTATTACAGGAACGAATTCCACAGAATACTGATATTTTATATCCCACATCATTGGATTATTGCTCAAAAATTTCTGTAAAAAAATGGGCAAAATCATCCATATATAAACAGGTTTAAAAAACAGCAATAACCCTCCTGCAAAACAAAAGAATTGAATGCTGGTGATTTTTGTCGATGCTATTTCACCGTCTGCATTTTTCAATAGATTACCAATAAACTCTGCGGGATGTGTAACTTGATACATGATAAAATCAGACACACTGCTGTGACTTCCCAAGAAATGATCTTTCAATGGACCAGCAATTTTGCCGGCATTTAACCATGGCATAATCATTCCAACTACAAGACAAAAATAAACCCCTGAAAAAATCGAGAATAATAGCGCACTACGCCGTAAAGCCTTGTCCTTTCGGTGTATCCAAGCAATCCCCGTCATCAAAAAGAATAGCCATAGTGCAGTATTCTCTTTGGTAAAAAGCATGAGAACAAACAGCAGCCAAGTAGCTTTCTTATTTTTTTCCAAGAAAAAATAAATGAAAGGAATCACCAAAAAAGCTGCGATCACATTCATATGAAAATCGTAACTCATTGCCGCTACGACTCCCCACATGGTCATGTATAAAACCATCATCAACGCGCGCTCTATCACCTTCCAATCCGCTCGAAGCAGCAATTTATTTAGCATCCACACACTCCAAATCAAAACACCAATTTGTATAATTAATAGAGTGACGTTGCCTCCTATAAACTGTAAAGGACTCAATAGTATCGTGAGCACTGAAAAATGATCTCCCAAATAAGGAATTACTTCGCCTTTTGCACCCTGCGTGAATTGTGCATTTTCAAGATGTGAGAATTGATGCATGGCCTGATTGAACATTCCTAAATCAAGTCCATACGTGCGAAAACAATAATGATTTACAAGTGAGATAAGAGAATAAAATACTGTAAAAAGTAGCAGAATACCAAGTGGCAAGCGATGCCTCCAAGTGGACTCCATGTGCTAGTGATGATAGAATTTAAGCACTCGACCAGCAGACTTATCAGCAAGAAAATAAACTCCAGCCGGTAAGGCCTTTATATTCACGCGACTTGCATTCGAGCCAACCAAGAGTTCCTGGCCTACCATATTCAAAATAGAAAAAGATGATAGCACCGAATCAAAAATAATTTCATCATTCAAGACTTGAATATTCCATCCGGAATTTTCAAATTGCTCTACTCCTAATACGTATTCGCACTGCGTGGTGCTTTCTCCTTCTGTGTAATTAAAACCGTACACCTCGTGCTCATCCCATTTCACCAGATATGCATCTCTTGTGTGATCAGGCAATTCCGTTGTACCGCTTACTAAAAATCCTCCGTCCAGCGTGCGAGTAACATGGCTAGCGAAGTCATCCTCACTTTCACCGAAGGTGATTGCGTGAATAAAAATGGCCTCACTATTCACTTGTTGAACAAGCAAATCATGACCTCCAAGACCGTACTGATTCTGATGACCAATCATCAATATAATGTCATCATAAATGAGATCTTTGAATAAATAGTCAAACTCATTTCCCTGATCAAAGACATGCGTGTTGAATTGATTTTCATCGAATAGTCGAAGCACCCAATTGTAATCACTTCCATCTACTGAGAAATTATATCCAATGGCCAATTTATTTGCATTGACATCAAAACACTGTGCAGTTAAATTTCCGTCCGTATAATCATTAAATAAATTAACCCATGCGCTTGCTTGCCATGCGTAAATGCTGTAAGCATAATTACCATTGACTCTCTGATTAATTAAGAACAACGGTTCGCCTGCATCATTAAAAGCTAGATCAACTACTTCAATATCTGATTCTAGCGACATGACCTGTTCGTATCCAACTGTACCATCTATCAAAACTTCACCATACATCAAATCCTTGAAACCTGAACCACTTGAATAGGTCCAGCCTACCACAAAAACTCGGTCTTCTAGTAATACCACACGATCAAGCCCGTCCCAATCTTCCCCGCCAAGTTGTGTCACCCATTGAAGATTACCGTCAGGAGCGATTTTGATAACGACTCCATCATAATCACCGCCGCTGTAATTAATGCCTACAGCATAAATATTGCCCTCTGCATCTTCAATTGCGTGATGGTAATCTGTAGCATCTGATAACAATATCTTCTGTCCACCTGTGCAATTCATATCACCATCCAAGCGATTTATCACGAGATGATTTCCATCCGCATCTTCCGCTCCTGATTGAGAAATGGTGACATAACCACCGAGGACACTTTCAAAACTCCCAATCATATCAACGTTGCCCTCATCCTGAATTTTCATGGTATGAGCGATTTCCTGCGCCTTCAGCGCAGAAAATAAAACCGTCAATAAAATGGAGAATAAGTATTTCATCGAATAGCTTTTCTAACCTTAATTAATTTCAACAATAGTTCCTCGAGCAACTCCAAGCGAAGCATATTAGCTCCATCGCTTTTCGCTACAGCGGGATTGGGATGTGTTTCGATAAATAATCCGTCTACGCCCACTGCTACAGCCGCTTTTGCGATGGTCTCAATCAACTCTGGTTTACCACCAGTAACACCACTGCTTTGATTCGGTTGCTGCAAGCTATGGGTGCAATCCATGATCGTTGGCGCGAACTTTTGCATCACCGGCAATCCACGGTAATCGACTACCAAATCTTGGTATCCAAAGGTGGTTCCTCGCTCGGTGAGCCATACTTTATTATTTCCCGCTTCTTTAATTTTATTTACAGCGTGTACCATTGAATCAGCTGATAAAAACTGTCCCTTCTTTACATTGACAATTTTGCCTGTTTCAGCAGCGGCAATCAAGATATCTGTTTGACGACACAAAAACGCCGGTACTTGCAGAATATCAACATACTTCGCAGCCAATGCGGCTTCTTCAGCAGAGTGAAAATCCGTAGTCACAGGCAGATTAAAGTGATCGCCTACTTTGCGAATCAATTCTAAACCTTTCTCGTCACCGATACCAGTAAAGCTATCGCCTCTCGAGCGATTGGCCTTGCGATAAGATGCTTTGAAAATGTAAGGGATACCCAGGCGATCTGTAATCGCTTTCACCTTCTCCGCTACCTCGAAAATTAATTCTTCGCTTTCTACAACACATGGACCCGCAATGAGAAAGAAATTATCATTCTCTAAATGCTTAATATTTGGAACTTCTTGAATCATCTATTTTAATTATTGTTCAAATTTACTCTGAAATTGAATGCGATGGAATAACAAAGGCAGCACTTCCATAAGCGCTCAATCCATGCGCCTTTGAGTTCACCCAGCCTGCCGCATGACTGGTTCCTGCCGTGATAAACCAACGATCGCTCAATTTCCATTGAGCTTCAAGGCCTATCGTAACACGAGCAAAGCCGCCATAACTCACACGCTCACGCAACATCAATCCTTTCGCAACAAAATGGTTCAGGCCAAAGGAAATTTGAGGAATGGCGTTAGAGGTTGGCTGGACATTCAAATTTGCCTCGTAAGAAATCTTACTAGAAAGCTTTCGTAGTAATCTTAAGTTCACCCAGCCAGGAAGCGGCACCCAACGTGAAGAAGTAAAAGATTTAATACCCAGCGTATCCTGCCAATTAGGAACACCAATATTATTTTCCCAATTATCTATTCCTTGCAACTCAACACCAGTCCATTGGAACGTGGTATCAAATTCTTGGATCTGGGTGTTTTGTCCCCAATTAACCCATCCGATATTTCGAGCAGAAATAGAGATAAATCCTTTGTCATCTTTCATCGGAATATTAATATCTCCGTCGAGAGCGATACCCAAACCCTTCGCTTGACCGAAGCCGCTCTTGGCGGTATCTCCTTGGAAAAACTCCCCTTGATAAACCAAACTCATCTGGTCTACACTCGCGCTTGTAAATAAATCGGCTTTTCGCACATCGAGCTTTTGAATGTCCTGCCCCATCACCAAACTTATCATCGCATTGGTGAATGTATTCTTATTAAAAAAACCAAAGCCAAACTTTTGAAACGCTTGAAACTGCGCATCCAACGGACCTAAGTTCATCGTATCACCCAAGTGGCGATAATTTCCGATATACGTCAATTCGAAAAAATCACGACTAAAACCAGCACTGGCAAAATAATTCGTGGTGGCTCCAATTTGCAATCCCCAATCACCGCCAAATAGACTATCAGAAAAATTATAGAAATGTAATCCGCCACTAACATTGCCTCCCACACGATTAAAATCTTCCATTCCAAACAACAACTTTTCCTCCTGCGATGGACCGATATGCCCGCCAATGGTCATGTCATAAAACCATTGATTGTCCAAAGAATTACTTCCCCAATTGCCGTTTCCGTGTGCTTGAATCATCAAGCCGCCGTTCTTCTGCCAAGTTCGCTCTTTATCGAGCAACCAATACGTAGGAGTCTGGGCAAGCGCACCAAAAGCGGATATACACGATAAAACGAATGCAATAAACTTCTTCATACCTTATCTGATTTCAACTTCGGCTGCAGCTTCAATAAAAAGACGCAGATCTATTTTATACTTGTCATACAAACTATATACTTGAGGAAAATCGGGGGTATTAAAAGTAACCCGAGCGATCATTCGGTTTTCATCTCGAAGCCTTTCCAAAAGTTCCGCCGTAAAAGGAATGCGAATAGTACTTACAGAAGGGTTTAATACTACTCCTGTAAATGACTCATATCCCGCATTGATATATCCTCCATCGAGAATAATCTCGTCTTGATAATTTTCGTCTGCCAGTAAGGTCAATTTTATATCTGCCGAGAAAGGAAAATAATTTTCGGCAACCAAAACAATATTACCACTCGCAGAAACAGCTTGATCGATGCTAACATCCAACGTGTCTTGCAAACCCAAACCCTGCATACCAACTCTTAATGGAACATCCACCTCTACAGAAGCCCTGAGCGGATTATCGGTGTAAATAAAATCACTCGCACCAGAAATATTACCCAATGGATTTATTTCTATTTCACCTTGGATATTTAATTGTGTCGGTAATAATCCAATGAAAGAAGTTAAATTACTGTTGGCCTCATTGATGAAATAGTCCGCAACGAAGGGTGTTACCGTACCGCCATTATCGACTGCTCTCGTAATGTTGAGCACATTATTAAATGGCGCATAATCCAGAGCCAAACTACTGTTATCATTTCCCGCCTCAATCGTATTGAAAGTAAATCGTGCATCTACGCCAACATTATTCTCAATCTTTAAATTCATTCGAGCTTGATCCAACACCAAGATTCCCGATGGAATTTGGATATCGTCGAGAAAAGATACATTCTCTGAAAATGAATAAAAATGCTGCCCAAAATATCCCTTTGCATATTTCACCTTCGCATCCACAAATTCCAATTCAACCACCACGCTATCTTGTCCTTGAACGGAAGCATTACTCGGCGCATCAGCAGATACCGATACTACTCCAGTAGAAAACAATCGATTAAAACTATTACCATTTTCTCCTGTTAAATCAAACGAATAATTCGTCAAATCAAATTGTCCTTCTGATACACTTGGAGTATTTCCAACAGAAGGTGTAACACTCGCAGAAATCGTCAATGGCGTACCATTAAATGTTGCACCAGGCAAATTATAGACGCACGTCATATAACCATTGATATATGACTTTACCTTGTATTTTAAGAATCCTGATTTCATTTCCACACGATGCAATTCAACGTCCTCGGAACCAATTTCAATTTCTTCATCGACACTTATAATCTGCGTACCAGCGGGAAGTGAAAGTGTTCCTGAAGAAAAGGGAACTACATATTTTTGCGATAACGTAGTATCCGGAATCGTCACCAATGAATCTACATTCAAATCAGAAATAGATTCATCAAAAACCAGATGATACAAAAAGTCTCCATCGACATAAGAAATGGAGTCAGGTATAATATCCGAAAGAGAAAGCGTCCCTGTTGCCAGTGGAGCCAACACTTCTGTATTCCAAGTGGTAGGCTCCTTTCGGCAACCCCATACAGAAACAACTACTAGTAGGATGAATAAAAATTTCTTCATAGTGTAATATACATTATGCTACAGCTCTACCCTGCTTAGCGCGGCTAGCCACAAAAAACTGGGGACGAACCTGACGCAAACTAATAAACAATAATCCCAACACCATCGGCAAGGTCGCGAGATGCAATCGCTGCGGTAGGAAAAACCAACCGACTATTAAGAGCAAACAAATACCACCTTGTATTTTCCAATAGGTCTTTATCCATTTTCTATCCATTTTCATAAATGCTAAATACAACATCAGTGGATTGGCCCAGAGGATATTTAAATTCCACTTGGTAGCAGTATGATCAGTGAAGAACCACAAGAAAACAACCATGACTCCTACTAGGCCTGTTGTAAATAAAAGAACTCTATCAGGAATCGCTACATTATATCCTCCTCTCAGACGAATAAAACCCCAAATCATTTGTACGATTAAAAATAATCCGAATACCACCATCGGTGTAAAGACGGTGCTATCACTCAATTCAAATTCGGAAGGCAAGAGCTCTTGCGACTTAGCGGAGATCGGCCCATCACCATAGCTCGCATAATTAAATTCATTCAATAAACTATCGGGAAGAAACATCGCCTGTCCCTTTTCCATTACACGATCACACGGCATACCCAAAGCGAGATCAATTCCAAAATCACTCCACGGCATGTAATCCAAATAATTCTGAATCGCTTGTCTAAAAGTGTATGGCTTGGCATAGACATATGAAAAATTCGTTGGCTTACCAGCAGCCTTCATAATGATATCTCTGACGCGAGAAGAACAATTATCATAGAAAAAATCATAGCGATAAACACGATTTTCCGGCTTGTAATTTTCCTCTAATAATTCAATCAATTTAAATTTATCTTCAGGAGAAAGCATCAATTCTTGCTCATAGATTCCGCGTCCTGTATAGATATATTCTTCTTGAAAAAATCCAAAATCGCTTTTCGATAATTTATAGTCTAATTTTCCCTGAGCAAATTTCCAATAGAAATCATCAGAAAATTCAAAAGTTCCGTAGTTGTAAACCCAGTCAATTCGTTCTCCACCAAAGGTATCCTCCACGCGAATAGCAGTGTGGCCGAAAACAGAATATAAGTCTGGACCTGGAGTGCACGTAAGCACCGTGATTCTTGCAAAGCTCTGCCCCGCTGGGCGAATAGCAGAAGCATTGAAGAAAGAGCATATCAATGCGAGGATTAAAAAAATCTTATTCATTCGATAAATTAAAAGTGCCTTCAAAAACCATTTGTGCTGGGCCTGAAAGGACAATATTTCTAAATTCTTGTTGACTATTTTTTTCAAATAAAACTTCTAGTTGCCCCCCTGGAGTTAAAACTTTCACTGAATTAATTTCCGGATGCTGCAATGCCACGGACAGCGCAACAGCAGTGACACCAGTGCCGCAAGATAATGTCTCAGCTTCCACTCCTCTTTCATAAGTGCGCATTTCCACTGTCCCATCGCCTAAGTAATGTGCTGCGTTTACATTCGTTCCAGCAGGTTCATACACTTTCGAGTAACGAATAGCACTGCCCCATTTCATCAAGTCAATTCCAGCAATCTCATCGAAATACTCGATGTAATGCGGACTTCCGGTATGCAGAAAATATTTGTTGTCTGAAATCTTGGTGCATTCTTTCAAATCGCGCATGCCCACCTTCACAAGGTTGCCATTGACTTCTGCGCTATGTACGCCATCAATGGCTTTGAAAGTGCATTTATCAGAAATCAACCCTAAATGATGAGCGAAGTGCACCGCACAACGACTACCGTTGCCACAAAAACTCTGACTACCATCTGGGTTGTAAAAATTCATCACAAAATCGACTTCGCCTTTCGGGTCTTTCTCGATAAAAATCAAACCGTCTGAACCGATCCCAAAATGGCGATCACACATCGCTTGAATTTGCTTCTCCGAAATCGGGTAATCCCAATCAGTTCTATTGATTAAGATAAAATCGTTACCCGTGCCATGGTACTTGTAAAAAGGGACCTTCATTCAACAAAAGTACTGATATTCCCCCATTCCCTTGCCCCTTATCCGTATATTCGCCATGCGAAAAGAAATATAATGTCGACGCTAGAAAAAACAGATAACGCCAAACCAGCAAGCCTCAGCAGTGACCTACTCCTGAAAGCCTTTGACCTCATGGCTACCGCACGCAATCTTTCTGACCTTTATGAAGAGAATGCGAAAGAAACCAGCAAGTATGTTCATGCCACATCCAGAGGCCACGAAGCTTGTCAATTAGCCCTTGGTTTACAACTCAAACCTCAAGATTTCCTCAGTGCATATTACAGAGATGACAGTATTCTTCTAGGAATAGGTGTTACTCCATACGAGCTAATGCTCCAGTTGATGGCGAAGAAAGACGATCCATTCAGCGGTGGTCGCACTTACTATTCGCACCCTTCTCTGAAAAGAGACAACATGCCTAAAATACCCCATCAATCAAGCGCTACAGGAATGCAAGCCATTCCTACCACAGGTATCGCAATGGGGATTCAATACAAAGAAAAACAAGGGATTGAAGTTTTTGAAAATCCCGATGATCGCCCCATCGTAGTATGCTCTATCGGCGACGCTGCAATGACGGAAGGTGAAGTTTCAGAAGCCCTACACATGGCTACTTTGAAGCAATTGCCGATCATATTTTTTATTCAGGACAATGAATGGGACATCAGCGCTCACTCTTCCGAAATTCGTTTCGGAGACGCAATGACCGTTTCCCGCGCATATCCTGGCCTCAAAGCAAAATCACTCGACGGTACAGACTTCATTCAATGCTACAACACCATTCAAGAGGTGATCGCAGACGTCCGCAAATCGAGAAGACCATATTTAATTCATTGCAAAGTTCCACTGCTCGGACACCACACCAGTGGCGTGCGTCGCGAGTGGTACCGTGATGATCTTGAAGCAGCGCAGCGCAGAGATCCGCTTCCAAAATTCATGAAGCAGCTTGAAGGACTCGGCTTTGCCGAAAGTTCTCTGAACGAAATGTTCAAGGCTGCTCGTGTGAAAGTAGATGAAGCCTATGTTCAAGCAAAAGCCGCAGAAGATCCAAGTCCGGAAGACTTGACCAAATACGATTACGCGCCAACTCCGATTACTGAGGAGCGCGGAGAACGTGAGCCGGCGGGCAAACAACCCACTGTGATGGTAGACAGCGCCTTGTTTGCAATGCAAGAATTATTAGCGAAACATCCAGAAGCCTTGCTGTACGGTCAAGACGTGGGCAAGCGACTCGGCGGTGTATTTCGTGAAGCAGCGACCCTCGCCGAAAAATTTGGCGACGATCGTGTTTTCAATACTCCAATTCAAGAAGCATTTATCATCGGAAGCACCGTAGGAATGAGTGCTGCAGGATTGAAGCCCATCGTGGAAGTTCAATTCGCTGACTATATCTGGCCAGGTTTGAATCAGCTCTTCACTGAAGCTGCGCGAAGCTATTATTTGAGCAACGGAAAGTGGCCAGTAAGCGCTGTTGTTCGAGTGCCCATTGGAGCTTATGGTTCTGGTGGCCCTTATCACAGTAGCAGTGTAGAAAGTGTATTAGCGAATATCAGAGGAATTAAAGTTGCGTATCCATCCACCGGCGCGGATTTGAAAGGGCTTTTGAAATCTGCCTTCTATGACCCCAATCCTGTGATCATGCTTGAGCACAAAGGACTTTATTGGAGCAAAGTGAAGGGTACAGAAGATGCACGCACCATCGAACCCGATGAAGACTACGTCATTCCTTTTGGAAAAGCGCGCACCGTTTTGAGCGCTACATCCACTGATACGAAGCTCGCTATTATCACCTACGGAATGGGAGTGTATTGGTCGAAAGCCGCAGCAGAAGCCTTCCCTGGACAAATTGAAATCATTGACTTGCGCACCATTGTGCCCGTCGATGAAGAAGCAATTGCGAGTGCAGTAAGAAAATGCGGCCGCTGTTTGGTAGTGACCGAGGAACCCGTGGCAAACAGCTTCGCTCAATCCATCGCAGGAAGAATCAGCGAGACTTGCTTTGAATATCTCGATGCTCCGGTTAAAACGATTGGCTCTGTAAACGTTCCTGCAATTCCACTAAATAGTACACTTGAAGCTACTATGCTTCCAAACGCAGATAAGGTCAGAGAGAAAATGGCCGAGTTATTGAAATATTGATTTAAAAAAACAAACATGCTTAAAAAATTATTCACCCTCGCTATCATCGTTTGTGCAACGCTGATCGCAAACGCTCAAAAATTTGAAGGTAAAATAGACGCCTCTATCACAGTTATTAAAGCTCCAGCTGAAATGGCCGGAATGGAAGCAATGATGGGACAAACAATTACCTCATCGTTCAAAGGGCACCGCTCTCACACGTTGATGAGAAACATGATGGGAACTACTGCAGTGATCACTGACTCCATCAAAAAAGAAATGATCATTTTAAATGACATGATGGGACAGAAAACAGCAGTGGTTCAACCAATGGAAACCAATGCTACTCCAACTGAAAACATGGGTCTTGAACTCAATGGCGCGAAAATCAAAAAAGTAAACGAGCGAAAAAACATCGCGGGTTATGACTGCAAAAAAGCTATTGTTGATGTAACAGATGAAACTGGCGCAGTAACTTCAGTGGAGTTGTGGTATTGCGAACAAATCGCTCCAGTAGAAATGAAAGGTGAAATCAAAGGCACTCCAATGGAATTCACCATGACCATTGAAGGTATCACTATGAAATATGAAGTGACCGCTGTGACAAAAGAAACAGTAGCTGAATCGCTATTTACAATTCCAGCGGGCTATACGCTTCAAACAATGGATCAGATGTATCAAAACTTCGAAAATCTTCCAAAGGAATAATTGGGCATGAAAAAATCGACACTGATTTTGATCGGAGCATTGCTTGGTATCGGACTTTTCTTTTGGTCGAGATATGGTCGAGCTCAAAATCTTGAATTCGAAGAAATCAAAGTTTTGAATATCGAAAATGAGCACACCTCACTTTCCACCTTTGTGAAAGGCCCTACGATTGTGCACTTCTACGCAAGTTGGTGCGGACCATGCATGGCAGAGATTCCTCATCTCCTTGAATATGCAAAGCGTCCAGACAATCCTTTCAATGTCATATTAATCACAGATGACGCACCCGAACTAGTCAGTAAAATGATCTTGCGTGGTGAGGGAAATGTGATTGTAAAGCGTGTTGAATCACTCAAGGAAAATGATATTTATTCTATACCCGTCACCTACTTCACCAATAATCAAAGTACCGTGGTGAAAAAAGTACTGGGCGAATGCGAGTGGAACAACGAAGAATTTTTATCAGAATTAAAAGCACTTCCAGCAACAGAAAATTAATAAAAAATAATGAGCCAAGAATTTAGTGGTGTAGCTAAAGTGACTACACGAATTGATGACACAGAAGTAACCTTTGACCTCCCAACAGACGGCGAAAGCATTTTGAATGCTGCCTTGAATATTGGTGTAGATGCACCGTATTCGTGCAAAGGAGGAATCTGCACTTCGTGCAGAGCAAAGGTGCTCGAAGGAACAGTGAAGATGAATGTCAACTACGCCCTCACTGACAAAGAATTGAAGCAAGGTTATATCCTTGCCTGCCAGTCACACCCAACATCTGAAGTGGTGAAAATCACTTGGGACGAGTAATCTAAAAGATCACCCACTATGAAGAACAGAACGAACATTCGGTTTTTGAATCACTTCATAGTGGGTGTTTTTCTTGTTTTTTTATTTGGAAATGTAAATGCACAATCTCTCTATGAGTGCCCAGCAGGAAATATATCATTTACTTCCAATGCAGATTTAGAGATCATTAAAGCATCCTCAGACAAACTCAAAGGATTGCTTGATGTAGAAAAAAATACGTTCGCTTTCAATATAGATGTGGCATCGTTTCAAGGATTCAATAGTGATCTTCAAAAAGAACACTTCAATGAAAACTACCTTGAATCTAACATTTTTCCAAAAGCTTCTTTCTCCGGAAAAATCATCGATAAAATTGACCCCACGAAAGCCACACAAACGATTCGTGCAAAAGGGAAGATGAACATTCATGGAATTCAGCAAGAACGCATCATCAACGTAGAACTTGTAAAAAAAGGTGACTCTTACACCTTCAGCAGCGGCTTCAATGTGTTGCTCGCCGATCATGGTATTACCATTCCACGAATCGTCTATCAAAAAATCTCTGAAACTATTAGTGTAAATGTTTCAGGAAATTTAAAAATGAAAAAATGAGAAAGCTATTTCTGCTGATTCTCATTGCTTTTTTTTCTGCGTTAGCCCAAGCGCAACAGCCCTACTTCAGAAAATTTACGGTCGCTCCCAAGATTGATGAAATTCATCTTTTGAAAATTCAACAAGATGATGCCGGTTACCTCTGGCTTGGAACAAATAAGGGTATTTACAGATACAATGGATCACAGCTTTTAGCTCCCTCTGTTCCAAAACCAATCAGCACTGCTTCTATATCCTTTTTAAAAATATTCAATCATCTACTATTAGCGGGCACTACTAATGGAGAACTGCAAATAATCGATATTCGTTCCAACTCGATTCAAAGCACCGTTCAAGTCTGCGATGATGAAATTACTGCAATTACTATCGACTCCAATGGGAGAATCTGGATCGGAACCGCTAACACAGGAATCTATATCGGCAATGTCAATCAACCTTGGAAGAGGTTAAATACAGAATCAAATCTCCCTGATGATGTTATTCATTGTTTTACAACAATACAAAACCAAATTGTCGCTGGAACCGACCGCGGACTAATAAGATGGAAGGACAATCGCAATGAAAATGTGTTCGAGCTCTTCACCCAAGCCAACGGCCTTTCCGACGATCTAATCACAACCATCACACCTTCTAGAGATACCAATAAAATCATCATAGGAAATCAAAATGGAACCATCTCAGAATGGGATCTAGGCAGCAGTAATAATATTCCTTATGCTGCACTCAACAATCTTCCTAAAGGCAGCGTTATAAAAATCGTTCAAACCAATGATCAAATCATTTGTTTTACAGATGATCATCAGGTTTTCATAGGAAAAAATGCAAGTGATAATTTTGCGCAATCTTCCGAGAACAGATACTCCCCTTTTACAAGTAAAACGCCCTTTTCCGATGCCATCTACGACATGGAAGGAAATCTCATTGCGTGCAATGGAACGCATGAACTTCTCATCTCAGATTCGCGTTTTTTATTCATCACAGAACATGATGGCGAAAGTCTCGGGAAGATTAGATCTATAATTAGTGATTCTCGAAGCAATTTGTGGTTTTCATCACCCGCTGGAATGTTCTCACATCAGCGCCAATTCAGCAATGAGCAATTATTAAGAAAGCATCTTCCAACTCCGAAAGATCCAGCTCAAGAAATTATAAGTTTGTCAGAAGACCACCTTGGAAACATTTGGTTTGGCATGTATGGTGCGGGTCTTGGGTTCTATAACACAAAAGAAAATCGTGTTAAAATTTTCACTGAGAAAGACGGCTTAGTCAATAATAATGTACTGAGTATAGCTCGATCTAAAAAAGGCCTATGGCTCGCAACACTCGGCGGTGCTTGTTATGTGAACCTCGAAGGACCTACGCCATCCTTCCAACGGAATGCACAAATTGATGAAATCTCTAATTACATCTATGCGGTATTTACAGATTCAAAAAATCGTGTTTGGTTTGGAACCGACGGCCACGGGCCTGTTGTTTTAGAAAACGAAAAAGTTCAACCTCTGGCAAAAGAATTTCCCTACATCGCAAAGAACATTCTTGATATAGCAGAAGATTCGCAAGGCGCTATTTGGTTTCTAACATCAGATCAGCAAGTGCAATGTTTTAAGGGAAACAGAATTGAAAAACGAGAGATCATCAACGAAGGTGCGCAGCCTGAATTATTAGCTTTTGAAACAGACAAAGAAGGAAATGTATTGGTGCTGACCTCCACGGGATTTGCGGTACTCAGATCAGATACACCACGCATTCAATTCCTTCCATTCGAGGATGAGATCAGCACCAACTATCTCAATATTTCATGTACCGATGAAGATGGAAATATTTGGATGGGACTCGAAAACGCTTTGATTCGATTCAAATCAAATCAAGCATCAGGCATTACGCGACCTAAACCGCGTATTGAAGAAATTCTTGTCTTATTAGAAAAACAAGACACTTCCATTCACGCCTACTCTTCAAACCAGAATCACTTTACTTTCCGCTTCTCCTCCATTTGGCTGCAACAACAACAAAAAGTAAAGTATAGATATAAACTGATTGGATTTGATGAAAATTGGTTTGAGACGCGCGACTTGGAAGCGAGCTTTCCTAAACTTCCAGCAGGCAGCTACACTTTTGTATTGCAAGCCTCCACTGGAAACGGTTGGTTTGATGCAGACCAAGTGAGTTATTCTCTTGAAATACGCAGGCCATTTTGGCAACAATGGTGGGCCATCGCACTCTTTGTTCTCATCCTCACTGCCTCAATATTCTTGCTTCTCAGAAGACGTGATAAAAAATTAAAGGAAAAATCAACCATTGAAAGAGAGCGCATCCAAAGCCAATTTGAAACGCTTAGAAATCAAATCAATCCACACTTCCTTTTCAACTCATTCAATACATTGATCAGCACTATTTCTAAAGATCAAGAATTAGCCATCGATTATGTGCAACAACTCTCTGACTACTTCAGGACAATTCTTGAACAAAGAGATAAAGAAACCATCACTCTCGAAGAAGAATTGGAATTAGTGAAGCGCTATCTTTTTCTACAGAAACAGCGCTTTGGAGAAAATCTCAAAGTAGAAATTAGCATCGATAAAAATCTCGATGCGTTTATCATTCCTCCACTGACATTGCAATTATTAGTTGAAAATGCAATCAAGCATAACATCATTGCTAGGGCTAAAAATTTGCACGTTTCAATTCTTGCAGAAGATCAAAAATTAATTGTAAAAAACAATCTCCAAGAAAAGACTCAGAAAGAACCGAGCACTGGTGTTGGACTGAGCAATATCATAAATCGCTTCCGTATTCTTTTCAATAAAGAGATTGAAATCATCAAAACGGAAAACGAATTTATCGTTCATTTGCCTTTAATTCGAAACCAGAAATAAGCTACAATTATGAAAGCATTCTTAATTGAGGACGAGCCGGCGGCATTGGATAGACTTAAAGTTCTCATTCAAGAAATAAACCCTTCCATTGAAATTGCTGGTGACGCCGATACCGCGGAAGGAGCGCTAGAATGGCTACAAAGCAATCCAAGTCCAGACATTATTTTCACAGATATACAGTTGGCCGATGGCACTTGTTTCGAAATCTTCGATCACTACAAGCCAACGATGCCTGTCATTTTTATCACAGCCTACAACGAACACGCATTGGCTGCATTTAAAGTAAATGCGGTAGACTATCTGCTCAAGCCTCTCAAAAAGGCTGATCTAGAAGCCGCGCTTGCCAAGGCTAACATGACTGCAAAACCATCACTCGATGGTATCGATTACAACAAGCTCGCATTGGCCATCATTGCGGAGGAGAAAAAATTTGATCGTCGATACCTTATTCGTTTCGGAGAACATATCCGATCGATTACATCGGATGAAATAGCCTATATCTACACCATTCAAAAAGCGGTTTTTCTAGTCTTGTTTACAGGAAAAGAATATCCTTTTGATAAAAGTTTAGAGCAACTCGAAAAAGAATTAGACCCATCAAAGTTCTTCAGAATCAATCGTCAATTTATAGTGAATATAAAATCGGTAGGCAATATGCATGTCGTTTCGAAATCACGCGTGCAGATTGATTTAAATCCTCCTTTCAAAGGAGAAGAAGTAATTGTGAGCACCGAAAAGTCGCCTCTTTTCAAAGATTGGCTCGCTTCGTAAATTTCTCACTCAAGCCTTATTCCTTCCCATTCAGCACTGCAGGCAAAATATTTCACAAGGACCGCCATTACCTTCGAAGTATCAAACCCTATCGCAATGGAAAATATTCTCAATGAAGCCGACAAAAACCGTTTGGTAACGGATTTTGGAGTCAATGTCATGAAAGAACTCATGATCCTGAATCGATCTGCTTATCACAACATGCTAGATGTTATAAAGCTCACGCGAGACATCAACGTGGAGCGTATCAAGTACTTTTCTGGGAAAAAATTCTAGAGAATTCTTGTTTAGCACCCAAATCCTCCCGTTCAGTATTTTCGTTTATAAGTATCAGCGGGAATGATCCACTTTTGTATCACCAAGAAAATAACAATGAAAAAGCTCTTATTTGTTTTAATCAGTTCTTTCAGCATTGCCGCTTGCACACACATCACTGACGATGGCACTCTTCCCGTCGGTGATGACAACGGAGGCGGCAATGGTGGTGGAAACGGCGGAGGTGGCGGAGGTTCAACCGACTGCGACCCCAACACCGTTTACTTTACAAATACCATTCAGCCGCTCCTTCAATCTGCCTGTGCTCAACCAGGCTGTCACGACGCAGCTACCATGGAAGACGGAGTGGGAATGTATGATTACAGCGTAATCATGCAACAAGTGACTCCTGGAAACCCTAATGCAAGCGACCTTTGGGAAGCCATTACCGAAGACAATCCTCAAGACATTATGCCGCCTGTTGGTGAAGGAACACTGAGCGCCGAAGAAATCAACCTTATCACCACTTGGATCCAACAAGGGGCTCAAAACAATTCATGCACTTCCGACTGTGACCCCAACGTTTTCACCTTCGCTGCAGCTGTGCAACCTACCATTCAAACTTACTGTCAAGGATGTCACAGTGGTACGAATCCCGACGGACAAGTATCTTTGACGAATTATACCCAAATAAAGGCCATCGCAGATGATGGAAGATTGATGCAAACACTTTTGGGTTCTGGTGGTTATACTCAAATGCCCTACCAGAGCAATCCACTTAGTGACTGTAAAATACAACAGATTCAAAGCTGGATTGATGCTGGAGGCCTCAATAATTAAAAGATCATGATTAAAAAGGTTTTTGTATTCGCCCTCTTCGCTTTTGCACTTGCAAGTACTATCAACTCATGCTACTATGACAATGAAGAAGAATTGTATGCAGCGACAGCCACTTGTGACACCACAAACAATGTCTACAACGGCCGCATCTCTGTTATCATTTCTCAAAGTTGTCTTTCAGGCTGTCACGAACAAGCCGTAGGTAGCGCCGGGATTGTATTAGAAGGCTACACTAACCTCAAAAATGAAATCGTCAATGGAACAGTCATGTGCGCTATTCGCCATGAAGGATGTTCTCCAATGCCGAAAAATCAAAATAAACTAAGTGACTGTGATATCAACAATCTACAAAGCTGGATTGACAAAGGATATCCTGAAAACTAACATAAAATGAAAAAGAAAATATTTGCTGTTCTAATTATCGCGATCGTAGCTGCGGCTGGAATCGGATACTATATGTGGAACAAACCCAAGAGAACTGCCGCAGACGAAAAGCCTTTTGCAATCACCACTGCTGACGCGCTCATGAATGAATTCTCCGCAGATGAAACCACAGCTTGGGAAAAATATAAAGGTGATAAAATCATTCAAGTGAAAGGTAAAATAGGCGACATCTCACAAGATAGCCTCACCACCATTCTACTTGAAACACAAGATATAATGGGAGTTATCAATTGCACCTTGATCAAAGATGAAAGCTTTAATGGAAAAATTGGAGACTCCATTGAAATCAAAGGAATCTGCGCTGGATATAACATGGATGTTCAACTTACACAATGCGCTTTGGTCCAGTAATTGTCTAGCAGCTCACAGTAAATCACTCTAAAAAAAAACACATGAAAAAGTACATCGCAATTTTCGCAATCCTAGTCGCTACAGCAACTACTACTCAAGCTCAAAAATATTTCACTCGTGCAGGTTACCTCGGATTCTTCTCTGATACTAAAATGGAAGATATCAAAGGCGACAACAATAAAGTCAACTTCGTATTGGATGCCGCTACGGGTCAGCTTGAAATTTCTGGTCTTGTAAAAGCCTTCGAATTCGAAAAAGCTTTAATGCAAGAACACTTCAATGAAAACTACATGGAAAGTGATACGTATCCAAAAACTTCCTTCAAAGGAAAAGTAGATAACATGGCTGCGGTAAATCTGAAAAAAGACGGCACCTACTCTTCAAAAGTGACTGGTGATTTGACCATGCACGGTGTTACGAAAAAAATCACTGTGGACGCTACCTTTAAAGTGGCAGGTGGAAAAATCACTTGTGAATCTAAATTTGACGTCGTACCAGAAGATTATAAAATCACTATCCCTGGAACAGTTAGAGATAATATTGCTTCAAAAATCGCTGTTACAGCAAAAGCAAATCTCGAAGAGCTTAAGAAATAATCTTGATGATTCTATATCGAATGCAAGCATTTAAAAAATTCATTATTTCAGGACTGGTAGCCTTACCGGTCCTGACTTTTTCTTTTCAGTCAACAGCACAAACAGACACCACAGAAGTGGATCTGATGGCGCTCCTCGGAGAGGAAGAAGAAATCAACTACACGACCGCAACCTTCAAAGGCACTCGTGTCATCAACGGCCATAGCATTGAAAACGTAGCCAAAGGAGTGCTCGACTTCCGTATCTCTCACCGATTCGGTTTCGTCAATACAGGAGCCTACGAATTCTTTGGATTGGATGGCGCTACACTTCGTTTAGGATTCGAATATGGCGTTTCCGACCGATTGATGATTGGCGTAGGTCGATCTAGCTTTAACAAAGCATATGATGCATTCGGTAAATTCAAAATCTTACGTCAAAGTACAGGAAAGAAGAACATGCCTATTTCTGTGTCGTGGTTTTCAAACATCGTTTGCAACTCGATCAAATGGCAAAATCCTGAAAGAGAAAATTACTTCTCTTCTCGCCTCTTCTACGCACACCAACTTCTGATTGGAAGAAAATTCAACAACGACCTTTCATTACAAATCAGTCCGACATACGTCCACAGAAATCTTGTAGCAACAAAAGCGGAAGAGAATGGTGTTATGGCATTGGGCGGATTAGGTCGTTATAAGCTCAACCAGCGACTTTCTATCAATGCTGAGTACTTTTATGTATTACCGAACCAACTTGCCCCACAATACACGAATTCGCTTTCTGTAGGGGTAGATATTGAAACCGGCGGACACGTTTTCCAATTACACTTCACAAATAGCACAGCGATGACCGAACCAGGATTCATCACTGAGACAGTTGGTGAATGGGGCAACGGTGATATTCACTTCGGATTTAACATCTCTCGTGTATTCACAGTAGTCAGAAAGAAAACACCCGTAGAATAAAAAAGGCGTCAATCGACGCCTAAATATTTATGAGTTTGAACAGAAATCCGCCAACGCGGATTTTTTCTTACCCAATCAAAAATGAGTGGATTACTCTGCTCGCGCTTGTCCCATTCCGCTTGCATATACAACATCGATTTATCGTTCAACTTATCGGCATGACCTTGCCCCCAAGCTAAATCCGACGGATGAAAAACAATCACCTTCAACTCATCTGTTGAAGCATAGATGCTGTCGACTGGAGCTTTAAATTTCTTTGGTGAAAATGTCACCCAATCCCAATCGCCCGTCAACTCATTGGTTCCGCTTGTCTCGATATGTGTGCGAAGTCCCGCAGCTTTCAACTGCGTTGTTAATGCAGTCAAATTATAAAGCGTAGGCTCTCCTCCAGTAACTACGGCCAACGGCGCTCCAGACGCCGCCGCAGCACGCACAATTTCTTCAATGGATAAAACGGGATGCTTATCTGCTTCCCAACTTTCTTTCACATCACACCACACACAACCCACATCACAGCCCGCAAGGCGAATAAAGTAGGCCGGCGTCCCCGCATAAGCACCCTCACCCTGCACAGAGTAAAACTGCTCCATCACAGGAAGATATTTCGAATCATCAATTCCCACTGTTACTGGTTATTGGTTACTGGTTCCCGATTCGCCCACGAAGTGGTCGATCTTATTCTTGAATAAAACATTGAACGTAGTGAGCGAACCGTACACTTTTGTGATGTATTGCTGCATCTCTACTTTTTCTTCATCTGTTAATTTAGAATTCGAATTGATCTTTTGTTCCAATACTCTAAGTCTATCGCGGAGCATCACAATCTTGTGAAAGAACACTTCGTTTGGAATTTCTTTCGGCTTCAATGAACGATCCTTTGGATGAATCAACATCACTCCTCCCTCCCAACGATCAGCGAATTCTATAAACTCCGAAGATTCATAATACATATCAAAAACATTCTTTACGGCATCTACGACATCTTCCAGCTGCACTACAGAAGCCACGGCAGGCGCGGCTTCTACCAATTGATATCCGTCAAAAGCTTTTCCCAATTCTTTTTCACCATGCTCTTTAAAATAGATGCGGTATTTATGATCATCCATTCCAAAAACAACTCCCTCTCCAAAAGTGGGATGGGTAATTTTTGCTCCAATTCCGAAGTTCATATCGTGTTTAGTTTAATGGTACTTCTTTGTAATTATGTATGTCATCTAGTTTGATCACCACTTCTCCATCTTCCGATGTCGTAAATGCTTTATCAAACTTAGCCCCCCAAACAATTTCTTCTGCTGTGTATGAATAACGCGTATGTACTGTTTGTGAGAAAGTGTCGTCATATCCCGAAATGAGGATGAGAATTTCTGCTTCTCGATCAATCAAATCTTGCTTCGTGAGTCCCTTCAAATCGCTCTTTTCATCGATGCGATGCACGAGTGTCCAGCTAATGGCTAGAAACAAAATTTCTTTGAAATCCAATTCCAACCCATAATAATCACGATTCGAATTAGGATCCGCTGAATCTTTCATTGTAAGAATCACTTCTGCCTTTAGGTTCATCAACACATTGCGTCGCGCATTTGTAAATCGAAACATCAATGCGTTTCCTCCCTCAAAAGGAGTAATCAGTGCATTATTGCTAAATTTCAATTTTGCTTTTGGTCGAGAAAAACGCGTATAAAGCAAACCGGTTGCTAACGCCAATGCAATCAATCCCATCAATGCTTCTAGCGATGCCAATGAACTTGCTAAGACTCCTCGTGGAGCGATTGCTCCATATCCAACAGTAGTAAATGTTTGCGCAGAAAAATAGAAACAATCAAGAAAATGCTCGATCTCTGTTTCGCCTCGAATTCCAACCAAGTGCTCCGGACCAATAAAATAATATCCTGTCGCAAAGAGTAAATTAAGTCCAATAAAACCACCAAGCACCACAGAGAAAAACGCTCCATTACTCAAGCTCATGAGATTTTGATATGCATTATCAAATCCTCCCTTAAGCCCTGTGCGCTTCACGTTAAACGATCCATCATGATTGATGATACGCTTTTTGGAGCCTGCGACTTTTGTCCCAAAGCCAGGATCGTTTCTTCTATTTCGACCTCTCAAAACGCTCATTCTACAATGCTTCCAAATAGATCATAGTGCTCTGCACTTTCAATTTCAACATTCACAAAATCACCAATGCGCAAATAGTTGTCGGGAGCAGTGATGACTACTTCGTTATCTACTTCCGGCGAATCAAATTCTGTGCGACCGATATAGACATCATTCTCTTTTCTATCCACCAACACTTTGAATGTTTTACCAACTTTCTCTTCGTTCAATTCCAAACTGATTTCCGATTGAATCTCCATGATGGCATTGCTGCGATCACGTTTTACTTTCGCTGGAACATCGTCTTTAAAATTATAGGCATGTGTGTTTTCTTCATGAGAATAAGTAAACACTCCAAGACGATCGAATCTCATTTCTGAAACCCATTCTTTCATCTCTTCAAAATCAGCTTCTGTTTCACCAGGGTAGCCGCAGATAAGCGTAGTACGAAGTGCAATATCCGGAACGATATCGCGAATATTGTGAATCAACTCTGTTGTTTTTTCACGCGTAATTCCTCTTCTCATTGCCTTCAACATATTGGTTGAAGCATGTTGAAGTGGCATATCAAGATAATTACAAATATTATCGCGCTCCTTCATCACTTGCAACACATCCATCGGAAAACCTGATGGGAATGCATATTGCAAACGAATCCAATCCAATCCCTCAATGTCCGAAAGGTGCTTCAATAAGTCAGCAAGCTTTCTGTCTTTATATAAATCAAGACCATAGTACGTCAAATCTTGAGCGATCAAGATGAGTTCCTTGGTTCCGTTTTTCACTAGATTCTTTGCATTCGCTACCAACTCTTCCATCGGAGTGCTGGTATGATGACCACGCATCAATGGAATGGCACAAAATGAACAAGGGCGGTCGCATCCCTCTGCAATTTTGAAATAAGCATAATGTGCAGGGGTGGTCAACAAACGCTCTCCTACCAATTCATGCTTGTAATCCGCCTTCAATGTTTTTAAAAGTCGAGGCAATTCTCGTGTTCCAAAAAATGCATCCACCTCTGGAATATCCTTCTCCAATTCTGGCTTATAGCGCTCACTCAAGCATCCAGTTACGTAGAGTTTACTTACGTTTCCTTTGTCTTTTTCCTTCGCCCAAGCAAGAATTGTATTGATCGATTCTTCTTTTGCATTATCAATGAAACCACATGTATTGATGATGACAATCTCTGAATCTTTATCCTCAGATTCATGTTGTACATCAAATGCATTGGCCTTCAATTGTCCCATCATCACTTCACTATCAAAGATGTTTTTTGCACATCCCAAAGTGACAACGTTCACCTTATTTTTCTTAAGCGTTTTCGTCTTCATTACTTCGCTTCTCCATTGTTTTGATTGAATAGAGAATCGACAAATTCAAAACGATTGAATACTTGTAAATCTCCTATTTTCTCTCCCACACCAATATATTTCACTGGGATACTAAACTGATCAGAAATACCGATCACCACTCCACCTTTCGCTGTTCCATCAATTTTGGTAATGGCCAACGCGTTGACGTCTGTGGCAGCAGTAAATTGTTTTGCTTGCTCAAAAGCATTTTGTCCTGTCGAACCATCCAACACCAAAAGCACTTCATGTGGCGCATCAGGAACAACCTTTTGCATCACACGCTTGATTTTGGTAAGCTCATTCATGAGTCCTACTTTATTGTGAAGACGGCCCGCAGTATCGATTAAGACCACATCAGCATTTTGAGCTACCGCACTTTGTAATGTATCGAAAGCAACAGAAGCTGGATCTGCGCCCATGCCTTGAGAAACAATAGCCACCCCTGCGCGCTCGCTCCAAATTTTCAATTGATCAACTGCAGCAGCACGGAAGGTATCGGCTGCACCAAGCACCACCACTTTACCTTGCGACTTCAATTGATGAGCAAGCTTACCGATGGTAGTTGTTTTCCCAACACCATTCACTCCTACTACCATGATCACATAAGGACCATCCTTCTTTGGTACGAATACATTTTCTGAATCCTCTCCTTCATGAGAAGAAAGAAGCAAAGAAATTTCCTCCTTGAGAATATTATTGAGCTCTTCGGTCCCCATGAATTTATCACGAGCCACACGCTCCTCAATTTTTTTGATGATCTTGATGGTGGTTTCAACACCCACATCTGAGCTGATCAACAACTCTTCGAGATTATCCAATACCTCGTCATCAACGCGGCTTTTACCAGCAATCACTTTTGCTAGCTTGGAGAAGAAGCCCGTGCGGGTCTTCTCAAGCCCTTGATTGAGGCTTTCCTTTTTCTCCGAAGAGAAGAGTTTTTTGAAAAAATTCATGGTGCTAATTCTAAACGATGACAAAGATACGGCAACAAAAAGGGCTTTCTCCATGTGGAAAAAGCCCTTTTGAATATTATATCACGCGACAATTACCCTTTGGTAAACCACTCGGCAATTTTGTCGTTGTGTACGATTTCTTCTTTGAATGAATAAGCTCCAGTCTTTGGAGACTTAACCATTTTAATAACCTTAGAGTGGTTCTTACCACCACCGGTTTGTAGGGTTGCTACTACCTTCTTTGCCATGGTGTCTTAGTTTATTTAATTTCTTTATGTACGGTCATTTTCTTTAGGATTGGATTGTATTTCTTCATCTCCAATCTATCAGGAGTATTCTTCCTGTTCTTTGTTGTGATATAACGGCTAGTGCCTGGAAGACCAGTAGTCTTGTGCTCAGTGCACTCCATAATCACCTGAATTCTATTTCCTTTCTTTGCCATGACTTCTTGTAAATGGGGGGCAAATGTACTACTTCTTTCCTGTTTTACAAAATTCAGTGTTAAAAAATTAACACTCGAGGTCTAAAATCTTTTGCCTACTCCCCCGTTGCAAACAAAAAATACTGATTTACAGGTATTTAAATTCGAGTCAAAATTACTGAAATCTGTAAATTCTGTAATGCTCGTTCTCAAAAACCAAGGTCAAAGGTATGGTTTGAACCCATTCGTTGGGTTTTACAACCACATATTTCGCCCCCGCATCTTCCAACGCATTTAAATATTGGATGTCATTGAGCTCTTTACTAACGCACGTCCAACCCTTTCGATGACTCAAATACAATTCCTGCGGATTACCTTCTCCATTAATTACAATGAGATCTTCTCGACTCGAACCAAGACCATCAAGAATTCCTTCGAGTTCTAGCTTATAAAGATTGCGATCATGAATCCGGAAATCATGTTGCTGATTGGCAATAGACTCTACACTGATTGCCACTAAGAACACAACAGACATCCATTTTTTTTGCAATTGAATCAATGCAAAAGCCGCTATCAAAGAGAAAACGGGCGCAATGGGGATCATGTAGTAATGCTGAAAAACAAAATGACGCCCCGACTTTAAGGCAAAGAGAATGAAGAAGACACTAACAACTCCTGCTACTAATTGAAGGGCTTTCTCTTTTTTCAAAATCATAAAGAATAGTCCCGCAACGAACGCCACAATGCCGACATAACTCATCAGTGTGCTGAAATAAAAATGCTTCGCAACGGTGCCACTTTCTTGGATAAATAAATGCCAGCCCTTGGGAATTTCCTCGCCCACATTGTACCACATGCCGCTCTCTTTCGCAATCATCACATTCCATCCGAAATACCAAAAAACTGCAAGCGCAATCGGTAGCAAAGAGACTAACGTTAACATCCATTTTTTTCTCAGAGAAATGGAAGAAAAATAAATCATCAATGGAACCACCGCTAATACCACGGCACTAGGAATTTTCGTTAGCAGTGCCAAGCCTGATAAAACGAGATAGCTCAATAGGTAAAGCCACTTTGTATCATCTAGAAATTTTTTCAAAAAATAGATTGAGAAAAATGCAATCGAAATACTAAATGTGTCCGGCATGGTCTTACGCGAAAACGCAAACCAAACAGATGTTCCCAAAATAGCCGTGGCGTAAAATGCAAGACGATCAGACCAATATTTTTTTATCACTAAAAAGAAAAACCATAATCCAAGACTCGACACTAATAAATTGATCAATCGACCATACCAATGATCAAAACCAAACACGCTAGAAACCGCTGCAATCAATCCATTCAGCAGGGGAAACTCCATACCAATCACGCCTGAACTTACATGTGTTCCTACTCCTACTTCATCAATTTTTGGGTGAAAAAAATCGGTTTGTCCTTCCGAAAAATTTCGGGCCACCATGAGTCCCGTTACCTGCCTCCAATGATGATTCACCTCCAACGGAGGATGGGTAATTCCTACCAATCGAATAACAAACAATATCACGATGAAATGAAACGCCCATTGCTGATATGAAAGATTTTTAAAATAAGCTTTCATCATGCAATGTGTTTAAGAGCTTCACGCACTGTGAGTCCCGAAAATGATCTGCTTTTTACAAAATCCTTCACAAACTTTTGATCTGTTCGAGCATACTGTCGAAGCGCCCATCCAATGGCTTTTCTATGGAAAAATTCTTTCGAAAATTCATGAGGCAAAATGGCTGCAACTAATACATCGACGTCTGTTTTTTCTTTATATGCCAATTGAAAAATAATAGCGACTCGATTCAACCACATATTCTCCGAAGTAATCCAACACGGAATGACTTTCGATACTTGATCTGGAAATGTGAGGAAATACTTGCCAGCCAGGTGTGTCGCAATCGTATCCACAGAGTCCCACCACGACTGGTTGACGATCAGCCATTCGATGAAGTCAATCGCATTTTTTTCCTTGAAAATCTTCTTCTTCTCTGCAAACTCCATTGCGAAATAATGATACTCTCGCTCAGGCTGATTCCATAAAATCTCAATGAAAGCCATGCTTTCAAATGACTTCTCTTTTACTAGCTCTGCCATCAACGCTTTATGAGCCGCAGCACGAATAGGCTTTTTTATACCCAAAAACTCAAAATGATCCTTCATGTAAGCCGCCATGGCCGCAGCCTCTGCGCTATTTCTTAATGGGTGATAAATTTCGTTCAATGCTTGAAATGCCTGCAATGCTTTCATTCGGCTAAAATAGCGGTTCCCACACAATCCAATGTTGATAATAGAAAACTAACGTTCCCGTTCCCCATGTTCAGAAAATTACCTTTGTTTCGCCCTAATTGTGCATTGATACGTGGCAAAGAATACAAGTAAAAATACCTCAAAAGAACCTCAAGAACCAGTGGCTAGCGATACCTCAAAGAAATCGAAATCAAAAGGAAGCGCATCGTCATCTGGGTTTTCTGCATTCATTAAAGATCCCCGCGTAAAAAAAATCGCTGGTGTTTTCCTTTCGCTTTTTGGTGTTTATCTTTTCTTGGCTTGCCTATCATACCTCATCTCTGGAGGACATGACCAATACTTGATCACGGGCCAACAATCGCCATCTGACTTTTCCGAAAACGAACCCTATCACAATTGGATGGGCAAAATCGGTGCGCACCTCGCGCACTTCTTCATGTTCACCTACATCGGTGTCGGAGCGTTTTTCGTCAGCCTCATCTTCTTCTTATGGGGTGTTCGTGTGACTTTTCAAAAAGAGCTATTGCCATTTTTCAAAAGCATTCGCCTCTCTATTTTAGGAATGCTTTACTTCCCACTCGCAATTGGATTTGCTTTTCATAAAAAAGTAGATGCATTCGATCGCACCATCGAAATCACTTGCAACGACCGCTTTGTTGGAGGATACGGACACTTCGCTACTGAATGGTTTGTCTTCACCATCGGATGGATCGGAACATTGATGACCCTGCTTTTTGTAGCAGGAGCCTACCTCATCTTTAACCACAACCACAAAGTAGAAGCCGCTTGGGCACGCCTCGGTGAATGGGCCGATGAGCGCAAGGAAAGAAAAGAAGAAGAAGCAAGAAGGAAGGAAGAAGAAGAGAGAGAAGAAGCAGAGAGAAGGGAGAGGGAAGAAGCGGAGAAGGGAGAAGCGGATATGGAGAAGGGAGAAGCGGATATGGAGAAGGGAGAAGCGGATATGGAGAAGGGAGAGGATGGGCCGGCGCCTTTTTTGAAATCGAATTCGGGGAATTCGTTTAATACTCCTATTGAAGAAAAGCCTGAAGATATTCCGGGTGTGATTGTCACTGAAAAGAAGACCATCATCACTCCTGTAGGAAATACTTTTCGCGACGACCGTCCCGCGCCTATTACACAGAGCATTCGTCCTGACGAACCCGAAGAGGAAGGTCCAGAGCCGTACTTGATCACTCGAGAAATTGTACCACCAATTACTCCTGCCGCTGTACCTCCAATAGAAGCGCAAGTACCACCGATTGTTATCGCACCGCTTGCTGCTCCTACAGCTGAGGTTCCAGCAATAAAGCCCACATTTGAACTAGACATCAATCAAACGATTGAGGAAGCAGAAGCCGCATTCAACGCAGATCCTGAATGGACGATGGTGACACCAACAGCAACACCTGAACCTGCGAAAGCTGCTACTCCATCCATCGAAATAACTCCGCCTCCAGCAATCGAAGAATCATTGGAAACTCCGATTCAAGAATTGCCAGTAGCGAAAACTGAAATGACCGCACCGATTTCTCCAATCGTCGCTCCATCAAGTTCTCCAATCATTGGTCTACAAAGCAATGGAGAAGCTGGTTTCCATGTAGCCGGAATGGAAGTGGAAGCTCCAAAAAATGAAGATATCCTCAGCGACTCTGATCTCGAAAACAAACTTCAAGAGTTTGGACCATACGATCCGAAGCTAGACCTAAGTCGCTATGAGCCGCCATCCGTGGAGCTTCTAAAGCCGCATGGATCGGGCATTCCGCAGATTAACAAAGAAGAACTTGAGGCCAACAAAAACAAAATTGTTGAGACCCTCAATCATTATAAAATTGAAATCGACAAAATCAAAGCGACCATCGGACCAACCGTTACGCTTTATGAAATTGTTCCTGCACCGGGAGTTCGTATTTCAAAAATCAAAAATCTAGAAGACGATATCGCGCTTAGCCTTGCAGCACTAGGCATTCGTATCATCGCTCCAATTCCTGGAAAAGGAACAATTGGTATCGAAGTTCCGAACTCTAAGCCAGAGATCGTTTCCATGAAATCACTTATCGCAAGTGATAAATTCCAAAATTCAGACATGGATTTGCCTGTGGTATTAGGCAAAACTATTTCGAATGAAAACTTTGTGGTCGACCTTGCGAAGATGCCTCACTTATTGATGGCAGGTGCTACCGGTCAAGGTAAATCTGTTGGTTTGAATGCGATTTTGGTTTCATTGCTTTATAAGAAACATCCATCACAAATCAAGTTTGTACTCGTCGATCCAAAGAAGGTGGAATTGACATTGTTCAATAAAATTGAACGTCACTTCTTAGCCAAGCTCCCAGATTCCGACGAGCCTATCATTACTGATACAAGCAAAGTAGTGCGCACATTGAATTCGCTTTGCATTGAAATGGATGAGCGATATGAATTGCTCAAGACCGCACAGTGTCGTAATATCAAAGAATACAACGCGAAGTTTATCAGCCGCAGGCTCAATCCTGAAAACGGTCACCGTTACCTACCCTACATCGTATTGGTAGTGGATGAGTTTGCCGATTTGATCATGACCGCAGGACGAGAAGTTGAAACCCCGATTGCCCGTCTAGCACAGCTTGCAAGAGCGATTGGTATTCACTTGATCATCGCTACACAAAGACCGTCGGTGAATATCATCACAGGTACGATCAAAGCAAACTTCCCTGCGCGTATCGCCTTCCGTGTGACTTCAAAAATAGACTCACGTACCATTTTGGATGCGGGAGGTGCCGACCAGTTGATTGGTCGCGGGGATATGCTTTATTCAACGGGTAACGACCTCATTCGTATCCAATGCGGATTTGTTGATACTCCTGAAGTAGAAGAAATCACCGATTTTATTGGATCACAACAAGGATATCCTCACGCATTGCATTTACCAGAGGTACCGGATGAAAACGCAGGAGAGTCGCTCAGCTTCTCAGAAGATGACCGAGACTCATTGTTTGAAGACGCTGCCAGAATAGTAGTCATGACCCAGCAAGGCTCTGCATCACTGCTTCAGCGCAAATTGAAACTTGGGTACAATCGTGCAGGTCGTTTGGTAGATCAGCTCGAGGCCGCAGGCATTATAGGTCCGTTTGAAGGCAGCAAGGCGCGAAAGGTATTGATTTCCGATGAACATACCCTCGATCAATTCTTGCGCGGATTGAATAACAATGGAAGTTCGCCATTTTAACAAGCCTTTTATCTATTGTAATTTGAATGCCCTACCTTTGTAGCGGTAATTTTCAGTGCCCTTGTTTTTTGGAACAGTTATTGAAAATGCCCGCCCGATAAAATATATATCATGAAAAAGCTTTCAATCTTATTCGTATTCGCAGCGCTCGTTCTATCAATGAATTCAAGCGCTCAAACATCAAAAGAGATTTTGGATAAAGTCTCTGCAAAAGCAAAAAACTGGAAGACCATCGTTTCCGATTTCTCTTCTACTCTCAAAGACCCAAAGGCTAATGTGAATCAAAAGCAAGAGGGCAACATCAAAATTAAAGGTCAGAAATACAATTTGAATCTATCTCAATACGTAGTGATTTCAGACGGAACCACTGTATGGAGCTATGACAAGAAAAATAATTCTTGCACCATTGACAACCTTGCAGACGTGAAGGACGGAGCATTCGATCCATCTGAAATGTTTACCATTTGGGAAAAGGATTTTAAGCATGAAATGAAGAACGTGAATGCATCAGCTGATGGCGTAGCATCGTACGAGATTCACCTCTACCCGCTTAATCCAAAAAACAAACCTTATCACACCATTATCATGTACATTGATAAGGCGAAATTAGAAGCGACGAAAATTGTGGTAAAGACAAGAGAAAACGCTGAGATTTCTTACAAGGTAAAAAACTTCAAACCGAACGCAGATTGTCCTGACACCGAATTCAAATTCAACGCAGCAAAATACCCAGGCGTTGAAATCATTGATAATAGAATTTAAGTTTATCTACATAAAAAAGATGGCCCCGCTTTGCGGGGCCTTTTTTTTTGAGATCTTTTTAATAGAGGTCGCTCCACGGATAGGCACCGCCCCTTCGATACGCTCGCTTCGCGAGCACTCAGGAACCAGTTTCAGAATGAGTTAGAAAATGAATTTCTCCAAGAACCAAGAACCAAGAACTAAGAACCAATCCCCCAATCCACTCCCTTCACGAGCAGATCCAATGTCTTACGTTCTTCTGAACCCGCTGCAGGTTGATGATTGTAGATCCATGAGGCGTGTTCTGGCAGACTCATTAAAATTGATTCGATGCGTCCGCCAGTTTCCAATCCGAACTTTGTTCCGCGGTCGTAAACGAGATTGAACTCAACATAGCGTCCACGGCGAATCAATTGCCAATTCTTTTGTTCTTGGGTAAATTCCTTTTGCTTGTTTGCTGCGACAATGGGGAGATATGCTTTCAAAAAAGTATTTCCCACTTCTTGCATAAATGCGAATAATTGTTCTTTGGAAGCCGCGTCTGACGGGCGCAAGTAATCATAGAAGATTCCTCCCACTCCACGTGTTTCTTTGCGGTGCTCGTTAAAAAAATAATGGTCTGCCCAATCCTTGAATTTGCTGTAGTAATCGGGATGATGAGCGTCGCATGCTTCTTTCATTTTTTCATGAAAAAAACGCGCTTGATCTTTATCGATATAAATGGGCGTAAGATCTATTCCTCCGCCAAACCAAGACTCTCCGGTATCTGTTTCGAAATAACGTACGTTCATGTGAACGATGGGGACCATTGGGCTGAAGGGGTGAATCACAAGAGATAAGCCTGTTGCAAAAAATCGTTTTGCATTTGGATTAACTTTTTCAGCCATAAACTTCGGCATATCGCCTTCGACTGCTGAGAAATTGACACCTCCTTTTTCGAAGACATTTCCATGTTGAATGACGCGACTTCGACCACCGCCACCCGTTTCATGCATCCAGTTATCTTCTATGAATTTTGCCTTCCCGTCTTCATTCTCCAAGCCAGCACAAATGCTGTCCTGCAAGGATTTTAAATAAGCGACGATATCGTTTTTTTCTACCATGATCTATCTACGATTTATTCGCCAAAAGTCGCTGCTCCCTCCTTTTGGAATGTCAGAAAACCGTCAGATGGCGAATGATTTACATCATTAAAAAAGCCCTTCCTCAACGGAAGGGCTTTTATTATTTTTCTAGAAAAAATTATTTCTTAGGTTCGAGATTCGAATGTCTTCTGCTGTAAAGGAAGTACACCAATACACCCAATACACCCCAGATGATGAAAGTGTACCAAGTTTGAATTCTCACTTGAGTCATCAAGAAAATATTAAACAATACTCCTGCTGGTGCAACAAACCAAATCGCTGGAGTCTTATAAGGACGATCCAATCCTGGTTCTTTTACACGAAGGATTAATACTGCTAGACAAACCATTGAGAAGGCTAGAAGTGTACCCATAGAACACATCTCAGAAATCTTTTCAATCGGAGTAAGAGCTGCGGTAAGAGAAATAATACCTCCAATCAAAACAGTGCTTCTGTAGGGAGTTTTGAAAGTTGGGTGAAGTTTTCCGAAAATGTTTTTTGGAAGAAGTCCATCTTTCGACATACCTAAGAAGATACGTGTTTGACCTAGCATCATTACAAGCATTACAGACATCAAACCCGCTGTTGCAGCAATGGTGATTAAGTACACTGCCCATGTGATACCCGCGCCAGAGAAGGCACTCGCTACTGGAGCTTTCAAATCAAGTTGATCATACTTCACCATACCAGTCAATACAAGCGATACTGCCACATAAAGCACAGTACAAATTATCAATGAAGCTATGATTGCAAAGGGAACGTCCTTTTTAGGATTGATAGCCTCACCAGCTTGTGTTGATACAGCATCAAATCCGATATATGCGAAGAATACGATAGTTGCCGCTGTAAGAACACCTCCGACACCGAAGTGAGGAATACCATCAGAACCTGTTGTTACTTCAGGAATGAAAGGCGTCCAATTCGCAGTATCCACATAAAATGCTCCAGCAATAATTACAAATAAAACTACACCCACTTTTAAAACTACGATAAGGTTATTCGTGCTAGCAGCTTCTTTGATACCCTTGATAAGAATACCAGTAACTACCCAAGTGATTAGGAATGCAGGAAGGTTGAATGCGGGGCCACCGTGAGTAGATGGGTCATTGACTAGATAATCGGGAAGATTTATACCGAAGAGATGGAGTAATTTATTGAAATAACCACTCCATGCAACCGCTACCGTAGTCGCTCCCATCATATACTCCAGAATCAAGTTCCATCCTATAAACCAAGCGAAAAGTTCTCCGATAGTACCATAAGCATAGGCATAAGCAGAACCTTCCACAGGAAGGACAGATGCGAATTCGGCATAGCATAAGCTTGCGAATAAACATCCAATACCTGCAATAACAAACGCAAGAGCAAGAGCTGGACCGGCATGGTCATGAGCTGCAATACCTGTTAATGTGAAAATACCACCGCCAATGATGGCGCCGATTCCTAGTGATGTCAATCCCCATCTTGTGAGGACACGATTCAAATCACTCTTTGTTGCTTCCGCCTGATAGGCAGCAATTGGTTTCTTTCTCCAAACTGACATAATTCTAAGATATCTTGGTTACGGTTAAGGCACAATAATAAGCCAAAAATTCTACTTGTTGCTCTTCTTTGGCGCAGGAGGTGGTGGTGGCGGTGGTGGTGGTGGCGGAACTGGGTATCTCATTGTCGATATCTTGAGGCGCTCCTTAATCTCCGTTGCTGGAATGGCGAAGCCAATTCCTTCAATTCCATAGCCTACATATTTGCTGCTCACGATCCCGATCAACTGCCCGTGCCGATTGATCATCGCTCCACCACTATTGCCAGGATTTACTTTGGCATCAGTCTGTATAAACTTTGCTCCATCAAAATCCCTGAATCCTGATAGCACTCCCTTAAAAACAGAACCTGCCAGTAATGTATCCGCTGGAGTCCCTACCAAATAAACAACATCCCCCAATTCGCCAATTCTATCCGCGGGGCATAGAAAGGGTAATCCAGTCTTCTCTACTTTAATAAGTGCTAAATCCGAATCGGGCTGCTTTCTCAAAACAACACCTTGAGCACTTGAATGATCGAAGAACTTTACTCGAACAGTATCACTCTGACCCACCACGTGATAATTTGAAACAAGATATCCATCAGCAGAAATAACACAAGCGCTTCCATGTCCATCTTCTGAAATGATGGTCGCTACTGAAGTGCGCCACCTCTCAAAATCCACAGTGCTCATTGCTTCTGGTAATTCTAGCGGCACGAATTTGCTCTCGTCTTGCAAATCATAATACTCGGTAGATTCTATCTTGGTTTGAACTTCGTCTGAAAAAATAAACTCCTCAAATAAATCCTTTATTAATTTTCGAAGAATGACCTCAATAGATTCAGAATCTTTTGAAGAAAGTAAGATTTCACGAGTACTTTTTCTTTGGACTAATTCTTTTCCGTAGTACGACATTAACTTAAAATCAGCCACCATTTCAAGATAAACCTTGGAAGGAGGCTTTGTTGAAGATGGTTTGATATAAGAAAAATGTAATTCATCCACAGACATATTAAGATGCAATGAATTCTTATAATCCGGTAAAAATCTATCACTGGTGTCGAGATAATTTAATTCCAATAAAAGTGAAGTGAGGTGACCGTCAATACTCTCGCTGACCTCTAATATTATTTCCTCATTAGCTGTTCGCTTTAATTCCTTATTCTTACTTCTTAGCTGTTCACTCTTGTAATACACCTCCGTAACATCACCCTCTTGGAGATCAAATAATATTTCGTCGGTAGTAACATATTTCTTACCTCCATTTTTCTTTTCCCCATTGATTTCTTCATCACCCTTTAAATCTTGGGCAACAGAAGTTTGAGAAAATAAAATAATTGCTGTAAGAATAAATAAAGCTCTCATCACATGATTGTTATTTTTTCTGTTTTTCATTTAAAACTAAGTTTAAGCCTGTCAATTAAATCTGCTGAGCTAACAGCAAAAGACAAGCCTTCAAGTGAATAGCCTGTATACTTCTCATTGATTATTCCTATTAATTGTCCTCTATTATTAATCAATGGACTTCCGTTGTCTCCACGACTTACTTTCACATCTGTTTGAATATAATTTATTCCATGCTGAATGTGGTTACCACTAACTATACCTGATGTCAACGACTGGGCGAGTGATTTGCTGACAGGTGTGCCTACAGAGAATACATCATCCCCTATCTTGAAAATCTCGCCATCTGGAATTGGTAAAGATGCATTACCAATAGTATCGATTTTGAGAAGAGTAATGTTAGACAATGGATCCTTTCTGATCACTTTTGCTTTTTTCTTGTGACCATTCGAAAACTGTACATCTACCTCTTCTTTATTTTCTATAACACCATAACTTGCCAAGGCATAACCATCAGGAGAAATCATACAACCACTACCGTGAAAATCACTATCTAAAATTGTAATTTGAGCATTTACCATTTCTTGAAAATCAGGCTCTAGAATGTTCGGTTTACTTAGCTCAAGTTGAGCCCAATCTATCTTTTCATTTCTTAGGAGTTCGTACAGATCATTCACCCCCTTTTCGAATTGGGGATCTGAAACAAGATTTACTAGTCCATCCTGCATAGCGTCTATAAAAGAATCGTTATGATTGTCACTGTCAGCATCAGAAAATATTTGAGAATTCCCCTTGACTTCAATTGGAATTCTTCGCTCTCCCATATGGTCGCATAAATAAAATATGATTTGAAGTGAAAACTTAGAGCCAATAGTGGGTAACACGTCAACATAAGATGCCTTTATTTCAGCATCAAGCTGCATGACTCTAGGGTAATCAGCAATTAATGATTTCTGAGGCTCTTGAAACTTCATGCTATAAAGCCAGCTATTCAATTCATCATATACCTTATAATTTCCAATCATATCCGAAGAAGAAGTCACCTTGTTCTGTTCACTTTGATTGAGAGACTTTATTGATCTGTGCTTTCTAATTCTAATACCGGATACATCCAAATTTTGCAGATGAGGATGAGGAGTCACCACTATTCCATCAATTTTATTTGAGGGTAACCTCTCCAAAGCATCCAAACGCATTATTTGCCTGTGTTTTTTTCCGTAGACTAAAAAATCAAGACATGTGAATACGGTTCCGTAGCTAATTGCTACGGGATCGGGATTTGTCACCATTATAGCACCCCAAAAACCAGCTGTCAAAAATGGAACTTCATTTAAAACACTTGGCTTCACTATTCTGCTCCGATATTGATAGCCCATTTGGTACTCTGACAAAACAAACCGAGTTGGTCTTTGGATTTTAAGCTTTTCTTCTGGTGAATTGAAAAATCCATTTACCTTGACTATTGTCTCCTCATTTTCGGGAATTATATTGATTTTTTGAGACCGAAAGAAAAAGGAGCAACTTGATAAAATCAGTGGAATAAAAATTAGAAAAAAACGTCCTATATAATTTTGCATAATCAGTGTTTCAGTTCTTTAATACTCTAGTTTTAATCTCTCGAAAATATATGGTGCTGGAATGGCAAAGCCAACTCCTTCAACAATAGCCCCCGCCGCCTTGGAAGAAACTACACCTATTAATTCACCGGATTCATTAAATAATGCCCCCCCGCTATTTCCAGGGTTAATATGTGCATCAGTTTGAATTAACGACTTTCCTCGTACTTGCCTGAAGCCGCTTACTATTCCTTTCGTTATTGTTTGCCCTAAAGAAGGGTCGGCAGGAGTTCCAATCACCATCACTTTGTCCCCAAGCTTATTCTTGACTTCCCCAACCGGCATAACAGAACAAAAAGGTGTTTCACTTTCTATTTTTAATAAGGCCAAATCGAATGTAAAATCTGATCGCACTAATTCAGCTTTGTAAACTTCTCCGCCATGAAGTATAACACTAATCGTATCTTTTGATGACGGTGCTACATGATAGTTTGTGACAATATAACCATCCGCTGAAATCAAACATCCCGAACCATGTCCACTGCCTGTTTTAATAGTAACGATACTCGTAATTAAATCCTTCGGAGCAGCACCTAAAAATGCTCCTTTTTGAATCTTGAGAAGTGGCTTGGATAAATTTTCTTTTTGCGCCAACTCTCGTAAGTCAATTAATTTTTTTAGATCAAGCGACTTCGAAAATTCATATACCACATCTTCAATTGCACTGTGCCATATATCTGCGCCAGCCTTGCCAACAACAAAATCGTTTGCGAAATCCATGAAGTTTACTGATCCTAACTCATAGCTTTTCGAGGCATTACATTTAACATCGAATGGATAGACACCTATGTCTCCTCCGAGAGCATCTTTAACAATGACCTTTCCTGCAACATTAAAAAAAATCAAATCATTCATCGCAATGCAATCGATATTAAATTGATTAAATTCTAACCCTATGGAAAGTGTCTTTGACTCATCTCTAAAAAAGTCTTCGTCTTCGTTTCCGTTTTCGTTTTCGTCTTCGTCTTCGTTTTCATTCAGCAAACTAGAAAACTCTAAAAAATCGTGGACAGCAGACTCTAGATTATCACTATTAAACGCCAACGATACTTCATTAGACTGGCTGTACATACTTTTGTTCTTGTCATAGTAAAGCAGATCTTTATAACGATTAAGCTTAAAATCTCCCACATTCATTTTAATATCGCACTCTCCTGGTTTCAATGTATAGCCTAATTCCTTCTTTGTTACCAGCGGCTCGAGATTTGGTAGTAAAATTTTCTTTTTTAAATAACCATTTTCTCTGTTAGCTGACACAGTAATCGTTTTATAGCCGGGTGCTTCGATAATGATTAATCCATCTACAAACCAGTTTTCTCTAATGGGATTACCGAGCTCGTATCCAAAGTAGTTTTTGATTATTGAGCCAGGAGTGAAACAATGGGACCCAATCTGAGTGAGTCCTTTAATTGACAGCAGGCATATTAACAACAATAGAAAGCCAGTTTTCAGTTTTCTAAGCATGAAAAATTAAATTTTAAGGGCTGAATATAACTTCATCTGCATTAATCCACCAACTTTCGAGAACATTTAACAACTGACGATGTTATTTCTTTCTATTCGTACTATCGAATTACCAAACGAATGTCTGTACATGCTGAATCCCTGCTCATTAAGATCGACGAGATGGGCGACCAACACGTAATGACGTCTATTGAAACTCCCTTGAGACGCGACGCTTTCGATATTTCTGATGATCGAAAAATCGCACTCATCGAAGATAAATTCCGCGACATTATGGAAATTCTAGGGCTAGATCTCACCGATGATAGCCTACAAGGAACGCCTCACCGCGTTGCTAAAATGTATGTCAAGGAAATTTTTAGCGGACTAAATCCTGCTAACAAACCAGACATCAAACTCTTTGAAAACAAATATCAGTACAACGAAATGTTGGTCGAGAAGAATATTACGTTCTTCTCAAACTGTGAACACCACTTTGTACCCATTATCGGTCGTGCCCACGTAGCCTACATTTCCAACGGTCAAGTAATAGGTCTTTCTAAATTAAATCGTATCGTGCAGCACTTTGCTAAACGCCCACAAGTTCAAGAAAGACTGACTATTCAAATTGCCAATGAATTGAAAGAAATTCTAGGTACTGCAGATGTAGCGGTCCTGATCGACGCAACACACCTTTGTGTTAGCAGCCGTGGCGTCCAAGACGTAAATAGCTCTACTGTTACTTCTTCTTATGGAGGAAAGTTTCTGGAAGATGCTACCAAGAATGAATTCTTAAAATACATCGGACTTTAATATGGCCAATTATTTAGTCATTGGTGGCTCATCAGGCATTGGACTGGCTACTGCAGAACAATTAAAAGCCGACGGACATCGCGTGATTGTTTCAACTAGAAAAGAAGAAGCCATTGCCGGATTCGAAACCCTTCAATGGAATGCAGAATCTGCGACTCCGCTTGCCTTACCTTTAGAAGCGTTAGACGGTGTTGTTTATTGCCCTGGTACTATTCAATTAAAACCCTTTCATCGCTTTTCAGAAGCTGATTTCATTCAAGATTTTCAAATAAATGCACTTGGTGCAGCGAAAGTTTTACAAGAATGTTTGCCGCTGTTAAAAAAGAGTAGTCACCCAGCCGTTGTTCTTTTCAGCACTGTGGCTGTTCAAGCGGGAATGGCATTTCACTCGAGCATCAGTATGGCAAAAGGGGCTATTGAAGGACTCACTAGAAGCCTAGCGGCAGAATGGGCTCCGACCATCCGTGTCAATGCTATTGCACCTTCGCTTACCAATACTCCATTGGCTGAAAAATTACTCAGCACCCCTGAGAAGTTAGAAGCTTCAAATAAAAGACACCCTCTCCAACGCGTAGGAACCACAAATGATCTCGCTCAAATGACTACTTTCTTACTCTCAGAGAAAAGCAGTTGGATAACGGGACAAATACTTCATGTGGATGGCGGAATGTCATCCATAAAGTCGATATAGAAATTAAAAAAGCCACTCTTCGAGTGGCTTTTTTGTTTTTTGCAATACAGAATCCCTTTTGCATTGCGTTCACTAAACCTCAGACTATTATTTCTTTTTACAAGTGTTTATTCCAAGAAGGGGATATAGCGGACAAAAGCTAACGAGTGACGTCAATACAAACACTGCCGCCAATGCCAAGAGAATATAAGAATATGGCGCTGCGACCACATTCATGAAAAACAAAACAACGAAGACAAGTGCTAGAACGATTCTAACAATTTTGTCTGTAGATCCCATATTCGCTTTCATAATAATTTGGTTTTAAGATTTAATTCAATTGGTTTTATAAGCCAAAATTGAAGTACATTTTGTATTAAGACAGTGACCTACGTCACTCAATGCCATGATCTTGGATAAATGAACTCCCTCATTTGCTGCATAATTGAAAGGGATGTCGTTTATTTGCGGCATAATTCGTTTCAATGGCACTAATAGAAGAATTTGACAAATCAGGTAACTGGCTCTTCCGTTGGAGAAGTTATTTACCCCTTGCGCTTTATTTACTCGCTGCGCTGGTCATCGTTTTTGAACAAGACACAGACATGCCAACCTATGAATTCAACTGGGCGGTGGCATGCCTTATCGTTTCTCTGTTCGGGCAAATCATTCGTGCTATCACCGTTGGCTTTACTCCGAAAGGCACCTCCGGCAGAAATACCAAAGAAGGCCAAGTAGCAGAAACACTTAATACCAAAGGGATCTACTCGACTGTTCGACACCCACTATATTTAGGTAACTACTTTATGTGGTTAGGAATCATCATCTATGTCGGCAATTGGTGGTTTACCATTACTTGTACCCTACTCTTCTGGCTTTACTACGAGCGTATCATGTTTGCTGAAGAATTTTTCCTTCGTGGAAAATTCGGAAAGACTTACCTTGATTGGGCAGCCAAAACCCCCTCCTTTTTTCCAAGATTTACAAATTGGGAAAGCGCCGGCTGGAATTTTAGCATTAAAAATGTCTTGAAAAGAGAATACAATGGATTCTTTGCAATCTTTATCTCATTTGCTCTTTTAGACGTGCTCAAAACATTTACACACTATGGTTATACTAGATGGCAAGATCTGGTATCTCCTTTCTGGTGGTATGCCCTCGCAATTTCATTTGTGATCTTCATTGTACTCAGATCTCTGAAAAAATATACTCGTGTCCTTGATGTAAAAGGACGTGAGTTCGTCGAGGCCTGATGGCCCATCCACATATTGAAAAAGGCCCCTTTTGGGGCTTTTTTTATTGACAAAATTGGATATCTATACATATCCACTACCCTAAAACGAACAATACCTCCATTTCAAAATACTGACTTTCAATATTCTAAAAAATAAAAAATAGCACAAACGGAAGGTAAGTATGTAAATTGTAGTTTCGGGGCAATTGGTAGGGTTTAATGTGGCTTTTAAGTATATTTGGAACCCTAAAACGTAGCCTGTAATATGAAAAAGATTTTTACTTTCTTATTCGCACTTGCACTTTCTTCTGTTGGTTTTGCTCAGCGTGAGCACAATTGTGGATCTGACCACAAACACGCGCTTCTTCGCCAACAAGACCCAGAGTTTCAGCAACGTGCTGAGGACTATAATCGTCAAATCAAGGAAATTATCGCTGCCCGCAAAGCAGAAGGTAATCGCGACGAAACAGTCTATATCATTCCAATCGTATTTCACATCGTGCACAACTTCGGTCCAGAGAACATCTCTGACGAACAGATCTATGATCAAGTGCGCATTCTGAACGAAGACTTCCGTAAACTAAACGAAGACACTTCGGACATCATTGATATTTTCAAACCAATCGCAGCAGACGCTCGCATCGAGTTCCGTTTGCCAACGAAAGATTTCGAAGGTAACTGCACCAACGGTATTGACCGTATCGCTTCTGTAGAAACCTATGTTGGCGACGACGGAAGTAAATTGAATGCGTGGCCACGCGATAGATACCTCAACGTTTGGGTTGTAACAAGCATGGAAGATGGTGTTGCAGGATATGCTTACTATCCTTCTGCTGTTCCAAGCGGAATCTCAGCAATGAGAGATGGTATCATCATTCGTCACCAATACATTGGTAGCATCGGTACAGGTTCTCCTGGAAACTCAAGAGCTTTAACACACGAAATCGGTCACTGGTTGAACCTCCAGCACGTTTGGGGCGATAACAACAGCCCAGGTCTTAACTGCGGAGATGACGACGTGGAAGATACTCCTGAATCTATAGGATGGGACAACTGTAACTTGAATGGTAGTGTTTGTAACACCGGCGTTATCGAAAACGTGCAGAACTACATGGAGTATTCTTATTGCTCAAACATGTTTTCTGCAGGTCAAGTAGAAAGACTTCGTGCAGCACTTACTAATCCACTTGCTGGTAGAAGCACATTATGGACTGCTGAAAACCTAGCATTTACAGGAACAGATGGCTGGAACAATGCTACATGCGCACCACAGGCAGACTTCTACGCAGACAAACCAGTAGCGTGTATCGGTGAAGACATCACATTCTTCGACTACAGCTCTGACTCTGATGTTCTATTCTTCGAATGGTATTTTGATGATGGCACTTCATCTACTGACCCTAACCCAACAAAGTCATTCACAACTTCAGGTTGGCACGCTGTTACTTTGAGTGTATCAAACTGGTATGGTCTTGATATCACCTACAAAGAAAGAGCTGTGTATGTAATCCCTGAGCCAAATGTGCTTTCAGGTCTTGTTACAGAAAATTTCCAAAACCAAGAATTTTTCAATAACAACTATATCAGCAGAAACTTCGATTTCAACGAATCTGCTTGGACTTGGAACAACACTGTAGGTTATGATGACCAAGCTTGCGCTTCTCTAAATGCATACGATTTTGAATCAGATTTCATCGATACAGGAAACAACGACATCGATGAGTTGATTTTCCCAGCAATGGACTTGAGCAACGTTACAGGCGGTAGCCCAACCATTTCTTTCAAGTATGCATACGCAACCCAAGCAACAGACTTAGCTGGTGTAACAGATAATTTTATTCTTTACTCTAGCCGTAACTGTGGATTGACTTGGCAGGCTCGTAACCCATCGTCTCCTTCACAAGGTTCACCTGCTATTACTGGAGCTAATCTAGTATCTGCTGGTAACTCTACTGATTCATTCGTACCTGCTTCACAAGCAGATTGGAAGACGATTACTTACAACATCCCGAACACACTTTGGGAACCAAACGTTCTATTCAAAATCGTATTCACTACTGGTGATTTCGCAAACAACTTGTACATCGACAACATCAATATCAACGGTATCGTTGGTGTAGAAGAAATCAATGCAGAAGTTTCAGGTTTGAACGTTTATCCAAACCCAGCAAACAACTTGACTCAACTTTCATTCACTCTTAGCACTGCTCAAGACGTAACAGTTATTGTGACAGACTTAAGCGGACGTGTAGTGAGCACTGAGTTATTTGCTAATCGTGTAGCTGGTGGAAACATTATTGACCTTCCTCTCGATGCAATCGCAGATGGTATGTACATGGTTTCTATCAAGTCTGAAAATGCAGTTGCAACACAACGTTTAGTTGTAAGAAAATAATCTAAGAAGAAATTCTTAGGCATAAAAAAAGTCCCGACGTTGTCGGGACTTTTTTATTTCTGTATGTTTTAATTAAACATCAATCTTAGCATATTTCGCATTCGCTTCAATGAATGCACGACGTGGTGGTACATCATCGCCCATCAACATAGAGAAGATGTGATCACACTCTGCTGCATTCTCGATGGTCACACGACGTAGCGTACGCTTATCTGGATTCAATGTAGTTTCCCAAAGCTGCTCAGCATTCATCTCACCAAGACCCTTGTAACGTTGAACGTTTACACTGCTCTCTTGCCCTGCACCTTTCAACTCTTGAATCAAACGATCTCGCTGCTCTTCGTTCCAAGCATACTCTTGCTTCGAACCCTTCTTTACTAAATAAAGCGGAGGAGTAGCGATATAGATATATCCATGCTCAATCAATTCTTTCATGTGACGGAAGAAGAATGTCAAGATCAAGGTTTCGATGTGAGATCCGTCAACGTCAGCATCACACATGATAACAATCTTATGATAACGAAGCTTCGCAATATTCAATGCTTTGCTATCCTCTTCTGTTCCGATGTATACGCCGAGTGCTGTGTAGATATTCTTGATTTCTTCATTCTCAAGAATTCTGTGTTGCATTGCTTTCTCAACGTTGAGGATTTTACCACGTAATGGAAGGATCGCCTGGAAATTACGGTCGCGGCCTTGCTTTGCAGTACCACCCGCTGAGTCACCCTCAACGAGGAATAGCTCAGATTTCACAGGATCTTTTTCTGAACAGTCGGCAAGCTTACCAGGAAGACCGCCGCCTGTTCCAACACCTTTACGCTGCACCATCTCACGAGCCTTTTTCGCGGCAATACGCGCTTGTGCAGCAATGATTACTTTATTTACAATTGCTTTTGCATCATTAGGATTTTCTTCCAAATAAGCTTCAAGCATTTCACTTACCACTTGGCTTACTGGAGCAACGGCCTCCTTGTTTCCAAGTTTTGTTTTTGTTTGTCCTTCGAATTGTGGTTCTTGAACTTTCACACTCACCACAGCTGTCAAACCTTCACGGAAGTCATCACCAGAAATTTCGATCTTCAATTTTTCCAGCATACCACTTTTCTCAGCGTAGTTTTTCAGTGTAGTCGTTAGACCTCTTCTGAAACCTTGCAAGTGCGTTCCGCCTTCATGAGTATTGATATTGTTCACATAAGAGTGAATATTCTCATTGAAAGAATCATTGTAAGTCATTGCCACTTCCACAGGAATTTCGCCATCTGTGCGCTCCATGTGAATGATTTTTTGAATCATCGATGTTCTGTTCTCATCGACATATCTTACGAATTCTTCCAATCCATTTTCAGAGAAGAAATCTTCGCGCATCGGCTGACCATTCTCGTCAAGTGTGCGCATATCTGTCAATGACAACTTGATTCCTTTATTCAAGAAAGAAAGCTCTCTTAAACGGCTCGCTAATGTTTCGCGATTGTATTCTGTTACATCGAAAATAGAAGCATCCGGTTGGAATGTAACCGTAGTACCGCGCTTGTCGGTAGTTCCTATTTCCTTAACAGGATAAAGTGGCTTTCCGATAGAATATTCTTGAACATATATTTTTCCATCGCGGTGTACTTCTGCTTTAAGCAAAGTTGAAAGTGCATTCACACAAGAGACACCCACACCATGCAGACCACCAGAAACCTTGTAAGATCCCTTGTCGAATTTACCACCAGCACCAATCTTCGTCATTACCACTTGAAGAGCTGAAACGCCTTCCTTCTTGTGCATGTCTACAGGGATACCACGACCGTTATCTTCAACAGTGATTGAATTCCCTTCGTTGATGGTTACTTTAATTTCATTGCAGTAGCCTGCGAGCGCCTCATCGATCGAGTTGTCGACTACTTCATAAACAAGGTGATGAAGACCACGTGTGCCAATGTCACCAATGTACATGGCAGGACGCATTCTTACGTGCTCCATCCCTTCAAGACTCTGAATATTATCTGCAGTATACTTAGCCACTGCTGGGGCCTTCATTTCATCACTCATAATGGAGTTTGAATATCAATTGAGGTTAATAACTATATCCTGTTTAGGGCCATAAAAAAAGGCTGTTAAAACAGCCTTTTTTACAGGCACACAAAAATAAGGAAATGCCCGTCAATATTGATATTTCAGCTCATAAAAGAGCTAAACGATTGTTAACAATTCATCAACAAATTTAGAAGGCGTAAGTAACGCCCATAATGCCCAAAAATTGTTGGTTATTGTATGCACTCCAACGTTGGTATTTCAACGCAAAAGCATTATTCATCTGAACCCAAGCAGAGAGGCGCTTATTATAGCGATACTCGACCATGATATTCGCATCGGTATAGCCATCCAACTTGAAATGATACGAACCATCTGGCTCACGCTCAACATCTTGAACAGGCACAAGCGATTTTGCCCATCTTGAGCCTACATAGAACAGATCCATGCTCACGGTAAACTTATCCTTCAACTTGTATTGGCCTGATGCCGTGAACTTCAAAGAAGGCTGGTGCCAAGCGTGTACTTCATTGCCTTCTGTATACTGGTAGTAATCACCTCGAATGTTTGCCTTCCATTTCTCTCCACTATAAATGGCCAATTCGCCATGGAAATTAAGCGCCTTTAGATTATCATAGATAATCGTAAACTTATTACCTACCGAACGATAGAACGTGGTCACAGTATCGCTAAAATTCAAGCTATCATTAACGAAATAAGCGAAATTCTCCCATGAGTTGTAATTCACGCCAGCGTTGAAGGAAACCGTCTTAGAAATAGCGCCACCAATACCACCGTATCCTTCCAATTTATTATTTCTGTTTCTCAAATCAGGAAACGTTTGGATGAAGGGATTTTCTCTGTACAAACCCAGGTAAGTAGTTGGCTCGACACTGCCTCGTACCCCTGCATAAGGAACAATCAATCCATCGAGTAAATTATAGCTCACCTCTGCCAATGGATAGAAGTGTCCAGGATTATCGCCTCTGGCTTCGATATAAAGCCCCATACCCACTTTCGCGCGCAAATCTCTCCAAATGGTTTGAGCCATGGGTACAAAGCGAATTACCGCGTTATCATATTTTCTATCGCGAATTCCATCTTCATCTAAAATCGGAGAACCAAAACGTCCAATGTCTGGACCAGTGTATCCAAAACTATTGTAGTTCATTCCTATTTCTCCGCTAAAGAGCTCTGTATTGATCAGCTTGCTTGCGAAAGCAACCCAATCCACATTCGTTTCATTTCCATTGTATAAATCAGTGGTGTTGCGAATGGCTAAATCAAATCGATAATTCAAGTCTGCAGAATCTCTATCAAACGTCTTGTAGCTCGCGTGTCCACCAAACGTATTCAAACGTTGACGAAGACTGTCCATCACAACATCCGAACTAGTAAAGCGCTGATTATCGAAACCATACCAATGGCTTACATTTCTCTCCCAATCTAAACCGCCTTCGAGGATGGTCTTTTTCAAAAACTTTTTACCCCATAATTCAATCTTATTGTCGCTATAACGATCAGGAATGGTGTCACCATCGTTCAAGCTCAACCCAGAGCTTCTCAACAAGTGATAATGTATTCCGTATGTACCTTTTTTAGAGCGACCATCTGTGAAATAAAAATCAGCGGGCACTGTGCCATAGGTACCATAGCCCGCACGCGCGTAACCACGGTAAAGTTTCGCTAGCTTTTCCTCTACATTTATTTTTGCGGGTAAAATGGGCTTGGGTTCAATGAGCACGGTCTTCCTCGTAGGGAGCGTGCTATATCTGATGGCAACCATCTCAACCATCTGCTCTTTAATGACAGGGTTTGTTGACAGCTTATTCGCATCGCGTAAGAAAAGCTTACGCTCTCCTTCAAACTCCGACTCCATGTTGATGATGCTATCACGCTGCGCCATCACATTCAATCCCATCGCACCAGCGATGATGATCAATAAAATATTTTTGAATCTCATGGTCATTTCTGGTTTAGTCGTTAGAGTTATCAGGTACCAAATCAATTTCCAAATCATTTCCGCTTCCTCCTGTAGGCGCGGGGTTCTCTAACCTTTCAATAGCAGCCAGTTTTGCATTGGCTTCATCAATTACCCATTGTTCTGTCACTTTCTGTAGAATAGCATTCAGCGTCGCTTTTGCTTGGAACAAGTCATCCATTCCAACATAGACATCAGATAGCAATAAGAATGCTTTGTATTTCCATTCATTGAATGCAGAATACTTTTCGATGTGTTGGAAAATTTCCGTTTCTGCCTTCTTGAATTCCCCCGCACGATAGAACATAAATGCAATGTGATACTTTGCTTCTGCTGCGTTCACACCACCTTTCTTGATCACTTCTTTAAAATCAGCAGTCGCACCCGCATCGTCATTATCATCCATCTTAATGCGACCTCTCCACAAATGCGCAGTGAAGCGAATATCATCTGGAGTGCTGCTATTGCTTAGTACTTTATCAGCATATGCTTTTGCATTTACTTTCTCTCCCAAGAAATAATAGCAGCGCATCAATCCAATTTGTGCCTCAAGGACATTCAACTTTATGACAGCAACATTTTCTAATTCTGAGTAATGATCTGCTGCTACTTGATAATTTTTTCGATTGTAATTGATCGAAGCGGCTACGACCAAACTTTGTTCGGTGTAATCACTCAATGGCTTTGACAAAACAAAATTGTATGCATTCAATGCGGCGTCTTCATTGCCTTTTTCCATGTAGCAATTAGCAAGAAGATAATTAGCCTCCACCCCAAAATATGCAGGTTGGAATTGCTGTAAATAATTGGACAATTTCTCAATCGCTTTATCACAATCACCCTCATATGCCGCATCAGAAGCTTTTGCATAAACATCTGATTCGATATCTTCATCATTAATATTGATGATCTTCAAGCTACGAATCTGTTGTTGGAATTCTGGATCCTCAATCAATGTGCTCTTCACTGTAGTCACCACGTCTGCTAGAATTGGATCATTTGGATACTTGGTGTACAACTCATTCCAAGTTTGCTTCACCTTCGCTACATTGCCTTGCTTCACATATACCAAACACATATCCCCGAGTGCCTTCTTCATGTATGCGGAGGTCGCATGATTGGTGATGATGTCATTGTAATAATTCTTGGCTTCTTCCAATCGATCTTGTAGCAAATAAGTCTTCGCCAATTCATACTTCGCATCAATTTTAAACTTCGAGTCTGGAATTTCTGAAAGCATGCTCTTCAGCACCCAAGCTTTCTTGTCAGGTTGACCGTCGAAACCATAACACATGCCTTTTTGAAACATTGCATAGTCCTTATTCCCTTGACTATTATCAGCTACTTTATCGTAGTACTGAATCGCTTGACCGAAGCTTTTATTTACATAGAAGCAATCCCCTATTCGAAGATTTGCATCGTTTACTTTTCGAGGCTCTTTTGTTCCTGCACCGTCTGCATATTTTCTGAAACCAGTATTCGCATTAGCGTATAATCCACGCATGGTTTCGATATTGTTTTCGTCGTTGGCCAATTTGAAATAGCAATATCCCAATCCATAATTAGCCAATCCATAATATTCACTATTGATTGAACCCTGATCAGTCAAGAATGAATTGTAACGCGTGATGGCCTTATTGTAATCTTTCTGACGATAAGAAATTTCAGCCTTCCAAAACTTCGATTCAGATGTGAGCAAAGGATTAACAGGATAAACATTTACTTTATCAAAAAATGTTTCCGACTTAGCCAAGTCCTCAGCTTGAAGTAGCTCTACACCACGATTATAGGCAACGATTTGATAAGCTTCCTTAATTCTTGAATCCTTATTTTGAATTTTGTCTAATGATGCTAAAGCCTTTTCATAGTTTCTTGTCTTCATGTATACATTCAACAAGAATTCATAAGCCTCGTCGCGACGTGGACTGTTCGGATACTTATTCAAATAATCCTCGAAGGCTGTGATCGCCTCGTGAAACGGATTGTACGATAACTCAAATGCTAATTTTGAATAATTGAACAATGCGTCCTCCTGAATTTCTCTATTGAACTCCATCGCTGCAGCTTCAGCAAAAGCATTTCGAGCATACTCCTTCTTTTCTTGCTTCAAATAACAATCTGCCAGATTGTAAGTAGCCAGTTGATAAAGCTCATCATTCTCTCCGCCGCAATTACCGTATGCTGCAATAGCTTTATCATAATTCCCTACACGATAGTAAGTATATCCCAATTGATAATAATCCTCTCTGGTGATTTCACTTTTCTGAACCCCTTCATGAAACTGCTCCAAGTAAGGAAGTGCGTCAGCATATTTTTCTTTTACATAAAAAGCGTCTCCAATCAAGCGCGCGATTTCAGGCACACGCTTCGTTGTGTTTGTTTTAGCCGAATCAAGCACTGCTGGCGCATACGCTAATAGCGCATCGTAATTCTTCTGCTTGTAATAAATTTGTGTGATGTAGTACGGAACAATAGGACTAAAGCTTGGATCCTTTTCTAATACTTTAAAACCATCCAAAGCAGTCTGTAAATCGTTCTGAGAGTAAGCGATATGAGAATAATAATAAATCGCAGCGTTCTTGTACTGAGAATCTACTCCTTTGACCTCAAAGAAATCTTGTCTTGCATTGGCAAAATCATCTGTCTCGAAATAGCTATGACCTCTCTTGTAGTAAAATGCAATTTTTTGATCGTTGGTCAATTCATTTACATCTACTTCCTTAAACCACTCCAAGGCCTTCTTGTATGATTTGTTTTTATAATTGAATGTCGCCAACTCGAAATAAGCGTGCTGTCTCCAAGGAGAATCTGGATGCTCTCTCACGAATTTCTCCAACGCATATTCTGCATCCGGGTGAAGCAGATAGAGCGCACAAATTCCACTGTAATACTCCGCATTGATTCGCAAAGCATTTTGAGGATCTTTTTCTAGCGCAATGAACTCATTGAACTTCGACTGTGCCGCCGAATATTTTTCGTGATCATACAATCCAAGTGCATCTTTGTAGATACCGGATTTATCGTACAATGCAATCGGCTCTTGCGCCGCCACCACAGAGGGTAGCAGTATCAAGCATCCTAAAAGAATCTTTATGAGTGTTTTCATAATTGGTCAGACTTTACCACGAACAAAGTAAAATCGAGCCAATTATTGCAAATCGAATTATTTAGAAACTTGCAAACGATGGTTTGTTTATGGAATCAGATAAGATTCTCAATTTCTTCGATGCCCTTTCCACGACGAATAATGGAAATACCGCCATCCGTGCAGTCTACGATCGTTGAGGGTTCAAATCCCCCGGGGCCACCATCAATGACAATATCCACCATTTTGTCCCATTTCTCTGCAATCATATCTGGATCTGTAGTGTATTCAAGTAATTCATCATCATCGTGGATAGAGGTAGATATGATGGGCTCGCCCAGCATTTTTACCAACTCACGAATGATTTTATTATCCGGAACACGAATACCGATGGTCTTTCTATTGCTTTCGAAAATACGAGGGATGTTGCGATTGCCCTCCAAAACGAAGGTGTATGGACCAGGCAATAATGTTTTCATCAATTTGAAAACGGGATTGGATACAGGCTGACTGTAATCTGTCATGTGAGAAAGATCGGAGCAAACGATTGAGAACTTTGCCTTCTCGACTTTCACACCTTTCAATTTTGCTACACGCTCTATTCCCTTCGTAGAAGACAGCGAGCAGCCCATGGTATAAACCGTATCTGTAGGATAAATAACTACTCCGCCCTGCTTCAAGACTTCAACAATCTGAGCAAGTTTTTTTAAATCGATGTTATCTGGAAATAGTTCTATTATCATAATGAAAACAGTCGCCCCACCGCGAAACGATGAGGCGATTGGAATATTTTATTTAGAAGCTTCCGCTGCTTTCTTGTGATCAGCGAGGAATTGCGCAAGACCGCTATCGGTCAATGGATGCTTCAACAATGCCATGATAGCGCTCAACGGACCAGTCATCACATCTGCACCAATCTCTGCGCACTTGATAATGTGCATTGGATGACGCACTGATGCTGCAAGGATTTCTGTATTGTAACCGTAGTTATCATAGATCACACGAATCTGCTCGATTAGCTCAAGACCATCTACAGAAATATCATCCAAACGACCGATGAAAGGTGATACATAACTAGCACCTGCCTTAGCTGCCAATAATGCTTGACCAGCTGAAAAAACCAATGTGCAATTGGTACGAATTCCTTTATCAGAAAAATACTTGATTGCTTTTACACCGTCCTTAATCATTGGAACTTTCACCACAATGTTTGGGTGCAAAGCCGCCAATTCTTCTCCTTCTTTGATCATTCCTTCAAAGTCGGTGGCAATAACTTCGGCTGAAACATCGCCTTCACCAACGATTGCACAAATATCCTTGTAGTGTTGAAGCACTCGCTCGCGGCCTGAAATACCTTCTTTTGCCATCAAGCTTGGATTGGTGGTAACACCATCCAAAACACCTAAATCATGCGCTTCTTTGATTTGATCAAGATTCGCTGTATCAATAAAAAATTTCATGGGATCTAATTTGCGAGCAAAGTTACCCCGTCAGATAGGCTTACGCAAGCGCGAAAGGAGTGTCTTGTTCACATTTAACCACCAATTCATTTAGAATAAATTGGAATAAAATATTCGGTATTCCGAGCTTTTAGCCTCCTACATTTGCTCCATGAATCCAAAACTTCAAAGTTCGATATTTCAAATGATGGTCACCGCTCTTGCACTGATTGTGGGGGATTGGTGGATTGACGGCGTCTCATTTAGCGCTCCATGGATTGCTATTCTGACAGCGCTCATTCTAGCATTACTGAATGCTTTTCTAAAACCATTATTGGTTCTACTTACGATTCCCGCGACCATCCTCACTTTCGGAATATTCCTTCTGGTGATTAATGCTGTAATCATTTTGATTGCAAAAGAAATCATCCCCAACAACCACTTTGTAGTCACCGGATTTTGGCCTGCGTTCTGGCTTGCACTGATTATATCTATTGCAAACTCACTGTTTGGGGCAAGAGTAAAAGTGATCAGAAAAGACGACCTCGATCAGGAATTTTAATTCCCTACCATAGGAATTAGACCTCGTAATCCCATATCCACGACAGCTTCTGGAAGGGCAGGCTCGAAGATGCCATTGCCATTGCCATCTTGCCATTCAAAACTTTGATTGCTTGAAAGCGAAAGCGTGATGACGATATCCTCTGTTTCATTTCCCGTTATAACGAGAGGCTGCTGAAATGCTCCTGTCACTACGCATGAACCTGCTGGAATTGGTGAAGTAGCAGAAAGCGGATTAGGAACAGTGGTCGCACCCGCTGGAGATTGCCCACTTTGAGTGGTTACACCAAATGGCGTCGCAACTTCCAATCCCCAATAGCCTTGCAATCGATTTCCGTTTACATCTACGCTTGTGTTCTCAATGGTGTAGCTTCCGATGTAGGTATTGAATCCAACAAAACTTGCCAAGCGCCCAGTCAAATCAAAGGTTTGATAGCGAAAATCTATATCATAATTCTGATAGGCTAATGAAACGCGCATCCATTCATAAGTGTCTGGTGTAATTTGAGAAATTGGAATCTCATAGAAAGTCTCTCCTTCTGATACAATTATTTCTTGGCTGAAATCTATTGCATTCGCCCCACCAGCAGTCGTTTCAGGAGCAGTATATATGACCTCACCACCTCCAAGTGGGACCAACGGACCATTGGTCATTTCTAGATAATGTGCTCCGATTTTGTGAAAAACGGGAGTTTGAGCTGCGTGCCCCGCAGGAATGGTCGAAGGATTTCCTAAGTTGTCCAAGCGTACTTGATTTTCATCAAACTGGAATTTGAAAATCAGTTTCGGCCCCGTCGAAGCCGGAGGCGTAGGACTCGGTGTTTCTTGCTCTTCATCCTTTTTGCAACTCACAAATGTGATTGACGCAATCATTGCCAACAATAGGGCGCGCGAAAAATTCATGGTAGTGATGATTATAAATTAAGCTTCGTAGAAGTCCCACGCGGTGCGATAAGCACCGATTCTTTCTGTAAAATTAATAAATCTTTGATAAAATGGATCACCTCCTAAAGTGGCGCTATCACCAATGATTACGAGCTTCTTTCGAGCTCTGGTCATGGCCACATTCATCCTTCTATAGTCTTTTAAAAAACCGATTTCTCCTTTATCGTTGCTTCTTACCAAAGATATATAAATCACATCTCGTTCTTGTCCTTGAAACGAATCAATGGTATTCACAGTGAACGATTCCATTTCCGACATTAACTCATCTAGTATTTTCACCTGCCCTCGGTAGGGAGAAATAACACCAACGCTTCCAGGTTGAGGTTCCTCCATAATTAATCGATTCCAATGTTTCAGTACCACTTCAGCCTCCTCAGGATTGGCTCTTGACTCCGACTCGTCATTCTCCACCTCATTGTAACCACATCCTGCAGTATCAATAAACTCGACCGCAGGGTAAGAAGAGTTGAGTCCTCTCGACGCAACTGAATCATGAGCTTCTAATTGATTTCCATAAAACTCTTCATTAGAAAACTGCATGATAGATTCATGCATTCTGTATTGCGTTTTAAGCAATGATATTCTTGGCAATCGCTTGATTGTTTTTTCTAATAATGTGACCGCAAGTCCTTGTCGCTCTGCTTCACGACTCTTCACTGTAGGCGGAAGTTGATAAGGGTCACCAGCCATCACTACCTTTTGTGCTTTTTGAATTGGCACCCATGCTGCTGGTTCTAATGCCTGTCCTGCTTCATCGATCACAACCACATCAAATTTTCGATCACGCAAATAATCATGTGTGCTACCAATCAATGTACACGCGATAACATCCGCGTCATCAATGATTTTTTCTACGATATAATTTTCTAATTCGCGCGCTTCTTTATGCAATGCCTTCGCTTCTTGAAATAATAATTTCCGTTGTTCCGATTCCTCTTTTCCAAAACTGCGTTTGTACTTCCCTCCCATTTTCTTCATTTCAACAGCACGCTTTTTCAACTCTTTGATTTGTTTGAAATCGCGATGCTGGCTGATCAATACATCAATGGTTTGCGCGGTGGTATCTTCTTCCACCTTCGCGAGATTCCCCAAGCGCACTACTTTCAGTCCCGACTTGTGAAGACTTCTTGTGAGGTGATCTACCGCGGCATTACTGGGAGCACATACCAAAACTTTTTTTTCATCTTCTGATAAAAAACGAATAGCCTCTACCAAAGTGGTGGTCTTTCCTGTGCCCGGCGGACCATGCACTATCGCCACATCCTCTGCATTAAGAATATCATTCAAAGCTTCGTTCTGACTTGCGTTCAACAAAGCCGACCGAACGTTCATTCGGTTGGAAAACTCAGGCGTCTTATGCCCTAGTAATATCTCTCGCAACTCCTTTAATCTTCCTTTATCCGTATTGATGACCTCGCTCAGCGCCTTGAACATTTCATCATAGGTCTTGGAGTCAAAGAGTAGATTGACTCCTATTTTTCCTTCATCCACCCAATCTGGAAGTTCATCTTTATAGAATGTGATTTTCATGCGAGAATCATCAGCAAAACCAACAATTCCTTGAATGCTCTCTTCTTCGTTTCCCTCTTTTGCACTGAATAGTGACACCGGTGCGCTGGGTTGAAAATGATGGCCATGGCGATCTACTGGGCGCTCCACAATGATGTATGGATATGAGCCTAAGCCATATCCTGTCTCATTTATTTTCAATGGAAACCAAGTCAGACCTGCCTCCTTTCTATCTCCAATACTTCTTCTTTTGAGATATGCCTCGTGCAGTTCCAAATCTTCCTTCTGTTCGATTCGGAGCACTTGTGCAAGTTTCCCTAATTCAACGATCGCTTCCATAAGATGCGCAAGTTCCGAAAAAACACCCATAAAAAAAGCCATTCACATACGTGAATGGCTTTTCTATCTCTTATAAAGAAGAATTATCTCTTGATGGTCAAGTCCCCTTCGAAATATTCCATTCCATTAGGTTTATTGATTCCTAGGATAAAGTAGTAAACTCCATCACTAGCTTCAGTATCATTTGGAGCCCAGTTGTTTCTGTAGTCATTGTTCTCATAGATCAACTTTCCCCATCTGTTCCAAACTTGAAGCGTGCTTCCTGGGAAGTTTAGCAAACCAGTAACTTCAAATGTGTTATTCTCAGCATCGCCGTTTGGAGTGAAGATGTCCGGAATTTTAATATCACATGGAATCATCTGAATATAAATCGGCGTAACGCTTGACTTATTACAAATTGGCTCGATCGATTCTACATAGTAATATCCCGTTTCTGTAGGTACAATTTCAGACGTGTTGCCAATTACAACAGCCTCTGTTGTAAGGTTCGGAGCATAGCTCCAAACAAATTGATATCCGAGTGGAATGAAATAAGCTTGAACTGGTAAACCAAACCCAGCGCAAATGTCTAATGTATCCAACGGAAATACTTCTGGTACTGCAGGCACAAAAGCCTCGATAGTATCTCTTACCACACATTGTGGGTCGGTGGTAGGATAAACTGAAAATATAATATCTGTTGTTACAGGCACATTATCTACTTCAGAGGCAGCCGCATTCGTTACTGTCATTGCAGAAGCAGGGCTCCAGCTGTACACATAATTTACTCCTTGAACTGGATTCAATACTTCGCCTTCAACCTCTACTGCATCACCACAAAATACGATATCAGAACCAGCTTCTACGATAGGACCTGGATAAACTTCCAATTCTACAGACTCTGTATAGGTACAACCGTGGTTGTCATATACCGTGTAGATGTAAGTGTAGGTTCCTTCAGTAGTTGGTACTACTGTAATGTTATCGCAATCAGGAGAAGTCGTTCCAATGAAGCTACCACCCCAGAAAGTTGAATCACATCCAGCACCAATAGACGGTGTGAAAGAAATCAAGTCAGGATAAAGTTCTGGAGAGAACTCGATGTTCCAGTCAAAAATAAATCCATTGTCTGAACCAAAAAGGTCACATACTTGGATCGTCCACGTTCCATTCAAAGGACAACCTACCAAGTTAGCCAAAGGCTCAACACTTTCATAAGTGCCCGGAGGAAGTGTACCACCAGAATTCGCTTCCCATGTTCCGTTAGTCGCGGATGGAGACCACGAGTAGTCATAACCAACACCAGGATTCAAATTGCTATCATCATCAATTGGTTCTCCAAGGAAAGTTCCACCACCACCTTGTTGGTGAAGTGCTACTTCACTGCCATCAGGACAAATGATTGAAATTACAAGGTCACCCATATAAGAGTGCTCGAAATTCATATTGATATCAAGTAGATCGTTTACATCATTCAATGTAGCTCCTGCTGAAAATGCACCAAACAACAATTCACTTGAGAAACATGCCGACTGATCGTCTGGAATAAACAAAGCTCCACCGAAATTAGCATTAGGAAGTGCTGAATATGTTACTGGAGTAGCAACCCCGATGATATCTACTTCTTGACCTGTACAAACAAAATCGTCATCGATAGTAGTTGTAATTTCAGGAACTGTAGCGACAAAAATTAATTCGTCTGGTAAGTTACCGCTGTTACAATCGTTGTCATCTGTCAAGAATAACTGAACGAAATAAGCGCCCGGATTGGCATAAGTGTGGGACACACTTGGCCAGCTAGTATTGTCTGTAGTACCATCACCGAAGTCCCATGTAAATGAAGCCAAAGCCGTGCCTGGTGCAAATGTGGAGCTACCTCCATTAAAAGTTAGTTCCTCATTCGGACAAACCAAGCTTGGATCTGTTACTGTTTCACTTGAGGTAATGATTGCAACTGGTCTATCGCAAGGAAGCGAGCAACTTACTGCTGCACCAAAGTTTCCGACTTCTGCGTCACTATTGGAAGTGAACACTACTGTAATACATGGTCCAGTTGATGTGATGTTTTCTCCATCCAACGAGCTACCCGTGTATGTGCCGAGCAATGGAGCACTTGAGTTGTTTCCATCGTAGAAACTCATCTCATCTCCACTGCCGAGTGTAAATACAGGGAAATAAAGAGTAATGATTCCATCACCAGTGCCGTCTTGGCAAATAGTGGTGGATAAATTTTCATTAGGGCCGTAGGGACCAGGATTGGTACCACTGTCCAAAAGGAAGAATTGACAATCCTCTACGAGTGGGGTTCCAATCGGAACTTCTTGTGCAATCGCAGTAAAAGTCATCACTGCAAAAACAAATGCTAATATTCTTTTCATAGTGATGAATTATTTTTTTGATGAATTACTTTTCTTGTATCTATCGTACATGATGTTCAATCGCTCTTGAGAATAAATCATCACGACGTTGCCAGAATCACCAATCTTGAAAACCTGACTCTTGGTAGGATCAATTACAAAATTGAAATTGTGAAAATTGAAATTCTCCTTGGTAACAGAGCTTACAGACACTCCCGATTTAGCGATAGTCCCTAAATCTTCGCATTGCGCTGCCTTCTCTGGAGCATAGCTTACAATTGCAGCTTTCTCAGACAAGAAATTTAAATAGTCAATTTGCTCTGGTGACATTCCCTTTAACTCCGCTTTTGAAAAAGCAGATGAGACGAAGTTGTTTGCTACTTGTGCTGATAATCCTTGGATTAGCATTACTGCAACAAACATTAATACAATTTTCCTCATTTTCATTAGAATTGGTTTCTGGTTCTAAAGATGCAAAAATAAGGTTAACGGTTGTATGCCATTTGAATGTTTTTCCATATTCGCCCGTTAATTTGTACCCTATAACTCAAAATGATGCTCGTCGAAGTCACTCCTAATTCTTCTACCGAAAGACATTGGTTCCATTTGCCTTTTGAAATTTATAAAGAAGATAAGAACTGGATACCCCATATTTTACAAGACATTCAGAAGGTCTTCGATCCTCAAAAGAATAAACTTTACAAAGTCGGAAATGCCATTCGATGGGTGCTATACAGAAATGACAAAGCCATCGGTCGTATTGCAGCATTCCACTTCCCTAAACTTTCTGCCAAGCAAGAACATCGCATAGGAGGCATCGGATTCTTTGAATGCATCGATGATCAAGCTGCTGCGAATATGCTTTTTGAAAAAGCTATTGAATGGCTCAAAAGCGAAGGTTGTGAAGCTGTCGATGGCCCTATTAACTTCGGTGAACGAGATGCCTTCTGGGGACTACTCACAGAAAATTTCACAGACATGAGTAGTTACAAAATGAACTACAACCCTCCCTATTATCAAGCACTGTTCGAGGGCTTTGGTTTCAAAAACTACTTCGAACAATATTGTTTTAAAAGAAATCTAGATCACCCCACAGCTGAAGTCTTCGAAAAGAAACAATCTGATTTAATCAAAGATCCAAAGTTCCGAGTTTCAAATGCCAGAGGCATGAGTCCTCAAAAGATTGCCTCTGATTTCTGTACCGTTTACAACAATGCTTGGGCAGGAATCGCTGGCTTTAAACCCATGGAGCTGGCACAAGCCCAACAAGTGGTCAAGGCCATGAAGCCGATCATGGATCGAGATATTGTGATCTTCGCTTACTATGATGAGCACCCCATAGGATTCTATGTTAGTATTCCTGAACTCAATGAAATTTTTCAGCACATCAATGGAAATCTAAACTGGTGGGGGAAACTTAAATTTTTATACTATAAATATTTCGGAAAAAAAGAGGCGATGGTTGGACTCGTCTTTGGGGTCGACCGAGCATATCACGGTAAAGGAGTCGAGTCTGCCTTGATCAAATTTGGAGAACAAACCATTATCCCGATGGGAAGATATAAGTACACCATCTTGACTTGGATTGGTGACTTCAACCCAAAAATGCTCAAAGTTGCTGCCAATCTAGAAGCCAAAAAATACCGCGTTTTGATCACTTATCGCCTCTATTTCGATCCATCCATTCCTTTCAAGCGATGCGAAGTGATAAAATAGACGCTCTGAAACCCTTGATATTTCAGCATTTTTAAAAAAAGTTGAAATAGTCCTTTTAATCCTGAGAAAGAAACGTATATTTGCGCCCGCAAAAAACAATTGATCTCGTAGCTCAGCTGGTAGAGCAATACACTTTTAATGTATGGGCCCTGGGTTCGAGTCCCAGCGGGATCACTGAGGTAGAAGAAGAAGGGCAGTAACACTGCCCTTATTTCTTCATAAGCTACAATATTTGCCCTGGTGGTGAAATTGGTAGACACGTACGTTTGAGGGGCGTATTTCGAAAGATGTGCTGGTTCGAGTCCAGTCCAGGGCACTCTCAACTTTAGAATTCAAAAACGATCAGCACACTGGTCGTTTTTTTTTTGCCTCAAACTATTAACCCACATCAACTATTTCAACGCTGCTCTGTTTTACTTTCGTGCCGGTGAATAACAACAATCATATCGCATTTAATGTACAGCCACTAGAAGACTGGTGGATGTCGCAAGGTTCTCCTCTTTTGATATCTGGACCCTGCAGCGCTGAAACGCGCGAGCAAGTCATTGAAACGGCCACTCGCCTCGCTAAAACAGGAAAGGTCCAATTGCTGCGTGCAGGAATTTGGAAACCTCGTACTCGCCCCAATTCATTTGAAGGTGTAGGAGAAATTGGTTTGGAGTGGATGGCGGAAGCTAAAAAGATTACAGGCCTTCCTATAACAACTGAGGTTGCCACTGCTCACCACGTGGAGCTCTGCCTCAAATATGGTGTTGATGCTATATGGATTGGTGCTCGCACCACTGTGAATCCATTTAGCGTTCAGGAAATTGCTGATGCGCTTAAAGGTGTTGACATTCCCGTTTTTGTAAAAAACCCCATCAACGCTGACCTCCAATTATGGATCGGCGGATTGGAACGCATTCATCAAGCAGGCATCACAAAACTCGCTGCTATTCACCGAGGATTTTCATACTACGGGCCTACAGTCTATCGCAATAAACCTATGTGGGAGATTCCGATTGCACTGAAAGCCATGTATCCAGAGATTCCAATTTTCTGCGACCCTAGCCATATCTGCGGTAGAAGAGACATTCTTTTATCAGTTGCTCAAAAAGCTATGGACCTCGGCATGTCAGGGCTTATGCTTGAATCGCATATCACACCTGACCAAGCGTGGAGCGATGCCAAACAACAAATTACCCCAGAACAACTCGCAGAACTCATCGACCAATTAGAGGTGAGATCAACCGATTTGCCAGTGGACATTATTGATGATCAACTTATCGATTACCGCCAAAAAATTGATAACATCGATGAGCAAATCATCCAACTTCTCGGCGACCGCATGCGAATCGCTGAGGCAATTGGTGAGTACAAAAAGGAAAAAAACATTACCATTCTTCAACTAGATCGTTGGAGAGAAATTCTCAAAACCCGCTCTGTGTGGACTGAAGAGGCAGGACTATCCAAAGATTTTACAGAAAAATATTTAGAACAACTTCATAAAGAATCCATTCGCACGCAAACGAAAGTGATGAACTCCAATAGATCGAGCCTTACTTAATATTGACGCGAAACATTTTCTTTTCGCCAAGAAATCCTTCTAACGTATCTCCGATTTTCACTGGCCCCACTCCACTTGGAGTGCCCGTGAATATCAAGTCTCCGATTTTTAATGTCATGTATTGAGATACATGTGCGATTACTTTATCAAAGTTAAAAATCATATCAGCAGAATTTCCATCCTGAACCGTTTCACCATTTTTCTTCAATGAAAACCGAATATTCGTTCGGTCAGAAAATTCATTCAGATCTATAAAATCTTTTCCTACAACGGCGCTACCGTCAAAGGCTTTCGCCTTTTCCCAAGGAAGACCTTTTTTCTTTTGTTCTTCTTGAATATCGCGGGCTGTGAAATCAATTCCCAATCCAATACTTGAATAATATCTATTAGCAAATTGCTCTTCAATATTTTTCCCGAGGCGATCAATTTTAATGATCAACTCTACTTCGTAGTGCAGATCATTCGTCCACTCCGGAATAAATAATGGATTGCTTCTCGGTAAAATGGCTGAATCAGGTTTACAAAAAAACACTGGTTCTGTAGGAACATTGTTACCCAATTCTTTTGCGTGTTCCGCGTAATTTCTACCGATACAAATAATTTTCATAACTGCTATTGAAATAAAAATTCTATGGAAACCTTTCGGTCACTGGCATTCTCTGCCTGCGACTTTGATGCGCCATAATACTTGATCACAAATCTATCCTCTTTCAATCCACTTTTCGCAAGAAATGATTTGACAGTTCCCGCTCTTTTTCTAGAAAGTTCCAAATTGAGAACGGCATCACCCGACTGATCTGCCCACCCTGTGAGAAGTACTTTCATTCGACTATTTCGTGCGAGAATATCAATCACTTCCGTCAGCATCAATTGCGAAGCAGCATTTAATTCCGTGCTATTTTTTTCAAAATAAATACTGATACTCGATGGAAGATTTTCAGGAATGGCAAGATTCCCCCCACCTTCCAAACCCTCTGCAGCACTCGCTAATTCCGGAGAGTTGTTCAGTCGAACCAATTCCACCACTAGTCCTCTCAAGTCATCTATCTGAGCTTGAAGTTGATTGTTGGTTGCTTTCTGTTGCTCTTGAAAAATGGCCAACTGATCACTTCTCATTTGATCCATTTGCGTTTGCATTTTATCCAATCGCGCATTGTTGGATTCTATCATTTTCAGCAATTCTCGCTCGAACTCTGAAAGTCCCTCATACGATTTTTTGGTTCCTAAAGACGACTCGTCTTGAAGACTTAAAAGTTCTTTTGTAGCCTCACTCCATTCAGAAGGCTTCATCCCTAGCATTGCATCCGATTGATATTGAGTAGTGGCTAATAAACTATCGATATATTTCACATTCATTTCTACTTGATCTGATCCAGCATACACCAATAAATTATGGTTTGAAAAATTACCAATCTCTGCATCCATCAGCAGTTTCAGCTGATTAATTTCTTTTTGAAAAAAAACATAGCGACGCTTGATCAACTCCGCCTCAGACCATTCTCTGCTGAAATCTTTGGATTGAGAAAAACTAAGATTGCTCATCCATTCAATCTGCACTTTCACATCATCACTAAACGATTTGAATGCATTCAATTCTTTGAATTGATAATACTTGATCCCAGACTTTACAATGCTGTTTAGATCCTTAAGAATTTCGGAAGATTTTTTTTTCCAAACTAAAACATCATCATTAAGCGATGCCGATTGATCTACATAAAACGAAAGAGAACTAGAAAGAACAGCAGCTAATTTCGCCCGATCATTCTCCGTGGCTTGAGAGTAATAATGAACGGTCGCAGTCTTACTTTCATCCTGCTGCGCGCGCGCAGCAAGCCCACTCCAAAGGAGGCCTATCATGATGAAAGTTAGGTGTTTCATGAACTAGCCAAAAATAACTTAGTTCATTACAATAACATACCCTGCAAACCCTGCCTGCCCGTGGATTTATGAACGCATTACAAACAAAAATTAATGATTTGAATTGCGCTTTTCAAGCATGGGAACAAATGAAAATTTCCCATGAATTTCAGAAACAAATTCCCCTGTTGCCGACTCTTGCACCACCATCATTTCTTGAACCTCGCCTTCACCGAAAGGCATTATTAACTTTCCATCCGACTTCATTTGAATGAGCAATTCATCAGGAATGACTGGTACGGCGCAGGTAATGATCACGCGATCAAATGGTGCAAACGAAGGGAGCCCCTTGTATCCATCGCCGTAGACAAGATGCGGGCGGTAGCCCATTTTATCGAGGACCTTTTTCGCATTATCATGCAACAACTTTTGTCGTTCAATGCTATAGACTTTCGCTCCCAACTCACAGAGCACCGCGGTTTGATATCCGCTTCCAGTGCCGATTTCCAACACCTTCATCCCCTTCTCGACTTGTAATAATTGGCTCTGAACGGCCACTGTGTAAGGCGCAGAGATGGTTTGGCCTGCTCCAATCTGGAAGGCCTTATTCTCGTACGCAAATTCTAAAAATGCGCTTGAGAGAAAAAAATGTCGTGGAACCCTATTCATAGCCTCCAACACACTTTTATCCGTTATCCCCTTTTCAGCCAATTCCGTGATCAGCTTCTTTCTCAATCCTTTGTGTCTATAGCTATCTTCCATAATATGTGTTCAAAACTAATCGAGACTTTCATTCGCTATGCTCTGTTGAAAAGTAAAAATTAACCATGCGATGTAAACAATCCTTCTTTCAACATTTGTAGTCAAGAAGTTTAGAGAGCATGAAATTGAAAATAGGCGTACTTGGCGCAGGACATCTAGGAAAGATTCATATGAAGTGTATTCGTGAACTAAGCGAACACTTTGAATTAGTAGGCTTTTTCGACCCAGATATCAAAAAGGCAAAGGAAGCAGCGGCACAATTTGAGTTGATGCCTTTTCATAGCGTTGACTCATTAATAGACTCCGTGGATGTGGTAGATATTGTCACTCCTACGCTGTATCACTACGATTGCGCTTCGGCAGCGATAAAAAAATTCAAGCATATATTTATTGAAAAGCCTGTCACTACTACGCTTGATGAAGCTAAATCACTTATCAAACTAGCGAAAGAAGCAGGCATTAAGGCTCAAGTGGGTCATGTGGAAAGATTCAATCCTGCATTCACTGCGGCAAGACCTCATCTCAGTGCTCCAAAATTTATAGAAACGCACCGTCTAGCACAGTTCAATCCAAGAGGAACAGATGTTTCTGTGGTATTGGATCTTATGATTCATGATATCGACATCGTACTCGCGGTGACCAATGCAAATGTCAGAAAGGTCTCTGCCTCGGGCGTTGCGGTGCTCAGCGACACTCCGGATATCGCAAATGCGCGACTCGAACTCGACAATGGTTGTGTAGCCAATCTCACTGCTTCTCGAATCTCTTTGAAGGCCATGAGAAAATCTCGTTTCTTCCAACGCGATGCTTATATCTCCGTGGACTTCCTTCAAAAAGAAGCAGAAATAGTGAGAATGAAAGAGGTCGAAGGAGAACCCGATCCTTTCTCCTTAACTATTGACCTAGGCGATAAAGGAAAAAAAGAAATACTATTCGACAAACCTAAAATCGAAGAGAGCAATGCCATTCGTGACGAGCTGCAATCATTCGCAGAAAGTATCATCAACGATAAGCCCACAGAAGTATCTTTAGAACAAGGCTCTAAGGCACTTGAGGTTGCACTGCTCATTCTTGAAAAAATGAGACAAAGCGTTATCATGCAAACAGAGGACTAACAACCTCTGTAATAACACCTTGTACATTTTTTCTGCTAGATACGCAATATTGCGGGTATTTTCCGTTGTAGGTCCCGTGATTTCAGGTTAAAAAGCCTAATTTCGCGACCTTTTCCAACCAAGCTACTTTATGAGAGAAATCCTTCAGGTACTCGCACTCATTTTTTTATTCACCTCTTGCGAAGTCATCAACCCCGATGAACCTGATCCTTCTTTCATCTACATCGAAGAGTTTGAAATAGCTAATCAACCAGGGCAAGGCACCAATGACCACAAGATTTCAGAAATCTGGGCCTACGCTGATGACCAAATTGTAGGAGTTTACGATTTGCCCGCAAAAATTCCAGTTCTCAATAAAGGAAACACCAACCTTTCTTTTTTTGCTGGTATCAAGAATAACGGTCTTAGCTTGATGAGAATCAAATACCCTTTTTTCTATGGTCATGAGGTAGATCTAAACCTTACCGCAAATAGCGTTGACACCATCCGTCCCACTTTTGGTTATTTCGAAGACCTCAGCATTGTTCAAAAAGACTACGACGGAAATACCCCTTCAATGATTCCATTGAACAGCAACGAAGGTGAGATTTCTATGATTTCGAATACGGAAGATGTATTCGAAGGAGAGCGCTGCGGTTACTATAGACTCCTTGCTGGTTCTACAAATCTTGCTTTTAAAGAAGATCAAAACTTATCATTGGAAAGTGGAAATACTATTTTCCTAGAATTCAATTATAGCTGCAACAACATCTTCAATATTGGCCTCATCTCAAGAGAAAACAATACGGATGTAAAAAATCTTGCAGTCATTATCAACCCGACTACCGAAGGATTGCAAAATCCTGTTTGGAATAAAATATACATCGATCTCGGCCTCATCGTGAAAGAACGGGTAGATGCACAGTACTTCGAAATTTATTTCGAAGCCATACCCGATCAATCCGGAAAAGAAATTGAACTGTACCTCGATAATTTAAAACTGGTTCAGTTCTAATCTCCCCGCCGCCGCCTGCCTCTATGAATGCTACTCGCCAAATTTTAAAATATATCTTCTCCGATTTAATGTCGGCGGGGTTGGCGTGGACACTACTTTTTATTTATCGCAAGCGTGTATTAGAAACAGAATATTACGGTTATGATGTCGAAGTAAATTTTGATAATAATTATTATTTAGGTCTTGCTGTGGTCCCTGTTTTTTGGGTTCTGCTTTATGCACTTTCTGGTCACTATGCGCAGATCTTCAGACGATACAGAATTCGTGAACTCACGCAAGTTTTTGTCGCTTCTTTTTTCGGAGCGCTCATTATCTTCTTCACTCTTTTATTAGATGACGAACTCGGCCACTATAGCCGCTATTACAAAAGTTTATGGATGCTTTTTGCATGCCATTTCACAGTCACATTCGTTGGTAGACTAATTCTCACATCCCGCACAGTACACCTTATTCAGCGAGGAAAAATTGGTTTCAACACCATCATGGTCGGCGGTAATTCACAAGCTCTTTCGCTCTACAATGAAATTGCTGCCATGAAAAAATCTCCCGGATTCAAATTCGTGGGATTTGTAAGAGTTAATGGAAATGATAACTTGCTTTCACAGCACATTCCTTTTTTAGGAAAATATCCAGATCTCCCTCGATTGATCAAGGAAATGCAAATCGAAGAGGTCATCATTGCTGTAGAGAGTTCGGATCACAAAGACCTTGAACATATCATTTCATTGCTAGAGGACCTTGATGTCAATATCAACGTCATTCCTGACATGTATGATATTGTGAGTGGGTCGGTGCAAACAAGTAGCATCTATGGCGTTCCGTTGATTCGTATCAACAAAGAAATCATGCCTGCTTGGCAATTTAGCGTCAAGCGAATGATTGATATTCTAGCTTCAACATTTGCATTGATTGTACTCTTCCCTGCATTCCTTGTCCTTGCAATTATTATCAAAAGCACATCGAAAGGGCCGATTATTTTTTCTCAAGAAAGAATTGGAAAGCATGGAAAACCTTTCCGAATCTTCAAGTTTAGAACCATGGTTCAAAACGCTGAAGAGAACGGTCCTCAGCTTAGTTCTACAACAGACAATCGTGTAACCCCTATCGGCCGTGCGATGCGTAAAACACGTATCGATGAACTCCCTCAGTTTTGGAATGTGCTCATCGGTGATATGTCGCTTGTGGGTCCACGCCCTGAACGTCAATATTACATTGACAAAATCATGGAAAAAGCACCACACTATCGACACTTGCATCGCGTCAGACCAGGCATCACATCTTGGGGTCAAGTGAAGTACGGATATGCTGAAAATGTAGATCAAATGGTGCAGCGTCTCAAGTTTGACATTCTCTATATCGAAAACATGTCCTTGTCCATGGACTTCAAGATTTTAGCCTACACTATTATCATTGTGATAAGAGGTTCAGGAAAATAAATCTGTTTGAATCAACTTTTCGTACGTTTAGGTTGTCTTTCAATTCGATAACCCAAAACCAAATGAAAAGATCTACTTTCATCTCTCTCCTTTGTCTAGCATTTATTGGCTACGTATTCCTGACGTCATCGTCTAACGGCCGCGCTACTGCTGCTAATTCAGGAAATACAGGCGCACCCAATGAAACCCAAACATGTGGCAATTGCCACTCGGGTGGTGCTTATGGGCCAGTTACCATCAGTATTCAAGTGTTCGCGCTTGGTACCACCAACCCTGTCACGAGCTACGTGCCAGGAACCCAATATGACTTACGAGTCACAGTAAATAAAAACGCCGGAACTCCTGGTGGTTATGGATTTCAGCTAACTTGTTTGACAGTGGCGAATAACACTCCAATTGCAGGTTATTCAAACCTCGCTTCCAATGTGAAGCAAAAACTTGTGACCACAGGAACATACGCTGGAAGAACTTACACCGAGCACAATGGTGTTGGCACCAATAATATCTTCAACATGCGTTGGACTGCCCCTGCCGCTGGAACTGGCAGTGTGAGATTCTATTCTTCCGGAAATGCAGTAAACGGCACAGGATCTACAGGCGGAGATAATGGAGGCTTTAGCAATCTAACGCTCACAGAGGCGGTTGCTTTGAGCGCCTCAGGAACATTCACCAATCCTAGTTGCAACAATGGAAACGACGGAACGATTAGCATCTCGGTCACTGGCGGTTCGGCTCCCTATTCATTCCTTTGGAATGATGGCAATACCGCAGAAGACCGTACAAATCTTACCGCTGGTAATTATAGCGTAACCATTACTGATAATGCAGGTGGATCAACTGTTCTGAATTACACATTAACAAATCCCACACCGGTAACACTGGGTACTACAAGCGCTAATTCAACATTCTTCAACGCAGATAATGGTGAGTTCACGGTAACTGTTGGCGGAGGATCTGGTTTTTACCAGTTTGGAATTAACGGAGCTTTTGTAAACGTGGGACCAGGTTCATACACCTATGAAAATCTAGGACCAGGAAGCTATCTCATCGATGTAATTGATTCGGAAGGATGTGCTCAATCTCAAACCGTTGTCATCACGGAGCCAGATGATATTACCATCACACAATCGATTACCAATCTCAGCTGCGCTGGAGAACAGAATGGAAGTATTTTCATTAATACGTTTGGAGGAACACCGCCGTATGCATTCGTTTGGAATGATGGAGTACAAGCTGACAACCGCATCAATTTGGCGGGTGGTGATTATTCTTTGACCATCACAGACAGTCAAAACTATTCTCGTTCTTTTGATTTCACGGTAGTCGAACCAGATCCCATTATCGTTGAATTGAATACATCTGAAATATTATGTTTCGGTGACTTATCGTTTATCTCGGTGAATATTTTGGGGGGCACTGAACCATTCAATGCTCCCATACCATCCACCCTGCCTGCAGGGGAATATAATTACACAATCACAGACAGCAATAATTGTCAAACCGAATATTCATTCGGTATTACCCAACCCGAACCTTTTGTAGTGACATCCAGTGCCGAACCAATTTCTTGTACTGGTGGAAACGGTACAGTTGTATTCGAAGCTACAGGCGGAACACAGCCTTACATATCTGACTTATCTCCAGCTTCGGTAAGTACACCTGGGCAAGTAACCTATGTGTTCCTTGATGCAAATAATTGTGAGGCTACAACCATCGCAAATATTGAAGCCCTAGATGGCTTCACCTTTGAATCGACTGTTACAAGCACCACATGTGCAGGAGCTTGCAATGGCAGCATCGAAGGATTCTCAGTGGATGCTACTACTCCAATCAGCATCACTTGGGACAATGGAACAACGGGAGAACTAATAACAGACCTATGTGCTGGAATATATACCGCAACCATTTCTGATGAAGCTGGATGCACGATTACACACGTAGCAACAGTGACCGAACCCTCATCGGTAGATATCAATTTTGCATTCAATCCTATCTTATGCAATGGTGGTGAAACAGAAGTTACACTGAATGCTAATGGCGGAACAGGCAACATCACTCTATCGATGAATGAAATACCCTTCCCGGGAGGAATGCTTGCTGCAGGAACGTATAGCATCACTGCAATTGATGAATCTCTTTGTCAAACTACAGAGCAGTTTACCATTACTGAGCCAACTGCACTGACTTATGAAGTCGTACAGTTGATTGAAACAGGTGCACAAGCCGGAACAGTAGAAGTGGTGGGCAATGGCGGAACCGCTCCGTACAATTATCAGTGGACAACTGGCGCAAATACTGGTCTTGTAATTCTTCCATTTAACGAAGAGCATACAGTGACCATTACCGACGATAATGGTTGTACCGTTCAGACAGAAGTCTTCAATATCATTGTGGGAATAGAAGAGCTATTGAATAATTCTTTGAGCATTTACCCCAATCCAATGACTACCGAACTTTCATTCGGTTTTGAAAATAAAAATCAAGAATACGCTTGGACTATCAAGTCTTCACAAGGACAGACTATTTTCTCAAACCAATCCAATCAGTTTGAAAAAATAGATGTGAGTGAACTCTCAGTTGGAGTGTACTTCTTAACCATCGAGCTCGGCGATCAAAAGATCACCAAGCGTATCGTTAAGCAGTAAGCCATTCGAAAAGTGAACGTTCAATCTTTCTCAGATCTTCGCTCATGTAGCGATCCTCTGAGGTAGGTTGAACGTTTTCTCTTAATCGAGCATGAAGTGCTTCAACTTTCGTTGAACTCTTGAGCGGTCTTCTAAACTCAAGACCTTGACCAGCGGCCATTAGCTCAATGGATAAAATTCTTCTGACATTTTGCACCACACGCAGACACTTCGTAGCAGCATTAGCGCCCATCGAAACATGGTCTTCTTGTCCATTACTGCTGTCAATGGTATCAACACTTGCAGGAGTACATAATTGTTTGTTTTGTGAAACAATACTCGCAGCAGTGTACTGAGGAATCATAAACCCGCTATTCAAACCAGGATTAGAAACAAGAAAAGCAGGCAAGCCTCTTTGACCACCAATGAGCTTATACGTGCGGCGTTCAGAGATACTTCCTATTTCGGCCATGGCTATCGCCAACTGGTCCAGTACGAGCGCTAGTGGCTGTCCATGAAAATTCCCTCCGCTGATAATCTTTTGTTCATCTGGGAAAATAATGGGATTATCGGTAACCGAATTAATTTCCATTTCCACCACTTCCTTCGAATGATGAAAACTATCCCAACTCGCACCGTGTACTTGTGGAATACAGCGGAAGCTGTAAGGATCTTGAACGTGTTCTTTATGTTGATTGATGAGTTCGCTATCCGAAAGAATGGCGCGCATACGACGAGCCACTTCTCTCTGTCCTGTATGATTTCTCACCATGTGAATGAGATCATCGAAAGGCTCTGGACGTCCATCGTAGGCCTCAAGAGACATAGCGGCAATGACTTCACAGCCGCGAAGCATGATATCAGATTGCAGTAGACAATGCACAGCAAAGGCACTCATGAATTGAGTTCCGTTGATGAGTGCGAGTCCTTCTTTGCTTTTTAAGCGAATGGGGGCCCAGCCTAATTCTTTTAAAACTTCCGCTGCGGGCCTTTTTTTTCCGAGATAAAAAACTTCACCCTCACCAAATAGAGGAAGGCAAAGGTGTGAGAGCGGCGCTAAATCGCCACTTGCACCCAAAGAACCTTGAGAATACACGATTGGATAAACACCATGATTATAAAAATCAACTAATCGCTCTACGGTTGAAAGTTGAACACCACTATGGCCATAGCTCAAACCTTTTACTTTTAGCAAAAGCATGAGTCGAACTATTTCAGAGTCTACCTCCTCACCCATTCCACAAGCGTGAGAAAGCAGAAGATTTTGCTGAAGTTTTTCTAAATCATGATCATCAATCACCGTATTGCAGAGCGAGCCAAAGCCAGTATTAATTCCGTAAACCGGGCTTTCAGATTGAGCTTGGTGCTGATCGAGGTAGGTGCGGCATGCGGAGATTTTATGCTTGGCATCATTGGAAAGCTCTAACTTACCATTTGAAGAGATAAATTGAGCAATCACCTCTAAGGTCAGCTCATGATGAGGATTGATTTCTAAAGTCATAAGGCCAGAAAAATGGTCAAAAAAGGTCTCGTTTGGTTGCGACAAAGATGGAGAAAACATCCCGAAGTAGAACCGCTCGCCATTACTTTCAACCATTCATATCTTCTTTGCCCTGAAAACGAGGAAGAAAAAGTATATTCGCTCGCAAATTTTTTAAAGAAAAATTCATGAAAACAACCACCAAACTGATAACGCTTGCCCTCTGCACACTGGGGCTTTCTGCATCGGCTCAAAACATCAAGTTTGAGGAATATGACCTAAAGAATGGTCTTCACGTAATTCTTCACGAAGATCACTCAACTCCTATCGTAGCAGTGACGGTGATGTACCACGTAGGTTCCAAAAATGAAACAACTGGACGCACAGGTATGGCTCACTTCTTCGAACACCTATTGTTCGAAGGATCTGAGAACATCGGCCGTGGTCAATATTCTAAATTCGTTGAAAATGCTGGTGGTGGCTTAAATGCTAATACATCTCAAGACCGTACTTTCTACTACGAACTACTACCAAGCAATCAATTAGAGCTTGGTTTGTGGTTGGAAAGTGAAAGAATGCTTCATGCTAAAGTGGAAAAGATCGGTATTGAAACACAGCGCGAAGTTGTGAAAGAAGAAAAGCGTCAACGTATCGACAATCAACCATACGGAAATTTGTTTGGTGCTACTCTCGATGCTGCATTCGACGTTCACCCATACAGCTGGGCACCAATTGGCAGCATGGAAGATTTGAATGCTGCGCAAGAGCAAGACTTTATCGATTTCTATAAGACGTTCTATGTTCCAAATAATGCGGTGCTTTCTATCGCAGGTGACATCAACATTGAGCAAACAAAAGAATTGATCAAGAAATATTTCTCTACGATCCCAAAAGGAACAAAAGAAATTCCTCGCCCAACTGTGAAGGAGCCTATCAATAAGGGAGAAGTTCGTGATACTATCATGGGCAAAGATCAACTTCCAATGATTGTTCAAGCTTATCACATCCCAGCACAGGGAACTACTGAGTTTTATGCAGTAGATATGTTGAATCAATTGCTTGCGCAAGGTGCTAGCTCTCGCTTAAACCGCGCATTGGTAGAAGAAAAGCAAGTAGCATTATTCAGCGGTGCCTTCACATATAATGTGGAAGACCCAGGATTAACACTTGCGTACAGCCTTGCTAACATGGGTGTAGAACCAAAGCAAGTGGAAGATGCGATGAATGCTGAGTTCGACCGTGTGAAGAAAGAAGAAATTACAGAAGAAGAATTCCAAAAACTTCGCAATCAAATTGAAAGTAATTTTATTCAAAGCAACTCAACTGTAGCTGGTATTGCTGAAAGTTTAGCAAACTACCACATGTACTACGGAGAAGCCAATTTGATTAACACTGAGATTCAAAGATACTTGGCTGTTACAAAGCAAGACATTCTTAAAGCAGCACAGAAATTTTACATTCCTGAAAACAGAGTGGTAATTTATTTCCTTAATGATCCTGCTCTTTCAAAATAATATTCGACTTTACAATTAAGAAGAAATGAAAAATATCCTCTATATATTATTAGCAGCAGTGGCCATGACATTTGCTGCATGTAAGACAACTCAAGTGGATCGTTCGATCGTTCCAGCTGCGGGTCCTGCACCAAAAATTCAAATTGGACAATACCAATTGTTCACCTTGGATAATGGCTTGAAGGTAATCGTTGTAGAAAATCACAAATTACCTCGTGTATCCTATTCAGTAAACTTTGACATCGATCCAATCTTGGAAGGTGCAAATGCTGGTTATGTTCAAATGGCTGGTGGGCTTATGAGCGCTGGTACAAAAACATACTCGAAAGCTCAAATCGATGAGAAAATCGACTACATCGGCGCCGACCTTAGCACATCTGCAGGTGGCGTGTATGGTGGTTGTTTGAAAAAACACAGCGAGCAATTTTTGGCGTTGATGTCGGACGTTCTTATGAACCCAACATTCCCAGAAGAAGAATTGCAAAAAACGATCAAGCAGACACTTTCAGGTTTAGCGAGTGACAAGACAGATCCAAATTCTATTAGCTCTAAGATTGGCAATGTTGTTAAGTACGGAAAAGATCACCCATACGGAGAACTTCAAACCGAAGAAACAGTAAACGCTATTAAGCGCGACGACCTTGTTGGCTTCTACAATAAGTATGTGAAACCAAATGTATCCTACTTAGTAATCGTTGGTGATATCACTCCTGAAGAAGCGAAAGCACAAGCTCAAAAGTATTTCGGTTCATGGGCAAAAGGAAATGTAGTAGGTGTAAAATATAAAACACCTGCTGAGCCTTCTGCGAATCAAGTGGCTTTCGTTCCAGTTCCTGGCGCTGTTCAAAGCGTTATTGATGTGACTTATCCGATTCAATTAAAGCCTGGCACGCAGGAAGCAATCACTGCCAATGTATTGAACAATATCCTTGGTGGAAGCGGTTTCCAAGCGCGCTTGATGCAAAATCTTCGTGAAGACAAAGCTTATACTTATGGTGCTTACTCTTCGATTGACGCTGATGAGTTTGTAGGTTCATTCAGCGCAGGTGCAAGTGTGAGAAATGAAGTAACAGATAGCGCTATCGTTCAATTCCTTTATGAAATGGAACGCATGGTAAACGAACCTGTCGCTGATAGCACATTGAGTGTTGTGAAAAATATCATGACAGGTAGCTTCGCTCGTTCTTTGGAGCGTCCGCAAACAATCGCAAATTTCGCTTACAACATCGAGAAATACGGTCTTCCAAAAGACTACTATGAAACATACCTTCAGAAATTGAATGCAATTACTGCAGCAGATGTACAAGCCCTTGCGAAGAAAATTATTCGCCCAAAGAACTGTTATATCACTGTAGTTGGTAACAAAGAAATTGCAGATAAATTGAAAGTATTTGCAGCATCTGGAAAAGTGGACATGTACAATCCTGATGGATCTGTATTCGTTGATTTGAAAGCTGCACCAGCAGGCGTAACAGCAGAAACAGTCCTCAACAACTACATCACTGCAATTGGTGGTAAGGATAAAATCCAAGCTATCAAATCTTACGAGCAACAAGGTAAATACTTGATGGGCCCAATGGGACTTGACATGAACATCAAAGTAAAAGACAATTCAAAAATTGCCATGACTATTCAAATGAATGGAATGGAAATGATGAAGCAAGTTTTTGATGGAACAAAAGGTGTTAGTTCTCAAATGGGACAAAAAGCAGATATGAGCGAAGACGAACTTGCAGAAGCGCGTCAACAATTGGATATGCTTTTCGAAATCAATTATCCTAAATACAACATCACTGCGACCCTAAAGGGTATCGGTGCTGTTGATGGAAAAGATGCTTATGTGATCGAAAGAAAAGATCCAAACGGTGATGTTACTACGGATTATTACGATGTAAACTCAGGTTTAAAAGTAAAATCGATTTCTGTCAAAAAAGACGGAGAAGAAGTAGTGACAGTAGAAACTACATTCCTCGAATACAAAGATTTCAACGGTGTGAAGTTCCCAGTATCTCAAAAGCAATTGATGGGTGCACAAGAATTCAGCATTCAAGTGAGCGACATCATTATCAATCCAAAATTGGATGATGCAGCGTTCAAGACGAATTAATCGTATCTAAATATTCATACTTTTGTAAAGGCTGTCCCACCGACAGCCTTTACTTTTTTACCATGAAGAAATTACTCTTACTACTCGCTGTGATTCTTATGAGTCTTGCATCCGTGGCGCAAGACACGCTGGCTGTCGATTCTACAAAAGTCAAAAAAGTAAAGAAGCCTAAAAAAGCGGTAGCCAATGGCTTTGGTCTTTCAATGGGATTGATCTATGGAATGCTCAGAGCAGAGACCGAAGCGAAGTTTATTCCAAACTCGAATAAGATTGTGAAGTCCGAGCCCGTCAATAAAACAGGAGTTTCTGCTGCTATATTTTATGAATACTCATGGAGCAAATGGACTTTGCGTCCTGCGGTAGAAGCCAATTTAGCTCTTGCTCACATCAAATACGATGTAGAAAGATTCAATGACGAAGAGGGATATATATTCCCATTAACCATTGACCTTCCGATATCGCTCATGTATCATCCAGAAAAGAAAAATTGGCCGAGCTTCATGATTGGCGCCCGACCAATCTTTAACTCCGACCAGTTCAGCAGCATTCACCCTACGACTGCAAACTTTGCTTTCAATGGCGATATGGGAATATCGTATGTCCTTCCCGCCGGAAAGAATAAGATGCGAATAGAACTTGTCTACAGCTATGGGTTTATTGATGTTTTGAAAAAAGAGGAAAACGACACTTATTCGATCGGTGTAAATAATATCTATCGTGATGTTCTGGGCCTTAAGCTCTACTTCAATTAAGGTCTGTTGAAAACAAAATAGGACAGAATAAATTCTGTTTTATCGGGTTAGTACTTTCGTTATACTAATTCGAAGTCACATGTTAGAGTCAGAAATCGTTATAAAGCTTGAGAATGTAAGCGTGCAGCAAGGCGGCAACGTTGTGCTTGAGGACGTAAATCTTGAAGTGGAAAACGGAGAATTCATTTACCTGATCGGAAAAACAGGTAGTGGAAAAAGTAGTCTTCTCAAATGCCTTTATGGCGAGCTCCCTCTTTACAAAGGCACTGGTATCTGCTGTGGCTATGAACTCAATAATCTCAAGCGCTCTCAAATCCCTTATTTGCGCAGAAAGCTGGGCATCGTATTTCAAGATTTCGAACTACTTACTGATAGAAATATCCAAGATAACCTTGAGTTCGTTCTTCGAGCTACTGGATGGAATGATAAGAAGGCCATTAAGAGCAGAATGGAGAGTGTGCTTGAACTTGTACAGCTGGAAGGAAAAGAATCGAAATTACCCCATGAATTGAGCGGAGGAGAACAACAACGCGTAGCCATCGCAAGAGCTTTACTCAATACTCCTCATCTCATTCTTGCGGATGAGCCTACGGGAAATCTAGACCCACAAACGAGTCTCGAAATTTTAAACTTGCTTTTGGCGATTAGTAAATCTGGAACTACAGTATTGATGGCTTCGCACGACTACGGCACCATGCAGAAATTTAGCAGCCGTATTCTCGTTTGCAACGAAAAATCAATCGTTGAATCCAACGATCACTCATTTGCTCACCTCTGATGCGCAGTGTATTTTTCAGCATTATAATTCCCAGTTATTGTTCTGAAAAAACAATCGGTGCTTGTATTGATTCTATTGTTAGCCAATCGTTCAAACAATTCGAAATCTTGGTCATCGATGGTGGGTCGAGCGATAAAACCATGGAAATCGTCTCCTCTTACGGCACTGCTATCTCCAGAGTGGTAAGTGAAAAAGATCGAGGGGTATATCACGCCATCAATAAAGGCATAGACCTCGCTCAAGGTGAATACATCTACGTGCTCGGTTCTGATGACAAATTATTTGAAAAAAACACCCTGCAAAAGGTATACACCATCATCAGTGACTTTTTACCTCAATTAGCCTTTGCCAATGTGAAAAATATTGGTCGCCAACACAGCGCAGTTCCACTGATTCACAACTCTGTATTTGATACCAATATTTATCTAAGAAATACACTTCATCAGCAAGGATGCTTTTATCATTATTCTCTTTTTTCTAAAAATAAATTCAATGATGATTATAAAATTCTTGGCGACTATGACTTCCATCTGAAGCTTTTTAAAGACAAAATTTCGGCTTATGGATTTAACGATATCATTGCCGAGTGTGAGGCTCAAGGCTTATCTAAAAGATTTACCAAAAAGCTTTACCAAGAAGAATTAAGAATAAAAAAAACCAGACTGAACTTCTTCTGGTTGACATTGAATCGAATTCTAATTCCCTTGAAATACTGGAGAAAGAAATATTTCAACTTTTAAAAATCGGAAGGTAAATCTCTCGAAGCACTTCTGCTTCTTTCTGCCAATTGAGTTCTCGTTTAGCACTTTTACAAGCGGACTTTTTTTCCAGATATTCTGCGTCATCCAATGCACTCTTTGCTGCTTCTGCAATGGATTTGGCACTTACCTCTTCTACCAACCATCCTACATTATATTTCTGAATAATATTCCTAATCTCCGGAAGATTCGAACCCAGCACTGGAATTTCGCAGTGGATGTAATCGAATAATTTATTGGGGAGCGAAAGCGTATAGTTTAGGTGCAATGGCTTGTCCAGCGTTAGCCCCAAATCACAACTCATCGTGTACTTTCTCAATTCTTCAAAAGGCATCTTCGATAAGATTTTCACCTTATCAATGTAAGGAGCACTAGCAGCCATTTGCAGAAGCAGCGGCATTTCTCTCCCTGAGCCAATAATCAGCAACAACACATTATCCAAATACTGCATGGCTTCCAATGCTTCTTTCCCTCCTCGATCTGGATCTATGAATGCTCCCTGAAGTAAAATTATTTTTTTATCAAGTGGAAGATTTAGTTCCTCTCTGTAAGACCTAATTGGAGCGTCTTTCAGGAAAGGAATGTTTCTAACTACTCGAACCGGAACTCTATATTTTTCTCTATAAATAGAGGCAATACTATCATTTACGGTAATGACATTTCTGAGTTTGGGGAAAATATTTCTTTCTATAAAAAGCCACACCGACTTCTGAAACCCTCGTCCCGTTAGCCCTTCGGCCTCCGTGAAGTACTCATGACTATCGTAGACCAATTGCTTTCTCCTCCATTTTGAAATCAGGAATGCTGGTAAAAGTGTATCCAGGTCATTGGCTAAAATGACATCGGTTTTTTTAAATAAGAGGTAAAAAAACAAACGAATATTCAAAGCTGCATAAAAGAACATTCCTTTATGAAAGAGCAATGAAAACCGCTTGACTTCATAATTTCGAGTAAAGGATTTACTCGTCGGAAGCTTCCTTCCCACAAGGGTTATATCAAATCCAATATCTTCTAATGTCGCACAAACTTTAGCAACGCGTTGATCATATTCGAGATCGTTTGAAACTAAAACTGTAATGTGCTTTTTGCTCATTTCAGATCACCATTCCGAATGTCTGTCAATACTTTTTTAGTGTACAAAGGAAAATCTGCATTCTGCATCCAGCTGTAGTACCCAGGATCTTTGATGAGGACATCCATTACTTTGCTGCCTTTGTATTTTCCGAAATTGAAAATAATATCCCCTTGATCAGAATAGATAATGTGACCCGCAAGGTCTGCCTTCTTCTTGCGCTCAGTCAGCGCGTGAATCTTGTCCATATCGTTGACCACCGGCTCATAAAGATTACCAGCCTTATCTTCCATTTGAACACCTGCATATCGATCCAACATGGCTTCGAACACTTCTTTGGTGGCCATTGCATCAGGCAATGCTTCGTGCGCGCCTTCCAATGATTTATCGCAATAAAATTTATAAGCAGCCTTCAAAGTGCGAGGCTCCATCATGTGGAATAAAATCTGAACATCAATCAAGTTTCTTCCCTCTAATGAAAAGTCAACACCCACTCGCAAGAATTCTTCTGCAAGAAGTGGAATATCAAACTTGTTGCTGTTAAATCCTCCAAGATCACAATCCATCAAAAACTGAAAAAGCTTGCTCGATGCCTGTTCGAATGTCGGTGCAGCTACCACATCCGCATCATATATCCCATGCACCATAGAAGACTCAATCGGAATAGGCATTTGTGGATTGATTAGAAAACGATTCTCAGGTCCGCTCTGCGCAGGCAATGTGCGCACAGATCCGTCAGGCATCATTTTCACAATGGCAATTTCTACTATTCTGTCCTTCGCCACATCTGTTCCGGTAGTCTCTAAGTCAAAGAAAGCCAAAGGCTTTTTCAAATTCAATTTCATAGATATCTGTATTGCTTACAAACGTACTTTGATAAACTTAACTTTCATTCAATTTTATAGAATAATTCATTGCATCAAAATATTCCTCTGGTCGAGTCGTTCATTGAGCACAGAGTAGTAATCCCGATTCATTTCGGGAAAGAGGGTAGCAAAAGAAAGCCTCGGAGGGGAGTCTCCGAGGCTTTCGACTTATTGATCGTTATTTAAGTAATAACTTTCTTTCAAAAGTTATGTCATCCTTCTACTTTAATCTTGATATACTGGAATTGCTCATAAATGGATTTGTTTTCCTGAGCATCTTTCTCGTACACCTTTCCTTGAACCAATGCGGTTGCTTTTACAAATGTAAAGTTTTCTTCTCTTTTATAACCTAATTTTTCTAATTCTCCTGCAATCATATCTTCCGCAGCCTTCGCTCTCCATTGCGCAAGCTCTTCGTTGTTCTTGAATTTAGACGACGGAACACGTGATGCACTCGCTTCTACGCTAATGGTCACCTTTCCCTTGTCATAAAGAATCTTTTGAATATCCTTTACAAACTGTTGGAACTTCACCTCTTTTGCACCAAAATCCTTTGAGTCATAAACGAAATAGCGTGAGAACTCTGCATAACCCAATGATTCAATGAACTGAGTTTTCACCGGATTCTTTGGATCATATCCCAAATCCTTCTTCTCTTCTTTTGGCTTCTCAACTACAACAGGCTCTTCTTTCTTAGGTTCGACCTTTGGTTCTACTGGTTTAGCTGGCTCATTCTTACCCAATGCAACAGGGATCAAGTAAACCTCTCTTTCAAGTTCGAGGAAGTTGCTTTCGCATGGAACATTGATGTCATCTTGCTTGATCTTTTCCTTGCCTTTGAAATAATCAATGTGGTATCCAGTACAAGGATTTAAGATCGCCAAATATCCACCGTCACGTTTTCTTGGACGGTATTCCATGACTTCACCCGTTTTGTTATTTGTAACAACAATTTTCAAATCATCTGGAAGCTCTTGACCTTCCTCACCGATGATAAAGCCTTTTAATACTGCAAGCTTGGTCACATTATCAGACTCTGGTAATTCAATGAGGTAGATATCTTTTTTACCATACCCACCATCACGCTCAGAAGAATAATATGCTCGCTTTCCGTCTGCCATTGGCTGGAAGAAAACATCATCATCCACTGAATTGAGCGGATAACCCATTGTCTCAGGCTTACCCCATTCTCCATCTGCACCTTGCTTTGTATAAAACAAGTCAAAGCCACCAATGCTATTGTGCCCTTGTGATGCGAAGTACATTCCCTTACCATCTGGTGTCAAGAATGGAGAATCCTCATCCAGTGCGGTATTCAAAGTAGGACCGCAATTAAGCGCTCTACTCCATGTTCCATCAGGCAATTTTACGCAGCGATAAATATCTCTACCACCTAATCCACCTGGGCGATCAGATACAAAATATAGCGTGGACTCATCTGCAGAAATCGTTGCGTGCGTTTCCCAAGTTGTTGGAGTATTGATATCAGAACCCAATTTTGCAGGGTCGCTCCAGATTTCACCTATCAACTTACTGTACAAAACACGTCCATCACCCAAGCTATCTCGGTAGATAAACAATGTCTGTCCATCAGGCGATACACTGATAGATGCATCGTGCTCGTCAGAGTTTAGGTTTAGAAGTTCAGGAGCACCCCATTCGCCTTCATCGGTTTTATAAGATGCATAGATATCGTCTTTGAACTCTCCTGTTTCAGCATTTACAATTCTGCTATTCGTAGAATCCGGACGCAATCTTCTGCTGGTAAAAAAGAGCGAACTTTCATCCAAAGCAAGCACAGGGCTGAAGTCATTATCAGGGCCATTAACCACAGGACCTAGATTCGTAATCACATAATTTTTTGGATTGGCCATTTGTCTGCGCGCTTCTTCACACTGCGCCAAACCTTGTTCTGCAAGCGCCGTCAAGCGGTGCTTCTTCGACAAAGTCTTTTTTAACTTCGTAAAAGATTCAGTCGCTGCATCTAATTGATAGTTCAAATGCTGCGCAACTGCCAAGTAATAAAGCGCATCTACGGGAGCCTTTCTTTCCATTGGATCGAAAGGATCATAATTTTTAGAAACCTTTTTTGCCACAGCTACTTCAAGATAAGAGAGAGCCTCTTTCTTATTGGTAGCTGTTTGCAAATAGCTATAGCCCAATTTGTAGTTGACGTTCCCATTGTTTGGATCATCTTCTAGAATGCGCTGCCACTCTTTAATAGCTTGTACCCATAGATTTTCCTCCATGAGTTTGTTCGCTTCGTAAAAGCGCTGCGTGAAATCGCCACGATCCTTGGGAGGAATGGATGTAGCGAATGACATCATCACAGTAAACAACAAGAGTGAAAAACTAACTATGCGTTTCATTTAGCTAGGTTTAATATTATATTTTAAATCTCGCGGTTGATATCAAATGATTCCAAGTAATCAGCTACTCTTCTCACAAAGCTACCACCCAACGCACCGTCCACCACACGGTGATCATAGCTGTGTGATAGGAACATCATGTGACGAATACCTAAAGTATCTCCATAAGGTGTCTCAATCACTGCTGGCTTCTTGCGAATAGCACCTACTGCCATAATAGCAACTTGCGGCTGGTTGATGATTGGTGTTCCCATCACATTACCGAAAGTACCTACGTTGGTAAGCGTGTACGTTCCACCTTGAATTTCGTCTGGTGTCAATTTGTTCGCTCTTGCACGATCAGCAAGGTCATTCACTTTGCTCGCGAGGCCAACCAAATTCAATTGGTCTGCATTCTTGATCACAGGAACGATAAGGTTACCACTTGGCAAAGCAGCAGCCATTCCGATATTGATATCTCTGCGCATGATAATTTTAGTATCATCCACAGACACATTGATGTTCGGGAAATCTTTAATCGCTCTTGCCACCGCTTCAATAAATAACGGTGTAAAAGTCAATTTGGTTTTGTGCTTCTGTTCAAAAGCTTTCTTCACTTTCTCTCTCCACATAACGATATTGGTCACATCGGCCTCTACATAACTCGTCACGTGAGGTGAAGTTTGAACACTCATCACCATGTGATCAGCGATCAATTTGCGCATACGATCCATCTCTACGATTTCATCGTTAGCACCAATTGAAATTGCAGGCTTATGTCCCGCTGCTTTTGGAGCAGGTGCAGGAGCACTTGCTGCAGGAGCCGCAACAGCTGGTGCGCTTGGAGCTTCTACTTTTGCAGCAGGGGCTACTACAACACCGTTCTGTTTTTTATCGATAAATTCGAGAATATCCGATTTGGTTACACGACCACCTTGACCTGATCCTTGAATGGTCTCAAGTTCTGTCATGCTCACACCTTCTGTCTTTGCAATCGTTCTAACAAGTGGAGAATAGAATTTTCCAGAAGGTCCGTTTTTCAATACCTCCACAGCCATTGGTTCTGCAAGTGCAGCAGCAGCAATGTGTGCTGTGTTCGCAGTTACCTCGGGAGTTGGAGCAGCAGCTGGTGCAGGAGCAGCAGCAACTGGTGCAGCGGAAGCGCCGGCACCGGTACCAATCAATGCAATCGGTTGACCTACTTGTACAACATCTCCTTCTTTTACAAGACATTTTAAAAGCACACCATCCTCTGGTGAAGGAACCTCGCTATCGACCTTGTCTGTAGCGATTTCAATGATAGGCTCATCAGCCTTCACTGCATCTCCTTCTTTTTTCACCCATTTTATGATAGTGGCTTCGGCCACACTTTCGCCCATTTTAGGCAGTAGCAACTCTATTTGTGACATGCGTTATATCCTTTTTAAGGTGTTGCAAAGGTACGCTTTTAGTTGGTTGCTTTTATAGGTGTGAAAAACGTGTTAATTCACTCAAATCCAGATAGTTTCCGTCGTGTTGTAATCTATTCTATCAAAAATCATCAAAAGGAAGTAGAAAAAGACCACGCCTGCTTGGACTTCTAGAAATGATTCAAACAGAAAATTGAGCATGGATAATCCTATCAATGCTTGATAAAAATAGCTTCTTGATTGAATAGCTTTTTTTGCATGAATGACCAAGAAAAATACAAAAGCCAACAATCCCATCCAGCCAAGTTCCACACCCACTTGAAGGAACTGGTTGTGCGCATTCAGATTTTTTTCGGCAGCATAATTCTGACCCATCTCAACATAACTGCGATTCATTTCGATAGATGCGTTTCCAACACCAACTCCCAGCGGATAGTGCTTCATCAAATCAACAGAAGCTGTCCAAGTTACTCTCCTAAGCTCGGTGCTAGTGTGAGCCTCCTCCGTTGGAACCGCTTGCGCAGCATCAGCTGTTGCTCCTTCTACCCTCTGTGCAGTCAACGGCAACGTAAAAGTAAGTCCCACCAATAACACAAATGCGGCAGCACATACAGCAATGGCATGACGATGAATAATGCCCCGGCGAACCGCCACAAACAACGCCCACAAAATGGCGATGCCCGCTGAAATTAATCCCGCCTTTGACGCGAGCATAACGATGAATAAAATGACCAGCATTGTCAATGACCAATGAAGCCATTTTTTTCTAAATAAAAAATTCATCTTCATACCTCTCATCAATAGCACTAGCAAAGTCAAACTTTGATACATCGCCATGTAAGTGGGATGAAAATAAACTCCCAATTTAGAATATGTCAAATACTCCCGAGAATCAAAAATAGCGGCGCGATAGACCCCATATCCTAGGGCGAAAAACATAAATACCAAACAGCCCATTACGAAGGAGTGCAATATTTGCTGCCCTTCTTTTATCGAAAACTTGGGAGTCAAAATCGCAAGGATCGGAAAAAGCAACATACTCGCCTTGTACTCGAGTTCTTTTAAGGCAGAAGCCTGATCCATGGCTGCGCTCAAGCCCAATGCCATCATTCCATACAATGCAACGGGGATTAGAAAATGAGAGGTAGATTTTTCAAAATACCAACGCTTGCGCTTTATCGAATAATAAATTGCATACAATAAAAACAACCCTAAAAATCCAGGTACATATTTCTTGTGCAACGGAATTAAAAAAGCAATGAGCATACAAAAATTGTAATGCCCGTTATTGGTGGATATGTATGATCTCCAACTCATGCAGTCGGTGCGCTAGACTTCAAAGCCTCTAATTGCGGTAAGTGATGTTTGATGTGCTCCGTGAGAAAATCAAGTGTATAATCTAATGTCAACATCCCGGCCGCTGGCTGTTTGAAAATAAGACGATCATTGAATTCATTTGGCAATTGATTCAAAAATTGAGCATACTGTTCTCGAAGTGCATTCCATCTTGTTTCTAAAGATTCAAATGACTCTTCGCCATCCGGTTCTGGTAAAACAGAGGGCGCCTTATATTTTTCCCCACTTGCTAATCGATCAACTAAACGAGCGCCATTTGCCACTTGCTCCTCTCCCACTCGATCCAAAACTTCCCATCCGCTCGAGGTTTTTTTTACCATATAACCCAAGGTGCCGCCCTCACTGAAAAGAATATGTTGTATCACTTGAATCATGCTCCAAGATTCTGAGCTAGGCTTATAATTGCGTTGCACTTCTGTACTCGATGAAAGTATAGACATCGCGGCATTTTTTGCCGCTTCTAGTTCTTCCCATTTTTTCAATCTACTCTGTTCCATGCTGCCAATTTAATCGGTTTTACTCAAAGTCATTTCGATGTGCGGTATATCATCTTCGAGATAAGCCTCACTTACTTTTACGAAACCAAGATTCTCATAAAATTTTTGAAGATATTCTTGAGCTGAAATTCGTATCAACTTCTCACCATAAATAGCAAATAAACCAGCAATGGCTTTTTCCATCAATGTCACTCCCACACCAGTTCTCCTCACAGAGCCATGTGTTACCACTCTACCTATAGACATATCATCGTAACTCACTCCAGGCGCCACCAGTCTTGCATAGGCGACCATCCTTCCGGTGGAGTCTTTTGCGAATAAATGATGTGATTTTTGATCCTTGCCATCTACATCTTGATAAGGACATGTTTGTTCTAAAACAAAAACCTCGGCCCGCAACTGAAGGGCATGATAGAGGTCGAGTTTTTCCAATTCATCCCACGATACCAGGCTCCAGGTCAAAGAATTCGTCATATTCTATTGCTATAAATTTCAGTCAGCCAATATCGGAGGAAATGCAGTGCTATCTTTGCACCCCATGAATTATTTATCAGTTGAGCATATTTCAAAATCTTACGGAGATCAAATCCTATTTGAAGACCTAAATTTTGGAATTGAAAAAGGTCAGAAAGTTGCACTTGTTGCACGTAACGGTGCCGGAAAATCTTCACTTTTCAAAATCCTTGTAGGCCTTGATACACCTGATGGTGGTATCATCAGCTACAACAGAGAAGTGCGCATCGGCTTTCTTGCTCAAGAACATGGCTTGGATGATAATCTCACAATCCTCGAAAATATTTTCATCGCAAAAAACCCAATGACGCGTGCAATTGCTGCGTATGAAAAGGCTCTGTTGGAAAATGACAATGATGCTTTGCATCGCGCGCATGATCAAATGGACCAAACAGGTGCTTGGGACTACGAAGCGAAGGCAAAACAAATTCTAGGTGGACTCGAAATTCATGATCTTGAAAAAGTAGTGGGACAATTATCGGGGGGGCAAAAGCGAAGAATTGCATTGGCCAAAGTGCTCATTGAAGAGCCCGATCTAGTATTCCTCGACGAGCCCACCAACCACCTCGATCTTGATATGATCGAGTGGCTCGAAGAATTTTTGAATCGATCGAATATGACCATTTTCATGATCACCCACGATCGATATTTCTTGGAGAATATTACCGATGAAATTCTTGAATTAGAGAACAAGCAGATTTATAAATACAAAGGAAATTTCTCTTACTATTTAGAGAAAAAAGCTGAACGCGAAACCCTCGAAGAAAGCTCACGCGAAAAGGCGATGAATCTTTTTAAAAGAGAACTTGAATGGGCGCGTAAAATGCCAAAAGCAAGAACGACAAAAAGTAAAAGCCGCCTTGATAGTTTTGAAGAATTAAAAGAAAAAGTTAGAAAAAATACAGACCCTGATGCGCTCGAATTAGAGATCAACATTAGTCGTTTGGGAAGTAAAATTGTCGAACTACATCGTGTAAAAAAATCATACGGCGAGACCAACATTATTAACGGTTTCGACTACGTATTTAAGACAGGAGAAAAAGTAGGTCTAGTTGGAAGAAATGGAACAGGGAAATCTACTTTCCTCAATCTACTCACACAACAAATCGAACCGGATGGCGGAAAGGTGATCGTTGGGGAAACCGTTGTTTACGGCTATTACAGCCAAACAGGTATCCCACTTAAAGACGGCCAACGTGTGATCGAAGCAGTACGGGAAGTGGCAGAGTATATTCCTTTGAAGAAAGGAAAAACGATTACCGCTGCGCAAATGCTTGAGCGTTTTCTTTTCCCAAAACACACGCATTTTAATTACATCGAAAAACTCAGCGGAGGAGAAAAAAAGAGACTTCAGCTTCTGTTGTTGTTAATGAAGAACCCGAACTTCATGATCCTCGATGAGCCTACCAATGACTTGGATGTATTTACGCTAAGTGCATTGGAAGAATATCTACAACACTACCCAGGCTGTCTAATCATTGTAAGTCACGACCGATACTTCTTGGACAAATTAGTGGATCACGTTTTTGTGTTGGACGGACACGGCAACGTACGCGATATCTTCGGCAGCTATTCTACTTTCCGCGCCACCATGGATGAAATGGCAAAGGCAGAAAAAGACCGCGTACAAGCCAAAGAATTGGCAGCAACCAGCGTGAAAGAAGAAGCCACAAAAGCAAAAACAAAAATTTCTTACAAGGACAAATTCGAATTCGATCAACTCGAAAAAGAAATTCCTGTTCTTGAAAAGAAGAAAAAAGAATTGGAAGAAAAACTTTCTCAGGTGCTCGACAAACACAACGAACTAATGGCTGTGTCAGATCAACTGGGTAAAGTAGTCGAAGAATTAGATGCTAAATCATTGCGCTGGCTAGAACTGAGTGAACTACTCTAATTCTAGTGCACATCAAAGTTTACCACTACTCGCTTACTCTTGGGTTTTGCTTGGCAAGTAAGAATAAAACCATTCTCTACTTCGCCAGGTTCTAGAGCGTAGTTCACATCCATTGGAGCCTCACCTTCTTCGAGCTTTGCTCTACAAGTGCAACACATCCCGCCCTTGCATGAGAAAGGAATGTCCATACCGTGACGTTGAGCAGCATCCAAAATCGACATACCGTTCATTGGCATGGTGAAATCCAATTGCTGACCATCAAAGACCACAGACACATTACTCACTTCACCAGAGGTAGCTGCCTTAGAAGGTTCCGATTTCTTTTCTGTTGTATTGATTTGACCAGGACTAGCAAATAATTCAAAGTGGATGTTTTCAGCTGGTAAACCCACAGTCTTCATGTGTTCGCTCACAGCACGAATCATTGGTTCCGGACCGCAAACAAAAACTTCATGAATGTTTTCCATATCAATAAAGTGCTTGCCGAATCCATCACATTTATCAGCATCAATGCGGCCGTAGAAAAGTTGGATATCATTCGGTTCGCCACTCAAGACATGAAACACTCTAAACTTTCCGAGATAACGATCTTTCATATCTTCCAACTCATCTCTGAAAATGATGGTGTTAAACCAACGATTTCCGTAGATAAGTGTAACGGTGCTTTTGGGTTCTGATTTCAAAACACTTTTAGCGATAGACATCACAGGAGTAATGCCACTGCCCGCCGCAACTAATAAATAATTCTTTGCATTCGTCTCACTCAACTCCGAAGTGAAGTGCCCCATTGGAGTCATCACTTGCATTTCCTGACCTACACTCAAACTTTCATTTGCCCATGTACTAAATGCACCTCCATCCACTTTCTTTATAGCCACACGCAATTCATTGTCATGAATACCGCTGCAAATAGAATATGAGCGACGGATATCTTCACCTCCGATCGTTTCGCGAAGCGTCAAATACTGACCTTGCTGGAACTTATAATTTTCCTTCAATTCAGCAGGTACTTCAAATGCGACGCTCACGCAATCTAATGTTTCGCGTCTTACATCACTTATCTTTAGGGTATGAAATTTAGGTCTCATGTCGTTGTTTGGTGAGGGCAAATGTAGAAACAAGACCGCCTAAAATCAGTCAAATGACAGAAATCAGAGGTTTTCTTGCATAGTTGAACAATAGTTTTACTAATCTTGTTTTGGTTTTATACCTTCGTAACATGGAAAATACAGTCCTGCATGAGAAATTTCAGCAATACGTTGAAGCTGAAAATAAAGTAGAAGCGAAAGATTGGATGCCAGATGGCTACCGTAAAACATTGATTCGCCAAATTGCGCAACACGCGCACAGCGAAGTGGTGGGTATGCTACCTGAGGGCAATTGGATTACCCGCGCCCCATCGCTGCGTCGTAAAACTATTCTTTTAGCAAAAGTTCAAGACGAGGCCGGTCATGGTTTATATCTATACAGCGCCGCTGAAACTCTTGGTGTCAACCGCGATCAATTGATCGAAGAGTTGAATACAGGAAAAGCAAAATATTCGAGCATTTTCAATTACCCAACTTTGTCTTGGGCAGATATCGGAGCAATTGGATGGTTGGTCGATGGCGCTGCTATCGTGAATCAGGTTTCTTTACAAAGAACATCCTACGGTCCTTATAGCAGAGCGATGATTCGTATTTGCAAAGAAGAAAGTTTCCACCAACGTCAAGGATATGAAATCATGATTTCCTTAGCGAAGGGAACTCCAGAGCAGAAGAAAATGGCTCAGGACGCATTTAACCGCTGGTGGTGGCCATCATTGATGATGTTTGGTCCATCGGATGCTGCATCAGCACACAGCTCTCAAAACATGGCTTGGAGAATCAAACGTCATAGCAATGACGAACTCCGTCAGAAATTTGTTGATATGACCGTTCCTCAAGCAGAATATCTCGGACTCACTATTCCAGATCCTGATTTGAAATGGAACGAGGCTCGAGGTCATTATGATTTCGGAGAAATCGATTGGACAGAGTTCAATGAAGTGGTAAAAGGCAACGGGCCTTGCAACAAAGAACGTGTTGAAACTCGCCGCAAAGCTTATGCAGAAGGCGAATGGGTAAGAGAAGCAGCAAATGCATACGCTGCAAAACAAGCCGCAAAAAACACTACAGAAAATAGTATCGCTAGCTAAGAAAATTTACTAGATAGAAAAATAAAAAGGTTGAGCAGTGCTCAACCTTTTTTCTTGCTTAACGGATAAGTTATTTGTCCTACAAAGTCTTTCGGGAACTCTTCCATTCCATCAAATCCTAACTTCACGTCCCTACCGGATTTTGGCCAGTATACTGTCTTAAACAAATAATCCCATACGCTTAAACTCAATCCGAAATTCGCACCGAACGGATGTTCGGGTAGCTCTTTTGCATGGTGCCATATATGCATGTTGGGAGAGTTGAAAACATACTTTAATGGACCCCATGAAATATTCAAATTGCTATGATTTAAATGTCCTATTGCTATTGTAAAAATGTGAACGATAAAAAAATCTGTCAAACCAAAACCTAACATAGCAAGTGGAATATATTGAAGCGTTTTGTAAACAACGCTCTCCATCCAATGATAACGCAAGTGTGCTGCAAACCCCATTTCTTCAACACTGTGGTGAACCTTATGAAATTCCCAAAGCCAATTCACGCGATGAAGAAGTCTATGAATATTCCATTGAACAAAATCAGCAACCACAAACATTAATACAAACTTTGACCACGTCGGCCAAGTTGCTACATTAATAGCTACTAGATTTTCAATTCCAAAAATTCCGAGAAAATCATTAAAAGCCTCTGCAAATACATTTGAGATGGCAGTGTAACCAATAACTGTGAAAATGTAGAAATTGAAGAACATGTAAAAACCATCCATCCAGAAATCTTTTCTCACTATGCCTTGGTTTTTTCTCCAAGGAAAAAAAATCTCTAGAAGCCACGCTGCTAGCGACAAGCCAACAAGCCACCAAAAATAATTATGCCACGACGGCTCCATTATTTGCGTCTTCAAATAAGAAGCGTAGCCTGTAAAACTCTGTAAGAAAAGATCCCAATAATGGCTCATGCAATATGCTGTTTCAATAGACTCACCAATGTATCCTTGTCTTTTACTCCTGACGCTCGCCACTTCAATTCACCTTTATGGTAAATCACTAGTGTTGGAACTCCACGAATTCCTAATTGCGATGCGATAGCTTGATTTTTATCTACATCCACTTTTAAAACACGAACGTCACTACCAAGTTCACTCGCAACCTCATCCATAATGGGCAGTTGATATTGACAAGGGCCACACCAAGTGGCGTAGAAATCAATGATCACTGGTTTATCACCTTTGATAATACTCCCAAATGTCTCTTTTGTTTCCATAATTTTATTTTGCTAATGGATAACCCGCAGACTTCCACGCACCGATACCACCTGTTAATTGATGCACTTCTTTGAAACCCAAACTCAACAAAAGGTCACGAGCACTTGCACTTCGACCGCCTGCGGCACAATAAATATATAAAGGCTTTGTCTTATCAAGCTTCGCTACTTCTGTCTTGAAATTTGGAGAATACCAATCGATGTTCTTAGCTCCCGCGATGTATCCCGATTTCACTTCATCTGCTGTTCTGATATCTAACAATACTCCTATTTTTTTGTCAACAGCCGCTTTAAATTCAGCCGCTTTCAAATCTGCTGTCGCAGGTTGTTGCGCTTCTGCACATGAATTGAAAAACATCAATCCGATTGCAAGAGCCAACATCATTACAAATCTATTTTTCATAAAATTTAATTTTATCTAAGGGTTGTCCAAGCACCACCGTTATGAACGTTTTCAAAGCCAGCAGATTTAAGCACGCGCGTTGCATTACCGCTGCGCATTCCACTTCTACAGCACAATACATACGTTTCAGTTTTGTTTAATGTTTTCATCTTCGAAGAAATCTGATCAAGGGGAATGTTTACCGCACCCTTGAGATGACCCGCTGCAAATTCTCCAGGTGTTCTAACATCGATAATTTTAGCTCCCTGCGCAATTAATTGCTTGTAATTAACGGACTCCGCGCCCATCAACTTCTTTATGAATCCAAACATATTTCTTTTGTTTTTTAATTAGAGTGATAATGCATGATTGACATCCATCCAGCCACCACCATTGTATATATTTTCAAGTCCCTTGGAGACTAAAAAGTTAGTAGCTTGACCACTGCGATTGCCGCTAAGACAGCACAGTATCACCGGAGCTTCCGAGCGGAACTCCTCTACTCGATTAGGCACTTCATTCAAAGGTATGTTAATCGATCCCGCTACGTGACCCGCAGCAAATTCTCCAGGAGTTCTTACATCAATAATCTTTGCTCCAGAAGTCTTTAGTAAATCTGATAATTGCATGTTGTTTAATTTTAAACAAATATCTAAGCCGACACCCTTAGGGGATGTAACCTGAGTCACATACCATCATTTATTTCAAAAGTTCTATTCTATTGCGTCCAAGCTTGAGCATTCCGCGCCGTTCCATTTGCTTCAGAATCCTAGAAATAACCTCTCTTGAAGAATTTAGTTCGGTCGCCAATTCTTGATGTGTGATGATTAACAATTTGCTGCCTACCGTCTGCGCCTTTGCATTTAGTATCTTTTCCAAACGATCGTCCAAGCGCTGAAAAGCAATACCATCAATGGTTGCAAGCAATTCCTCGAATCGCTTTTGATAGGTATGCATCACAAACGATTTCCAAGACTGAAATTGATTAGTCCATAAATCCATATTACGAACCGGAATGGCAATCACGGTAGTCGGCTCTTCTGCTATGGCTCTCACATTACTACGTGCATCGCCCATACAGCAAGTCAATGACATTGCGCATGTCTCTCCCTTTCTCACATAATAGAGCAAGAGTTCATTACCGTCCTTATCCTCTCGCATAATTCGCAATGAACCCTCGAGTACAAGCGGAACAAACTTGATAAAACCACCAATATCCATCAGCATTTCACCCTCCGGAATCTCCATAACAGTTCCTTCTTCTTCAATCTTTTTTCTCAAATTTTCCTCGTACAAATCAGGAAAGATGCTTTTCAATTCCATAGTAATATTTTTAAACCAACAAAAATCATAGAAGAGCTGAACAAACCTTCATAAATTAGCTTTCTATTTCAAGAACAAGTTTAAGAAAATGAACAAAGCAGATTGGCCCCTTTGGGAGATATTTATCCGCAGTAAAAGTGGATTAGCACATAAGCATGTTGGCAGCCTTCACGCAGCTGATGCTAAAATGGCCATTGAAAACGCTCGCGATGTGTACACGCGCCGAATGGAAGGTGTGAGTCTTTGGGTTGTGAAAAGCTCCGACATCACTGCTTCTTCACCCGATGAAAAAGAAATTCTTTTCGATCCAGCAAACGATAAGGTTTATCGCCATCCAACCTTCTACGAAATCCCTCCTGAAATCGGTCACATGTAAGCGCTATGACAAACGAACAACTATTTGAATATACCGTCCGCCTTGCTGACAATGCACTTATTCTAGGACAAAGACTCAGCGAATGGTGCGGTCATGGACCTGTGCTGGAAGAGGATATTGCTCTCACAAATACTGCTCTGGATCAATTAGGTCAAGCGACGAATCTTTTCAAATTCGCAGCAGAACTCGAAGGAAAAGGTCGTGATGAAGATCAAATCGCTTTCCTCCGTGACGTTACTGAATACAAGAATATTCTTCTCGTTGAGCTCCCAAACGGCGATTACGCGAATACCATTGCACGCCAGTTTTTCTACTCAACATACTATTATCTTTTCCTAAGAGAGCTTTCAAAATCGAAGCATGAATTCCTAAGTGCTTTCGCTGAAAAATCTCTTAAGGAAGTAAAATACCATTGGCAACACAGCTCAGACTGGGTAAAGCGAATGGGCGACGGTACCGAAGAAAGTCACACGCGCATTCAAAAAGCCATCAATTTCCTTTGGGAATACACCGGAGAAATGTTTATGATGGATGCCATTGATCAAGCTGCTCTTGATGCTGGTTATGGTGTGGACAATGCTGCTTTAAAGAATGAATGGAATAATATTGTCTCTGCAATTCTCAATGAAGCAACACTCGAAATGCCTGCAGATGGCTGGTTTCACAAGGGTGGTAAAATTGGTAGACACTCCGAACACATGGGATATATTTTGGCTGAAATGCAATTTCTTCAAAAGACTTACCCCGGAGCTAAATGGTAAGCTTGAACCTCTTGGTTGACGCATTGTTTCAAGTATGATGTACTCAGAAAAAGAAATATGGTCCATCCTTGAAGAGGTGGAAGACCCCGAAATCCCAATCATCAATGTTGTTGAAATGGGCATCGTGCGCGGCGTTCAGATCAATGATCAAAACATTGAAGTAACCATTACTCCTACCTACAGCGGTTGCCCTGCAATGAAAACCATTGAAGAAGACATTGCAGAAATTCTTCGTGAAAAAAAAGTAGAAAACTTCCACATCAAAACAGTCCTATCACCTGCATGGACCACTGATTGGATGACGGATATCGCCAAAGAAAAATTACGATCTACTGGTATTGCTCCACCAGAACAAACCTCAGGCGATAAAGGACTTCTAATGGGTAAGGTCAGAGATGTTTCTTGTCCAAGATGTCGATCGAAGAATACACAGCTCATCTCCCAATTCGGGACCACCGCTTGTAAAGCACTTTACAAGTGCAACGACTGCCTCGATCCTTTCGATTATTTCAAATGCATATAAAAAAAGAAATGTTCGGCTTAACCGAACATTTCTTTTACTCTTTGAAAAAATGATTTGTCTTTTCCTGATGGACTTGGTTGGAAATTGGGCGACTGCCTTAATTTTTCCAATAATTTCTTCTCTTCATCATTCAATCTCATCGGGGTCCAAACATTAATATTCACTAGAAGATCCCCTGTTCCATATCCATTCACTTCGGGCAATCCTTTTCCTTTCAATCGAAGGATTTTACCACTCTGCGTACCTGCATCTAATTTAATTTGAGCCTTGCCCTTTACCAATGGGATCTCTGCAGTTGCGCCCAATGCAGCATCTGCGAAATTCACGTACAAATCATAGTAAAGGTTATTGCCATCACGCTTCAGTGAAGTGTGTTCTTCCTCTTCAATTTGTACCAACAAATCGCCTGGTACTCCGCCATAAGGGCCTGCATTTCCTTTTCCTGCGACATTCAAAGTCATTCCATCACCAACTCCCGCAGGGATATTGATTTCAATCACTTCTTCCTGACGCTTCTGTCCATGCTCATCTGCATCCTTTGGCTTTTGCTTGATCGACTTACCCGCTCCATGACATGTCGGACATGTGCTAGAAGTCTGCATTTGGCCAAGAATAGTATTGGTGACGCGTCTTACCTGTCCTGATCCACGGCATGTTGTGCAAGTGTCATAGGTCACTCCATCGGCGTTCACCAATTTGAAAACCTTGATTTTCTTCGTCGTTCCGAAAGCAATCTCTTCGAGATTCAGTTTTACTTTGATGCGAAGGTTTGATCCCTTCACTCTGCGACCACCGGTATTTCCTCCGCCAAATCCGCCACCACCGAAACCACCACCGCCGAATGCGCTACCGAAAATATCTCCAAACTGAGAGAAGATATCGTCCATATTCATATTACCGCCGCCGTATCCACCGCCGCCGCCCATTCCGGCATGACCAAATTGATCATAACGTTGGCGCTTTTCAGCGTTGCTCAATATATCATAAGCCTCAGCAGCCTCTTTAAACTTCTCTTCCGCTTCGGCATTACCCGGATTCTTATCGGGATGGTATTTAATTGCCATCTGACGATACGCCTTCTTGATCTCCGCCTCGGATGCACCTTTTGAAAGGCCTAATACGTCGTAATAATCTCTTTTTGCCATAATGTATAGGGTCTATTATTGACCAATCACCACTTTTGAAAATCTCAATACTTTATCATTCAACAAATATCCTTTCTCCACCTCATCTACTACCTTACCCTTCATATCCTCACTTGGGGCTGGGAAAGAAGTAATCGCCTCATGAAAATCTGTATCGAATGGCTTTCCTGTTGCATCAATTGGTTTAAGACCTTTCGACTCCAACTTTTTGTAGAATTTACTATGAATCAAAACAAAGCCTTCTTTCACTACCGCAATATCATCGACGTTTTCATTGGCCTTTACAGCACGATCAAAATCATCAATTACTGGAAGCATATCCTTTAAAACATCTGCAGTAGAGCTAGAAATTAAATCCGCACGCTCTTTAATAGTGCGCTTTCTGAAATTATCAAACTCAGCAAAAAGACGTGTGTACTTATCTTTCCATTCCGCTACTTCCTTTTGTAGCTTTTCCTCAACACTCACCTCCTCAGCGGCCACTGGAGCCTCTTCTGGCTGGGTTTCAGATGATGAAGGAGTTTCCGCTTGTGCAGTTTCCGGCTGAACTTCTTCTGGTTGTGTTTCTGGCTTGTTATCCATTTCCTCAGTATTCATATCCTTTTCTTTTTTTGACGCCCGCCCGTTCTCAACTATTCTGCCATTCAATAGATATGGTCAATGTGTCATATTTCGGCAGAAAAAAAACGCCCCGAATCTCTTCGGGGCGGCAAATTTATCATATCTCAAGGCTTAATTTAAGCTTTTGACATATTGGTCAATTTTTGAATGCAATTCCAATCCTCTCAAATTCTTTCCTACAATCACTCCATTCTCATCAATCAAGAAGCTCATTGGGATACTTCTAACTCCGTAAAGGGCAGCAGCAGCATTGTTCCAACCGAGCAAATCGCTCACGTGATTTTTCCAAACCAAGCCATCTTTAGCAATAGCAGCCTTCCAAGCATCTGCGTTCTGATCGAGAGAAACACTGTAGATTTCAAATCCTTTAGCGGTCTTGAATTTCGCTTTTTTGTATTTCTCATAAGCACCTACCACGTTTGGATTTTCTCTGCGGCATGGTCCACACCAAGAAGCCCAAAAATCGATAAGTACCATTTTACCTTTCAAGCTAGACAGCTTGATATCCTTTCCATCAACACCCTTCATGACAATTTCAGGTGCAGTATCCCCAATGTTTGTTCCGATTGCTGGAGCCTCTGAGTATGCCTTCTTAGCAATTGCGGGCTCTTCATTCATTGTGAAGCTGTATGCTGAAACAAGCGCTGCAGCTCCTAGAAATGCGATAACTATTTTCTTCATCGTTATTTTTTTTGTAAAAATACTGTTTATTCTTCGGCCGCGGATAGCCAAATATGCTGCCAAAGTGGATTCCAATATTAAATTCTCTTAATATCTGCTCCTAAAGCTTGAAGTCTAGTCTCGATGTCTTGATATCCACGGTCAATCTGCTCAATGTTATGAATGATCGACTTTCCTTTTGCACCCAAAGCCGCAATCAACAAGCTCACTCCAGCTCTGATATCTGGAGAGGTCATCGTTACACCCTTCAGACTAGACTGACGATCCAGACCAATAACCGTTGCTCTATGCGGGTCGCAAAGAATAATCTGAGCTCCCATATCAATCAACTTATCGACGAAGAATAGTCGGCTTTCAAACATTTTTTGGTGTATCAAAACACTACCTCTAGCTTGGGTCGCCGTCACAAGTGCAATAGAAATCAAATCTGGTGTAAAGCCTGGCCAAGGCGCGTCTGATATGGTCATGATCGATCCATCAATAAATGTATCGATCTCATAGTGATCGTGCTCTGGAATGAAAATATCATCACCTCGGCGCTCTACCGTAATTCCCATGCGTCTGAAAATCTCTGGAATCACGCCTAAATGCTCGTATCCAACATCCTTGATGGTGATCTCTCCTTTGGTCATGGCCGCCATGCCAATAAAGCTACCGATCTCAATCATATCAGGCAAACAACGATGTGTGCAGCCTTTCAATGACGACACACCTTCGATTACTAGCAAGTTACTTCCCACTCCACTGATCTTTCCGCCCATGCTATTAATCATCTTACATAATTGCTGTAAGTATGGTTCACAAGCAGCATTGTAGATTGTTGTAGTCCCTTCTGCCATGCATGCAGCCATTACGATATTGGCTGTCCCTGTCACCGATGCTTCATCAAGCAACATATATGTGCCTTTCAGTTGAGAGGCCTCAACACTGTAGAAACTATCACCTGCATCATAATTAAATGTAGCACCCAATGATTGAAATCCTAAGAAGTGTGTATCCAATCTGCGGCGACCAATCTTATCACCACCAGGCTTAGGAATATATCCCTTGCCATAACGAGCCAACAATGGTCCAACTACCATGATTGAACCGCGAAGTGCGGCAGCCTTTTTCTTATAGTCTGCTGTTTTCAAAAATTCCAAATCCACATTGTCAGCTTGGAAGGTGTAATGGCCTTTGCCCAATTTCTCCACCTTCACACCCATGTCCTTCAAAAGATCAATCAACTTAAGCACGTCAACAATCTCTGGAATGTTACTCATATCCACTTTTTCCGCAGTGAGCAACACCGCACAAATCACCTGCAATGCCTCGTTCTTTGCACCTTGTGGAATCACGGTTCCCTTGAGCTTATTGCCCCCAACAATTTCAAATGCTGACATATCTTCTAATTTTTCTCAAAAAGAAGAATTATTCGGAAAAAAAATAAGGATAGCTCCTAGATTTTGTTGACAATCCAACAAGGATAAACTAGCGGATTTTCATTCGCTTATCCGTACGGTATTTATAGATCAAACCGATTTCTGGTCCACCACCAAAAGTGGTGACTTCACTTAGGCGAGAAAATACGATATCATATGAAACACTAATTTCCAATTTTCGCTCCCACTCAAAACCCATGCTCGGAATAACTGCACTCGCATGGCGATAACCACAACCTACATAAATCGCAGAGGAATTATTTTCCGTGGTGTACTTAGAATCATAACCGAATCTATATTCGGTTTTAAAATTTACTAAGTACTCCATGGCCCCGCGCTGACGCTGAACCAAGGCATCCAAACGTCCTCCGAATCGATCAAAATCACGCTCTACATAACCCTGCATCGATTGTCGAATTGGTAAGCGATCTTTTCCGTTTTGTAAAAATGTTTGGTCCTGACCTAAGTGATGAAAGGCATATCCAATTCCGGCGCGTACAGGTTTTTCAAACGTGTAAAAGACACCCATACCTAAATCCACTTTATTGCCCGTTCGATCTGAAAACTGTCGCTCCCCGGAATCTATAGTCGGATCATATTGATAGCCGTTGTACTGTTTGTCCCAACGCAAATCTTCCATTTGAATGGAACGCTGCACTAATCCTAATTGAAACCCAGCTGTCAATGTTTGATTCCTATTTACTGCAAGTCGATATGCACCAGACATCAAAGCTTGAAAAGTTTTTAATGAAGCATTTCCTGATTTATCATCGACTATCAATAAACCCATTGAAAAGGGGGCTTTTCTTGCGCGAGCTTCTACATTAAATCCATTCGTTCGATAGCCCTCGAGATTTGCTGCCCATTGATTGCGGTAATGAATCCCCGCTTTGATATCTTGTTCCATTGACCCTACCCGTGCTGGATTGTACCAATGGCCTACGTGATAGAACTGACTAAACGATGCGTCTTGCGAAAACAAAACATTGCTCCAACACAACAACGAAATCAAAAGTAGAAGTACACGCATAGTCGGTTTCTAGTGATGTTCAAATATAATTAAAATCAGTGAAGGGTTTAGTAGAAACGCTTTGATTGCAAGAAAATTATATGACGAAGATCATTCGATTCTCTCTGGTTAAAGTAACACACGTCACGCAATGGATATTCTCATCGAGTGAAATTTGTTTCAATTAAAACAAATAAAAAAGACGGAGATGAAAATCGAACAAATTTACACTGGTTGTCTCGCTCATGGAGCCTACTACATCACCTCAAATGGTGAAGCCGCCATCATCGATCCTTTAAGAGAAATCGAACCATACATGGATCGCGCGGAAAAAGATGGTGTCAAAATCAAGTACATTTTTGAAACACACTTCCACGCAGATTTTGTAAGCGGACACCTCGATTTAGAAAAATCGACAGGTGCAAAAATCAATTATGGACCAACTGCCAAACCTGCATTTGAGGCTACGGTTGCAACAGACGACGAGATCTTTGAATTAGGGAAAATAAAAATAAAAGTGTTGCATACTCCTGGTCATACGATGGAAAGTTCATGCTTTCTTTTAATAGATGAAAATGGAAAAGAACATGCTGTATTCACAGGAGACACGCTATTCATTGGCGACGTTGGAAGACCTGATCTAGCGCAGAAAGCAGCGCAGATGACCATGGAAGAACTCGCTGCAACTCTTTACCATTCTTTGAGAAATAAAATCATGACGTTAAATGATGATGTGATCGTATACCCCGGACACGGCGCCGGCAGTGCTTGCGGAAAGAACATGAGTAAAGAAACGGTTTCTACCATCGGCGAACAAAAACAAAAAAACTATGCACTTCGCGTAGACATGACCGAGCAAGAATTTGTAAAAGAAGTAACCGATGGACTCCTACCGCCACCCGGTTATTTCCCACAAAATGTGATGCTCAACAAAATGGGATATGAAAGCATTTTCGAAGTAAGAGAAAGAGCGCAACATCCATTTTCCGCTGATCAATTTGAAGTGGTTTCAGAAACTGAGGACATCATCATAATTGATACAAGGGATGCATCTCAATTTGCAAAAAGTTTTATTCCTGGAAGTATTAATATCGGATTAGACGGACAATTCGCTCCGTGGCTTGGTGTGCTTATTCCTGATGTGAATCAAAAGATCCTACTCGTCACTGACGCTCACAAAGAGGATGAAGCTATCACCCGAATGGCGCGAATCGGCTACGACCAAGTCGTTGGATTTCTTGATGGTGGATTCAAAACTTGGATGGAAGCGGGCAAACCCACGGATATTATCAATAGAATTACTGTTGGAACATTCGTTTCTGAATGGAAAGTAAACCACGACAAAGTGATTGACTTGCGAAGAAGTAGTGAACATCAAACCGAACATTTGCTCGGTTCTTCAAATGTGCCCCTTGATTATATGAATGAACACCTTGCGGAGTTTCCAAAAGACAAACATTTTTACATTCATTGCGCTGGAGGCTATCGCAGTATGATTGCTGCTTCTATACTAAAATCGCGCGGCTGGAATAATTTTTCCGAAATAGAAGGAGGATTTGATGCTCTAAAAAAATCAGGATTACCTATCTCTGAATATGTGTGTCCAAGTACACTAAAGTAAAAAGGATTTAAGAGGTCATCTTATCAAGGTGACTTCTCCTTTTACATCTTGGCTGGTGCCGTCTGCTAATTTTATAGCGGCGCTGTAAACGTAGCTTCCACTAGGCATTGGCTTACCTCCTTGCGTTCCGTCCCATCCAACTGATGCATTGGTGCTACGAAAAACTTGTTGTCCAAATCGATTGTATATTCTAAAATCAAGTTCAATAATTCCTCTTCCTCGAACGTAGAATATGTCGTTATTCCCATCACCGTTGGGCGAAAAAATATCTGGAATAAAAGTAGGATCAGCAGGCAAAATGCAAATAGAAACGGTACTTGAATCACTGCATCCACCAACATTTTCTACAATCAGAGTTACCGTAAATTGACCTGCACTTGCATAGCTCAATGAAGGCGTGGTTCCTAGAACATAGGCCTCAAAAACACCGCCTCCTAAATCCCATGTTCCTGTCACTGCATTTTGTGAAAAATCAATGATCTGCACATTCTCACGCTCATCATAGTCTATACATTCCAAGTTTGGATTGATAGAAAAGTTTGCGATAATGGGAGGATAAGACGGCAAGAAAACTACCGTATCTGCATCACATCCCGTACTTTGATCTATGATCAATAATTCTAAGGCTTCTCCGGCCTCGGCCGCGATAGACGGACCTGCTTGACCATTCCATGAAAATTCAAAAGGCCCGATTCCATTTGCAGATGCCTGTGCAAAACCCTCTTCTCCAAAACAAAGTGTATCACTGATGATCACATCAAAATCTATCGGAGGATAAACTTGAATCTCCACTTCATCCACTACTGGTTCTGAACAGCCGTCAGAAGTAGTAACAATATACGTTGTGGTGGCCAACGGGTCAACGGTATTGGTGTTCACTGGAAACGCGCCATCACTCCACTCATAGGTATAATTCACATTTGGATTACCCCCATTTGCTGTAACAGTGATAGTTGATGTTGAGCCATCACAAATAATAGTCTCTGTCACATCAATCGTTGTCGTCAACTCAGGATAAACTTCAAAAGAAACTGTATCTGCGCTCGAGCAGACCATTCCTGTATAAGTATAAATAATTTCAAAAGTACCCGCACCCAATGTGATGGGATTAAATGTGAGCGTATCTGTCGCTCCAGAAATAACACCGTCTGCCGGACTCACGGAAAAAACATAATTCGAATCGAGATAACAGTAGAAACTTTCCACTCCAGCAATTGCCGCTTGATCAAATGCTTCTACTTCGATATATAAAGAATCTTCGCAACCAGCAGGAGTAGTCCAATAAATCATATTACCACCCACATTGGCTTGTGCTGGATCAAACCAACCGAGCGTTTGTTCGGTTATTCCCGATCCACTCCACGTCCCACCTTCCTGAATGCCCGCACCCAACCAAACAGGTGGCTCATTGCTACACATAATATCATCTGGTAAATTCAGCTCGGAAGGAAACACAACAACTGGCAGCGAATCGACACACGTGTTCTTGGTATAATAAACAGTGAAGCTTCCTACCCCCGAAATACTTGGAGAAAAAAACCAATCCTCCCCTCCGTTATACCCTATTCCTGTCCCGGTCCACTGACCTCCATATGCTGGATTATGCAATGCATCATCTTCATACAAAAAGAAAAGATCATCCTCGGAACACATCCATAGCGTATCGAGGCCTATTTCTGTTTGCTTGACATAAATAAACGTAGTATCCGAACAACCATTCGGTGCATAATAAATCAAACCGTTGAAGGTGTCATCGCCAACTGCACCAGGATCAAACAATCCAGTGACAGGATCAATAATTCCTGGGCCTATCCATTCACCGCCTGTAGGAGTAAACGGCTCGGTATAAAACACCTGAGGATCCTCTAATGGACATGCGGTATGAAAACTTTCGCCTGTGAATATTTCTTTTACAAAACCAGTATACGTCTGCTGGCATCCATTGATAATGTAGGTAAATGAAGCATCTCCTGCTGGTACTCCAGCAGGTGCATAAATACCCAGAAGTGAATCCAAAATTCCTGCTCCTTGCCAATATCCACCTAATGGTGAAAACTCCAATGTGTCGGTCCACACAGATTGACAAATAGTATCGAACGTAAAGCTCCCTGTGATATCAAAGACATTCACATCCACCGAATCTCTACATCCATTAACGTCATAATAGACTACATAAGACCCCTGAGTCGACGGATCAAAAAGTCCTGCTGTTGTTGTGAATGGTCCGTCCCAAACACCACCTAGAGGCAGTGCATTCAATTGAAAAGGAGCAGTGCCAGGACACGCTGCAACCGTATTATCTGTAGATATTGGTTCAATGGTAATGAGTACAGAATCTAAGCAGCCTGCAGATTCAAAATAAATCGTATTCACTCCTGCAAATGCAGAATCCGGCTCAAATAATCCTGTCACTTCATCTTGAATTCCCGGTCCTTCCCAAACACCTTCCACCGCGGCTTCCAACTCAAAAGCGGGAATACTCTGACAAATTGTTTGATCCAGAGTTGTGATGGAAGTAGAAAGAACCTCAATGGTGTATTCAAATAACTCCACAACTCCTGTTGACTCTTCAGTAACTGTTAGCTGATAGGTAGTAGTCACAGCAGGACAAACGGTGTGGGGGCCAGCGGTAGCAGGTAGGCCATTGCTCCACGAATAAGTTTGGCCCAAACAACTCAATGTCTCAAACTCAAGAACACTACAATTCCCAGGACAAATGCTGGGCTCAGTGGCCGTGATCTCGCCATCAATACTGCAACTCGAAACCGTAAACTCAGTGGTTAAAATGAACGGATAAAAAGTGCCACAGATATCAGGAATCGAAATTTCTATCTGCACTTGATAGGTACAATTAGTGGTGAAGGGATCTGCCAACGCAATCACAGCATAAGGCGTTGAGTCGTTTGGACAAAATGGAGCCACACCCAATATCTCCAACTCTTCTCCTTGTCGCAATACCGTGAACGTTGCAGCATTTACCCATTCACAATACAAATTATAAGACCAATGCACTTCAAGCAACGCTTGATTGCAATCAGGAAGAGCTGGCACGTCGATCGTTGGTGGAACGGGAGGAGGAACAATGGTTTCCCATTCCATGATAAAGCCAGCATAAACCGCACTATTATCTGAGGTAAATACCAAAGTAATCGCTCCATTATTCGCCGTAAGCGAAGGTGGCAATGTAGTGCCTGAATATTGACCAATTAAAGGGAACGTAGCGTTTGGACCATCATAAATATATAGAAAGTCTAAACCCGGCTCCACTGTAAACACTCCAGTAAAAACAATATTGATAACTCCTCCAGTTTGGATAACAGTTGTCAAGTTTTCGTTGTTTCCATATAAACCTCCATCTCCACCACTATCATATAAAATGCCCTTGCAATCAGTCAAGGTAGTGTCTGACATATCATACTCTGGAATGATCTGACCAAACATTTCATTGCTTAACGCAATCGAAAACGACAATAATATGATTTGTAAAAAGTTTTTCATAGGCACCGAACGTTCATTCGGTTATGGTAAAATTGTAACAGGAGTTGTCTCTATAATATTACTCACATTCCCCGCGCGATCGCGCAATTGAATGGTAAACTTGGTCGTTTCGGCAGCGCCATTTCCCAATAAAAACAGGGTGTTCAAAGACACTTCATAATTCCCTTTGATATGCAACTCTTGATTTTCTGGAGTCATCGGTGGTACATGGTAATAGTCTGCTGCGTCTAGGCGCGCATCTTTTACCCACAATGTCAATACATCTGGATCCTCCTCTCCAATATCACCTTGAGAATCTTCATATGAAAAAACCACTTTCAAATCATTTTCATAAGACACAGCTTCATTAGAGGAAATACTAACGAAAGTCAAGATGGGAGAAGTAGCTTTATCTTCTTCCTCCTCGTCTTTCTTACATCCTAAAAATGCCAATGATATCAAGGCAAACAAAAGTATTTTCTTCATATCGTTTTCAATGAAAATAATAAAAACCAGAAATAATTCGAAGAAGAATTAGGGAGTTCTGTAACGCTAGGCTGTACACCATCATTGATGTAAACGCGAACGTATCGCTGTTCTCCAGCAGGAATACCAGAAAAATCAAACGTCGCTTTGTAATAAAGTTGAGTGGTATTATCCGTAAAATCCAATGCTGTGATTGGTCCTGATAGCGTACAAGGCACTTCAACTGCGTTCGAAAAATCTGTGATGTTTGATGAAACCTTCATGCTGAATGATGTAAAATTATTTACACCTGCATTGTCATCTACCGCCCCAAACCAAAGATCTACAGGACCTGTTGGTACTAAAATGGATCCCACACCAAGGGTCGGATTCTCCTCTCTTGGATATGGATTGGTGGTATTTCCTGTTGGAAAAACAGCCATGCCATAAGCAAGTGGAATTCCATTTACTCCTGCTGCAGGTGCGGGATTCCCAAACATATCCTTCGCTCCATCATCTATCCATTGTGCAATTTTTTCTACATAAAAATTACTTAATTCTGGCCAATCACTTCCCGGATCAGTAGCTAGTGGCATCATGCCGCTTGTGTTGTCTACTTCTACCGTCAATCGCTGATATAACCATGACTGCTGGTGATTTCCTGGCACTACTCGATAGGAGAAATTATTCCCAGGATCATTCGCAATCACGGGATGATTTACTAATGAATTATACGCACTGCTGATCGTTCTAAACTCAGGTTCGAATGTTCCGTCGTGACAACCGCTGTTGGCGCATGTTGGGCGAAACACTTTTGCATGGAGCCATGCAAAACTTCCCTCGGGAAGTGCGTCCGCATCTGGATTATCATTATCCACCGGGACCGTTAGTCCCTCGTATGGATTCGTCAATTCCTCGCCATCCTTCTTGCAACTCACGACTACAAGTACCATGAAGAAAAAGACAAGACTATATGAGATGTATTTTTTCATTGTCATTATAGTTGATCTAAGAATGATGTTGTTCCTCCATAGAGGTATGGTGTCATCAACGAAGTATCCACTCCAAGTATATCAGCGGCAGTCAACATAGCATCCGATGCACGTCCTATAGGATTGCCCTCACTTCCTCGTACAAGCCCTGGTTCAAAACCTGCTCCTACGCACAAAGAGAATATTCTCGTTGAATTAAAATCACTGTGATCATAAGCCAACCAATTATTGTCATCCAGGATTGCATTCGGATTATCATTTCTTCCGCACTCTGGTATGCAAATAAGAGTTGTATTTCCAGCCATCTCTGGAATTTGTTGAATATAATCCCACAAGAAACCTACCGCGTGATCCGCCCGGTGCAATGACTTTAAATAGCCTGTGAAATCACTGTGACACGCATCCACGCTGCTCAAATTCACAACAGAGAATGCGGGCTTGAACCAACTTAAAAGTTCGCATGCAAATCCAACAGTTGCGGTATCTGCATTATCCGTTACTGGGGGAAGTGTAATCGTTCCTGTTTGGATTTTTTCATACATCAAATCCATAAACATCTTAATACTCTGCTTCTCCTCCTCTGTATTGCCTAACGTATCGAGCATCAATCCATTGTTCGCAAAATTATTATCCAAGAAAGCTTTTAACTGATACATAGGTGCAAGCTCATTCTCCGGATGATACACCTTCGCATTTCCTAGATATTCAAAGCCTTGCTCACCGAATGTAATCAGTGGTGCGAAGAAATTTCCACCGTATTTAATTCCATACTCTGGATGAGCGCTGTAATTCAATAACGGCAATGAACCTCCAATAGAATTTCCAATAAACCAGGTATCGGTTGCACCATATCCGCCATGCCTTCTTAAGTATTCAAAAATGGTTGGATTCACTGGGCGCTGCTTCAATCCTTGACCTCCTGGTACAGATCCTTGAATGATAGAATTCAAACCACCAAAGTGACCTGTACTCAACGCTTCCACTTCTGCAAATAATGTCCCTTGCGAAGCGAGGGATTGTGACAAAATCGGAGGAATAGGATTAATCCCTCCTTCTCCAGTACCGTACACAATCTTCATTTCTGGCGGTGCACCCGTCAGCATATTGTACATAATGTTTCCTGGATAGGGCTCTCCCACTTGGCTATCATCCAAGTAACGCATCCCCACCGCTTCTTGGTGTCTCACTCCACCTGCAAACATCACAAGCACCACGTGGTTAGCCGATCTGTTTCCAGATGCGGCAAATAATCTACCGCTGGGAAGCAAGTACGGAGCAGTGATAGCACCTGCACCCGCTAGCGTCGATTTCTTAAGGAATTCTCTACGTATCATCGTGCAGTATTTTTAGTAGTACATATATTCATTACTCAAGGCAAAACTGAAATACACCAATTCAGGTGTCATATAAGGATTATTCGAAATAAAATTTCGAACCCATGTCTTCTCTCCCTCAGAAGGAAGTCGAACGAAAAAGCGTTTGTATGTTTCCTCGATGAAGCCATCCAAATCAGCCATCATATCATCCACTGAAGGCAGCTGAACAGCTGGATTATTAAATAAATTCGAGATCAATACTTCTCTTGCCAACTCTTGATCACCGATACTCAGAAAGCATTCGTTCAATTCAAAAACGATGTCGCTTGAAATACCTGCTTGAAATAGATTGGTAAATAGAATTGAGACGTATTGCTCATTCGTTTTCAATCGTGTTTTATTCGCACTATCTGTTGTGAGCGCCACATCGTTCAGTTCATAAACACCTACTTGTTCTGGATCTTTCTTACACGATTGAAGCGCCACCGCTGTTGCCGTGGCAAGCAAGGCAAGCTTTCCAAGAGAGCCTTGTTCTGAAGACTCCACGATTTTATTATTCAAATCCTGCGTACTCATCGGATGTCAATATTTTTTGTTGAATAAGAGAAAAATTAGAACCGTCTGCATAAAGCGGCGCCATTACAAATACTTCAGAAGAAGTTGCCTCTCGAGATAAATATGCCGAAAAAGCCCAACGAATAAAACCTTCATCAAACTCATCAGAAGAAACTAAAACATCGAGATAACTGGTCTTGCTAGAAACAGCCAAGCCAAACAAAGATCCGCTGCCATTAAATTCTATTGCATCCTCCACTCCTTCATATTCTGCAATGGTTGGGAAACGTGAGAAGGAATCGTCGAAAGTGGCATTAATGAAATTAAATGTATTCATGTTGATGTCGTCGTAAATTGAATTGAACATCATTCTGCGACACATTTCTTCGAAAACAATTTCATCATTGGTCAATTCAAGGCGGCTATTGAAGACATCTAGCATTTTATTAGCCTCAATCATGACCAACTCATACTGCAACCAATTGCCATTTAAAGAATCGTTGATAGCAATAGCTCTCCATGTGTAATATTCATCCAGAATATTTCCCTCAGATGATCCTTCGAGGTATCGACCTTTTTGATCTTCGTAAAACTTTCGAATGTATGCTTCGCGATAACTCCCCTCGGATGGGATTGGATCGGTATTGAACATAATTTTTTGAACGAGAGCAATTCGCGAAGCTTCGCTCGCATTTGCATCGCGCAGCGCATCCGCTTCGGTGGTCATTTCGATGTCTGTCGGCTCGCGACCAATCAAATCGATGAACACACGATTAACATAATTCTCGATCAGAAGTCGAGGTACTTCGTCGTAATAGGGAATGTTGTTATTTGTAAAGACCACCTCTTCTTTCTCATCTTTCTTACAGCTAAAAAAAATGGAAGAGCACGCCAATAACAACAAGGATCCTCGTAATAGTCGTTTCATAGTGGTTTAATAATCAGGAGGGTGAGCCAATATAAGAAATATTTGAACGCCCTGCTACCCGCAACGCACTTTCTGTCAATTTATTGTTCACAAAAATGGCGGAATTATAGCCTCGGATTTGCTCCACCAGACTTCTCTATATTTGCAATATGTCAGTACAAAAAGAAATTAAGCGCATCACCACGAACACACTTCAAGAAATGAAGAATCGTGGTGAAAAAATCTCGATGCTCACAGCATACGATTATAGCATGGCTAAAATCGTTGATATGGCTGGAATAGACGTGATTCTCGTGGGTGACTCTGCTTCCAATGTAATGGCAGGACATGAGACTACCCTGCCCATTACGCTTGATCAAATGATCTATCACGCGCAAAGCGTAGTTCGAGCAGCAAAGAGAAGTTTAATTGTAGTTGATATGCCCTTTGGTTCTTATCAAGGAAACTCTAAAGAAGCCTTGAATTCGGCCATTCGAATCATGAAAGAAACTGGTGGACACGCAGTAAAAATGGAAGGCGGCGAAGAAATCCGTGATTCCATCCAACGCATTCTATCTGCAGGTATCCCTGTAATGGGCCACCTCGGTCTTACTCCTCAAAGTATCTACAAGTTCGGAACATATCAAGTTAGAGCCAAAGAACAAGAAGAAGCCGAACGTCTGATTCGTGACGCAAAACTTTTAGATGAATGTGGCTGTTTCGCTATTGTATTGGAAAAAATACCAGCAAAACTCGCAGCGGAAGTTTCAAAAGCAGTCAGTGTTCCAGTCATCGGAATCGGTGCAGGCTCGGAGGTAGATGGTCAAGTGTTGGTCGTTCACGATATGCTCGGCATTACGCAAGAATTTTCACCACGTTTCCTGCGTCGCTACATGAATGCGGGAGAACAAATGATTGCGGCTGTAGAACAATATGTAAATGATGTGAAATCAAAGGATTTCCCTAATAATAACGAACAGTACTAGTATTTTTGTACTGAAATCAAGAAGCGACCATCGGTCGCATAACATTTAATAAGTGATGGAAAAATCAGAAAACCAGTTCGTAAAGCGCGACTGGATTACGGTTCCGAAAGAACCAATTGTTATGAGCAATGTAGACAACTTGAGAATCCTATTCGAGGATAATCACATCATTGCTGTCAATAAAAGAAATTCCGACATTATTCAAAGCGACATTTCTGGCGACGCCACATTGTGCGATGTTGTGAAAGATTATGTGAAGTGGAAGTACAATAAACCAGGCCTTGCATTCATCGGCACCGTTCACCGCCTTGATAGACCCGTGAGCGGAGTTGTACTCTACGCACGCACCACAAAAGCACTTAATCGCCTGAGCAATATGTTCAAGTTTCGCGAAGTCCAAAAAACCTATTGGGCAGTAGTGAAAGGAACACCCCAAGAGCTAGAAGGAACGGTCATTAATTATTTATGGAAAGATGAAAAGCAAAACAAAACATTTGCTTTTGACACTCCCGCAGCGAATAGAAAAGAATCGGAACTTAGCTACAAAGTAATCGGCAAAGGAGACAACTATACTTATATGGAAGTGTATCCTAAAACTGGCCGTCACCATCAAATTCGTGCAACGCTATCAAGTCTAGGATGCCCTATTAAAGGGGATATCAAATACGGCAGCCGCAGAACAAATGAAAATGCTAGCATCCATTTACATGCTAGAAAAATCGAGTTCATTCATCCCGTGAAAAAAGAACTCGTGACCATTATCGCACCACCACCAGAAGATATTCTTTGGGACGAATTCCTAAAGATTTCAATGAAATTGGAAGGCAAGGTTTAGCACAATTTGAACAACAATCATTCTGAAAGAAAAGTAACTTCAACCAAAAAAAATAATGAACGAAGCAAAAGAGCATGTAAAGTGCCTCATTATCGGAAGTGGACCAGCTGGATATACAGCGGCTATTTACGCGGCACGCGCAGATATGAAGCCTGTGATGTATCAAGGTATGCAACCAGGTGGCCAATTGATGGACACCACTGAAGTGGACAATTTCCCAGGCTATCCAAATGGAATCAACGGTCCATCAATGATGGAAGATCTCCTCAACCAAGCAAAACGTTTTGACACAGATGTTAGAAATGGCTTTGTTACAAAGGTTGACTTCACCGGTCCGAAGCATTATGTAGAAATCGATAACGGTAAACATTCTGTATCTGCAGACTCTATTATTATTTCAACTGGAGCATCTGCAAAATGGCTTGGCCTTCCAAGCGAAACAAGATTACGTGAAGCTGGCGGAGGAGTAAGTGCTTGCGCTGTTTGCGATGGATTCTTCTATCGTGGACAAGATGTAGCAATCGTCGGTGCGGGAGACACAGCAGCCGAAGAAGCAACGTATCTCGCGAAGCTCTGTAAGAAGGTTTATATGATCGTTCGCAGTGATAAAATGCGTGCGTCAAAAGCAATGCAACACCGCGTGCTTGACACTCCTAATATCGAAGTGCTTTGGAATTCTGAAACGAAAGAAATCATTGGAGAACATGGTGTTGAGGCCGCAATCATTTCCAACAACAAAACTGGAGAAGAGCGTAAGATTGATATTACAGGGTTCTTTGTGGCCATCGGACACAAACCAAATACGGATGTTTTCAAACCATTCATCGACATGGATGAAACAGGCTATATTTTAAATGTACCTGGCACCGCAAAGACCAATGTCGAAGGTGTTTTCGTGGCAGGTGATGCAGCCGATAAAACATATCGCCAAGCAATTACTGCTGCAGGCACAGGATGCATGGCTGCTCTAGATGCAGAGCGCTATTTAGCTTCAAAAGGTATTCATTAATAAAGATAGATCGTTCCAGAGCGAGCTCGCTCTGGAACGATTTTTATAGCTGTTGATGTATGAAGAAATTTCTCACACTACTATTTCTTGCAGCATTCAATCTTCTTAGCAATGCTCAAATCATCAACAAGGAAGAACTTCTAGGAAAAGTCAATCCTGCTCAACATCCAGGTTTTTCCAAAATCGAAAAGGTTTACACCACCAAGGATAATATTTATCTCAGAAAAGAATGCTATGAAGCATTTATCAAAATGAGTGAAGCCGCCAAAAAAGAAGGCATCACTATTACCATCATTTCTGCGACCAGAACATTCGAGCAACAAAAAGCAATTTGGGAACGAAAGTGGGCTAAGATGGCCGATCAAAAAAAGAGTGATCTAGAAAAAGCAAAACACATCATGCTCTACAGTTCGATGCCCGGAACATCCCGTCATCACTGGGGTACTGACATCGACATCAACTCGCTTGAAAATAGTTACTTCAAATCTGGGCCTGGAAAAAAGCTCTATGATTGGATGCTTTTACATGCATCAGAATACGGCTTCCATCAAACATATACGGACAAATCAAAAGGCCGAGCAGGCTATGAAGAAGAAAAGTGGCATTGGAGTTATTTACCCCTTTCAGGTCCATATTTAGAAGAATACAAAAAACAAATTTCTTACTCCGACATTTCTGGATTCAGTGGAAGTCATGTTGCTTCAGAATTAAAGGTTATAGAAACATATGTACAAGGGATAGAATAACTTCAATTGAAGAATGAGAAGTTTTTCTAAAATAAAATATGTTTTTAGTAATGCAGTATGGCAGCATTCAGGCCCGGGTGGCTGGTTTTTCATTAGTATTCCAAAAGAAATAAGTTCTGAAATAAGAGAGCTTCATCGCTCGGAAGAAGAAGGCTGGGGACGCCTAAAAGCTATCGCCAAAATCAGTGAATCAGAATGGGAAACTGCTGTTTGGTTTGATAGTAAAAAACAAGAGTATTTACTTCCTTTGAAATCCAAAATCAGAAAAGATCTTGGTGTTCAGATAGGACATGAGGTTACAGTGGAAATTTTCATCTAACTTAGTGAACCTGTTATTCAGACAAGTACACACTAATTCTACTTATACCATGAACTCCGGCTATTATTTCAAGACAACTTCTCTATCCATCACAGCAGGAATATTCATAGGGATGTTCATTTATGGTCTTTTTGATATAGACATCACAAACGCTCGCGCAGTGGGAAGTGTAGCGCTTCGTTCAATTGTAGTGGCTATTATAACTGGTGTATTACTTGGGCTCGCCAACATGTATTTTAAAATTGATGTAGCTAAAAAGAAAAGTAAATAAGAAAGCATGAGTTCAACAGCCCACCATGACGCAAAAATTGCTGCAATGACCTTTGCATCTGTCTTCCCGCATTATATTACTAAAGTGGAAAGAAAAGGCAGAACGAAAGCTGAGCTATTTCAAGTTATCGAGTGGCTCACTGGATTTGATGAAAATAAAATTGACGAACTCATTTCATCCAAGGTTTCTTTTGAAGAATTTTTTTCTCAAGCAAAATTGCATCCTAATTCATCATTGATCAAAGGCTCTATTTGCGGCTATCGAATAGAAGAGATAGAAAACAAATTGACGCAGCAAGTTCGTTATCTCGACAAACTCGTCGATGAATTAGCACAAGGAAAATCGATGGAAAAAATCCTGAGGAAGCAATAAGAATTGCATTTCCTAGAGCATAAAAAAAGCCGATAACAATGTTATCGGCTTTTCAGGGTGATCGATGGGGCTCGAACCCACGACAGCCAGAACCACAATCTGGAGCTCTACCAGCTGAGCTACGACCACCATTTAAGAGGGCGCAAAGAAAATACCTTTCTGCCGTTTTTGCAAGGTTTTTTTTCGCAATCCGTTTTCTTTATTGCTTTTTGTACTTTGCACCGTGATTTTTTGATGCCCATGTCCGATAAAAAATACAACGTACTATTTCTATCATCGTGGTTCCCCACCCGAATCATCCCAACGTTGGGCAATTTCGTTCAAAGACATGCCGAAGCCGCTGCGCTTCAACACAATGTCACTGCTCTAATCATTCAAAAAGACACTTCCATTCAGCAATATGAAATCAACGACACCATGGAAAATGGTGTGCGGATAGTGAGAGTGTATTACCCCGATGGTAATATTTTCATTCAAAAAAGAAGTGCATTTAAAAAAGGAATCCACTATTTGAAGGAGAACGGAGGCTTTCAATTCGATATCGTTCAACTAAATATGGTTTGGAAAGAAGGTTGGCAAGCTGTTTTTCTAAAGAAAAAATTCAAAGTGCCCTTCATTATCAGCGATAACTGGACGGGCTACCATCTCGATCAAAGAGGGCCTCTTCCTTGGCACATTAAATCCTACATGAAATGGGTCGGTAATAACGCAGCACTTCTTATTCCTGTAACTCAGCACCTTGAAAGGGCCATGCGTAAACTTGGCTTCTCACAACCATCGATGATAGTGCCTAATGTGGTGAATACTGATGTATTTCAGATAAAAGAAACTACGGGCACCGCCCTGCGATTCTTGCACGTATCACATCTCGACAACAATCACAAGAATATTCGTGGCATTCTCAAAATTTGGAAAAAATTTTCCTCCCAAAACAGCAATGTGCACCTAGAAATTGGCGGTGATGGTGATCTTATTCAAGTTAAAAGCTGGGCCATTGAACTAGACATTCATCCTGATAGCATCTCTTATTTTGGGACACAAACACCCACGGAAATAGCAGTCAGAATGCAAAGAAGCGACGCCTTAGTTCTCTTTAGTAATTATGAAAATCTTCCGCTCGTGATGATCGAGGCCATGGCCTGCGGACTTCAGGTGATTGCAACAAATGTCGGTGGCATTTCCGAGCATCTCACCAATCACCCTCCCCATCATTTGATCGCTCCTCGCGACGAGGAGGCACTACTCAAAGCTCTAGGCAGCATTTCAAAACTAGACTTGCCTTCGAAAGAAAAAATTCGGAATTATGCAGTAAAAGAATTTAGCAAAGAAGTAATTGCTAATAAATTCTCTAAGGCCTACTCTACCGCACTCAACAGCTCTAAGTAAAATTACTTTAGGTGAAAAAGATCTTCTACACCGATCGTTCGGTCTACCATAAAACCTTCTGCTAATAAATATCCGGCCGGTCTTCCAAAATCCATCGAACGAGCGCGTAGAAAATCGAAAAACTCTTCGCCCGAAATCGGTGTTTTTGGTTCTTTAGAATTAGGATCAAAGAACTGACTGCCGTAGGCTTTCAGAGCCTCCATTTTGGTCTCCCAGAATTCAGTAACATCCACGACGAAGTCTGGCTTATTATAAAAATCTTGATTGAACATATACACAGCCTTTGGTCTCCAAGCCTCTTGTCCTGTTTCAATTTTTCTCAAGCCGCTGTAAAAACAAGCATCTCTGACCAACTTTGAGGCACGGCCATGATCGGGGTGCCTATCACTAGGCGCATTGGTCAATACAATTTCAGGTCTATAAATTCGAATTTGCTCAATGATCTTTCTAAGAGATGCTTCATTTATTTCAAAAAAACCATCTGCCAAACCAAGGTTTACACGAGCTGATATTCCTAAAATCTTTGAAGCTGCCTCCGCCTCTATCATTCGCAAATCACCACTACCTCTGCTTCCCAGCTCTCCTCGGGTCAAATCAACTATCCCTACTTTTTTACCCTGTTGAATGCTTTTCAAGACGGTTCCACCAGCACTAATTTCAACATCATCAGGATGAGCGGCGATAGCAAGGATGTCTAACTTCATGGTTCTTTATTCTTTAAAATGGAGGTGCAAAGGTAACATTTGCTCCGCAGCTCCCGTAGAAACTAAAATTTTCGTCGGGTAAAAACCTGTTTTCGTCGAGGAATTAAATTTTAAGGGTCATTTCTTAACGTTTCATTGACAAGATTTCGAAAACTCAATTACTCAAAAAGGATATTTTTGCAACCGCAATGTTAAACCTGCAACGCACATATCTTCTATGCGCTGTCATAGTATTGGGCTTCACGAGCAAAGTGAATAGCCAATCTGCTATCGAATTGATGGCAGATACAGCGTCGTGGGAAAATTATGAGGCGCACATAGGTGGTCCAACTGCCGAAGAGGAGGCAGAAGCAGCACTTTTTAGTGAAGAGAGCAGAGACCTCGGACTTTGGACACTTGCAGATTCTATCGCGAAGATTCCAGCTTACGATACTTATTGCGATTGGGACACCAAAAATCTATTCGTTAAGAAGGACGGTGCTGAATCATTAGTAGAACCCATTGACTTTATTCTATGTCACGACGCATGTGACTTTGTATATCCCGCAAACGGAATTATTACATCATCGTTCGGTCCTCGTTGGGGACGCATGCACAGTGGTCTTGATATCGATTTGGAAACAGGAGATCCTGTATCTGCAGCATTTGAAGGTATGGTGCGCATATCACAATACAGTTCCTCTTATGGAAACGTAGTAGTTATTCGTCACTCCAATGGCCTCGAAACACTATACGCTCACTTATCTCAAAGAACGGTGGTACCTGGTGATTATGTTCAGGCAGGAGATCAAATCGGACTAGGAGGAAATACTGGTAGGTCTTATGGATCGCACCTTCACTTTGAAGTGCGTTACAAGGGAGACGCGATTGACCCAAGCCTTCTTTTAGATCCAAATGAAAAGAGCCTTAGAGATTGGGAATTCACTCTCAATAAAACACACTTTTCTTACGCTAGCGCGGATCAATTTACAAAAACAGCTCTAGCAGCTAGAAACACAGGGTCTAAATACCACGTTGTAAAAAGAGGTGAAACTTTAAGTGCTATTGCAAGAAAAAGAGGCACTTCGGTTCAAAAACTCTGCAAATTGAACAAACTTCGTGAGACTTCTATCATCAGAGAAGGCCAAAAATTGCGCTACAAGTAATTTTTGTTTAATCTTTTTAACTTTGACTTCCCGCACTTTAGCTCGCTAATTGAGGCCTAAGCCCATTTATTATCAGCGATTTAACACAACTCTTGGTTATTCTTCGTACATTGAACAAAATACCCACTCGGGTGTTTGGATTGTTTTGATGTCAGTTTATGAAGAGTAAAGTAGCAGTAATCGGTAGTGGATTTGCGGGACTCGCCGCAGCGAGTTCTCTTGCACAACAAGGCCATGATGTGACAATTTTCGAAAAGAATAGTACCACTGGTGGCCGCGCAAGACATTTCTCTAAAGATGGGTTTATGTTCGATATGGGTCCAAGCTGGTATTGGATGCCTGAAGTATTCGACCAATACTTTGCTCGCTTTGGAAAAAAGACTTCCGATTATTATCAGTTAGAAAGATTAGATCCCTCATACCGCGTTTACTTTAAAGGCTCGGGTGCCATGGATATTCCGGCTAGCCTAGATGAATTCAAAGCTAAACTCGAAAAACTTGAACCAGGTGCAGGCCCGAAGCTTGATCAATTTCTTTCTGAAGCAAAAATCAAATACGATACAGGTATGGGCCAATTCGTTTGGAAACCCTCTTTATCGATCATGGAATTTGCTGATGCTAAATTGATCAAAGAATCTTTTCGACTGCAGCTCTTCTCTAACATGAGCACGCACATCAGAAAGTTTTTCAAGCACCCTGAAATCATTCAACTTTTAGAATTTCCTGTATTATTTCTTGGGGCAAAACCTGAGAATACACCGGCATTATATAGTATGATGAATTATGCCGATATCGCTTTGGGTACTTGGTATCCAAAAGGAGGCATGGTAAAAATCGCTCAAGGAATGACCAAGCTCGCAGAAGAGCTGGGTGTGAAAATTCATACCAATGCAAATGTGGAGCGCATTGAGGTAATGAATGGTGAGGCTCAAGGTCTGATCGTCAATGGCGAATTACATATGTTTGACGCAGTGCTTGCCGGTGCGGATTATCATCACGTAGAATCAAAACTTTTACCTCAAGAATATCAAAGCTATTCGCCTAAATACTGGGAGAATAGAACGATGTCGCCTTCTTCTCTCCTCTTCTATTTAGGATTAAATAAAAAGATTGACGGTTTGCTTCACCATAACCTCTTCTTTGATGAGGACTTTAGTGAACATGCTGTCGAAATTTATGACAATCCTAAATGGCCTACAAAGCCGCTTTTCTATTTGTGTGTTCCAAGTAAAACAGATGATAGCGTAGCACCGGAAGGATGCGAGAATATTTTCGGCCTCATACCTGTTGCTCCTGGTTTGACGAGCACAGAAGAACAACGCGATAAGTATTTACAAATGATCATCGAGCGTGTGAAAAAGTATACCGGTGAAGACATTACTAACCACATTGTCTTCAAACGTTCTTATGCACACGAAGAATTCATTTCAGATTATAATTCGTTCAAAGGAAATGCCTATGGCTTAGCGAATACCCTTCGTCAGACAGCGTTTCTAAAGCCTCGATTGAGAAGCAAGAAAATCGAGAATCTCTTTTTTGCTGGACAGCTCACTACTCCAGGTCCAGGCGTTCCTCCTAGTTTGATTAGCGGCCAAGTGTCAGCTTCCGAACTGCACAGTTATCTTTTATCAAAAACACTAGCCAACGCTTAACCATGACCCAGAAAGATCTCTTTGACGAAGTGTCCATTTCATGCAGTAGAAAAACTACTCATGCATACAGTACTAGTTTTAGTATTGGCATTAGAACATTAGGAAAAAAATTCCGCGATCCTGTATACGCGATCTACGGTTTCGTGCGTTTCGCGGATGAAATCGTCGATACATTTCACGACTTCGATAAGGCCACGCTGATGAAGCGTTTTAGAGAAGACACTGTGAATGCCATCAATGATAAAATCTCGTTGAATCCCATCCTCAACAGCTTTCAAAAAGTGTATCATGACTTCAATTTCGATTGGGAATTGGTAGATACATTTCTAAAAAGCATGGAGATGGATTTGGAAGAAACAGAGCACGATAGAAAAAGCTTTGAAGAATATATTCTCGGCTCAGCAGAGGTAGTTGGACTGATGTGTCTCAAAGTTTTTACAGAAGGCAATCAAGAAGAATACTTGAGACAAAAACCTTTCGCTATGCGACTAGGTGCGGCTTTCCAGAAAATCAATTTCCTAAGAGATATGAAGGCTGACTACGAAGCGTTGGGCCGTGCGTACTTCCCAAATCTCGATATGAAAAACTTCGATCAGTGTACGAAAGAAAAGATCGAAGCAGAAATCGAAGAAGACTTCAACGAAGCTTATAAAGGCATTCTTCAATTACCTAAAGATGCACGCTTTGGAGTTTACGTAGCGTACACTTACTATGTGCGCCTTTTCCAAAAAATCAAATCTCTCCCAAGCCATCGAATCCTTGAAGAAAGAATTCGAATCCCTAATCAACGTAAATTCGCACTTGTGCTGAAAAGCTATGTGCAACACAATTTGAATTTGCTCTAAGAATGAGATTTTTTACCTTTTTAATTGTTGTTTTATTTTCTTCTACCTCTCTGATAAAGGCAAATGCGCAACTTGATTATATGCGCACACTTTACTTTGCTGCATCTAACGAAGAGGGAATTAAAAAATACTACGACACCGCCGTGGTTACGCCAGAGCAATCACCTGTTATCAAGGCTTACAAAGGCGTTGCTATTGCTATGTATGCTGAGGTAGTGTCTGGGGTGGATGATAAATTTGCTTATTTCGGTAAGGGAAAAAAACTCATCGAGGAAGCTATTCAGGGTGATTTCTACAACCCTGAGATTAGATTTCTCCGACTCACAGTTCAAGCAGAGGTTCCTTGGATTGTCGGATACTCCGGAGATATCAGTGCAGATGCTGGAATCATCATCAACGCACTTCAAAAAAAGCAGATCGATCCAAAAAGTGATTTTTGGAAGAAAGCAATTCTTTATTTGAAAAAATGTGACGATCTTTCTAACACTCAAAAGCAAGAGTTCAATAAATATTGATGAATGGAGAATGTAATATTGGTTGATCAAGAAGACCAAGAAATTGGAATTATGGAAAAAATGGAGGCGCATGAAAAAGGCCTCCTCCATCGAGCGTTCTCTATTTTTTTATTTAACGATAAAAATGAACTACTGATTCATCAACGTGCCCTGCATAAATATCACAGTGGTGGATTGTGGACAAACACTTGTTGCTCTCATCCAAGACCAGGTGAAAGTATTGAAGCCGCAGCGCAAAGGAGACTTGTTGAGGAAATGGGTATCCAGTGTGAAATGGAAAAAATGTTCTCATTTATCTACAAAGCACCGCTGGACAACATGCTCACTGAACATGAGTACGATCATGTGCTCATCGGAAATTTTTCTGGAATACCAAATATCAACTCTGAAGAAGTTGCTGATTGGAAATTCATAGAAACCTCAGAACTGGAAGTTCACATGCAAAATAATCCCTCTCTCTATACCGAGTGGTTTAAAATTGCGCTTCCTATTGTATTACAAGAGAAAAATAAAATTGCATAAAAATAATTTATCATGACATCGCTGTTGTATGTATTCGTTGTATTAGCCACTTTTTCTACCATGGAATTTATGGCTTGGGCCACACACAAGTTCGTGATGCACGGATTTATGTGGTATTTTCATGAGGATCACCACGTGCCTCACAAAGGTTTTTTTGAAAGAAATGATGTTTTCTTTTTGATTTACGCTGTACCAAGTTGTCTGTTGATGATGTTCGGTGCAATGGCCAATTATGATTTCCGATTCTTCATCGGTCTTGGAATTTTATTCTATGGTATTGCCTATTTCTTAGTTCATGATGTTCTGATTCACCAACGATTCGACTGGTTCAAAAGAACGGATAATCTGTATTTCCGTGCTATCAGAAAAGCTCATAAAGTTCACCACAAGCACATGGGAAAAGAACATGGTGAGTGCTTTGGTATGCTTTGGGTGCCTCTCAAATATTTCAAAGAAGCTGCGAAATACAAAGAGAACAAAACACGCACGGCATGATTGAGCCGAATAATTACTATATCGCTGTAAATCTCTTCTGTATTGGATTTCCTTTCCTTTTCAGCTTCCAACCTTGGATGCCATTTTATAAAAATTGGAAAGCCCTTATCCCTGGTATTCTCACGATGATGGCAGTATTCATCCCGTGGGATATGTATTTCACCGCTAACGGTGTATGGGGTTTTAACCCGAAATATATATCAGGAAATTTCTTAGGAAATCTTCCCGTAGAAGAATGGCTATTCTTCATTTGTATTCCCTATGCGAGCATTTTTACCTATGAGTGCTTTCATTACTTTTTACCAAAATTAAAATTGCAGACAGCAACAAAATACCTCAGTATTTTCTACATGCTACTTGCTATTTTCTTTTTGATAAAATTCACATCACACTGGTACACATTTACCACATCCCTTTTGGCGCTTATTCTACTAGCACTTCACACTTTTTATTGGAAATCTAAATTCATGAATCACTTCCATCTTTCATGGCTTGTGCTTCTTATCCCATTTTACATTTCTAACGGAGTACTGACAGGATTAGACTTTTGGCAGTATCCATTTTTCAACACGACACCTGAAATGATCTCTGATCAGATTGTGTGGTACAATAATGACCACAATCTTGGTTTTAGAATTTGGAGTGTTCCAATGGACGATTTCTTTTACGGCATGAGTATGCTGTTGCTCGCAATCACCGTCTATGAAAGATTGTTGAAGCGCCCACAGATTACGGCACCTGCAGTGAATCAGGCTTAAATCGAAAGCCCACTACCACTGGTAAGTGATCACTCAAATTAGCTTTTACTGTTCGATAGTCAAGCGCTTCTAGCTCCTTGCTATGCATTACATAGTCTATTCTAAAAGATGGAAATGCGCCGTTATAAGTATTGCCTATTCCACTTCCCTGTTCTTTAAATGAATCGACAAGAATGTCACTTAGAAGACCATACGTATAAGACACCGGAGGATCATTAAAATCCCCACAAAGGATGACAGGATAAGGCGAGGACTTTACACTTTCTGCTACGCTTTCAACCTGCGACTGTCGTTTTTCAAAGGCAATCTTCAATCGTTCTGCTATTCTTGTCACTCCCGTTTTCAATTGCTCCTCATTTTTGTTGTCATCCACAAAAGCATAATCCTCTGGCTTAAAACGAATCGATTGCAAATGCGCATTGAAAACCCTAACAGTGTCCGTTCCTATCTTTAAATCTGCATAAATACAAAAGTTGTTTACATCCGATTCAAATGGAATATATCCGCGATTTACGATAGGATATTTCGAAAATAACGCCACTCCAAAATAGCTTCTTCGCCCAGTGGCGTGGGTATAGCGAGCATGATAATATTTCGTCGGTAAGAACTTCACTATGGAGTCTTTTGTAACGAAATAATCCTTTTTATCTGAATGAAAAAATTCTTGAAAACACAAAATATCGGGTGACTCTCCCTTCAAAACATCAAATATTTTATCTCTCTTCTCTTCTGCCTCCTCGCCGTCGTAAAGTCCGAATAAATGAACATTGTAAGTCATCACTTCTATTCGACCATCTGTCACTTCGGATGCATCCTCACCCACTGCAAATCGAAAAAAATCAGTGAGCTGCGAAAAACCTATCAGAATGGCAACTGTTGACAGCAACATGAATCGCGCTATGCGGAACATCCAGAATAGAATGAACGCAAAATTTATCATGAGTAAAATGGGATAGCCCAAACCAAGCAACGTGATATATCCTAATGACGATGGAGGAAAATTACTGGGCAAATAAGAAAGCAATAAAAAAAGAATAGCCAATGCATTTAGCACCAGCATTACGCGATTCAGCGTAAACTTCTTCTTTTTATTTACTTTCTCTTCCATCTACTTTTGACTATACTTGAAAAGATAATCCTTCTCCTCCTTGGAAAGGCTCTCATATCCAGAGCGATTGATTTTATCCAAAATCTCATCTACTCGCTTTTGACGTTTTACCTTCTCCGCATTGAACTCATCATCGGTAATAGGCCTTCTATGAACTGTTTGAAGATGACTCTTCTTACCACCAAATAATCCAGAAATTTTTGCGAATAAATTTTCTAACCAAGAACCCATGTTCCTATTTTTTTGAAAGTTTAAACCATATACCAATCCAAATAAGGCACCACCAAGATGGCCAATGTGGCCGCCAGAATTAAAACCTTTTCTCAAACTAACTAAATCTACGAAAACTAAAATGATGCAAAGCCACATCAATTTCATTTCAAAAACACCAAATAATTTAATTCGATAATTAGGCTGAACCACTCCCACGGTAATGATAATTGACATCACAGCAGCAGATGCACCAAGGATGTAACTATCCTTTGGTAAGGCAGGAAATAAATTGAAAAATATGAAGAACAACGTAAATCCACTTAGACCGCCTAGGATATAATTAACCACCAATTTTCTGCTATCTAGAAAAAATTTAAACAAGCGTCCACCCGTGTAGAGACAAAAAATATTGAAAATAAAATGTCCTACTTCTTCATGAGTAAACATGTGAGTAAATACCGACCATGGTCTTTCCAATAGTCGATTCGCACTGCTTGTTGCTGCGAGGTATAAATCAGGATGAAGATCGATAAAACGATCATTTCCTGAGAAGCGAGAAAAAATATGGACCAGCTGAATAACGATAAAAATAATAGCATTGATAGCAATTAAGCGTACCAACCCATCCGACTTTTTAATCGTAGCTATGGCATTATTCAACATAACTATTTACTCAATAATAATTATTGTTGCCGTAAAGAGTGCCGTCTCTTTTTTTCCAAATCTTCAGAAGAATAAATCCGAAAATCATTCCGCCAAGGTGTGCATAGTGTGCGACGTTATCACCCGGAGAGTTTTGTAATGCCAACATCAATTCGATGGCTCCATATATCATCACAAACCACTTCGCCTTCAATGGTATCGGTGGGAAAAGTAGCATCAACTCTGTATTCGGGAACATCATTCCAAAAGCTAATAAGACACCAAACACACAGCCTGATGCTCCGACCACTCCTGTATTAATAGCACGATAGAGAGATACTTTAATATCGTAATTTACATCTCCTGTACTCAGCATATAATTTTCACCTGACTCATATAAATCCTGAACCTCTGCTGCGGAGAGTTGTGAAATCAAGTTTTGAATTTCGATGTAATTAATTGCTTCGTGCAAGAAGAATGCACCGAACCCGCATACAAAATAATAGATTAAAAAACGTTTAGAGCCCCAGTAGCGTTCTAGTGCGGAACCGAAGACAAATAATCCATACATATTGAAAAATATGTGGGTGATAGATGGAGCATGTGTAAACATGTGGGTCACCAATTGCCACGGACGAAAATTTGGACTTTGATAAAAGTACCCGGAAAGCATATCGCGAAGCGGCGGAAACGCAAAACAAGCCAAATACACCAACACATTGATGATGATGATATTCTTTACGGCTGGTCCTAAATTGTTGAACATATCTTACTTGAATTGTTGACCAATTTGGTCAAGTGTTATTCTTACATAAACAGGCTTATTGCCTTGCACAAATTGCGGTTGTTTACAAGCCATCAATCGCTGCAATAAATCTTTCATTTCAGGCAGTGTTAGCATTTGACCGTAGCGTATAGAACTACTACTTGCCATCGCCCACGCCAATTTTTCCCTTCCCTTATAATGAAGCGCTGATTGCTCATTCTTCAACTGCTCTAAAAACTCTTCCATCAACTTTTCCGCATCCGAAACATTTGCATCGGCCGGTATTCCTAACAACTGGAAAGAATGCCCTCCAAATTCTTCAATATCAAATCCCAATGCCCGAATATCATCGAGCATGCTTTGCATCAATGTAAAATCAGAGGCATTCAATTCTAAAACCTCTGGAAAAAGTAATTGTTGGATGTTGCCCTGACCTTTTTCAATCAAATGTGTGTATCGCTCAAATAATACCTTGCGATGCGCACGCTGCTGATCAACCAAGAGCATGGTGTCTTCCATCGGAACAAGTATGTATTGACGATTCCATTGCATCGGAACAACATCTTCATCAATCTCAAATAATTTATCGACCGATTCGGAAACTGGAATCTCTGTGTTCTCTACCATCCGAGAAATCTCCATCAACTCTTCCCATCCTTTGCGCACTTGCTGTTTGTTATCAAACCAACCTTGCACCAAGCTCTCGCGCTTTGGCTTTGTCTCAAAAGGATTATAATTAGGGTTAACCGCTATTTGTGGCTCACGAATCGGAATATCCTTTCGCATTGGATCAATGGAAATAGAAACTTCCTGATTAAAATCCAGTGTCGGAGAAATATTATGTCTTCCGAGAGCGCGCTTTACTGCTGCATGTAAAATGGCATAAATCGCACGTTCATCTTGAAATTTGATTTCTGTTTTTGTAGGATGAATATTGATATCGATTTGCGCTGGATCAATTTCCAAATAAATGAGATAAAGTGGGAAATGTCCATCACCTAATAATTGATCAAATGCACCAACAATTGAATGATTCAAATAGGTACTCTTAATGAATCTATTATTGACAAAAATAAATTGTTCACCTCGCGTCTTCTTTGATATTTCTGGCTTTCCTACAAAACCCGTAACACCGACAATATCGGTATCCTCATCCACTGGAACCAACTTCTCGTTGTACTTTGATCCTAGTATATGAACTATTCTTTGACGCAATGGTGCTTTTGGATAATTGAAAACTTCCGCGCCATTGTGAGTCAACTTAAATTCGATATCCGGATGTGTCAACGCGATGCGCTGAATCTCTTCAATGATATGCTTGAATTCAATTGCATCGCTCTTCAAAAAATATCTGCGCGCTGGAACATTGAAGAATAAATTCTTCACCATGATATTTGTTCCTTCCGCGCATTGATCAGGCTCACTAAGCTTAAACTTGGTCGCCTCAACTTCTATTCTCGTACCTAGATCCTCTCCACGTTGTCGCGTGCGCATTTCCACTTGAGCAATGGCAGCAATACTCGCTAAGGCTTCTCCACGGAAGCCTTTTGTTAGAATGTAAAATAAATCTTCTGACTTCTTGAGTTTAGATGTAGCGTGTCGTTCGAAACACATGCGAGCGTCAGAGGCACTCATGCCTTTGCCGTTATCTATAACTTGAATCAGCGTTTTACCAGCATCCTTAATGATCACATGAATAGCAGATGAGTCCGCATCAATAGCGTTTTCAACCAATTCCTTCACCGCAGAAGCAGGTCGTTGCACAACCTCTCCCGCCGCAATTTGATTAGCAACTGAATCTGGTAATAATTGAATAATATCTGCCATAAAATAATCTGAAGCATTAGATCAATTCTTCAGACCTCAAAGGTAAGAACGAATGCAGCGCCAACTTACTTAGAAGTGACCTCTTGTAACACATTTTCAATATTCTGAACCCCTGGAAACAGATTCAAAACAGTTCTTAACACTTCTTCCACAATTGTATCAGGACAAGACGCACCGCTCGTTACAACGATATTCACTTTTTCCTTAGCAGGAAGCCAGTTTTCTTGTGTATAGAGTTTTTGATCTGCATAAACAAAATGATTTATATGTTTTTCAGATAAAATTTCAGAGGCATCCTTGATAAAATAAACGGGCATTTTCTGCGAAAGAATAGTTGCCAATTGACTTGTATTCGAGCTGTTGTAACCCCCGATCACTAGCGCTAGATCAGCTTCTTTGTTCAATACAGCCAACGTTGAGTCTTGATTATCATTGGTCGCGTAGCACAGGGTATCTCTTGTATCCGCGAAGCTATTTTCTCCATGAAGTTTCTGAACTTCTTGTTTGAAAAAATCTGCGATTTCTTGCGTTTCAGTTGCGAGCATCGTAGTCTGGTTGACGACCCCCACATTTCTCAAATCCTTTGTGGGATCAAATCCTTCGCTGTATTTCCCTTTAAATTCGGAATAAAAATCTGAAGCATTGCCCTCACCTCTCAGGTACTTCGCCAACTGCTCCGCTTCCTTCATATCTCGAATAATAATGCTCGGTGAATTTTGAGCACTATGCGAAAAAGTCGCTCGTGTTTCCTCGTGCTTGTATTTACCATGAATAATGTTAGTGAAGCCTTTGCCTCCAATCTCCGCGCTGCGCTTCCACACTTTCTCCACAAATGGACAAGTTGTATTGTACTTTTTTGTTTCGATTCCTTTTGATGCAAGGAGTTGCTCAATTTCTACCGTCGTACCAAATGCTGGAATCACAACGATATCATCACTCGTCACGTCATCCCATGGAATAAATTGATGGCCCTCTGTATCCATGATGAATTGTATCCCTCTTCTCTCCAAATCTTCATTCACCGCGGGATTATGAATCATTTGACTCAACAATAAAATTCTCTTTCCTGGATTCTCAGAAATGGCTTTGTATGAAATTTCAATGGCATTTTCCACTCCATAACAAAATCCAAAATGTCTAGGAAGGATAAAGCTAATCGGACCAAAATCGATAGTGGTTGGTTCGAAATCCTGCTTGCGCGGATCCTTTGATTTTCTCCACCCTTTCAAACTACCAATAATAGTGGATCTGTATTGTTCAGGAATTTCAAACTTCTTCATAGTTATAAAAGTACTTTACCCCCCTTTTTGTTCTTTGACAAAATTCTTCAATTGCCCTCTGCGATAGGCCCTCAGCATCGGACGTAATGCTTTTGACTGCGATAATTCGTCGCTCTGTTGAGCAAGGCTACAAACCACTTCAAGCCCCTTCATATGAAGTTTGTCTTGATCTTTTTCATTCAGATGCTTCAACAAATAATAGGCTTTACCATGAATGTAGGTAAACAACAAATCTTCATGCTCTTGGACAAACGGAATTTGCTTTGTATCCACCACCAATTCCATGAATGGCGCACCAGCCAACCATTGCATAACATATGCATTGACTTCACTTCTGAGCGCAATGCTATCTCCAAGTGGGTTGTTACACAACCATTTCAGACATTTCTCAATATTCTCTTGTTCCGCTTGATATTCCTCTTGCGTATTCCACGCATACTCTTTCGGCACTTCAGGTAAGCGGCTGCTCTGACTCCAAAGGTTTGGAGCTATAAAAATCAGTAAAAGCAGTGCTGTTATTTTCATTAAATCAAGCTGTCCTTCTCAATAAATTTCACTCCCAATGTAGCCAATTCTTTGAGAACTGGCTCGTAAATCTCCGGTTGAATAGGCAACATTACACCCGTTTCCTTCATTCTTCCATCCAAAATCATACGTGCTGCAATCGCAATAGGCAATCCTACTGTTTTGGACATAGCAGTATAAATAGGATCATCCCCAATACAAACCATGGATGAAGTGCGCAAATGCTTCTTGCCCTCCAATTCGTAAACAAAGCGGTGATACATTACAATCATGTCCTTATCTCCCGCATCCAACTTCCACTTTTTCTCAATAAGCGATTGCAACGCAACGGCAGGAGTGCCTTTCGAAATGGCCAGCTTTTCTTCTTCGAAAATACCCAACCACTTCAGCTTCGACATGACCACATCACTCAACTTCCAACGCGATTGGACTTGAACTTCGAGATCATCCTTACCTCCTTCGATAAATGATGCAGTCAAGTCGCGCCATGTCAAAAAGGAAGGATTCTCTATTTCAAAAGAGTCGTCTGTGAGTCCGATTTGTATTAATGCGTTCCATGCTTCGCAAAAACCTTGTTTGCGTAGCGTCCCCCTGTATAGGGTTGGAATATCTTCTAATCCATAAATGGCTTTATATTTCAATGAATCTCTATTCGCATAGCCATCAAAATCTCCAACACCTTCTACAGCAATTGTTTGAATATCTTCAAACAATCTATGATAAGGAATAAATTTCAGGGTATGATCCTTTTCAAAACGCGCTGTCCCGCCATATCCCGCAAGAATCACATTTCTGGGGTTCCAAGTAATTTTATAGTTCCAAGGATTATTATCGGACTCAGGGGCAATCAATCCGCCTGTCAAGGATTCAAATGACTCTAGTTTTCCTCCAGCTGCTTGAATTTCATGGATGATCTGCATGGCTGACATGTGGTCAATCCCTGGATCTACGCCCATTTCATTCAAAATCAAAACACCGCTTTTCTTGGCTTCGGCATCCAATGTCCACATCTCATCTGCCACATAACTCGGGGTAATGACGTGCTTCTTTGCAGCAATGCAGTCTTTCGCAACCTCCACGTGCATCGAGGCAGGGAGCATTGAAACGACCAAATCAGCCGCCTCGATTTCAGCTCTGCGTTGTTCTTTATTAGAACCATCAAGAACGAAGGCCTCTCCATGGGAACTGCCCGCGATTTTCTCTTTTGCAAAATTCAAATCCATATCTCCCACCCTCACGATCCATTGATTAGACGAGGCGTGCTCTAAGAGGTACTTAATTAAATTAGAGCTACTTCGACCCGCTCCAATGACCAGTATTTTCTTCATTTTCTTGGAAAAATTGAACTTTCTTCGCGTTTTGGTCGCCAAAAATAGGGATAAGCGCCCTGTTTTATTTTTTTTGGCACAACCTTCGCCAATAGGCAATCAAACATTAATTTTAACCGCAAAATATAAACCGATGAAAAAAGTATTTACCCTTCTAACTTTTGCTCTAGGATTCGCAACCTTTGCAGTAGCTCAGAATGCTAATGCAGTTGTATTCTCTGAAAATGGTGAGAAGTTTACCCTCATCCTCAACGGAGAAAAGCAAAATGAAACTCCTCAAACCAATGTGAAAGTAAATGGTCTTGTAGGTGAGTTCTTCCAAGCTCGTATCGATTTCGAAGATCCAAGTCTTCCAGATTTTACTCAAAAAAACTTCGCTGTTAAACAAGGTATGGTAACCACATACGCTGTCAAGACAACTAAAAAAGGCGAATGGGTTTGTCGCTGGCAAACAGAAGCAGCTATCGGCTCAGTCTCTACTGCTTCAACACCAGAATCGACCACGCAAGTCGTAGATTACGTTGTACAAGAAGGTGATATGGACGAAGAAACAGAAGAAGTAACAATGACTACTACTGTTACTCCAGCTACAAGTACTGTTACAGTGAAGCCAGCAACAACTGGAACTACTACAACAACTACCACCACCACAGTGAAGCCTGCAACCTCTGGAGAAAAAGTGAATGTAAATATGAATGTTGGTGGCGTTAGCATGGGAATCAACATGAACATTGAAGGAATGGAAACAGAGATGGATGTTCAAGAATCTACCACTGTTACTAAGACAACAACTACAAAGACTACAAGCACTACTACTCCAGCTCCAGCTACTCCAAGACCGAGAGAAGAGGTGGTTGTAACAACAACTGCGGGTTGCTCAAGAGCAATGGATCAAGCTTCTTTCGCAAGTGCAAAGAAGAGCATTGAAGACAAAGGATTTGACGATACTCGTTTGACCCTTGCGAAGCAAGTGGTAAAATCAAACTGCATGAGCAGCGCTCAAATCAAACAAGTAATGGAAGTATTCGGTTTTGAAGAAACAAAATTGGAATTCGCAAAATACGCTTACGACTATTGCACAGATAAAAATAACTACTACATGATCAATGATGCATTCAGCTTTTCAACTTCAATTGATGATCTGAATACATACCTAGAATCTAAGTAATTTTTGGACTATCAGTTGGCCACTGGTAGGAGACTCCAGTGGCCAATTTTATTATACCTCATTTCAATATTAAAATAAGATACTATGAAAAATTTATACGTTTTCGCTTTAATAAGTATCTTTTTGATGGCCTGTCATGGTAGCAAGTACTTCACTAAAATGGCCGTCAAACAAGAGACTGCCGGCTTAACAACTGAAGCTGCGAATAGCTACTACAATGCTCTTTTGAAAAAAAGAACCAATATCGACGCGCAAATTGGAATGAAGAAAAATGGGCAGTTATTGCTCAATCAAATGCTTGGTGAGTTTGCGCGTGAAAAGAGTTTTGGTTCAAATCAAAAAGCAGTTTACGCATATCACAAGGCGCGTGATTATAAAAGCAAAATTCAAGGTGTTGGCATTACACTGGACATTGCAGAATTTTATGTGCAAGATTATGAAAATGTAAAAGCCGCTTATTTGACTGAACTCTACGAAGCAGGAACTACGCTTCTTGAGGAAGAAAAATTTGCAGAAGCTGAAACAAAATTCAGCGAGATCAGAACACTTGAGCCAAACTATAAAGACTCTAAAGATCTCGCAGACATTGCCTACATGGAGCCACTTTACAGTGCAGCAGTGAGAGCAATGGACATCAAACATTACCGTGAAGCCTATGATGGCTTCAATAAAGTAATGGCGCGTAAGGTTGATTACAAAGACGCGAAGGCAAAAAGCAAAGAATGTCTTGAAAAAGGTACTTACACCATTGCGCTATTGCCATTTGAAAATGCGACCAATACCAATGGGTTAGACGCAAAAGTGTCTGCCTATACCCTAGAGGCTTTAACCTCTATTAATGATCCATTCTTGAGAATTGTAGATCGTGAACACATTCAAGCGATTCTTCAAGAACAAAAACTACAATTAAGCGGAGTGGTAGATGATGCCACAGCAGTAAGCGTGGGACAGCTCGTGGGTGCGCAAGCTATCTTAACAGGTACAGTATTAAATTACAATACAAAAAATGGCCAATTGCGCTCTGCGACTCGTGAAGCTTATGAGGCTTACAAAGTAAAAAAATTGAATGAGCAAGATGGAAAATACTATTACGAAACTCGCTATAAGCCTGTGAACTATGTAGAGTATTCGAATTCTAATTCAGTTTCGATTAGCTTCCAGTATAAGATGATTAATCTCCAAACTGGAGAATTGATCAAGACGGAAATCATTGAAAAATCAGTGATTGACCAAGTGACTTTTGGAAAATACGAGGGAAATGCCAATGAGCTTTACCCTGCTGGTAATAACAACACTGTAAATTTCAACCAACAAGATCGTCGCTCACTAGTGAACCTTATGAATGCTCGTCAAGAATTGAAACCTACTGGTGAAATGTCGAATGAGCTTTTTAATGTAGTGAGCACTCAGCTTTCGAATCAAATTGGTAGTGCAGTGCAAAAGATTGTACAATAATGAACTCAAAATATTTCGGCCTTCTCCTCACCGCATTCACGATAGCACTGGCTATCTTGAGCGGTTGTGGATCGAAGGATACTGTAAAGACTCCCACACCGAGCAACACTTCCAATGTTCGTCCTGAGTGGGTTGGTCAGCGTCCGTTCAGCAGTGGATATTATATTGGTGTGGGCAGTGCAAGTAAAAAAGCTCAGCCGCTCGATTATCAAACCATAGCAAAGAAAAACGCACTGAATGATCTGGCTACAGAAATCAGTGTGCGTGTCCAGGGAAATACATTTCTCAATACACTGGAAGTAAATAAAAACTTTAGTGAAGAATTTATTTCCACCATCAACACCAGCACTGATGAATTAATCGAAGATTATGAAATCGCTGGTACATGGGAGAATGACAACGAATATTGGGTGTACTATAGACTTAATAAAGGGACTTATCAGCAACAAAAGGCACTCAAAAAAAGTAAGGCACAAGCCAGCGCTTATGACTTTTATTCGAAAGGGAAAGAAGCAGAAGCAAATGCAAATATTGGAGCTGCTATAGATCTTTATTTAAGAGGACTATTTGCATTGAAAGATTACTGGAACGATACCAACGAATACCAAGCAGAAGAAGGAAAAATTTTCTTGGATAACCAGATTTACTCAAGTTTACAAAGAGTCTCCTCCGGCTTGACGATTGTTACTACCTCACCGAAAATCACACTTGCTTCTGAAAATGGATATTCAAGTAATTCCAGTTACTTCATTAAATATGACGGGAAACCTGTTTCTGGAATCACAACTGCATTTACTTTTCCAAAGAACAAGTATATGAAGCCACGTGTGCAGGTGACAGACAACCAAGGACAAGTTGGGATACTGGTAAGTGAGGTAAATACAAACGATAAAGAACTTGCTGTAACTGTGACCATCGATTTGATGCCATTACAGCCATTAGATCTCGATCAAAAAATCACTGGAGCTTTGATTCGCAATTTAAAAACCGAAACGAAGAAAATTCCTATTGAATTTATCGCTCCAACATTTGTTGTACAATCATCTGAAAGAGTTTACGGAAATCCTGGAACAAGCGCTACGCTATCTTCCTCGGTTCAGGCCGAATTGATAAAAAAGGGACTGAAATTAGGTGCCGCTGATCGTGCAGATTACATTATTCAAATTAATGCAAATAGCACAGAAGGTGGAACGTCTCAAGGCTTTGTAGTAGCATTTCTAGAAATGACCATTACCATCACCAATCGCTCCGGTGATAGGGTGTTTGAAGAATCAGTCAACAACTTGAAAGGCCTACAATTAAATAAAGACGCAGCTAGCATTGAGGCCTACAAAAAAGGAAAACAACGCATCGAAGAACAAATGATTTCTTCAATATTGGAATCAATTTTCTAGCTTTGGCACGATTGTAGAAAAAGGACAAATACGTTTAACAATGAAAAAAACCAACATTATGAATACTAGAATTTTTACCATTGCCCTCTTTGTTACAGCTGTATCTTTTGGTGCAGTAGGTTGTAAAAAGAAAAACAAAACAGTTGAAACTCCTAAGCCAGCGGGCGAAGTACTCATCAACGAATACTGCAGCGGAGATCAATACATGAGCACTAAAGATGCTTTCAGAGCTACAGCAACTGGTGAGAGCATGGACCGCGAAACTGCTAAGAAAAAGTCTCGCTCCAACGCAAATGCTGAACTTGCAAAAACAATCAGCGCTACAATGAAGATTGTTGGTGACAACTACGTAAACTCTACTGAGTTTAACAACAAAGAAGAAGTTACTGAGACATTCCAAGAAATGGCTCGTACTGTAGTAGATCAAGAACTTCGTGGAGCAGTTGAGATCTGTGAGAAATTGACTCAGCGTCCTGACGGTGTATATGTAAGCTACGTTGCTATCGAGCTTTCTGGATCTAAAATCGCAGATGCTTATGCAAGCGGACTTTCTCAAAACGAGAAAATCAAGGCTGACTACAACTACGAAAAATTCAAAGAAACCTTTGAAAAAGAAATGGAGAAAATGGCCGCTGGCAAATAATCTCTAAAGTATATAAAATGAATAACCCCGGTCGTTTCCGGGGTTTTTCATTTGCTTAACCTTAATTAACCTTAACTACTCTATTGAGAAGTCTTGTTTTGCTCGCTGAAAGAATAACGCCTAACCACAAGCATCATTCTTTGGTCTTTAACGGTACCTCCAAAAAGAAGGTTTCACTTTTTTCAAAAAAAAATTATAAAAGAAAAGTCCCGAGGGGCAACTCGGGACTTTCAATATTTTGTAACCTTTTAAACCAAAAAAAACATTCTACATGGTTTTGTACGCCAGCAGGTTTTTAAAGGTTTCACTTTTTTCAAAAAAAATTTCAATTAAACCTCTATTAGAGCTTCCTCTTCAATTTTCTTTCTAAAAACCACCTGATTATCAAAGACATCCAATACGACTGGCTCTGATTTATCTATTTTCCCTGAAAGGATATATTTCGATAATTCGTTCATGACCTCACGTTGGATCACTCTTTTTACTGGTCTTGCCCCGAATTGTGGATCAAAGCCCTTTTGAGCAAGGTATGATAGCGCGTCAGGTGTTATCACCAACTCGATTTCAGATGCCTTTAAACGCTCTGTAAGTGCTCTCATTTGGATTTTTACGATGCTTTCAATCTGACTCTTGCGAAGTGGAGTGAACATGATCGTCTCATCTATTCGGTTCAAAAACTCTGGGCGCAGGCTTGACTTCAACAAAGAAAGCACCTCCGCCTTTGTCTTTTCGAACAACTCATAATCATCTGGATCCTTCGCTCGGTCATAATTTTCCTGAATGATCTGAGACCCTAGATTGCTGGTCATAATAATGATTGTATTCTTGAAGTTGACCATTCTGCCCTTGGAGTCGGTCAAGCGTCCGTCATCCAACACCTGCAACAGGATATTATAAACATCTGGGTGCGCTTTTTCGATTTCATCTAAAAGAATCACGCTGTATGGCTTTCTTCTCACTGCCTCGGTTAATTGGCCACCTTCATCATATCCAACGTATCCGGGAGGCGCTCCTACCAAACGACTCACACTGTGACTCTCTTGGTATTCGGACATATCAATACGAGTCATTGCATTTTCATCATTAAAGAGGAATTCACTCAAAGCCTTCGCGAGTTCTGTTTTTCCAACACCTGTTGTACCAAGGAAAATGAATGACCCTATTGGCTTTCGCTCATCAGCTAGGCCCGCTCTGCTACGTCGCACGGCATCACTGATAGCAGTAATCGCTTCTTCTTGCCCTACTACTCTTTTCCCAAGCTCCTGCTCCAAGCGGAGTAGTTTTGCCTTCTCACTTTCAACCAAGCGTGTCACGGGAATTCCCGTCCAACGACTCACCACATCAGCAATTTCCTCTGGATCCACTTCTTCTTTGAGCATTTTAGAATTTGCCTGAAGCTCGATCAATTTCAAATGCTCTTGATCAATAATCTGTTCTTGCTCCTTCACTTTACCATATCGAATCTCAGCCACCAAACCATAGTTCCCTTCCCGTTCCGCCTGCTCTGCTTGAAACTTGAGATTTTCAATTTCCTTTTTTGCATTCTGAATAGCGTCTACCACACCTTTCTCAGCTTGCCACTTTGCAGATAAGCTATTTTTTTCTTCTTGCTTTTCTGCAATTTCACGATTGAGTTCATTCAACTTTACGGTGTTATTCTCTCTCTTGATCGCCTCACGCTCAATTTCCAGTTGCATAATCTTGCGCTCGATCTCGTCCAATTCCTGCGGCTTCGAGTTCATTTCAATACGCAGCTTTGCAGCAGCCTCATCAATAAGGTCTATTGCCTTGTCTGGAAGAAAACGGTCGGTTATATATCGTTGAGATAATTCCACTGCAGCGATGATAGCGTCATCTTTGATTTGCACCTTGTGGTGATTTTCATAACGCTCTTTCAAACCGCGCAAAATGCTTATCGCAGCTTCTCGATCTGGCTCATCTATCATCACCTTTTGAAATCTTCGCTCAAGTGCCTTATCCTTTTCAAAATATTTTTGGTATTCATTAAGTGTTGTGGCACCAATTGCTCTCAATTCTCCTCTAGCCAGAGCTGGCTTCAGAATATTTGCAGCATCCATGGCTCCTTCTCCACCGCCAGCACCAACGAGGGTGTGAATCTCATCAATGAAAAGGATGATCTCGCCATCGCTGCCTTGCACTTCATTGACCACTGATTTCAAACGCTCTTCAAATTCTCCCTTATACTTTGCACCAGCAATAAGTGACGCCATGTCTAAAGCATAAATCGTCTTCGACTTCAAATTTTCTGGAACATCTCCTTTAATGATACGATAGGCCAAACCCTCGGCGATGGCTGTTTTTCCGACACCTGGCTCACCAATGATGATAGGATTGTTCTTAGATCTTCTTGATAGAATTTGAGTTACTCTCCTGATCTCCTCATCTCTTCCAATAACAGGATCCAGCTTTCCCTCTTGAGCCATCTTGTTGAGGTTTTTCGCATACTTCGAGAGTGCATTATATGTTTCCTCTTGAGTGGACGAGGTTACCTTCTTACCCTTTCTCAGTTCTAAGACAGCCGCCTTCAACTCCTTTCTTGAAACACCACTATCACGAAGCATTTGAGAAGCTTGATCCTTTCCATCTGCAAGTGCTAGTAAGATATGCTCTATACTCACAAACTCATCTTGGAATTCGCGCAAATAATTTTGTGCATTCAAAAGAGTTTGTGACGCGTCGGGTGATAATTGTAATTGCCCTCCTTGAACCTTGGGTCTACCATCAATCATGCGATCCAGGGCCTTTTCCAGTAGATCGACATTGACTTGCATTTTCTTTAATAAAAATGGAGTCACGTTTTCATCCACTTCTAGCACTGCCTTTAGCAAGTGCGCGTTCTCTATGATTTGTTGCTCTTTAGCCAAAGCTATTTGTTGAGCTCTCGAAATCACTTCTTGTGACTTTATTGTAAACTTTGAAAAATCCATTGTTTTTGATTTTGCTCTCGGCTATCAAACAATTATCCAAGCCGTGTTTTGTGAAAAAATGTCGCATTCAACGCGAGAAATATGACAATTGGTATAGATAGGATGTTTATCTCAGGTCAATTCGGCCGAATTCCAAGTACCTTTATAGCATGAAAGTATTCTTGATTGGCATGATGGGAGCTGGAAAAAGCTCGATCGGAAAACTCCTCGCAAAGCAGTTAGGTCAATCTTTTATTGATCTAGATGAATTTATTGAGGAAAAAGAGGAGCGCTCCATTGAAGATATTTTCAAACTAAAAGGAGTAGAATATTTTAGAGAAGTAGAAAGAAAAGCGCTTCTTGAAGTGTGCAACCAGCGAGCAGATGCTATAGTAGCCACAGGTGGAGGCACACCTTGCTTTTTCGACAATATTGAAGTCATGAAATCGAGCGGAGTCACGATATACTTAAAAGCAAACAACACAATTCTTCTAGCAAGGCTTCAGGAAGATGCACATACAAGACCATTGCTCTCGCATCAAACAAATGATGAAATGCTTGAAACGTTGGACAGTCTATTTTTAAGACGAAAAAATTTTTATGAAAAAGCGGAATTAATCCTCAATACTGAAAAGAAATCTTTTGAAAGTATTGCTGAAGAGATAAGAAACAGATTAGGCCTCTAGATGGATGCTTTCTTTCTTAGGAGTAAGGTCAACTGAAACGTGTTCTTTCAAATTGGTGGACAATGTGAGTCCTACAAAATCTGATTTTAGAGGAAATTTTCTATGAGAGCGCTCCACTAATGTCGCTACTGAAATCTTCTTTATTTCTACTTGCAAAATATGACGTGCCGCAAACATGAGTGTCTTGCCGCTATTCAATACATCATCCACAAGGACCACCTCTTTTCCCTTCAAATCCGACAAATCACCACTGAGTAGAATTTCGCCTTTAAGCGGATTTTCCTTGTTCATTGAAATTTCGAGCTTCTGAATTTTCAAAGGTGAAATTTCCTTTAATAAAGTAGCCAAGCGATCTGCCAATTCATTGCCCCGACCTGAGATTCCAATCAATACTAAATCTTTTGATTTGTGGTGATGCTCATAGATCTCGTGTGCCATGCGAGTGATCTTTTGATTCACTCTGCTTGACTCTAGAATTAATGTTCTCTCCTTTGGCATATTGGTCTTAAATAGTTTCGAAAGTTAAGTCATTATTGCTCAAAAAGAGCAACCGATTCAATATGTGAAGTATTTGGAAACTGGTCTACCAAGCTCCATTTTTTCAACTCATATCCTTGTTCACGCAGCATTTCTGTATCGCGCGCTTGAGTGGAAGGATTGCAGCTCACATAGACTATTCGCTTCGCACCGAGAGCCATTACTTTTCTCAAGGTCTTTGGAGCAATTCCTCCTCGTGGAGGATCGAGAACGAGTGTGTGGATTTTGCCCTGATAATCGGGGTATTCGAGGAGAAATTTTCCTACATCAGCAGCGTGAAAATCGATATCATGAATTCCATTTCTCTCTGCATTTTTCTTTGCATCTTCAATTGCGGATGCGACAATATCAACGCCCACTATTTTTCTCTTACTTCGCTTGGCCATCAATTGAGCAATGGTCCCCGTACCACAGAACAAGTCAAGAATCACCGTTCCATCATCTTTTCCATCGACATCTGCGTAATCAAGCACCTTGTTGTAAAGGCGTTCGGCACTTTTCGGATTGGTTTGAAAAAAGCTCTGCATACTGATTTCAAACTTCAACCCGTTGATCTCTTCAACTATTTTAGATTTGCCATATACCAATTCTGTCGAACCATTCAGAGGATCAACGCGATCTCCTTCATCATTATTAATAGTATGAATGATACCAGCAAGACGATCACCTAAAAGTGATTTCACTTTATCGCAAAAACCTTTTCTATCGAATGACTCAATGTTATCATCTGTAGTCACGAGATTCATCAAAATCTCATTTGAGCTGAAGCTTTTTCTTACTACTAAAAATCGGTAGAAACCTTTTCGTTTTGGCGGCAACCACGCTGGGAGTCCGCTTTGAATGCACCATTCGCGTATTTCACGAAGTGCATTCTCAAAGGCAGCGTCAAACATTCCAGAATCTTTATCAAGATTTTCTACGCACCACCATGTACCTCTATGTTTGAATCCAAGCGCGAAATCATCCACTTCTTTTTCTTCTTCTTCATCAAATCGAATGACGGAAAAAGAATATTCCATCTTATTTCGATAGTGCCATTGTTCTGGTGACTGAATGAATTCATCTAAAATTTCTTCAGCATTTTCTACTTTTCCGATTCTCTTAAAAAGCTCAATGGTATTCTTCTTTTTTGAAGCCATCTGAAACTCCAATGGCCATGTAGCATACGGGGCTCCTGGGATTGGTTGATATGGCATGGATACCTCTTGAGCAGAGGGCTTTAGAACTTTTACTAATCTGCATTCAGCATATCGTCTCGCAGCCTTCTGGATCTGCGCTTCTACGATTTGACCTGGAATGGTATTCTGAACAAACACCGTAAAATCTCCTTGCTCTGTTGGGATTTTAGCGATACCCACGCCACCAAATGCGAGGTCAATAATTTCCAATTCTAATAATTGGTTCTTTTTAAATAAACGATCTGCCATATTTTGCAAAGGTAAACACATGAAGAGAAGAGATTAATCAGATACATTTGGCTTGATGGAAAAAAACCGAATACTCTCCCTTTTAGCAGGCCCTTTGGTCTTCTTGATATTTTGCTTTTTACCGATATCTGGACTAGAGCCTATCGCACTCAAGACCATTGGAATCATAGGATGGATGCTGATTTGGTGGATTACTGAGGCTGTTCCTATGGGTACTACATCACTTTTGCCAGTGGCAATATTTCCTTTGTTTGGTATTCTTTCTATCGAAAAAACTTGTTTGGCTTACGGGAATAAGTATGTGTTCTTATTTATGTCGGGGTTCATTATCGCTTTAGCGATGGAAAAATGGAACCTCCATCGGAGATTGGCCCTATCGATTGTGCATCGAACAGGACTCGGCGCCGATAGAATCATTCTCGGTTTTTACACTTCATCATATCTTATTTCAATGTGGATTAGCAATACTGCCACAGCTTTGATGATGTTCCCAATTGCAAGTTCTGTGATCGCATTATTACTACATGAAGACAAAAAACTTCATGGAAAAAAAGAGAAAAATTTTGCTTTGACCTTGATGCTTTCCATTGCATACGGTTCAAGCATAGGCGGCATCGCGACACTGGTGGGTAGTCCTCCGAACGCTGCAATGGCGGGCATTTTGAGTAGCGACACTTTCAAAACTTCGGTTAGTTTTTTCGATTGGTTCAAATATGGATTTCCTTTTTCATTTGTGCTCTTTATCGCATCCTATTTTCTTTTGGTTAAAGTTATTTTCCCTAACAAACTCGGTGAGTTTAGCCTTGGGAATGATATTATTAGAGATGAGCTTGATAAACTAGGGCCTTGGAAAAAAGAAGAGAAGCGAGTATTTGTAGTGTTTGTTCTTACTGCCGTTCTATGGATTTTGCAGGAACCGATTGCAAAATGGTGTCCGTCTGAAACCATTCAAGTGACAGACGTTGGAATTGGTATGATCGCTGCGATTTTATTATTCATTATCCCATCCAGCAAGCCCGCAGAATCAAGGCTTTTGGAATGGAAAGACACCGAAAAACTTCCGTGGGGAGTATTGCTCATGTTTGGAGGAGGACTCGCGCTTTCTGAGGCGTTCAAGTTTAGTGGCTTAATAGAAAAAGTAACCGAATTGATGTCGGGTGTAGATCAATCGAACACATTTGTTTTTGTAAGCCTGCTTTGTTTGGTGGGATTGGTTTTGACCGCCCTCATGAGCAACCTAGCGATGGTCAACATTTTCGTTCCGATTGTAGCAGCCTTAGCTGTGGGCGCCGGGGTCGACCCAATCCTGTTTGCAATTCCGGTTACGATTGCTGCAAGCTGTGATTTTATGTTCCCTATGAGCACTCCGCCAAATGCGATCGCCTACAGCAGTGGGCATATCAAGGCAGCGGATATGCTGAAGGCTGGACTGATTCTCAATATTCTTTCCTTCTTCTTACTGAGTGCCCTTATTTGGGTGGCTACTCAATTTATTTGACAAATCAAATATTACATCGTAATATTGCGATGGATTATGGGAGTTACAAAAACCGATTTATTCACGAAGGAGCAAAATGAAATTGCTCTCATTGCAAAAGTGCTGGGTCATCCGGCTCGCATTGCCATTATTCAATACCTGGTAAAAGCAAATCGCTGTATCAATGGCGAACTCGTAGAAGAACTCGGTCTTGCACAAGCCACCATCAGCCAACATTTAAAAGAATTAAAGTCAGTAGGTTTGATTCAAGGCACTATTGAAGGTACCTCGGTAAGCTATTGTATCAATGCCAACAAGTGCAAGGAAGTATCAGAAATGATGTCTGCATTGTTTTCCAATTTCTCTACCTCTTGTGGAACCGACTGTTGCTAAACTATTTTTTTCAAATCATTCATCGCAATATTGCAATATTCAATTATAAAAGAAATATGAAACTTAACGAATTCAAGAAGGCACTTTCCACCGTGGAAATTCTTCAATTTATAACCTCGACTGGACAAATAGTACCGGCGCATTTTCATGTAACCGAAATTGGAAAAGTGACAAAGCAATTCATCGATTGCGGTGGACAATATCGGGAAGAGCAAGTAGTGCGCTTTCAATTATGGACAGCCGATGATCACGACCATCGCCTTGCCGCAGACAAACTCACAAAAATAGTGGCTCTCGGAGAAGAAAAATTAGGACTCGGAGATTGGGATATAGAAGTAGAATATCAAGGTTTGACCATTGGCAAGTATAGTTTGGACTTTGATGGAATTTCCTTTCACCTTGTAAATACAACTACGGCATGTTTAGCTTCGGATTCATGCGGCATTCCTCCTGTAAAACAAAAACTGCAGCTTCAGGATCTTACTGTAGCAAACTCTTCATCTAACTCCTGCTGCGCTCCTGGAGGAGGCTGCTGCTAAATAAAACCAATGATGAATCCCCTTTTAACATCATACATTCAAAGTCAGCTCACAAAGTTTGAGCTTATCTCTGAAGATCGAAGGAAAGCGCTTCAAGTTCTGATTGATTTTATTTCGAAAAGAAAGTCGGATGACACTATTGCGCTAACTATGATTTGTACGCATAATTCTCGTCGTAGTCATTTGACGCAGATTTGGGCACAGATTGCAGCACATTACTTCGGATTGAAAAACATTTCTGTTTATTCTGGTGGAACAGAAGCCACTGCGATATATAGTGCAGTAATTGAAACCCTTACTGAAGTTGGTTTAGACGCTCAAAAGCTGAGTGGAACAACTAATCCTATCTATGCTTTGAGATTTGACGAAAGGGCGTTACCCATTATCTGTTTTTCCAAAGTTTATGACGATGCATTCAATCCCAAAAATGGATTTGCTGCGGTAATGACTTGTGGCCACGCGGATGCGAATTGTCCACATATCCCTCAAGCAGCACAGCGCATTTCCTTGCCTTATGAAGATCCAAAAAACTTTGATGAGCATCCTGAAAAAATGCGTGCATATCGCGAGCGATGTGATCAAGTTGCGTTGGAAATGTTGTATGTCATGTCTCAAATAAATAACTAACTATGGAAGCGAAAAAGTCGATCGGGTTCTTTGAAAAATACCTCACCCTCTGGGTGCTATTGTGCATCGCAATTGGAATTGTGGTGGGAATCATTGGTGGAGATTCCATCAAAACTCTAAGCGAAATAAATATTTCAACCGTCAATATTCCAGTAGCCATTTTAGTATGGGCCATGATATTCCCGATGATGGTTCAGATCGATTTTTCATCGATAAAATATGTTGTCAGAGATTGGAAAGGCTTGGGCCTAACAGTATTCATCAATTGGATTGTCAAGCCATTCAGTATGGCATTATTTGGATACATTTTTTTCTATCACATTTTCCAAGCTTGGATTACACCAACGCTTGCAGATGAGTATATAGCGGGTGCGATACTATTAGGTGCGGCACCATGCACGGCAATGGTATTTGTGTGGTCCTATTTAAGTGATGGTGATCCTACCTACACATTGATCCAAGTGAGCGTAAACGATTTGATACTACTGGTTGCCTTTGTTCCGATTGTAGCATTTCTATTTCATGCATTTGGTATTACCTCCTTTGAAAATGGGCAATCCATCGGTATTCCATACGACGCATTGATAACATCGGTAATAGTTTTTGTTGTTATTCCATTGCTTGCCGGCTGGCTGACAAATACCTATTTGCGAAAAAAGAAAGGAGAAGAATGGTTCAAACTTGTTTTTTTAAAAGCATTAAAACCGATTTCTACCGTAGCATTATTGCTCACTTTGATATTACTATTTGCATTTCAGGGAGATCAAATTACCTCTAATCCGCTGGCGATAATATTGATTGCAATACCATTGACTATTCAGACTTATTTTATTTTCTTTTTATCATGGTTTATCGGAAGAAAACTAAAGTTGAGTCATACCATCTGCGCGCCTGCTGCGATGATTGGGGCTAGTAATTTCTTTGAGTTAGCAGTTGCCGTTGCGATTTCACTTTTCGGACTAGATTCAGGTGCTTCACTTGCCACGGTGGTTGGGGTGTTGATTGAGGTTCCTGTGATGTTATCACTTGTCGCCTTGGCGAATCGTTGGAAGTATTAAAAAAAGAAACCCTTATAAAACGTGAAAAGCCACCCTAAATGAGTGGCTTTTTTCGTGATCCCGAAGGGATTACAAAATTGGAAGTTATTTTATGTAAAAGGTAATGAAATAGCCTATTGTATATGGCTTCATCAGGTTATATTTGTATCACTTTTTACCAAAAATAACAATTTCCATTCCCGTTTCGTTCCCGATGGCTACTATTTCATTTTTCATAAATAATAAGCACGAAATCAAATCTACATCCAAGCCAGTTAATCTTTGGTTATTCGTGAGTAGATCACAAAAAGAAAGAAAAAAAATCTCTCTAGGAATATCCATTCTTCCAAAGAATTGGTTGAGTGAAAAGCAACGTGTGAAAATTGCAGAAACAAACCATCTGGAGATTAACAGAGAGTTGATGAGAATTGAAGTCGAGGTGAATAAGGTATTCATTTCACGATCTGCAGCTCAGTGGCCAGCAATTGTCCAAGAAATAGAAGAAATCATCCGTGGTAAAAAAGGGAATGATATTCTGGAAATTATGGATCAGTTCATCATGGCCAAAAGTCAAACATGTGGCCGTGCTCAACTTACTAGGTACAAACTCATTCGAAAGACCTTTGAGGAAATGAAGCCTGTGCCCACCTTCGAGACCATGGATCACTCATGGGGTGATCGATACGTGCAGCAGCTTATTGACTCAGAAATGCTCAATAGCACCATATCCAAAAGAATCACATTCATCAAGACCTTTATGAAGTGGGCCCGTTTACGAGGATACCACACCAATATGATTTGGGAGCAGGACAAGATTGGACCATCCAAGCCAGAAAAACAAGATGTAATTGCACTTTTACCAGATGAAATTGAGAAACTCAAGGAAGTAGAATTATCAGAATTCCATGACCGGATTAGATGGCTTTTCCTTTTCTCGTGTCATACCGGTGCAAGATATTCGGATGTCATTTCATTCAAGAAATCTGACATCATCAATAATCAGTGGCGATTTGAGGTGAAGAAAATGAGAAAGCAAAATTTATATGTGACTATCCCATTTGTTGGATATCCTGAATACGCCAAGACTTGTCTGGAAAAATTGAACTACAAGATCACTCCAATCACATCACAGTATATTGACCGTGAATTAAAGGAAATCGCAAGGATTGCAGGACTGGATAGAAGCATATCACTCACTCGATTTAGCGGATCCACAGAACGCATAAAAAAAGGCCCAGTACACAAGTACTTGACCTTTCACTGTGGAAGAAGAACCTTCATCTCAATTTTGCTGAATAAAGGAATAGCTCCTGCTGTGGTAATGAAGCTCACTGGAATATCAAACTTTAAAACATTGAGCAGATATCTTGAGACCTATACCGAAGACCTTGAAAGAGCTCTAACAGCCTAATCCACCCATTGAGCAACGCGATAAATGGACTTGATTGGTCTCTTTTTTCGAATGATGCAATCACCAGAATTGGAATCTCTAGTGCCTCCTGCATTGGTGTTCGCTTCCATTGTGATCACTGAATCACCACCTTTGTATTCAGCTACAAAACCAGTATGACCTATCCTACCAAGGTTGGAATAATACAAGGAAAAAACATCTCCAGGTTGTGCCTTGAATTTTTGATTTTTCCCTCTCTGATAGATGCACTTTGATAGAGGAGTCGATGTTGGAGACCATGCATTAACAGTATGCTTGACATCACAGCGATCGAGAACGCGCATCACCCACGCGCTGCACCAATTTGATCCAGCCGGCATACCCGCATGTCTGAGGATAGCTTCAACCTCTGGACCTTTATTGTTTCCCCCTATCTCACGAATTCCAATATCAGCCGTGGCAGTTTGGATTATGCAAACGCGTTGACTAGGACAGCAAAGACTAGAATTATTGAAATGAATACCACAAAGAACCATTGCAACGAGAATCGTTCGTTTGATGAAAGTGGCTCTGAAGTATCCTGAGATTTTACGTAGGCTTTCCATGAATTTTTGAAGTTTAATTTGATACCTATAAATGCCATCAATGAACCAACCAACAATGCTAAGGCAGCATAGATGATTGATTGCAGGTAGGCAGGATCTAGTACACCCGCTGATTCGTCAATATTCTGACGTATGAACCATCCTGAATTGAGAACCAGAAGCAGTACAAACGGAATTGCCAGAACCTCGGGATAGCGTTTGATTGTAGCCTTGGATGTATTCCAAATGATGCCTAAAATGTGCTTTGCTTTTTTCATGACTTGTGTTTTTTACGATGTGATCTAATTCCCAAAATGATTGTTACCACTGCCGCAACACATGAAAGTATTGGCGCCACCTCCTAAGCAATAGTGCTCGTATCGTGCAGAGCTGCAGGAACATTTACTTTTCCAATAACTGAATAGAAATACAATGAAAAGCTGGTTATCGTACCAACTATCATTTTGAAAAGAACATTGATATTTTCGTGGTTATCCATTATTTGCAGGTTGATCTGTTACTTCGATAAGGTCTTTGAATTCATCATAATTATCACGTGCAATTCTTCGAACGTGCTGGCTGAAAAAGTTCATCATGAAATCCATGATTGCTTGCTGATCAAGTGGAATCGGATATGTGCGAACTACTGAATTTCTGCCGTCTTCATCCTGAGCATGCACCGACATAGTGCATTCATAAGTTTGCATATTCACTGTGATATCAATTGGAGTACCTATTGGATTCTTCAAATTGATATGCTGTGATGGATCGTCAGGGTTCCCCATCCCAACCGTCACTATTCCTATTTTTTGAAACTTTACTCCCATGATTATTTATAGTGAATTCTCCAAATAAATAAGTGTATCCCTGTTGTTGTCTTAGCATTTGCAGCAGTAGTTTGACCACCCGTGGCAAGACGCCAAGCATTACCCGTTGAGTTCTCCAATGTTTCTCCGAACCAAGTATTCTGAGCAGCAGCCAACTTAAATGGTGACTGAGCATTAATAAATGTTGAATTCGATATAAGTGTGCTGAAGAAAACCTCCCTAGTCAATGGCATCCAGTCCGTAAATCCCGATTGTGCGCTATCTCTTGCAGCGATCATAGCTGCCGTATGACTTGCTTGTGCACCGATTGAATCACTCCAATATGCAAAGCCAGTCAAGTGATCGATTATGTATGTTCCCGTTGCAAATCCTAATCTTCCATCTCCCGCCTGCACTCCTGCTGAATTGGTGAATCGGTATTTATTCCCGAATGCATTATCGAACTGAAGTCTATAAAACCATTCCGCAGCAACTGAATAATCCAATCTTTGAGTGTATTCAGGATAAGGCACATTTGCCCAATCATAACGTCCATTTTGAACACACCATCCAATGTCACCACTTGTGTAGCTTATATACTGGGATGGATGAATTCTCTGGTATTGAATACCAGAAAGCACAATCCCCGTATTTTCTTCTTCAGGCTCAACGATCCACATTTCTAACGTATGTTACTTGAACTCGTGCAGTCGTGCCGGCTGAACAAATCATTTTGCAATTCTCCAATCCCGCAATTGAACCCTTATATGTTGAGGAAACCCCCAAATAAATGATGGTGCCTGTTTTGGTAACTGGTCTGCCTCGTTTATCGGTAGAACTAGGAACACCACCATTATCGCTCACTCTTAATTCCCCAGATGCAATTTCCACATACAGAATCGCTCCAGTAGCATTTGTGGGAATATCAACCTTGGTAACATTATCGTCTGCTACTCCATCACCCAACCCTTTTACAGTTGTTCCCACGTCGATATAAGAAAAGCCGACAACTTGGTCGGCTTTTGATTTTTCTCTACTGTAATGATGCTGAGTCATTTTAGCTTGCCAATAGATACGGAACTCGCATAGGTAGTGTAGTGGCTCTCCAAGAGAACGCGCCTACATACTTCAAGAAGGAATCACGTCCTTCAGATTTTGGTTTGATTGAAACAATGGTTGGTATTCCATCCTCAACATTGACTGTTCCACCATAAAGTTTACCGCCCATGACGAAATAAACAATCATTGGTTTACCACAGTGCATTAGGTAGCGAGCTGCTTCGTAATTGTTGCCAGAATCATTCGAGAACTCGAAATTAACTGCAAATTTCTTACGTGCAGAAATAACCGTAATACCACCCTCAACCTCCGTTTCTGTGGTCTCTGGCTCTGGCAAGTTACCAGTAACCTTCAATCGCACCACAGCGGTGTCAACAGTGACATCATTGTCGATTCTTGCAGCGAAATCCACTGGTGAAGACATTTCAGCAGTTGTGAATGGAGTTGCTGTCATCAAAACTTCAGTGACTTCACCATCCGTTACCGTAGGAGCGCATACAAATTCATCCATTGCTGGGGGAACTACGAAGCAACCTTCGTTATTGCAATCTGGAAGTGGACACATGTTTGTGTAATTATTCGTTAAACTATGATTTACCACACAAAACAATTACACAACAGGTTGTATAAAAAGGGGATAACTGCCCAATATAAGAAACCAAAAAGGGCCTGCCGAAGCAAGCCCTTGATGGTCAATAAACAATTGCAACAGAGTTGCAAGTGAATACCGCAAATATACAAGTGTTTTATGATCTAGCTAGTTCGCATTATTCACAGCATTTCTCGTCACTGTGATAATATCAATTTGGCCTCTGATGTTTTTATTCAATGCCATAACCCTCAATACTTTTAGATCAATTGTAGCAAAGCATGCAATAATTCTGTGAGTAGGTCTTTCGTTGCGAAAAGCATCAACAATTACATCATTATCAACAACGATTTCCATTCCATACTCCAGGTGGTGCACTGTTCCTTTTGGGATAACAAGCGGATTGAGAAGAGAGATGGAGAACACCTCCATCTCTTCGCAAATAGTAAGAGGGAGACTCATAGTCTACCCTCCAAAATTCTTTCAATCCAGTAACATCTTTTGTTGATAGTGTCATCGTTGTCTGACCATCTGACTTCTACATCGAGATATTCAAGGTCTCCATCTTCATCATACTTTACTTTTCCTTCGCAAGTGATGAGACCGTCGAGATGAAAGAAATCTTTAAAGAATCTGCCATTTCCAAAATTGTAGATGAATTCGGAAATCGCATCTGCTATCTGCTTTCCGTTGAAATCTGTTTGTGTCATTGTTGAATTGTTGAATTGTTTATTGATGACACAAATATAGTTATTTTATTACATATTACACAAATAATACATAATAATTACACAATTATTTTTATGGAATTGTAATCTCTTGAGTTAAACTAAGATTGGATTGGCAATTTGGTTGACTTGGACGAAATGAAATTCGACATTGATAGTTTCCAGAAGTCAATACTGGAGTGGTAAATCCAGCGTCCGTTAGACCTGATCTAAGAATAGTTTGTGTTTGCCAAGTTGCAGCAGCAACCGTTTTCCATTCGCAAACAGCAAAGCACTCTTGAACCGGCTCCAAGTCTTGAGCATACTTAAATTTGATTCTGTTACCTGAAACAATAGTCAACTCTGGAATACCGAATGATTGGCCATCAAAACAAACAGGAGTGTCATCGCAGCATCCGACCTCTCTATTTTGATCTTGAATTGAAACGCTAAATCTGACTACCGGCATACATTCATCAGTGCCATAATCAGGCTTATCGAGATCAAAAGAGCTCACCTTTCTCATATAAGCACTTTCCTGATTATTTCCGAAACCAAATTCAACACTGCATTTGGCATCTTTGACGTAATGAAGAATGCTGCTCAATGCATCATAAAGATTAGAAGCAGCCTGTCCAATAACAAGTTTATGTTTTTTTTCGATTGTTTCGGATGAAGATAATACCTCTCCATTGTTGTCTTCAGTAGTTTCAATGTTTGTTTCAATCTCAGTATGTAATGGCTCTGCTGGTATCCATAAGCGATGAAGCAAACCATTTATTGAGTATGGAATTCCTTGATTCGCGCACGTTGAAGTGTAGGTAATTAAGCTATATTTTGAAGGAAGTTTTGAAAATGGAAATCCAGTTGCCTCGAAAAGCTCACTGTAATACTTGGTACCATCAGCAAATTCAACCACGTAGCAATACTGAGTTCCACAATTCAAATCAGCACCAAGAGCACCATTAAAAGTGATGGTATTGTACGTCTCTAATCCATCATTGACATCACATGAAATCAATGCACTAGTCAAAATGAAAGTCTGATAAACTAATTCACCTTCTTGCAATCTATATATCGCAAAACCAACTGGGGCATCAAGACTAATTGGTCTTTTGAAGATGAACTCTGGCCAGAAGTCATTCGGTGTAAGAACTGGCTTTATCATATCTGCACACACCGTTCTATTGCGTTGCCAAAACACCATATCCTTCACTTGAACAGTTCCTTTCAATACGAAGAATGGTAATTTGGTCATGTAGTCATTAATCATAGCGAATACTTTATTTCAGAAACTCCAGTCTGAAGATTAATTTTTAATTGGTCTATTTGCCCCACACCTAAAAGTGTTTTGATAGGCTTTTTTTCATCGATCACCACGTCACAATCAGCAACGATGATATTTGATTCACGTGTTGGAACAGTCTGAATAAATGTCGTTTCGTCAACATCTCCTTCACTTCCATTGATAGTACCATTCAAAGTATTTGCATTGTGCCTATGAAAGTTTGGATGAATGTTGGCCCAGCTCATTGGTGCATTAGCAGCAAGAACACCACCAATCAATCCTATTTGCTCTATCATCACTCCACCATCACGCGCAACAATCACTACCGCATCATTTGGTGTGTCATCAGGGTGCGATCGAATGAAATCAATATCAGCACACAGCAATTCCAGATTGATCGTTTTTCGCTCTGTGTTAACGCACGGACGCTGGTACACGATGTCCATTCCAACAAAGTCAATATTATTCTGAGCCCGTGATACAAATTCTCGAGATCCTTCCATTGTATCCTTGATGAAAGTGAATCGCTCAAATCCTTTGATGTCGGATAGATCAGTTGGCGCAACACCACTGAAATAAGATTCGTGCTCCAAAATGAATAGCCCATCTTCTATTCTCCACCACAGATCGAACATCTTATTCAAATCCCCCATGAGCTTATCGAAAGTGACAAAGCATCTGCTTGCGTTCTCGTCTGAATCTGGAGTCTTGATATCGGTGATTTGGTAGAGCACAGGATTTCTCCAATAGTTTGGTCCATTCGTAACTGGATTCACAAGTGCTGTGAAGAATGTGGATTGAATAAATTCTATGGATGGACAAGCGTTCTGAACCAATCTCTGAATAACATCCAAGAGCTTCACTCCATTATCGAATGACAAACTCACAGATGGATTTCCTAAATATTGGACTCCATAGGCTGTTGGTGGACCATACACTCCGGCAGTGTTTTTTGAAAGCAAAGAATTGATTGCCACACTTGCAGGAGCAGCAAGTGAGAACCCACCTATTTGCGCATAATTATTGAAACCTGGATTAGCAAACATCGAAAGTCTCCATTCAGTTGTACCATTCGGATTGCATTCGTTGCCTGTTGTAACCTCGGTCCAATTTATCCATTGGGTACCGTCTCCATTTCCCGTTGGTGGCTGAGGAACTCCATTTATGCAGTCTGTAAGTTCCCAGATGTAACCCCATAAATTCAAATAGTAGTCGTCCGTGCCAACGTAGTCATTGAATTGTTGATCATCAACAAACCAATAAACTCCTGTATATGGTGCTGGAGTCGTTGGAGCAATTCTAGGAAATGAGTCTTTCTGGAAGGTGAAAACAAATCCAATATTGAAATCTAGTCCAAGACTGCTAGATAAAGTGACCGTTTCAGGAATGGTGAGAATATTGAAATCTGTATCGGTATTTCCAAGGAAGCAACGATAGTCATCCACCACCTCTGTCTTAAATTTCACGTAGCACTTATTGTAATCGACCTCACAATCTCTGATACTAAATGCTCCTTGATACTGGACTATCCATGAGTGATTCTTGAGCTTTTCAACAACTAGATAGTGTTCAGCACAATTTCCTTCCTCTGAATCAAGTTCGTCCTGAACCAAACCAATCAAATAATCATAAGCAGATTTTGAAGTTTTCGCATTTACGATTAGTTCTCCAAGAGAATACTCATAGTACCACGCGCCATTTCCATTGCGTTCCTTCTTATTTGTCTTAGTCAGATCAACTTTGTTTGCCGGTGAGAACACGACATTATCAGTTGATGGATTTATTCTGAAGCGATACATGTAACAAAACTACACACGATTGTGAATAAAAATGTTACATTTTACATAAAAATATTCACTCAGGAAATTACATTTGAGGACTAGTAATTTTTTGCCAAAAAAGTTTCCCTAGTTGTTCAAGAAAAAAGCCCCAATCGATGGGGCTTTTTCTTTAATTTTGAGTAAGCAAAACGCCAATGATTACACCATTAGAAATTGAAAAGATAAGAGAATCCGCAATTCTGCATCATGATAAAGAGCTAAGTAGGTTCTGCATTTCATGCAAGGACATCTCTGGTGGTCCAGTGATTTCTGCTGACAGCGAAATGGAAGCATGGAAGCGTTTCGATGAAGCTCTCAATATTTCAGTAGCATTTAAGAACATTGAAGATTTCAGCCTTGCTTACGAAGGATTGGATTGATCAAAATCTTTGATATTCTCATCAAGAATATCGATTTCCAACTTCATCACTGATCCTGACTCTTGTGCTTTTACTTTATCCAAAAGTCTACATAGTTCTCCTTTGATATTTACGAATTGCGCACCAGATAATTTCTTAGTCCGCCAAGTAATCAATTGAATTTCTTCATTAACCATTTCCATCTCTCGAAGTCCTACGGTATCCAAGGCATTGATGGAAACTACTCTCTGAATAAAATCCTCAACATTTATATTATCTGTCTTTTGTTCTAGATTTCGAATAATTTCCTGAGAAGCCTGAGCAGCCTGAGTAAATTTGTTTGTTTCCATTAAAATACTTTTTGTAAATTTAGAAAAAGCCCTCCATTACTGAAGGGCCTTTTCTTATTGCAACTAGTCTTGTTATTGACCAAAAAGGGATTACGACAATTGTTTATTGAAAAGTGTTGGAACGTTGAGGAACTTATGCTGCTTCATAGCGCACCTCCTCTAGTTTTTGTAAACAAATTGAGTTTACATCATCACTTGCTAGTTCTTGGTAGTGGAGTGTTTCAACACCCTCTGAAAGAATATTCAGAATGATTTCCATGTTCGCATACAGCGAATGGAGTTCTCTGCCAGACAGACTTGATGCAGCTCCATTTCTCATTGACTCTTTCAAGAAGTCGATTAAATCTCGATCGCTGATCTGAGATATCATGTCTTCCAAGGTCCATAGGATTGAATTGATTTTTTCTGCGTTTCGTGCAGATGTCGCAACTAACTGGTCCTCCTTGAGGATGAATTGTTGATTTTTTTCTGTTGTGTGCATTTTGAAAAAAAATCGATTGAAAAAAAGCCGAGACGGTGCACACAACAGAATCATTTACATGACTTGATGAAAGGGGTTGATTACCCTTTACCGCCTCGGTTATCTTGAATGTTTGAATGATAGATGGGACTGTCATGTTTCTTTTGTGTGCTCTGCAAACATACACAAATTTCTTACACAACAAATCTTTCTTCAATTTTTTTTTGAATTTCAATTTTTGAATTTTCCCCATATAGTATTCTAATATAGATTAAGATATATCATATACTCAAATACATATATATAATTACAATTACAGTGTTTTGCTTCATGTTTTGCTTAAGCAAAAGTTCAAGCAAACATATAAGCAAAATCAACAAACCGTAATTGAAAATCAGCACTTTAACTTTTCACAAAGTCCAAAAAGCACAATTTCACCGCCTCGCGCAATTTTTTGCATCATGCAAACACTTCAACAAAATGCTTAGCAAACCTTTAGCAAACTTCAAAATTTGCTTTGTGATTTGCTTAAGCAAAATCATAAGCAAAAAATATAACTTGCTTCATCGTTTGCTTCGCAGTTTGCTTAAGCAAAATTGAAGCAAAGATTTTCTGAGAATTCTTACATTTGAATTATGAAAAACGCAATTACATTTTTACTCCTTCTCACTGGATTGATTTCATTCTCCCAGGAGAAAGCATATTACGATAGCACGACAAACGCCCTTGGAGAAAATTACCACCTCTATGTTGGGCAAACTCTTATCATAAAACCATTGAGCCCTGAAGTAAGTGGTTATTCTTCATTCTATAATGGCTATAAGCCAGCACCTCACCCGAAGTATTCCTACTTTGGTGATCGATACGGTTTAACTCCAAAAGATTCTCTTTCAATGAGAAAATTTAAAGTTATAGAGGCAAGCATGAAAGATAAGTATGCGCCAGTTTGCTTGATACTTCTATCAAGTAATAATGACACCCTGACTTATTACACAACGGAATATGCAGATGACTGGAGTCTACCATTCGTCACCGAAGGATTTCTCAAGAAGCAAACCGAGCGCCTGAAGAATTCCTGTATGGTGATCAAATCATATCTAATCAAGGACTCAACTCTTATCAATGTGGAAGTTCCTTACTGGTATTGCACCTCTGTTGGATTAAGTGACGATGTAGGAGGTGTGGTGTTAAAACTGGAGAATGTATCCAAAAATAAAATTGAAGTGTCCTATGACGCTTTATTTACGTTTGGAAAGGGATTTTACTATTGTGATGAATACAACCGGCACATTAAAAAGCATGGCGCACGATTTGCGGACAATTTGATTTATTCACAAGTTCAAATTGGAATGAAGCGATCATTGTGCGCAATTATTCTTGGAGAACCCAAGACAAGTAACAGCGCATACGCTGGCTCTCAGAGTGCCGAAGTTTGGACCATTGGCAATCGAGCATACTATTTCACCAATAATCGTCTGAGCTCAATTCACTGATTCGATTAATTCGAAATATTAAATTAACCTAGAATTATCAGTACCTTTGATAAAGAATAGAAATGGTAAGGCCATAGCTATTTGTCTAACCGAAAAAGCCCTCAGCGTGGAGGGCTTTTTCATTATGTACTTCTCTTTCTAGTAATCTTCTTCGATCCGATCTTGGTAACTGTTGCACCAGACTCATCAGTATAGGTCTTAGGCCAGTTCTGAACTTCATCCTTAATAGAACGAAGAACATTCGACATTTCATTTTTTAAACTTACAATTTCAGCCTTTAATGAAGATATCTCCTGATACGAATACTCTTTCGCTTGCATTGATGCTTTCCTATTTGCAACAGCTTCTTTGAAATCAGGATCTCGAGCAAGGATTAAACCTGATGGATTTGGAGCAAACTTTCCTTTGTTCATGTCCATCACCATTTGTTTGAAGTCATCACCATACTTGGCTGTGGCTTCTCTGGATAGCACACCAACTAGCTCCTTATCCTCAACCTCAACGTGATCAAGCAATCTCTCACCACCACGTTCGTGTGATCGACCAGTAATCAATTTCAGATTATCACCTACAAGACCTCTACGTGCTTTGATCGTAGTCTTTGCAGCATCAGCTTTTACCTTTTGGATGTAAGCGAATATTGTTGAAATTGCACCAATGGCCAATGCAACTCCCACCAATCCTTTTGGAGCCTGAGAAGCGAACATTTGTGTCGCACTGGTGACCAATGCACCTGCCTGTTGAAGGGCCTCTATACTGGCCTGTCTTCTTCTCAGCTTCTCCTGTTCAGCAATGGCGCTTTCACGTTGTTTCTTCAACTCCTCCAATGCTGCTTGGGAACTTTCAACTGAATTCGCCAAACCTTTCTCCTGGAGTTCCTTTTCTTCATTTACTGCTGATTCCTGAGCAGATATCTGTCTATCCAACTGCTCAATGACTCGTTGACTTGCGTCAATTCTTGCCTGAGTGACCTGATTGATCAAAGCAATTGAATCCTGAACGGCGCCAGCCAATACTTGGCGAGAATCAGCAAAACTCTTATCGTCCAAACCGAAAAGCTCCTGAAGGAAATTTTTGTCTTTGGGTGCTTTTGAATCAAGTTCTAATTGGAGATTTCCAATCGTTGCTTCAAGTTGAGCAATTAAAACTTTATCGGTTTCATTGCCCTGTTGCTTCAAAAATTCTAATCTCTCCTTTGCCAAATTCAAATCAAACTCCAATAACTTTTCAGCCTTGTAGTCTTCAAATTCAGCGACATTTTCAAAGTTTGAATACTCAGAATTAATTTGCTTTTCTCTTTCAGCCCTCCTGAACGCTTCAGATTCATCTAATTGATTTAAAAGCTCCGCTCTTTGCTTATCAGTTTCTTCCTTTCGTAGAACCGCAAGTTGTGCATTTGTCTCTCTGATATTTTCAGCACGAAGACCAGCGATTGCGTTATCAATATTTTCAATTGCAACCTTCTTTTTTTCCTCTGAAATCTTGAGTGTGGCCAATTCATCCTTTAGTGCCTGCTCTTGTAATGAAATCAATTCGTCATTCAGTGCAGCCTGCTCAAGGATTAAATCCTCTCCTTGAATACTTGTCCTACGTTTTTCCTCGTATGAATTCTGGAGATCAAATAATTGAGAGTAGAAATCATCTAGTCTAGCCAACTGTTCTTCAGCTATTTTCTTCAATTCCTCTGCTTCCTTTTTTCGAGTATCCGTTGCTCTTTTTGCAGCATCAGCAGCTTTTTTAGCAGCCTCTTCAGCCGCGCTTGCCTCTTTGTCGGTATTTTCAAAAAACTCTAATGGAACTTTATTCTTATTAATGATTTCTTGAAGTTTTTCTGCTTCTTGCTCGATTTGCTTGATCTGCTCGTCATACTTCTTGGTGGTTGATTCAATAAACTTCCTTTGTCTTTCTACCCCACCAAAACCATCAGCATCAGTGATTGACATTCTTTGAATAAAATCTAGCTTCTGCTGCTCCTTCTCCAATCTCTTCACCTCTATTTCTGTCAACTTCGTTAATCCTGCTTCTTGAATAGCCTTATTTCTAAGGGAAGAAACGTAACCATCCACAGATGTCTTCAATTGATCATAAGTGGTTTTTTCAGCATTAAGATTTCTAAAATAATCAGGATGTATTTTTTGCAATTTTTCAATAATTGCCCTTCTTCCTTCAAGGTTATCTGCATTCTCCTTATAACTCAGAACCAATTGATCCAACTCCACTTTCTCTGAAGCATAGTTTTTAATAGCTTCTTTTTGTATTTCACTATACAACCTCTGTTGAGCAGTTGTATTTCTGACTGCATCCGTAACCTCTTCCCAGTTTGCAGCCAGTAAACCTACCGCCACAACTAATGCACCAATTCCAGTGGCCACTAATGCCGTTCTGAAAACATTTGTTGCAGCACTTGCGCTACCAGTAGTAAATGCTACCAACTTTTGAGCATTTGCGTACAGCAGTGATTTGGCAGCGGATTCTTCAAGCAAGGTATTTTGGATAGACTGAAGACCACCAAGAATGGCCATGACCGCTTGCACTTTCAAAAGAGACTTCTGCAGCTCTTCACTCTCATCTCCAAAAAGAGCAATTGCACCCTGACCTACCGCAAATGCTCCAGTGATTCCTTCAACAATACTAATTATCCCGTTCAGATTTTTCCCATCCGCTGCAAGATTAGCTACCCTAGCTCTTACATCTCCAATCTTGTCTTCCAACTCTGCGGCCTCAGTTGCCAATCTCAAAAAGCCAGGATCAGTCTCATCCATCTGAGACAACTGTTCTTTCAACTCACGAAGTCTTTTCTTTGGCTTCTGAGCTGTTTGGTCTAATCCTTCGAGATCATCATTCAAATTGGTAACTGCTTCACCGGCACCAGCAAAAAAAGCGACCTGTTGTTCTGGTGAAAGTTTACTCGCAAAGTCTTCAATCAACTTTGCCTGCTGTTGAATATCACCACTTGTATCAAGAATTGCCTGTTGTAGAATTTTAGCTTCAGCTTCAATTTCTTCAAATGTTTGAAGAGTTCCAGAACTTGATTTGTTGATCTTATCGAAAGATGCTGCAATCTTATCTCCTGCAAGAGCTTTGTTCACTTTATCGTAAGCAGCTGCTACTCTATTGGCAACCTCTACTTGTTTCTCCCTAGCCTTATATCCTTCTGCCGCTTGTTTGTTAATGTTGACGTTTTTTGCAACAATGTCCAGATTCTTTTTTTCAGCAGCAGTCAACTGCTCAACGTTGGCAGCAGCATCTTGCAACACTTCATTTGCAGCTTTTAAATTTTCAATCCACTCACCAGTGATGTTGAAAGGAATATTTACTTCATCAGTCATTTCTTCTTCCTTTTTGATTTAATGTATTGTTTCTTTGATTGAAGAAATCTGAAAAACGTAAATACCTCCATCTTTCGAATTGCTTCATATTGCAATGGATCCGCACCTCCTAACAAAAAGAATGCTTCATGCATTCCACTCAGTAACTCCTTGACTTGCTCTGACACCTGAACAACTGATCCACTTGTATTCTTTGATGGAACTACAAGTTGCTGATTGATCAATTCTTTTTCAATCCAGCCGTAATATTTGTCAGAGCAGTCGAAAAACCCTGAATACCATAAACCGCCTCCAAATCGGCAACCTTGAGCATCAAATCAGACTCATCAAATCGAACTCTTTTATCGAATGGATCGTCTGCTCTATTCATAAATAGGCACACACACATGATAGACTTTTTTGATTGTGTTCCCCATGATTCTAATCCATTCATCAAATCATGTAATTCAACACTAGCATCGGCCAACCTTGGACCTTTACCATCATTGAGTGCCTGATACGCCCTAGCTATTTTTGCGATGATTTGTGGAGCATCTCGCCCTGTGTACATCTCAAGAATGTACTGCTGCAACTTATAATATCTCTCCGCACTCAACTCACTTTCCATCACATATTTTATACCCGATGCACCAACGATATTTCCTTGGACTGCATCTTCCCATTTGAACTCTTTCAGCATATTATTTTAAGGCTTTTATTTCTACTATAATTGCCACACCTATTGTTGCGAGAATGCATAAAATCCCCGCGTAAATGGTCCATACGATTTCAGGAATAGCATCTATACTGAGAATCATATATCCCCATAAACCCATTTGCCCAGAAACACATCCTGTGCATTTGTATAATGGCTTCTTGATGAATTCAGGAAGTTTGAATTTTCTGATGAAGCCAAACAGATTTCCCTCATCGCTGACCTTTTGTGTCCAACCGAATGCAGCGAATGGACATAGAATTAAAAAAATAATGAGTGTATTCATATTAGCAGCTTTTAGGATTCATCACAACATCACCGCAAGTCAATGAATAATGAATTTCAAAATCCAATTTGATCGCGTTGTATGGAGCAGCGAGGTACTTACTCTTATCAGGATAGCTATACTTTGAAAAAATATCGTGCGACCTGGAGTGAAGTTTCGACACCATTGCTTTCATCACACTACCCCCATCAAAACTCACATTCTTCATGGAAGAAATCTTCTTTTCCAAATCACCAGTGATCTTGTCACCAATAAAAGGATCATTAATATTTATCTTCTCAGTATTCATCCATACAACCAATGACAAGTAGCTGATGTATAATTTTCCTTCGCCCATTCTTGATGACACCGTTGGCCCATTACTTTCAAAATATGAAAGTGCGCGATACTTCGCATCAGGAACCGCAGCTCTACTAAAACTACATGTCTTCTCACCATCTTCGATTGGGAATGTTATAGGATTCCCATCACTACCACTTCCTTTGGCAGAGAACACTAGACCGTACTTTTTATCCAAGTAAGGAGCATCAATAATTTCCTTCAAGGCATTACATAAAATTGAAATCATGTGGCGATACAGAGAGTCGAACTCCGAATATTCCTTTGCTCATGCATTGGACACTTTACCCCTTCAGACATTATCGCCAAAAATGGAGCGGCTTTTACACCGCCCCACTAACCAAAACCAAGCGCATTTGCGCCATAAACAAAATTTATAACTAATCTATTGGTGCAGGTGGAACTAATCCATTTGCAGAAAGACTCAGAACTCCTGACGGTAATGGACCTTCGATAACATCATCATCAACTGGTGAGTTCAATGTAGGATTCCAGACCAGTGGACCATTAGGACTCGAACTGCCATACTGTAATGTTTGCGTTTGTCCTGTCTGTGGATTCGTATAGATAATATCTGCTGCAATTAGCCAATTGCCCCCTGATACTTGAAACTCAAAGACTACTGATGTTGGATCGTACTCAAGTGCTACATCAAATATTCCATTTTGAATATTTCCTAGGATAGCCCTCGCCACATCATGATAAGTGACCGCACCGGTATCTCCAACAGGACGAAATAAATTCAAAGATGACTTAGTGCCTACAATCGTACCACTTGCTGCTATTACTTGAGCAATGATATCTGGATTAGTATCAAACCACGAATAACCATTTCGAACTTGATATGTTTCAGTTGTATTACCATCTTCCACTCTTCGTAAACTGGCAGGAATAAATTGTCGAAGAAAAAGTAATCGATCTTCAAATGAAATATTGTTTCGTGTTCCTACCGGCAATACTGTTCGTAGGTCTTCATCTCGCCAAATATTGACATGAGCATCTTCCATCTGGCATATTTCCGTGAATTGTGCCTCTGTCAAAATCATTGCATCTTCTCGATCACCATCCGCGTATGCAAGTGATGCTTGAGAAACATTATTCAAAATCAAATCAGCTTTCTCTTGTGGAGTAAGCACCGCGATTTCATTTTTAGTCAACTCTTGTTCTTCTGCTTTCGTGCAGGAATCAAACGCTACCATGAGGACACCTAGTGCCATGATGGATAGAATGAGGTGTTTTAACTTCATTGTATATAATTGAAATAACTCAAAATATTTGCTTTCAAATTTTCCTTTCCGATTTGAATCTCCTGCTCAGTGGGCATCAATGGATTTACCCCATCTCTCTTCTTCAGTGCTTTTAACTTTGAGATGTTTTCCGATTTTGAAGCACCTACAATCGCACGAATTGATGAACCGTTAGAATCTAACCTTAGCACTCTGATATCTGCCCACATACGACCTGTGAGAGTGTAGTCAGTTACTCCTGTGAATCTTGAAGATGCAAGTCCTAGCTCTTGACCTCTTTTATATTTTCGAGGGTTCTTCTTGAACTTCTCATAAGCAATCGTATAGGCTTTTAAACGCGCTCCATTCGCACTCATACCCTTAGTCTGAATTCTCTCCTGCACCAATGCAATCGTGTCATTGGCCATTCCTGCGAGCAGCTTTGGCATATCTCTTTCGAGATCATTCACTGATCGATTGAATAAGGTGGCGAATTGAGCAAGTGTCATCGTGAGATGAATGATTTATTGATTACTGGAGAACATCTGAAGCATGCACCGAAATTCAAGTGCGATGCAGCACCACGGATGTTTGAATAGTAAGGACCGGAATCACCGACATCACTTTTCATGATTGACTTTCGAAGAATTGCCAGTTCCTCAAGACCTAGCATCGTCCATTTATTTGGCTCAGGATCTCTGAGAATGTCATCAATAATGTCTACCGCCCAGCGATGAGCAATAGCCACAGCCAGATGTGCTTTACCGTATGTGCTCGCATTACAAAACCCGAACTCTGGTCCACATGTAGTGTCGACCTTTAAACGGATGCCATGCTGATATTCGTTAAAGCTCCATGACTCTGGATTGTCAGAGTGAATTCCATCAATTGTATAGTAAGAATCGAAAGGAAGTTTTCCACTGCAAGTAGGGCAATTGCGTTTGTTGATTCCCGCATCAGGATTGTTCCAATAGATATAAATCATTGGTTCATCCTCATAGTCATTGAATAGTGGAATGGTTACTGGCTCAATCGTCTTGCTCACCCACTTATTCACATCATCATTACCGAATTCAATATCAATCGTCTTATTGATTAGACCATCACTGGTAACAATATTCAACTGATATGTTGCTTTATTGGTCGAGTAGAATTCGAGTTGATTAAATGACAAATAAGAACCTTTGAGATTCTTGGATTTGATTCTGAATCCACGGAACTGAGAATTCACAACAGCATCTCTAAGCAGCGGATCACCGAGTGTGCCATTGTAGTTGTTCAGCACAAAATGTGATTCTCTGAGATATGCATCAAAATCCAACTTGAAATTCTGTATCGCTCTTTGCTTCGTTCTTACAAGTCTTGACCACATGGAGTCATCACCACACTCAATCCATTCAGCCAGCTTGAGATTGATGACAGAATCTAGGTAATATAGATTAGCAGGGCTGTTCGCTTCACCTGAATCGCCATAGCAAGAACAGTCGATTTGACTAACACCCACCAAGTCTTTCAAACAGTCATCCATTGTCTTATTGTGTAATTATGGTGTAATATTACATAAAAAAAGGTGTTTGATTGTTACATCGAACACCTTTTTTACACATTATTCGCTCAAAATTTTTTAAGCTACTTCTTTAATCCACTTGATGATTCCTTTGTTGTTCGGTGCATTCACTGATTGTGGGTGCAAGAACAATTGGTTTCTCAACTGGCCGGCAAACTTGTAACTTGTCTTGTTACCATCAGAGCAAGAACGCTCTTCGATGATATCATAAGTAAGACCTGGCATCAACGCAGAGTTCACAGTGTACTTGAACTTGTCAGAAGCAATCTGCTGAATTGCGTTTGTATGCTCATTCTTCTTCACCCAACAAAATACATTGTTAGAGATCTGATAGATTGGTCTGTTCGCTACTGTTGCCAAATTGAAAGGATCAAAGTAGAAATTCTGACCTGTCAACAAAGCAAAAGCACCTTTACCGTCAAAGTTTCCTTGTTTTGCATTTGCAAGGATAGCTCTACGCATGAAGTCGGGACCAGTCACAAGGAAGTAAGATCCCAGATAATTCATAGCTGCTGCCATTTCAATATCGGCCATCAAATCCTCATTGTAGCTTGCAGCGGGCACGATGATACCAGTTGCGTTGGTAGTGTAGCCATTTCCGTTGGCAGCACCACTAGAAATGTTAGCATCCACGAATGCTAGTGCTTTTGCTTGAAGACGATCAAGCATCGCAGCATCGATCTGCAAAAGTGCTTGTGCAAGCAATTCCTCTTTCGTGTAAATGTTACTTACCAAGTCAGCTTCATCAATAACCACTGGAGTACTGAGCTTGTCTGAATCCGTGATTTTGTATGTCTTCTTGTAAGTTCCAAGTTTTTCACCGTCACCAAGGTCACAAGTGTTCTTACCTGATTCGGCAGTAACACCAGTAAGTTCTGGCCAAGTGATATCAACCGAGAAGTCTTTTCCAGACTCCTGAACTTGTGAAGGAACAACTGTTTGTTCGTTCATCAATGACTGAACAAAAGCCCACTGCTTCTTAGCGTAAAGGCGGTTAACAGGAGAGGATTTGTCGGCCAACAAAACTGACATCTTCGCTTGCGTTGCAAGAAGTTCAGATGCTGTAATTATTCCGTTCGGCATAATTGTAAATGATTAAAAAATTATTGTTTCTGTTCTGTTAGGTGAGTAACAAATGCCGTTTCTGCCGCTTTCATATCCTCCATAGTCTTTTTACCTGATCTCACTTCTGAGCTAAGTTCAGAAAGCATCTTGGTCATTTCACTGTGATCCTTTGGAAGAGGACCGCTCCACACTACTGCACCACCACCTTTACCTCCTGCACCACCACTTCCTGCACTGCCTTTATCGCTTGCAGCTTTCGTAGGGATGACTTTGATATGAGTGTTGATGATTGAATCTAATCCAACTGGATTTCCAAGACCGTCCTTCTTGATTTGTCCTGATTCATCGACAACGATGATCTCTCCATTCTCAAGAATTTTGTATGTTCCTCCAGCCAATACAGATTGCTTTGCAGTATTGATGATCGCATCCAATGTTTCCTTTGGAAGATCATCGCGGATTGCTAGCTTGGCAATTTCGTCTTCAACCTTTTTGAGCACTGAACCTTGAACTTTTTCCTTCTGGATTGACTCCTTAAGATTTTCAAGTTCTGTTTTGAAAGGCTTTGCAGCTTCTTCCTTCGCAGCATCAATTTGCTTCTTGAGCTCAGTGATGTCTTGCAAGTAGGTTTCTGATGCACGAACTTTCTCAGGATCTGTTTTAGCAGTCTTGAAAGTCTCAACCTTTGCGTCCAATTCTTTCAAAAGGTCTTCACCTATTTTGTCAGTTGGAAGCGCATATTTTTCACGAAGATATTTTTCAAACATTTCAGCAGTTTCCTTCTTGGTCTTGCCTTCAATGTTCTTTTTCACTTCTTCAAATTTCTGCTTTTGCTCTTCAGTAATAGCAGTAATCTTAGCAGCGAATTTGTCTTCAATGAACTTAGCAGCTCCTGCCTTGACTTTTTCTCCATCCATTAGAGCGGATGAAAGCTCCGATTCAGCCACGTTTAACACCTTGCTGAGGGTGCTTAAAATTTCATTCATTTTTTTGAATGTGTTACAAATGTATTTTGTTTAAAATCCTTGTTCAAAGGGGGAAATCGCCCAATTAAGACTTTTCTCCTCCGTTTGATTTATTGTCTTCGACAACTGCTTTCGCTTCTTTTGTTGGTTCAGAAGCGATCTGTTCTGTCACACCGTACAACTTTTTCAAGTTATCAGGCCACTCTTTTCCGTTGTTTGGATCAAACCATTTTCCGTCCTTGATATTGACGATTTGTGTTGAACCATTTCTGTGATTCTTAACGATTACTCGCCCAGACAACGTTGGTGCAATTTTCTTTCCCATTGTTTTACTCTCCTACAACTTTAAGATCGTTATGCAACTTGTTCATGAACTGGCGATCTTCGTTGGCGAAGAATGCTTCCAGTTGCTCAATAGTTAGAGACTTCAATAGTGGAGTCAATGCCTCAACATCTGTTCCTTTGAAGTCTTTTGAAGTTTTACCTTCAATGCTTAATACACCTTCACCAGAGTTGCCTGAACCTGATTCACTCGCAGCCTTGGCAGCAGCTTCAGCAGCAGCTTTCTTCTCTGCCTCTTCAGCGGCCAATTGTGCTTGTTTGTCCTGCTCTAGCTTTTCAGCCTTGGCAGCAGCTTCAGCAGCAGCAGCGTCAAGTTCATTCACCTCTTTTTTGGTCCAACCATTTTGTTCTGGTTGAAATACATGGATCTCATGATCGGTGTATTCACGGTCAACACCGTCTCGCGTGAATACTGTTTTTCTAATTTCTGACATGCCTATTTGTTTTTAAAATAATTAGCCAATTCTGGTCTTCTCCTCACTGCTTCAGCAGCTGTAATCCATCTCAAATTATGCCTGCACTGATGACCACCCGCATCACGGAATGGATCGTAGTCTTCATTCTTGCCTGACCACTCCAAATCCTTCCACTCTAATGCTTCTTCTCTGGTGAAAACTTTACCGGCACGCTCTTTACAAAACGGCCTTGTGTTCTCGATCACCGTTCCCCCGTATATGAATGCATGTAGGCCAATCTCTTTTGATACCACATTCAACTGAAATCGAGATGCTCTTTGGAGCACATCATAAGCGAACGTTCTGAAGTATCGCGCAAGCCTTCCTTCCTGTCCTTTTGTTCCTTCAATAATTGCTCTGGTCTGTTTGAGCACACTTGAAAGTTCCACATCACCAAATACTGAATTGAGTATTACTCGCTTTACGGAATTCAACGTTTCAGCATTGTAAACCAAACTCTCCAGGTATCCTCCAGCGATCAACTTAAAAGTTGATTTGTTGGCATCAACTCCAAGTCGCTTCAATATTTCAAACTTTGAATCGTCACTTACTTGCTTACCACTCACCGCTGTGAGATAGGTCTTATTCGCATCGAGAATATCCACCAAGTGCTGAACAAGCACTTTTATAACCTTTGGCAATTCCTCCCTTTCAAATTCATAGTATCCTTTCTCCAACACCCTAGAAAGATTGGCACCCTTGGTAATCTTTCCATTGTTAGCACTACCACTGATTGCATCAGCCAATTTGATTGCAAGCACTTTCTGTGATTGCGTCAATTGCTTACCAATCACCTCCTCCATTTCCTTCAGGAGCTTTGCAGCTCTGTCGAATTCCTTATCTCCCTTCATTATTCAAGAGGAATGGACTGATTCAAATTCGACATAATTCTCTTCACTTCAGCATCGATCAACTCTTGACGTTTTGCGAAAGTCATAAGCACAAAACTTGAGGACTGCTCAATCAGGTAATTCATGATATCATCATAGTTAGCATATAGCACCTTCTTCTCTGTTGGCACTAGATTGCTTGCGATGATGGATGCTTTTTCTGATTCCGTTTTATCCGCGAATGGCTCATGCATCATTTTCACCAATGCACGTTGAGACGCCATTGGTTGATTGTTCAATGATCTTCGGATGATTCTCTCACGGATTCTTCGGCGAACCTCTGAAGGTGCTCCTTCTGAATTCTTGTATTGAGATACCAATTCTGCCATTGTCTCGATCTCCAAATCCTTTGGATACTGATGGTCAACCTTGATGCTCTTGTCCATCTCAATTGATGCACGGAGTTCCGCACAGAATTCAAATAGTTGAGAGGTCTTTTTACAATATGGAGTGACTGCATCATAGATGCTTTCGTAGTTTACTTGAACGAATGTGGCCGTCTGTTCTGCACTTGGAGTACTGAAAGAGTTTCCAGCGAATACATCGCGCAAACATTCTTGTGATTGTTTATCGAGAAACTCCTCCAGGTACTTTGCCGTCTCCAAATCCGGACGGATGTACTTCACAATCTTATCAATGTCTGGAGTGTCCTGACTATCCTTGCCCATCTTCACATAGATGACATCTTGCGATGACTTGTGCATTGGCTGTTGACCTGAACCACCGCAATTCTTGCATACTTGCTCAGTACCTTGCGTAAAACCACCAGAACAATTCATGTGAGTATCACCGTTGTGATATCCTTTGCATGGCTCAGTCATGATTAATTTCTGAGCAAAGACGTGCAGCGCATGTGTTAGATCGCTTTCAGAATTCGCGATGATGGTGCGCTCAATACGCGACAATGCAGGATGCCAGTGAGTGACGCAAGTATTTCCATCTGTTCTTTCATCTGGAACATATCCAATTCTTTCAGCCTGTATTAACTCTCCTTTGCTGCCATTATCAAATTCTTTGATGAAGAAGTCTTTGCTATTTAAAGAAAGTGTGATTCCATCTTTCAAAGAACCTGCATAAGTGCTGTATGAGTATTCTTCTTGAAGCGCTGATCCTTTTGCTTCAGTTGGTTCAAGTAAAAAGCTACCACCCTTGAAGTATGCCATAAATCTGTTACCTCTGGTAGTAACCACAAACTCCAAGACCTCATTGTTGAATTGAAAATCAACAACCTCGCTGGACTTAAAAATTATTGGAAGTGATTTTGGCTTTTCCTTATTGGAATCGAACTGTGAAATTTCAATAACAAGGAATGCATTAGGATCAATTCTACGGTATCTCCGGACTGTCTCGAATAAATAATCCGAAATAGATTTTCTTCCATCAAATGAATCTGTGAGCTCAGGATAGGAATCTTTGATTGCCTTGTCGACTTCGAAAGAAAGACTGATACCCTCAGTGCGATCTGCCTTTGCAAATGGCACCTCAATTTTATTGATGATAGATCCTGAAATCAGTTTTGTGAGATTCTTTCTCTGGTTGAGCTCCTCTTCCGTTTCTCTTGTAGTAAGTTTAGAAAGTAGGGCCTTTGCCGCCTCTCCGTCTGAAATAGTGAGTTCTTTTAGCTTTTCAGCGTACTTTTTTGCATGGTCATAGTGCTCATGCTTTCGACCTTTTGTAAAGGCCTCAATGATGCTCTGAAATGCTTTTTCTTTCACTTTTCTCCCCTTTTTCGCCAAAAGTAGGAGCATGGATAAGCAATTTTAAGGGGGCAAACTGCCCAATATTTATATATTTGGGTATAATTAAAACCTATAACACACTTTATGGATTTCAAAGACGAGATTAAAGTTCTTGGAGAGAGAGTTCCACGACTCAAAGAGCAGATTCACACAGAGGAAGCTACTAAAAATGCTTTCATCATGCCATTCATTAAGGCCCTTGGATATGATGTTTTCAATCCGATGGAAGTAGTTCCAGAATTCATTTCTGATATTGGTCTAAAAAAAGGAGAGAAGATTGACTATGCAATTTTCAAAGATGGTCATCCAACACTCCTGATAGAGTGCAAGCACTGGGCGCAAAATCTTGATGTTCACGATGGACAACTACTCAGATACTTTCATGTTTCTAAGGCTAAATTTGGACTTCTTACAAATGGTATTAACTACCGATTCTACACTGATCTAGTTGAGCAGAACAAAATGGACAGCAAGCCATTCCTTGAATTCAACATTCAGGAGATCAAGGATTCACAAATAGAAGAATTGAAGAAGTTTCATAAGGTCACTTTTGATGTGGACAAGATCATCAATTCTGCTAGTGAGTTAAAATACCTCAACGAATTAAAGCACCTCATTCAAAAAGAGTTTACTGATCCATCACCGGACTTCGTGAGACACTTCGCAAGACAAGTATATTCAAGTGTGGTTACTGCTAAGGTACTGGAGCAGTTCACAGAGCTACTGAAAAAATCAATTCAACAATACAATAGTGAGTTGGTAACTGAACGTTTGAATTCCGCACTGAAAAAGGAAAAAGAAAATGAAGCTCCTGCATCTACCGCAGCAGAGCAAACCAATGTACCAGTAGAAAAAAAGATTGAAACTACTGAAGAAGAACTGGAAGGATACATGATTGTCAAATCCATTCTTAGACAGACAGTAGCTGCTAACAGAATTACATATCGTGATGTAATTTCCTACTTTGGAATTTCATTGGATGATCACCAGAGAAAAACTATCTGTCGACTATATTTCAGTCCATTCAAAAAGTCAATTGCATTCATTGAAGCTGACAAGAAAGAAGTCAGATATGAGATCAACAAACTGGATGACCTATACAACCATGCAGAAAAACTTATCCAAGTGGTTCAACAACTAGAAAATCAATTTAATTCTTAAATATATGGATCCTTATAAAATTGAATTACTTATTAGAAAAATTTATGGCGGAGGAAGGTGGGATGACCCTTTCTTTCGATTGTCAAACGCTGATTTTTGGGGAAATATGGACCCAAAAATGGTAGAGATAAAGTATAACGCAAGTGTATTGCTTACACTTTGGAGATTAATAAATATTCACATTGAGAATAACGAAGACGCAAACATCACTTTGACACAAGAGCTTCGAGATCATTCAGATGAATTACAAACAAATCTAGTTAGCAACGCTAGGCTTTTAGAAATTCTCATAAAAATGGAAACAAAAGCAATAGAATTAAATCTATAAATAAAAAGCCCTCGTAATTGAGGGCTTTTTTATTGTTTTTTCTTTTTCTCAAAATTGTTTAACGTTTGAGGAAACCAGTTCGAAAAGTAATTCTGTTTGCTTCTTTAGCTCTATTTTCAATAACTCCAAATCTTCAGGAGTTTGATCAAAGTCGATCTGTTGAAGCAATACCAAACATTTGTGCCTTGTGCTGTGCAACTTTTGCACAGCAACGGAATCAGAAATCATGAGAGTAAACTATAAAAGTGATTCAAGATTGATTTATAAAGTCATAAACGATCAAATTCAAAAATAGTTCACAGCAACCTTAAACAAAAAATGATACTTATCACTTTTAGTTGCAGTACTTTACAACTAAGTAGAACTGAATTTGTTAGTTTTGAAAATAATAAACGATTTCGGGAGTAACCAAAAGCGCGAAGCTGATGGTGTATCCTAGTTGTCTATTCTTTCGATTCAAAAGCCCCTGAAGAAACTCAGGGGCTTTTTTTTGACCTTAACATGAAACTTGAATCGGTCAATATTTATCGCAAGAATTGGCCTAAAAAGAGAGTTAAAAGTGAATTACTTTATAACAACGCATATTGCTCATATACAAGTAATTACACAATTATTTTTAACAACTATTTAAAAAAAATTGAACTTTTCTTTCACTTTTTATTGTATCATTGTATTGAAATTGAAAAACCCCCGTTACAACGAGGGCTTTTCATTTTGCTAAAGAGACCCTACGAAAGCCTCTTTAATTAATTCAAATACCCAGTGAATAACTTCGGTAAGAGAATTAGAGATTAAAAAAATCAATGCTCGTTTGAGCAGTCTGCGGAAAGCTACCCTGTCGGGTGGCTTTTCCTTTTTAGGTGAGTAAGCCATATCTATTGACGGTTTAAAAACAATAGATATGTCTTACTCCACAAATGTAATGATCAATTTTATTCTAATTCAACTCACACAATTTCGCATACAAAATGAGTAAGGAAAAAAAACTAACTTTTCTTATTATTTTCTTTTAAAAAAAAACGGCAAACCCCTATCAACAGAGACTTGCCGTGCATTTAATAAAAACTCGATTTTCCTTAATAAATAACGCTTAATTGTTAAAAACTATGAGGTTTTGTTAATGTTATCTCTAGCCTAAATCTTTCTTAAGCCGCAACCAGATCAGATATTCTTGAATTCATGGACTCAATCCATGCAGTTACTACTTGAGGAACTACTGAATTTCCTATGAACTTCTTTTTGTCATTTTGGTTTCCTATCAATTCATAATCTTCTGGAAATCCTTGAATCTTTAATAGCTCCAAAACCTTCAGCATTCTCATCTTTATATCTCCTATTCCATACATCACCATGAACTCTTTAATCTTAACCATGATATCAGAATCATCTTCAAATACTGGAATTGCGAACACATCATTTCTTTCTATTGCCAATAAATACAATGGCGCTTTATCCTGTCTTGCGATGATCACAGGACAAGGTTTCTCCACACTCGAAGAGTTTCCTTTGATCCAACCTGGATTAATAATGTAGTGCCACTTGCGATTGGCTGTAATCACTCCTAATGGTGATTCCACATCACTTGGTCCGTTGCTGAAATTAGAGTTGATGATAAATAGCTCTGTTGTCACCATTCCGATTTTGGGTACAGGAAGTAATGCCCCAGCAGGATCATCAATACTTGAGAAAGTCACACTTGAATATTGTCGATCTATCCATTTCACTTTCACGTTTTCAATGGACTCAATAAACGCTATTGCATGATTATCGCGTGCAACAATCGTATTGGATGGCTCTTCGATGGACTTTGTATTGTCCCCTGATCCATAATAATTGGTCATAAAGACAATATTTGGTGTTCGTTGAGCTGTAATAGTGCGAGATGGACTTTCGATGGATGTTGCGCTCCTTTTCTCTCCTGTCTTTGCATCTGTTGAATTGTAGTGCATGATAAACTTCATTTGTACAAGTGCTTGACCATCCACCGTTTTGATTGTACCCGCAGGACCCTCAACACTGATATTCTTTCCCATCGGATTTCCTGAATAGTACTTGGAAATAAATTCCTTTTGGCTCATGCCGGCCACGTACTTAATCATTCCTGCATAAATACGATCAAGAGTATTGTCAACTAGTGGTTTCTTTCGATTGAAAATCGACTCTCCTTCATCGTGCAGATCCAGCACTTCTTTCACTGCTTTCCATTTCTTCAATGATGCAAACATGGATTGCTTTTCAGGATTCTTTGCATGTGTAGGCTCTGGCCATGTAATTGGTAAACCGTGCTTTGCGAATATCCCGAATAATCGATTGCGAGAAGTGAAAGCTCCAAAGTCTGCTGAATTCAATTCCTTCCATTGATCGACATAACCGTGCTCACACATTTCCTTTCTCCATCTCAACCATTCGCATCCATTTCGCTTGCTAATTGGCTTTCCCTTTTCATCTAGCGGCCCCCACGCCATAAACTCTACCACATTCTCAATTTGCACATAGTCTGGGTTAATTGCCTCCACATACCGGTGCAGATGATCTGCAAGAGTGCGACTATCTGCATCCCTTGGCTGCCCTCCTTTCGCTTTACTGAAATTGGTGCACTCTAGCGATGCCCAAAGAATAAGATGTGCATCGGGATAAAGTTTTCGTTGAGCTTTTACGTGTGCGATAAGACCTCTGAGATCTAGCGTTCGAATATCTTCCTCAAAGTGTAGGACTTCTGGATGATTCTTCCAGTGTGATTCAATTGCTTTTGCATCATGATTCACACAAGCGATGACCTTTGCGATTGGATTTCCTTTCGAGTCTTTTGCATTGACGAATCCAGTAGTTACACCACCAGCGCCACAGAATAAATCTACGATTAAGAACTTCATTGTATTGTTTATTGAATTTTTACGTTTTGAAAAAAAGCCTCAGACGTTTCCGAGGCTTTTTACTTATTTGACCTTTAACTAAACTTTATACCTCTCCGAGTGGAGATGTTGCGAGGGCAGGACTCGAACCTGCGACCTTTGGGTTATGAGCCCAACGAGCTACCAACTGCTCCACCTCACAAACTCTGGCCCCTGACTATCCATCCCTAGAAAATGGAAAACTTCACTTTGATTTCGCGTGTACTTAGCGCACCCAAAGTGTCACCTTTCATCAGGGGCACCCTTTCAAATAATATACTTTATGAGCTTACAGCAGCTCTTCATTTCTTTGTATCGCCACCGATGCAGCAGCTTGAATAGCGACCGCTGCAACCTGGACTAATTCTTTGATCGCTTCATCTGCACTTTTTGATTCTGCTGCTTCTGCAACTTCCTCAATCAGTATATGCATCCATGAACCCCTACCACTTTCGAATGAACCATCACAATTGATCTTTGCTTGCTTCTCTGATGGAATCATCAATGTGTAATTGCGAAAATCATCAATGTGCATTTCAGCCGGACGCAAAGGATGAATTCTGTGTTCTCCCCACTTCTGATCTTGTAAAGCCAATTCATCAATGAGCGCACTCACGGTGTTTCTTACGATCTGTTGTTTTTCAACCTTGGTCATGGTTGCTCGAATTTTTCACCGTTCCACTTCATTCTTCCGAACTGAATCACGTAGGTGTGATTGCGTGACATACGCTCAACGATAATCTTACCGCTCTTTTGCCATTCACAAATTGTCTTGTGAGTGATGGCCTTACCGTTCGCCCCTGCCCATACTTTGAACTTTGACATCGGCATCCCAATCGGATGATCTTCACGTGGTGTGATATTTACCTCTATCTTGTCAACCTTTATCTTTCCATCAAGGATTTCCTTGAGAAAGTCTATTCCTGCAACTGTCATTCTTGTGTATATTTGTTACAAATGTAATAATATATTGTGTAATGTCAAGAAAATACTAAAAAAAACTTTCAGGGAATTCACTTGACAGATCGTAAATCATCGCATCCGCGCAGTGGCCGCGCTCCTCATACGTTTGACCAGTTCTCTTTTCCGTCACTCTTTTCTTGATGTACCCCCCATCTGTATCGATTTGAAGTCGCTCCAAGTCACCAATCAAATTCTTACATTTTGGATCAATCTCAATTCGGACTTTGTAAAGTCCAGAAAGGAGTTTTTTAACCGCTGTTCTTCGCTTCGCCTTTGGCGGATGGTAGCGTGGTGATCGATCGCTCAGGTTGTGCAAGTATTTCGCGAAGGTCTTTTCTATCTCATCAGAATACGATAGAGATTCCATCCTACTCTTGCGCTGTGTGTTGGATTTACCACTTGGATCCATCACATAAAACAATCCCTTTATCCAAGGATAGCGATACTCCATATCGTCACGAATGTCTTCAATGGTATTGGTAGGAGGAGAAAGACATATTTCATCGAAATAACGAATCACAATGGTGTCTTCTTCCCTTGTGATCTGCCTGAGTAGGCATGTTGAATATGGTAGGTTGTTGAAGTCAAACGCAAGTGTCACTGAAGCATTCACATCTGGTGTAATTGATTTCACATGCTGCTGCCTTGAGAAGTTATCAAAGAATTCCGTGCCGGTGCGAATCGTTCCCCACTTACCGTTTGCATACACTAGATAATCATCATAGTTAGCAATCTGCATTCTCTCAAATTCATCCAGCGCATGCTTGTCTATGAATCCTCCCTTTCCTGATGGGTGGCCAACTACGAAATAGTTATCTCGATAAGTCGTGCAGATGAGGATGGTGTTTCCCTTCTCATTGATTTGAACACTGGAGTATTCTGATTCGAGTGAGGAATACTTGGTTGGAGCATCGCTTACATACAAGGGTAAATTCTTCCACTGTTGGAGATCGATGATTTTCTTTTTTATCCAGTGGTCCTCAGATATCGGGTTCCAATCCGCAATAATTTTCTGCCCAGGTCTACCGCGCAATCGTCGTGCAGCTTCATTGAAATCCTCCTCATTGAATTTAGATAACTCATTCAGATAAACGTACTGATACATGGAAAGACCTTTGATCTTTTCCCCATCATCAAGGCCCTTGAATTTCACGAATGCCTTACCGCCCATGAGTCGCATTTCCTTTTCGATAAATCGATGCACACCATCCATTTGCAGTCGTTCAGATACATTCTTGAAATCACCATAGACTGTATCATCAATCGTGGTGCTTTCTTTTCTGAATACTGCTAAATTGAAATGATCGGTGAGCTGCTCAACGCAGAACGTTTGGACCAGTGAGTAAGTTTTGGCAGCAGAAGAGCCACCGTAAACAAATATGTAACGGATGTTAGGATCATTCAGATACTTCCGAATGTGCCAATACAACGGGTTGAATAGCCGTGGGTGAAATATAAATTGTTGTGGATAGTCGCTCATTCATCGTCCGTGCCGAATCCTACTTTTACAACGTCCGCTTTCTTAACTTCAATTTCTTGACGCTCGATATAACCTCTCTTCTTTCCTTGAGTCTTCAAAAAGAAGATGATACTACTAGTATCTCTACTTTGGATATTCTTGAATAGAGCGGACTCCGCGAAATCAAGTGCTATTTCTTTGAGTTCCTCAACTTGGGCTTTGTACTCAGGATCCGTTCTCATTGTCTCATAATGCCATTGACGTGACACATTACATTCACGACACGCGCTTTCCAAAATACCAAGGTGCTTTTCCAATGCCTGAATCATGGCTGTCTTCATCACCTGAGTGCGAAGCTGCTTGGTGTTCTTATTCACTCTGGTACTACCAGAATTCTTTCCTTCAGGATTGATGTTGCCGCCTTTCCTTGATGCTTTATTCTGTGGTTTGGCCTTTGGTTGATCGGCCTTTTTAGTTCCTTTCTTCATCGCTTCACTTTTACTTCTGCACTCGCCCATTTCTCTGTAACCAGTTGCTCAATCTCCTCCGATGCTTCATCCATTTCTTGCTCATCCTGAATGGTCACTTTAATCCACATCGTATTCGATTTCTTCTTTTTCTCTGGCATGAAATCTTTGTCGACAAAAAACTCCACTTGGAGTTGATCTGCAACTTCAAAATCCCATGCAAGATTGGATTGACTCACTTTGTTGTCAGCAAGTGCGAGCTCTCTTCCTTGCTTACTGTCGATGGAAATATCAGTGCGTTTTACAACCACCAATTCATCACCAGTAGTCTCAACGATAATGGCTTTGTCTATTCCGATTTCAGCACATTTGAGAGCAGTCTTATTTCCCGCAATCAATCGACCATCTCTATCCACCAATACCGAACGTCCGGCACCAAGTTTTGAAAGTGATTTTTCGAGAATTCGATCACCGTACTCGGTACCAATATTTGCATTGCGATCGTCACCGATTAGATCAGTGACCTTGCCCTTGGTAATCTTTCCTGCCATTACACCTTTGGTTTTTTGATGGAACGGATGTCTCCAACTCTTCGCTTGACCGTTTCAAACATTTGACCTGAATCATCGTCAATTTGCAGTTCCTTAAACGCCAAGAATATTGCATCCTTGAGTTTCACATAGCGTCCACTATCCTCACAACCTTTGGTGTAAGCAATCACGAAATGACAGACACTCGTGACTTTCATGGCGTAGTCATATTTTGGGCCACCAATCAAGTCGTATCGTAGCTGATCGATTCTCTCAACTGTTCTCTTTCCTCCCATGTCGACAAATGTAAGAATATTATGTAATTTTGTTACATGAATAGAAAAAATGTAACAATAGTGCTAATCCTATCACTAATGGTTAATGCACTTCAGTTCTATTTGCACAATAGAACCACCAATGTCACCATCAATGGACCTGACATTCTTAAGCAATCCATCATTGACCAGATGCAAATCAGGCAAGGTGAAATCGACAAACAGTACCGGCTACTTGAGACGGCTGAACAAAATCTAATTCAACGAGAACAGAAAATTCTTTCTGACTCACTATCACAAATCAATCTTAATAATCATACCAATGAAATCAATTCTATCAATCATCTTGATGCTGATGCTTTTCAGCGCAAACTCAACCGCGAATATCTTGATAGTGACCGACTCGATCGCAGCGGATACTACTGGCTTGCCACAGGGCTTATCAGATAAACGCAAAGGAGAACTATTCCTGAAGGAAAAGGCAGCACGTAAATACTTTGAAAGAGAAACCGAAATCCAATCGTCAAAAGTGGATTCCCTCGTGCAGTTGCTAGGTGGATACAAGACCAGTCTGAGTGCATACAAAGGATTGAAGGAAGAACATGCTGAACAAATGAAGGATGCTCAAATGCTCACCGATCAAGAAAAGGCTGAAAAAGAAAAATGCCAGGAAGAACTAGGAAAGGAAATTGCCAAGTTTGAGAAATCAGATAAGAGGCGAAGGGTATTCAAAACGCTGTCAATCGTTGGTGGTGCGCTCGTTATTATTGAAACGGCCATTATCGCTTGGTTCATTGCGCATGGATCAATCTCTGAATATCCTTCCATGCTCGATCAATATTGATGGCAGTGTACCGCAGTATTCTCCATCCCTGAATCGTTGCTTCATTATATTTTTCCGTATCACCAGTATAGCCGACCGCAGATGTGTGTCGGCTTTTTTTTGAATTGATTCCTTCATACTCAATGGCAATCTTCAATTCTGGTATTGCCATATCGAATCTCCAGCGCCTTCCTTGCACTCCAATATATTCTCTGGCACATTCATGCCCTGATTCGGAAATCTTGCGTTCTAGGTAGTCAAAATTGCGATCACGCGATGAAGTTGATTTCAGCATTGGAGCTTTCTTCTTTTTCGCTAGTATTTGTCCTATTGTTGACATTTGTTATATTTCGGAATTAAACCGCTTACTCATGGACGAAAAAACTTCAATTACTGATCAAATTAAAGAAACTATAACTGCGATTAAAGATAGATATGTAAATCCTTTTGCTCTCATCGTTATTTCATACATCCTCATCCATAACTGGAAATTTTTCTACATACTCATATCAGATGCTCAAATACCAATTGATCAAAGATTTAAAATGGCAGAAGAATATTGGGTGATCAGAGGGTGCGGCGAAATTATTGCACTAATTTTTATTCCTATTCTACTATTTTTAGTAGGAATAGCCATTAGCTCATTGTCAAGAACATATGTTATATTCTGGAATAAGAGAATTCACGATAGGTTGGTGAATGGAGCTGAAAAATATGAAATTGAAACAGGAAGTAAATTTTCAGAATACCGGAGTAAATACAATTCATACAAGACAAATTTTGAAATCATTGAGAAAAAGCACTCAGATGCGGAAACTATGATCGAAGAATTAGAGAAAAAAGTTAAAGCGTTGACAGAATCATCAAAAAGTTACGAAGCCAAATTTTTACAATTACATCGAGGCTCCGTAGAGCTGAATGCCATTGGGAATATGCTAAATCAAGAATTAACCATTGATTTTATAATTAAAGGAGTCAACTATTTGCTTGATTCATTAAATAAGGACGGTAGTGCAACAATAATAACCACTCAAGTATTAAAATCACTGTCAGGAGACATGCGAGTTCTTATTAACGCTTCTAAGGCATTCACAGTAGTTAGTGGTGGTTCTTATACCTCAAATAAAGAAACAAAACAATTACTTGAAAATATACTTAAACTGGTTCAGTCTAATTAACCCCACAAGCAACCAGAGTATCCCTAGAACTCGACAACTCCATCTCATAATGGTCTGAGCCAATTGTACCGAAGGTTACAACGTAAATGATTGACGTTGGTCTGACGTTTATCCCGATGACCATTCTTGGATGCTGCTCGATATCCGTTTTGAGATAAACGATATCACCGATGTTGAATTTGTTTTTGATGGTCATATCACCACTTCTTTTTGTTAGGATATCTCCGGCACTCAACTCCAGTATTCGAAACGTTCGGTTTAAGTGATTGTACTTTCTCAAATGTTGTTGTTTTGAAGTTGCCCCCAGTCTCCGATCTAATCACGAATTGATTCAAGTAATCCTCAAAGAATAAATATCCGTGCTGGCCCTGTGAACCTTTGACCATATCTCCAATGAATAAGTGTTGACCGGTCTTGCTGCACTTGATAGGAGTTGGTATTCTCTGAGATACCATCTCATTCATTTCATGCACCATTCTGCTGTAACTGATTTCAGCTCGCTGCCATTTATCGGTGAGATTTCGAATATCCGATACTGTAAAAACTTTGATTACTTCACTCATAACTTCCTCTCTTTACCACTAAAACCCCGAGTCTCGAAAGATCGCGGGGCTTCAGGACTCAACACATGCTATGGCAGATTCATTAAGCCAGCAGCAGATTTCTTCAATATCTCAAGCGTCAAATACAAATCATAGTTTGCATCGTGCAGCTTGGACTCATCCACAACAATTCCAAATTCAGCGGCCACAGATGCCAGTTTGAAATTCTCCATCTTCGCTCTCTTCTGAATCAAATGTGGAGTTGCCAGAATAAAGGCACCCAACGGATTTGAGAAGAACCAACTTCCAAAATACTTATCGTTGTTTCTTTCAAAGAACTTTCTCAAAAATGGATTGTCGAATCTCACATTGTTAAATCCAATTAAGAATGACTTGTCCTGTGGATTGTATCGATCAATGTACTTACCGAGTGAGTTAATCAAATCCGAATAAGTCTCACTAGCTGGAGGATAAGCCATGATTTGCTCAACCGTAACGTTTGCCACCTCAAGTGCCTTTTCGTCGATCTGAGCACCTTCAAATGGGCGCAAACGATAATCCTTTTCAAACATGATCTTACCGTCTTCAATGTACATCACCGACATTTGGTGAATTGCATGGACCTGCAAATCAAGTCCTGTTGTTTCTAAATCGAATAAAAAATACTTTTCTGTCATTGGTATTGGTTATTTGTGAACTTAAGTTATACTTTTTTATGTGTCATTTTTTAGGAGTGGAGGAAATCGGTGGGTGTCTCATCATTTATTTGGTTTGAATCTTTCATTGTGAAATCGTCGTGCTTCTTTCATTAATACGGAAGCTAAATCCATAGTATCTTTTTCGCTGTAAACTCCTGATGTAGTTTTTAATTTAATTGTATAGTGCAGTGATACTATTTTACATTTTCCCATGATTTTAAATTATTTATTTGTCTAATTTTAATCGATATACCCGGTTACCATTTGGCGTTGGCACAATTCACAAACACAGTTATCTTCTTCGTCTGCCCAATCAGTCATGCAGCTAGTACTTTCTCCATTTTGATAATTATAGTAGTCTTTAAACTCTAAATTTTTATTTGCTTGATCTATTCTTTGGTCAATACAATCCTTACAATAAACGGCTTGATTATCCTCGTAAAATATCCAAAACTTCATGGAATTAACGACGTTAATATTTTCTATGGGGTCACTCATTTTTCGGATTATTAAACATTCCTCGCATTCTTTTCTGTAATCATCGTATGCAGATATACCTGCGGGCATTCCAATATTAATTCCCTTGTACCCTAGCGCCATATCCATTAGTTCAATACTATCATCATCCACATGGAATAGAAACTCATGTTTGAAAAGAGTCTCGGATTTCAATTCGCCCTCGGTGAAAAGGATCCGTTCTCTTGGTATGTTCAGGTTATCGGTAATCTCAAACAAGTCCTTATTTGGTTCAAGAATTCTACCCCCGTGTTTGATCTTAGGGTTAGAAGCTCTGCTGGTGCATACCCATACCTCCACCCCTCGATCAATCAAGTCACGGGCGTACTCCTTAATATCATCGCGATTAAGCGTACCGTCGAAGTCGAATGATACTTTTACTGTCTCGTTATCCATTATTCTTCTCCTTCTTGATTGTTAAACGAAGTGTAATTTATTAGCTGCTGGCTTGTTTGAATGTGACTGTACAGCCAAGCGTGAGCCTTTAGTTTATGGCGAAAATCTTTGGCCTTTGATGGTTTGCATTTTATCTCGAACATTACTGAGTCATCGCCTCTTTGCTTGTACGTTACTCTTTTCATCGTCTGTTCTGTTTACGGGCCTTTCTTGCAGCCTTGTTCTTTTTTCTGTTGACTGGATTGTATCGACCGTTTCGATGCTTTGGCTCTTGGGTAAGAACTGACTCATCGTGAGGTCTGGTTCTTTCATGAAAATAGAAGTCATTCCCTTTGGTAGCTATTTTGAAAACTTCCTCCTTTGAATCTACGTACCGAAGCATCAATCCGCCTTTTAACAGATGATCTCTATCATAAAATGGATTGTCTTGATTCAACATGAACTCCTCTAGGGAAGGTCTATACCATTCCATGGTTGGCTCTATCTCTGGAAACACATCTCGATAGAAAGAACTTCGAGAAAATTCCTTGCACTGATTACAAGCAATCATAAAAGGAGTCACTCCAGGATCAATGTCCTTTGTCTTCATGATATGATTGTTTGGACACATGTAAACGTTCACTCGATTGGTTAAATCAATCTTTGTGTAGAAATCATCTGTTTTTACTTCCTTGAGAAGATTTGAATATGCTCCTTCAATGTTCATGATTACTTCGTTTGTTCGTGATTGAGTGGATTGATTTCTATTTTTCCGCACATTGGAAATCGAAGCTGCTCACCTACCATGTCCAGAAAAAGATTCTGCAGCTCGTGGACATGTTTCAGTTCAACGAATTTCCATTCATTGATTGGGAATGTCCAGAATGGATACTTTTTAAAACTGGGAGGTCTTAAGGACCAATCGATATACATACCACCAGCTTTGATTTCTTTGGCATAAGTCGGAAATACATAAGTTTTCCTTGCCTCAAATCCAAACTCTAGCACTTCCTTTTCTGTGAGCTCCATGTACCGGTAATTATCATCATCTGGATGATTCATGAGGTGAATCATATCATTCACATCAATCACGTTGCGAACCCACTGTTCTTTTGGTTCGTCGAGTTCGTCAACAACGCGATATTCAATCACGTTGCCGACTCTGAGTAATCTGTAATCTACCATTGTTGCAATTATTGTTTATTGATTTTTAAAGCCCAGGATCAGCATCAGACCAACTGATGTCACCGTGACCAGTACCTCCTAGGTTTGGGCACTGATTGTCCTCACTTTCGTAAGGTGGTCTATCTCTTGGATCAAAATTTCTCATTTGGTCTTGGAAATTATTTGTTGGAAAAATTGAACGATTGATTTCATTTTGATTCAAGTAGGGTTTTGATTATTTCTTCTCTTGTGCTGTTGGGTAGTTGACTTTGCATGTAAGACATGTCAGCGATCATTGAAGCGAGTTCCGAAGAACTCGCCTCAATTTTCCACTTACCATCACTCAAACTACATTTCATATTTGCTAACTGAAATCTTTTGGAACTCCTCTGGACCATCTACTTTGGAATCAATGATCACTTTGTCGTTAAGAAGCTCGAACTCCTTTCTGAACTTTGGAGCGATGTCATGACCATTGCATGAACTCATGAGCTCATACTCACTTTCAGACAAGTCGACAATCTTTTCGATTTCGACGAGAACCTTGCATTTCACTATTGCTTTCATTCTGTAATTGTTTATTGTGTAACAAATGTAATAATAATTACATAACATTACACAATATTCGACGAAATTTTTTTATTTTCTTCTCGATGGCGCACTAGGATCAAAAGTGATAACGTTGAACATTTCCCTGCAACGATCTAGGAATCTGATACCATAGCGATCTTTAATTTCTAACTGATTCAGATTTGTGATGATGTGTGTGTAGAGGGTATTTCTGCTTCGATATCTCACATCCATGATTCGCTCCATCACGTTCACTTGATTTCCGAAGTATCGTCCATCGCTTTCGATTCCTAGGTCATCGAAGCATATTCCTTGTACAGAATGGTTGAATGGATTTCTATACTGCCATTGCTGATCCTTAAAGAATTTCTCAATCCCCTCTTCACCTGATTTTTTGAAGATACCGGCAACATCTGAACAGTCAATTAATCTGAATATTCCTTTCGGTGAACAGATGAAAAGTTTCATTAGTTGAGTTTTACCTACTCCAACTGGACCGTAAATCAAAAGACCTTTTTTAAGCGAATAATTTCCGTTCTCTTCGAACTCTGGGGAATTACTGAAATACTGAGCCATCAATCGAATTGGTTCCTCGTTGTATTGATCGATCACCAGTGGCATGTTTTCGGCTGCTGCGATTTCCTGTATATCTTCCAGATACTCCTCCCATGTCAATTGTGGCACCACCGTCTCTCTTCGCACTTCTGCCCAGTATGCATCCTTGCGCTTTTCGGCTTCCTTTTGTCGTGCAGCTGCAAGTAGCACTTTGTGTGCTTCCTCTTGCGAAAGAATATCGCTGATGTTGATGTTGTCGACAATTCTTGGAATCTTGATATTCATGGCCTCAAGGCTTTGACCAATTGTTTTCACCACCTGCGAAGAATCCACCTCCTGCTGGTTCGACTCGCCCGTTTTTAATGATTGTTTGCTGTTGCCCATTGTTTTGTTGTTTATTGATTTTTGGAACGAATAATCCTTGATACTGACTGGCGATGCTGTTGTTTATACTCTTGATTGCACGCTCTTCTCCCATCTCCTTCAGGATGTCTAAAGCCTTTGCAACCGACATTTCAGTTTTGTAAGCCATTCCAACTTTGATCCTGTAAGTAAACCACTCCTCCCAAGCATTCTTGAATGCATCCGATTGAAATGGAAGTGGTAAATCAAACACTTCTGGCTTTTTTTTCCTAGTAGGTTTTGGTTTTTGATTTCCGCTTGGAGTATTTGTATTAAGATTAGTAGTAGTAGTAGTAGTATTACTTCCATTATCATTTACAATTACATTTCCAATTACAGTATTTTGCTTATCGCTTTGCTTAAGCAAAATATCTTCATTGTTTTGTTGATTTTGCTTCTTTACTTTTTGACCTTTTTTCCCAACAGCAGAGCGCATCACAGAGATTTCATTATCTCGAACCATTCTCTTTTGGATGAGATAATCACCATCAATTCGCAAAACTTTTTCTTCAACTAAATCTTCCAAGCCAATCAAAATGTATTGCAAATCGAATGGCAAAAGACGCGCAATAACCTTAGCAAAATTTTCTATTTGCTTTTCGCTTTGCTTATGCTTTTGCTTAAGCAAAATTTTTCCGTACTCTTCCTGTTTGTGAAGAATAAAAATGATCCACGGATAAATTGCCAATGCTTCAGTATTACACTGCATCAATTTTTCATCGGTGAGAATGTCATCGACGTAAATTGGGATATAGGGTTGGTTGCGTAATGCCATTATTTGAATAATCCTAAGTTCTTATACCTTCTTCTATCTTCTATTGAACGATACTCATCATTCAATTCTATTCCAATGAAATTTCTGCCAAGTTTACTTGCGACTAACCCTGTTGTTCCTGCCCCATGAAACGGATCGAGAACAATTCCTTCAGGAGGGCAGCCAGCCTTAATGCAATCAACTATTAACTCCTCAGGAAAAGTGGCAAAATGAGCTTCCTTAAGACCTTTAGTTGGTACTGTCCAAACAGACTTCTTATTTGCTTTGCCACCACCTATAATGGAGCCATCATCATTCATATATGCTGAAACTCTTTTCTTATGAATAGTTCCTTCAATGGCCATAGGTGGGATACCATCTCTCCTTCCTTGATTTCCTCCTTTTACATCAATCTCTTTTCGCGGATTTCTCGACATCACTGCCTTCATTCTTCCATTCCTCTTACCTGGCACTCGATCACTTCCATTTTGAGAATACACATCTTGGAGCATTCTTCTCACCGTTGCATCTGCTGCATCCGTCTTTATTGATTCATGATCATAATAGTATCTTGGAGACTTGGAAAGAAGAAAAATGTATTCATGAGCCTTTGTGCATCGATCTCTAACTGACTCAGGCATTGGATTAGGCTTCGACCAAATGATATCTTGTCTTAAGTACCAGCCATCAGCTCTCAGTGCAAATGCTACCATCCAAGGAATGCCAATCAAATCCTTCGATTTATGAAGATGAGATGTAAAAGAACCGGCATAACTATCACCAAGATTTAACCAAAGTGTTCCTAACGGCTTCAATACTCTTTTTACATCTCTGAATAGATTAACCAATCTCTGCACATATTCTTCTGGTGAATCCTCCAGTCCGATTTGCCCTTCTCTTCCATAATTACGTAATCCGAAATATGGTGGAGATGTAACTACACAGTCCACAAACTCATCAGGGAAAGTCTTGATCACTTCCTCACAATTGCCCTGTATTGTTTGATTTAATTTCATTTTGGTTAATACTTTGCTTTCATTTTTGGATAAGCAAAAAGCCATTGGGTTCAGAGTATGCAGCTCCTCCCCCAATGGCCTATGAATTTTCTTTCCCATTTTGACTAATCTGCATACTTAGTCATTGGGCAATATTATGTAATATGTAACAACAATTACACAATTATTGGACAAATTTTTTTCAACGATAGATCGGGTTGCCTGTCTTCTCGTTTAGGAGACGTTTTACTCTTCGAATTTTCTTCTGGATACAGTTCCGATAGGCTTTGTTCTTTTCGAACGTGTATTCCCATAGCAGCCTCTTATAATCGACCTTCAAGCTCTCAACTTCTTTGTCGATGATTTCATTTTCTGGATTTTCCATGATAAAATTTTAAGCTCGTTGTTTATTGAATTGATTTGATCCACCGATAATTCGTCTACTGATTCCATGATTGTTTCCCCCATGAATCTTGTAGAGTGCGAATTGCCCTGATCACGATACTCCATCAGAGCATCGCGATACTTTATCATTTCACCTACTTCCATCGTTAGAATGGTAAATCATCATCCTCTGCCGTGACAACTTGTGCATTCACTGGAGCTGATGTTTGTTGCTGTTGCTGTCCTTGGAATCTTTGAGATGGATCAACATCACCACTCTTTCTAACCATGGTAAGTTTCTCCACATTGATTTCAGTGATGTAATGCTTCTCACCATTCTTTTCATAGCTGCGGGTTTTCAGCTTTCCTTCGATAAGAATGCTACTCCCCTTTTTGATGTATTTCTGTACTACATCCACAATCTTTCCGCTGACGGAGATATTGTGCCACTGGGTATCCTCTTTCGTTTCTCCAGTAGTCTTGTCCTTCCACTTCTCAGTTGTTGCAAGACTGAATTTTGCGATTATTCCTCCATTATCGAAGGATTTAATTTCAGGATCCTTTCCGAGATTTCCCAGAAGGATGACTTTGTTCATTGATGCCATAATTCGTATTTAAAAAAGTGATTGTTGTTTGATTAGTTCTGGCTTTACGTGCTTACTGAGTTCAGCATCCACGATCTTCTCCATTTCCTTGGCTTTGGAAATCATGGATTTGTCTCCCTTAAAAAAGAGTTGCTGGTAGTATCTCATCTTGGCTACCGCCTGAATGAATTCTGCTTGTTCCATTGTCGTTTATCATTAATTCAAGGAGGCTATTGAATACATCTTCATTTGTATTGTCAACTGCACCCGTGATGTTATTACTCATCTCTCTCTTATCATTGATGATCTGATAGATCGCTTCATCGTAGGTTTTGCGGCCAATGAAGTAGGTGCACTGCACACTATCATTCTGACCAATTCTATGAGCTCTATCTTCACATTGTTCATGGTCCGCTGGATGCCATGCCAACTCAACGAATGCAACTCTGGATGATGCCGTCAACGTGATTCCAACTCCTGCTGCTTTGATTCCACATACAGCAACTAAAACACTACTGTCATTCTGAAATCTATCTACTGCAATTTGTCTATCTTCATTACTCACTCTTCCAGTAATGGCCACACATGCTGATTTGTATCTTGCAATCAACTGTTCGAGAATTTCATGATGATGTGCAAATACGATAATCTTCTCACCTGACTCAACCACGTCATCCACAAAGTCAAAAACGGAATCCATTTTTCCTCGTGCAGAAATGGTTTTTAGATTTCCGATCTGCACCATAATCTTACCTCGTGCAGCTCTCTCCAATTCTTCATCCGTTGCATTCTTCCACTCTGCTAGATACTGAAGCACGTCCTTGGCTGCTTCTTCGTACTCAGGCCTGTTAGTGATATCACACAATACGATTTGCCTTTGCTTACTAGGAAGGTCCTTTAATACTTCATGCTTTTCACGTCTGTAAAAGCAATTGATTCTGAGAAGTGAGGACAATTCTTGTAGCATTTCTGGAGAGTTATTATCGACATATCTGCTCATGAACTTCTTGTATCCTCCAATCGCATCAAGCTGATCAATGATCCCTAATTGTGGTACCAAGTCTTGTGGTTTATTCACCACTGGTGTGCCGGTAAGTGCGAGCACATAATTTTTCTTACTCGATATGCCCTTCACGAATTTTGTCTGAAGGGTATTGAATGCCTTGCAACGGTGTGACTCATCAATGATCACTGAATTGAAAAATCCAATGTTGCTTTTGAACTTGATTTGCTTCAATGTGATTTTGCCTGCATCTCGATCAATGCTTTCTACAAAGTACTTTTTGAGTGATTCATAATTCACGATGAATACTCTTGCCTTTCCCAAATTGATTAGGAGTGGCCATCTATTTTTATTGTCATTGTTGAGGATCAGTGCGCGCTCGTTCCCCCACATCATCCATTCTCTTTGCCAGTTTATCTTCAGGGTACTTGGACAAATGACTAGACATGGAAAAGACTCCTCACCTTTCTGTTCTGCTCCTAATAGCGTGGCAATTGCTTGCGCTGTTTTCCCTAGTCCAGGTTGATCTCCAACAATGATTCTTTTCTTTTCAATTCCGTATGCCACCCCTTGCTTCTGATATGGATACAGTTCACGATTCAAAGGAATCTCAATATCCAGTTCAGGCATTGGTGGTACTTCGAGCAGTTTTGCTTCGATTTCATCACTATCTATTATTCTGGTTTTATTTGTCTCCGCAAATTCAAGCACCTCGCTGCGTGATGATAGAGGCACCCTCCAATTTTTTTGAGCTGCGTCAAAGCGTCTG
>OFDC01000027.1_pt1 | contig 201548 bp, 171 predicted proteins | sample 1520941 | NCBI WGS metagenome assembly OFDC01 (sample SAMEA94258168, study PRJEB24077) | hot springs metagenome | biome: Aquatic biome; feature: Water | place: India | collected 2012-12-06 | depth 5 m
TTGTACCCACGCCAGTTACAGCAGTTCCAGCAGCAGGTGATTGTGTAATCGTTACCGCACCAGCACAACCATCTGTTGCAGTTGCAAGTGAGGTGTATGAAGGAATAGTTCCTTGACAAGTTGCGTTAAGAACAAGCGTTTGATTCGCAGGACAAGTAATCGTCGGAGGAGTACTGTCCACACGCGTTACAGTGAATGTACAAGTAGCAGTATTACCACTAGCGTCTGTCGCAGTAATAGTCACGGTAGTTGTACCCACACCAGTCAAAACTGTTCCTGCAGCCGGAGACTGCGTTCTAGTCACGGTTCCAGCACAACCATCAGTAGCTGTAGCTAAAGTGGTATAGTTTGGGAGTGTGGCAGTACAAGAACTATTAAGAGTTAATGTTTGGTTTGGTGGACAAGTAACAGAAGGTGGAGTATTGTCAACTCTTGTAACAGTGAATGTACAAGTAGCAGTATTGCCAGCCGCATCTGTTGCAGTAAGGGTAACAGTAGTTGTTCCAACACCAGTTACAGTTGTTCCTGCAGCAGGTGATTGTGTAATCGTCACCGTTCCAGCACAACCATCTGTTGCAGTTGCAAGCGAAGTGTATGATGGAATAGTTCCAGTACAAGAGCTATTTAATACAAGCGTTTGGTTCGCAGGACAAGTAATCGTCGGAGGAGTACTGTCCACACGTGTTACAGTAAATGTGCAAGTAGCAGTATTACCACTAGCATCTGTCGCAGTGATCGTTACAGTAGTTGTACCTGTTCCAGTTACAACAGTTCCTGCAGCCGGAGACTGTGTTCTAGTCACGGTTCCAGCACAACCATCAGTAGCAGTAGCCAAAGTGGTATAGTTTGGAAGTGTCGCTGTACAAGAGCTGTTAAGAGTTAATGTTTGGTTTGGGGGACACGTAACGGTTGGAGGAGTGTTATCAACTCTTGTTACAGTAAATGTACAAGTGGCAGTATTACCAGCTGCGTCTGTAGCAGTAAGTGTGATGGTTGTCGTTCCAACTCCAGTAACTGTTGTTCCAGCAGCAGGCGATTGTGTAATGGTAACTGTTCCAGGACACGCATCAGTAGCTGTGGCTAGTGTTGTATAGTTCGGAAGTGTTCCAGTACAAGAGCTGTTTAGAACTAAAGTTTGATTCGCTGGGCAAGTTATCGTTGGAGGTGTCGCGTCAGTAATTGTTACTGTGAAAGAGCAGGTAGCTGTATTACCAGAAGCGTCAGTGGCTGTATGCGTTACTGTAGTTGTTCCTACAGGGAATGTTGCTCCGCTTGCTAGCCCTGCAGTTCTTGTTACTGGCAAACATGGTAACTCTAAAATATATCTTTGATTGCCATTAAAATCATTCCAAAGTCCAGAGGTAAGAACTGCTACAAAATCTTCATTTCCGCCCTGGTTGTTTGGTTCACCAGTGTTCCAGTTTGTATAGTTTAGAGCTTGTCCATTAGACCAAACAAAAGTACCTTCTGTCGCTTGATCACTCAAGCCAATCATGTAGTCTCCGATACCAGCGGTGGTAGCAGCATTTCTTATAAAGCTATTTTCTGCTGCTGATTCTATTGAGGTGACATGACCACCGACTGCATTAGAAGCTGTTACTGCCGCCGCAAGTGATACGCTGTTATTCGAAATGTAGTAAGCCGATCCATTGAAGTTTCCTAGTAATGTATGATTTGCAATTGTGGGCGGTGTTGTGCAGTTACCACAATTATCTGTAGCAATCGGAGTAGTGTAATTGACAACAGCTCCACATGTCCCAGCAGTAGTGGTTTGTGTAATATTCGCAGGACAGATAAATGTCGGGGCAACATTATCATTAACAGTAACTGTAAATGAGCATGGAGCAGAAGTGTTACCATTTCCATCTGTCACAGTGTATGAAACAGTGGTAGTACCGACAGGGAATACGCTTCCTGTTGGAAGACCACTCACTAAATTATAGGTACAGTCAAACTCAAGAATGTGTGGATGTGTTGTTGTCGTCGCAGTTCCTTGATCGTCCCAAGCGTTGCCTGCACCGAAGTTAATTATGGCGTAATCCTGGTTGCCAGTATTATTCGGCTCTCCAGCATTCCAATTCGTGTAAACTACTGGCTCACCATTCGACCAAACATATGTTCCTTCGATGGTCTCGTCAGTGAAGCCAATCCATGCAATGCCAGCGGTTGCTAAGAAACTATTCTCTGCGGCACTGCTAATGGTTGCCAAATGGCCCCCAGATGCATTCGCGCTTGTGTTAGCAGCAGGCCATAATGAGGCAGTATTCGATCTGAAATAAGTGTGTCCATTCAATGTTCCCAGTAATGTGTATCCAGGAATTGAAGCTGGCGCACAACTAGTCCCAACGCATTCATCCGTTGAACTTAATGAATAGGTTACTACAGCACCACACAATCCTGTGCTAGCATTGGTAGTAATATTTGCTGGACAAGTAATAACAGGAGCAGTATTATCATCTCTGGTAACAGTAAATGAACAAGTAGAAATATTTCCACTTGCATCTGTCGCTGTTAGTGTTACAGTTGTTGTACCTTCAGTTATATAAACAGTTCCAGCGGCTGGAGACTGTGTAACAGTTATCGAGCCTGTTGGAGTACAGTTATCAGAAACTGTTGCTAGAGTAGTATAGTTTGGCAAGGTCACAGAACAACCCGTACCAAAAGCCAATGTTTGGTTTGCAGGACAAGTTATTGTTGGTGGAATGTTGTCTGTAACAGTTACTGTTTGAGAGCATGTTGCAATGTTTCCACTTACGTCGGTTACCGTCCATGTTACTGTAGTTGTTCCTACTGGATAGTTGCCACTTGCGTTACTGGTGCCATTGAAACTATTGGTAATCGAAGCGATACCACAATTGTCGGAATAAACAGGAATGCTCGTACAAGCAGTGCAATTGGTAGATACTGTTGCACTTCCATAACTTCCCGTAACCGTTGCAGCAGGAGCTTGGCAAACATTTACGTTAGCGGTATTCGTAAGCGCATTATTAAGAACAGCACTTGTATTTATTTTAAAACATGCAGGTCCATCAGGAGCATTAACAGAATTCGTAGTATTATTGGTGACTGTTCCGAATTCAGAGGTACTTCCATATCCTAAGCAAACTACGCCATTTGTTGCACCTTGAATTACAATATTTCTAATATTTGAAGAACCGAAGTTTACAAATCTTGAAGTAGCACTATTGATTGTTAGAGTGTAGTTGCCACTGTTCATATTGATCACTGCAGATGGAATTGCGTTACCTATAAGGTTATTCGCATTCTGCATTGTGATACTTCTGTTAATGTTTAATGTACCTCTATTTACAATGGTACAATTGCCATTCAAGTTTAGTGTTCCAGCTCCGTTAATCGTAACGGTACCTCCTTGTTCTATAGCCAGAGTTCCTGAGGTAAAGTTGATGTTTGTTAATGTCAGGTTTCCACAAACTCGAAGAGTACCACCATTCAATGTAATATTCGCAAAAGTTCCGGTAGCCGTGTACCAAAATGTTTGTCCAGCATTGATGGTAATACCAGTGGTCGCAGCACCATTTCCTCCACTACATACGCCTGCTGCAGGAAGTGCAAAGCAGCCGGATGTAATAGAGCTAATATCCATTGGTGGTGTCAGTGTAACTGCCGCTGTGCAAGACCCAGCTCCAGTAGTTGCTGTAACATTCGGACCGCAAGTAATACTTGGGTTAGTTGTATCTGTTACTGTCACTGTAAAGGAACAAGTCGAAGCATTCCCAGCTGCATCCGTAGCAGTATAAGTTACAGTTGTAGTTCCAATAGGGAAATTGCTTCCGCTTGCAAGACCTGCAGTTAAAACAGGAGTTACAGTAAACGGAACACAATCGAGCTCAAGAATGTATCGTTCGGTATTAGTTAAAGGTCTATCATCCCATTCACCATCTTCTTCTAATCGAACAGCATCATCCGTATTCCCACCGCCAGATGGAGAACCTGCTTCCCAATTGGTGTACGCATTTGGTTCGCCATTGGTCCAAACAAAGCTTCCTTCTGTGGCAGCATCTGTATAACCAATCCAAGCATTATAATTTTGAGCATCAATGTAGGTTCTTAGAAAAGTATTTTCTGGAGCAGAACCTATAGCAGCCAAGTAACCTCCAGCACTAACACATGCTGTATTTGCTGTATTGAAATTTGCTCCCGCATTTGAAACAAAATAGCTGTGTCCACCGAAAGTACCTATCAAAGTAAAACCAGCAATTGTTGTTGGACAAGTATTGCACGCATCTGTTGCTGATACGGTGTACGTCACAGGCGCAGAGCAGGCACCAGAAGAAGCATTTACAGAAATATTAGCAGGACATGTGAATGTAGGAGGAGTACCATCAACAGGAGTTACTACAAAATTACAAGTGCTAACATTGCCAGAACCATCGGTCGCGGTAATCGTGACTGTGGTTGCGACGGTAATATTTGTTCCAGCCGCAGGGCTTTGTGTGATAGTAATCGAACCTGATGGGCTACAATTATCTGTCGCTGTAATTGTCGATGCATAGTTTGGTAAACTTGCATTACATGTAGTAGGATTAATTGTGAGGTTGGTGTTTCCAGGACATGTAAATGTTGGACCAACATTATCCACTGCAGTCGCAGTAAACGTACATGTACTAGTATTGAAGTTTTGATCGGCAGCTGTAATTGTAACCGTTACGGGACCTGTTACAATCGTTCCAGGCGCTGGTGATTGGGTCAATGTCACAGGAGAACCGGTACAGTTGTCTGTGGCAGTAATTGTAGCTAAGAAGTCGGGCAAAACATTTGTACATCCTGACGAAAAATTGTAAGTCGTATTTCCAGGACATGCAATTGTCGGTGCGACATTATCTACTACCACTACGGTTGTCACACAGGTTCCCAATACTTCACCACAACCAGATGACAGTGTAAATGTCACAGGCGTAGTTCCTATGTTATACACGCCATTAGCATTAGCGGTGCCTCCATTAAAGTTATTCGTAACAACTACAGAATTACAACCACTGATTACAGAAGGATTAGGCACCACAGCGTTTGCTGAGCATGCCACGCCTGCTGCAGTAAAAGTCAAAGAAGCATCAACACAACTCGCCGTGAATTTTCTAATTACCCTTAGGTTATTGGAGTTTAAGGTACATGTAGAATTAGCTACTTGTACACTATATATATCGTTTAAATTCAAGGAAGGTGCAGTGTAGTTTTGTGCATTTGCACCGGGTATAAGGGTCCCGTTTCGATACCACTGATAAGTATATGGACCTGTGTATCCCAAAGCCCCCGCTTGGAACGTTCCACAAGAAGGATTTACAATAGTAACATCTAACCACTGTGTACCATTTGTTTCTATGGTCATATCCGCATAATATGGGCCTGCCGCTGGTGCTACCGTGGATGTATATATAACTGTACTGTTCCTTAAGTAACGAATCACTCCATTGTCTCTCCACACTCTTAGCGTATCTCCAGTTGCATAAGCTCCTGCATTACTTACTATAAGAGTTCCGTTTTCATAAATGCGAAGAGTATTATTATTTCTTGTATATATGGCATAGTCAATACCAGTCCAGCCATTGGGGCCGTCATTAGTAGCACTCAATCCAATAAACTTCTGTTGATTTCCAGCGGGAGTAACCGCCGAAACATAGCCGTTGTTATAAACGGCATTGGTTGAAAATGCATCGCTATTAGCAACATTGTTGTTATTGGTTTTGGTTAAGGTTGTTCCTGACCAAGTCATATTGTTTAATGTCCCAAATATGGCAGGCGCAGAAACAAGAGCACATGCATTGTTTGGTGGAACTACCATTGCATACGCTGTACCAGTTGCTGTATTAGTAACTGTCACACTTTGAGTACAAGTGCTCACGTTACCATTAACATCTGTAATGGTCCAGGTCACATTTGTTACTCCTCCAAAATAAGTTCCACTAGCGTTGTTAGTACCATTAAAAGAATTGGTTATGGAAGCTATACCACAATTATCTGTAGCTGTCACTGCAGGAATTGTTACGACCGCTGAACAAGCCCCGCCAGCATTCACTGTTACATTGGCTGGACAAGTAAATGTGGGATTGATATTGTCAACTACAGTCAAAGTTCTATTGCAGGTAGCCGATAATGGAACAGGTCCATCTGTTGTTGCAGAGTAGCTCAAGGTATAAGTACCAGGAGACAGAGACATACCCGATGTAATCGGGAGCCCATCAGTTCTGGTAACTGTAGCATTTCCGCAATTGGTCGTTGCTGTAGGATTCGCGAAGGTCACTACAGCTTGACACGAACCGGGCCCCGTATTAAAGACCAGAGGAGAACAGTCTAAGGTCAGCTGCGGTTCTTGTATTTGAAAATTAAAAACTTGGGAGTAACTCGTCGAACACACGTTATATGTCGACGTGATGATCAGTGTCTCAGTACCCTCCGCAATACCGTCATCAGTTGGTAGAATTGTAAAGGGTATCAAGCTTTGACCAGCAGCATAACTCAAAACCGTCGGTAAGCTATTGTAGTCAACTCCATAGGTAGCAGTTCCCGAGTAGCTCAAAGAAACCGTCAATGGAACGTTCAAGTCACCCGCACGAACTGCATTGTAAGTTAAACTTCCACAACCTTCAACGGCTGATCCTCCTGCTGTAGTAGGGAAAATGTTTACGTTTTGACCTTGACAGGTAAATCCATCCAACCATACAAATGAATCATAAGCCTCATCCCCAGCATCTGCTAGTACACACTTGACGTGATACACTTGACAAGGCTCAACGACACCACTAGCTCTTAATCTTACGGTCAATCCGTCAGCTTGTAGGAATGCGTTACCTGTATTATCAAGGTAGCTAGCCGAGTTGGCAAAGCTGGCACAGTTGGCAGGGTCTCCAAATGCTCCAGCACTACCTTGGTTTACCGTTCCAATAGAAACTGGAGTACCATCAGGGAGTCGAGCAAAATTTTCAGCACCATTCGTGTATGGACCAGCAATACCAGGCCCGCTCACAAAGAATCCAAAAGCATCATTGAAATCAGCACACGTATATTCAGCATATTCTTCCGAGCCAAAAACGAAAGTCAACTGCATTGTGTCACAAAGTGGGATCACATCAAACTCAACCACTACCACGTCATTGGTAGCATTGCCCTGAATGGCAGTAATGTCTGGATCGACATACGTAATCCCATTGCCCACAGAGCTTCCAGCATTGTTGTTTGGTCCAACAGCCTGTGTACCTCGACCAGTTGAAAGCAATAATCCATTGGGAATATTCAATGGGTTGCCGGCAGCATTGGTATTGGTAAAGGATGAAACCTGTCGATCAGCTCCTGAAATAACTGTGAAGTTGCTAATAATCACACCTGAACCCTGAATCAAGTTGCTCATGGTGGCATTGTTAGCATTCTCATTGACATTGAGCTGTGCGAAAAGACTACTGGTCGAAACCAGCATCGCCAGAAGGAGAGAGCTTCTGAGCGTAATAGAAAAAATACGTGTTAGGTTCATTTCGATGAACTTTTTGGTTTTGGCTGAAAAAAGGGGGATACCCTTAAAGTATTTATTGTCAGTGTTTTTTATTACAAAAACACCGAGAATTATCTCTCTAGTAAATCGTAGGAAAAGTGTAGGAACATCCATCAACAGTATCTACGAATGAGAATACACGTTTCCGGATGTAAAGCAATAAAATACGTAAATAGGTACATAAGGTTACTTAAAATGGTTATGAATAGCATATTGTTGACTATTAGTGGTTTTTAGAACCTTGATAATCAACCGTTCAATATTCTGTGCTACCCTATTAAGCCATTTCGTATCTTCGCGCGTCCTAAAAAATCAATACATGACGCAGAGTTTTAAAGAATATAAGGGGCTCAACCTTTCAGAAATCGCGAATGAGGTTCAAAATTTTTGGAATGAAGAGAATATCTTCGAAAGAAGTGTGACGGAAAGAGAGGGTGCCCCATCATTCGTTTTTTTTGAAGGCCCGCCTTCTGCGAATGGTATGCCTGGTATTCACCACGTCATGGCTCGAACCCTGAAAGATGTTTTTTGTCGATTTAATACCATCAAAGGCAAACAAGTAAAAAGAAAAGCAGGCTGGGATACCCACGGCCTGCCAATCGAACTTGCAGTTGAAAAAACATTAGGAATCAAAAAAGAAGATATCGGTAAAAAAATCACCGTTGAGGACTACAACAAAGCATGTCGCTCAGAGGTGATGAAGTACACTGATAAATGGGAAGAACTTACCAAAGTGATGGGCTATTGGGTCGATATGAAAGATCCATACATCACCTATGACAATAAATACATTGAAAGTGTTTGGTGGCTATTGGGAGAACTTTATTCCAAAGATCTTCTCTACAAAGGCTTCACAATTCAACCGTATTCTCCAGCTGCAGGAACAGGTCTTAGTTCACACGAACTAAACCAGCCTGGTACATACAAAAATGTGAAGGATACTTCTGTGATCGCTCAATTTGAGATGAAAGCAGAAAGTGCTACACAACTTGGACTTCCAACAAATGGAAAATCATTTTTCCTAGCTTGGACAACCACGCCGTGGACGCTACCTTCAAACACAGCTCTCGCTGTTGGAAAAGATATCGAATACGTCGCTGTTCAATCATTCAACCAGTACACGCACGAAGAAATTTTTGTGGTGCTTGCTAAAAATCTTTTTGGAAAATATTTTTCAGAAAAGAATGCCGAGTTGAAATTAGAAGAGTACAAAGCTGGAGACAAGAACATTCCTTTCAAAGTATTGAAGGAGTTTAAAGGTGCAGATTTCAAAGACTTAAAATACCATCAACTTCTTCCGTTTACACAACCAGAAGACGGCGATGCGTTCCGTGTGATTCTTGGTGATTTCGTAACCACTGAAGATGGAACAGGTATCGTACACATAGCCCCCAGCTTCGGTGCTGACGACTTCCGCGTTGCCAAACAAAACGGCATCGGTTCTCTTACCCTCGTTGATAAAACAGGACGATTCACTGCTGAAGTGAAAGATCCTCTTTTTCCATTGGAAAGAATTTTCGTGAAGGAAGCATACTATTCTGATGAGGAAAAAGAAGCGGAGTTACCGAAGCAAAAAGAAGCGCTAAAATCAATCATTCCTTCACTCGACAAATTCATGAGTGCTGATGAAATCATCGCACTTAAATTGAAACTCGAGAATAGAGCTTTCAAAATCGAAAAATACGATCACAACTACCCGCACTGTTGGAGAACGGACAAACCAGTATTGTACTATCCTTTGGATTCGTGGTTTGTGAAGGTCACTGCTGTAAAAGATAGAATGGTCGAGCTCAACAATACCATCGGATGGAGACCTGAATCTACGGGCACAGGGCGCTTCGGAAATTGGTTGGAAAATGCAAATGATTGGAACCTTTCTCGTTCCAGATTCTGGGGAATTCCTCTTCCAATTTGGCGTAATGAAAGTGGCACGGAACAAATCTGTATTTCAAGCGTCGAACAACTTAAAAAGGAAATAGAAAAATCTGTTGCCGCAGGTTTTATGTCAACAAATCCATTCGAGAATTTTGTACCGAACGATCATTCGGTTGACAACTATAATCTTTTCGATTTGCACAAACCTTATGTCGACGATTTCATTTTAGTTTCTTCTACAGGAGAAAAAATGACACGTGAATCTGATTTGATCGACGTGTGGTTTGACAGTGGAGCGATGCCTTATGCTCAACTTCACTATCCTTTTGAAAACAAAGAATTAATTGATAATCGTTCAAACTTCCCTGCTGATTTTATCGCAGAAGGAGTAGATCAAACGCGTGGATGGTTCTATACGCTCCACGCAATATCTACAATGTGTTTTGATAGTGTTGCATATAAAAATGTAATTTCAAACGGTCTCGTTTTAGATAAGAATGGAAATAAAATGTCTAAGCGATTAGGCAATGCTGTTGATCCATTTGAAACCATCGGGAAATTTGGACCAGATGCTACTCGTTGGTACATGATCACCAACGCTCAACCTTGGGACAACCTTAAGTTTGACGTAGATGGAATAGCTGAAGTGCAACGTAAATTCTTTGGTACACTATTCAATACTTATGGCTTCTTTACAATCTATGCAAACATTGATAAGTATCAACACACTGCTGATACTATCGTGCCATTAGAAAAAAGAAGCGAGCTAGATCGTTGGGTAATTTCTCGTTTGAATAACTTGATCAAACAAGTAAATGAATACCTCGAAGATTTCAACCCAACCCCTGCGGCAAGAGCCATAGAAGAGTTTGTGGATGAACATCTCTCTAATTGGTATGTTCGTCTTGCAAGAAAGAGATTCTGGCACGGAGAAGTCACAGAGGACAAGAGAGCTGCGTATGATACGTTGTTTGAATGTTTGCAAAGCATTGCTCAACTTATGAGTCCATTCGCACCATTCTTTGGAGAATGGTTGTACAGAAATTTGAATGGACAAACGGAAAGTGTTCACCTTTCTATTTTGAAAGCACACAATCCGAATGCTATCGATACAGAGTTGGAAATGAGAATGGAGTTGGCGCAGAAAATTTCGTCAATGATTCTATCTATTCGCAAGAAGGAAAACCTTCGTGTAAGACAGCCTCTTGCAGCAATCAGAATTCCAATTCTTGATGAAGCTGTAAAGCAACGCATCGAGTTGGTTGCAGATTTGATTACCGCTGAGGTGAATGTGAAAAAGTTGGAGTTCGTTGACGAGTCACAAGCGCAAATTGTGAAGCAACTCAAGTTGAATTTCAAAACCCTAGGTAGAAAGTGTGGAAAGCACATGAAAGATCTTCAAGTTTTTGCGGCAGGAAATGACAAGGAAATCATTCATGCTATCGAAACAAAGGGTTCGTTTATTTATAACACAACAGAAGGAGAAATCGAGTTAGTTGAGGAGGATGTAGAAATCATTCCAGTGGACATCCCAGGTTGGAAGGTTGCCAATATGGGGCCGCTCACGGTTGCCTTGGATGTGACCTTAACTCCAGAATTAAAGAAGGAAGGTATCGCCCGAGAATTCGTCAACAGAATCCAAAATCTGCGCAAAGACTCAGGTTTTGAGGTGACGGATAAAATAAGTGTGAAGATTTTGGCGAATGAGGCCCTAAATGATGCAATTAACTCGAATTCAGAATATATTCGCGCGCAAGTTTTGGCAGGAAGCCTAGAATTAGCACAAAACCTAACAGAAGGACATAACGTTGAAATAGAAGAAGGATTGACCACGTTGATCCATATTCAAAAAATGTAGATTATGGCAAAGAAGAAAGAAGAAGCAACACCAGCAAAAGCAGAAGCAACGCGCTATTCTGATGCTGATTTGAAAGAGTTTCAAGAGTTGATTCACGTTAAATTGGCTCAGGCTAAATCAGATTTAGAAGAATTGAAGCAGTCCCTTTCGCATGAGGGAGATAACAGTACAGATGATACTTCACCAACTTTCAAAATGATGGAAGATGGTAGCGATACCATGAGCCGCGAAGAAGTTGCTCAATTGGCCGCTCGTCAAGAGAAGTTCATTCAGGCACTTGAAAATGCTCTTTTGAGAATTAAAAACCGCACCTATGGTGTTTGCCGCGTGACGGGTAAATTGATTCCAAAGGAAAGATTGCGTCTAGTACCTCACGCTACATTGAGCATTGAGGCGAAGAACATGCAGTCGTAAATTTTTAATGAAATAATTTTTCAAGTTGAAGAAGGCGCTCTTCACCATTATCGGTGTACTCCTAATTGACCAAATCCTAAAGATTTGGGTAAAACTCAATTTCAATTATGGAGAAAGCATGACCATTCTTAAAGGATGGTTCGATCTTCAATTTGTAGAAAATCCTGGTATGGCCTTCGGCTGGATGATCCCGGGAAATGGAGGTAAGCTAGCCCTTAGCATTTTTCGAATTATTGTTGTCACAGGTATCGCTTGGTACTTATGGAAAATAATCAAGGAAAAGGCGAGGTCCGGTTATATCATTTGCGTTTCCCTCATTGTGGCCGGCGCCCTTGGAAACATTATCGACAGTGCTGTATATGGGGTCATCTTCGATAGAGGCTCACGTTACGACGAGCTTCTCGACGATTACACCATGTATCACGGCAAAGCTGAGCTAGGCGGGCAATATGCGGCTCCCCTGATGGGAAATGTCGTAGACATGCTGCATTTCAATAAAACAATAGTCTGGAACGGCAAGACGATAGAACTTTTTCCTCCGGTATTCAATATAGCGGATTCAGCAATCACGTTGGGAATCATCCTCATTCTTCTTTTTCAAAAGCGATTCTTTAAGGAAGATCAAAAAGAAGAACCTCAAGAGGAAAATCAACCAGAAGAAACTACGGTAACCATTCTTCACAAGGATGAAGAAAACTCACCACAACAACCAGCTATCTAATCCCAGATTCGGGCTTCTTCTAATTTAATTTTTTCTTTAAAAAAGGTCTTAGTGCTTTTTTCAAAAGACTCTGTAAAGTCCGAAATGAAGAATGAATATTTTGCTTCCACGTCTTGTGTTTGAAGCAATTTAGAACTCATTAGTACTTCCTTTACTTCATTGGCCACCACGCCAGCGCTATCAATGATTTCTATTTTTTTCTTGTAAAAAGATTCGACTTCTTTTTTGATCAAAGGGTAGTGTGTACAACCGAGGATTAGTGCTTGAATCCCACTGAATGTTCTCTTCGATAAATAGCTGTCAATGACAGTTTGAGAAATGCTGTTTTTGAAGAAGCCTTCCTCAATCATTGGTGCGAGTAGGGGAGTAGCATTCGATAGTACCTTCAAACTCGGATTTAATTTTTCAATTCTATTGACATAAATTCTTGTTTGAATGGTTCCCTTGGTTCCAATCACTCCTACTTTACAATTCGAATAGTGCTCTGCGGTATAGCGAGCCACGGGATCAACGACATTGATCACAGGGATCTTCGGTCCACAGACGTCTTGAACTGTTTTAAATGCGTGCGCAGAAGCAGTGTTGCATGCAATGACTACTGCCTTGCATTTTTTTTCTAACAAAAAAGCTGCAATGCGAGCCGAGTAATGGCGAATACTTTCGGGTGATTTGTCTCCGTATGGCAGGTGGGCAGTATCCCCAAAATAAATGAACGATTCATTAGGCAATAATTTCTTGATGGCACTCGCCACAGTCAAGCCTCCAATACCGGAGTCAAAAATGCCAATGGGTCGATCGATATTTTTCATTCCTACAAAAAAAAGAAATCCCCGCCATTGGGCGGGGATTTCCTTGAAATATTATTCAATTATTTTTTCGGTGCTGGTGCAGGTGTCGCAGGCGTTGCAGGAATCTGCAATTTTTTCTTGGTCAATTCCAAGATGTCCTCTCCACCCATGTAAAGTAACACTCCCAATCCACTATCAATGATGTAAGTGAAACCATTCTCTTTAGCTACATCTTCGATAGCCTTCGCAGCCTTATCGATGATTGGTTGGTAAAGGGCTTGTTGTTGTGATTGAACGTCTGTAGAAGCACTTTGCTCAAACTCACCAAGCTGTTGTTCTTTAGTTTGTATAGCCTTCATTTTACTATCCTTAATGGCAGCTGGCCAAGTCTTTTCATTTGCTTGATATTCTTGGATTAATGTATTGAGTTCTTGCTCGAAATTTTGATATGCTGTTATATACTCTTGTTGAATATCTCCCAATCTCTTTTCTACATCTGCTGTCTCTGGCATAGACTTGATCAATGCAGCACGGTCGATGTGACCAATCTTTTGACTAAATGCTACTATTGAAGACAATATAGCCACGGTTAAAATCAATACTCTTTTCATTTCTGTTAATGTTAATCTGGTTTATTTTCTTTGGAACCTCACCGCCCAAAGCAAAAGCGAGGCCAAAATACAACGTACTTACTTACCACCACCTTTTGCAGGTGATTTTTCACCACCGCGTGGCTCTTTTCCTCCACCCGCACCTTTAGGATCTGGGGCAGAACCTCCTGGTTTTTCACCGCCTTCTTCTTCTTCCTCATCCTCCCCCTCCAATACATCACCTGGCTTCAATCCCATCTTACGCAGTACTTTATCACTGATGTCATGTTTCGGATTAGTGTAAAGCATATTGCTGTGATTCGCCTTGTCAAACACTACCATCAAGGCACTCTGACTTGCTACGTCTTTAATAGCAGTATAAATCTGATCTTGTATTGGCTTGATCAATTCTTCTCTTTTCTGAAAGAGCTCTCCATCAACACCAAACTTAGCTTTTTGAAGATCTTTCGCCTCTTGCTTTTTCGCAGCGATTTCTTCTTCACGCTTTCTGCGCATATCTTCTGTCAACAAGATTTTCTCTGCTTGATATGCTGCCTCAAGCTTTTCAATTGTGGTGTATTTCGCTTCAATTTCTTTCTGCCAATCTGCACTCAACTTATTGATTTGTGCTTGTGCCTGTTGATATTCTGGTACGTGACTCAAGATGTATTTTGAATCTACATATCCAAACTTTTGGGCCTGAACAAATCCAGCGAAAGTGAATAGGATAGCGAGTGATGCAAGTGTTTTTTTCATGAGGCTTTCGTTAAATCAAATATTAAAGTTCACCTAAATTCATACCAATAGAGAAGTGGAATTGTCCACGCGCCATCGCTGGTGCTGATGGAAGATCATCCAATCTCCATCCATAGTCAAATCCAAGAAGACCAAACATAGGAAGGAATATTCTCAAACCAACACCCGTAGAACGATATAGATTGAACGGATCGTAATCTTTAAAATTCTCCCAAGTTCTTCCAGCTTCCAAGAATGTCAATGCATAAATTGTTGCGTTTGGATTGGTCGAAAGTGGGTAGCGTAATTCTGCTCCATACTTTGAAATCAATGGTGCTCCAACGTTATCACTTGGCTCTGTCAATGAAAGATCATCATAACCTCTCAAGTTTACGATTTCACGTCCATCCAATAAGAAGCCGCTCAAGAACACACCACCAAGATAGAATCGCTCGAATGGCGATTCTCCAATACGCTGGTCATACGCTCCTAAAAATCCAAATCCAACATTCGTGTGAAGCACGAGTTTGTGGGTTTTGTGTTTGTTCAAAGCGGTGTACCAGTTCGCAGTAAACTTGATTTTGTAATATTCTACCCAATCAAATTTCTCCTGATCGGTCATGTTTTCAAAGTCGTATTCTTTAGAGAAAAGCTTTTCACCCAAGAATGTATATGGCAATGTCGACTTAGATGTCAAAGTAATTTTTGACCCCCATGTTGGATAGATCGGCTCACTCACGGAGTTACGCTCCAAAGTGAAGCTCAACGCCATGTTGTTCGAGAAACCTTCATTGAAACTAAAGAATGATCCGAATTTATTCAAGTCAAAGTGCTGATAGCTCAGTCCTGCATAGAATACAAACCAGTCATCAGGGCGCTGCCATCTTTGACCAAAGCTTACAGAGACACCGTTAATAGCCAACGATTGACGCGCAGGGTTCAATTCGTCGTTGATGTACTTTCTCTGACCATTCGTCTGCAATGAGCGATAAGCAGAAACGGTCAATGAGTTAGGCTTTTTACCACCCAACCACGGTTCTGTAAAGCTCAAATTGTAAGACTGGAAGAACAAGCCATTTGACGTTGCATTGATGCTCAAACGTTGTCCGTCGCCTGATGGAAGTGGGGTCCAAGCTCCTTTGGTGAAGACTTTTCTCATAGAGAAATTCGTGAAGCTCAATCCCAATGATCCAACAACGCGGCCACCGCCCCAACCTCCAGATAACTGAATTTGGTCAGATGGTTTTTCCTCCACTACGTAAGTCAAATCAACCAAGCCTTCCTCAGGTCTCTGATTGGTTTGAACATCCATTGCTTCTGGATTAAAATATCCAAGAGCAATCAATTCTCGTTGTGTTCTCAATAAGTCGCTTCGATTAAACAAATCACCCGGACGTGTTCTGATTTCACGATAAACCACTCGGTCATTTGTTTTTGTATTCCCCGTAATTCTTACTGTACCCACGCGATACTGACGTCCTTCTTCCATTCGGATCTCTACGTCAATGCTATCAGGATAAATAAGTGTCTCAACTGGATATGCTTGGAAAGTCAAATAACCATCATCGGTGTAAAGACTAGAAATATCTCTACCATTTGGATTGTAGCTAATTCGACTGGATAATAACTCGAGGTTGTAAATGTCACCTTTGTTAATGTTGAGTACGCTATCCAACGTAGAAGTGCGATACTTCACATTACCAGCAAATGTGATATTTCTGAAATAGAATTTTTTGTCTTCATCAATCACGATGCGAACACCCAGACGCTCTGCGTTGATTCTGTAGACTGAATCGCTTACAATTTTAGCATTTCTAAAACCTTCCTTGTTGTACTTCGCAATGATTTTTGCTTTGTCATCCTTGTATTCACTTTCAATGAATTTAGACGCTTTGAATACTCTAAAGAAATTGCGCTCTTTGGTATTCTTCATTGTGCGACGAAGCTTTTTCTCAGATATTTGAGATACTCCTACGAAGGTGATGTCTTCTACTTTTACGCGATTGCCGTGATCAATTTTGAAGATGAGTTTCACACTGTTTTGCATGATCTCATCAGGCATCTCGATGACTGAAATATTGGCGTTATAAAAACCCTTTTCGACGTAGTAGTTCTTGATGATGTTGATAGAATTCGACTTCAAGTTTTCGTTGCAAACGATCCCCGTGCGGATGTCTAACTTTTCACGAAGATTTTCAGCCTCAGACTTTTTTATTCCTTCAAAAGAATAGCGCGCCATACGTGGTTGCTCATCAAGATAAATGGCGAGATATACATCCTGCCCTCTGAATTCTGCAACTTCAATTTTAATGTTAGAGAAAAGCTTTTGCTTCCAAAGTTTTCTAATGGCATCAGTAATCGCATCGCCTGGAATCAAAACTTCTTGTCCTTCTTGAAGACCGCTGAAAAGTTTGATAGCTTGTACATCGCTGTACTTAGCGCCAACCACTGAAATACCTGCAATACGATAGGCCTTAGGCTCTTTATAATCTACTCCTGACCCAATCAATGTCTGAGCATGAACCGATAGGTTAGTAGCAGCAAAAGACAAGATCATGATAAAACTGAGGAGTACGGGACGAATATTTTGAAGGGTAATGGTCATGGAATGTTTAAGACTAAAGCTTGGTGTCAGTAGTTGAATTAATATCTGTTGACACAAGCTGTTCTGAAGTTTTGCCAAATCTTCTTTCACGTTGCTGGTAATCACAAATGGCTTTATAAAAATCTTCTTCATTGAAATCAGGCCAAAGGGTTTCGGTAAAATATAACTCTGCATAGGCGATTTGCCATAGCAAAAAGTTACTCAACCTACGTTCTCCGCTAGTTCTAATAAGAAGTTCGGGGTCGGGAAATGCAGCAGTAGTAAGGTGTTGGGAGATGAGTTCGTCTGTAATTTCATTTTCAGAAATTCCAGAGGCAACAATTTGTCTCACCGCTTGATTAATCTCCCATCGTGCGCTGTAGCTCAATGCGAGTATGAGGTTAATCGTTGTGTGATGCTTGGTGCGTTCCATTCCTTTTTCGAGCTCTGCTCTGCAGCTCACAGGAAGGTTTTCAATATTTCCAATCGTTTGAAGACGAACGCCATTTTTGTCTAATTCATCAATCTCGCTCATGATGGTATGAACAAGAAGATTCATTAGGGCATCGACCTCTTCTTTTGGTCTATTCCAATTTTCTAGTGAAAATGCGTAAAGTGTGAGATATTTTACACCTGCACGTGTAGCAGCTTTTAGAGAAGCACGCACTGCTTCAACACCATTAAAATGTCCGAATATTCTTTCTTTACCTTGGCTTTTAGCCCAACGACCGTTGCCATCCATGATGATGGCTACATGCTTCGGCACGTTGTGTTGATCTATTTGATCTAGGTAATTCATTCTGGTTAAAAAACGGAAAGCAATATTTAGGGGTGCAAATGTACGATTTTCAAGGGGTTAATAGCTGCCCATTCCAGCATGAAGTTGCCTTTTTATCAATTCTTACATTTAATGACCCTAAAACAAAGAAATACAGGTCTTTACGACCGGGGTCACCACGCTGATAACCGGTGTTCGTTCCGTCAGGTCTGGCCTTCACAATGCTTTGATCTGCTAAAAGCGCTGCAGGAGTGCCATTTTGATCAGCCAAAAACTCGGGATCTACGTAAACACCTGAGATATCATCGAAATAATCGGTGAATGTTCTTCGAATACCCCATTCCATGGAGAAGCCGAAGATTTTATAGATGTTGACTTTTAGTCCAATACCCAATGGCATGGTCACAATTCCAGTGTTGTATTTAGCCTCGCCCTCAGAGGTGCCTTGGCCTTCTGTGCCTAGCGGTTGAAGCTCAAACCATATCCCATTGATGCTCGCTTGAGGTTTCATCGAGGTATATGATAGTCCCATGAATAAATAGGGGCTAATCCAATTTTCACTTCCAATTTGATATTCGAAATAATTCAACTCAAATTGAAGGCTGCTTTCGATAAATTGATTTCTGAAATGAAGATTGCGATTGCGGATCCATGGATCATCGCTGTCCGCATCATAGGCCTCCACCTGACCGTAAAGCAAAGATGCTTTCATGGTCCAACGCTTATTGAAATTATTACGAAAAGACAAGCCACCACTCAACTTTAGCGCCGTGCCAAAGTGTTTGTGAGGGTTCACTTCTCCTAGGTAGTATGCAGTTCCTGCTAATAGTCCGATTTCTTTACTTTTATCGTACTTGTTTTGAGCGAAAGATGCTAATTGGAAGAGGCAAAATAATATGGCTAAAAGCCTAAATTTCATCGGTTGCTTATCGCGGTTATAGGGTTTTTATTGCGTCCTACGCAAATTTAAGGATAGAACCTAGTTTCTTTTATCCATTCCCCATCCCATTTTCTTGCGGATGGTGTTGAAAAAGTTTTGATTCTCCAGTCGAACCAAATTGATCTCGAATGACGCTCGTGTCAAGTCGATAATGGTTTCAGGATGAACGATATAGGTTTTGCTGTCTACCGTCAATTGAAACTCAGAAGAACGCCCTTCAGGTCGAATGGAAACTTTATTCGTGTTAGAAAGGATCAACGGACGCACATTTAAGTTGTGCGGAGCAATTGGCGTTATGATGATGTTATTAGAATCCGGGGTCACAATAGGTCCTCCACAACTCAAACTATAAGCGGTCGAACCGGTAGGAGTGGCTACAATCAAGCCATCAGACCAATAGGTACTCATGTATTGATCATTCACGTAGGCGTGCACCGTTATCATGCTACTTCGCTCATTATTGATGAGGGTCACGTCGTTTAAAGCAAATGGAAATTCGCCAAATGTTTGCTGTTCGCTCTTCACTTCAATCAAGGAACGTTTGTCCAATGTGAATTCTCCGTTAATCAGAGCTTCAACAGCCTCTTCAATTTGTTCTACATCGACATGTGATAAGAACCCGAGACGACCTGTATTTACCCCAAGAATGGGAACCTTGCTATCTCTGATAATACTTGCGGTGTCCAAAACTGTTCCATCTCCACCAACGCTCAACATGAATGACGCGTCTTTTACTTCTTCGAATGAAGAATAGGTCTCAATGTTTTCTGGAAGAGCGAAATTCGTTTTTAAAAAATAATAGAATTGCTCATAAACTGAAATCTTGACTCCTCTTCTGATGAGGGTTTGAAACAACTGCTCCACATGTGAAGCGTAGTCGGGTTCAAATCGTTTTCCGTAGATGCAAAATTTCATGAATTCTCCCTTGTTTTTGGGAGTACGAAGTTAATCTTAAATATTGAGATATCTCATTAATTCTTCGTAGCGTTTCTTCATGTCCTCTGTGTATTCAGGCTCTTGGTAGCTGGCCTTGATATCAAACCCAAAGCGACCAAAGCTTTGCAGAATTGCATTGACATCTGGTTCACTAATTTTCAGGTTGACTTCAATTTTGCCGTCATCTCCAGGGCTTACAGAAGTACTGAGAATTTTCGCATCATTTTCCTCAACAATACGAGCGATTTGTTGAAGGCTATAATCGACTTCATTCATCTCAAGTACAATGATTCCACCCTTGCGTGTAGCACCTTGCATTTGAGATAATTTTTCTACTAAATCTTCTAATGTAATCGCACCGATATAGTTGCTTTCTGCATCTACAACAGGAACTACTGTCAAGTGAAATTCACTTGCCACACGAAGCACATCAAGAATGTGTTCGTTAGGTAGTACGCGGCCTTGGATCAAATTGCCGTAAGACAATGCTTCGCTGCTAATGACATCAATGGCAGAGAGCATGGCGGTTTCAGATGCAATGCCGACATATTTTCCGTTTTCTACGATTGGTAAATGAGCAACGTGAAACTCATCCATCAATTGAAGAGCGTTAGACGGATCTTCAGAAGCTCCCAAATAAGGGAACACTGGATCAATTATGTTACGTGCTATTATCAACGTTTTATCGTGTTAGGTGTTACTACTTTTACAGCGCATTTGGGAAACTCCCTACTGCTTATACATACGGAATTAAATCTTGTTTAGTTCTGCAGTTAAATATCGAGCCAAAAATTGCAGGTCTAGGACGTACAGCCAAAGGATATAGTTCGGAGTTTTGCACATAATGAAGCTCATTAATAACAAATAGAAGGAAATGACGAAGCTGAGTGTGAATATCAATAAGATAGCTACAATTCGTAATGCACGAGGTGGCAACACCCCGGATGTAATAAAAGCTGCCATACAAATTGAAAAGTTTGGAGCCGAAGGAATAACAGTTCATCCAAGACCCGATGAACGTCACATTCGCTATCAAGATGTGAGGGATTTGAAAAAGGTGGTTACAACAGAGTTTAATGTGGAAGGCTACCCTGACAAGGGTTTCATGGATCTAGTCTTGGAAACACGTCCGCATCAAGTAACGCTGGTACCAGATCCTCCCGGAGTTCTGACAAGCAACGCGGGCTGGAACACCATTGAAAATGCGGCTTTTTTAAAAGAAATAGTTTCCAAATTAAAAGATGCTGGAATGCGTGTCAGCATTTTTATTGATCCTGTAGATGAAATGATCGAAGCTGCCGTAGCTACTGGAACGGATCGAGTAGAGCTGTACACCGAAGCATATGCAAGTCACTATTTTGCAAACAAGGAAAATGCAATTGCTCCATTTGTCAAAGCAGCGGAAACAGCGAATCGTGTTGGGCTGGGACTAAATGCTGGGCACGATTTGTCGCTCGATAACCTCCGCTATTTTTCCCAAAATATTCCCAATCTATTGGAAGTATCTATTGGACATGCACTCATATCTGATGCGCTTTATTTGGGCCTTGAAAACACTGTCAATCTCTACAAGCGCGAACTTCGATGAAATTACATTTTAAGAAAATAGGAGAGGGGCAGCCCATCTTGATTCTGCACGGACTCTTCGGGAGCAGTGATAATTGGCAAACACACGCCAAGAAGCTTGCAGAGAACTATTGTGTGTATTTAGTAGACCAAAGAAATCACGGACACTCTCCTCACAGCGCGGACTTCTCCTATGAGCTGATGGCCGAAGATTTATTGGAATTAATAGCCGACGAAGGGTTGCGAGATGTGATCTTGATAGGACACAGCATGGGCGGCAAAACCATCATGCGCTTCTCTCAGGATCACGATTTTTTGATTGATAAAATGATTGTGGTGGACATGGGTATCAAGGGCTACGCTCCCCATCACGACATCATTTTTCAAGGGCTTTACAATGTAAAAGTGCCCAATGTGGCCAGTCGAAAGGAAGCGGAGGAGCGCTTGCTCGAATTCGTTACAGAGCCCTCTACCGCTCAGTTTTTGATGAAAAACTTGTATTGGAAAACACAGACGGAACTCGCTTGGAGATTCAATCTTGATGTTTTGTTTGAAAAAATAAACATCATCATTCAAGGCTTACCGAACAAAGAAATCAATGTGAATACGCTTTTCCTTGTTGGTGGAAAGAGCGGTTATGTGCCAAGAGAGGATTTCCCATCTATCTTGGAAATGGTGCCACAAGCGCAGTTTGTGGTCATTGAAGAGGCTGGACACTGGGTACATGCTGAAACTCCAGCGGAGTTTATGGCGACGGTTCAAGAATTTTTAGCCACTTCGTGAAATAATCAGTGAGTAACTTCAGTTTTTAAAATGACCTGAGTCACATGGAAAAGGACTGATTACAATTAGATTTGTACCACACTAAACGCATTTCAAATGGCCTTTGACAAAAAAATATTGGTGCCAACAGACTTCACAAAGGTGAGCGATACAGCTATCGATCACGCGCTTCTGATGGCCAAGACAATCGGTGCAGACATTTATGTCATTCACATCATCGATAATAAAAAGAATATTCTAGAAGCTCGCGCAAAGCTCGACGCTTTAAAAGAGATGATCGCAAAAGAATCGAGCGTTGAGATCAATACAATCATTCGTATTGGTAGCATCTTCGAAGATATCGATAAGGTAGCAACTGAAATTGACGCATCACTCATCATCATGGGAACGCACGGCCTAAGAGGCATGCAATTCTTGACAGGAAGCAGAGCGTTGAAGATTGTTACTGAAAGCAGTGTTCCGTTCATCGTTGTGCAAGAGCGCCCTATTCGCGCTCACGGTTATCATAAACTAGTAGTGCCACTCGATCTTCATAAAGAAACAAAGCAGAAGCTAAGTCTCGTTGCAGATATGGCGAACTACTTCGGATCTAAGGTGCATTTGATTTCTCCAGGTGAAACCGATGAGTTTTTGAGAAATCAACTACAAAGAAATATTCGCTTCGCAGAAGAATATTTTTCAGAAAAAGACATTCCATATGAAGTAGAGATTACTGAATCAAAATCAGATGGTTTTGTAAAAGCTCTTTTGAAATACAGTGCTGGCGTGGAAGCTGATTTGATTTGTATCATGAACTTCTATGACAACAGCATCATGAGTATTTTCAATCAAAGCTACGAGCAACAAGTGATCACGAATGAAGCGCAGATCCCAGTATTGTGCGTGAATCCGGTCGACACTTACGTAGCAGATAAGCCGATCTTCATGCCTTAATGGGTTTGAATAGAACAAAGAAAAAGAGACCTATCGATTACGATGGGTCTTTTTTTTTAGATACGAATGCCGACTACAAGAATATCATCGACTTGCTCTTGTTGACCTTGCCAACGATCGAGTGTGTCCATTAGTCTCCATTTTTGTTCTGGCATTGGTAAGTGTGCAATATCCATCAAGAGTTGACGGAATTGTTTGCGCATAAATTTCTTTCCTTTCGGGCCGCCAAACTGATCCACATATCCATCACTGAATACATACAGACAATCATCTTTTTGAAGATTAAAAACGTGATTGGTAAACTCTCGTTCATTGTTCACGTAACTGCCGATGCTGAATGGATCACTATCGATAGTGATCATTTCGCCATTTCTGATGATGTATGCGGGGTTGTGGGCGCCGCTGTATTCAAGCGTCATCGTTTTGAAATCAATGGTACATAGCGCGATGTCCATACCATCCCGCATATAAGTAGTTCCATCGTTTGAGCGCAATACATCCACCGCCAAGCGATTGGCATTATTGAGAATTTGCGAAGGTTTTGTAAATACTTTGGTAACGGTGTTCAAAACATTGTGTCCCACGAGACTCATGAACGCCCCAGGTACACCATGTCCGGTGCAGTCAGCGGCAGCGAATACTTTTTTACCACCTAATTCTTTAAACCAATAAAAGTCACCACTGACAGTGGCCTTTGGTCGGAAGAACACAAACGAATCAGGGAACATCCGCTTGATAGTAGCATCATTTGGAAGAATAGTTTCTTGCAATCGCTGCGCGTAGTCGATACTTGATTGAAGGTCGATATAGAGAGCGGTGATCTTTTCTGTTTGTGCTTCTACTTCCTCTTTTTGCTTGCGAATTTCCTGTGTTTGTTGTTGCACTTTTTGCTCCATTTCATGGCGATAAGAGAGCAGATCATCTCTCATTCGCAACAAGGATTTTCCCATCTCATCGTGTTCGCTCAATGGCTCAAATTGTACATCAAAATTCCCTGCTCCAACATTGATTGAGAACTCCTTTGTTTTCTCGAAATTGGTAATCAGTTTATTCACTGCAACTGCCATATCTCCGATCTCATCATTCCCAGCTTTGGTGGGGTGAAGAGAGTAAATTCCCAATGAAAGGTTTGAAAGTTTTCTTCTTAAAGAATTAATAGGCTTTACAATGGATCGCGATGTGAAGAATGCAATGAAAATACCAGCTACAATTACACTGATAGAAATATTGATCAAAAGCATTTTCAGCTGATCAAATGAATTATTCATGAGCGCAATATCACTGTCCATGTATTGCTGCTGATGTTGTATCAATTGATCAATGGTAGAGCGAATATTGGCATAGGTCTGAGGTATCTGACCGCCCTCAAGAAAGTACGACTCCGCATCCATGGTGGCCAATGGGTCGCTATAACTTTCAAAGGAAGGAAGAAGTTTTTGAATCGATGAATAGTGAGCCAAGAGCTGACGAACGTTGTGTACCAGTTGTTCGTGTAGTTTGCGGTCTTGTTGATTCCAACCAACAGCACATTCATTGAGTTTGAATAATTGTGCAGGTATTATTTTCTCGCAAAGCATGATCATCTCCAAACGCTCTTGATCATCTTCCAAGCGCTGCACGAAAGCCCATTGCCTGCCGAGGTCTTGGCTTCGCATCAAACGGTTATCAAGCTCTTGCAAGGCATAAAGTGACGGTACAAAGTTTTGGTTGATGCGCTCGTTGATGGCTCTGCTCTGACGAAGGGTAGAGGTGGTAATGAGAAATAGAATCGCCACAACGAGGATAAAAAGACCGAAGCCCAATGTTATTCTGCGTGATATGGAAAATCTAAACTTCATATTTACTTTTTCTGAGTTTGTACAAATTGTTCAAGCTCATTTTTCAGCTCCAAGTATCTCTCTTCTTTTCCAAGGGATCGATTACAAAACATCAGACCCTTGTAATACTCGATTTTTTTCGGGCAATTTGCGAAGCATTTTTCTGCATAGGGCAATGCCAAATTAAAATAGCGAATGGCAGATTCCTGCATCGGTATGAGGTCGCTGATATCTGTATTCAAATCAATCGATCTGATTTTATATACTCCTTGATTGTAGTTTAAAATCACGAGATCGAATAATGCTTCGCAGTCGTTATCATCGATGATCAAGACCTTTTGGAAATACTCATTGGCTTTAGCTGCCGCTGCTGCATCTTTTGAGTCATATTCCCACATTCGGTAATGGGCCTCACCCATGGCTTTGAATATTTGCTTATCATATTCAGAGAAATCGGTCGAGGGATTGATAATGCGCATAATTCTGCGGAACTCGGTGTAGAGCTCCTCTGGTTCAAGGGCTGATTCTTTTGTGATTTCTCTAGTTCTTGTGAGTCCATCATTGAAATAGCTAACCGCCAGATAGCGCAAGGCAGAATGACTCATCTCAATGTGCTCGCGCTTCGAATCGAGCATAACAGATTTTTCGAGAAGTCTAACGGCTTCTTTGCGAGCCGGGCTTGTTCTATTATTGGTCTCGTTGGATTTGTAAATTTCTTTTTGAATAAATCCAGCGACGTACCAAGTGTATGAATCGCCCTTCTCTTTTGGGTCGTTTAGTGCTTTTTGAATAATCGATTGAGCTGATTTAAGATCTTTTTGATCAAACAATCGGGTAGCCTCATCCGTGAGGGGATGGGCAGATTGTGCTATGCTCTGAATGGCGCTCCAGAGTAGACAAAGCAGTATGTAGATCCCTTTTTTCATATCAGCCTACTTTCCATTGAATAATTTTTACACCTGGAGTGATTTTACGGTCCACAATGGCATTCTCGTTCATTTCATATCGGATACTTCCGTCCACCGATTTGAAATTGATATGAGCCCCTGCAGATAGTCCACCTTCCCAATTAGTAACGATGAGTGTACTTTTATTTTTCAATTCGCGGAGTGCCTTAGGGAGTTCGGCTTTCTTGCTTTTGTCGATGAGAATAATGTGAAATAGTTGGGTCGTGGGGATCTCGGTGAGAGACACCACTTCAATGATTTGACTGCCTACAGGCTTAGCACCGAATTTTTCCTTGGCGGCCTCAAATATGTCGGCATTGCCAAGCACACCGATATAGAATTTGCCTTTTTTCGATTCTGCTGGCCAGTTGCAATTCGTAGCAAACTGATACATGAAGTTGGCATGAATCAATGCCCGGGTATCACTTTCATCAAGTTTTTGAGCATGCGATGTAATGCTCCCTATCAGGAGAAGAAACATCACGCCGAATGCATAGAAACAAGCTTTCATGAGTTACAACGGGCTATAATTAGCAGTCTACCAAAAGTAATAACACCAAAACAGCCCATTGCCAAGGCTTTCGATTGTTCTTCACCTTGCTGTGTTAAAACAAAAAGCCTCGTAAACGTCTGTTTACGAGGCTTTTAATATTTGAAATGAGATTATTCTGCGCTTTCAGGTGTTGCTGCTGCAGCAAGTAGATCACGGTCAAACATGTACAATGCACCATTGTCATTGCCCACTAGTTTCAATTTGTCTAGGATGTTTCTTGCTAATGTTTCCTCTTCGATTTGTTCAGATACATACCACTGCATAAAGTTATGTGTGGTGTAATCTTTTTCCTTCAAGCAAACATCCACCACGCCATTGATTTCATTGGTCACGTTGGTTTCGTGTTCTAGCAATAGAGCAAATACATTTTGAAGTGTCTTGTACTCTTTTGCAGGTTGCTTCAATTCTGGGATTACAGCTTGTCCGCCACGATCGTTGACGAATTTCACGAGCTTCAACATGTGTTGACGCTCTTCGTCACTGTGCTTGTACAAAAATGCCGCAGTACCAGAAAGTCCTGCACGCTCAGCCCAGCTTGCCATTGCGAGATACGCTTGGCTACTTTCTGCTTCTACCTTGATTTGATCATTCAAGGCTTTTTCTATCTTTTTATTTAGCATGTTCTTAAATTTTAGTTTACCAAAATTACTGATTCTATTGAACCTCCAATTAAAGACACCGTTAAAATTAAACAATCTAAATAAGATGTTTAACCCTTGAAATATCTCATCACAGAGATGTCAGTGTCAATGGGCGTTCCATGCGTGATAGCTGCTACGAGCTGCTTTGCAGCATCAGGCGCATACAATACTCCCTTGGATCCAAAACCATTAAACAAGTAAAGATTTTTATTGTTCGGATGTTCTCCAATGGTCGGGCGTCGGTCTGGAATCGTCGGGCGATAGCCAGCCTTTTGGTCGATTATTTCAAACTCATCGGCCACTACAGAACTGAGTTTGGAAAGCAGTTTTTGCTTTGATTCTTCGGTGATTTCAGGGTTGGGATCGTTGAACTCATAGGTGCCACCAACGCGGTATTTTCCATCCCCAACAGGTAAAACAAAATTACCGTAGTTCAAGATTTCTACTGAGTGATATTCCTTCGGTTTCACCGTCAATACTTGTCCTTTATTGGGATATACAGGCACCCAATCGAAGTAACCAAGGGTGCTGTTTTTTGATCCAGTTGCCAAGATCACATGGTCATATTTTTTCCCATCATAGTGCCAAGCTCCTCCTTCATAATGGAGTTTGCTAGAATCGAATGAAGCTTCAATCATTTGATTATTTTTTGAAAAATAATCACGAGCTGCTTTCAATAGTTTTGGTAGATCACACCAACCTGCATGATTTACTGTGCCATGCCCAAAGGGCTGTTTTACCAATGGGTGTAGCTTCTTTCCATAGCTATTAATCACAAACTGACCGAACGTTCGTTCGGTCGATTTATCATCCCAGTCATTCGCGCTTCTTTGATCAGGAAAAATGCGATTCAATGGTAAAAAATGGAAGAAATCGATCTTTAATTTTTCGGAAATAGTTCCATAAACTTCTCGTGCGGATGCTAACAAGCGTTCGGAGTTCCAGCCTACGGATGGCTTCTTGAAAGACAATGGATTCCACATTCCGGCAGCCACCATGCTTGACGATGAGAGATGACCATCGTCGAGAATTGTGACCTCAAACTGATCTTCCGGAAATTGAAAGGCCAAGACACTTCCAGCAATGCCTTGGCCTACAATCAATATATTTTCTTTTTGCATGTTTGCTTATTTCAACACACCAAGTTGCTTTCCAACTTTCGTGAAAGCTGCAATAGCTTTATCAATGTGTTCTGGTTCGTGCGCTGCAGATAGCTGCACACGAATTCTTGCTTGATCTTTTGGAACAACAGGATAAAAGAATCCGATCACATAAATGCCTTCCTTTAAGAGCGCATCCGCAAAATCTTGAGACAATTTTGCATCATAGAGCATCACTGGAACGATAGCAGAATCGCCATCTTTGATGTCAAATCCAGCAGCCTTGATTCCTTTTTTAAACTGTGTGATATTGCTTTCTAGTTTATCGCGAAGCTCTGTTGTTTTTGATAATAAATCAAACACTGCTATAGAGGCTCCAACGATGGATGGCGCCAGAGAATTAGAGAAAAGATAAGGGCGAGAGCGTTGGCGAAGAAGCTCAATGATTTCTTTGCGACCGGTAGTGAATCCACCCATTGCGCCACCTAGTGCTTTTCCTAATGTGCCTGTAATGATATCTACACGGCCGAGTACGTTTTTCAATTCAATAGTACCACGGCCTGTTTTTCCAATAAATCCAGATGCGTGACATTCATCTACCATTACCATTGCATCATACTGATCTGCTAGGTCGCAGATTTTGTCGAGCTGTGCAACATAGCCATCCATAGAGAATACTCCATCCGTTACAATCAGCTTGAAACGCGCTCCTGAAGCGGCTTTCAACTGCGCTTCTAGATCTTCCATGTTGTTATTCTTATAGCGATAGCGCTGTGCCTTACACAGGCGTACGCCATCAATGATGGAAGCATGATTGAGCTCATCGCTAATAATGGCATCTTGCTCGCCTAGCAAAGGTTCGAATACACCACCATTCGCATCAAATGCTGCGGCATAGAGAATGGTGTCTTCGGTATGTAAAAACTCTGCAATTTTTTGCTCGAGGGTTTTATGAATGTCCTGTGTTCCGCAAATGAAGCGCACGCTGCTCATTCCGAAACCGTGTGTGTCGATAGCTCTTTTAGATGCTTCTAACACCACAGGATGACTTGAAAGTCCAAGGTAGTTGTTGGCACAGAAATTCAGAACTTCTTTACCGTCATCCGTTTTAATAACGGCGTCTTGAGGTGTTACAATGATGCGTTCTCTTTTATAGAGACCAGCGTTTTGAATCGACTGCAATTCTTGTTGCAGATGATCTTTCATTTTTCCGTACATCGTATAATTCTTTTGTGCTGCGAATATACAGCCTAAGACTTAAGCCTTGAATAATGAATCGTTGGCTTGTTTCGCAGCTTTTTGCTCTGCTACTTTCTTTGATCCGCCTTGACCGCGGCCGTATTCCTTATCGTCAATATAGAGCGCTACTTCATAGTGACTCGCACCGCCTTCATTGCGATGAGATAATACTTTAAACTCAAGGATACGCTTGTATTTCTGACTCCATTCGTGGAGCTTACTCTTGTAGTCGATATCATCGTGAACGCGCGTGTCGAGTCCGTGTTGCTTCAATAGTTTTAACACGATATCACGTGTCACCACATATCCTTTGTCCACGTAAATGGCCCCTATCAAGGCTTCCATGGCGTTTCCAACGATGGAGTCATGCATTTCTTGACGACCGAGATTTAGATCAAGCATTTGGTCGACATGAAGCGTGTACCCAATCATATTGAGGTTTTCACGGCGTACCACCTTGCTTTTCATTTTGGTGAGTTCACCTTCTGCAATCGTTGGATATTTGTTGTAGAGATAATGCGCTACGATGGCATCGAGCACTGCATCGCCTAGGAATTCAAGGCGTTCGTTGCTATTCTTGAGACCCGGCTTTATTTTATGAGCAGCACTGCTGTGACGCAAAGCTTGCTCGTATAGGCCGGTATCACGAATAGAAATACCAAAGGCGCTCGAAACGAACGCCTTTATATGGTGATTACTATTTTTCTTTTTAAAAAGAGACGAGAAATTCCAACGCATCAGATCTTCTTGAATACAGCCGATGTATTGTGACCTCCGAAGCCAAAAGTATTGCTGATAGCTGCACGGATTTCACGTTTTTGAGCTTGATTGAAAGTGAAATTCAAGTTCGGATCAAGTTCTGGATCAGGAGTAGTAAAGTTGATGGTAGGAGGCACGATTCCATTTTTAATAGCGAGAATGGTCGCTATCGATTCAATAGCACCGGCAGCACCTAGGAGGTGACCAGTCATTGATTTCGTTGAAGAAATATTCAGTTTGTAAGCGTGCTCACCGAATACGCTTTGAATAGCGCGTGCTTCTTGAACGTCCCCGAGAGGAGTAGAAGTTCCGTGAACGTTTACATAATCGATTTCTTCTGGAGACATGCCAGCATCTTCCAACGCATATCTCATCACATTGCGAGCACCAATACCCTCAGGGTGTGGAGCAGTGATGTGGTAAGCGTCAGCAGACATTCCGCCGCCTACAAGTTCGCAGTAGATTTTTGCACCGCGAGCTTTCGCATGTTCATACTCCTCGAGAATGATACATCCCGCGCCCTCACCAAGAACGAAACCATCTCTGGTTTGGTCGAATGGACGAGAAGCAGTCGAGAAGTTATCATTATTCTCGGAAAGTGCTTTCAATGCGTTGAATCCACCCACTCCAGCTTCTGTGATAGCTGCTTCAGAGCCACCGCTAATAAACATATCAGCTTTACCCAAACGGATATAGTTGAAAGCGTCTACCAATGCGTTAGTTGAAGAAGCACAAGCTGAAACAGTTGTGTAGTTAGGGCCTCTAAATCCATACGTGATAGAGATGTGGCCAGAGGCGATATCTGCAATCATTTTTGGAATGAAGAAAGGGTTGAAACGTGGTGTTCCATCTCCCTTAGCGAAATTGAAGCACTCTTCCTGGAAGGTATAGAGTCCACCAATTCCTGATCCCCAAATAACACCCACTCGATCTTTGTTGACCGCTTCAAGGTCAAGTCCAGAATCAATAATAGCCTCTTTGGCTACTACCATAGCGTACTGAGTATAAGGATCCATTTTGCGTGCATCTTTCCTTTCAATATGATCTTCAATATTGAAATTCTTGAGTTCACACGCAAAACGGGTCTTAAACTTGGACGCGTCGAAACGGGTAATAAGGTTGGCTCCACTAACACCATTGATCAAACCTTGCCAATAGTCATTGACATTGTTTCCAAGTGGGGTCAGCGCTCCAAGTCCTGTTATAACAACCCTTTTGAGCTCCATAGGCGGAAAGGATGAAAATTCAGTTATTACTTGCTGTTCGCCTCGATGTAGTCAACTGCTTGACCTACTGTGGCAATCTTTTCAGCTTGATCATCTGGAATAGCGATATTGAACTCTTTCTCAAATTCCATGATGAGTTCAACCGTATCCAAAGAATCTGCACCAAGATCATTTGTGAAGCTTGCTTCACGTGTTACTTCTGCTTCGTCAACACCAAGCTTATCTACGATGATAGCGGTGACTTTCTTTGCGATTTCAGACATTGTAAAAATTTTTAATGGTTAAATGCGGCGTCAAAAGTAAATGTTTTCGGCACTTTGCAAACAAAATTTTATAACTCAACACTTTTGACTTCGGTCAAATGTAATTAAAGTTACTGAAAATCAAAAGAATGGGCTCTAGTGGTCTATACGAATCGTTGGTAATTTTAGCAATTTCAGACTCAATTATGAGCCTCAAAATCTACCTTGCACTCCCAATTTCATCAGAATAAGTGGAAAATAAGCTTCGATATCTGCGACAAATCTCCTTAGAGTCAATCGGCTTGCAAGGTCAAATGCTTCTTTCGAAAGCATCTGTCCTGGTGGTGGGGGCAGGTGGTTTAGGATGCCCTATCGTCACATCACTAGCAGCGGCGGGCGTAGGAAGGATTTGCATCATGGATGGTGATGTCATCGAAGAGCACAATCTTCAAAGGCAATGGGCATTTGAAGAATCTCAAATTGGTGCTGGTAAAGCAAAAGCACTTGCTGAGTTCGCTAAAAAACGCAACTTCCATATTTCGATCGATGTCGTGGAGGAATTTATCAGCCTGGAAAATGCGAGTACTGTGATTTCAAATTTTGATATGGTGATTGACGCAACGGATAATTTCAATGCGCGATACATTGTTAATGATGTCTGTGTAGCATTATCCAAGCCCCTAGTATTCGGTGCGGTATACAAGGATCTTGGCCAGGTGTCTGTTTTTAATTTTGGAAATGGCCCTAATTTGAGGGATGTATTTCCATTTGCACCCTCTGTTGAATTGACGCCTAATTGTGAAATAGCAGGTGTTTTGGGAACCTCTACCTCCATCATTGGGAATATTCAAGCGAGGGAAGCAATCAATGTGATTCTCGGAAACCCAAGCCTGGCGGGAGTTTTTATGCAAATGGACTTAGTCTCGTTTGAGGTGCAGTCTACCAAAGTATTACCCCATCCAAAGAATCCCTTAAGGGATGTGCAAATAGATTGGAGGGAATTGCATAATAATTTCGACTTTTGTCTCAGTACTAATTCTACCTCTCAAACTATGGTAAACGAATGTTCTGTAAAAGAACTTCACGAAATGATGGAAAAAGGCGAAGCCTTTTGGCTCATTGATGTGAGGGAACAAAATGAATTCGATATCTGCAATATCGGTGGCGAACTCATTCCTATGTCTATCATCGGCGAGCGATGGTCTGATATCCCATCTCAAGGAAAGGTGGTGGTTCATTGTCGCAGTGGCGTGAGAAGTGCCAACATTATTCGCTTTCTTCAAGAAGAACACGGATATACAAATCTTCTCAATCTAAAGGGCGGAATTCTTGCGTGGATTGATGAGATAGATCCAACATTACAGCGTTATTAATAGTGATTGAAAACGGAATGAATGCAGCTTTGAGAGAAGACCTAGTTTCGGTAGTCATTCCATGCTATAATGTAGCAGCGTATATTGAGGAGTGCGTCCAATCAGTCTTTCAACAAAACGTAAATCTGCAAGTCATTTGTGTCGATAATAATAGCACTGACGAAACAGTTTCTATTCTGCAAAAACTGAAGACTTCGTTTCCTGAATTAATTATTACCGAAGAGAAAGAGAAGGGGGCGAATTACGCAAGGAATAAGGGATTAGCGCTAGCAACAGGCAAATACATACAATTTTTAGACGCAGACGATCGCCTCCTTGAGGGCAAACTCATTCATCAAGTGGGCTTATTATCTCAGGACAGTATACTGGTTGCTCCCTACGTTAGAAAAGGGCCATCGGGAGAACTACCAATTTTTCCAGAAAAAAATATTTGGAAAGGACTTTTCATCACAAGACTTGGCATCACTTCGAGTGCTTTGTTTAATACACAAGATGTAAAATTGATTGGAGGTTGGAACACCAAACTATCCAGCAGTCAAGAGTATGATTTAATGTTTCGATTAATGAAGTCTGGAAAAAAAGTGGTGGTTGATGATCAACTGCTCACGGTTGTTTTAGATAGACCGAGCGGACAAATTTCAACATCAGATCCAAGAGGAAGGTGGTTGAATTATTTGAATTTGCGCAAGCAGATTTTTCAAGAATTACAAGACAATCACCGAGATGAATTTGACTCCAATCGCGATTTTTATTATCAATCTTTTTTTGACACAATTCACATTGCTTATCCCCATTGCCCTAAGGAAGCGGGAGATATGTATAAGCATTTTATTCTCGGAAAATACAAAGTGCAGGTTTCACCAGCCACTGGAAAATTATTCCACTCATTGATGCGTGTGGGTGGTTTTGAATTTGCAGAAAAAATAAAATCTCTTTTGAAAAAATGAATCAAAAGAGTTTAAATATGAATTCACTCCTTCGTTTTATGAAGGAATGTTTGAAGGCCTCGAAAGACAATACTGACAAGGGATTGGCGGGCCATTGCTTGCTAAAGGGTCGCTCATTTCAATTGACATCTGACGCTAGTCATGATCGATTAATAGGCGTGAGAGAATGGGTTCGGGCGAACAGAAGATGGACGGTGGAATCAGCGGGATTCAAAAAACTAAGTGATTCCAAAATACTCGTATCACTAGGAGGAATGCCTTCTTCAAAAGCAGTAGTGGAGTATATTCAGTATTCAAATGGGGGAGATGTAGGCTGTGTTTTTTCAAGGGATGAAATCAATGCTTGGGAAAAAATTTCAAGTACAGATAAATTCGCTTTTCATTGGTTCGCTCTTTCAATTGCCCTTCGTTGCCTGGTTTCAAAGCATCGTGCGAACTTAGCCTTGCTTCTTCGTGCTGCTCAAATAAACTATTTTTTATTAAAAAAAGTAGAACGCTTCGGAATTCAGAAGGTCTACAATTTTGTTCCTTTTGAAATTGATTCTAACTTTCAATCGTTGCTTTTAAGAGAAGCAGGTGTGAAGGTTGCATTTATTCCTTCATCAGGCCCATTGGGCACTTGGAATCGCATCATGGTTTGCGATGAAGTGGTTTTTAGTACTCCTTATCACGACGAGGAAAAAATTGTTTTTGCTGAAACCATGCGCTTCGATAAAATCCTGCGATGGGGACCAGAGAAAGCATATGGTTACATTCAACGTTACCTAGAAAATAGACCAACTACACAACAAAAAACGATCGGTTTTTATTCTCATGGCAGTTGGCTTCGATTGAAGTTGGGGCATGTACAGACGGAGATGAATTTGGCTGGAGCAGAAGATCAGTGCGTCGTTTTAATCAAGGAGTTTTTACAAAATCATTCAGATTATTCATTGGTCATCTTTGCACATCCGAGAGAAAAATCAAAGCAAAATTGGAAAGACACGCAAGCTCATTATCAAGGATTGTTTAGTGGATTTAGTTGGAAATTTTCTGATTTGAATGTGCCTTCTTCTCATGCTTTTGAGCAAGCCGATATCGGGATTTCAACATTTTCCACCATCGTGTATGAAAGACTGCACGCGGGATACAAGACCATCATATGTAATTATGGTATCCATAATTTTCCCATGAAGAATAGTACATTGAATGCCATTACATTTGAAAATTTGGAAGGTCTGCAGAATCATGTAAATGAAATTTCGACACTAAGCGAAGATCAATTTTTTCAAAAGAAAAATTTGATGGGCTATCGAAATGAAAAATTGAATATCAAGAATTGAAGAAGCGAATTTTATATGTGTCAACGCATCCGCATCTCAACTTGGCAGCGCCGAGCGGACCAGGCACGCACATGCGAGAAGTAATCAAATCTTTTCGAGATGAGGGGTATGAAGTGCATACTTTTATTGCTGGAGGCGAAGAGATGGAATCAGGCCAAACCGCTATTATTTTTTCAAAAAAATCTTGGAAAAAATTCATTCCGAAATTCTTGTGGGAGTCATTGAAAGAATGGAGACTGTTAATGCATAATCAAAAAATGATGGCTCAATTGCAAGGAGCTATTTTGAATGTGCAACCAGATCTAATCTATGAAAGAGGATATGCGTTCATGACGGCTGGTGTGTCACTAGCACAGCGAAATGATATTCCTATTTTCTTGGAGTTAAATGCTCCTTATCCAGAAGAAATAAAGGCCATGTCAGGTACAGGAGTCTTCTCTTCTCTTTCAGAAAGTGCTGAAAAAAAACAGGCACAGCTTGCTTCACAAATCATTGTTGTGTCGACCGCGATGAAAGATTATTTTCAAAAAAATCACAGAGTTTCTGCTGATAGAATTATTGTTACGCCAAATGCTGTCAATCTTTCTTTTTTAAACACCAATGATGCTTTGAAATTATCAGTGGGTGAGAAATTGAAAGGGTCTAGAGTGATAGGATTTGTGGGGTCTATTTTCCCATATCATGGAGTAGATAAATTGATTAGAAGTTTTGCTGAAGTTATTTCGAAAAATGCAAGTGGAAAATCAAAACTTTTGATTGTTGGCGACGGAGAAGTGCTTGGGGAATTAAAACAACTTGCAACGGAATTAAATATTTCAAACGACGTCATCTTCACGGGAAATGTGCCTCACATGGATGTTTCGACTTATATCTCTTTGATGGATGTGACAGTAATGGCTGACTCAAATTGGTATGGATCGCCGGTTAAAATTTTCGAGTATGGATTATTTGGGAAATACATCATCGCCCCGAATACCCAGCCAGTGCGAGATGTGATGATTGATAAGGTACATGGTTGGTTGTTGAAGGATAGCGAGCAGGATTTAACCAATGCCCTGGAATATGCTTTAAGTCATCCCGAGGAATGCCAAAAAGTAGGAAAAGCATTCGAGTTAAAAGTTAAAAATGAGCACCTTTGGAAACATGTTGGTGCGAGTATTATCTCAAAAATATCATGAAGATACTTGTAGTAACGGATGGCATTAGTCCATACGTAGTGGGAGGAATGCAAAAGCATTCAGCAGGGTTGATCAAATATTTGGTTCTTCGTGGACATGAGGTAACAATGATACATTGTTTGCCAAGCGGCACCAACAAGCCATCACATGAGGAAGTACGCGAATCGACGGGGCTTCCAGAAGATGCTTCACTTAAAATCATCACGCTCTACTTTCCTCCGAGCGGATTTTTGCCAGGACATTATCTGAAATCGTCTTATCAATTTTCAAACAAAGCATATGATGTAGTTCAAAAAGAAATTGAATCATTTGATTTTATCTACACCAAAGGTTTTACTGGCTGGTACTTCATTGCTCAAAAATTAAAAGGCAAAAAAATGCCTCGAATAGGTGTGAAATTTCATGGATATGAAATGTTTCAAGCTGGTGGAAGTTTCACAATGAAGCTAAAGAAATATCTTCTGAAAGGCACAGTGCAGTGGATATCTCAACACGCTGATATCGTTTTTTCCTATGGTTCAAAAATTACCGATGTGATTAAAAGCATAGGTGTGGATCCAAAGCGAATCGTAGAAGTTCCAACTGGGATAGAGCCTTATTGGATTGCAAATCAAAAAAAGCGAGAGTCTCTTCCGAGAAAATTTTTGTTCATCGGTCGATACGAACGCCGCAAAGGAATTGAGGAATTGCACGCAGCTATTCTAAGTCGAGAAGAGAACCATGATGTGGAGTTTCATTTCATAGGTCCTATAGATCATTCCAAAAGAGTGAAGCGAAAGGATATCATCTATCACGGAGAAATGAAGGAGGCCGGGAAGATCATTGAGATCATGGATTCTTGCCATGTGCTATTGTGTCCGTCGCACTCTGAAGGTATGCCAAATGTCATATTGGAAGCCATGTCGAGAGGAATGGCAGTTATCGCCACAACTGTAGGCGCCGTGGACCGATTGGTGGATTCGAACACTGGTTGGCTCATTGCTCCTGGCGATGTTGTAGGCCTTCAAAATGCGATACAAACCGCTGTGAATGAAACAGACAATGCAATTCAAGCTAAGGGTGATGCGGCAATTCAAAAAGTGAAGGAGCAATTTTTATGGGAAAAGATCATAGAATTAACAGAACGAAACATAGAAAAATCAAGGCTGAATAGCTAAATTCGCACCGCCTTAATAAAGTAATGAGCAAGACGCGAGTTTATTTCCCTGGACTCAACGGACTTCGATTTTTTGCAGCGGTTGCGGTAATTTTCACTCACATAGAACTCATAAAAAAGTTCTTGGGCTATGGAAGTCACTGGTTAGATCTAGAGAAGTTGATCTATTCTACTCCTCTTGAGGCCGTTTTAAGAAGAGAAATCAGTTGGGTAACCCCATTCATCTCTAATAGTGGTCCACTAGGGGTGGTGTTCTTTTTCGTGCTTTCTGGTTTTCTCATCACATACCTCCTATTTGTTGAAAGAGAAACAACGGGTGTGATTCGCATCAAGGAGTTTTACATGCGCCGTATTTTGAGAATTTGGCCACTCTATTTTTTGATTTTCATTCTAGGCTTTTTCGTTTTACCGCATATTTCCTTGTTTGATGTACGTGTTCAGTCCAGAGCACTCGAACTTCATTATTGGGAAAACTTCTTCTTGTTTTTATTCTTCTTGCCAAACCTAGCGTTCTCGATGTTCCTAGCAGTGCCAAATATTGGTCAGCTATGGTCTATCGGAGTCGAAGAACAATTCTATTTGATTTGGCCTTGGGTGATGAAAAAATCGAAGAATATTCTAAGGACAATACTTGTATTCACTGGTGTAATAATTGTTTTCAAGTTCGGAGTATTGTTGTTTTCATCACAGATTTCAGGCTTCTGGATGGGGGTTCTAAAGAAGTTCTTCGCTATGTCAAAGCTCGAGTGTATGTCGTTGGGCGGACTTGGAGCTTATGTGCTATACTACAAGAAAGATCGAATTTTAAAAGTGGTGTATCATCCACTGGTTTTCATACTCAGCATTTTGATTATTCCGATAATGATCATGATCGTACCGAAGTTCCTTCAGAACGGTGTACATATTCTTTATTCGATTTGCTCGCTGGTTATCATCCTCAATGTTTCAACGAACCCCAATTGTTTCATCAAGTTGGAAAACAAGATTTTAGATTTTCTTGGAAAAATCTCCTTTGGTATTTACATGTACCATATGATGATCATCGCAGCGGTGCTTCACTTTGCAAAAGACACACTCCACTTTAATAATGATTTGAATCCAATGGAGTCTATTGTTGTTTATCTTGCAGTGCTTTCTATAACTATTCTAGTATCTGCGCTCAGTTACAAGTACCTCGAATTGCCTTTTATTAGAAAAAAGAAAGCGGTGAGCCACGTGATCAGTGGTGAAAATGCAAAATAGAGTTCAATGTTTAGATGGTTCGTTGTTATAAGTATTTTCCTGAGCATCTTCATTAGCTCTTATCGCTTCTTTACGACTCCTTTTGAAGCATACTTTAGTTACGCAATCTTCGCATTATTCTTTCCCATTTTCTTTGTAAAATATGGCGTGCCAAGAGCTCCTGTGTTACTCTTTATTCCACTATTCATCGCCGGTGTCACTTACACTGCAATTGGGTTGAATACCGCTGGACAGTTTTATAAAATCTTCATCGGCTTCTTCTCTTCGGTATTGTTCTATCACTATGTGCTGGAGCTATTTCAATTCAATTTGAAGCAGCTCTTCAAGTACTACATGATTGCCGCCTATATTATATCTTTAATAGGATTGATGCAGCTTGTATCCTTTTGGGTGGGCTTTAAGCCGGGCTATGACTTTCACTGGGTATTCAATAAATGGAACGTAGTGCGCGGGGGTATCGGTATCCGAGTCAACTCAGTCTTCAGTGAACCGGCATACTTTGCGGCGAGTATTGGTCCTGCATTTTTCGTGGCTATTTACAACTGGGCGGTAAAAGACCCGCTCTTTGTGACGCGAAGACAAAGTGCCTTAATCATTGCCGCCTATTGCGTTACCTTCTCAAGCGTTGGTATCATTGGTATCTTCTTGGCGATTCTTCTTTTGCTAATCAATTTTGGATTCTTCAGATATGCCATAGTCTTCGTCCCACTATCTATTTTGCTGTTCAACTATAGCTATGAGAATGTGGACGAGTTCCGTGACCGCTATGACGGTACCACAGAGATCTTCTCTACCGGTAACTATCAAAGTTATCAGATCAACGGTAGTAGCTTCGTATTGTATAACAACTACCACGTGGCGCTAGAGAATTTCAAGCGAAATCCCATTCTTGGGACTGGTCTAGGCTCTCACCCGACAGCGTTTGATAAGTATAGCTTAACCAATCTTGAAGGTGCGGTTGATATCGATTTCAATAAAATGGATGCCAACTCCATGGCACTCCGTCTTATGTCTGAAACAGGGCTTTACGGAATGTGTTTGATGTTCTTCTTGCTTGTAAGATGTTGGGTGCCGAAACAAAGAACGCACGATACTGAGCTTTGGGTGATGTCCAATGCTACGATGATTATTATTGTGCTATACCTTGTTCGTCAAGGACACTATTTCTTAAATGGATTTCCATTTTTCCTTTGGATGTATTACTACATCGCTAAAGAGAACTGGAAGTATCGAGACGAGAAGCGCGAGCAAGAAGAGAAAGAGCGTCTCGCTGCTTTTGCCATCGCGATAAATCAAAAGAGCCGAGCGCAAATTCAATAGCGCCATTTCCCCAGTGTACTTCTATATTTCTTCTGTAAATCCAGTTTTTCGGGTTTGCTTTAAGTGCATGTAAACCGGGTACTGTTGTAAAATGGAAGTAATTCTTATCATAAATAATACGCGCAGCGTCACTTCCAATACTCTCCAACGTGTTATTAGGAGAGGCAAAGAAGAGCGGTTGAGCACCAATGTTTTCTTGAATTTTTCTATCGGTATAATCTAATTCTGTTTCAATTTCCTGTCGTGACATCTTTCTATGAAGGCAATGGGTTTTGGTGTGGTTTCCAATACAATGTCCCATTCGGGCTATAGCAGAAACTTCACTCCAAGACATAGCTGTTACATCTGATTTAGCATGGTCGACACGCTCATTGACAACAGGCCGAATGTTCGTTCGGTAATAGAGCTCTTGATTTTGTGAATCAATGAAATCATGGACAATGAAATAAATGGCTTTTATTTTATGCGCTGCCAAGACCTTAGCGGATTCGAAGTTATTGGCAAGTCCGTCATCAAACGTGAAAAGAAAGTATGGACCGTTGGTAAAATGACTCGGGTCTTCCAAGTAGATGGGAAGGTCTGACGGATCAAGGAAAGTGAATTTTTTTTTGAGCCTTTCTACTAGTTTTTCAAAATCAGCTAGTCGGTCTGCCGGCGTAGAATGCATGCATGCAACAACCAATTCGCTTTCTGATGGTCCATTACCGAACAATCGTTCGGTATGACCGATAATGGTTTTATATAATTGAATGAGCGCTCTTTTCATATTACCACGTATCAATGTCCGCACGCCCTAACCACCAGTTAGACCAGTCAGTTATTTTTTCCGCCATTGGACCCTTAGCGATGAAGTAGATTTTTCGATCAATTTTTTTGAATCCCAACTCCTCAATTATAGTCTGCTGTTGCTCTGAATGATCATTAATAGCAATAGATACGAAAGCTACGGCTGTAGTGCGATTCACTTCCTTCATAAACGATTTGAAAGCCCTTTGTAAAAAAGGCTTGTCAGTGGAAGTAGGACAAACTTTACCAATGACTAATTCCTTAATATACTTTTTCCGCGTTTGAATTTTGAATTCAAACAATGCATGTCCAGATGTTTCAGAATATTCAAATCGGTGATAATGGCCTTGTTGGAATTGAAAGCGATATCTATCAAATTCTACATTCTGCTCAACATAAAAAGCATCTGGCGATAGCGCCATTTTTTTTGGAGCTCTTGGCCCGAATTTCTTAGACAGCTTCTTAGAGGGCTGACTGAATAGAGAACTCACAGGGCGCATCGGCTTGATATACCACTGAAGGTTGAAAGGGTTCTGCCATTTATTTCGGATAAATGAATTGTAACTCGCCTCCACAGGAAAGCCAATCAATACATCCAGTGCAATATTATTTTCGGGTAAATGAATCCAATCGAGCATTTTGGCAAAAAGCCCCTTGCCTCTGAAATCGGGGTGTACCAAACTATTCCCACTTTGAAAAGCTCGAATTGTTTTTCCCTCGTATGTCAAAGGCCAATAGAAGAAAGATTGAAAGCCTCCGACTTTACCATTTTCTTCTGCCACAATGCGCACACAGTGGTCTTTTTGAAAGGGAGATTCATAGAACTCGATGAACTGACGTTCAAATTGAACAGGGTCAACGCCATATTCCTGAGCAAACATCTCAATTACTTGAGGCCGCATCCAGTCTTGGTATCTTAAAATGTTCATATTTGCGTGTAGTTTCGGATCTCTATGAAAAGAATGATCGTCTTATATCGAGAATTGGCAGGCTATATCGTGCATGCATTGAATTATCTAGCTGATAATCATGATGTACACATCGATATCGTTGCGTATCCCGTCAAAAGCGAGGCTCCTTTTCGTTTCGAATTTAGTAGAAAAATAAATCGGTTCGATAGAACTACCTTTTCAGAAGGCCAAATAGCTAAGCTAATCAAGGAATCCAACTATGATCTCATCTTTTGTGGTGGTTGGTCTGACAAGGAATATTTGAATGCTGTGGCAAAGAATAGAAATGTTCCGTCGTTGCTCGGTTTTGACAAACAGTGGGAGGGAGGTCTGAAGGATGAACTACGTTCTATTTATTTGAGACTTTTAGTACGTCGATATTTCGATTTCGCATTTGTTCCGGGACTAGAGCAGTTTCAGTTTGCAAAAAGAATGGGGTTTCGGGAAAATGAGATCAAACAAGGCGCTTATATCTGCGAAACCGACCGCTTCAGCAGGGTCTATGAAAAAAGGATACACCGAAATGGTGAAGTCAGAAAATGGTATTATGTAGGGAGATACGCTCCTGAAAAAAATGTTCAAGTTCTCTGTGAAGCTTTTGCTGCCTGGGTTTCAAATGAAAATCGAAAAGATGAGCTGCATTGTTTCGGCACCGGAGCACTGTTCGATTCGCGCATCCAACATCCTCAAATTATACATCACGGATTCAAACAGCCTGCAGAGATGGAACAAGCAATGGGGGATGGTGACATTTTTATTCTGCCAAGTCTTTATGAGCCTTGGGGCGTGGTGGTAAACGAGTTTGCCGTTGCCGGTTATCCTTTGATATTGTCCGACAAGGTGGGAGCTCGAACAGCTCTCCTCACAGAAAAAAACGGATGGTTGCTTGAAAATAATACCTCTAGCGGTATCGTGGAGGTATTGCAAAAAGTCAATAAATCGACCGATCAGGAATTGAAAAGTATGGGAGAAATCAGCAGATCACTTGGGCTCAAGCTCGATGCAAAACAATATGCAGATTCTATTCTCAGTATGATGAAATCATAGACTTCCTGTTTTACCTTCGTCTCAATAATTAAGGCCTTAACGAATGTGTGGAATTAACGGTATAGCGTATTGGAAGAGTGATGCAGACCTACATTCTGTCTTAGGCAAAATGAACGATGCCATCGCACACCGGGGCCCGGATGCCGAAGGTGTTTTTGTAGAAAAAAATATTGGACTAGGCCATCGTCGATTAAGTATCATTGATACATCGGCTGCAGGAAATCAACCTTTTTATTCTTCAGATAATAATATCGTCGTCGTCTTCAATGGTGAAATTTATAATTACATCGAACTCAAAGAAGAACTACAGTCTGAATATCAGTTTCGCACCAGTACGGATACCGAAGTAATCATTGCTTCCTATTTGAAATGGGGAGAAAAATGTGTCGAACGATTCATCGGTATGTTCGGCTTGGCATTGTTAGACAAGCGTTCTAACTCGCTTTACATCTATCGAGACCGACTAGGAGTAAAGCCTGTTTATTATGCAAAAAGCAGTACAGGTATTATCTTCTCATCAGAAATCCGAGCGATCATTCGGTCGGGATTGATCTCCGCAAAAATTGATGGTGATGCCTTAATTGAATACCTGAAGTTTCAATCAGTTCAGGCTCCGAAAACAATCTTGCAAGGTGTAGAGATGGTCATGCCGGGATGTTTTTTGAAAGTAAAAGAAAATGAAATCGAGAGTATCCCATATTGGTCATTAAGTGACTCCAAGTACGATCTGAAGAATGCGACAAGAGAGGAAGTAAAGCACGAGGTGCGAAGATTATTGGAAGATTCCGTGGCGCTGAGAATGCGCGCCGACGTGCCTTTTGGAGCATTCTTGAGCGGTGGTATTGATTCGAGTATAGTGGTGGGCTTAATGTCGAAATTCGCTACAAAGCCAGTCAATACCTTTTCGATCACGTTTCATGAAGAAGAATTTAATGAGGAAGAATATTCTACCCTCATCGCAAAGAAGTACAATACTGCTCATCACAATATAAAACTTTCTGCAAATGATTTTTTAAAATTAGTGCCGGAAGCCTTGAATGCCATGGATCACCCCAGTGGAGATGGACCGAATACCTATGTGGTATCAAAGGTCACTCGTGAAGCGGGAGTTAAAATGGCAATGTCAGGTCTCGGCGGTGATGAGGTTTTTGCAGGCTATGATGTGTTTAAGCGAGTACATGCTTTGCAACAAAAGAAATGGCTTTCGGCCACACCCCGCGCCCTGCGGGCGCTCGCGGCATCAGCACTCAATACTGTTAAGCCATCTATCGCATCACAAAAAATTGGTGAGCTGCTGAAATCAGAATCCATCGACGTAGCTTCTACATATGCGCTCACCAGACAACTTTGGATGGATAAGAGCATTGAGAAATTATGTCCAAATAAGAATATTGAAAAATCGCAAGTCTATCAAATTGCGAGCAGCTTTGAAGCTGCACCCGATAGAATTTTGAGCTACGTTTCCAAATGTGAAATGAGCACCTACATGCTCAATGTGCTGCTGCGAGATGCTGATCAGATGAGCATGGCAAGCGCCTTAGAAATAAGAGTGCCATTCCTAGATCATCGCTTAGTTGACTACGTTTTGTCTGTTACTGACGACGTAAAATTCCCTCATTCTCCGAAGCAATTACTCGTAGAGAGTTGTGAGGATGTGATTCCTCAAAGTATTGTGAATCGCCCGAAAATGGGCTTTACATTTCCTTGGGCACACTGGATGAAAAATGAATTAAAGCCATTCTGCGAGCAAGGTTTGGAATCACTAAAGCGAATAGAGAGTTTGAATCATCAAGAAGTAATGCTGCAATGGGAGCAATTTCTCTCAGGAAGTAAATTGGTCTCTTGGTCGCGCATGTGGCCATTAGTTGTTTTGGGACATTGGGTGAATAAAAATCAAATTGAGCAATAGAAAAAAAATATTGGTTTTTTCTGATTGGTTCGTGCCAGGATTTAAAGCGGGCGGACCCATTCAATCATTGTTTCAGATGGTGAATCATGTGGATCATGATTTCATGGTTGTCACAAGAATCACCGACTATCGTTCCGACGAACCATATCCGAATATTACACCGAAGTTTTGGACTGAGATTTCAGCCAATTGCAAAGTGTATTATATCAAAGAGTCGGATTTGAATACAGCTCTTTTAAAAGCGCTGCACGAGGAGATTCGCCCCGATTGGGTCTATTTAAACTCTTTATTTTCTCCGAAGTTTACCATTTTCCCTTTGAGATATTTCAACCGAACGAACATTCGGTCAAAGGTAATAGTAGCTCCACGAGGAATGCTTAAGTCGGGAGCGCTATCTATCAAATCAAGGAAGAAGACTGTTTTCTTAAAACTTTCGAAATGGTTAGGATGGTTTAGGGAAGTGAGATGGCACGCGACTAGCCTTACAGAGGCCGATGAAATAAAAATGCACTACGGGGATAACAGTGGTGTTGTTGTAGCTCCCGTTTTAAGTGCTAAAAACAGCGGTTTATCTCAAGAAATCCATAAAGAACCAGGAAAACTTTCACTAGTCACATTTTCTAGAATTAGCACGGAAAAGGGCATCCTTGAGGCTATTCAGTTTGTCAATGGGATACCGAATGAATATTCGGTTTCTTTCGATATCTATGGCTCTAAGAATGATGAAGCTTATTATGAGCAATGCATAGAAGAAGCGAGAAAAGGATCACATTCCATTTCTTTTAAAGGTGAAATATCTCCTAATCAAATTCCCTCGATTCTTCGGCAAGCGCACTTCTTCTTATTGGCTACCTGGGGAGAGAACTTTGGCCATGCGATCGCAGAATCTCTTATAAATGGAGTCCCCGTTATGATCTCGAATAAGACTCCTTGGAGGGATTTAGAGGCAAATAATGCGGGTTGGGACCTCCCCTTGGAGCAACAGGCCTTCATTGATAAACTCGTTTATGCCGCGAATATGGATAATCAATCCTATCAACTTTGGCGGAAAGGCGCTCTAGATATGGGTTTGAAGAAAACCAACACTCCTGAGGCAATCAGTCAGAACCGGGCCTTATTCGAATAATATTCCATAATTATTCGGAAAAATAATTTTCACATTTCGTTAATATAGCCACCTGATTTAGTCATTACTTTGCATACGATTTATATCACATGAACATCGCAATACTTTCTCGCGACCCAAAGCTCTACAGCACCAAAAGATTGGTTGAAGCTGGAGAGAAAAGAGGACACAACGTTCGCGTACTCGATCACCTTAAGTGCAACTTGGTGATTGAAAAAAAGAATCCAAAAATCATTTACAACGGAGAGGAACTCAAAGACATCCATGCGGTAATTCCGCGAATTGGAGCGTCAGTTACTTTCTATGGCACTGCCGTGGTACGCCAGTTTGAAATGATGAATGTATTCACTGCAGTGGAGTCGCAAGCACTGGTAAGAAGCCGAGATAAACTGAGAAGCTTGCAAATTCTATCAAGAGCAGGACTAGGTCTTCCAAAAACGGTGTTTACCAATTACTCGCGTGATGTCGAGAAAATCTTGAAAGAAGCCGGTGGTGCGCCTGTGGTCATTAAACTATTGGAAGGCACGCAAGGATTGGGAGTTGTATTAGCAGAGAATAAAAAAGCTGCAGTTTCTGTAGTGGAAGCCTTCAATGGATTGAAAGCACGTGTCATTGTCCAGGAATATATCAAAGAGGCGAAGGGAGCGGATATCCGTGCATTCGTGGTGGATGGACATGTCGTAGGCGCAATGAAGCGTCAAGCGAAAGAAGGGGAGTTCCGTTCCAATCTTCACCGCGGCGGTACTGCAGAAGTGATTGAGCTTACACACGAAGAAGAAATCGCAGCAATCAAAGCAGCCAATGCACTAAAGCTTGGTGTTGCTGGTGTGGATATTCTTCAAAGCGATAGAGGTCCACTAATCATCGAGGTGAACTCTTCACCTGGTCTAGAGGGCATTGAAAATGCTACTGGAAAAGATATCGCAGGACAGATCATAAAATACATTGAAAAGCACGTCTAATCAAACGTGAAGTGGAAGGATGTGGGTCTGATTCACATCGACGAGAAACTTGCGAAGCAAGGTTTTTCTTCCAATCAATACTTGATATTTCATCCCCGAGCGATCGGTGAGCGTGACTTCCGAACGAATGTCACGCCCACCTATCCTGATGCGGGTTTTGATACAATATCGTGTTTCACTTTGCCCGAAAGAATTCTTGACTTCCTTCAGGGAGTATTTATGGAAATAGGAAGTTTTATTTCCCATTTCATCTAAATTAAAAATCACCTTCACAGCAGGCCCTTTTTCCGTTTGCACTTCTTCGCATGATTCGCAATGCAAGGCAGTTCGGAAAGCACCTGTGTCAATTTTAGCTTCTACCACCACGCCACCAATATCCGGCAACGCAATACGCTCGCGTCGGCCGATCAGTTGTAAAGGCTGTTGATGATGTTTCGCCATGGGAATTAAGCGAGCATTTTTTTAACCAATTCGCTAATTGCTTTGCCATCTGCACGGCCCGCCAATGCTTTATTCGCAGCCCCCATCACTTTACCAAGATCAGCGATGGTTGTAGCGCCAACTTGAGCAATGATTTCCTTTACCGCTGTTTCTAATTTTTCACCAGTGAGTTGCTCTGGCAAGTAAGCAGCAATAACATCCGCTTGCTTTTGTTCTTCCTCAGCAAGATCAGGTCTATTTTGAGCCTTGTAGATCTCGATAGACTCTACACGTTGCTTATAAAGTTTGTTGAGAATGGCCATTCCTTTCGAATCATCAACATTACCATCTCCACCTTCTTTGGTCATCTCAAGAAGCAATTTGCTCTTGATATCACGCAATGCCATGAGTTTATCCTTTTCACCTGCTTTCATTGCTGTTTTGATATCCTCGTTGATTTGATCTGTTAAGTTCATAGCTTGATTTTTTTTGCAAATTTACGAAACTATAGAGATAGAATGTGATGTTAAAGTTCTCGTTCGCAATGTAATGTAACACTTTTTATTATCTTTGACCGAACGTTCATTCTATTCCTATGAAAAAGTCGATGACAAGAAAAGAAAAGGTGCTCAAGACAGCCCTTCAAATGGTTGCTACTGGTGGCTTTCAAGGCGCGCCTATCTCTGAATTAGCAGCGAAGTCAAAAGTTGCAGTCGGTACTATCTATCACCACTTCGCTAACAAAGATGAAATGGTCGGTGCAATGTACTTGATGTGCAAAGAAAATCTTGTTGGTGCTCTTACAGCAGCTCTCGATGGAAAGGCTACTGCTACAAAGCGTTTCGAGAAAATGTGGGAAGCATTTCAAGCTTATTCATTGACGAACGGTATCGAAGTTTCCTTCCTTGATCAATACAATGCAAGTCCGCTTATCACTGCAGAACAACAAAAGGCTGCAGAGAAAATGGACCAAGCATTGGTGAAGTTTTTTGCAGATGGAATTAAGTCAAAAGACTTTTCAAAAGGAGAAGCAAATACACACTTGGAATTCTTCTACACAAACGCATTTGCAGCAGCGCGCAAAGTAGGGAAGGGCAAGAAGAAGAACGGTCCAAAAGAAGCGGAAGCACTTCGCGATCTTACTTGGTCAGCACTGAAGAAATAATTTATTTTCGATAAAAAGAAAAAGCCTCTTTACATTGTAAAGAGGCTTTTTTATTTTCCGACCGAATGTTCGTTCGGTAGTTGATTACATCATTCCGCCCATTCCACCTGGCATTGCTGGCATAGCTGGAGCGTCTTCCTTAATATCAGAAATCACACACTCAGTAGTCAACAACATACCTGCGATAGAAGCAGCATTTTCAAGAGCTACACGGCTAACCTTTGTTGGGTCGATAACACCCGCAGCATACATGTTTTCGAATTTCTCAAGACGAGCATTGTATCCGAAATCATCTTTGCCTTCACGTACTTTTTGCACGATAACAGCGCCTTCGCCACCTGCATTTGCAACGATTTGACGAAGTGGTTCTTCGATCGCACGTCTAACGATAGCGATACCAGTAGTCTCGTCATCATTGATGCCTTTTAGGGTGTCTAATGCTACAGAAGCTCTGATATAAGCCACACCGCCACCTGGTACGATTCCTTCTTCTACAGCCGCTCTGGTTGCGTGCAATGCATCGTCAACGCGATCCTTCTTCTCTTTCATCTCTACTTCAGTAGCAGCACCAACATAAAGTACAGCGACACCACCAGCAAGCTTTGCAAGACGCTCCTGCAATTTCTCACGATCGTAATCAGAAGTAGTTACATCGATGGCGGTTTTGATTTCAGCGATACGAGATTGGATAGCCTCTTTTTGACCAGCACCATTTACAATGGTAGTATTGTCCTTGTCAACAGTGATCTTTTCAGCTCTACCAAGATCAGTCAATTCAGCTTTTTCAAGCAATAGTCCAGTCTCTTCGCTGATCACTTGACCACCGGTAAGGATAGCGATATCTTGAAGCATCGCTTTACGGCGATCACCGAAACCAGGAGCTTTAACAGCAGCCACTTTCAGAGCACCGCGAATTTTGTTTACTACAAGAGCTGCAAGTGCCTCACCATCTACTTCTTCTGCAATGATCAAAAGCGGACGGCTAGCTTGTGCTGTTTTTTCAAGAACTGGAAGAAGTTCTTTCATGTTGCTGATCTTTTTGTCGTAGATCAAGATGAAAGCGTTTTCTAATTCCGCTTCTTGGTTTTCAGCATTGGTCATGAAGTACGGGCTCAAATAACCACGGTCGAATTGCATACCCTCAACAGTTTTTACTTCTGTCTCAGTTCCTTTTGCTTCTTCAACGGTAATAACGCCTTCAGTTCCTACTTTTTGCATCGCGTCAGCAATCAATGAACCGATAGCTTCATCGCTGTTTGCAGAGATGGTAGCAACTTGTTTGATTTTCTCATAATCCGTTCCAACAGCCTTAGAGATTTTCGCGAGTTCAGCAACAACAGAGCTAACAGCCTTGTCGATACCGCGCTTAAGATCCATTGGATTAGCACCGCTCGCTACGTTTTTCAAACCAGCAGTCACGATTGCTTGTGCAAGTACTGTTGCAGTAGTTGTTCCATCACCTGCTAGATCAGCAGTTTTAGAAGCAACTTCCTTCAACATTTGAGCGCCCATATTTTCGATTGGGTCTGCAAGCTCAATTTCTTTTGCTACGGTAACACCATCTTTAGTGATGTGTGGAGCACCGAATTTTTTATCGATAATGACATTGCGGCCCTTTGGACCCAATGTAACTTTTACTGCATTTGCAAGAGTGTCAACACCAGCTTTCAATTTCTCACGAGCTGGCACATCAAAGGTTATTTCTTTAGCCATGATTTTCTAATGATTAGATTTTTTTAAGTAATACATCTGTTTCTTTCATTATCAAATAATCCAATCCTTCCAATGGAAGTTCCTGACCAGAATATTTGCCATACATAACAACATCACCAGCCTTCAAAACCGGAGATTTGCCATCCTCGTCTATTTCGCTAACGGCGATGACAGTTCCTCTTAGAGGCTTTTCTTTAGCAGACTCAGGAATGTATAATCCTGACGCTGTTTTTTCTTCTTTGGGATCGGGAAGAATCACTACTCTGTTCTTCGTTCCCGCGACAGGTAAATAATGAAATGACATATGGTTATTATTTAAATATGTTTTTAAAGTTGTGACCCGCCGTTGTCATTTACTGTGCCAAGCGGGATATTGGCTTTTTAAGTGAAAAAAATGGCAGTGAATGGCAAAAAAAATGACAGTGCGATTGTCACACTGTCATTCTATTATTTTGAAAAATGTAATTCTTATTGTTGAGGAGTGCCACCGTTAGTAGCTCCGCCTTCAGTAGCGCCACCTTGAGTGTTTTCAATGGCCTCGTCACTTCCCTTTCCGTTATTTACAGGACGGGTAGAGTAGAAGCTAGCAGATACTAGGCAAAGAGCAAATAAAGCTACGGCCAAATACCATGTTGCTTTTTCTAAGAAGTCAGCAGTACGTTGTACACCGCCAATCTGAGTAGAGCCTTGGAAACCCATAGCAAGTCCACCACCTTTTGGATTCTGAATAAGTACAACAACACCCAATAGAAGGGCAACGATTACAATTAGTACAATGATTAGAGTTTCCATAATTATATCTTTTTATTCTGGTTCAGATTTTTTAATTGGGCTGCAAAGTAAATGCTTTTTTCTGGATGGAGCGCAATAAGTTGACGATAAACCTTCTTCGCCTTATCAATTTTCCCCTGGGCAGCATATAATTTGGCCATCGTCTCGGTCACAAAGGTCATGTCCTCTTCAAGACTGTCTTTGCCCAAGTTTTGGGTATTGGTATACTCAGCAGCCTTGCCAGGCGTGATTTTCGGTTGTTGTTGTATGAATTTATCGATAATGCTCTTCTGCACTTCTACCAGGGAAGGCTTCTGTATTCTACGAGCGCTCGATTCAAAATTCGAAATACGATCCTCAAAACTCTCCAATCCTCCCACTTCAGCTTCTCCTTCTCCCTTCTCCGCTTCTCCATATCCTCTGTCCTCTGTCCGCTGCTCCGCTTCTCCATATCCTCTGTCCTCTGTCCGCTCCTCCGCTTCTCCTTTCTCCTCTGTCCGCTTCTCCTCTGTCCGCTTCTCCGCTTCTCCATATCCTCTCTCCTCTCCTCCTTGCATCCTCTTCGCCTTCGCCATCATATATTCGGCATAAGTCACAGGACCACGCTCCTCTTCTCCCTTCTCCTCTGTCCGCTCCTCCGCTTCTCCATATCCTCTGTCCTCTTCTCCCTTCTCCTCTGTCCGCTTCTCCGCTTCTCCCTTCTCCTCTGTCCGCTCCTCCGCTTCTCCATATCCTCTGTCCGCTTCTCCATATCCTTTCTCTTCTTCCGCTTCGAGCTCAATAGTGGAGTGAACGGCTTCAATAATGAAATTAGCCTCCATCGGATCGAGATCTTTCGCACGAACTACTTCTGAATGCTGCTCGACCATATCTTCAACTGGCACCGTTTGTTCAGAATTCTCAATTCTCAATTCTCGATTCTCGAGAGATGATTCGAGACTCGCAATTCGAGATTCGAAATTTTGCTCGGCCGTTTCTTCAGCTGGCACCGTGTGTTCAGAATTCTCAATTCTCAATTCTCTATTCTCAATGGTTGATTCGAGATTCGCAATTCGAGATTCGAAATTTGAAATTCGCATTTCAAAATCTTCTAATTCCTGAATATCATTATTTTCAGAATTGAGAATTGAGAATTGAGAATCTTCTTCTTTTTCAGAATTGAGAATTGAGAATTGAGTATCTTTTATATACTCATACAACACCTGTCGATTGTTGCTGTAGAGCGCTGCTTGCTGCAGTTGATCGGCAAAGCGGTGATCGTTTTTTTCCTGATACATTTTTGCCAATAATACCTGAGCCGTTGAGAAATAGGGGTAAGACTGTTGAATCTTCTCCAATTCCTCAATAGAGATTTCCTTGCGCAACGCAGGGTTTTCTATGGCTTGATATATCAGCGTTTTATCCAAATCTTCTATTACCAGTTTCCGACACTGGAGTTGTATATTTCTTGTAATAATTGCTCGTTGATCGTCGACCATAATTGGTCTTCTTGACTCAACAAGTCTAAGCTTGCATCGAAGTCTGCGAACTTCGAAAAGCTTTTATCAAAACTCAATGAAGGCTCCAATGAATTCGTGTACTTTACTTTTACAGTAATGGTCAATCTATTCAATGATGCTGTTTCGTTTCCTTGTATCGCTACAGGCGTTACTTTATAGTCGGTGATGAATCCTTGATACTTCAATTCTCCATCGGTTTCCGCAATTTTTAAAGGACTTTGACTGAGCAGTAAATCCTTGAGAGACTCGGTCAATCGCTGAGCGTAAATTGGGCTCGCAAGCGCGGTTTGTGAACGAAATAATTCTACAGAAAAAGTTTTTGCACCGCTAAACTGTCCCCCTGTTAAAGAGTAGTTCACAGTGCAGGATGCAAATAGCAAAACAGCTAGTAGATATATCAAAAACCGAACGTTCATTCTACTACTTCGCTAGATTGTATTCTTTGATTTTTCTATAAAGTGTCCGCTCCGAAATTCCAAGTTCTTGCGCAGCATACTTGCGCTTGTTCTTATGCTTTTGAAGCGCTTTTTTGATCAAGTCTTTTTCACTATCCGTCAAGCTCAATGATTCTTCCACCTCTTCATGTGAACTATGCGCCATTGGCTGCTCTTGGCGAGCTTGGCCCAAATGAATAACACCTGTATTGGTATTGTTATTTACTGCTGGATAGTTATGATTTTCGATGACATCTGTTGCATCATCCTCATGAAATACCTTTTGGAAAAGTGCGGCATTTTCTTGATTCACCTCATAAGGTCCTCCGTTTTGAATCATGCCGAGAACGAGTTTTTTCAAATCGTTCAAGTCATTTTTCATATCAAATAGAACCTTGTATAAAATTTCTCTTTCAGTAAAATCTGTCGCGCTGGTTCCTTTACCTACAACCATGGGCTTGCTGCTAAATCCTTCGGAAGGAATATAACGAGACAAGGTCTCCGCAGAGATCTCACGATTTTCTTCTAGCACACTCATTTGCTCGGTGATGTTCTTCAATTGACGAACGTTACCAGGCCATGAGTAATTGCGCAATATCTGTTCTCCCTCAGCGGTGAGCTGTAGAACAGGCATGCGATATTTTTCTGAAAAATCAGTAGTAAATTTCTTGAATAATAAAATCACATCTTCTCTTCGCTCGCGCAAGGCAGGCATGTGAATCGGAACTTGGCTCAAGCGATAGTAGAGGTCTTCTCTAAACTTTCCGGCTTGAATGGCAGCGCTGAAATCCACGTTGGTCGCGGCCACTACGCGCACATTCGTTTTGATTACTTTCGATGAACCTACACGAATAATCTCTCCGGTTTCTAAAACGCGAAGCAGTCGCACTTGCGTTCCTAAAGGAAGTTCTGCGACTTCATCAAGGAAAATAGTACCTCCGTTTGCTTCTTCGAAATAGCCTTTACGAGCTTCATGCGCGCCTGTAAACGATCCTTTTTCATGACCAAACAATTCACTGTCGATGGTACCTTCCGGTATTGCACCACAGTTCACGGCGATGTAAGGACCGTGCTTTCTTGCACTGAGTTGATGTATGATTTTCGGAACAACTTCTTTCCCGACGCCGCTTTCTCCGTTGATGAGCACAGAGATATTGGTCGGAGCAACTTGCACCGCAATATCTAAAGCTCTGTTGAGCAACGGGGAATGCCCAATGATCTCGAAGCGTTGTTTGACTGTTTGAATATCCATAGTAATAAGGACGACGAATATACTGACGTCTTGTCAGTTTTTCTAGGAAAAAAGATGTTAAGTCTCTATGAAGCCTGTGAAGTGCGCGGATAATGAGCCACTACATCACCGATGAGGGTGACAGCGGTGCAGCTCGTAACGTGCACATCCACAAAGTCTCCAGGCTTAGCATCTCCCTTCGGAAACACGGTAACCACACTCTGAGAGTTTCTGCCGTGATAGAAGTCCGGAGATTTTTTTGAAACTCCTTCAATCAATACACGGTAAGTACCTCCAACATAATTCTTGGTGTTCTCAGTGCTACACTTCAATTGGAAATCGATGATTTCTGTGAGCCTGCGGCTCTTTACATCTTCAGGAACATCGTCTTCGTATTTACGCTCCGCCAAGGTTCTTGGTCGTTCGCTGTATTTAAACATATAGGCCAAATCATATTTTACTTCGGCCATCAATGAAAGAGTCTCTTGATGTTGCTCTTCAGTTTCACCACAGAAACCGGCAATGATATCGGTACTGATGGCTGCCGTTGGAAGAATTCTTCGAATCGCTGCGATTCTTTCCAGGTACCATTCGCGAGTGTAGCCTCGGTTCATCTTCTTAAGCACTTCAGAACTTCCGCTCTGCACAGGAAGGTGAATGTATTTGCAAATGTTGTCATACTTGGCCATCACATGCAATACGTCATCCGTCATGTCTTTTGGATGGCTTGTAGAGAAACGCACCAATAGGTCAGGCGAAACATTTGCCACCATCTCCATGAGCTGAGCGAAATTGACTGTTGGCTCACCTTCATTAATGATCTCACCTTTACTGGTAATGTTCCATTTATAACTATCTACATTTTGCCCGAGCAATGTCACTTCTCGATAACCTTGATTGAAGAGATCATGTGCTTCTGCAACGATACTTTTCGGGTCACGGCTTCTTTCTCTTCCTCTTGTAAATGGCACTACACAGAATGAGCACATGTTGTCACAACCGCGCATGATAGATATATAGGCATTGATACCATTGCTTTCTAATCGCACAGGGGTGATTTCCGCATAGGTCTCCTCTCGGCTGAGAAGGACGTTTACAGCTTTTTGTCCGCTGTCCACTTGCTCAATCAGGTTGGGTAGATCGCGGTATGCATCTGGTCCAACCACGAGGTCGACTAGCTTTTCTTCTTCAATCAATTTTTCACGAAGGCGCTCGGCCATGCAGCCAAGCACGCCAACTACCATATCAGGATTTCGCTTTTTTATCGACTTGAAATAATTCAATCGACCTCTCACGCGCACCTCAGCATTATCGCGAATGGCGCATGTATTCAATAATATAAGGTCTGCTTCCTCGGGATCACGGGTGGTAGAAAAACCCGCCTCAGACATAATGGATGCAACGATTTCGCTGTCGGAAAAATTCATTTGACATCCGTAGCTCTCCAGCAATAATTTTTTGCCTTTGTGAATATTGCTATTCTCCACCATCAAGAATTCGCCCTGACGGTTTTCATCGATTACTTTTTCTTCCACAGTGTTTGGCTGTATTGAAAATGGTTAATAAAGCCGCAAAGATAAAGGATTTCAAATAGCGTTTTAACACCATATATAGGTATAGAATAGAATATGCATTGTTATAAAAAATGATGGACCGAAGCAAATCCGTCTATTTTTGCCCCCATCATCGATCCGAGAAAATGACAGTCTCGGATCTAAATAACGAGTGAAAGGATGTCGAAAAACCTAGTAATAGTAGAGTCTCCAGCCAAAGCAAAAACCATTGAGGGTTACCTCGGGAAGGACTTTGTGGTGAAGTCGAGTTACGGTCACGTGCGCGATTTGCCCAAGAGCGATGTGGCGATTAACGTAGAAAAAAACTTCGAGCCAGTGTATGAAATCACGGCCGACAAGATAGAGGTTGTCAAAGAATTGAAGCGATTAGCACAGAAAGCCGAGGTGGTTTGGTTGGCAACGGATGAGGACCGCGAAGGGGAAGCAATTTCGTGGCACCTACAAGAAGCTTTGGAACTCCCCACTTCCAAAACAAAGAGAATCGTATTTTCCGAAATCACCAAGAAGGCCATCCTCAACGCGATCGATCGCCCTCGTTTGTTAGATATCGACTTAGTTAATGCACAGCAAGCGCGCCGTGTGTTGGACAGACTCGTTGGTTTCGAACTTTCTCCAGTTCTATGGAAAAAAGTGAGACCAAGCTTGAGTGCTGGTCGTGTGCAATCGGTAGCGGTGAGAATAATTGTTGAGAGAGAAAGAGAGATTCAGAATTTCGCGGCGCAAGCCTTTTATAATGTGCGTGCAAATTTTGATTTGGGTTCAGCTGTACTAAAAGCAGAATCGGCAAAGCGCTTGAATGAAAGCAAAAACGCACAAGATTTTCTAGAAAAATGTATCGGAGCGAAGTTTCATATTAAAGGTATCGAGACCAAGCCTGCCAAGAGAACACCTGCTGCACCATTCACCACGTCGACCCTTCAACAAGAAGCAGGACGAAAGCTTGGATTTAGTGTAAGCCGCACCATGAGCGTAGCGCAGCGTCTCTATGAAAGTGGAAAGATCACTTACATGAGAACGGATAGCGTAAACCTATCCGACTTCGCAATGGATGCTATCAAAAGTGAAATCAATAATTCATTCGGAGAAAAATATTCAAAGCCACGTCAATACACGACGAAGAGCAAAGGAGCTCAAGAGGCTCACGAAGCAATTCGCCCTACAGAAATGGCCAACCATGAAGTAGCTGGCGAACGCGATGAAATGCGTTTGTATGAATTGATTTGGAAAAGAACGATCGCTTCGCAAATGGCGGATGCAGAGCTCGAGAAGACTACTGCTACTATCGGCATCAGCACTACGGATGAGGTTTTGCAAGCAAAAGGGGAAGTCATCAAGTTTGATGGTTTCTTGAAAGTATATATCGAGAGCACAGATGATGAGGAAACAGAAGAGGGTGGAAGCGGCATGCTACCTCCATTGACTGTTGGACAAGATTTGTCGTTGATGGAGATGATAGCTACCCAGCGCTTCACTCAAAAACCTGCACGTTATTCTGAAGCTTCTTTGGTTAAAAGATTAGAGGAATTAGGAATTGGTAGACCATCTACGTATGCACCAACGATCTCGACGATTCAGAACAGAGAGTATGTTGACAAGCGCGATAAAGAAGGTGTTCCAAGAGGTTTTGAAATCTTCACATTGAAGAATGATAAAATTTCTCGTGAAGAAAAATCAGAAAATACAGGCGCTGAAAAATCGAAATTATTCCCAACCGATATTGGAATTGTGGTGAATGATTTCTTGGTAGATCAATTCCCAAATATCCTTGACTATGGCTTCACAGCGAAAGTAGAAGGGGAGTTTGATGAAATTGCGGAAGGTAAATTACAATGGCAGGAAATGCTCAAGCGTTTCTACAAGCCTTTCCATATCAATGTTGCAGAGACCTTAGAGTCTGCGCAACGCGCCACAGGCGAAAGAGAGTTGGGTATTGATCCAGCTACAGGAAAGACAGTCATTGCACGTATTGGAAGATTTGGTCCGATGATTCAAATCGGTGCAAGCGATGATGAGGAGAAAAAATTTGCTTCTCTTCGCCCAGATCAAAGCATTGGCAACATCACGCTAGAGCAAGCATTGAAGTTGTTTGATCTTCCAAGAAATTTGGGAGAATATGAAGGCAAGCCTATCATCGTAAACGTAGGTCGCTTCGGTCCATATGCGAAGCACGGTAATACGTTTGCAAGTTTGAAAGTGAAGGAAGGAGATGATCCATATACGATCGAGTTTGAACGAGCGAAACAATTAGTGATTGAGAAAATCGCAAGTGTTGCGGCTGCTTTAATTCAAAGTTTCCCTGAGAGAGAAGATGTGCAAGTGGTGAATGGTCGATTTGGCGCGTACATTAAAGTGGGCCGCGATAACTATAAGATTCCAAAGGACAAGGATCCAAAGACCATTACACTTCAGGAGATCGAGAAGATCATGGAAGAAAATCCTCCAAAGCCTGCACGTGGTGGCCGCGGATCAAAGGCTCCAGCGAAGAAGACTGCAGCTAAAAAAGCAGCTCCGAAAAAAGCTCCAGCAAAAAAGGCTGCGAAGAAAGCGCCAAAGAAATAACTGCTAAAAGCCGACTGTTAATACATATTTGAAATGTCTAGAAATGCCCCACCTCGGTGGGGTATTTTCGTGATTGAAGAATAATCCCCACCACTCACATGGACATCAGTGTATTTTTTAAAACAGTAACAAAATCAGATTTTGAAATTCCCGAGAACCAACCTTCCATGTGGGGGCATCACGTTCATTTTTTTCAAGGAGAATTAGAAGAGCTAGAAGGAAAAAAATTGGCGCTCATCGGTGTGATGGAAGATCGCAATAGCGAAAATAATAAGGGGTGTGCTGATGGTCCAAATCAAGTGCGTCGTGAGATGTATCGATTGTTTCATTTCGACCGCGATCCAAGTTTTATTGACTTGGGAAATATTGAAGCAGGTAATGAAATCACCGACACCTATTTTGCCCTCAATCAAACATGTCAATTTCTTCTCAAGAAAAATATTATTCCAATCATCATCGGAGGTTCACAAGATTTGACCTACGCCAATTATCTCGCTTATGAGGGCATGGAGCAAACCGTGAATTTGGTAAGTATCGATCATCGTTTGGATTTTGGTCAAAGCGCGGATGAGGTGAGTTCTCAAGGCTATTTGAATAAGATCGTTTTACATAAACCTAATTTCTTATTCAATTATTCTAACATAGGACATCAACGTTATCTCACCGATCCACAGATGATCGATTTGATGACCAAGATGTATTTTGATGCTTATAGAATAGGAGAGATGCAGCATCAATTTATTTTGAGAAATGAGCCAGTGATTCGCAATGCCGATCTTGTAAGTTTCGACATATCAGCTATCCGGAAAAGTGAGGCTCCTGGATGTGCTTATGCCGGACCGAACGGATTCTATGGTCACGAAGCAGCGCAACTTTGCTGGTATGCAGGTATGAGCGATAAACTTTCATCTTTCGGAATTTATGAATTCAATCCTGCATTTGATTTTCAAAATCAAACAGCCCAACTAGTAGCACAAATGCTATGGTGTTTTGTAGATGGCTATTTGATGAGAAAGGCGGATTATCCGGTAGGAGATTATTCAGAGTATTTGAAGTACATCGTGAACATGGCTTCGGAGTCGCATGAGCTTGTTTTTTATAAAAGTAACAAGTCTGATCGTTGGTGGATGGATGTGCCATATCCCGCCGGACAGGAGAATAAATACGAGCGTCATCACCTCGTTCCTTGCACTTATGAGGAATACCAGCAGGCCACCAACGATGAAATGCCGGATAAATGGTGGAAAACTTATCAAAAATTAGTCTAAGAAATAGGCGTATTCGTATTCAAATTCAGTGTGTTGGTCGTGTTTGTTTCAACAATTCCCTCAAGTTATGAGGTGGGAATCCACGTCTGATGCACTAAATTTTTTTTGTAGGTTCGAAAAAGTTACTACTTTAGCGACTTTCCAAAAAGTACCTTTAGACCATACATTAGCTTAACCCATTAGAAACCAAATATGAAGAAGAGTTTACTCACTGTAGCCATATTCTCTGCCTCTCTCTCGATGTTTGCCCAACAAGATCCACAAATGAGTTTTTGGATGTTTGACAAGCAATCTTTCAACCCAGCAGCAGCAGGAATTGACAAAATGCATTGCGCATCACTTTTCTACAGAGATCAGTGGGATGGCTTCGATCGTGACCCGAAGACTACAATGTTCAACTATAGCGGAAACGCAATGGCTGGTAAGACAGAGTTAGGATACGGTGTTACATTTTTTAATGACGTATTAGGTCAGGAAAAGAATAACGTATTCCGCGGACAAATCGCTCCAAAGTTTGACTTGAACGGTCACACATTGAGCATCGGTTTGAACTTCGGAATTTTGAATAAGAAATTAGGTGCTAACTGGGTGTTCATCGATCAAGGTGATGGATCTATTCCAACAAAAGAGACTGCGCAAACAGCTGTGGACGTTGGATTCGGAGCTATGATTTATCAGCCGAACAAATACTACTTCGGAGTATCTGCTCAGCACTTGACAGCACCAGAGTTGGACGATTTATATTTTAAATCTGCACGTCACGTATATGTGATGGGTGGATATGAGTTCCCACTGAGCTCTTCACCAATTGTGATTCGTACGAATGCATTAGTGAAAACAGACTTAGCGGCAACTCCTGCAATTGATTTGAACGCGAATGCACTTTATGATAATATGGTGTTTGGTGGTGTTTCATTCCGCCCTGGAGATGCGATCACTCCAATGGCTGGTTTCCAAATGATGTTCTCTGACATCGTTAACGGAAGAACCACTTACCAACACGGTATTCGTTTAGGCTACGCTTATGATGTTACGACTTCAGAAATTAGAAATTATTCATCAGGATCTCACGAATTATTCGTGACTTATTGCTTCGACATCGAAACGTTGCCGATGCGCATTCGTCACAATGACCCAAGATTCTTATAAAATAAATTGTAACCATTGAAGTTATCCTGTCGTAAACCACAGGAACCTGCCTTTAGAAGTTTAAAAGTTTTAGTAATATATAACCCTCAAGTTGTGAAGTTGCGTTACTAAAAAAGGGAAATCATGAAAAAATCGTTGTTTTATTTAATCGTTGTAGTCACCCTTGCTAGTTGTTACTCGGGCCCTCGAGGAGAACTCGTTGGAGTTTATCCACGTGAAGAATGGGTGCAAGTGAATCCTTACGGAATGAATTATATTCATTTCGGATCATTCACTATGGGGCCAAGCGATCAGGATGTGCCTTACGCACTGAACTCTCGCTCAAAAACTGTTACCATGCCGGCATACTATATCGACCAGCACGAGATCTCTAACAATGAGTATCGTCAGTTCGTATATTATGTACGTGACTCTCTCATGAGAGACCTCTTGGCTCAGAACGACATCGAAGGTTTCTCTATCACAGAAGATCCTAACACAGGTCGTGAGTTGGAAGGTCTTATCGACAAGGGCTACTTGTTGAACTGGGAAGAGGAAATCGATATGGAAGGTAACGAAGAAGTGTATGAATTGATCTACAATGCATTCTACTTGCAAGGTCAAGAGCGCTTCTACAACAAATCTGAAATCGATACTCGCAAACTCAAGTACACCTACTGGTGGATCGACTTGAAGAGCGCAGCTAATAAGGCTGGTAAAGACGAAGAATACGGTGAAGTGAACCAATTGAATCAATTGCATTCAGTTCGTGGACACAGCGACCGTTCACAATTCGTCATCAAAGAAGCTATCAACGTATATCCTGATACTCTTTGTTGGGTGCATGACTTTACGTATGGTTTCAACGAGCCACTTACTGAGACTTATTTCTGGCACCCAGCTTATGACGATTATCCAGTTGTAGGTGTGTCATGGGGTCAGTGTCAAGCTTTCAACGCTTGGAGAACTCAGATCTTGAATGATTACAAAATGAAAGTAGGTGAGACATTCGTTCAACGTTTCCGTCTACCTAGTGAAGCAGAATGGGAATACGCATCTCGCGGTGGCTATGAACTTGCTCCATACCCATGGGGTGGTCCATATATCCGTAACAACCTAGGTTGTCCGTTGGCTAACTTCAAGCCAATGAGAGGTGACTATGTCGAAGATAACGGATGTTACACGGTGCCTATCGCATCATACTCTGCGAATAACTATGGTCTATACAACATGGCTGGAAACGTGGCTGAATGGACCAACACAGCTTATGACGAGTCTGTGTATGAGTTCACTCACGACATGTCGTCTGAGTATGACTACAGAGCTAACCAAGATGATCCTCCAAGCATGAAGCGCAAGGTGATTCGCGGTGGAAGCTGGAAAGACATTGGATACTTTATCCAAACTGGAACTCGCTCTTACGAGTACCAAGACACTGCAAAATCATACATCGGTTTCCGTTGCGTGATGAGCTACTTGGGTCGCGGTAAGAACGTTGCTCCAGAAGATTTCAATGCCCCTGAATAAGGCCTCACAATAAAACCAATTCAATAAACCAACAAGCAAGAAAAAAACATGAAACCTGGAAGTAAAGCCTGGAAAAACTTTATGGCAAAGCTCTATGGAATTGGAGCAGCCGTAGTAATTATCGGAGCAATGTTTAAAATCCAACACTGGCCTGGGGCATCTGCCTTCCTAGTATTGGGTCTTTCAACAGAAGCTGTGATCTTCTTCTTCTCTGCATTTGAACCATTACACGAAGATCCAGACTGGTCATTGGTGTATCCGGAGTTAGCAATGCCAGACGAACAAAAGAAATTGGTTAAAGAGGAAAACAAAGGAAAACGTTCATCATTAGGTGGTGGAAGCGGTGCTGGTAATAACAGTCTTTCTGCTCAACTAGACAATATGCTAGCTGAAGCGAAGATTGAACCAGAATTGATCGCTAGCCTTGGTGACGGTATGCGCACTTTCAGCAGCAACGCTCGTCAGCTTGCTGATTCAACTGAAGCTGCTGCTGCATCTACAGAATATGCATCTTCACTTCGCACTGCTTCTGGAAAAGTAAGCGCGTTGGCTGATACTTATGCTGCTGCATCTGAAACACTAACAGGTATCTCTTCTCACGCAGAAGAAGGTAAAGCTGCTGGTGCAAGCCTTCAGAAAATGTCTGAGAATCTTTCCGCTCTTAACAATATGTACGAACTACAACTTTCAGAACTCGAGAAGTCTCGTGTGATGTTTGGTGATATGACTGCACTCGTTAAGAATTTGGCTGATTCTGTAGAAGATACTAAAGTCTACAAAGAGAATATCGCAGAACTTGCTACCAACTTGAAACAGTTGAACAACGTTTACAGCAATATGCTCAACGCAATGGGTTCTGCCCGCCAATAATCAATGTTTTATTTGCTACTCTGTAGCCTCTCGAACAAAGATTAACTTTTTAAAACCTTAGAAAAAAATGGCAGGCGGTAAAGAAACCCCCAGACAGAAGATGATCGGTATGATGTACTTAGTACTCACCGCTCTTCTCGCGATGAACATCTCTAAAGATGTATTGAACGCATTTATCCAGATCAACAAAGGTCTTGGTAAAACCAATGAAATCCTTGAGCAAAAAGCTGAGGCGACTATTGGTGCTATTAATAATTCTAAAGAAGGAGTAAAAGCTGTTCCATTCCAACAAGCTGCTGTACAAGTAGATGGTTGGGCGGACGAAATGATGGCGTACATTGAAAAAATGAAGGCTAGATCAATGGCCTGCGCTGTAAATCGTAACGAAGATGGTACTGGCTTTGAAGAATTCTTGATCAATGGAAAAGCAATTTTCCCAGACTACAAAAATGCAGAAGGTGATCAATTGGTGAAAACACCAGACAGCCAAGACCAAACCGCTCTTTTGATTGGTTCGGAGCCAAGCAGTCCAAAATCAGATCCATTCTCTGCAGTAGATTTGAGAAACAGATTGAACCAATACAAGGAAAAGCTTTTGGGTATCTCTATCCAAAGAGCTGACTCTTCTGGAAACAAGTTCACGCTTCCTGATGATGTGAAAGCATCTATCACTGCGGCGTTTGAATTCCCAGCCGGAGTAGACCATGATGGCGTCGAAGAACCATGGGAAGTGAACAACTTCTATCACATGCCTCTTGTAGCTGTTCTTGCGAACCTTGCTAAGATTCAGACTGACGTGATGAACGCAAAGAACAACGTTATTACTTCCCTAGCGGCAGGTATTAACGCTTCAGACTTGAAATTCACTGACGTAACAGTGGCAGTTGTTCCTAAGCAGTCTTATGTACTTCGTGGTGATGAATTTGAAGCTGAGATTTACTTGGCAGCCTTCAATAAAACGAGCCAAACGAAAGTATATATGGGCGGAGAAGCTGGAGCAAATGCAACGCCTGCTGTATTTGATGTAGCAGGTAAGTCAGCTATTGTTTCTGGTCCCGATGGAAAATGTATCTTCAAAGCTAGTACTGGTGGTATGTCATTAGGAGAGCACGGCTACCGTGGCCAAATTGCATACATGAAAGACGGCAAAGAAGAATATATCCCATTCGTAGTTCCTCCGTTCTTTGTAGGTGAGCCAGCGTTGGTTATTTCACCAGTTCAAATGAACGTATTCTATCGTGGTTTGGACAATCCAGTTGAAATTTCTGTACCAGGCGTACCACAAGACCAAATCGAAGCGACTTGTCAAGGTTGTCAAACTTTCTCAAAAGGCGAGAAAGGTCAGTGGAATGTTAAGCCAGGTGCTGATCAGAAAGCAATCATTTCTGTTTCTGCAACCATAAACGGTCAAAAGAAGAGTATTGGTAACAAGGAATTCCGTGTAAAGCGTATTCCAGACCCAGTTCCTTCATTTGGCGGTAAGAAGCCAACGGATAGCACTATCTCACAAGGTGAGGCTGGTGTTGCTGCAGGTGTTCGCGCTGATATGGAAGGCTTTGACTTCAACGTGACCGTGAAGGTAAAATCATTCAAAATCACTATTGCTAACGGCAGTGGTAACTTGAAAGAATATCCAAACGGCGGTAATGCGCTTAGTGACGCGAACCGTGAAGCAATTAAGAAAGCAAAGAAAGGAGAGCGTATCTTCTTGGAGGATATCATGGTAGACATGCCAGACGGTCAAACAAGAAAGCTTTCTCCAATCACATTGAAAGTGATATAATAGATATAATCGTGCAATCATGAAAAAATCGATTCTAACCCTCATTACTCTGGCGATGCTCTTCGTTTCTGCGGCGAGCTGGGCGCAAGGTGGAACACAAACTGTCCTCGACGGTGCCTATGTTCCTGAGCACAACCCAACGCGTAAAGTAGTACCATACCCACACCTGCGTCAAGCAGATGTGATGTGGGAGCGTCGTATTTGGCAGTACATCGACCTTCGTCAAAAGATGAACCAGTCATTGTACCTTCCAATTGATGAGATCCAGAACAGAAAGAGCTTGTTTGATGTAATGAGAACAGCTATTCTAGAAGATTTCTCATTGACTGCATATGGCCTAGGTCCAACGCAAGAGGATGATGAATTCCGCTATCCACTCACGGCAGAGGATGTAGATTCATTGCTCAATCCTGTTCGTCTTCGTTACGTTGAGAATCTTGATACTGGTGAGAAAGAACCAGTGGAAAGCAAAGAACCTTACGCTTCTGATGATGTTGTAGCATACAAAATCAAAGAAGTTTGGGTATTCGATAAACAACGTTCTGAGCGTTATGTAAGAATTCTTGGTATTGCTCCAGTAGTTCTTCTAACAAATGACGAAGGAGAGGTAAAGGGTAAGAAAGATTTATTCTGGCTCTACTTCCCAGAGTGTCGTTACGTTTTCGCAAACAATGAAGTATACAATCTTCACAATGAATCACAGCGTATGACTTTCGATGATTTGTTCCAAAAGAGAATTTTCTCCGGATACATCATCAAAGAAGATAACGTATTCGATCGCGATATCGCTAGCTATGCTCAAGGAATTGATGCGCTTCTTGAAAGCGAAAAGATCAAGAATGATCTCTTCCTTGCTGAGCATGATCTATGGCACTATTGAGATAAAAAATATCAAAGACTTAAAAAGGTCACCTTCGGGTGGCCTTTTTTATTGCCTACCTTTGCACACTTTTAAAAATTGCAATGGTAACGGTTGGTAATCTTAGTATCTATTTCGGTTCAAGAGAATTATTCTCACGTGTTGGATTTTTTATTGGTCCACGCGATCGAATAGGACTAGTTGGAAAAAATGGAGCAGGTAAGTCCACCTTGCTCAAAACATTGGCGGGCATTCAAAAACCAAACGAGGGTTCTGTGGCATTTGCCAAAGGAACGACTGTTGGTTACTTGCCACAGGAAATGCATCACCAAGAGGATGCAACCGTTTATGAAGAAGCGCGCACTGCTTTTGCAGAAGTGCAAAGACTCAATAGTCGAATGGATGAATTGACTGAGGCTATCAGCAATCACCCTGATTACACGAGCGACGATTACTCCAACAAACTAGAGGAACTAGAAGAAGTAGCGCATCGCCTCGAGCTATTAGGCAGTGGAAGTATAGAAGAAAAAATAGAAAAAGTATTAAAGGGACTTGGTTTCAAGTCATCGGATATGCAGCGCAAAATGCACGAGTTTAGTGGTGGTTGGAAAATGCGCGTGGAGTTAGGGAAAATACTTCTTCAAAATCCAGATCTATTGCTACTGGATGAGCCCACAAACCACTTGGATATCGAGAGTATTGAGTGGTTAGAAGAATTCTTAGTGGATTACAATGGTGCGATCGTTCTCATTTCCCACGATAGAACTTTCTTGGATAATGTCACGAATCGCACGATCGAAATTTCGAAAGCTAAAATTTATGACTATCGTTTTTCCTATTCGAAATACTTGGTTCAGCGCCAGGATGAGATTGATAAGCAGGAGCAGGCCGCTCGAAACCAACAGAAGTATATTGAGGATACAGAGAAGCTGATTGAAAAGTTTAGAGCTAAAAACTCTAAAGCATCGTTTGCCCAATCACTAATAAAGAAGTTGGATAAGTTAGAGAAAGTAGAGGTCGATGATTTCGATGGAACGAAAGTGCGTATTCAATTACAACCTGCACCACATGCAGGAAAAGTAATTCTAGAAGGGCACAAGCTAGGAAAAGCCTATGGTCATTTAAGACTTTTTGAAGGCTTGGATTTGCAGATTAATAGAGGAGAAAAGATTGCACTTGTAGGAAAGAACGGTGTAGGAAAATCGACGTTGATCAGAATGATCATGAAGATCGAAGGTCATGAGGGGGAGTTTATACCAGGATATTCTGTGAGTGTGGGTTACTATGCTCAGAATCAAAGTGACGAATTGGATGGAAATAAGACCGTATTTGAGACGATCGACGACGAAGCGGTGGGTGAGATCAGAAAAAGCGTTCGTGCGATTTTAGGGGCGTTTCTGTTCAGCGGAGACGATGTTGACAAGAAAGTCAAGGTGCTGAGCGGTGGAGAAAAGGCAAGATTGGCATTTTGTAAGCTTTTACTACAACCTTACAACTTCCTTGTACTCGATGAACCGACGAACCACTTAGACTTAGCGTCTAAAGAAGTTTTGAAGCAAGCGCTTCAAAAATATGATGGGACGATGTTAGTGGTTTCACACGACCGTGACTTTTTGAATGGGTTGACAGATATCGTTTATGAGATTCAGCCTGATCGCATGAAAGTATGGCAAGGTGATGTTCTTGATTTCTTAAAAGAAAAGAAGGCAGATTCGATTGCGTTGTTTGAAAGAAACAAAGTAGAGAAAAAAATGGAGGCTGCTCAAAAACTGGAAGCCACCAAGCCTGTAGAAGTGTCCAGAGAGGATGCAAAGGAACAGGAGAAGCTGAAGAAGAAGCAACAGCAGACGATTCAAAAGATTGAAAAGGAAATTTCGGACAAAGAAACGGAGATTGCTAAAATGGATGATTTGATAGCAGAACTGGATTATTCCGATCAGGCAAGGTCGAACAAATTACTTGCGGATTATGCTGTTCTTAAGAAGCAATTGGATGAGTTATTTGCGAAGTGGGAGGAAGTGAACAGTTGAGTGCTCAGTCCTTTCCTATTTAATCAACTTTTCACTTTGCAATACCCTGCCGTTATGGGAAAGGGACAGTATATAGTTTCCTTTTGCTAGTGAATGGAAATCGATCATGTAAGTAGTGTTGTCATGATTGAACCGAAGGTCATTAATTTTTTTTCCGCTAGCATCATAGATGGAAAGTATTAATTCTCTGACAGGTATGGAACCAGTGGGAATGTAAATATTTAGCACCTCATTTACCGGGTTTGGGCCAAATCGAAAGTACTCATTTTTGGACTCTGATTCCACTTCATCTATTCCAACGACACAACTAGGGTCGCAGCCAGGAACTAAACACCCACACTCATCTACTTTTAATAGCCATCCTTGCTGTGTGAATGCATCGCAATCTGGATAGTCGATACAAGAGGCAGAGGCTTCTCCAGCCATCACTACTCCGCCGTCTGGAGTAGCTTTCATGTCATGAGCCACATTAGTAAGATGAAAATATTGATCGGAATAATCGAAGTCGTAGTACGAATAAAATCGCTGCCAAAGAAAATTTCCATTTTCATCCACTTTCCATAGCCAGATACGCTTCATCGTATTGTTCATTGCAGGGTCGTTGGGATACAGCCAACTGGGCTCTTCGTCATATTTTTTCCCACAACTCACAAAGCCTCCATCAATGGTTTGAACGAGGTGGTTGTTTTGTTGATCAAAACCAAACTCTCCTTGCGGTTGAGATTGCCAAACAATGTTGCCGCTAAAATCCATTCGATAAATTAATGGAATTATCTCGTAATCTTCATTAAAGCCTATTGCAGCAACAACAACTCCATTTTCATCAACAATTGCATCATTGGCTTGGATGATATTGTTGCCTTGACCATCTAATAGAATATCATCCAAAAGAAGACCCGTCTCGGTATCAAGACTTTGTAGCCGGTTGTAGAAACCGGTGATATTAAACCATAATTTACCGTTAAAAACTTGAGCAGTATTACACAAGTAGTAATTAGGATTAATCGGGTTGATATAAGTCCAAACAATTTCGCCCTCTGAGTTTATTTTACGAATAATAAAATTGTTTTGAATGGGAGGGTAGTCCACCACTTGAGAAACTACATACATATCTTCATTTGTTTCATCAATAGCAAGAGCTGTCGGCCTCACCCAATTAGTTGGAATGAACGCGGAATCATAATAGGGCGAGTTATATTCGTTTGAGTATAAGGTGTCGCCATTCCAATCGAGGTACATCAAAAGACAATACTCTTGAAGATTATTTGAATGGTATCTATTTCCTGCAAAAGCTATAGTAGTATCGTTAACTATAACATTTGCATCAAATAAAGGAGTTGAAAGATTCAGAGAGTCCCAGTATGCATGATGAAATATCAAATCACCTTCTTCATTATATTTCTGAACTATTAATGGTCGAATAACTGATGTGCCAATTGTATCGTAACCTGTGGAAGTAGTGAGAAATTCGCTCCCAATGACAAAGATGTTTGGAGTAAGAGACGTAACTGTGGTATCGCTAATTACGGAAAATGTTTGACCATAACCATATGGTAGGATATTCAAAATAATCGCACCGATTAATAGCCTGTACAAATTAGTGAGCCACATGTAGTTTTTCTGTTAGTTGATTTCCGTTGGAAGAGGTTATTCTTATGGTATAAATGCCGCTGCTCCAGTTGGAGAGTTAGGTTATAGCTTTATTAGTAAAAATAGTAAAATCTTATTAAGAAATCTTTATACCATCAGAATGATATCAGAAGCTGGCATCAAAAAAAATCCCCTCGTTTTAACGAGGGGATTTTTTTATGCTATTGTTGTGTCATCTTTTCCATGACACTGCTTGTATTTCTTTCCGGAACCACAAGGGCAAGGATCATTTCTTCCGATGCGCACTTCTGCTTTTACAGGTTCTGTTTTTTGAGGAACAGGCGGCGGCATTGAACCGTTTGAGCCACCTCGCATTGCTGCTGCGCGCTCATTCAAATTCATGGACTCTGGCTTATTGGTTTGCACTTTCGGCTGTGCAGCTGGTCGCTGAACAGGGGCTTGTCTTACCTCATTATTCCCTTTCGGAAGTTGACATGTAAGAAGGAAATTTGCAATCTCCGCATTGGTGCGTGTTACCATCTCTTTAAAAAGATCATAAGATGATAATTTGTAGATCAACAACGGATCTTTTTGTTCATGTGAAGCAAACTGAACGTTGCTTCGCAAATCATCCATGCTTCGCAAATGCTCTTTCCAATTGTTGTCAATAATCGCAAGCGTAATTCCTTTTTCCAAAGCACTGATCATTTCTCTTCCTTCAGTGGCATGTGCTTTTTCTAAATTCACTGCTACTTGAATGCCTTTGCGTCCATCGCTAAATGGTACAGCGATGTTCTGGAAGCCCTGTCCATTATTTTCATAAACATTTTTGATCACTGGGAAAGCCTCGGCTGCCAAGGATTCTACGCGATGTCTGTACTGTGCTTCTACGGCAGAATATACCGTTTGAATAATATCGTCTTCTTTTGATTTTGCAAAAACTTCTTGTTCTATTGGAGCCGGAATACCGAAGTATTTTACCATATCCAAATTGAATGAAGTGTAATCTTTTGCTGCATGGTGAGCAGCGACAACGGTCGCCGACATATCGAATAACATGTTATCGATATCGAGGGTCAATCGTTCACCAAATAACGCGTGACGACGGCGTTTGTAAATAACCTCACGCTGAGCATTCATTACGTCATCAAATTCAAGCAGACGTTTACGAATACCGAAGTTGTTTTCCTCTACTTTTTTCTGAGCACGTTCAATCGAAGAAGTAATCATTCCAGCTTGAATGACCTCACCTTCTTTAATGCCCAAACGATCCATCATTTTCGATATACGCTCGCTTCCAAATAGACGCATTAAGTCGTCTTCTAAAGAAACATAGAATTGAGAAGACCCTGGATCTCCTTGACGACCAGCACGACCACGAAGCTGTCTGTCGACACGACGAGAATCGTGACGCTCTGTACCTATAATAGCCAGACCACCGCGTTCTTTGACACCTTCTCCGAGTTTGATGTCGGTACCACGACCCGCCATGTTGGTAGCAATCGTGACTGTTCCACTGCGTCCAGCGTTTGCGACAATATCAGCTTCTTTTTGGTGAAGTTTTGCATTGAGTACTTGGTGTTCAATACCACGTAAACGCAACATTTTGCTCAGCAATTCACTCACCTCAACGGTAGTAGTACCAACGAGGACAGGACGCCCAGCTTCTCTAAGCACAGCAATGTCTTCAATTACTGCGTTGTATTTTTCTCTCTTTGTTTTATAAACTTTATCGTCGTGATCCTTTCTTGCAATTCCTCTATTCGTTGGAATCACCATCACATCAAGTTTATAGATATCCCATAATTCACCAGCTTCTGTTTCTGCAGTACCAGTCATACCCGCAAGCTTATGATACATGCGGAAGAAGTTTTGCAGTGTGATAGTCGCATACGTTTGAGTTGCAGCTTCTACTTTCACATTTTCTTTTGCTTCAATTGCTTGATGCAGTCCATCGCTAAAGCGGCGACCTTCCATGATACGGCCGGTCTGTTCATCGACGATTTTTACTTTGTTATCAATAACAACATATTCAACGTCTTTTTCAAAAACAGCATAGGCTTTAAGAAGCTGATTGATGGTGTGAATACGCTCGCTTTTCACACTGTAGTCGCGCTGTAGTTCTTCGATCAGTTTTGCACGCTCTTCAGTAGAGCTAGCCTTTTGCTCGATATCAGCGATTTCGGCACCAATGTCTGGAAGTACGAAGAATCGGTCATCTTCCATGTTTTTAGTGATGAGCGAAATACCTTTTTCAGTGAGTTCTACTTGGTTGTGTTTTTCATCGATTACGAAATACAATTCAGCATCTGCTTTATGCATTTCTCTCTCTTTATCTTGAAGATAATAAGCCTCTGTTTTTAGGAGTTGCGCGCGCATACCTTCCTCGCTGAGGAATTTGATAAGAGCGGTGTTTTTAGGCATCCCACGATAAGCGCGAAATAGTGCAAGTCCGCCTTCTTGAAGATCTTCTTTTGATGGATTATTAGCAGGATCTAATTTTTTCTTTGCAATCGTCAAGAAGTCGCTTGTGGCTTGTTTTTGCGCGCTAAGGAGCAATTGTACTTTTGGCTTGAGATTGTCAAATTCTTGTTGATCACCCTTAGGAGTTGGTCCAGAAATAATCAAAGGTGTACGTGCTTCATCGATCAATACAGAATCGACCTCATCGACAATGGCGTAGTGATGTTTTCTCTGCACCAGCATAGACTCTTCTGAGGCCATGTTATCACGCAAATAGTCGAAGCCGAATTCGTTATTTGTACCGAACGTAATATCTGCTCTATAGGCATTTCTACGGGCAGTGGAATTGGGTTGGTGTCTATCAATGCAATCAACACGAAGTCCATGGAATTCATAAAGAGGTCCCATCCATTCCGAGTCACGTTTTGCGAGGTAATCGTTTACAGTAACAAGGTGTACGCCTTTACCTGCAAGGGCATTAAGGAATACAGCGAGTGTTGCTACAAGCGTTTTACCTTCACCCGTTGCCATTTCGGCAACTTTCCCTTTGTGCAAAGCGATACCACCAATAAGCTGTACATCGTAGTGTACCATATCCCATTTGATAGGATTGCCTGCGGCCATCCAACTATTTTTCCAGTAGGTAGTATCACCTTCGATTCTCACATAGTCTTTTCCAAGAGCAGCAAGTTCGCGATCAAATTCAGTGGTCGTAAGGGCCTGTTCTGGATTTTCTTTGAGACGTTTTGCAGTTTCTTTTAGAAGAGCGAAGGCTTGGGGTAGAATGCGGTCGAGAATTTTTTCTATTTCTGCATCCACTTGTTTAACAAGTGCGTCGACTTCGGCGAAGATATTTTCCTTGCGTTCGAGTTCAGTGCTAGGTAGACTTTCAGCCTCGTTTTTAAGACGATTAATTTCGTCTTCGAGGGATTTGATTCCCGATTTGATTTCTGCTTTTAATTCGGCTGATTTAGCGCGGAGTTGGTCAGCAGATAGAGATTGCATTTCGGCGCTAGCTTGGTGAATAGCATCGAGAATAGGTTTGATCTCTTTAAGGTCTTTCTCTGATTTATCTCCGAGAAATTTTTTGAGGATTTTATTTATAGTACCAATCATAATCTTAGAATGACTTCCAATGGGAAGGGATTGCAAATTTAGGTCAGGCCATTGTAGAAAATGATGCCAATTTGAGAAAACTGACAAAACAACGTGATAATTGATTTTAGGAGGTATAAAATAAGGAACGCGTGCGCGCGATAAAGGGAAAAACTGAGAACGTCAAAATTCTTTCTGCATCATTATGCACAATTTTTTGACAACTTCGACATTGAGTGAAAAACGAAGTTAACAGACTGATTGTGAATAGCCGGCTGCATAATAAGCGTGCCACTAATTTCGGTCAAAATGACCATGACAAGATCAGTGTGAGGGAGAGGAAAATATGACATGTGAGGATTAACGCGGGGTGCAGGTGTCAGAGTGCTTGTCATGTTAAAAACTATGGGGTCTTGTTAACTGTTTTAAGTTGACTCGAAACTATAAAATGCAAACATTTGAGGACGTGAAAGGAGAAAAGCGAAAAGCTTGATTTTACAGGGGTTAGACGATTTGAAAGTCAAAATTTCTGAAAATACTCCCGTCGCTCCCCCGATTTATAAATAGACAATCAATAGAGGACTAGTTAACGATGGAAAATTTGTTTACAGCTGAGCAAGATGTGCTTCAAAAGAATACACAAGGTGTGGTAGAAGAACCGATTCTGAAAGAGAATCCAGATCGATTCGTGCTATTCCCAATTGTACATCATGACATTTGGCAGTATTACAAGAAGTCGGAAGCTAACTTCTGGACGGCAGAGGAGATTGATCTAGAAGCCGATCTAGTGGATTGGAATTCTAAATTGAATGATGACGAGCGTCACTTCATTAAGCACGTGTTGGCGTTCTTCGCAGCTAGCGATGGAATCGTTAACGAAAACTTGGCAGAGAACTTTGTTCGTGAAGCACAATACACCGAGGCAAAGTTTTTCTATGGTTTTCAAATCATGATGGAAAACATTCACAGTGAAACGTATTCATTGTTGATCGATACATATATCAAAGACTCATCAGAAAAGGCTGGTTTGTTCAAAGCAATCGACACACTTGATTGCGTGAAGAAGAAGGCGGAGTGGGCATTGAAGTGGATTAAGAACGGATCTTTTGCTGAGCGCTTGGTAGCATTCGCTGCAGTAGAAGGTATTTTCTTCTCTGGAAGCTTCTGTAGCATTTTCTGGTTGAAGAAACGTGGTTTGATGCCAGGATTGAGCTTCAGCAACGAGTTGATCAGCCGTGACGAAGGATTGCACTGCGACTTTGCATGTTTGCTTTACAATAACCACATCGTAAACAAACTTCCAAAAGAGCGCATCCGTGAAATCATCGTGAATGCAGTGGAAATTGAAAAAGAATTCATCATCGATGCGCTTCCAGTGAAGCTAATCGGAATGAACTCAGATATGATGGCCCAGTACATTGAGTACGTAGCAGACCGTCTTCTTCAGGAGCTTGGAAATGATAAGGTGTTCAACCAAACCAATCCATTCGACTTCATGGAGATGATTTCGCTTCAAGGTAAGACCAACTTCTTTGAAAAGAGAGTGGGTGACTACCAAAAGGCCGGTGTAATGGCAGATAAAGACAAGCAGACATTCTCGCTAGACGAAGACTTCTAAGCGAGCTGACTATACCAAATGCGTGATCACTGTTTTTTAACCTTAGCAGTGGTCAGCACCTAAACAAAATTTTATACTATCAATTTCTTGCTTTGTGTGAAAGCGGAGTGGGAGTATTGACTTAACCAAAATCCTTTGTCTGATAAAGGGAATAAAGACAAAGGGTGAAACGTTTTTCCCCAATATTAAAGAACCAACGGAGGATAGGTTTATGTACGTTATCAAGCGCGACGGACACAAAGAGAGTGTCAAATTTGATAAAATCACAGCACGGGTTACCAAGTTGTGTTATGCTTTAAATCCAATTGTAGATCCTGTGAAGATTGCTATGAAAGTAATCGAGGGAGTTTACGATGGTGTTACTACCAGCGAGCTGGATAACCTTGCGGCTGAAATCGCGGCTTCTAACGCGACTACTCACCCAGATTATGCTTTGCTTGCATCGCGTATCGCAGTGAGCAATCTCCATAAGAATACCAAGAAATCGTTTAGCCAAACGATTCATGATTTATACACTTACATCGATCCAAAAACCGGACAAAGCGCTGGTTTGATTGCGGATGATGTATATCAAGTCATTCAAGAAAATGCTCCATTATTAGATAGCACAATCATTTATGATCGTGACTTCAACTTTGATTACTTCGGTTTCAAAACTTTGGAGCGTTCTTATCTTTTGAAACTTTACGGCAAAGTAGCAGAGCGTCCTCAGCACCTGTTCATGCGCGTATCTGTGGGTATCCACAAAGGCAACATGGAAGAAGTCATCAAGACTTACAACATGATGAGCGAAGGTTGGTTTACTCACGCTACTCCAACATTGTTCAATGCAGGTACTCCAAAGCCTCAAATGAGCTCTTGCTTTTTGATTCAAATGCAGTCTGACAGCATCGACGGTATTTACAATACATTGAAGCAAACAGCATTGATCTCACAAAGCGCGGGTGGTATCGGTCTAAGCATCCACAATGTGCGTGCGAAAGGCTCTTACATCAAAGGAACAAATGGTACTTCAAATGGTATCGTTCCAATGTTGAAAGTATTCAATGATACAGCTCGTTACGTGGATCAAGGTGGTGGAAAGCGCAAAGGTTCTTTCGCGATTTACCTAGAGCCATGGCACGCTGACGTTTATGAGTTTTTGGATTTGAGAAAAAACCATGGTAAAGAAGAAGCTCGCGCTCGCGATTTGTTCTATGCACTATGGATTCCAGACTTGTTCATGAAGCGTGTGAAGGAAGATACTACTTGGACATTGATGTGTCCAAACGAGTGTCCAGGTTTGGCTGATACTTACGGAGCAGAATTCGAAGCATTGTACACAAAGTACGAGCAAGAAGGCCGCGGACGCGCTACCATCAAAGCACAAGATTTATGGTTCAAGATTCTTGAATCACAAATCGAGACAGGTACTCCATACATGTTGTACAAGGATGCTGCAAACAGCAAGAGCAATCAAAAGAATCTTGGTGTTATCAAGAGCTCAAACCTTTGCACAGAGATTATCGAGTACACTGCGCCAGATGAAATCGCTGTATGTAACCTCGGTTCAATCGCACTTCCAAAGTTTGTAAAAGACGGACAGTTCGACCATAACCGCCTTTTCGATGTAGCGTATCAGTTGACGATCAACTTGAACGTGATCATTGATGGTAACTACTATCCAGTACCAGAAACGCGTAAATCAAACATGCGTCACCGTCCAATCGGAATTGGTGTGCAAGGTTTGGCGGATGCATTCATCCTCATGCGTTACCCATTTGATGGCCCAGAGGCGCGTCAATTGAACAAAGAAATTTTCGAGACAATTTACTATGCAGCAGCAACCGCTTCTAAAGACTTGGCGAAGCGTGATGGTGCATACGAAACCTTCCCTGGCTCACCAGCATCACATGGTATCCTACAGTATGATATGTGGGATGCAACTCCAACCGATCGTTGGGAGTGGGATGTTTTGAAAGAAGAAATTAAAATCCACGGAATGCGCAACTCATTGCTCTTGGCTCCAATGCCAACTGCATCGACTGCACAGATCCTTGGAAACAACGAGTGTTTTGAACCCTACACCAGTAACATCTACACAAGACGTGTATTGGCGGGTGAGTACATCATCGTTAACAAGCATTTGCTCAAAGACCTAGTTAGCCTAGGACTTTGGAATGAAGATTTGAAGAATAAACTCATCGCAGGTAACGGATCTGTTCAACATATCGCGGAGATTCCAGATAATTTGAAGGCTCTTTACAAAACTGCATGGGAACTTTCACAAAAGGCAATCATTGAAATGTCTGCAGACAGAGGAGCTTTCATCTGTCAAAGCCAGTCACTCAATGTGTTCATGGAGAATCCAAACTTCGGTAAGTTGACTTCAATGCACTTCTATGCATGGGAGAAAGGCTTAAAGACAGGTATGTATTACCTCCGTACAAAAGCAGCAACGGATGCTATCAAGTTTACAGTAGAGAAGAAATACCAGGAGAATACAATTCCTGCGACGTCTGAAACTGTAGCAGCAACAGCAGAAGTAGCTCAGCCACAATTCGAACTTCAGACTCCTCCTACTATGATGGATCGTGCTGGCCTATCAGCAGAGGAGATTGCAAAACAGCAAGCGGCGATTGCGTGCTCACTTGACAATCCTGACTCATGCGAAATGTGTAGCGGTTGATTTTATTTATTCCTGATAACAAAAAAACCTCGCCTTCAAAAGCGAGGTTTTTTTTTCTAGAATAAATACTATCTTCGATTTACTTATGAAAATAACGAAAGGCTTATACGCAATGGGGACTTCAATTCTCTTCGTGATGTTGGGAATTTACCTCGTAACAACAAAATCTGTGGACACCGAGACTTCTTTTCCTCTACTGACAAAAGTGGTGGGATATGCGTGCATCCTGCTTTTCGGAACCATCCTCGCCATGTCATTCTATCGATTGATATTTAAGAAATAAATTCAGCTTGCAGCACCAGTTTGTAGAGAAACCAAAACATAGAGGACAGTTGCGAAAGTGGCTGGGAAGAGAATATTTTATTCTAAAGAGACAGCTGAAGTGGATCAAAGAAAGTTCTCGTTTTGCAAAAGTAGAAGCTGCTACAACCCTTGACAATTCGGTTATACAGCACAAGTCATTTGTGTTAAGGCCACTGAAAGATGTTGAGATGTACCTCCAACATAATAAGGCCACGAATCTAAAGTTAGCCGTAGCAAAATTAAATGGAGCTGTAATCAAGCCAGGGCAAACTTTTTCTATTTGGAAATTAGTTGGCCGACCAACCAGTTGGAAGGGATATCTCGAAGGCATGACGCTTCACAATGGAAAAGTTGAAAAGGGAATAGGAGGCGGTCTATGCCAACTAGGAAATTTGTTGTATTGGATGGCGCTTCATACACCGCTAAACATCAAAGAAAGATGGCGGCATGGCTTTGATGTATTTCCTGATATTAATAGAACCATTCCCTTTGCTTGTGGAGCAACATTATCCTATAACTACATTGATCTGCAACTCGAGAATAAGACAACAGATACTTTTCAAATAAAATTGTGGCTCGATGAAACGCATCTTCATGGGGAGATTTTTTGCAGCACGGATTTAAGAGTGAAATATGAGATTTTTGAAACCGACCATATGTTTCAGCAGCAATGGTGGGGCGGGTATACAAGACACAATCGAATTTGGAAAAAAATCACACATCTTCATACTGGAGAGGAAGAAATTGAACTTGTAGCAGAGAATAGCGCAATTATGATGTATAATCCACTTTTGGACAAATAGAATTTTTATCTTTCCACGTTCAATCACTACTAAATGAAAAAGTCACTCACGGCGGCGCAGCAAAAAGAACTGTTGGAAGTTCTTAAAGCCCGCTTCGAAAAAAACATGCAACGTCATAAGTCTCTGAAATGGGATGATGTAGAAAAGAAGCTTTCCAAGCAAGCCGATAAAATGTGGTCGCTTTTTGAAATGGAAAGGACTGGAGGTGAGCCAGACGTAGTGGGTGTGGATTCAAAATCAGGAGCATTTTTGTTCTTTGACTGCAGTGCTGAAACACCCAAAGATCGCCGAAGCTTGTGCTATGACCAAGCAGCATTAGATGCGAGAAAAGAGAACAAGCCAAAAGGAAGTGCACTGCAAATGGCAGCAGACATGGGCATTGATATGATGGATGAAAACGAATATCAAGCACTTCAGAAATTGGGTAAGTTTGATTTGAAAACATCTAGTTGGTTGAAGACGGAGGATGAGATGCGAAAACTGGATGGTGCTATTTTCGGAGACTGCCGCTTTGGTCGTGTTTTTATTTATCACAACGGTGTTCAGTCTTATTATGCAGCGCGCGGATTCCGTGGTGTCTGTCGCGTTTAATTTTTGAAAAAAAATTAGTTCAAATTGTCATACTGTAGAGCAATAGAAACGATGGCGCCCGCAGACCGCAAGGCTTTGCACGCACGCTATCATGATGATCATTATGGATTTCCAATTCATGATGACAACGAATTATTTGGACGTTTGATTATGGAAATTAATCAAGCGGGTTTAAGCTGGGAGACCATCTTGAAGAAAGAAGATTCGTTTCGGAAGGCATATTCAAATTTTAATATAAAAAAAATATCGGCCTACGGAGAGAAGGATTTTGAAAGGTTGATGAATGATCCAGGCATTATTCGAAATCGTTTGAAGATTAATGCGGCCATAGAAAATGCCAAGACTATTATTCAATTGCAAAAGGAATTCGGTTCGTTTGAAAATTGGTTGACCCATCACCACCCTAAGAAAAAAGAAGAGTGGGTAAAGCTTTTTAAAAAGACGTTCCGATTCACGGGAGGAGAAATTGTAAATGAATTTTTAATGAGCATTGGTTACTTGAGCGGAGCACACGAGGAATCATGTCCCGTTTATAAAAAGGCTCTAAGAGCAAAGCCAATGTGGAGTTCAACTAAAAAATCATAATCATCATGGCAGAATTAAAAACAAAAGTCAATGACAAAGATGTCAATGATTTTATCCTAGAGTTTGCGGATACAGATCAAAAGAAACAAGATGCATTTCATTTATTAAAATATTTGGAAGACATCTCTGGTCATCCACCAAAAATGTGGGGAGGTTCCATCATTGGTTATGGAGAATATTTCTACAAATCAGATCGAAGCGCACAAAAGGGAGATTGGCCTTTAATAGGCTTTTCCCCGAGAAAAGCAGCTATTTCACTTTATATCTATACAGCCACTCCAGAGAATGATGCATTGCTTAAAGAGCTAGGCAAATTCAAAATGGGAAAGGCTTGTATTTATGTGAAAAAGGTATCTGACATCAATCTTGAAGTGCTCAAGAAAATCTCACTTAATACCATCGCCTTTTTAAAAGCAAAATATCCAGCATAAAATGATTTCACCAGATATTGAAGAGTACAATAGAGCCCAAGCTTCAGGGGATATTCTCATTTGTGAAACACTTGCAAAAGTGATTGATGCGAATTTAAAAAATGCTGTGTGCAAAGTATGGCACCGTCAACCTGTGTGGTTTATTGACGGCAATCCGATTGTCGGTTACGGCAAGCAAAAAGCGGGAATACATTTGATGTTTTGGAGTGGTCAGTCATTCGATGAGTCAACACTCGCAGCCTCAGGCTCATTTAAAGCAGCGGGAATCACCTATGATTCTCTAGATAAAATTGATCAAGAGAGCCTTGTTCGATGGTTAGTAAAAGGAGAGGCCATTCAATGGGATTATAAGAATATCGTAAAAAGAAAGGGCGTGCTAGAGCGTTTGAAATAAAAGAAAGGTGATCAAACTGATCACCTTTCTTATTTCAAAAAATCAATATCAAATATCAAAGCGATCTAGATTCATCACCTTATTCCATGCGGCAACAAAGTCATTAACGAATTTTTCTTTACCATCATTACATCCATAGACTTCTGCAATTGCACGCAATTCAGAGTTCGAACCGAAAATCAAATCAGCACGAGTTGCTGTCCATTTAATCGCGCCCGATCTTCTGTCACGACCTTCAAATGCGTCTTGTGATTCAGAGGTAGCTTTCCAAGTCACCCCAAAGTCAAGCAAATTCACGAAGAAGTCGTTTGTCAATACTTCGGGAGTATTGGTGAATACACCGTGTTTTGAATTGTTGTAGTTGGTATTCAGTACACGCATACCACCCACCAGCGCTGTCATTTCAGGAGCAGTCAATGTGAGGAGTTGTGCTTTATCAATCAGGATTTCTTCTGCTTTTGTTGGGTTGTATTTACTGTTGAAGTTTCTGAATCCATCAGCAATCGGTTCCAACACACGGAATGAATCGACATCTGTTTGTTCTGCAGTTGCGTCTGTTCTTCCAGGAGTGAATGGCACCTGCACATCAAATCCTGCAGCTTTCGCTGCTTTCTCGATTGCTGCACATCCACCAAGAACGATGAGGTCTGCTATCGAAACTTTTTTTCCTCCGCTTGCACTTGCATTGAAATCATTTTGAATTTTCTCAAGTGCGGATAACACTTTTGTAAGCTGTGCGGGATTATTTACTTCCCAGTCACGCTGCGGAGCAAGTCTCACGCGCGCACCGTTTGCACCGCCGCGCTTGTCCGATCCGCGGAAGGTAGATGCTGATGCCCAAGCCGTAGAAACTAATTCTGATACCGTTAATCCTGATGAAAGAATGGTTGCTTTTAGAGATGCAATATCTGTTGCATCAATCAAAGGATGATTCACAGCGGGCACTGGATCCTGCCAGATTAATTCTTCCGCAGGAACATCCGATCCGAGATAGCGAGCACGTGGCCCCATATCGCGGTGCGTTAGTTTGAACCAAGCACGCGCAAATGCATCAGCAAATTCATCTGGGTTTTCATAGAATCTTCTGGAAATTTTTTCATACGCTGGATCAAAGCGCAATGAAAGGTCTGTTGTCAACATGAATGGAGCATGTTTCTTTGAAGGATCATGAGCATCTGGAACTGTTCCCTCACCTGCGCCTCCTTTTGGCTTCCATTGATGCGCTCCTGCTGGACTCTTGGTCAATTCCCATTCATAACCAAAAAGGTTTTCGAAATAGTTATTGCTCCATTTGGTCGGAGTAGTGGTCCATGCACCCTCAAGTCCGCTTGAAATAGTATCAGCGCCTGCACCTGACCCGAATGAGTTTTTCCATCCCATGCCTTGCTCTTCGATGGTAGCTCCTGCCGGTTCTGCTGCCACGTATTTGCTTGGGTCTGCGGCACCGTGTGTTTTCCCGAAGGTATGTCCTCCAGCGATGAGCGCTACAGTTTCATAGTCGTCCATTGCCATGCGAGCAAAAGTTTCTCTGATATCACGCGCCGCAGCGAGTGGGTCTGGATTTCCGTTTGGCCCTTCTGGATTCACATAGATGAGTCCCATTTGCACAGCGGCTAAAGGGTTTTCAAGTTGACGGTCTCCAGTATATCTTTTATCATCGAGCCATTTTGTTTCAGAACCCCAATAGATGTCTTGTTCTGGTTCCCAAACATCTTCACGACCGCCTCCGAAACCAAAAGGCTTTAAGCCCATTGATTCAAGAGCACAGTTACCTGCAAGGATCATAAGATCGGCCCATGAGAGTTTTTTACCGTATTTCTGTTTTACGGGCCATAGGAGCAATCTTGCCTTATCGAGGTTGACATTGTCAGGCCAACTATTTAGAGGGGCAAAACGCTGCGTTCCTGAGCCTGCACCGCCACGTCCATCATGAATACGGTATGTTCCCGCACTATGCCAAGCCATTCTGATAAAGAACGGACCGTAGTGGCCATAGTCAGCGGGCCACCATTCTTGCGAATTGGTCATTAATTCGAAGATATCTTTCTTAACTGCATCAAGATCTAATTTTTTGAATTCTTCAGCGTAGCTGAATCCCTCATCCATTGGATTGGATAGCTTAGAGTTTTGACGAAGAATATTTAGCTTGAGTTGATTCGGCCACCAGTCTCTGTTTCCAGTTCCATTCCCAGCTGCCTTGGCCATGGCCCCATGATTAAATGGGCATTTCCCAGCGCCATTACTAGAGTGTTGTTCCATGTTGTTTGTTTTTAATTGTTTGATTTAAGCGAATGTAACGATTTATATTAAAAATAAAATGATATCAATATTATCTATGAGTCATTGACAGCGTCGATGGAAACAAACGACAAGAGACAAGGGACAAGAGACAAGGGACAAGAGACAAACGACAAGAGACAAACGACAAATGACAAGTGACAAGTGACAAATAAGTTAGAGAGTTAAGGAGTTAAGGAGTTTTTGATTGACACTGTCCTAAAAAGTGTGTAAGTATTTTAGAGTTAGAGATTAATTCGTGTCTTAAACACAATTATAAATTGTTGAGCTACAGCTCTCAGCTGTCTCTAGTTCTCGGCACAGCCAAGATCATTTGTCATTTGTCATTTGTCATTTGTCTCTTGTCATTTGTCATTTTCCCATGCAGCGTTTTTGCATATTGCGTGTCATATAATCGAAACACCTTATTACGATAGTGATCGACTGGACCATTTTGATAGAGAAGTGTAGGAGGCAAGATGCTTCGGCAATGACTGCGTTGTACAAGCAGTCGTGGTCTCAGATCTACCCGTCTGTTTACTTCATCCTAAGAAATAAGGCCGATGCGGAAGATGCAATGCAAGAGGGATACATCAAGGGTTTCGGAAAATTGGAGGAGTTGAGGCAACCGGAGCGTTATCTGTCTTGGCAAAAATCGATTTGTATCCGAGAAGCATTGAATAGATATAAAAAGGATAAGAAACACTTAGAGTGGGAGAAAGAGGAGAAGGTGGTGAATAGTTTGAACGATGCAGCCGTGTTGGATGATTGGCCGGTAGATCGATTGTTAGGTGAATTGAAAAAGCTCCCACACGGCTATCAGGTGGTGATTCAACTACATGCAATGGAGGGAATATCGCATGAGGAAATTGGGAATCAATTGGGAATCGCAGCCTCTACATCACGCTCTCAATACAGCAGAGCAATTATGAAGTTGAAGCAAGAAATGAATGTAAAGAGATGAAGGAAGAATTGAAAAATAGTATGAATGATTGGATGACTGAATTAGCAAATGATTCACCCATTCATGAAGGACACGAATCGCGATTTGAGCAACGTGTTCAAAAATCCATTGAAAAGAAAAATGATTGGAAAAAGGACATTCGTTGGTGGGCAGCACTAGTAGTAATTGCGCTGGCAGTGACCGCTTTCTTCGGACTTCAAAAAACAAAGCAAGAAGTCGCGATAACCGATGATGAAGAGTCACTTCCTATGGAAGTACAGCGTGTTGCAGACTTTTACTCCACGACAGCTTCAAAGCTCACAGTCAATGGGGTTGAAGATGATAATGTAAGAGAATTAAAAGCTCAACTCGCTTACTTGAATCAAGAGTTTGAGCGTTTATCAAAGTTATATCAAGGTCAACAGAATAATGAGAATATCATCCGCGGAATGATAGACAATTTCGAAGTTCGACTTCGAATTATTCAACAACTAAATAAGTATTTGGAAATTCAAAAAAATAATGAAAGCCATGATCAAAAGAATGCATAAAATAGCAACGACTCTCTTTCTGCTAGTAGTGCTGCAAGCCCACTCTTCTGCAGAAGTATTTTACAAAGAGTTTAGAAAAAGTCTAACGGTTTACCCAAATGTCGAACTAGGCTGCGATATGAGTTTTGCTCAATTGACAGTGACTACTTGGGATCAAAACCAGATGGAAATTATCATCAAGGTAAATGCAGATGTAAAATCGGAGAAGCGTGCGCAAGAACTTTTCGATTGCGTTCTCATCCAAGAAGGATCAGCAAAAGTGGGAATTCAAATTCAGCCGAAAGGTGGCTGGAAAGGCAGAGAGAACGTCAACATCACAGTGGAAGTAAAAATGCCTGCAACCGGAGCTCTTCTCGGAAATGTAGCTTTCGGAAATGTCAATGTGTCAAGTTTGAAAGGACGTATGGAAATGCAAGTTTCTTATGGAAATCTGCATGTCACCGAGCTCTTGTCAGAAGACAATGATGTGGAAGTTTCTTTCGGTAATGGAACCATTGATGTTTTCGGAGGAGGAAAATTTTTATGTCAATATGGAAATTTGAAGTTGAGAAAAGTAACAGGAAGTTCTCGCGTAAACGAGCAATTTGGAAACGTAGACATCAACAAAGTGGGGGGATCTTGTAAGAGTTTGGAGTTGGAGTGTGAGTATGGAAATGCATACGTCAATGCCGAAGGAGTGGGTGTTACTTTTGATACCGAATGTTCATTCGGTAAGCTCGAAGTGAAGGGAGAACATAAAACCTCTTATAATTCAAAAGATGATTTCAGTATCGCCACAAAAGGTACTTCGGGCAATGGCGGCGTGACGATGGATTTGGATTGCAGTTTTGGAAATATAGATCTGCGATTATAACGTAAACAGGTTACAAGCAAGTAAATAAAATTGGTCAGCACTCAAAGGAAGGCTGGCCTTTTTTATTCAATACTATCTCCTCTCAATGCTCTGAATCGCTTACGCGCTTCAATAACATAGAGGCTTCCGGGGTATTCTGTTATCAATTTTTCGTAGAGCTGCATTGCTTTGGTATTATCCATAATAATGCGCTCTTGAATCTCAGCACTCTTGAACAATGCGTCATCAGCAGTAATATCGGTAGTGTGGAATTGCAAAACTTTATCATAGTATGCAAGCGCTTCCAAGTGATTTCCTTTTTTCATGAAAATACCTGCCTTGAGCATATATACCTCATCCGTCAAAGAATGATCAGGGTATTCTTTGAAAAGTGAATCCAGTGAAAGAAGTGATTCATCAAATTTATTTTGGAAAAAAAGCAAGTCTGCACGAGCATACATCTGCATTGGTGCAGTGATGGTGTCCATATTAAAGTTATCCGTAATCAATAGAGATAGATCTATTGCGTCGTTGCTGATAAGCTTGGTAGTAGAGGCTTTCAGAGCATCGAGTTGTCCTTGAGCCCATTCAAAATCTCCAACGAAATAAGAAATTCTAGCGTTGCGATATTTAGCTTCTGCTCCAAGAGGATCTTCTTTAAAATCCAATTCTACTTGCGAATAGAGGAGTGAAGCGTCCCAAATTTCTCCTTTGAAAACCAGCACGTCTCCTAGTTCTAACTTACATATTGCTTGAACTTTTCCATAAACACCAGGAAGCTCGATGGCTTCTCTCAACAGTGCAATGGCTTTATCAGATTCGTTGGTGTAGAATGCATAGATGTGCGCTAGATCTTTGATCATCGTTGCTGTTTCAACATTCTTCCCGAGCTGGTCAATCGTAGTTTGATAGTCGGCAGCGAGTGCGGTATATGCTACTACATCAATGCCGGGCTTTTCGGCGAGTTGTTGTGAGACAACACGCAATTTTTCTGTGCGAGCAACAAAATAATATTCATTCGCAGGCCCTTTATCAATGATGTATTGATATGCTTTCGCTGCAGCTGTGTAGTCTTTGCTGTTTGCGGCGAGGTCGCCCAGGTTGAGTATTCTAAATCCACTTTCATTCAAACGTTTGTCGAGCGCAGACGCTTGGATGAAGGCCATTCCAAATTCTTTTTTCTGCAAATAAATCCAAGTGAGCATTTCAGCATACTCGATATTTTCAGGGTATTTCTGTACACGCTTCAAAAGCTTGCCTTTAAGCAATTCCATGTTGGCTTCATTCTCTTGAATCTGTAGCGTTCGGTCGAAGGTATTCTGCACCGTTTGCATGTAATTGGGAGACTCTAATAATAGATCTAACATGGATTCAATCATTAGATCATATTGCCCCAAACTCCCTTGCATATTGGAAATTTCATAAGAGTAGGAGTATCCATCTTTGCCGTCTTTTTTACCCTTCTCATACACCTTCAGTGCGAATTCATACTCATTGATCTTCGTGAATTCACTGGCCAAGCGGAGCACATTATTTCGGGTCGGAATACAAGCGTCTACGGCTTTATTAAACTGACTGCGGGCTTCTTCTTTTTTGTTGAATTTGTTGTAGAGATCGCCCATCTGCACGTATGCCACACCATCTTCATTCTCAGTCTTGATTTTTTTCTTCACCAATTTTTCTGCTTCTTCGAAATCATTGAGAGCAATCAGTGTGTTGAGGTAATTCGTGTAAACTTTATTGGTTTTATTAGTCTTGTAAATTTTATCATAATAAAGTCTGGCCTCTTCAAAACGACCATTCTCGTAGTAATATTCCGCTAACTCTAGGTCTTGTTGAGCCATTGCAGAGCTTGCGAATAAGAACAGAAGGCTCACTGTAATGAGTCTCACGACGCTGCTAAGAGAGATCTTCTTTTTCATCTTTAGATATTTCGAAGTGAATCCACCCAATTTTGAATAGGTAGTTTATTTTCCTTGTAAGCACTCATTGATTTCTGATATGCTTCGCTGTAATTATAAAACAATTTTTGCGCCATCTCAGCCCCTTTGCGTTCCGCGCTCATGGCTTGTTGAATGTAGGCGTCATTGATTTCGTTTCCCAGCGAGTCGGTGGTCGCTTTTGATGAAAGTGCTGTTTTCAAATTTTCGAGTTGCACTTTGCTCGTCATGCAAACTGCGAGCATATCGAGGTATTGTTGCTCAGGATTGTTTAGAACAGTTACTGCATAGCGATAACGCGAAATTGTTTCGGCCATATCCTTTTTCATTTCACCTTGATAGGCAGCTTGAATGAAAGCGGTATGAGACATCACACTGTCTTGTGCAATGAGGATTGAATCTAGAGAAAGTGTTTGCGCTGTTTTGATAATACTGTCCAATTTGACATGAAGAGAATCTACCACTCGAATTTCAGTGGTGTAATCTTTTTGCCAAGAGCAGTTCTCTAAAACAACCATCGCCATGACGAGCATGGCGATGGTATATATTTTCTTAATAGATGCCATCCTTGCGAAATTAACGCGATTCAGGCAATGTATGTTCTACGAGTGGTTAATTTTTCTCAATTGCAGCGTAGCCCATGTAGGGAACGAGTGCAGCTGGAATCTTAATGCCATTAGCGGTTTGGTTGTTTTCAAGCAATGATGCCATGATACGAGGAAGTGCTAGTGCAGAACCATTGAGTGTATGCACCAATTGCGTTTTACCGTCTTGTCCTTTGAATCTACACTTCAAACGATTGGCTTGGAAGGTCTCGAAGTTTGAAGTTGAGCTTACTTCCAACCATCTCTCCTGCGCAGCAGAATATACTTCAAAGTCGTAGGTCATCGCAGATGTAAAGCCCATGTCACCACCGCAAAGGCGCACGATACGGAAGGGAAGTTCTAGTTTTTGAAGAAGCATTTTTACATGCTCCACCATTGTTTCTAGAATTTCATAGCTTTTATCAGGGTGTGCAAGCTGAACGATTTCAACTTTGTCAAATTGGTGCAGACGGTTAAGTCCACGGACATCTTTACCATAAGACCCCGCTTCACGACGGAAACAAGGTGTATATCCTGTCATCAATACAGGAAGCTCATCTTCTTTTAGAATCACATCGCGGTAAAGATTTGTCAAAGGCACCTCAGCTGTTGGGATGAGGTACAAATCGTCCTCTTTTACATAATACATCTGACCTTCTTTATCCGGTAGCTGTCCCGTGCCGTAGCCGCTGGCTTCGTTGACCATGTGCGGAGGAGTTACTTCTTTGTAACCCGCTTTCTGTGCTTCATCCAAGAAGAAATTGATCAGGGCTCTTTGTAGTCGTGCTCCAGCGCCCATATAAACAGGGAATCCAGCGCCAGTAATTTTCACTCCCAATTCGAAATCGATGAGTTTGTATTCCGCAGCTAATTCCCAGTGAGGTTTTTTCGATTCTTCAAGACTAGGAATAGTTCCCCAGTTAAAGACCTCCACATTTTCCTCTGCTGATTTTCCCTGTACCACTGCTTCAAATGGCACGTTTGGAATTTGATAAAGGAGTTGTTTTTGTGCTTCTTCGTGTCCTGCAAGAGTGAGCTCGAGTTGCTTGGTAGTTTCTTTGATTTCTGCAGTGCGAGCTTTGAGCGCATCTGCTTCATCTTTTTTACCAGCTTTGAATAGATCACCAATTTCTTTGGCGAGTTTATTCGCTTCAGCAAGGAGTGAGTCTAATTCGTTTTGTGTTTTGCGTCGCGTTTCGTCGATAGCGAGTACTTCGTCGATTTGAGTAGAAAAATCTTTATTACGCTTAGCAAGGCCAGCGAGGACTTTTTCTTTATTTTCTCGGATGTAATTAACTTGAAGCATGATAGTATTGGGTTAAAAAAAAACTCCCGATCCACGAAGATCGTGGTCCGGGAGTTTTAAGTATCCTTTTAGCCGGTACCCCCGGTTATGCCTGAGCAGGAATAACCGTTACGAACGACTTGTTGTCTTTCTTTTTACGGAATTCAACTGTTCCGTCAACAAGAGCGTATAGCGTATGATCTTTTCCGATACCTACGTTTACACCTGCATTGTGACGTGTTCCACGTTGACGAACGATAATGTTACCTGCGATGCAAGCTTGACCGCCGTAAATTTTTACGCCTAATCTTTTGCTTTCCGACTCGCGGCCGTTCTTTACTTTACCTTCACCTTTCTTGTGTGCCATTTCTTATTTGGATTTAGAGGTGGATTAACCGATTTTTTCGATTTTGATTTCAGTCAAGTAAGCACGGAAACCGTTCTTCTTGATGTAACCTTTTCTGCGTTTCTTTTTGAAGACAATTACTTTGTCTCCTTTTAGGTGTTTCACTACGCTGGCGGTCACCTTTTTACCTTCTATAGCTGGGGCGCCTACAGTAACTTTTCCACCGTCGTCGATCAAGAGAACACGGTCGAAATCAACCTTGCTTCCTTCTTCGTTTTGCAGACGGTTTACAAAGATCTGCTGGTCTTTCTGTACTTTGTACTGATGCCCTGCTATCTCTACAATTGCGTACATCTGTTATGAGATTTATGGGTTAAAAAAACTTTTTAAGGGGTGCAAATGTACATCTTTCTTTCGGATATCCCAAATTTTCTGCTATTCTTCAATAGTTAACCAATATGAACCTCCATGTTTTTCAACGTTTTGCATCGAGGGTAGGTTCCAGAATGGGGTTAAAAATCCTTGTAAATCAGTGTTTTGATGGATGTAGAAGTTGGGCAACAAGGTTTTGTAGCGTTGAGGGTTATTCAAAAGCATGGAGGCTAAAAAATATTGCTCGTTATACAACCTATCACACATGTACTGAGGATATTCGAAAGGAATATAGATATCGTGAACATGCACAATCACCCCTTTCTTTAATTGAGGCAAGAGTTCAAGAAAACAAATGGTCACATCAGAGTTGGGTAGCGCTCGATGAGAGTTGTCGATGAATAAGATATCCCCGGCTTCAAGTGCCTTCACAAGCTCACCAATCTGTGAAACTTCTTCCAACGGGAGTCGAATGACGGTGTCACTTAAATGGTCGATGTTGGCTCTTGGAAAGGGATCGATGGATGTGATTTTGGTTGAAAGCCCATTTTCTCGAATGGCCTTTCGTGCAACTTTGGTAGAGTTGCCAGAACCAATTTCGAGAATTTGTTGTGGTTTGAAATGGGCTATTATTCCATACAAATTAATGATGTCCATCCCTGGGAAATAGCCGTTGTTCCAGGTAGGAAGGTCTTCATTGGTTTCTTGAGAATGATCTTTAATCTCGGAAATTTTATCTACATGTTGGGTGAATTCCAACAACAGCGAGCGATAGCTCTCATCATTCACTCTTACCGATGAATTCAGTTTTTCGAAAACATAATTTCCTTCCTTAAACCTAGGAATCAGGTTGACCTTGTATTCAAGATGAACGGTTTGAAATTTTGGCGAAAGCCACTTGGCAAAAGAAGCAATGTTGTTATTCATGAGTAAGGTCAAACAGGTGTAGTAGTTAGATGTACAATCTATTTGACGCTTCCCCTAAATCATTTCTTTCGGTTCGATACCAGCCAAACTCCCGACAGAATGATGAGGGCGCAGATTAAGTGAAATACATTTAGCACTTCATGGTCCATTACTCCCCACATCACTGCAACCAACGGCATTAGGTAAGTGACAGATGAGGCAATCAAAGCGGATGTTTGCTGCGTCAACCAAAAGTAAAGCATGTTGGCCATCGCTGTACCAGCAAGTGCTAAAGTGGCTACTGCTGCAAAGGATATCCAACCCTTCGGGTGATTCACTACCACATCAGGTACACCTGTGCTTAGTGCGTAGATGGCGCAAGGAATTCCGGCAAACAGTAGCGATATAGCAGTGATATGTAAAGAACTTACATGTGATAATTTATTCTGAACCACATTCACACTTATTCCATAGCTCAGGGTAGCGATTAATATCAAGAACGCATACTCCCAATGACTACTCGCTCCAAAACCTCGAAGTGAAACCAAGGCGATCGCACCGCCAAGTCCGATAAGGACCCCGACCGTTTGTCGAGGCTCGATCATTTTTTTAAATACCAATCGAGCCACAATCAATGTGAAAAGTGGGGTAAGAGAATTGAGGATACCAACTAAACTACTATCGAGAAATTTTTGAGAGTTGGTAAACAAGAAAGCGGGAATGCCACTACCAACAAGCCCTACCAAAAGAATCCATTTAAGATCATCTTTTTTTAGCTTTCGCAAAGCCAGTATGCTCACAGGAAGTAGCGCTAGACCAGCAAGGGAAAGGCGCATGCTTGCTACTTGGTTAGGGGTAAACACGAGTTTTCCATTCTCAGCATGCATCCCGTATTTCATCAATATGAATGAACTTCCCCAAGTGAGGGCGAGAAGAGCTAAAACGAAAACATGCAGAGGTTGTAAGGACTTCAAATTTTTTTTTGCAAAATTAACGATTCATGTACCCGTGAAATCGGAATTGTTATTCTATTTTTACAACATAAATCCATTGAATCATGATCAAGAACATCACAGCTTTTATGTTTGGTCTAGTAATCCTAGCAAGCTCATGTGCAGGTCCTTCAGCAGAATCAGCTAACAGTGCTTCTGAGGTTAAAATTGAGCATAAGACAATGGATGCGGCGGAAGCAAAGACTGTTGCAAAGTTGGATATCACAGGAATGACTTGCGCTGCAGGCTGCGGAGGCAAGATCCAACAAGAGCTTCAAGCGCTTGAGGGTGTGGTTCTAACCGACTTAGATTTTCAAGAACAACGAGCTTCAAACATCGTTTCTGTACAATTCGATCCAGCTAAAATTTCTGAGAAAGAAATGATTCAATGCGTTGGTAAAATTGCGGATGGTATGTACGCTGTGAAAGCGGTGGAAGTGGTAGATTACAAAAAATCAGAATCAACTGGCGCTGCGGCATCAGGTGCAGGTGTTCAATCTGCCGACTATGGAAAAGTATTCCAGCTTCTCAATCTTTTACAAAGTATCTCTGGCCTTATTCGCTAGTGATTTTCGTCATCTTGTGACGAAAGAATGAACTTCGCAAAAGGTTCAGCGGTTACTTTTGCAGCCTATGAAAAAGTCCCCAACGATTCTTCTTTTTGCTAAGATTTCTCTAGTCTTAATATTCATGGTCATCCTTGCCGGGAGCATCGTACGCATGTCTGGAAGCGGTATGGGTTGCCCTGATTGGCCGAAATGCTACGGCTACTACATCCCACCAAGTGACATCGAACCTTTGACCTATCGCGATGGAAAAGTGTTTAGTAAAGGACAGATGGTGTTATTCAATGATACACTCTGGGTCGCACAAGATTCTGTCTTTGCTACAAATGATTTTAGTCGCACGCAATGGACGAAATATCCAGAGCATGATTATGCCTATTATAATCCCGTTCATACATGGATTGAATACGTAAATCGCTTGATCGGCGCGCTCTCGGGAATTCCTGTTTTAATTTTATTTATACTTAGTTTTATTCATCTAATAAAGCAGAAGGATAGAGTGACATTTGTCCTAGCCGCTTTGACCCTTTTCATGTTGGGATTTGAAGCCTGGCTAGGTAAGACTGTAGTGGATGCGGAGTTATTACCAGCGAAAATTACATTGCACATGTTGGGTTCTATTGTGATCGTTGCATTGTTGATGATGAACATTCACAGACACCGAGTTTTAGATGCCCGCATAAAAGTGAGTTCACTATTTTGGAAGGTGATTTCTGCGGTGTGGGCTGTGATTGCTTTCGCACAAATAGTTCTAGGTACGCAAGTGAGAGAAGCCTTGGATATCGTCGCAGATCACAGCGATGATCGCTGGACATGGATTGAGCAATTGCCTTGGATTTTTAAGGTGCATCGCAGCTTTTCAATTCTTGTGGTAGCCTTATTAATTTTCACATACATCCGGAGCAAAGGCTTATCGTTTTTACCACGCCCACTTAAAGGAATATTTGTAGTAGCTTTATTAGAGATTGCAGTTGGAATGACCCTCGCTTATGCCGGTGTCCCTGCGTTTGCACAGCCTATCCACTTGTTCTTTGCGATTATGTGGTTTGCTTTCGCATGGTCATTCATGCTCATCAGCTGGCGAAAGGAAGAGGCTATTTAAAAAGATCGTATTTCAACGAGAAGATGTTGCTGTAAAGCACATCTGAAACATTACCAATATCAGATAGCGCATAATCTAAGTAGAGTGATTTAATGCGAAGTCCTATTCCGATATTCGGTTGAATGGTCAAGTATTTTGAACCATCGAAATCTGTATATCGTTGGATGTTTCCAATTCCTGAGCGGAAGAAAATAATGTTGTTGTATCCCACTTCCACACCCATTGATGGATCAATGCTCACCGCATTTGTAGAAACAATCGTGTTACGCTTTCCGTCTGTGGTGATGTTGGTATTTATTTCTGCCAAGACAGAAATTTTCTTGATTTGAAATTCTCTTGCCGCACCTAAAATCACACGAGGTAAGGCGATCTCCAAACCGTTTTCTGGAATGTCATTATTCGTTTGTTCGAATACTTCCTTGGTGCGTTCACTCAGCGAGTAGGACCATGCACTGAAGGTCCCTGTAATATCTCGCGCACTCGCACCGAAGTGCCATTTATCAAGGTCGTATTGAAGTCCGGCATCGAGTCCAAATCCCCATGCATTGGCGAAGTCTCCAATTTGACGATAGAGAATTTTCGCATTGGCACCCCATCTAAAACCTCTAATGCTATTCTGATCTCTGATTTCTTTTTTATTAAAACCCTGATAGAAGGGAAGGCCTTTCCGAGCGTAAGAAAATATAAAGGCATAGTCAGCTGCACTGAAGGTAGTAATGCGGTCGTAGTCAATATTTCCTCCGGCATCAATTAATTCAGTAGTATTGGGAATATCATCTACGCCGAATCGAATGAAGGAGAATGAGGCAGCGCTCACAGAGTCGATGGCCTTGCCCACCGCAGCGTAATCATATTTAGCAATACCAGCGAAGTATTCACTGTGCATAGCAGATGCTTGAAGTGTACTCTTTATTCCCAAAAGGCCTGCTGGGTTCCAATATCCAGCTGTCACATCCTTTACGGAAGCCACTTGAGAAAGCGACATTCCCAATGCGCGCGCGCCAACACCAATGGTCAAAAACTCGTTGACGTACTTGGGAGCAAGATCGGTTTCTGCTGAATTTTCATTTTGGGAAAAAGCAAAAACACTGTAAAAACTGAATATACAAATGAGGAGGCGGCGTAATTTCATCGGGATAAAAATAGCATTGGCGCGGTCACGAACGACTAATCCACTTCAATATTGTGGTGAGGAGCGTCGAATCTTGAGTATTTTCAAGGCTTTCACTTACCTCGATTTGGTGCTCAGTACAATACAAAGCCGTGCTTGGCCCGAAAGTGATCACCTTTTGCTGTGGGCTGATTTTATTTTTAAGTAAAAAGCCTTCCACATTGCTAGGACTTGAAAAAATGATCACATCTGTTTTTGGGCAGTCCATGGCCACGGTCGTAGTGTGGTAGCATTGCACCTCCGCTTTTTGATGTTCTGGAAAAATACTGCTCACATTTTTGAGCGATCGATCTGACAAAGGAAACAATACTGATTCATTGCCCACTATTTTCATAAAATCTTCAGCTACTGCACGAGTATCCGTGCTATGACCTATGAATTCAGGCTTTATATTATTGGGTAAACTTTTGGCAGTCCCTTCGCCTAGAGCGGCAATGCGATATTTGGTTAGATCGAGACCAAGTTTGATACTTATTTCTGCCCCTTTTGGAGATGAAAAAAAGACCCATTGTGCTTCAGGCCACTTTGAAATGTTAGAAATAGGCGAGGTAAAAATGAACGGACGCTCAATCAGTTCAACCCCCTCTTTCAAAAGTTGCTCTCGCAGAAGACTGTCTTTCGAAAGGTGTTTGGTGATCAGCGCTGTTTTCATTTTATTTCTTTATCTCATCTACTATGAGTTGAGGAAGCCCCTCGGCATTATCGGCCATGAAGGAAATATTGCGCACAGGCTGATCCCATGCGGTTGCATAAGAGACGTGTACTGTGTATTCACCGTCTTCTTCCGTCGCATACACACCTAGCGGAAGATGGCAGCCGCCATGCATTTTATTGAGTACGGTTCGCTCAATGCCTGTCGTAATCGCGACCTTCTCATTGTTCATTTTTCTAAGAATAGCAATGGTGTCCTCATCATTCGATCTGCATTGAATCGCAAGAACTCCTTGAGCAGGCGCAGGAACAAAATACTCGGGATCCAAAGGGATGGCCTTCAGATCGGATAGGTCGAGCTCTAAACGATCAAGACCAGCCTTAGCGAGGAGTATGGCGTCATATTGACCATCGCGTAATTTCTGAACGCGAGTAGGCACGTTGCCTCGAATATCTTGTAAAGTAATGTCGGGTCTGAAGTGAAGAATTTGTGATTTTCTGCGGGCGCTGGAAGTGCCAATGATTGCATTCTGTTTGAATGGAATTTTTTGACTTTCATCAAACGCTCTTGGATGAACTAGTAGCATTTCTGCTGCATCAGCGCGGTCGCTGACTGCTGCGATCATCAAACCGAACGGTTGTTCGGTTTCTAAATCTTTATGCGAATGCACTGCAATATCCACTTCGTTATTGAGCAATGCTTCTTCAATTTCTTTTGTAAAAAAACCTTTTCCTTCGAGTTTGTCCAAGCTCAAGTGTTGCACTTGATCTCCCTGTGTTTTGATGATATGAATCGTGGATTCAACACCGAGTGATTTTAATTTACTCTGCACATAATGCGCTTGCCATAATGCCAAATCACTACCGCGTGTGCCGATAATCAGGGATGTTTTCATAAATAGTGCTTAAAAAAAGACAATCAATTTTTTTGGACTGCATCCAAAAGTACTTCTCTTGCCATCTTCATCGGCACAGAAATGTATTTTTTCTCCATGTATTGGAGAATTTTTTCGAGAACTTCTTTAGAATTGTCGTCAAGTTGCTCCAAGTCTTTCGCAAAAACGTTGCCTAGAGCGGTTGATTTGATTTCTTTGATGGCTTCAGGAATGCTGCGCATTGCATTTTCAATCTTTCTTTCATTGAATGCGCGCTCACATTCTTTCATTCCTGCTTGAATGATTGGCTCACAGTCAACAATCGCTTGCTCGCGGTATTGAATATTCGTGCTCGCCATTTTCTGAATCTGCATCATATCCACATATTCCATGTCGAAAGTGCTTACTACTTCAGCATCTACATCCGTAGGCAATGCCAGGTCGATTACGAGCTTCTTGCTGTTATCGTTAGCTATTAGGGAACGGTAGAGTTCTGTAGATATAACTGCGTCTTCAGAGGCGGTACATGACACCAGTGCATCGAAGCCTGCAGTGTAATTTTTTAATTCATCAAGAAGAATAGCATTTCCAGAAAAATCTTGCGTCAATTGAGCTGCACGTTCAATGCTGCGATTCGCAACAGTGATGTTGTTGTAGCCATTTTCAAACAAGAATTTGGAAAAATTGCGAATGATTTGACCCGCACCAACGAGTAGAATAGAAGCGTCGGTTTTGATTCCAAACTCCTTAAAACGTTGCCACGCAAGTGAAACAACAGACACAGGCTTTTTTGAAAGATCTGTGTAAGTGAAAATTTCTTTTGCTGTTTTAACGCACTGATGAATGGCGATTCGCAGCGAATCACCTGTAAGGCCGATCGCTTCACAATCTTCATAGGATTTACGGAGTTGTGTGATAATTTCTCTTTCGCCAATGACAAGTGACTCGAGGCTCGAAGCCACGCGCAACAAATGCTGTATTGATTCAGCGCCGTTATATCGTTCTGCACGAGCTGCGGCACTCTTGATAAATGATTCTTCTAAATTGGGGTGCAATGCTGAAAGCAATTGCGCTGTAAGACCAGGACAAACGTAGTGGGGGAGTGAGAAAACAAGTTCAACACGGTTGCAAGTACTCAAGAACATCACTTCACTGAGTTGGAAGATGTTTTTTAAGTTTTGAAGTACTTCTTGACGATGTTCTGGTTGAATATGGAAACGCCCAATCTCTTCGAGGGAGAAGTGCTTATGGGTAATGGCTATAACTCTTAGATCGTTCACGCTTGGGTCATTTTCCTGATATACGATAACAAAGGTCGGTTTGGACTTGGCTAGAATGTCATATTCGTGTCAAGACTCCCTTATCTGGAATTTGTCCAAATTAACCTTTGCGGTCGTAGCGGTAGATGGTAAAAGCGATGGGATTGATTTCAGAAACTTCTTGTTTCGCGATGATTTCCTTTGACCAGTTTTGATCATTAAATACGGGGAAGAAAGCGTGTGCATCGGGATAGGAAGCTTCTACCTCTGTGATATAGAGGGTGTCAAGTGTCAGTTCTCGCAGTGCGATGTCATAAATCTGAGCGCCTCCGATGATAAATGCCTCCTCTTCTCCTAGCTCAATGGCTGTATCAATGGCTGCTTTGATATCAGTGACAACATAACATTCTGGGGCCTGGTAATCGGCGTTTCTGGAGATGACAATATTATTTCGGCCGGGGAGGGGACGGAATTTTGGAGGGATGCTCTCATAATTTTTACGTCCCATGATCACTGCCTTTCCCTTGGTGGTGTCTTTAAAAAACTTCATATCCGCTGGCAGATGCCAAAGGAGATCATTGTCTTTTCCGATTTCACGGTTTTGGCCCATGGCCACAATCAAGCTGAGCTTCATGGTAAAAATTATACTGCTACCGCAGCTTTGATATGAGGGTGCGGATCATAATTCTCAAGAGTGAAGTCTTCGAATTTGAATTCGAAAAGATCTTTCACCTCTGGGTTGATCTTCATGGTCGGAAGAGGTCTGAAATCTCTTGTCAATTGGAGCTTTGCTTGATCGAGGTGATTGCTGTACAAATGCACGTCGCCGCCTGTCCAAACAAACTCACCCGGCTGCAAGTCGCAAACCTGCGCAATCATTAATGTTAGTAGCGCGTAGCTCGCAATGTTGAAGGGAACACCCAAGAATGTATCGCAGCTTCTTTGATAAAGTTGGCAGCTGAGTTTGCCATCTGCAACATAAAATTGGAACAAACAATGGCAAGGGGGCAATGCCATTTCTTCGATAAATGAAGGGTTCCAAGCGGATACAATATGTCTGCGCGAATTTGGATTTTTCTTTAATCCTTCAACGAGATTTTTGATTTGATCTGTAGACGTCCCATCAGGATTCGGCCATGAGCGCCATTGGTAGCCATATACAGGACCAAGGTTGCCATTTTCGTCTGCCCATTCATCCCAAATACTCACACCATTTTCTTTGAGATAAGCAATATTCGTATCCCCCTTTAGGAACCATAAAAGTTCGTGAATGATACTTTTAGTGTGTAGCTTTTTTGTCGTTAAAAGCGGAAAGCCTTCACTGAGATCAAAGCGCATCTGATGCCCGAAAACACTGTATGTTCCGGTACCTGTGCGGTCGCTTTTATAGACTCCTTTGTCAAGGAGGTGTTGGAGTAAATCGTGATATTGCTTCATAACGGTTACGAAACTACAATTATCTTTGAACTCATGGCAAAAAAGAAATCCACCATTGTTGAAGTAACGACGAGAATCATTCCCACTAATGAGGACTTCATGTATTGGGTATTGCCTATTCCTGCGTGGAGTGTAGAAGAGCTTACAAGTGGAAAAAGCACTAGGATTCTTTGTGAAATAAATGGTTTTGAATTTCCATGTGCTTTGCGCAAAAACAAGGACGGTGATTACAGCATCTCCATGAGTAAAGAGAAGGCAAAGAAGTCAAAGTGTTTGGAGGGTCAAGAGGTTGTTGTGAAATTGCGCTTGGATGTAAGTGAATACGGATTTCCACTGCCAGAAGAATTGGCTGAAGTGTTTAATCAAGACCCTGAAGGAAAGGCTGCTTTCGATGCGCTATTGCCGGGTCGAAGAAGAGGCTGGATTTATCATGTAGACAGCGCAAAGTCGATTGATGTCAGAATCAAACGTGCTCTGGACGTAGTTGAAAAAGCAAAAGAAATTTACTGGGAGAAAAAATCTAAGCAATAACTTTCAGCGTTTCCAAAACCTTGCGAGCGTTTTGCTTGGCTGTTTCTAAGTCCTTGTTCAGAACAGTGCAATGCCCCATTTTTCTAAAGGATTTTGTTTCCGTCTTTCCATACAAATGCACATATGCGCCAGGAATGGAAAGCACTTCATCAAGTCCTTGATAAATTGCTGAGCCCGCGTATCCTTTTTCACCAAGAATATTGACCATCACCACTGGTGCAACCAGTGAAGTGTCGCCAAGTGGCATGTCGAGAATGGCACGTAGATGTTGTTCGTATTGTGATGTGATATTACCTTCGATTGTTTGGTGTCCGCTGTTATGTGGGCGAGGAGCAATTTCATTTACAAGAATTTCTCCCTCTTTCGTCAAAAACATCTCCACTGCGAGTAGCCCCACCATTTCGAGTTTCGTGATGATATCGACTGCAATCGCTTGAGCTTTTGATTCGATTTCAGGGGAAATATTTGCAGGTGCAAAAAGGAATTCAACGAGGTTTGCTTCCGGATTAAATTCCATTTCAACGACGGGGAAGCTTGAGATTTGACCAGACTTATTTCGAGCAACAATGACTGCGATTTCTTTATCGAATGCCACCCATTTTTCGAGCACTGATGGTGCATCGAAAGCAGTTGTGGCATCATCAGAGTTTCTGAGGGGAGTGACACCTTTGCCATCATAACCGCCGGTGCGCAATTTCTGCATCCATGGTCCAGCAGCAAGATGTGTAAGCGCTTCTTCTTTATTAGCGACGATGCGGAAATCAGAAGTTGGGATATTGTTATCAGCGTAGAATTGTTTTTGCAATCCCTTATCCTTTATGATGTCGAGAATGTGGGGTTGAGGATAAACTTCAATACCTTGTTTCTCTAGCTCTCTAAGAGCATCTACATTGACATGTTCAATTTCGATGGTCAAGACATTTTTGTCTTTACCGAAGGCTAATACAGTGTCGAAATCATTGAAATTTCCAACAGAAAAAGAATGAGCAATTTGGCTGCATGGAGCATCCGCCGCGGGGTCTATAATGTGTACTTGCACATTGTAGTTAATCGCTTCTTGAATGAGCATTCTGCCGAGTTGACCGCCACCTAGGATTCCTAGTTTGAATTCTTTTCCGTGAAAATTTTTCATGGTGCAAAAGTATGATAATGATGTTTGATGTTCAATCTCTTTGCATATTTACCGTCAATATTAAACCTCCTATGAAAAAAATCGCCTTCGCCTTTTTGGCATTGACAAGCATTTCCACTTTTGGTCAGAATTTGACAAACGTTGAATCTGTTGAGTATGATCATGTATCTGGAAGATTTTTCGCTAGCAATTGGAGTAACATTATTGAGATAGATGGAAACGGAAATCCGATTCAAGAGTTCGGTTCTGTTCCCGTAGCGAAATATGGAATGGAAGTAATGAACAATATTCTATTTACCATTGATGGCAATCGTGTAAAAGGCTTCAATCTTGGTGATGGAACACAATTGATGAATCAAGTAATTAGTGGGGCTACATTTTTAAATGGAATGGCGAGTGATGGTTTGAGTCGAATTTGGGTTACTGATTTTGGTTTATTCAAAGTTCATGAAATAGATATCTCAGATTTATCAAATCCAATAGTCACAACAATTGTTGATGACACCGAATCTACCCCGAATGGTATTGTATATGATGGTGATAACAATCGATTGGTATTTGTAAACTGGGGCGCAAATGCTCCAATTAAGGCCATTTCTTTAACCGATTATTCATTGACCACATTGGCTACCACTACACTTGGCAATTGCGATGGAATTGATAATGATTTGTACGGGAATTTTTATGTGAGTTCATGGAATCCGACGCGAATTACCCGTTTCTCTAGCAATTTTACAGTGAATGAAATCGTCACTGCACCAGGACTTTCCTCTCCAGCAGATATTTGCTATGCAGAGGAGATAGATACATTGGCTATCGCGAATTCAGGAAATGAAACGATCACCTTTGTAGGCTTTGATATTTCAAGCAATGTGAGTGAATCGAATGAACGTTCGGTTGGTCTCTCAGTATTCCCTAATCCAGTTACAGAGTCGTCTTTTGTGGAGTTCACGATGGCAAAAGCTGAGTTTGTGAATGCTCAGATATTTGATATGAATGGTAGATTAGTGAGCGTGTTACTTAACGAAAATCTTCCTGCAACGAAACATAGAATTTTGTTGGCTGGATTGAATCTTGAGTCTGGTGCATATAGTGTTGTTGTGAAAGGAGAGACATTTACGGAATCCATTCAAATTATTACTTCAAAATAGTCATTATGAAAATAAAAATTTGTCTCCTTTCTCTGGGCATATTTTTGTCGATCAATGCCGTTTCTCAGGATGACGATTATGGCGTGCCAAGTGCAGAGTCAAAACCGAAGAAAGAAAAATCGGAGTTTGCTGAAAGACTGTTTTTTGGTGGAGGTCTTGGTCTTGCCTTCGGTGACTATTTAGTAGTCAATGTAAACCCACAAGTTGGATATAGACTTAAAGATTGGCTTGGTGCAGGTGTTGGAGTGGACTATAATTACATAGGAAATTCAATCTACAAATTCCAAACATTTGGTCCAACCCTTTTCACAAGAGCTAAGGCTTGGGAGAAGGTCCTAGGGCAAGTTGAATTTACCCAAGTTTTCGTGAGCGAGCAATTCGAAGGACAGACCTATAGGTATAATTTTCCTGCTTGTCTTGCAGGAATAGGTTATCAGGAAGGAGATGAAAACGGAGGATTTTTTATTATGCTTTTGTATGATATAATCCAGGATCCAAAATCTCCTTTTGTGTATCCTATTTTTAGAGCAGGTTTTAGTATTGGATTTTAGTCATCCAATCCTTCTTTCTCTTTTTCTAATTCTTCTTCGGGAACGCCATCCGCATATCGTTCGAAGTATTTGTCTCCGATTAATCGCATTAATCGAGTGATAGCAGCTTGTCTTTTGAGTAGATATCCGGAAGGTTTTTTGGGATTGAATTTCTTAGGATTGGGAAGACTTCCTGCGATCAATGCTGCTTGCTCTCGCGAGAGTTTAGAAGCGCTTGTTTTAAAATAGTCTTTTGCAGCAGCGCCTACACCGAATTTGCAGGGCCCCATTTCAATCACGTTCAGATACACCTCCATTATTCTTTCTTTCGACCAAAAGAATTCAATGAGATAAGTGAAGTAGACTTCAAATCCTTTTCGGATCCAAGTTCTGCTTGGCCAAAGAAATACATTCTTTGCAACTTGTTGACTGATGGTGCTTGCTCCGCGTTTCTTTTTGTGCGTAGCATTGTATTTCTTGGCCTTTTCAATAGCTCCCCAATCAAGTCCGTTGTGCTTCATGAAGTTGTTGTCTTCACTTGCCACTACAGCTAATTTCATGTATAGAGAAATATCTTCAGCATCGACCCATTCCTGATGGTATTCGGATCCTTCAGGACAATCACATCGTTCTTGAATTTGAAGAATGGTGATAGGAGGATTAACCCAGCGATAGAGAATAACCAATGAAATAGAAAGAATAAAAAACCACATGGTCGACTTCCAGATGAAGCGCCAAATTCTTCTACCGATACTTCTTTTCTTACTAGGACTTGCCTTTTTTTCTTTCTCTGCCATAAAGGATTACATGCCGATTTTTTTCTTGATATCAGCAGGGATGCCGTCTTTATGTAGCACAATGCTTACTGTCTTGTATCTCAAATAAGATGAAGAAACGTATTGGTATCCACCGAATGGATTGCCCGTTCCCCAAGAGTTTTTGACGATATAGTAAACGTTGCCGTTTTGATCTTTTGCTTTTCCGGTGATGTGCATCAGGTGATCATCAGTGGTTTCAAATTCATCGAAAGCCTTTTGACGAATCTTTTGATCAATCGTTTTTTCAGGATGAATTTTTTTGCCGAATTCATCTTTCGCAATCGGCTCGCTTGGAACTATGGCAAGTCCGTTGCTAAATGAAAATCCTTTCTCGCTAACGTCTGCATCCCATGCAATGGTGTAACCATTGTCCAATGCGTAATCAATCACTTTGTGGAATTCATCCAAAGGTAAGTTCATGAATGCTCCTTTCGCCCAGTTGTCTGGAACTTCGAGAACGAAGTTGGTGTAGAATGGATGATGTGAAAAAGATGAAAGGCTCACATAATTATCAGCGATGATTTTCATCGCATCGCGGAAAGATGCGGGCGTGTATTTTTTTCCTTGGAAATCAAATTCGGTTGGAAGTGGTCCGATATACGCATCGAGTATTCCATTCACTGCAGTCATCCAATCATCTCCAGATTCATTGAGTTTTGATGAAAGAACGGTCTTTACTGTGCCCTCGAGAAGAGCGTCAAGTGAACTGTGGTTGTGTATTTTTTCACTTCCTTTCAATCCAGTGTAGGCAGACTCCGGAACGAGGCCATGGGTGCGAAGAGTGCTAATGACATCATGACTCAAACCGCCGGGGCCGAATTGTTGCTTTCCTTGGAAACGAACATAACTCTGTGCCTTCAAAGGATAAGTTACGCGTACATTGAACATTTCAGAAAGATCCACAGGAGGCAGACCTTGTCTCATAATTTCAGCTTCAAGAAATGAAACCGTTGCAAAGCTCCAGCAGGTGCCCGTTTGACATTGATCTTCTACTTCAAAACCTTTGACGTTTGAAGTATTGGTGAACTGATATCCGCTTTGTGCGATCGTGCCAATAGCGCTGAATGCTACAAAACTTCCTAGAATTATCTTCTTGAACATGATGCTGATTTATTATAATGCAATGATAACAAATATTTGCCTTGGGATTAAACATGAGTTTGTTCAAAGACAAAGGCAATTTGCTCGGAATTCTTCTGTTTGTTGACCGACTTTAGAGGCCTAAAATCATTCACTATGAAAAAGAGAATAGCGGTAGTATGTGGCGGTTATAGCGGCGAAGCGGCTGTGTCGATGCGTAGCGCAGAAATGGTCATGAACAATATTGATCGCGAAAAATATGCTCCAACAAAAGTGGTGATTGGTAGAAAGGAATGGTACGCAGAGTTGAATGGACAGAATTTACCAGTCAATAGAAATGATTTTAGTGTAGTAGATGGTCAACAAATCCATCGCTTTGATGGTGTTTTTATTATTGTACACGGTACTCCTGGTGAGGACGGGAAACTTCAAGGGTATTTTGCAATGCTCGGTATACCGCACACGACGGGAGATGTGCTCAACATGGCTGTGACGTTTAATAAGAAAGCAACGACTCGCACATTGGGAGTGTTTGGATACCAAGTAGCAAAATCAATCGTATTGAAAAAACATGAGCCCTATAGTGTTTCATTTATCACGCAGAATCTTGGCTTGCCTTGTTTTGTGAAGCCAAATTGCGGAGGGAGTAGCATTGGTACATCACGAGTGAATAAACCAGAGGAATTACACCTTGCATTGGACAAAGCTTTCGTGGAAGATTCAGAAGTGATTATCGAGGAGTTTATTGCTGGAACAGAAGTAACGTGCGGTGTTATTATTTACAATGGAAAACCCATGGCACTGCCGATTACTGAGATCGTGAGCAAAAAAGAATTCTTCGATTTTGAGGCAAAATATCAGGGCGCCTCAGAAGAGATTACTCCCGCGCGTATTCCAGATCATATCAGAGAAAAGATTCAGCGCAGCTGTGAGGATATTTACAAAAAGATGGATTGTAAAGGAATGATTCGAATCGACTTTTTAATTCGTGGAGAAGAAACTTTTGTGGTTGAAATCAATACCGTTCCTGGATTTACAGAGGCATCTATTATTCCTCAACAAGCTGCAGTAGTAGGGATTTCAAAGACAGAGTTGATTACAACGGTCATAGAAAGTTGCTTCTGATTATTTTAATCTACCCGGATTATTCTTCAAGAAAGAAGCCCATCCAGAAACACCTTTTACAGCGGCTGAAGGAGTATTGCTTTGGTAGAAGTGACAAACCGCTGCTGCAAGTCCGTCGGTAGCGTCTAGCTTTTCAGGCATGTCTGCCGCAGGGATTTTTAATGTTTGCTGAAGCATTGCGGCCACTTGTTCTTTTGATGCCGCACCATTTCCGGTGATGCTTTGTTTGATTTTACGTGGAGCGTATTCCACCACCGGGAGCTGACGACTCAGTGCCGCAGCGATAGCGACTCCTTGAGCGCGTCCTAGTTTGAGCATGGATTGCACGTTTTTACCGAAGAACGGCGCTTCAATCGCGAGTTCATCGGGATGAAAACCATCGATGAGTTCGATGCAACGCTCGAATATTTTTTGAAGCTTTAGATGATGATCTTCAATTTTATCTAGACGAATAACACCCATCACGATGAGCGACATTTTCTTGCCTTCAACTTTTATAATTCCATAACCTAGAATCGACGTTCCGGGGTCAATACCTAAGATGATTCTTTCTTTTGCGCTCAATGCTTTTTATTTACTTTCGTCGATGTAAATGTACATGCTTCTCGATATAATTGGATGGCTTGCTGTGACAACGGCTATTTTCTATAGCATCTTATTATGGAAGTGGTCGGTGGTTTGGCGCAGCTCTTCAGCATTTTCTAGTATAAAAAAAACACATCAAAACAAGTCTATCATCATCCCATTTAGAAATGATGTAGATCTACTCAAACGTCTGTTGGATCAGTTACATCATCAATTAAAAGATGTAGAGGGTGTGGAAGTCCTTGCAATAAACGACCATAGCAATGGGGAAGTGGCGCTAGGTGAGGTAGGGAGTTGGAAGAAGTTGATGGTGATTCAGAATAATGGTGAAGGCAAGAAAAGCGCCTTGCGAACTGGTATAGAGCGCGCGCAGTTTGACTCGATTATTACACTAGATGCAGATGTGATTTTGGCGGATGATTGGTGGAGCCGCATGAGTGCTGTTGAAACTCAAGAAGATGAGATGGTGGTATTTCCAATTGGGTTGAGAAGTGGTTTTCGGTGGGAGCAAATCGAATGGAGTTACTTGCATGGTATCACGGGAGGGTCGGCCATGGCTGGACGAGCAATAATGGCCAATGGCTCGCACGTCAATTTTTCAAAAAAAATATATAAAAACCACTTACCGAATGAACATTCGGTTTCATCCGGGGACGATATGTTCCTTTTGGAAAGGACGAAGCAAACAGGCACCGTTAGCTACATTTATTTTTCTTCGCCTATTTGTTATGTTGATGGGAATAAAAGCTTAATCGAATTTATTCATCAAAGAGTGCGTTGGGCGGGGAAGTCAGTGCGGTTGAGGGATAGAGATATCATCTTGTTCGGAGCGTTTAGTTTTCTTTCCACCATCTTGTATTTGTTGGTAGTAGTAGGAGTTTTTTTTGATAGAAAAATGTGGTTGTTTTTATTGTTAGTCATTGGATTAAAATGGTTGAGTGAAAGATATTTTTCGGCTTCGTACAAAGTGTTGAAAATGCCGAAAGCAGGTATTGTTTCTTCATTAATTTTTAGTGTTTTCTATCCTCTTTACACGATATTCGTGGCCTTATTAGCAATGATTTATAGACCAAAGTGGAAGGGGCGTCCCGTTAAGATATGAGTAGTTCTGATTCGAGAATATGGAGAAAGTTTCGGAGAAATCCACTTGCCATGGCGGGGCTCATTTTTATTCTAGCCATGGTGGTAGTAAGTGTTGCCGGAGCCTTGATTCGCCCCGATGATACCATCAATGCCAATGATCAGTTTCTTTCTGTTTCTAGGATGAAGCCTGGTTTCGAGGTCGATTTTTTAGTGATCAAGGAACGCAGTGAAGTTGGTTTTTTTTCGAAATGGTGGAATGGAGGTAGAACTTTGGATGGTGAAATGTTGCCTGTGCAGTCGGTAGAATGGCGTGGCGACTCGTTGTATGCTCTGCCTTTTGGAGAAAGTGAAAAGAAAGTGTTTCATCTTTCAGTATTTGATGGACTATCCTCTCAACAAGAGGTGATCGATCGCATGATACATCGAAATTATGTATTAGGAACAGATAAGTACGGTCGTGATTTGATGTCGCGATTGATGGCAGGCACAGTTATATCCTTGAGTGTTGGTGCCATAGCCGTGGTTATTTCTTTGCTCATTGGTTTAACTCTTGGCTTGCTTGCGGGTTATTATCGTGGCAAAGTGGATGCTTTGATTATGTGGTTTACCAATGTGATTTGGGCTGTTCCGACATTGCTTCTAGTAATGGCTATCACGTTTGCATTTGGAACAGGCTTTTGGAAAGTATTCCTAGCCGTGGGTTTGACGATGTGGGTGGAGGTAGCGCGTATCACACGGGGACAAGTGTTGAGCATTCGAGAGAAGGAGTACATCGAAGCATCGCGTGCATTGGGCTTTTCAGATTTGAGAATCATGTTCAAACACATCTTACCCAATATCTGGTCGCCGATCATAGTGATCTCGGCTGCTAATTTTGCTTCGGCGATTTTGATTGAGGCGGGACTAAGCTTTTTGGGACTCGGTGCCCAAATCCCTGCGCCGAGTTGGGGCAATATGATTCGAGAGCACTATGCTTATATCACTACGGATTTGGCCTATCTAGCATTGATTCCGGGGCTTTTAATCATGCTTTTAGTACTTAGCTTTATGATGGTCGGAAACGGCCTTCGAGATGCCTTGGATGTTAAGGTTTAAAATGGTACGTTTGCTCTATGAATTTAGATGCAAAAATCTATGTAGCTGGACACCGCGGAATGGTGGGAAGTGCCATCGTCAGAGCGCTTCAGGCGAAGGGTTATCAGAATATCGTTACAAGAAGTTCTTCAGAATTGGATCTTGTGGATCAGTCAGCAGTGGTTCAATTTTTTGAATCGGAGAAACCTGAATATGTTTTTCTAGCTGCAGCGAAAGTTGGCGGTATTCATGCGAACAATGTCTATCGCGCTGATTTCATTTATCGCAATTTGATGATTGAAAGCAATATCATTCATCAATCTTACGTGACGGGTGTGAAGAAATTATTGTTTCTGGGATCTTCTTGCATCTACCCAAAATTAGCACCTCAGCCATTGGTGGAAGACAGCCTGTTGACGGGTATTCTAGAACCAACCAATGAGCCTTATGCCATTGCAAAGATTGCGGGAATCAAAATGTGCGAGGCTTATCGTGATCAGTACGGTTGCAATTTCATCAGCGCAATGCCGACGAATTTGTACGGTCCGAACGATAATTATGATTTGAATAATTCACATGTCTTGCCAGCAATGATTCGAAAGTTTCATGAAGCAAAGATTGCAAATTCTCCATCCGTTCAATTGTGGGGAGATGGTAGTCCACTTCGTGAGTTTTTGCATGTGGATGATTTGGCCGAAGCATGTTTGCATTTGATGTTGAATTACAATGAAAAGATGTTTGTGAATGTGGGAACAGGTGTCGATCTATCAATCAAAGAACTAGCTCAATTGGTGCAGTCTACTGTTGGATATACGGGCACCATAGAATGGAATACTTCTAAGCCAAATGGCACACCTCGCAAATTGATGAATGTAGATCGGATACACCAATCTGGATGGAAGCACAAGATTGATTTGAAGGATGGAGTTGCAAGTGTTTATGAGTTGTTCAAAGCATCAAATACAGTTACCGAATGAACGTTCGTTCGGTTTTAATACTATGCTTTTTCTTAAGCTTTGGATTTGAGAATTTCGCTCAAACAGAGCATATTCCCTTGCAGCGATGGTTTTCTAGGAACCTAGAGCAAAGCGCCTTTTCGGATACTACTTCTATTTCTCATTTTGGTTTAAAGCCCTATTTGCCTTTCACGTTTAGAAAGGAAGATTCATTTTTTTATCAAAAGGATAGTGCTAAATACTATTCTGATTTTGGGGTGAAATTGATGCGGGATCATGCATTGCAGATCAAGCAAGAGGATTATCGTATCTCTATTGATCCACTTTTAGATTTTAGCTATGCGATGAATCGTTCAGAGTTTGAGAGTGAGGATATTCCAGAATTTTTCACGGTCAATAATCGAGGTTTATTACTTGCAGGCGAGATAGGACAAGACTTTTCATTCCATACAGGTTTTTATGAAGTGCAGCGACTACCGTCTTATTACATTCAACAATATGTAAACGCTACGGGAGTGTTTCCCGGCTATGGACGTGTAAAGGCTTTTAAAGAAGTGGGCTACGACTACGCACAAAGCTTCGGTACATTGACTTACAAGATTAAGAAGCGTGCCCAGTTGGAACTGGGGTATGATCGTTTGTTTGTTGGTCATGGATATCGAAGTTTATTACTCACGGATGGAATTTCCAATTATCCATTTATCAAGGGAAGCGTGATGTTTCTTGAGGGAAAGTTGATGTACTCATCGACCTATGCGACATTGCTTTCGCAAGAGCGATTGCCAGCAGGCGAAGTTCCTGAATCTTTATTCAAAAGAAAAGGTGCGTCATTCCACTATTTGAGTTTCAAGCCCAATCGATTTATTGAGGTAGGATTATTCGAAGGGATTATGTGGCAGCGTGTGGATAGTGCGTCAGTAGTTTCTCAGCCTTGGAATACTTACGTGCCAGTAATGGGGGTGAGCAGCGGGCTGGAAGGTTTTGATGGCAAGAATAACGTTTATACAGGACTGAATTTACGAATCCAGCCTACACAGAATTTTTGGCTATATGGTCAATATATGTTTGATGGAGAATTAGGAGTTTCTGACGGCTATCAAGGTGGATTCAAGTGGTTGAATGCTGGATTGCGAAACTTGGATATACAAGTAGAATACAACAAAACCAATAAAGAAGCTTATGCTTCACGTTATGATATCATGGGATTGGATCACGTGAATCAATTTTTGGGTTTGCCGTCTGGGGGTGGAGCGGAAGAGGTGGTGGGTATACTCGAGTATCGTTATAAAAGGGCATTTACAAGATTCAAATACAATTACATCGCATCAGAACTAAGTCCCAATGATGTAAGACATTTTGAGACAGAGTGGGGATATCAGTTGAATTTGAAGACGAATGCCGAGGTTTTGTTAGGGTATCTAAATCGTGAAGACGCCATTAAATCGGAGATTTTCTATATCAGTGTGCGCACAAATTTGCACAATAGATACTTCGATTTTTAGTAACTTGCCGCACCTTAACTTCAGTGAATCTTCAAAGGAGGCCGTTTTGTTAGAAATTGTTCTACCGTTTTTTACAGCATTTTTTTTGGTGTTGGTAGCGACTCCCGCGCTTATCAAGGTTGCAAAATTGAAGCACTTGGTAGACGAGCCAGGAGAGGCTAGAAAGCTCCATCGACGCAGCGTTCCAACGCTCGGCGGTATCATGATCTTTGCGGGAACTATTATTTCTTATTGTCTTTGGTTTCCTTCTCAGTCAAGTTGGAAATTGGGTAACAACTACGATCCACTCACCGCACTGAGTGAATTTAAGTATGTCTTAGCCTCCATGTTTATTCTGTTTTTTCTTGGGTTAAAAGACGATATCATTGGTGTTAGTCCATCAAAGAAATTATTGATTCACGTCATCGTGGGCTTCGTTTTGGTCTACATGGCGGATATTAGATTGACGCAGTTTTGGGGGCTTTTCACCGTGGATGTATTGCCTTACTCCGTCAGTTTAGGACTATCACTCTTCATTTATATCGTGATCGTAAATGCCATTAATCTGATCGACGGAGTAGATGGACTAGCGGCAGGTACAGGTTTGATAGCTAGTGGTGCTTTTTGTTATTGGTTTTATCTGACTGGTGATACTCCATTGGCCTTGCTAGCAGCGGGATTAGGAGGTTCGCTTTTTGGTTTTTTATTTTTCAATTGGCAACCAGCAAAACTATTTATGGGCGATTCGGGCTCGTTGATTATTGGGGTAGTAGTGTATGTGTTGGTGATGAAGATGATTGAGTTTCCACCGTACCGTTTGTCTGCGGCGATGAGCGATGTGTCAAAGCCAGTGTTGGCGATGTCTATTTTATCATATCCATTGATTGATACATTGCGTGTTTTTATCATTCGAATGCGTCAGGGGCGTTCGCCTTTTTCCGCAGATAAAAATCACATTCACCATCGCTTATTGGCGATCGGCTTAACGCACAGACAGGTGTGTTATGTTTTATACGCTTATACACTTTTCATTATCACACTCACTTTCATTACACCGGCGCGCACACCAAACATGTCTTTCATGATTGTAGGTGGAGTAGCAGTATTGCTTGCGAATGCAATATTTTTAATTCCTGTAAAAGAAAAAAAAGCCTCTTAAAGAGGCCTTGATATTTAGTGGAAGTGCGGTGTCGCGTAGGCTTTCACAGCTTTGTCATCAATGTTTTTAGGACAAAGAATGATAAGTCGTTCCATCACATTTCTGAATTCACGAATATTTCCGGTCCAGTCTAATTCTTGCAGCGCTTTGATTGCACCTGCGGTGATTTCTTTCTTAGGCTGGCCGTAGTCTTCAGCGATTTGTTGAAGGAAGTGTTCTGCGAGAATCGGAATATCTTCTTTTCTTTCATTGAGAGAAGGATTGCGAATCACGATCACAGAAAGTCTATGATACAAGTCTTCTCTGAAATTACCAGCGGCAATTTCTTTACGAAGATCTTTATTGGTCGCTGCGAAAACGCGAACGTTCACTTTGAAATCTTTGTCACCACCGACACGGGTGATTTTAGATTCTTGTAAAGCGCGAAGCACTTTTGCTTGAGCGCTTAAAGACATATCTCCAATTTCATCGAGGAAAAGTGTTCCACCATCAGCAAGTTCGAATTTTCCGAGGCGTGTTTTTATAGCACTTGTAAACGCACCTTTTTCATGTCCAAACAACTCGCTTTCGATGAGTTCTGTAGGAATCGCAGCGCAGTTTACTTCGATGAAAGGAGCACTTGCGCGTTCACTTTTTTCGTGGAGTTGTCGAGCTACTAATTCTTTTCCGCTACCATTTCCGCCGGTGATGAGCACACGTGCTTCTGTTGGAGCCACAGTATCAATCATCTTTTTGATTTCCATGATCGCTGCGCTTTCGCCGATGATTGCAGCGCCGAGGGTTTTATTTACTTTTTTGCGAAGTGTTTTTGTTTCGTTCACGAGTGCTGTTTGATTGCTTGCATTGCGAACAGTCACTAAAACGCGATTGAGGTCGAGGGGTTTTTGAATGAAGTCGTACGCTCCTTTTTTGAGCGCCTCGACAGCAGTGTCAACGGTGCCGTGACCAGTGATGATGACCACAGGAGATTCGATGCCTTTTTCTTTTAATTTTTCAAGAACTTCGAGGCCATCCATTTTAGGCATTTTGATGTCGCAGAAAATCAGGTCATAATTTTCTTTTTCAGCAGCTTTGAGACCTGCTAATCCGTCTTCGGCTTCAGCTACTTCGAAGGATTCATATTCTAAGATCTCTTTAAGAGCTCCGCGGATTGCGGCTTCATCATCAATAATTAAAATCTTTGGCATATTGTCAAATTTGAGAAGCGAAGGTAGTCATTTCGCGGGATACAATTTTTTCTAACAATCAATGAAATTGGACTTTTTTAAGGGTTTTAAGGCCTAATTTCGCGGATGTGAACGAACAGTTATTATCCAAATTAAATGACGCTCAACGTGCTGCTGCTGCGCACATGAATGGAGCGATGATGGTTATTGCCGGAGCGGGCTCAGGCAAAACGCGCGTGCTTGCTTATCGTATTGCAAACTTGGTCCAAAGTGGTATTGATCCTTTCAATATTTTGGCATTGACCTTTACGAATAAGGCCGCGAAAGAGATGAAGGAAAGGATTGGGAAACTTGTCGGAGATCAAGAGGCGCGAAATATTTGGATGGGTACGTTTCACTCCATTTTCGCACGTATTCTTCGAATAGAATGTGATCGCATCAACTACCCAAGAGATTTTACCATTTACGATACGACAGACGCGAAAAGTTTGGTGAAAGACATCATCAAAGAAATGGGATTGGATGATAAAATCTACAAGCCAGGCACTGTTTACAATCGCATCAGTAGTTGCAAAAACAATTTGATCTCTCCTCAAGATTATTTGAAGGATGTCGATTTGATCGCGGATGATAGACAAACTGGAAAGCCCAAGATGGCGGAGATCTATGCGAAGTACGATATGCGTTTGTTCAAGTCTGGAGCAATGGATTTTGATGATTTGTTGTTTAAGACAAATGTGTTGTTGAGAGATTTTCCAGAAGTGCTTCACCGCTATCAACACAAGTTTCAATTCATATTGGTAGATGAGTATCAGGATACGAATTTTGCGCAGTACCTCATCGTAAAACAATTGGGTGCGGTGCATGAAAATGTATGTGTCGTGGGCGATGATGCGCAAAGTATCTATGCTTTCCGCGGTGCGAATATTCAGAACATTTTGAATTTCCGCAGAGATTATCCTGAGTTTGCGATGTACAAGTTGGAGCAAAATTATCGCAGTACAAAAGTGATTGTTGAGGCTGCCAATAGCATCATTTCAAAGAATAAAGATCAAATTAAAAAGCAGGTATGGACCGACAACGAACAGGGTCAACCTATTCGAGTCCATAAAGCAGCGACAGATAATGATGAAGGAAATTTCGTAGCAAATCAAATCTTCATTACCAAGCAGGAAAAGGGTGCAGCGTTCAAAGACTTTGCAATTCTGTATCGCACCAATGCACAAAGCCGTGCTTTTGAAGAAGCGTTGAGAAAATTAAATATTCCATACCGTATTTACGGTGGGTTGAGTTTCTATCAGCGCAAAGAGATCAAAGATTTGCTTGCTTATTTCAGACTCACATGTAACCCGAATGATGAAGAGGCTTTGAAGCGTGTCATCAATTACCCTACGAGAGGAATTGGAAAAACTACATTGGATAAATTAGTAGTAGGCGCCGCGGAGAGAGAGATTAGTATTTGGGATATGATTGCCCGTTCACAAGAAGTAGGAGTGAGCGGCGCGGCTTTGAATAAGATCATGGAGTTTGTGACCATGATTAAGAGTTTTCAGGTTGATTTGAATTTGAAGAACGCCTATGATCTCGGGCATCACATTGCAAGTCATAGTGGCTTATTGAAAGATTTGTACGCTGATAGAACGCCTGAAGGCGTAGCTCGATATGACAACATTCAAGAATTGTTGAATGGTATGAAAGAGTTCAGTGATCGCAAAGAGTTGGAGAATAGCGAGAGCATTGCATCATTGAGTGATTTCTTGATTGATGTAGCATTGCTTACAGACGCGGATAATGTGGATGATGGAGACAATGATAAAGTGAGTATGATGACCATTCACGGAGCGAAGGGTTTGGAGTTTCCTTATGTGAACATTGTGGGAATGGAGGAGAATTTATTCCCGTCGCAGTTATCGCTGAACAGTCGTGAGGAGATGGAAGAAGAGCGCCGTTTGTTTTATGTAGCTATTACACGAGCGGAAAAGCGCGCAACATTAAGTTATGCCTTGAGTCGCTATCGTTGGGGCCAGTTGAGTTATTGCGAGCCTTCTCGTTTCATTGAGGAGATAGACGAGCAGTACTTAGAGATGCCATCGGCTCCGGCTGCGAGAACGGCACCACGAGGAATTGATTTCTCTAAAGAGCGTTCTAGTTTTTCTACGGGCTATAGTGCTCCAAAGCCTAGAGTGCAGGCGCCGCAAGAGACTCCGGCACCGGTGAGCCCTCCTCCGAATTTCAAAAAAGTGAGCGCTGCCGCACCAACTGCGGGTCCTGGTTTGTTTGATAACAGTCCACCCGCGACTGCGGATCAGATTCAGCCGGGCGTTGAAGTGATGCATGATAAGTTTGGAAAGGGGAAGGTGTTGAGTTTGGAGGGAGACGCTCCGGATATCAAAGCCACGATATTCTTCCCTTCAGCCGGACAGAAGCAGTTATTGCTCAAGTTTGCCAAGTTAAAAGTGCTTTAAACATAATTACACGCATTTGCTTACATTTGTAGCAAAGACCTGCATCTGATATGTCTCGGGCAGGGTATCCAATATCATTTAAGAAAGACTCCTATGTCGGAGAAAATTAATTCGAGTTTAGACTTCCAACCATACAATAGTCAACGTCCTGATTTGATTATACCAGAGTATGGCCGTAATATTCAGAAGATGGTGGAATATGCCATGACCATTGAAGATCGCGAAGAGCGAAACAAATGTTGTCGTGCAATCCTAAGTGTGATGGGTCAATTGTTTCCTTATTTGAGAGACATTGAGGATTTTAACCACAAGCTTTGGGATCACCTTTACATCATGTCCAATTTCAAATTGGATGTTGATAGCCCTTATCCTGTTCCGAATCCAGAGGAGTTGGATGCTCCTCCTGGTAGAATGAATTATCCAAAAGGGGATGTTCGATTTGGACACTATGGTCGCTATGTGGAGCGCATGATTGATAAGTGCTGTGCGATGGAAGATGGTGAAGAACGTCAAGCTTTCACAATTGCCATTGCCAACTTGATGAAGCAAAATGCGCTTAACTGGAATAGAGCAAGTGTTACAGATGACGTGATTTTGAAGGATCTCACAACATTGAGTAATGGTAAAATTAGATTAGAAGGTTCGATCGAACTAAGTGCTGTGAAAACGATTCAAGGGAATAAATTCCAAGATTATGAATCGGATAATTTCAGAAAGAAAAAGCACATGAATTTCAAGAAGAAAAACAATAAGTTCAAGAAGCATAAATAAGACTTCCGATGAATGAGATTGCAGAAGGCGTTTTGCATATCACCGATCTGGAAGGATATGATCACATGCTTTACTTGTGTGCGATGTCGGCACCGTTTCTTTGGAAAGATTATAAGAAAATAATTCTACTCGCGACAGCTTTTACAGTAGGTCATTCACTTACATTATTGGCTTCAGCAATGGGGTGGTTGACTTTTTCGAGCACCATCATAGAGATGCTCATTTCCGTGTCAATTGCACTGACGGCTCTATTAAATTTCATTTGGAATAAATCTCAAGTTTCCTGGTGGAATTATGTGATTACTGTGGGATTTGGATTAATCCACGGTATGGGTTTTTCAAGTTATTTTAAGATGATGTTTGATCAGTCTGAGTCGTGGATTTTAAAACTACTTTTTTTCAATATTGGAATTGAAGTAGGACAATTGTTGATTCTATCAGTAATACTTTTCTTAGGGTTTATTGCAACCTCCTTATTTAGATTGCCACCCAACGTATGGTCTCGGATCGTGGCGGGAGTGGCATTCGTTGTTTCTTGCTTTTTAATAATTGACAAAATTTAGATAAATGCCATTGGTGAATGTCTAAATTTGCGGCGTGTCAAAACTTTTAAAGAAGCTCTTTGTTTTTCCTGTGCGGTTATATCAACGGGTGATTTCTCCTTTTTTAGGCAGCAATTGCCGGCACAGTCCAACTTGCAGTCAATATACCATTGAAGCAATCGAAGAATGGGGACCAATAAAAGGGATGTGGCTTGGCATGAAACGAATTTCAAAATGTCATCCATGGGGCACCAGCGGATATGATCCAGTACCAAAAAAAATAAATAACTCAAAGTCAAATGAAAACAACTTTTAAAATCTTTACATTCTTTTTTGCAGTTGCAACGCTTATAGCTTGCGCTGGTGAGGAGAGCGAGCAGCTTCGTCAAGCTAGAACTATTCAAGAGGCAATGACAAAGTCTGGCCAAATATTGGATTCAAGCATTACAGTAAAGCTAAATGAACTAAGCACAGAGCTCACCACTCTTTCTTCAGATTCTTTGCTAGCGACAGATTCTTTGAAAATGGCCCAGTATAAGGAAGTAAAAACGTGGTATTCTTCAATTGAAATGTTGAAATCAGAATTGGCTGATTGGAATAGCACAATGAAGAAATTACCATCTACTGAAGAAATTGCAAACGGTGCGGAGAATCCATTCGGATCAGACATGAAAGATGAGGATATTTTGAAAGCTGTTCAAGCAGATCAAACAAAGTTTGAAGATTTAAAATCACGTATTGAAACAGAGATTCAATAATGAATATTCGTCCGAGAAGAAATAGAAAATCATCTACGATAAGAAGTATGGTAAGGGAAACGCAAGTTTCCCTTTCATGCTTCATATATCCATTGTTTTTGGTAGATGGAGTGAATCAAAAGATACCCATCGCGTCGATGCCTGGAATCTTTAGATGGTCGCTCGATTTAATGTTGAAAGAAATTGAGGAATGCGTTGAATTAGGCATTCATTCTTTTGTCTTGTTTCCCGCAGTGGAGGATTCGTTAAAAGATCAACTAGGAACATACAGTTACAGTTCGAAAAACTTTTATCTCAATGCCATCCGTGAGATTAAGAAGAGGTTTCCTAATGTAACATTAATGAGTGATGTTGCCTTAGATCCATATAGCAGTGACGGACATGACGGAGTGGTAAGAGATGGAGAGATAGTGAATGATGAAACACTTCCAATTTTGGCAAAAATGGCGGTTGCTCAGGCAGAGGCCGGAATTGATATTGTTGGTCCGTCAGACATGATGGATGGAAGAGTAGGAGTGATAAGAGAGGCATTGGATGAGAGCGGATTTACGGGAACGAGCATTATGTCTTACACCGCAAAGTATGCAAGTGCATTTTATGGTCCTTTTAGAGAGGCTTTAGACTCTGCTCCTAAGTCGGGAGATAAGAAGACTTATCAAATGGACCCGGCAAACAAAATTGAGGCTTTAAGAGAAGCAACGTTGGATATTGAAGAGGGTGCGGATATCATTATGGTGAAACCTGCATTGGCTTATTTGGACGTAATTGCTCTTTTAAAGCAGAATTATGATGTCCCCGTGAGCGCATATAATGTTAGCGGAGAATTTGCAATGTTAAAGGCTGCCGCTCAAAATGGCTGGTTGGACTATAATAGAGCAATGCCCGAGATGATATTAAGCATGCGGAGAGCAGGTGCAGACATTATACTTAGCTATTTCGCAAAGGAATACGCGCAGCTAAAAAGAAATGGAGTGATAGAATAATCGGACAGTGTCCGATTTTTTTTTATCTTGTCCGAGATATACTACGCTTATACTAACTATACCTACGCTAACTACTCTTGAACACTAATCCCTACAAAGCTATTCTGCGGAATGCTAAGGCTGGATTTTGGGATCTCGATTTCTCTAATTCCATCTTCGAGCTGAGCGACGTGCTGAAGCGAATCTTTGATTGGCCTGATCTTCAAATCAGTTCTATTGAGGATTGGGTTGCATTGGTTCATCCTGACGATCGCTTTCGAGTAGAAGGATTGCTAAAGGATGTTGTCTCATCAAAAGGGAATATTTCTTTTGAAGGAGAATGTAAGTTTCATCGCAAAAATGGTTTTCTATTTTGGGGAAAGTTCAGTGGGGAAATTATTGAGTGGACAGAAGACAATAGTCCATCGAGATTTGTAGGTTGTATTTTCGATGTGAGTCATCAAAGACAAAGTGAGGCGTTTCTTGCACTCAGTGAAGAGCGATTTAAAGGAGCCTTTGAGAATTCGGCAGTAGGTATGGCCATCATCGATTTGGATGGAAAATGGCTTAGAATCAATAAGCGAATCGCTGAGCTATTCGGTTATAGCTCAGAAGAATTGTCAAAACTACGTTTTCAAGACATTACTTATCCCGACGATCTTGAGGCAGACTTGCTTCAAGTGCAAGCAACGCTCAATGGAATGATAGATTCCTATCAAATGGAGAAACGATATTTTCATAAAAATGGAAGTATCGTACACGGTCTATTGAGTGTCTCATTGGTGCGAGATCTGAATGGCAAGCCCGTGCATTTTATTAGCCAAATTCAAGATGTTACTGCATTTAAAAAATCTCAAGAAGAACTTTATCAAACTAGTAAAAGACTTGAAGCAATTTTATTTGCAGGAAAGGATGTTTCAATAATTGCGACAGACTTAAATGGTATAATAAATATTTTCAGCCCAGGGGCTGAAAAGCTCACGGGTTATCGCGCAAATGAGGTTATTGGGATTCATAGCCCCTTGATCTTGCACAAAAAGGAACAGCTTGAAGATCTATCTAAAAAACTTGAAGAATACACATCTCAAAAATTTATCGGGTTTGATATTTTCAAAGGAGTGATAGAATATCTTTCTGACACGTCTATGCAGTGGACCTATGTTAGGAAAGATGGTGATGAAGTTCCTGTTCAACTCACCGTATCAGAGGTTAAAAACAGTGACGGCTTTATCTCAGGATACATTGGTGTGGCGGTGGATGTGAGCGTTATCCAGAGAGCAAAAGACGAACTCAAACGAAGCGAACAGCGTTGGCAATTTGCATTAGAGGGTTCTGAAAATGGTGTGTGGGATTGGGACATCGTAAATAGAACAATTTTCTTCAGTAAAAAATGGAAAGAAATAATTGGCTATAGTGATGATGAAGTTGGTAACACAACCTTTGAATGGGAGGGAAGAATCCATCCCGAGGATTTAGATGGGTTTTACAATGCTTTAAAATTACATATATCAGGAGAGAAGTTATTTTTTGAAACAGAACATAGAATAAAAGACAAGCTTGGAAATTATAAGTGGGTAGTTTCAAAAGGAAAGGCAATAGAATTTATTTCGGACAAGAAGCCAAGCAGAATAATTGGGACAACCGTGGACATCACTCTACAAAAAGAGACGATGGATCAATTGCGACATACGCTTGATTTGGCGGCAGAGCAGAACAAACGACTATTAAGTTTTGCGCATATTATATCGCACAATCTGAGATCTCATAGTGGAAATTTCGAGTTAATGTTTAATCTTCTTGATATGTCAAAAACAGAAGAAGATAGAGCAGAGATTTTAAGTCAAATTAGAATGGTGACTTATAAGCTTGCAGAGACCATCACTAATTTGAATGAGGTTGTAAGTATTCAGCTGAACTCTAGCATTTATAAAAAACCTATTGTACTTCGTGAGGCGCTTGATAATATTTTACTCTTACTAAAAGGGGATATCAATAGTTCAAACGCAACAATAGAAATCAATTTTAAAGAGGATTTTATAGTAGACTTCAACCCTGCTTATTTGGAAAGTACACTTCTCAATTTATTAAGTAATTGTATAAAATACCGATCGTCAGATCGCTTTTTGCATATCGTTGTAAGTGCTTATAAGGTAAAAGAAGGAGTGGAGATACTAGTACAAGATAATGGGCTAGGACTTGATTTAGAAAAGTATGGTGATCGCGTTTTCGGATTGTACAAAACATTTCATGGTAATGCTGATGCCAAAGGATTAGGGCTCTTCATTACCAAAAATCAAGTGGAAGCGATGGGTGGGAGAATAAGTATCGATAGTGAAAAAGACAAAGGAACAACCATTAAAATAGTAGTGCCATGAAACCTATCCCTATTTCGTGTATTATAGATGATGACCGAATTTTTGTGTTCGGTTTGTCGAAATTGATGGAGATGAATTCTTTTTCGAATGAGCTTCTCGTCTTTTTGAATGGACAAGAGGCCTTAGACTATATGCTACCTCTTTTAGATACTCCTGATAAACTACCAGATGTAATTCTTTTAGATATCAATATGCCAGTACTAGATGGGTGGCAGTTTATGGATGAGTTTGTTCGAGTGAACCCAAGAATCAAGAAGAAAATCACCATCTATATGGTGAGTTCAAGTGTCAGCGAATTGGATATCAATAAAGCGAAGGCTTACGCTGAAATTAGCGACTATGTTGTGAAGCCTATGAGAGCGGATGATTTAAATAAAATGAGAGAGAAATATTACACCGATCTAGAGTTAGCATCTAGGCCTTAGAAATTTCAGCCGCAAGAAGGCTAAATTCCTCTGGTGACATTTTAATTCTTTCTTTTGAAAAATTAAGATCACTTATAGAATTCATTGGCACTAAGTGAATGTGAGCGTGAGGAACCTCTAATCCAATTACCGCCACCCCGATCTTTAAGCAAGGAACTACTTTCTTGATCTTTACAGCAACTTCTTTCGCAAACAAGTTGATATCAGTCATCATTTGATCATCAAGATCAAAATAGTAGTCAACTTCTTTTTTTGGAATAACTAAACAATGTCCCTTTGCAACGGGCAGAATATCTAAAAAAGCCAAGAATTGATCGTTCTCAGCAACCTTGTAGCAAGGGATTTCTCCATTAATTATTTTGGAAAAAATGGTAGCCATTTTATCTAGAAATTTCTAAGACTTCAAGCTTTAGAACGCCGGCAGGTACTTTAACTTCAGCCACATCGCCAACTTTTTTCCCAAGCAGACCTTTACCAATTGGAGAGTCCACAGAGATCTTTTTATCAGCAAGGTTAGCTTCATTTTCTGCAACAAGCGTGTACTCTACCACAGCATTGGTGTTAGCGTTCTTAATTTTCACTTTAGAAAGAATAAAAACCTTGGAATTATCAAGTTGTGATTCATCTACAAGACGGGCGTTCGCAACAAGGTCTTCCATTTTAGCAATACGTGCCTCTAGGAGGCCTTGCGCTTCTTTTGCAGCATCATATTCCGCATTTTCAGAAAGGTCGCCTTTATCGCGAGCTTCTGCAATTTGCTGGGAAATTTTAGGGCGTTCTACGGTCTTAAGTTGATGCAAATCGTCCTTTAGTTTTTTCAAACCTTCCGCTGTATAGTATGCGACTTGTGAAGCCATGGTATAAAACTTTAAGTATTCTAAAAAAGAGAGAACCCCATAGGGGTTCTCATTCAGTACAAATATATTAAAAAATAATATTATAGAGCGATATGCACTCCGATGCTGTGAACTCCACCAAATGGGTTGGTTACGCGGTAGCTGTAATCCAAACCGATATTAGTTTCGTTAGCACCTACCGGGATCTGAACAGTTGCACCGGCTGTTGGACCTGTGTAAACAGTTGTTCTAGCATCATCCTCGCCACCGCGGTCAAACATGTAACCTGCACGTAGGAAGAATCTCTCACGGAATCCAAATTGAGCACCTAGTCCAAATTGATCCTTAGTGAATGAATTTGAAGTGAAAGATGCATCAGTAGTCAACTTCATTTTATCGTTGAATAGGAAATCATAAGCAAAACCTACGTTTACGAGTGATGGCATTTCGTACTTATCGGAACGTTGTTCAACGGTCAACTGTGTTCCGTTGCTTGCAACATTAGCAGCAGTACTCAATCCATCGCCTCTGTAGCGCATAGGAGGGCCTACGTTGCGCAGTGCGATACCAAAACGTACATTGTCTTTTTCACCAGTTACATATCGGATACCCGCATCGAATGTGAATCCTTGAGCTTTAGCGTTGTAAATAGCTTCTGAGATCATACGTACAGTAAGACCACCATAGATACTATTCGAGAACCCTTTAGCATAAGACAAAGCGATGTTGGTGTATGTAGGAGAAAAAGTACCAATTCCACCTTCAGGAAGCGCTTCAGTAGTAATATCGAGATCACCAAAATTCATATTGGTGACAGACAAACCAAGAGCACCACTTTCACCAACTTTCTGACCGAAACCGAAAGCATTCAACTTGATACCAGTTCCTACTAGGTACTGTGTATTGGTAAATACTAATTCAGTTTTACGAGTGAAAGCAAGTCCAGCAGGGTTCAAGAATGTTGCTTCAATACCATTGATTGAAGCCATTCCAGCTCCAGCAGAACCAGACGTACGCGCCCAAGGATTAACTAAGAGGTGACCAGCACCTGCAGAACCCGCGCGGTCTGGATTACCAGCAAACGCACTTGTCAATCCTGTAATTGTTGTAAGAAAAATTATAGCGAGCTTTTTCATAAGCGTTATTTCTTTCTGATTGATAATTGTGGTTTAGAAACGATCAAGGTCAATAGGTCTCATGATACCAAACCACTTGAGAATCTTCTCTCCAACACCTGGTACGTCCACGTGAATAATGTAAGTACCACTTCCAATTGGAATGTTCTTAGCATTTTTCAAATCCCAGTTCAATGAAGTGAGCGGATCACCTTTCTTGTATTGACGTACAAGGGTACCGTTCATGTCATAGATGGTTACAGTACATACTTCAGGTAGGTTAGTAATCTTAACGATGTTATCAAGTTTACCTGGCTCATACGTGCTGAATGCGTAGTATGGGTTTGGTACAACATTGATGTAGTCGAGATTGCTTTCCAACGTAGCTGTGCTGTTGAAAGATGGATTCAATCCTTTCGTGCTAAAGCGATACAAGTTTCTCCAATCGTTCACAGCGCCATTATTAGCAGGGTTAGTGAGGGTAGGAGTTGCATTCGCGTAACGCTCATAAACTTTACTAACTCGGATGCTTACTCTTGTCTCAGTAGGAATAAGTCCTTCTTCAACGCTGAGTAGTGGAGCGAAAGTAAGTGCAGAACCAACCCAAGCAGCAGAAGCGAATACTCTCTTCCAGTTCGTGTTGTTGATTGGTGCAGCATTCAATACGTTATACATATGTTGGCCTTGGTCATAGCGAGGCATGAAAGTAGTGTTCGTAGAGTTCTCTTCGTACTGAAGGTTACGGAACACATAGATCCAGTGCTGACCACCAAAGATGCTAGATCCAGTAGAGCTGAGAAGGTTTCCTGTTGGATTCCAAATCATGTCTCGACCATTGTCAGCAACTAACCAGCTATCCTCTCCAAAAGCCATGTTCAAACGTTCGCCAGTGTTTACATCAATAGCATATCCTGGGAACCAACCCATACCAGTAGGCTGAGCACCATTCAAAGTTCCTTCTGCATCGTTGTAACCAGCATCACCAGCTTTCTTTCCATTCTTATCGACAGAAGCACTTCTTCTCAATCTTGATTTAGAATAGGTCTCACCAGCGAAGCCTTGTGCTAAAGCAGGGTTGCTTTGCATTTCAAGAACAGGGCAACGAGTCCATTTGCTCTTATCAGAAGTGAATACTACGTCAACACTTGGAAGTCTTTCCAAACGTGCGAAGGGCTTCAATGTACCTGTATTGAAAATACTGTTTACAACTGGGGTAGCATCGTTGAAGTTGGTTAAACTCACAATACCACCGGTTGGAGCAGCATTAACGTAATAGGTGCCGTTATCTACTTGAGAGTATGAAACAAGTCCGTATGGTGCCCATGTTCCTCCAAGGATATCTTCATAGATCTGGTCTGGGTCAGCAGCCTCAGTTGTGACACCAGGTGCGTTTCCGTAGTAGTCTGCAAAAATATTCTGTTCAGCAGGGTTGTCTGTTACGACAGCATCAGATCCAGAACGAATCCAGTTCAATTCACTTTCACCTTCTTCGTCAGGAATACCGAACAACCAAGCTCTATTAGGATCGCTGAATGTAAGCGTTGAAGAAATTACTTCGGGGATGAATCCATTCGGCACATCTTCCGAAATACTTGGATAACTATAAGAACCCCAATTAATAGAAATTCCATAGTCAATCAATACGTCTTCACTAGCAACTCTGAAGCTTCTGTAGTGAGGAATAGTTTCACCTGTTGTAAGGTTCGTCAATTCCCAACGCAATGAATCTGGATCGTCTTCATTCAAATCTTCAGGACCTCTCAGACGAAGTTCGAATTCAGCGTCTTGTACACGAAGTGGGTCTACAACTTTCACTTCAACTGGAGCACCTCCAGGAGCGTAAGTCAATTCATTAGCAGTACCATTTTCGAGAATTTCTCTTTCTGATTCTGCAGAGATAATGACGTTGTTCATGCCATGACCCTTTCCTTCAATTCTAGTGATTGCGATACCTTGACCATAAGTACTGTTTTGAATAGTACCACCATTTTCAGGATTTGGTTTGTGAGGAATTGCAGCAATTACTTGAATAGCACCAGTAGGTGATTTACGAGAAGAAATGAAAGCACGTGCTTGACCACTTCTTGTCTCAGTGTTGTATGGCAAGTAATTATTGTAACCATAAGCAATCGCCATGAAGTAGTAAGTCTTGTGATTTACAAGTGTCTTAGAACCTGTAGCGAATTGGTCTTCGGTAATTCTGAATGAACGTTGTAGTCCTTCATTAGCGCCACTTACTTCCAATGATGGAACAGGTAAGCCAATTTCAGAATCAAAGTCGTAATTGATGATGTTCGTAACATCATTTTCCAAATCGCACTGTGCGATCAAACGAGCGCGAGTGATATCACCCAACTCGTCAGGACTAACCTCAGCATTCAGAAGCTGATATACCATGTAGCCTTCAAATTGATATGAACGCTCCTCAGGAGTAAATGTCAATCCAAGAGAAACAATGCTTTCTGGAATTGAAGCATCAAACTCTACATATGATTCGTTGAAGTTGTTGCTGATTGTACTTTCGTTGCTCAACATTAAAATCAATTCATTTTCCAATTCGCGAACTGTTACATCTGGAGCGTCTGGACCAGATACAAGTTCGAAGCAGTTATCAAACAACGCTTGCGCTTTGTCATCTGCATCACGAAGTAACTGTACAGATGCAAGAGGGTCTCCGCTCAAACTTCTCGCCCAAACCACACCAACAGTGATGTTGTTATAGTCACCAGGTTGAAGTGTGAAAGGACCAGCAGATTGAATGAAACGACGGTCACCAGCTGGGTTACCAGAAGATTCTTCTGACCAATCAGGCATCTCGGTTCCATCAGTACCCCAGTTAAGAGGATCTGTATCACCAGGGAACATGTAACCTGCGTCAACATCAGTAACACCGCTTGTACCAGTTACACCAGTACCACCATATTTCATTACCTGACCGTTTTTCCAGATACCACGCATATAGTTGTAGTAGTCAGGAGCGTTATCAGGGTCACCATTGGTTGGGTTAGTTCCGATGTTGTAGTAAACGAAACGACGCATACCGAAACGTTCGTTATCGATGATATCATCACCATATCCAATACCTAGACCAGAATACGGAATACCATCTTCAGCTTCTGCTAATGCAATATCAGAAGTAAGTGGATTGTCTTTCAAGTCAGCATCTTGGTATGGACCTTCGAAGAAGTCAACACCAACTGATGGAGGATTCAAACCATAACCATTTGTTCCAGGTCCTGCTTCGTCATTAGCGTCACCATTGTAGCAGTAGCCTAGACCGCGCTGAACGTCACAACCAACATAATCGTCCGTTGAGTTACCAAGGTCAGCATCAACCCATGAACCGAAATAAGTTTCTGTCAACGTTTGTGAACCTTGGTTGATCAATACATAGTTATAGAAAGTCATGTTATTTACTTCATCATTCGTAGTGAATGCGAAAGCTTGAGCACGAATTTCCATACCGATAGGTTGACCAAGAGACTCAGAGTGTACGTTACCCTTGTCATTGAAGATCCAATAGTAAGTTTGGTCACCGAAAAGTGGAACTACACTTTCACGAGTTCTTGTTTTACAATCGATTTCTTTCAAGAAATCATACCATGGATAGTCACCATTTCCTGGATCATAGAATCCATCGTCATCATAATCATAGAAAGGAGCAAGATATAAGTCTTGTCCAAGGCTAGGATTACCTTGAGCTGGATAGTCATTGAAGTAAGAAGGCATGATGTAGTTTTCACAATCATCATTACCAGCTTCAATACAATCGTAGTATGCACGGTGCAACTGAGCGTCTTGACGTGTGCTTATGAAGAACTTATCGTAAGCTGTACAAACGCTTTCAGTAATTTCTGCGGTACCATCGTTGGTTAGTGGACCTGGCCAGAAGTCGTTACCATCTGCACGGAAAGTAACCGCTGCAAGTTTCAACTGTTGGTCTGGTGATACACCACCCATCCAAAGTGCTCCAGAGTAAATAGAGGATACACCTCCATTGATTGGCACTTCATACGCAGCACGGCTCGTTGCACGATCCTGCCACATAGAACCACCTGTTTCAATTCTAGCTCTAACGTTGTTCCATTCCAAGTCGCGAAGTCCTTGAGCAGGAGCGCATGCTGCTGCACGAGTACCTAGAGCGCTTTGGCCGTGGTCATCGTTGGTGCTCATGCCACCACCGTTATTGGAGTTTGCCCCCATGTAACGCATAGCTTGAGCATTAGAAATCATTCCTATTGCGAGTGCCAGTAAGCTGATCTTTTTAAAGATGTTCATCATTTCTTGGCTATTGAGTTTCTTAATAATTAATTCTGTTTTCTTTCAATTAAAAGTCAAAACGTACACCCAAACGAATCTGGCGAGGAGCCGAGAAGTTATAAGGGTTGTTGACGTTCATGCTGTAATAATTTCTGAAAGAATCTGGTGAGTTCTGTGCGTTGATCAATGCTTGATACTGAGCTGAAGCTAAGTAACCATCATCATCTGGAGTACCTGTAAATCTGTAAACACCATTGATATTCTGCGTGTTCAAGAGGTTAGTAATCCATAGGTAAACATTCAAATTAGCTGCGCGCTGCTTTTCTCCTTCTTTTCCAAAGGTCAAAGTAAAGTTGCGATCGAGCTGCATATCCACAGAGAACTGCCATGGTAAACGTGATCCGTTCAAACCACCTTTCGTAGCTGGTGCTACTTCACCAGTAATTGGCGTAGCAAACTGCTGTGAAGTGTATGGTGTTCCTGAACCAAGGTTAGCAATTACGTTAGCACCTGTGTTTTCGAAGATTCTCTTTCCGAACCAAACTGGTCCATTGTATTCCGCACCCTCACCATAACGATAGTCAATGGTTGTAACGATGCGGTGACGTTGATCGTAGTTGAATGGAGCAACTGTTCTCAAGTTTGGAAGACCATTGTTGATCAATGCCAACTGAGTTTGTGTAGTAGAACCAGTACCATCAGCGAACTGAAGGGTATATGATGTCTTCATCCAAATGTTACCAGTACGACGAAGGTCGTAAGTCAAAGTCAAACCTTTTACAGTACCAAAGTCAAGGTTACCGAATGTTCTGTATGTGCTTGGGTAAGCACCAACATAACTTCTTACCTGAATCATGTCTCTCAATTCACGATAGAAAGCTTCTAACTTGATTGAAGATGTACGTGACAAGATCTGTTGGAATCCAAGTGCATAGTCAACTGTTTTTTCAGGGCGTAGATTTGGGTTGTTGATCAACACGTTTCTGTTCGCCATGTACAAGTAGTCAATCGGGTTGAAACGATTGCTTTCTGTTGGACGCTGTGTCAAGATGTCGTAGTGAGCAAAGAACAAAGCCTCATCAGAAATAGGGAATGAGAAAGCGATACGTGGCATGATGTTCACCGCTGGATCGTAATCCTTGAATGCACCGCTAGTCAATACGCCAGGACCACCTTGTAAAAGTGGGTTGATTCTACCACCTGATCCGATTGAAGAAACAGGATCAGTTACAACTTGTCCTTGTGCATTGTACCAAGTATCACCATCACGGTAACCAGTAACAGCAGTTGGGTTAGCAGCATCATTTACGTAGACTATAAAGTTGTCTCCAATGTTTGATGGAGGAGTGATATCACCAAGCTGGCCGAAGTTAGCTTCACCAACTGTTGTTCCGATACCAACTATATAAGGGTCTTTCAATACAGGCTGGTTAGCATCATAACGGTCGATACGAACACCGACGTTGAAGATCAAGTCGTCAAAAGCAAACTTGTCCATGATATAACCTGAGGTGTAGATTGGTTCAAATGCACCAATCGAACGCTTGTAATAAGTGTTACCACCCAGGGTATATTGCTCTTGGAAGAAGTCATCAATGGTTGGTCTTCCACGCATTCTCTTACCTGTGTGGTCATAACCGAAATAGTTAACGTAGTTCTGACCCTGGTTTAGAAGATCTTCCGCACCGAACAAACCTAAATCTAAGAATTCAGGATCAAGATTGTCGATGTTAACGAAGTCTGTTCCATTTGGATCAAGGCCAAGCTTAGTTCTCAAGCGATAATCGAACTCATATTGACCTTCACCAATCAATTGGTTGAAGTAAACGTAGTTGTTACCATCAAATACTACAGTAGTTGAATCATATCCTGAACCTGGAGCATTGTCCAACTCGCGGATGTGAGCATTGGTGTACAAACGACCTGCCTGCCAAAGTGGAATTGGAGATAGTGCATAACCAGCATCACGACGTTGTTCGAATTCGAAACCGATCTGAACAGCGTGGTCTCCAATATCTGCAGAACCAGCACCAGAAACACGGAACTGATTAGTATTTGAAATACTGTAGTTATTGTTTTGAGTACCTATATAATTCCACAAAGCATAGGTCTGATCTGGAGAATATCCATTCAATAGACCATTACCTGCAAGAATATTATCTGTAGAGGCATAAGGGTTAGCAGCGATAAACAATGCTGTGTTTGGATTATTAATGAAAATTTGACGTGGGTCACGGATAATATTTCCGTTTTCATCATTGATAATTCCTGCAATAACTGGGTTCAAATCGAAATAAGAGAAATACTGATTTGTCAATGCAGCCGTTTCAGGGTTAAACTCAGAAGGAGTGAAGTCAACATTGATCGACTGTGTACCTGTTTGACGGAAATATGATCCGTTGTATTCGTATTGATTACCTCTTACGATATCGTAGTAACCAATGTGACCGTACTTGAAAACATCATCTTTGTGTGTATCATCTTCACGCTTCGCAAAGTTTTGGCTGTAGTCAACCATTACAGAATAGAAAACGTTCTTCAGGTTGTTCGCAGAAGATTCTTTACCGTCTGCGTTTTTGAAGCGTTGGCTAAACTTCACATAAGCTCTCCAGTCGAAATCGGTCGCACGCTGATTGTTATCAGAGTTCATAAGCAAATTAGCATATGTAAGTTGATGAGAACGGCTGAAAGCACCTGTACCACCAAATGTCAATGTGATATTATCAGAAGCATTCACATCAATCTTTGCCACTAAATTCGCAGATCTGTCGCGGTTGTTGAGATTGGTTTTTACCTTCTCAAAGTCATTAGAAGTCAGGAAGTCAGCATTGTATAGCGCCCCAGTTCCAGTTTGATTCACACGGAGCGGGTTAGCTAGAATTTCAGCTCTCACATCGTCTTTCATTTTATAGTTACCACCGAACGCTGGGTTGGGGTCAACGATATCTGTGTAGTTACCAGAGACGAAGAATCCTAAGATTGGACGAATCTTGTTACCTACTGAGTCTTTTTTGAAGAGGATTGGACCAGAAAGAGATCCTTCAATAAGGTTGTAACCGTAGTGGTCGAGACCAACTGCTTTCTCTCCACTCTTGAATCCAGAAGTAATTACTTCAAGACCTCCAGTATATTGAGATGAAGCACTACGAAGAGCGATGTTTACGACACCACCTGTTGCATCCCCGATGTTAGCTGGGATACCACCTGTGATAACGGCAACTTCTTCGATAGCTGACTTTGGAAGTGCAGTACTACCTCGAACTTTAATACCATCGATGTACACCCAAGTAGAACCTGTACGTGCACCACGGATAGAAAGACCACCACCAGTACCAGCAGAGCTAACCCCTGCGACGGTAGATGCCAGTCCTAAAGCGGAACGGCTTGGCATTTTGGCAATTTCTTCACGGGTTACTGTTCCCCCAGATGCTCCACCATCTTTATCGATCAATGGAACCTTGTAGTCCACGATCTCGACAGTTTTGAGTTCAGCTCCTGGAGTAAGTTCGGCGTTAGCGAACGCGATCTTACCAGCTGAAATAGGAATCCCACGCACGGTTTGTGGTTGGTATCCTACCATTGAGAATTGAATCTCGTAGGTTCCAGGATCAATAGGTTTGATGGTGAATTCACCATCAAAGTCGGTGGTGGCACCAGTCACAAGGTTACCATTGAGATACACTACTACGTTGGCAAACGGTAATGGCTCTTTGGTGTCCTTATCGGTCACCTTTCCTTTCAACGTACCACTATTGCCTTGGGCAAATGCACTTGATACGCCTAATAATAAGAGTGCTACTAGCAAGTAAACTTTTCTCTGCATAACAGACAGGTTAAGGTATTTCTAATTGCTGCGGTTAAAACGAAACGGGCGCTAAAATAGGAAATCTTCGGCTTTTTAACGGCTATTAACTAAAAGGATGTTAAATGCCTTGATTTCCTGAATCTTACGGCTGCAAAAAAATCGCTTTCACCAAAAATACTGGGGTAAAATGGTTACAATTCTTTAATTATTCCCTCAAAAATACGTCACGTTGGAGAAAACGATAACATTTCATTTCGTTACATTCTAGGAAATCTATACAGGTCTGCGGCCGTTTAAATAAAAAAAAGCCCGTTCATACGGGCTTTTATCAATATACAACATTTCGTTAAACCTTCCGTTTGCGAAACACTCTTTTATGCCAAGGTATCAACTTCCCCTGAGAGTGCTTCTGAGCCTTCTTCAGGTTTTTTTTCATGCGTTTTTGTGTTTCTTTTGATTGAATCTCTTTGAGATGATCCTTGTGAGCGCCATACTGCGCTTGACGTTCGGCCATTTTAGCGGCTTCACGGTCTTGTGCGTTTTCTACCGTTTGCTGGTCTTTTTGCTTCGGAGGACGTTTTTGACCCCAAACTGTTTCGGTTGAAAGAATTGCAAAGGTGCAAATCAGAACGATGTAAAGCTTACTCATGCGGCGACAACGGATTAGGGGTGAAATTCGTATGCAAACTTGATGATTTGAATATCGTGGCTTCTCACATCATGATCCAACAGCGCTTCAATAAGCATAGTTTCGGTATATAAGACCTCAATCTCCTGAATCATTTCTTTTCCCTTATACTTCTCCAATTTCAACAGGTTTCCAAGTGGATCGTAATAGAATTGGTGCTTCTTGATTTGGCCAGGGTCAGCATTATCCCAAGTGATGGATTGAACCCATCCCTTTTCGTTGTACTCATAAGTTTTAGTTGTAAAACGATTGGACATAACTACTTCTTCCTTTTCTGATACAAGGTAGCCTAGCTCGTTGCGTGTTGTGGTAATATGAGAATAGAGCAGTCCATAGTTGTTATAGCAAGACTTCATGGTGATTCCCGCGTTGATATCCTTGTACTGAAAGCTCTCCGAATTGATGGTGATGCTCTGTCCAGGCACTAACTTTCCCTTTTCAGTAGAGATGTTTTCACTTTTTCCAAAATCCAATCTTTCAACCTTACCTTCCTTGTTATAGACAAATTTTTTTGTGTAAAAGCCTTTGTTGCCTTTTTCCGTTCTAAGTTCTACCTCTCCGAGATCATTTCTTTTAAACTCAATACTGAGTGTATCGACTAAATGCAAGACACTGGTTATTTTATCAAGTTGTTCAAGTAAACCAACGGTACTAAAGTGATATACAAATATGTCTGGACGTGGTTCGATAGGACGGTTGGGGCGCTTAATAGACCAAGTACCTGTGATTTTCTTGATTTTATTTTGCCAAAGAAATTCTTGATTAAAGTACATCTCGTCTTCGAATGCATTGCCGAGTCGATTGTCTATGATCTGCGAAGAAGCCATGCCCGCAGTGCCTAGAAGCACAACTAGAATGAATATGGCTGATTTGATTTGTTGCATAAATATATTTCTGAGACAAACTTATAAGAGAGTTTCGCTTCTTTTTTCGAGTCTGCCTAAGTCAATGAACGTACCATTGTTAAATAGATCAAGTATTTTTTAGTCTTATCCTTTTGATTAAGAAAGCAAGGAGTACCTTTGGCGCTCAATAATAAAAGACATGCGCGATCAAATAATTTTCGACCTTATTCAACAAGAACATCAACGCCAATTGCATGGTGTAGAACTTATCGCTTCTGAAAATTTTGTAAGCGATCAAGTGATGCAAGCCATGGGTTCAGTGCTTACTAACAAGTATGCGGAAGGACTTCCGAATAAACGCTATTATGGTGGGTGTCAAATTGTAGATCAGGTCGAACAGCTTGCTATTGATCGTCTGAAAGAGCTATTTGGTGCGGAGTGGGCGAATGTTCAGCCTCATAGTGGTGCCAATGCGAATAGTGCGGTGATGCTGGCTATTCTTCAGCCGGGAGATAAAATTATGGGTCTAGACCTTTCACAAGGTGGACACTTGACGCATGGAAGTCCTGTGAACTATAGCGGTAAATTATATAAGCCTGTTTTTTACGGAGTAGAAAAGGAGACAGGTCTTATCAATATGGATACGGTAGAACGTATTGCAAAAGAAGAACGTCCAAAGTTGTTGATTTGCGGAGCTAGCGCATACAGCAGAGATTGGGATTATGCGCGATTCAGAGCGATTGCTGATGAAATTGGTGCATTGTTGATGGCTGATATTTCGCATCCTGCTGGACTAATTGCTAAGGGATTATTGAATGATCCGATGAAGCACTGTCATATCGTTACGACTACTACACATAAAACGCTTCGCGGCCCGCGTGGTGGAGTTATCATGCTTGGCAAAGATTTCGAAAACCCATTTGGTTTGAAAACACCAAAAGGTGAAATAAGAATGATGTCTTCATTATTGGATTCTGGTGTTTTTCCTGGAATGCAAGGCGGTCCATTGGAACACGTTATTGCTGCAAAAGCAGTTGCATTCGGCGAGGCACTTCGCCCAGAGTTTAGAGCATATGGTGAGCAAGTGATCAAGAATGCTGCGGCTTTGTCAAAAGCACTCGTTGAGAAAGGATATGGAATCGTGAGTGGTGGAACAGATAATCACTGCTTCTTGGTAGATCTTCGAAGCAAGGGGATTACTGGTAAAGATGCGGAAAATGCGCTGGTTGTAGCAGATATTACTGTCAATAAAAACATGGTGCCATTTGATGATAAATCACCTTTTGTAACAAGCGGTATTCGTATGGGTACACCTGCTATTACGACAAGAGGTTTAAAAGAGGAGCACATGCTATTGATCGCTGATCTTGTCGACACTGCTTTGATGAATCGCGAGAATACAGCTATACTTGGTGACGTTAGAAAGAAGGTCAATGAATTGATGAACTCATTTCCTCTCTTCCAATTCTAAGGCAACATTAGGTTTAAGAAATAAATCGGCCTTCGACTTTGGTCGGAGGTCGATTAACCACTTATATCCGTCAAGTAGAAAGTTGCTGGTATCAGCCATTTTCATTGGAGAAAAAGTACTATTAGCTTCGCGTTCTAAGCGAAGCTTTTTTATTTCATTATCTTTTATTTGAATGAAAATATTAGAACAATCTCCCTTGTTCAGTCCGATTAATTTTGGAGGCTTTGTAGATAGGCTATCCTTTTTTTCTTCTATTGGAAAATAGACGAGCTGCCCATTCCCCTCCACATATACTGAATTGATTTTAGTATCAATAAAATCGGCTGTCAGTTTTCGACCTTTGATCTGATTGTATTTACCCTGGCGTGTTTCAGAAATAATAAATGCATTTTCCCGAACGAACATTCGGTCGATTTTATTATTTGCCATGGTGATTCTTATGGAGTCTCCGGTGATTTGATTTTCATCGCTCCAAAGAACAGGTTCATTGAACATTCTCAAGGTAGAGTCGGAAACGGCATAGACCAATGAGTCGCACTTTCCTTGGAGATCATCTTTGAATATTTTGACCCCGTAAAACGCGTAGAGTACATCTTTTCCAAGGCTATCAGGAATAGACTTTAAAGTGTCGGCATGCATAAATAAGGAGTCTCCACCTTCGAAAAACTGCGTCAAGAGTGCTTTATCTGTTACAAAGCTTTTTTTCGTTTTTTCTTCATGAAAACCATATTCACCTGAAATGAAAAAATTAGCTGTTGTGTCTCGGATGGTCACTTTTTTGAAAACCTCACCGAAACCTGCTTCGCCATTGTAGTAGATACTATCACCGCGCAATTCAGTTTTTTCACTTCGTACAAAAGCATTCTTGTTGAATTGACAAATGTCTTTATCGGTATTGTACCATCCATTTTCACAATAGATAAAAGTATCATCACCTTCAATGGTTGTTGGACCAAAGAAGTAAGCCACCTCTGTTCTATCATTGTATTTTAAAGTGTCCGAGTTGACAGTGTAATCAGGGTTTTTGAGTACAACTTTATTTCTAAAATAAAAGGTTTCTGTTTTAGTATGATAGGAACCTTCCTTGCTATTTAGAACGTTTTGATTGGCATTAGAAACAATCTTTCCACCCCCCGTGTAGGATGCAATTTCAGAGTCGATGTTATAAATCAATCGATTGCTGGTAAGGGTCATTTGATTGTCTCGAAGGACAACGTTGTTGTTGATGGTAGCAACTTTCGATCTTTGATCAACATGCATAACATCTCCTACGAGATTGAATTCTCCAGGCTTGATGATTCGAATATTTCCAAAGGCATCGAAGTCCTTATTTGTGAAGATGTGAGCACTATCACAATAGAAAAGTGTTCCTTCATATATGAATTGAACATTTCCTTTTACTCGTTGAGCATCGATGTAGGATTTGTCAAACTCACTTACGTCTGCTCTAACGAGTTTGACTAATTTTTTTTGTGAAAAGCTATTGTTAGACCAAGCAAATAGCACAAGAAATAGTATCAATGAAAAAACCGAATGAACATTCATTCGGTTTTTTGTGATGTTTATTTTTTCTTGTTTTGACATTACGACTTGGTCTTTACCAGAACTATGCCGAAACCTTTGAACGAACAATGGTTTGCGTTCTGTCAGGGCCTACCGACACAAATGTGATGGGAAGCTCCAATTCTTTTTCTATAAATAAGATGTAATCCATCAATTCTGATGGTAATTCATCCAATGATTTCATACCCGTTAGATCGGCGTTCCAACCTTTCATTTCAGTATAGATGGGCTGCACTTTTGAAGGGTCGATATCGTATGGTAGATAATCAATTTTTTCTCCATTCAAAGAGTAGTGAGTACAGACTTGAAGTGTTTCAAATCCGCTCAACACGTCAGTTTTCATCATGATGAGTTCGGTTACTCCGTTGATCATGCATGCATATTTGAGTGCAGGAATGTCTAACCAACCGCAACGACGAGCGCGACCAGTAGTGGAACCGAATTCTCTTCCGATTTGGCGCATTTGTTCGCCGATTTCGTTGTCGAGTTCTGTAGGGAAGGGGCCGCTACCTACACGTGTGCAGTACGCTTTAAAGATTCCCAATACTTCACCGATGCGGGCAGGCGCTATACCTAAGCCAGTGCAGGCACCAGCAGATACCGTATTTGAAGAAGTAACGAATGGATAAGATCCGAAGTCAATATCTAACAATGAGCCTTGAGCACCTTCTGCCAAGACTTTTTTACCTGCTTTTAATGCGTTATTGATATAATGCTCGCTGTCAATAATCGTCAAGCTTCTGAGTACTTCGATGCCTTGCATCCACTGTTGCTCTAGCTCTGTAATATCATATGCGAAATCGTAGTTTGCAAGCATTTTCTTGTGCTTGTTCACCAGAGCATCATATTTCTGTTGGAATTCAGGTTCTAGAATATCACCTACACGAAGACCATTTCTTCCTGTCTTGTCCATGTAAGTAGGTCCGATGCCCTTCAATGTTGAGCCAATTTTAGAAGACCCTTTCTCTGCTTCACTAGCTGCATCAAGGATGCGGTGAGTGGGTAGAATAAGATGTGCTTTTCTGCTTAGTAGCAAGCGAGATGCTACATTGACGCCACGTTCACTCAAAGCTGTAATTTCCTTTGCAAATACGATAGGATCGATTACAACTCCGTTACCGATGAGATTAACCACGTGGTCGTGAAATATTCCAGAAGGGATGGTGTGAAGAACGTGTTTGATTCCATTAAACTCTAGCGTATGTCCCGCATTTGGGCCGCCTTGAAAACGAGCCACGATATCATAAGATGGAGTAATTACGTCTACAATTTTTCCTTTTCCTTCATCTCCCCATTGTAGTCCAAGGAGAATATCCGCTTTGTTTAGGTACATCGTTCTGTTGGTAAAGCGCAAATGTACTTCTGTTCACCTAAATATGAAAAAGGAAATGATAAAAGACGTTATTTCTCAGGGGCAGAGTCCTTCTTTTTACCATAGAAATTCAAGCTATGGTGCATGATTTCGATGCCAAAAATTTCTTCGAGAGTAGCTTTTATGTTTTGGATCCGGGGGTCGCAGAATTCCAAAACCTCACCTGAGTCTGTAAGGATAATATGGTCGTGCTGTTGATTTTGATAGGCCTTTTCGAAATGAGCAGTATTTTGACCGAATTGGTGCTTTCTCACAAGATTACAAGCTAACAATAGATCAATAGTGTTGTATAGCGTAGCTCGAGACACACGATATTTTTTGTTCTTCATGTTGGTGTACATGGATTCAATATCGAAATGCCCAGGATGGCTATAGATTTCGCTCAAAATAGCGTATCGCTCTGGAGTTTTTCTATGCTTGTTCTGCTCTAAATAAGCAGTGAATATGCCTCGTACTTTCTCTTGTAATTCCGGAGTTGACATGGTGCAAAGTTATTGCGAATTAAGCAAATTCGCTTTCGATACGATCTACAGTTAAGACTTCATCCACCGCCTTTAGTTGATCCATCAAGCTATTCAAGTGTTCGGTGTCGTGAACTAAGACCACTACTTTTCCTTGGAAAATTCCATTGTTAGCCTCGAAAGAAATGGCTTTCATATTCACATTCATGTCTGTCGAAATGATATTGGTAATTTTTTGAACCAATCCCACATCGTCGATTCCGGAGAATTTTAGGCCCACCTCAAACTGCACCATTTCTTTATTGCTCCATCGTGCTTTGATGACGCGATAAGCGTATTTGCTCATTAATTCCTGAGCATTTGGACAATTGGTGCGGTGAATTTTTATCCCTTCACTAACAGTAATGAAGCCGAATACTTCATCTCCGGGAATCGGATTACAACAAGATGCTAAGGTGTAATCTACTTTTTGTTTTTCATCTCCAATCAAAAGTGTTTCACCTTTGGTTGGCGCTGTTGGCGCGGATTTCGTCTCAATGACTGGAAGAGCCTGAACTTCTCTTTCGAATAGAATTCTACCGCTTTCTACGGTGTAATTTTTCATCTTCTTGAGATCAATACTTCCTTTGGCGATTCGGAAGTAAAGTTCTAATGCAGACTCGGTGTTGTAATGGCGTACCATTTCATCAATATTCGCAGATATCCATTCCACCTTGAGGTTTTGGAATCGACGCTTGAGCATCTCTTTTCCTTCTTCACCGATTTGCTTTTTCTCTTCTTTGAGAGCGTTCTTTATTTTTTGTCGTGCAGAGGCAGTGATCACAATGTTCAACCAATCCTCTTTCGGACGTTGTTTTTTTGAAGTTAAAATTTCTACTTGGTCACCACTTCGCAGCTTGTGGCTCAATGGAACCAATTTAAAATTCACCTTCGCACCGATGCAGTGATATCCAATTTGACTGTGTATTTGAAATGCAAAGTCGAGTGTGGTAGATCCAACGGGTAAAGTCTTTAAATCTCCTTCAGGTGTGAAGACATAGATTTCCTCGGAAAAAAGAGAGAGCTTAAAATTGTCAATGAAGTCGATTGCGTTATCTGACGGGCTTTCCAAGACTTCACGAACTTGCTGCAGCCACTTGTCCATTTTACTTTCTGTGGTCTCTGGAGTGTCTTTGTATTTCCAGTGCGCCGCGTAGCCTTTCTCCGCCATTTCGTCCATGCGATTGGAACGAATTTGTACTTCTACCCATTTACCTGTAGGCGACATAACTGTGGTGTGCAGAGATTCATAGCCACTGGATTTTGGAATACTTATCCAGTCGCGGAGTCGTTCAGGGCTTGGTTGATAGAAATCCGTAACGATAGAGTATACTCTCCAGCAATCTGCTTTTTCATTTTCTTGTGGACTCTCTAGAATAATTCTGATAGCGAAAACATCATAGATCTCTTCGAAAGGAACACCTTTTTTATGAATTTTATTCCAAATAGAAAATACAGATTTTGTTCTTCCTTTGATCTCATATTTCAATCCCAAGCGATCGAGTTCACGACGAATAGGAAGTGTGAAAGCATTGATAAATCGTGTTCTGACAGCTTGCGTCTTTTGCAAACGATTTACTATGTCTTGGTATGTATCGGGCTCTTTAAACTTGAGGGATAGATCCTCTAATTCGGTTTTGATGTTATACAGTCCAAGGCGGTGGGCGAGGGGAGCATATAAGAAGAGCGTTTCGCTCGCAATCTTTAATTGTTTTTCACGCGCCATGTGGTCAAGGGTGCGCATGTTGTGCAAGCGATCTGCAAGTTTGATGAGAATCACACGAACATCATCACTGAGTGTGAGCAACATTTTACGGAAATTTTCCGCTTGGTCGCTGGTATTGCTGTAATCACTAACACCGCTGATTTTTGTGAGTCCGTCGATGATGACACGTTCTTTTTTTCCAAAAAGATTCTCGATATCATCAAGAGTAATGTCGGTGTCTTCGACTGTATCATGAAGAAGAGCGCAAACGATCGCTGTCGTTCCGAGTCCAAGTTCTTCGGCTGCAATTTTGGCTACTGCTATGGGGTGGTAGATGTAGGGCTCACCACTCTTGCGACGCATGTCTTTGTGAGCATCTACTGCAACTTCGAAAGCTTTTCTAATACGGGCTCTTTCACTTCTAGTTCTGGAGCGGTGGCACACTCTTAATAGAGAGCGGTATCTTCTAAGGATTTCGCGTTTCTCTTCTTCTGGATCAATCGTCGGTTTATGCATATCAATTACAAAATAAACAGCTTATTGCATACGATGTTGTCAACGTTCTAGGGGTTTTGAACAAATCCTTTCTTAATATTGCCATGGAATGAATTCTTTGCACTCAAATAGAAATATCGCAACCTCTTCTTTGTGTTTGCTAGTACTTCTATTTGTCTTATCTGAAATACCCGTTAGGGCTCAGTTTGCCTCCATTAATTGGCATAGAGATTTGTCGGATTCAATTTACAAAGAATTTCAGCAACCTGGCTTCGATAGGCACTCAACTTTTCATCCCCAATCGCCATTGCTGCATACAGAGTCGTGGCTAAAGAAGAATTCAGTGGACACTTCCACTGCGAATGTGTGTATGCGGCCTGTTTTGAATGCCGCGGCAGGGGCGACATTGGAGGGGAGAATTGCCTCACAATCTTTTGCCGGTCTGCAACTAGATATGCGCTACAAGAATCGTTGGTTTTTTGAGGGTGGATACAGTTTGTTCTTTCAGAGTGGGCTTGAATACGTGGATCGATTTACGGATATTCGAGATGTGGTTCCAGGTGTTGGCAAGGCCCGATTTATCAATGGACTCGGACAAATTGCTCACTATCCATATGGTCGCTTGATTTATCAAGCGGGGAAGCGAATTAATCTAGAGCTTGGAAATGGGAAAAACTTTTGGGGCGACGGACATCGTTCTTTGATACTGAGTGATAATGCACCGGCATATCCTTATGCAAAAGTTGCATTGGATGTCTGGAGAATCAGGTATAATGCGCTTTACGGAATGGCAAAGCAAGGCGATCGTCGGAAGTTCTTTGCCACACACGGTCTAAATATGCATTTGGGAAAAAGATTAGAGTTTAGCTTTTTCGAAATGGTGGTGTGGCAGGATCGAGACAGTCTCAGCGAGCGAGGACTAGATCTGCATTACTTAAATCCACTGCTTTTTTATCGCCCCGTAGAGTATGCGCAGGGCTCGGCAGACAATGTTTTGATTGGTGCTGGATTCAAGTGGCGCCCCCGAAAGGTGATACAAGTTTATGGTCAGTTTGTATTGGATGAATTCTTACTGAGCTCCATACGTGGCCGCACAGGTTGGTGGGCCAACAAATTTGGCGGACAAGTGGGCCTTCGATGGTTTGATGTTTTCAAAAATTTTAACTGGCAAATTGAAGGCAATGCCGTTCGACCATTCACCTACAGCCATGGATCGCCTGTCCAGGCGTGGGGTCACATGTATCAGCCACTAGCCCATCCTCTTGGAAGTAATTTTTCCGAGTTGGTGAATATTTTCACGTATTCAATCGGTGATTGGAAAATCGAAAATCGAAATGTCTATGCGACATTCGGTAGGGATATGGATGCTGATGGTGACGGTATTATCGATAATCAAGGGGGCGACCTTTTCAAATCCTATAAAGGACCTTTCCAAGATTTTGGAAACAGACATTTGCAAGGGGATAAGAATGTGTTGCATTACAATCAGCTAACCTTGGCTCGCCCCATCAAAAAGATGGATGGCTTTGAGTGGTATGTGTCACACATTGTCCGTTTTCAAAAGAATAATTCTGGAGAGAACATTGAGCAGGCATTAATGGTTGGGATACGCATGGAAGGAATCATCAGTCCTGTGAGAGACTTCTGATTATTTTGACTTTTATCACTTAGTAATATTTAAACGTGCCATACATTTGCGGCCAATTTTGTATCCCTGAAAACAACAAGTTCCATATCAACAAGTGAAAGCGCTTTTATGGGTAAAGTGAAAGATATATCGGCGCTTTTCAAGTTGCGCTTGACCTTTTTGGTCCTCGTTTCTGCTGTTTTAGGCTATTTTATGGGGGGAGGTCAGTTCTTGGATCCAAAATTATTTTTCGTTTGTCTAGGGGGGCTTTTACTTACAGGTGGAAGCAATGGACTTAATCAAGTTTGGGAAAAAGAGTATGATAAGTTGATGATTCGCACTCAGAATCGTCCGATTCCTACGAGTCGAATGAGTGCGAAAGAGGCGGCGATCATTTCGTCTGTCGCGGGAATAGTTGGGGTGGCTTTGTTATGGATTTTCTTAAATCAGGCAAGTGGCATTCTTGGTCTTTTTGCTTTTTTCTCCTATGTGTTTTTATATACTCCCTTGAAGCGTGTGACCAGTTTTGCAGTTTTTGTTGGAGCCTTTCCGGGAGCTATTCCTCCAATGTTGGGTTATGTTGCAGCAACAAATACTTTTGGCTTAGAAGCAGGCTTATTGTTTGCAATGCAATTCATGTGGCAGTTTCCTCACTTCTGGGCGATCGCTTGGGTGGCACATGAAGATTATGAGAGAGGTGGGTATAAATTACTACCTTTTGATGAAGGAAGAACTAAAAAAAGTGCATTTCAGATTTTCATTTATACTCTTTTCTTGATACCAGTAAGCTTACTGCCATGGGCGCTTCCGCCTGCTGCACCGCTTATTGGAAATGTCGCTGCAGTTGTCGCATTGGTATGCGGACTTGTATTTGCGTGGTATGGTTATAAACTTTATCGCACTTGCGATGTTAAGGATGCTAGAACATTGATGTTTGCATCATTTTTCTACCTGCCGATCGTGCAGCTTTTCTATGTAATTGATAAAATTTAATCATATGGCAGAAAATGTAGCCAAAGTTGAAGCTGAAGAATTTATCTCTCAGTCTTCTGTTGATGTATTTGAAGGTCATTCACCAGAGGTGAAAATACGTACCAAGAAAATGATGATGTGGTTGATCATTTTCGCGGTGGTAATGCTTTTTGCAGGTATCACAAGTGCGATGATTGTGCTTTATGGAAAGCTCATCTGGGTGCGAATGAATCCTCCGAGTATCCTTTGGATATCGAATATTTTAGTGGTGTTATCAAGTATCACTATGATTCTCGCAGTGAGAGCTGTCAAGGCAGGTAATCAGAAGAACGGTATCATTATGATTGCCTTGACATTTGTGCTCGGAATGGGGTTCACATTTACTCAAAACGCAGGCTGGAAACACATGGCGGGCCTTGGCATGGGATATACTATTACTGAAACTCCAGAAGGATTGAAGGCTTATCGTTGGAATGCATTGGAGCGCTTGAGTGGAGAGTATGGTAAAGACTACTATATCGAGTTTCAAGGGCAGCCATTGGAAAAAGTGAATGGTGAGTATTACTTGCCTTCAGACACAGGCCGTTTGGATCCAAAAACACCGCAGGTAGCGAAGACATTTAATGCAGCGGGTGCAATGTTGAGTGTTCTAATCTATGTGCACATTATCCACTTGTTCTTTGGTCTCATTTACCTAGTGGTAAATGTCATTAGAACTTACAAGGGTGTGATCAACAAAGAAAATTGGATCAGTTTGTACTCAGGGGGTATGTACTGGCACTTTATGGGAATTTTATGGTTGTACCTCTTCTTTTTCATGTTTTACATTTCATAAATAAAAATGAAACTCATTTTATTGAAAATGAGAGAGGTTGAATGATATTAGAAGGGCGGTAATCAGTAGGTTACCGCCCTTTGTTTTATTTAGAGTGGATATTTTTTAGAAAATACCTTTATCTTTTGCATTTTTAGGGCTAAACTTGCGCCCAAATTTCAAGACCAATTATGGCAGGACACGCTAAACCAATCAGCAAAGAAGAACTCTGGGGTGGTGGTCAATCACCTTTCAGCATCACGTACGGAAAAATGATGATGTGGTACTTCTTAGTATCCGATGCATTGACATTCGGTGGATTATTAACGGCATATGGCGTTATTCGTCACGGAAGCAGCGAACCATGGCCTGTTGGGGAACAAGTGTTTGAAGCACTCCCTGGCCTTACTGGAAGCTATCCGTTGATGTACGTTGCATTGATGACGTTCATTCTTATCATTTCGTCAGTTACAATGGTGTTGGCTGTAGAAGCTGGACACCGCAACGATAAGAAAGGTGTTGTGAAATGGTTAGGATACACCATCATTGGTGGTTTCTTCTTCCTAGGTTCACAGGCGTGGGAGTGGTCTCACTTCATTCACGGTTCTGGTGGTGGTTTCCAAATGGAAAGTCCAATCACTGTGACTGCAGAAATGAAAAATGGCGAGAAGGTGCAAATGAATCTTGCTACTGGTTCTTGGGTTCACATGGAATCTGAGTTCGGACATGCTTATGAGCACGCGATGGAAGGTCACGGTGAAGAGGCGCATGCTGGTCACGGTGACGCTCATGGTGATGCACACGGAGCTGCTGGTCATGGTGAGCATGCAGTCGCACACCACGCGGATGCTAGCACAATGGTTCCAGAGCGATTGATTTTGAACAAATATGTATTGGTTCGTGAAGGCGACAATGATTTGCACAAGCTTGTAGTGTCTGGAGAAGATGCTAAAAAGCTTTGGGCGAACATGGCTCCAAACTCTGTAGTATTCGGAGCTAACCTTAGCAAGAACGAGTATGCAGTACAACAACAGTATGCTGACTTCTTCTTCTTTGTAACTGGTTTCCACGGTTTCCACGTATTCTCAGGAGTTGTTATCAATATCATTATTTGGTTGATGGCACTTCGCGGTGTATTTGAAAGAAGAGGTCACTACGAAATGATCGAAAAGATCGGTTTGTACTGGCACTTCGTTGACTTGGTATGGGTATTCGTGTTCACATTCTTCTACCTTGTATAATTCAAGATTCATTGATATAAAAAAATATTAGTCATGGAAAGAGACGACTTAATAGTAAATGATAGCTACGCAGTAAACGCGACGCATTCTGAAGAAGAAGGAAAGAAGATTCGCAAGAAGCTTTACATGGTGACCGTCCTATTGACGTTGATCACGGTGGTAGAGGTTTTCATGGGAGTAGCTTTCAAGAGAAATGAAACTTTCACTTGGGAAGTAATCAAATTAGGATTTATCGTATTGACAGTTGTAAAGGCAGCATATATCGTTCTTGTATTCATGCACTTAGGTGAAGAAAGAAGAAATTTAAAATATGTGATCCTTTTGCCATATGCTTTGTTTATTCTGTACTTGATCTTCATCGGACTCCGTGAAGGTATATCTGTACATGATGCGCAAAACATATTCAAATAAGACAATGTCCACTTCTAAAAGATGGAAAAAGTATATCGGGTTAGCCGGTATAATTTTTTTGTTTCCACTCACTTGGTTGCTTGTTTTTGGACTAGGTGCCAAACACAAGTTTAATACTTTAAAGTACTTCGAGCCCACTTCACAGGGGCCGCAGGATTACAGTGATTATACTATTCCCTCCTTTGTTTTTCAGGATGAAAATGGCAACGCCTTTTCTTCTGATTCTTTGAAAGGAAAGGTTTGGTTGGCTTGTTTCTTTTCATTGAAAGATGAGCACGCAAAGGATATCACGGAGCGACTTCTATCTATTAACTTCAAGTATAGAAGTGAGCCAGATATCATGATCGTATGTTTTAGTACAGACTGCACTCACGATACTCCGTCGATGCTGAAGTCTTATGTAGATCAGAACGAGCGTTATAATGAGTTTAGAGGCAAGTGGAAGTTTTTGACGGGCGACCAAGTTTCGATGCAATCGTTCATCAGAAATGGATTCTTCGCCGAGGACTTGAGTCAAGAAGCTCGTTTCAGATTGGTAGACAATGTTGGTCATGTGCGAGGTATGTATGGTAATACAGAGTTTCACTTGAAGGCCGCGTTGGAGGATATTTCCCTCTTGAAAAAAGAAATTGATTTGAAGGCTTACAATGAGAGAAAAGCAAAGGAAAATAGTTAGACTTTACGTGGTTTTGTTTCTCATGCTCGCGGTTGTGACTGCTTGTGATGACGTTCCGTCTGAGGGTAGTGATAAGGAAAGTAGCGTTGATCTTCCCTTTATTGGAGCGCATGAGACAGAACTTAGAACATTAGAGAACGGTCAGACTGTGGTAGATACTATTTACTACAGAATACCGAAGTTTTCCTTTATTAATCAGAATGGAAAGGAAACATCGCACAAAGATTATCAAGGGAAAATATTTGTGGCAGATTTTTTCTTTACCCACTGTCCGAGCATCTGCCCGATGTTATCTGCTCAAATGGTAAGATTGCAGAGCATGGTAGAAAAGGGAGGCTATTCAAATGATGTGTGGTTTTTATCACATACAGTGGACCCTACCCGTGATTTGCCCGATACGCTTTTGAATTATGCGAATAATATCGGGGCGAATTTGAAAAATTGGAATTTTGTAACTGGCAAAGCAGACGATATTTACTACCAAGCTGAACAAGGTTATATGTTATCTGCTTTTCCTTCTGATAGCGCTGATGGTGGATTTTTTCATACCGATAAGATCGCTCTAATAGACAGAGAAATGCACATCAGAGGACTTTATGATGGAACTTCAACAAAAAGTGTAGACAAATTATATCAAGATATTCAAACTCTACTTCTCCATGGAAACGACAGTACAGCGCGAGGTCGCTGAAAAAAGAGCTAAGATTTTTATTTGGGTAGCGTCATTGGCGATCCCAGTTGTAGTGGCTATTCTTTATGTAATGCCTAAGATTCCTGCAGGGGATGGTGCATTGCGTGATTTTTTGAATTACTTACCTTTATTCATTGCACTTTGTAATGGATGCAAGGCGGTCATTCTCGTTTTGGCGCTGGTAGCCATTAAGAGAAAGAACATGAACCTACATGGAAATCTGATGACAAGCGCCCTGGCCTTGAGCTTGCTCTTCTTGGTGAGTTATGTGGGATACCATGCTACTAGTGAGAGCACGCTATTCCCTAAGGATAATCCAATGAAATGGCTTTATTATATCATTCTGCTAACGCATATTTCGATTTCGGCGATTATCGTCCCATTGGTACTTATTTCGTACAGCAGAGCGCTTGCGCAGCGATATGATAAGCATAGAAAAATCGCGAAGATTACATGGCCTTTGTGGTTTTATGTAGCTGTGACTGGAGTGATCGTGTATTTGATGATCAGCCCATATTATGGATTTTAACACTCTAAATGAGTAAATTAGATTAAATTTGCGTACAATGAAACCATTATTTCAAAAATTAAGTTTAGGTGTATTGGTGATGTTATTTTCTTTAGAAAATTTCGCCCAATGTGCAATGTGTAGAGCGACCGCGGAGAGTGCTACAGAGACCGTAGATAAAGGGATTGGAGAAGGTTTGAATTCCGGTATTCTGTATTTAATGGGAGTGCCATATCTACTTTTATTGACCGTGGGAGTAATCTTTTTTAGAAAAAAGATCGTATCTATCTTCAAATCGTAAGACTCGACAGTTTGCAAATTTGGCCTAACTGTTGTAATTTGCGGATGGATTCTAAACTTTAACGTATTATAAATCCTGTTAGGCATATGAGATCTTTCCTCTCAATTCTATTTATATTCTGTGGTCTTTTAGTTTTTTCGGAGACTGCATATTCTCAATTCGTACAGGAAAAAGCTATTGATTCAACTCGTATTGAGTTTGAAAATCAACGAATGATCATAAAAGTTTTAGACGGTTTGTCTAAGACTCCTACCACTGCAGATGTCGTTCTCAAGGGTGTTAATCCCCGCAAGCCTGTTACTCTAAAAGCAGTTTCCGACACTACATTAATTTTGAAATCTTATCGCTTGTACACTGTTTCTGTGGTGAAACCTGGATACATGTATTACGCACACAAATTCTGGCCAGAGGAAAAAGAATCTCATGAAGAGTGGGTTGTTCTTAGCCCTTTGAAAGTGGGATTGAAGACAAGTATTGAAGACATCACTTTCCTTGGAGATCAAACAGAAATTTATCATAAATCAGTTCCTGCTCTTGAAGAACTTCTTGCATTTTTGAATCAGAATCCGAATGTGAAAATCAGAATTATCGGTCATGCAAATGGTCCTGATTCTGAAAAAAGAGGTCCTGCGTTTTATAAAAAAGCATCTGAAAAAAGAGCAGAGTCTGTGAGAGATTATTTGATTGCTCACAAAATAGATCCAGCTCGCTTGGTTACAAAAGGTGCAGGAAACGCAGAAATGCTTTATCCGAATCCAAAGACTGATTGGGAAACGCAAGCAAATAGAAGAATTGAAATTGAAGTGGTAGGACTCTAGTTCCTTTTGTCACGCCATTCAACCATTAAAAATATCAGCGTTAAAAGAAGCGTCGCATCACCTATGTTTGTTTAGCTAAAACACATAGGTCATGAGGTGCTTCTTTTTTTGTTGCCTAGTTTTCATAGCTTCTTATTCATCGGCTCAGCAGAGTTGGACATTGGATAGTTGTGTCAATTATGCTTTGGAGAAAAATATTTCTATTCAACAAGCCCAGCTCAATGTCGACTTAGCAAATGTGACGGAGCTTCAAGCTATAGGAGGAATGCTTCCTACATTAAATGCTCAAGGAAGTCACGGTTACAATTGGGGGCAAACCATTGACCCTTTCACCAACTCATTCGCCACACAGCGAATTCAATCAAATAGTTTCGGAATAGCGACATCGCTCAACTTGTTTAGTGGGTTTCAGCAATGGAATACGCTGAAGCAAGCAGAGATTAATAAAGAAGTGAGCAGATGGAATCTTGAGAAAATGCGAAATGACATTGCACTAAATGTGGCTACGGCCTATTTAAATGTGGTCATCAATCAAGAGGTCGAGAATATCGCTCAACTGAACCTTTCTAATTCGCAAGTTCAGTTTGAGCGTATTGCCAAATTAGTCAATGCAGGCCAGCTCGCAGAAGGAAATTTGAATGAAATACTTGCGCAGGTTGCAACGGATGAATCGAATCTCACAACCGCAACCAATAATGTTTATTTGGCAAAATTGAGTTTGATTCAACTGCTTCAATTAAGCAGTATGTCGGTAGATGAGTTTGATGTGGTCGTGCCGAATTTGGATGACTTAGAGTCATTAAAGATGATTGACAATGTGAGTGTGCTTGTGACAAATGCATTGAATAATTTTCCTGAAATAAAAAGTGCAGAGGCCGCACTGATTGCTGCTGAGTATGGAACGAAGATCGCCAATGGGAGTGCATCACCTCGACTAGGAGTGAGCTATTCGTATGGTACTGGTTATTCAGGGGCTGCACGTGTAATTACTGGTTCTCCGGATACTCTTGCTTTCCCAATAGGGCAAGTCTTCGGATCTAATCAGTTGGTCTTTTCATTTGCACAGCCAGTATATAATGAGGATGATTATTCTACAAAAGCATTTAGTGATCAGTTGAAGGACAACGTGAATCAATCGCTCTTTTTTAATTTAACTATTCCATTGTTCAATGGATTTAGTTCACGTGCACAAATCAAACGTGCGCAGATATCTACATTGAATGCAAAGTATCAGCTAGAACAATCGAAGTTGACATTGACACAAAGTGTAGAGCGTTCGTATGCTGATGCGCGTGCTGCATACGCGAATTATAATGCTGCAAAAGTGAGTTTGGATGCTAATGAAAAGGCGATGGCGTGGGCGCAATCGCGCTTTGAGCAAGGCACCACTAATAGCGCCGAGTACAATGATGCACGCACGAGATTGGACAATGCAAGAGCAACATTGCTCCGAAATAAATATGACTATTTATTCAAAGTAAAAATTCTTGACTTCTACATGGGTCAACCAATCAATTTGAAGTAATGAGTAAGACTTGGAAAATTATTATTGGAATCGTTGCGGGTGTTGTAATACTCGCGACTTTGATTTCTATTTTCAGCGGTGGTGATGATGCCGTTTCAGTAACAGTAGATAAAGTGACCAAACGCAGCCTCGTTGAAACAGTTTCTGCAAGTGGCAAGCTACAGCCTGAAACAGAAGTGAAGATTCAATCAGAAGTGAGCGGACAGATCATTGAGCTGCCAGTAAAAGAAGGAGATGTTGTCAAGAAAGGGCAGTTGTTGGTTCGTATTAATCCGGATCTATATACCGCTGCGGTGAACAGAGCAGAAGCAGCATTGAGCAGCGCGAAGTCGAGCTTAGCTACAGCAAAAGCTCGTTTGGCTCAATCGGAAGCTCAGTTTAAAGCACAGGAATTGAATTTTGAAAGACAAAAAAAATTATTTGCGGATAAGGCCATTTCAAAAGCAGATATGGACAATGCTACGAGCCAATTTGAAACAGCGAAGGCTGAAGTGGTGGCTGCACGCGAGAGCATTAATGGAGCACAGTTCAGCATTGAAAGTGCGGAGGCTAGCCGCAACGAGGCTACAGATAATTTGAAGCGTACCACCATTTTTGCACCGATGGATGGCACGGTGACAGCACTGACCAAAGAGATCGGTGAAACAGTATTGGGAAATAATATGATGAGTGGAGATGTGATAATGAAGGTGTCTTCTCTCAATACCATGGAAGTGAATGTAGAGGTAAATGAAAGTGATATCGTTCGTGTAAATGTGGGAGATACCGCGGTAGTAGAAGTTGATTCATATCGCGATGTAAAGTTCAAGGGAATCGTTACAGAGATTGGAAATACAGCGTTGAATGCGCTCGCGGCAACGGCAATGTCTACAAGTGACGTTACGAATTTTAGCGTGAAAGTGCGTGTATTACCTGAGTCTTATGCTTATTTGAGCGAAGGACAACCTGCGGGTTTTGCACCGTTTAAGCCGGGCATGAGTGCTACAGTAGAGATTGAGACAGAACGCGAAATGGATGTTCTTTCCATTCCGATCAAAGCTGTAACTTCTCGAGAGGATACTTCATCTGTGGATAATGATGAAGATGAAAAAGTCTCAATTAATTCCGAGCCTTTTATTGTTGTATTTGTGAAGAATGCATCATCTGAGGCGGAACTGAGAGTAGTGGAAACAGGAATTCAGAATGATGAGTTCATCCATATTAAGAAGGGATTGAATGAGAATGAAGAAGTGATCACAGGTCCGTATGATGTAGTTTCAAAAGAATTGAAAAATAAGGACAAGGTAAAGACGGATGATTTTAAGAAAGTAGAAGAAGAGAAATGATTTTGATGATTGAAACTACTGCTCTTAATTGTAGCGTGGCGCTGTGCGATGATAAGGGGCTTATTGACTGCTTGGAAGTGCGCGATGATAAGTTTGCTCATGCTGAGAAGTTACATCCGTTTATTGAAGAGCTAATGAAGAAAAACGAGGTTACTGTCACTCAGTTGAAGGCGGTCGCTGTGAGCATGGGGCCTGGCTCTTACACAGGTTTGCGTATAGGAGTATCAGCTGCCAAGGGCTTCGCGTTTGCATTGAGTATTCCGATGATTGCAATCAGCACATTGCAAATGATGACCGATTTTGTAAGGGCTTCTCATAAGGCCGATGTTTTTTTTCCTATGATCGATGCACGACGCATGGAGGTTTACACCCAGCGTTTTGATGAGACGGGGCGAGCAACAAGTGCTATCGAGGCTCGAATTATTGAACCTGATTTTTTTCAAGAAAAAGAAAATAAAACTTTAGTCTTCGGGGATGGGGCAGACAAGTGTCTTGAGCTCATGCCTTCGAATTATTCCATCGTTTCGGATATTTATGCTTCGGCAAGCATGATGACCAAGCTTTCTCAAAAGGCTTTCAACGAAAATGATTTTGTGGATGCTGCCTATTTCGAGCCTTTTTATTTAAAAGATTTTGTGGCGGGTGCGCCAAGTACAAAGAATAAGTTAGCTTGATAGTTCGTTATCTTTGTGTCAATCATTGATTCATGAAGAAATTTATTCTATTCATCGCAGTAGTACTAGTGGTAGTGGGTTGCAGGGATCGTCAGAGTCAAATTCCTGTGGTCGCGGTAAATTTTTCTATCAATATTAATGAGCCTCAGTTTTTCGATTTATCTGTCCCTACGGGATATGTCTATGTTATCGGGGGCTCGCAGGGAATCATTGTTTATCGCATCAATGAAACAGACTTTATAGCCTTAGAGCGCCATAGTCCTGTGAATCCAGAGAATGATTGTCAGGTGGTGGTTGCTGAAGATGGTGTGATCATCGAAGACCCATGTTCCAACGCTCGTTGGCTGATAAATGATGGTAGTGTGGTGGATGGTGACAATTCATTTGCGCTTCGCACCTATGAGACCAGTTTCAACAATCCTATCCTTTACATTTTTAATTAATGAAGGGATTTTACACGATCGCCCTTCTGGTGGGCAGTAATCTTTTTATGACGTTTGCGTGGTACGGACATCTCAAATTCAAGGATTATGATTGGAGCAAGAATTGGGGTTTGATTGCCGTGATTATGTTTAGTTGGGGTGTCGCTCTCTTTGAATATTTCTTACAAGTACCGGCTAATCGAATTGGTAGCAAGATATACGGAGGTCCGTTTGACCTGATGCAGTTGAAAATCATTCAAGAGGTCATTTCAATTTTGGTATTTACGATTTTTAGTTTGGTGGCTTTTAAAGAAGAGTCATTGAAATGGAATCATGTGGCCGCATTTTTATGTCTGATTGCTGCGGTCTTTTTTGTCTTCAAAGACAAGTAAGGTGGAATAAAGTGCTTTTTTTCGAGCACAAGTGAAACCTTTCAAAGGCTTTATCGTTTCATTGAAGCCTTTTACCATGAAAATGAAAAATCTATACATCCTATTAATCGCAGTTGCTATTGGTGTTTTTGCATGCACTGACCAAACAAAATTGGATAACGAACTGGAAGCATCTGCGTCTGCCAAAGACTCTCTTTTTATTGTAGAAAAAGGACCCTTTCATTTTGCTATTCGTTTGCCTAAGGACTTGTTGAGAGATAATTTACCAATGCTTATTTATAAAGAGAGCACGGGGAAATTGTTGGTGTCAATTGGAGAAGGGTTTTTAATTGAAATCTCTCAAGAAATAAAGGACATTGCTAGCATCAAGAAGACATTGGAGGAAGATATGGTTTTGAAGTCAACGATCACGGAGCACAATGCCGATGAATTGTTATATCAAGTCTTTTTAATGGATGGTAGTCCTGTCTCGTGGCACTACCAATGTATGATAAGACAAACTGTGATGCCTTATTTCGCTACAACTGATCAAACGAAGGTTTTTAATTTAGATCAGGTAAAAAAGATGCGTCAGTCGATTGCTTCAATTAAGCCTCTTTAGGTTTGTCCTGACATAATTCAATCAACACTCCATTTGAATCTTTTGGGTGAAGAAATGCAATGATTTTTCCATCTGCACCGTCTTTCGGTTTTTCATGAATCATCTTGTATCCCAATCCCATTAAGCGATCTATTTCTGCTTGTATATCTGACACATCAAATGCGATGTGATGAATTCCTTCTTTGTTTTTTTCTAGAAATTTTGCAATGGCGCTATTTTCATTCGTGGCTTGCAGCAATTCAATTTTGTTTGGGCCTGCTTGAAAAAAAGAAGTGATTACGCCTTCACTTTCTACTGCTTCTGATTTGTAAGGGGCTACTCCGAGTACATCTGTAAAGATTTTGTTTGAAGCTTCTATGTCCCTAACGGCGATGCCGATGTGTTCGATTTTATTCATTATCGATTGTATTTCTTCATCTCTTTTCCCCAGAGCGAAGGCTTGGTTCCTGATGTGTCTTTTCCTACGCATTTGCGGCCTTCTGTTCGGTCTAGGAACATCACACGAATGGAGAAAATAAATGGTCTGTATTCGCTGCTAAAATAATTGAGGGTAGATGTTCCATCAAGATTCGGGTAGAGATTCAGAATGGGGGTTTCTACCATTGGCATGATATAGAGACCTGGATCTACTTTCCACCCGAAGCCAAGTTTGTAGTGTAATTGGAAAAGCATGGGTTCTTCAAATTGTTGCGGAATCGCGCCATAGAAACCATCGCTTGATCTATTGGAAAGAAACGTGTAATCGAAATTTAGTCCGAGCGAGTTGTGGAGCCAACCGTTATCCATTATTTGAAGAATGTTGGATGCATTGATAAATGCTCCAGCAGATGTTTCACTAAACTTTGCTTGATTGGTTGTTTCGATGAGTTGAACGCCGTCTGAGACAAGGCCTGCATATTTCTCTTTTCCGCGAAGCATTTTTATATGAATTCCATAGTCAAAATGCTTGATGAGAATGAGGTCTTCCACAAACTTATGTCTTCCCCCTTCGAGGTAAAGGCCAATGCGCGAACGAGGGTCGAATCGGCCGCTATAGATAGTGTCGTTTCTGAATTCTCCTTCGCCGTAAAGCGTTTCGAATCTATTTCCAGTCACTCCAGGCATGATGGTTACTCCGGGCGCGAAGTACCAACCGCGGTTTTGGAACTCATTTTCTCCGTAAAGCTTAGGCTTTTGGCGACCTCTCTGAGCAACAGCAGCGGTTGTAGCAAGGACGATCAATAAGAAGCATAGAAACTTTTTCATGACATGCAAATTGCGAGATTTTTGAGTGATTCTCAATCTCTTGATTACAAGTTGATAACAACAGTTTCTTAGTTTTCTTGCACGAGCTTCAAAATATGTTGCTCGATTTCTTCACTTTCCCAAACAGTATCGATATCAGGGCGGTCCATCACTTTTTTCATGATCTCATCTTGGCGAATACCATTCTGTAATGCTTGATGATAGGGAATATGAGAAAACGTGACCTGTGAGTAGAGTGGCGTCCACAAATGAGGGTGTTTTGCAGAGAATTTTGCTTCAATTTTTTTCTGAAGTAAAAATTGTTTGTCTGCTGTCTTGTCTCTCATCTCAATATAATTTCTCAAAGCAAGTTCGAGAATAGCGTCACCCGCGGGCTTGCGAAGTCTTGTGAATTCAGAGAATATTTTTTGCCAATCATCTCCATGATTTTCGATCAATTCATTGAGAACAGAGCAGTCTTCAAATCCGCAGTTCATGCCCTGTCCATAGAATGGTACGATAGCGTGAGCGGCGTCGCCCATGAGACAAATTTTGTCTTCTACATTCCATGGGTTGCACTTTGTCATCACCAAGCTAGAGGTTGGATTGGTGAAGAAGTCTTGCAGCATTTCAGGCATCAACGCTGCGGCGTCTGCGAAATGGGTATGGAAAAATTCGGTGACTTGCTCTTCAGTTTTTAAATTCTCGAAAGAATGTTTTCCTTCAAAAGCGAGGAAGAGTGTGCACGTGAAAGACTTGTCTGGATTGGGGAGTGCAATCATCATGAATTCACCGCGCGGCCAGATGTGTAGGGCATTTGGGTCGAGTTGATACGAACCATCTGCAGCTGGTGGGATCTCTAATTCCTTATAGCCGTGAGATAAATATTCTTGTGAATAATCGAAGCGATCCATTTTTTGCATGCGCGCGCGCACCGCAGAAAATGCACCGTCGGTTCCGAAGATTCTGTCAAATGACATTTCAACTTTTTCTCCAGTATCTGCACGTTCGAATTTGAGCGTGTTGGTTTTAATGTCGAGGTCTTTGCATTGATGCTCGAAATAAAGCGTCACATTTTCAAATTCATCCGCGCATTTGAGAAGCGTTTGATTGAGTAGTCCGCGCGATACAGAGTAGATGGCCTGATTTTCCTTGCCATATGGTTGGTAAGTCAGTTCACCTGCCACGGAATGCATTAATCTGCCAGTCATTGGGAGGGCGACTTTGTGGATTTCGTTTTCGATACCGGCGCCTGTCAGGCCTTTCCAACCACGATCACTCAATGCGAGATTGATTGATTTTCCTTGAATAATTTTTACTTTACGAATATCATTTCTTCTATCAAATACGTGAACCTGGTGTCCCTTCTTTGCTAGATAAACAGCCCAAAGACTTCCAACTAGACCTGCGCCTACGATGGCGATATTCTGTTTTTTCATGATAAAAATTTTTCTATTAACCTACTTTCTGCAATGCTTGTTCAAGGTCATGAATGAGATCTTCTAAATCTTCAACTCCAACGCTCAATCGAAGGAGGCTATCTACGAGGCCAGTCTTTAATCTTTCTTCGCGTGGAATGGATGCGTGGGTCATGGATGCAGGGTGACCAACAAGTGATTCTACGCCACCGAGCGATTCTGCGAGAGAAAAAACTTCAAGACTTTGAGCGAGTTTGGAAGCATCATCAAAAGAGTCTGACTTCAGAGTAAATGATATCATTCCGCCGAAATCTTTCATTTGTTTTTTAGCCACCTCATGGTTTGGATGGCTTGGTAGACCTGGCCAGTAAACCTTGTCTACTTTTGGATGTGCGCTTAAAAAGTGAGCGACAGCAGCACCATTTTTACAGTGTGCGTCCATTCTCAAGTGTAGTGTTTTCAATCCACGCAACACTAAGAAGCTATCCATTGGGCCCGGAGTAGCACCGCATGAATTGGCTATGAATGCAAGTTGCTCGTAGAGTGCATCATTGTTGGTCATTAAAGCGCCCATCACGACATCGCTGTGACCGCCGAGATATTTCGTCGCAGAGTGCATAACGATGTCAGCGCCCATGTCTAATGGGTTTTGTAAATAAGGCGATGCGAAAGTGTTGTCAACCATGGTAATCAACGAGTGTTTTTTACCGATGGCAACAAGCTTTTCAATATCGATGATTTTCATCATCGGATTGGTTGGTGTTTCCAACCAAAGCATTTTTGTTTTGCTGTTAACCGTTTTTTCTACCAGTTCTAAATCGTGCATGTCGATAAAGTGAAACACGATACCGTAGTGCGCGAATACTTTGGTGAACATGCGGTACGTGCCGCCGTACAGGTCATCTGTTGCAATGACTTCATCACCGGGGCGAAGAATTTTTACAATGGCATCAGCAGCGCCCATTCCGCTGGAGAAGCAAAGTCCATGTGCTGCGTTTTCAAGCGCAGCAAGGCACTTTTCTAATGCGACACGCGTAGGGTTTTTACCTCTAGCGTATGCATATCCTTTGTGCTGACCAGGGGCTTCTTGAACATAAGTTGAGGTCTGATAGATAGGTGTCATGATGGCACCTGTAGTTGGGTCTGGTTCTTGGCCAGAGTGAATTGCTTTTGTACCGAATTTCATTGTTGTAATGTCTTACTCTTCTCTTCTTTGCGATGTTTGATATATGTCCTAACGACGATAATTGAAGTGCTCAAAATGAAGGCGAGCACGATGTATTCTACATAATTTTTTATACCTGGAAATTGATTTCCTAAGAAGTATCCTATTAAGCTCAGGGAAGTTACCCAAAGCGCTCCTCCAATTAAATTGAAGAGCATAAAGTTTTTAAAATCAACTTTGATGACCCCTGCTAGTATTGGAGCGAAGGTTCTGATGATGGGGAGAAAGCGTCCGAGGATGAGTGTTTTTCCGCCATGTTTTTCATAAAATGATCGGGTGACATCCACATATTTTTTCTTGAAAAAAATAGATTCATTTCGATCAAAAACTTTGGGGCCGGTTTTCATTCCAAACCAATATCCAAAGAGACTACCGGCCACTGCCGCAAGGAACATGGAGGAGGTGAGTGTAGTGATATCAACATCGAGTAATTCGGGCTGAGTTGAGCAGATAAGACCAGCTAAAAATATAAGCGAATCCCCTGGCAAAAAGAAGCCAATGAGGATACCGTTTTCTGCAAAAACGATGATTAGAAGAAGTGCCAATCCCCCATAATGAATAATGGTTTCAGGATTGGAAAGGCCTTTGATTATTTCCCATGCGTCCATTGACGCGCAAGGTAGAAAGAAATGTGTGACAGCGAAAAAGTTTTGAGTGACTTTACTCAGGCCCAGACCTTGGTTCCTTCGGAACAATTCGAGCAGATTTCTATGGAGGATCGGTCTTTAAATACTTGTTTTCTAAATTGTTGGTATTGGCTGTTCTGCCAAATTTCTAAGAAAGTTTGCTCTTGTAAATCTCCCATTTGATGTTTTGCATCTTTATCAAAACAACAAGGCACTACTTTGCCATCCCATGTAATGACTGCGCCAGACCACATGCGAAGGCATTCATCTTTCATCTTGTTTTTCAAGACAAATTTGCCGTTGCCATCTTTTTTGTAACGGCTATATTTTTCGATAGTAGGAATTAATGGATGGTTTTCTTGAGGATCGTAAACCTGAGCTGTTTTGAATCGAAGTTCGTCTACTCCAAGGTCCAACGCTATTTGTTTAATCTTTTCGATTTCGTGCTCATTTGGCTTAACTACCAAAAATTGGAAAATGATGTGTGGGGTAGAGGATCGAAGTTCTTTTTTCCAATGGATCAAATTTTTTGTGCCTTCAATTACTTTATCGATGGAGCCATGGATGCGGTATTGCTCGTAGGTTTCTTGAGTAGCGCCATCGATTGAAATGATGATTCGATCGAGTCCAGATTCTACTGTTTTTTTGGCTAGTTCTGAATTTAAAAAATGAGCATTGGTGCTCGTGCTCGTATATATTTTTTTCTCGTGAGCACTTTTAATGAATTGAATGATTTGCGGATGAATAAAGGGTTCTCCTTGGAAATAAAAGTTGATGTACACAAGATGAGACCTCATTTCGGTCAGCCATTTTTCAAAATGATTTTCTTTTAGATTTCCCGTTGCTCTTGTGAATTGTTTTAAGCCACTAGGACATTCAGGGCAACCGAGATTGCATGCTGTGGTAGGCTCAATGCTAAGGCTTACAGGGCGGCCCCATGGAGCTATTATTCCGAACCATTTAGCAATGTAATAACTGACACCAATTAGAGTCGCATTCCAAAATCGGAAAAGCGTCCACTTTGATAAAAGATTGATGGTATCAGATTGCCGCATGAATGTAAAATAGCAAATGTAATGTTGTGTTCAACATTTTGTAAGATATTCGTTTTATAAAGGAACAACAATCCCGCCCTACTATGAAATACTTCATCCTTTCAATTCTTTCATTTTTCATTTCATTTCTTGGTCATGCTCAGATTAGAGGGAAAATGGTGGATGCTTCTAATGGAGAGTCATTGGCCTTTGTAGCCATCTACGAGGAAGGCACTGCTGCTGGTGTGTATAGTGATATCGACGGAAATTTTACCCTAAATTCTTTGAAGCCAGGATCGATTGTTATTTTTAAGTTCATAGGTTACAAACCCATGCGTCTTTCTTACCAAGGAGAAAATCCATGGTTAGTAAAAATGACTCCGGAGTATGGAACCACGAAAGAGATTGTCATTCGACCCGGTGAAAATCCTGCTGAGCGAATCATCAAGAGAGCGATTGAAAATAAAGAGAACAATGATCCTGAAAAGAAGTATTCATTTACGTATGACAGTTATAATAAGCTGTTCTTCGACTTGCTTTCTGATACGGCAACATTAACACCTGAATTAGCAAGTGATACATCGTTTCAAAAAGACTTGAAAGATTTATCTACGTTTCATTTATTTCTTGTTGAAACGGTAAGTCAAAGAAAATTTATGCCTCCCAATAATTCAGAGGAAACCATCATAGCGAATAGAGTAAGTGGACTGAAGACTGCGGATTTTGCGCTGTTGGGAACACAATTGCAGTCGTTTAGTTTTTACGGAGAATATGTCGAAATTCTTGCTGCGAAATATTTGAGTCCATTATCGAAAGGATCAACGAATAAATATCTTTTCATCATCGAGGATACGAATTATGTCAATCAGGATACAGTATTTACCATATCATTTAGACCACGAAAAGGAAAGAATTTCACAGGCATGGAAGGGCAGTTATTCATCAACACAGATGGTTATGCTTTGCAAAATGTTTTGGCGAAACCAGCAGAACCTGGAGAGGGATTGAATATCCGCATTCAGCAGCGCTATGAAAAGATTGATGGCAAAGCATGGTTTCCAGTGCAGTTGAATTCAGATCTTGAATTACCGATGGTTCAAATGCAAGGAATGAAGACTGTCGGAGAAGGGCGATCTTATATGCAAAACATAGTTTTAAATCCACCACTTAAAGCAAGGGAGTTTACCCCCGTGACTTTACAAATGGATCGAGACGCGTATAATAAACCAGACTCTGTCTGGGCAAAGTTCAGAACTGTCGATCTTGATTCCCTTGATTTGAAAACGTATCATGTAATTGATAGCTTGGGTGATGCAGAAAATTTGGATGAGAAATTGAAAATTTATAAATCCCTTTTATCTGGGAAAATTCCTTTGGGGATCATAGATATCGACTTAGATCGTCTGATGCGTTTTAATAGCTACGAGGGCTTTCGTTTGGGTGCAGGGATTCATACAAGTGAGCGATTGTCTCCCTATTATTCCATAGGAGGTTACGGTGCATATGGCTTTAAGGACAAGGCATGGAAGTATGGTGCAGATGCAAAAGTGAATCTGTACAGAAAACGCGAAGCTTGGATCAAAGCATTGTGGGAAGTGGATGTGAGAGAGACTGCGGGAAATCAATTTAGTAAACCTGGCGGCGGTGGTTTTATAACCTCAGACTATTATCCACTTTTTATTTCGAGGATGGATCAATATCAAAAAATAGAAGGTCAAATCAATGGTAGAGTTTGGAGAAATTTTTCAGTCAATGCTTTCGGAAATGTTCAACTAGTAAAACCATTTCAAGGGATAAGTTACAATGCAACAATTGATGGAAGTAATAGTCAGGTGACAGTGAATACTACGGATTTTTCTCTTACCGAGGTAGGAGGTACTTTGCGTTGGGCTCCTGGTGAAAAGCTTGCTCGCGTAGGTGAGCGAGAGATTCGGTTATTTGGAAGACTTCCTGTTTTTTGGATCAAGTACACCAAAGGATTAAGCGGCGTAATGGAAGGAGAATACGCTTATGATCGTATCGATGCAATGATTGAAAAAAAGTTTTTAATTAAAAATTTAGGCGAGCTTTCTACCAAGTTGATCGGTGGAAAAGTGAATGCAAATCTCCCTTTAAGCTTGATGTACAACGCCCGAGGTAGCAACACAGACAAGTTCAATATTGTGACTCCTGAAGCATTTGAAACTATGTTTACAAACGAGTTTCAATACAGCGAGTTTGTAGCTTTCCATGTGCGTCACAATTTCGGACACCTCTTATTCAAACGTCCGAAATTTAGACCGCAGCTGATTTTAGTTCATAGCATGTTGTGGTCCTCTAAAAATGAAAATCCACAGCAATACTCAATACCCATTAAGTCTGCTGAAAAAGGGTTTTATGAAAGCGGATTGCAAATAGATCGCTTGCTAGTATCGGGATTTAGCGCACTCGGAATTGGAGCATTTTATCGCTACGGAGATTATGCCTTCGATAAAACCTCAGATAATATAGCAGTAAAAGTTTCGGCTTCGTTTGCCTTTTAATGCTCGTGCTCTTCTTCTGCTGGAACTTCAATGCCAAGTTCTGGGTGACGAATTGCGCCGCCGCTTTCTCCTGCTTTTTTAGCCAGAACACTACAAACGATTCCTCCAACTAAGATGAGGTACGTTAGATAATTTCCAATTGCAGATTTTCTGTACAATAAAAAAAGAGTGACAAGACTTAGTATTCCGACTACTACCATTCCTTGAAAGAAAGGCTCTGATGCATGTTCATGAAATTCAAGCGCATCGTGTGAGAAACCTTTAGTTTCGTCTGCGGCATGTTCCGCTCTCTCTCCCGTAACGTGCGCGACAAATGCGGTAATCCCGCTGAAGAACATGGCAAAGAGTCCTACGACTTGTACTGTTTTATTCCTAAGTAAAATGCCTGCAAGTAATATGAGAGTGGCAAGAATAACCCCAACGATTGGGAAGTGATTCACAAGTAGGTGGATATGAAATTCGTTCATGATGATATATTTTGATGACGAATGTAACCAAAATTATACGTAGCCTTTCACTTGTGCTTGCTTCTCGCAATTCTCTTTGTCTAAAAATCCAAAAGCACTTTGATCGACGATGCGTCCGTTCTCATCTACAAACTGCCAGTGCCAGAAACCATTATCATCACAGAAGAAACGTAAGTTTGACATACAATAACATAATTAGTAAACACGAATAAGTGGGCCGAAGGTAAATAAAAAACCCCTTCCACTGGAAGGGGTTTTTTGTATTAAAACGAGTTGTTTCTTTCAAACAAAGGTTATTTGCTGATAACCAACTTTCCTTGCTCAACGTGATTACCACTTGTTACACGGAAAGTGTAAATACCAGTTGCAAATGTTCTTACATCAACTGAGATTTTGTATTCAGTGTTTTCTTCAATAACACTGCTGAATACTGAAGCAACCTTCGCTCCTGTGATATCAAATATCTCAAGTGTTGTTCTGTTGCTTTCAGAAGCTACTAATGTGAATGTCGCATTGTTTTCTGCTGGGTTTGGATATACCGAAACAACAACAGTGTTATCTTCTTTCACAGTCTCAGCTGGTACTTCAGGTGAAAGCACTTCTTCTTCTTCTACTGATAGATCAGAGAATGAAATCATTTGCTCACATACTGTTTCATTGCCAGAGCAATCTGTAGCTGTCCAACGACGAACTGCATAGTAATCTGGGCAACAATCCAATTCGAATGCAAAGTCACCAGCACCTGATACGCTACCTTGTTGGTTTCCGAATGGAACTTCATTTACAAGGAATAATCCGCTGTATGTAAACCATCCACCGAATCCGTTATCAACTGCGTTGTAGTTGTTAGCACCGTCACCCAATTGGAATCCGAAGTATTTGTTAGATGGAGCATGGCCTAAATTCAATGCACTACCTTCATAGTCACCGAATCCTGTAAGTTCTGCACCTTCACCATTTACTAGGATGAAATACAACCACTCTTCGTGATTTACACCACTAGCACCGCAATCAGCCTTGAAGCTAGTTGGGAAGCTCTGTGAGCTCCACTCGCTCCAATCCATTTCGTTGTTGAACCATACATCAACGTTCCAACCATTAGCGCTATTCATAGCGTTATTCATCACCGCAGTTACATGAACAGTTCCATCAGGATATCTTACAAGATTTCCTTCAGTTACTGCATAGTAACGGTGTTGTGTAGGCATTCCGAATAGTGCCATCGCCCAGTCGTAAGCATAGTTACATGGGTTGTTGGCTGGTCTTACTGGAGTCAACAATCTGCAATCAGAAATAGATCCCTCTGCAGGCACGTTTCCGTAAAGTGTTTGAGTGTATGTAACTGTTACATCATTGTCACAGTTGTCTGTAGCAACAAGCACAGCTGGTTCTGGTAAAGAAGCAGTGCAATCAATTACTAAGTTCTCAGGACATGATTCAAACGTTGGGTTTGTTTCATCAAGAACAGTAATGTAATATCCTGTCTCAGTCATATTACCACAATTGTCTGTAGCAGTATAGTGTACATATAGAATTTGATTTCCGCAGTCATCAGCACCTGTTACTTCTTCGATTTCTGTAGAAACGAATACGTCGCCACAAACATCAGTTGCAATTACTTCAACTGGAGCTGGAATTTCAGATGCACATTCAACTACAACATCTGAAAGTTCAGTTTCGAATGTTGGAGCAACATTGTCATAAACGAAGATGGTTGCGCTAGCTGTTGTGAAGTTGCCACAAGCATCTGTTGCTGTCCAAGTTCTAGTGTGAAGTTCACCACAAAGTGATTCAGTACCACAAGAGAAATTACCGTTGTCTTCATCACCTTCGTGGTAATTCAGATTTATAACTTCCATTGCATTTGCAAGTGAAGTAAGACTATATACATTGCTGCATCCACCTAGTGCAAGATTCGCTTGGTAAACTACTTGTGAAATAGTCATTCCCTCGAATGGACCATTGTTGAATACCAAAGATCCAAGAGATCCTTCTGAGTCACCAAAGTCAGCATCGTAAGCATCAAATCCAATAGCAAGGCTAACAGCTACAAGCTGAGAAGCCAATTGGTTTTGTACTCCAGTAGGATTAACAGAAGCTCCAGAAATAGTTGAAGACTGACCTCCAGCTGGAAGGAAGTTTTCAATTGCTTGAGCGTTTGTGAATGTGTAAGTATTGTTGCCACATCCTACAGTCAATCCATTCGGGAAAGCACCTGAGAAATTCTCATCGCGATAGTTGGCTGCAGTTCCGTTTGGAGCACCCCATCCACCATGCGAATAAGTTTTGAATTGACCGCAATCATCACTTGTTCCTTCTTGTGTGAATGGAACGACAGAATCAACGAATGTGATTGTTGCACCGCTGCACGCGTCTGTAGCTGTAGCGTCTTCAAAGCCATTAAACTCAGAGCAAGCTACAGTAAAGTCTTCTGGAACGAATGTGAAGTCAGGACCAGCATTGTCAAATACGGTGATTGTTTGAACGTAGTTCACAAAGTTGCCACAATCATCAGTCGCAGTATAGGTACGCTCGATAACATAGTTACCTGGGCAGTTACCTGGGATGATAACGTTATTAGCAACTACATCCACTTCATTATCGCATACGTCACCAGCAGATGCTTGATCGAAAACAATGTTTTCAGCCTCTTCACAAGACACTGAATAGCTCATAGGAGTTTCAGTGAAGTATGGGTTCGTTGTATCGATGATAGTGATAGTACGTGATACAGTTGTAGTATTTCCACAGTTGTCAGTTGCTGACCAAACTTGTGAAATAATCTCTGCACAAAGTTCTTCATCAAAGCCAAAGCTAGAGCTAGCATTGAGTGATAGTTCTTCATCACAGTTATCGCTAAATTCAGGAATGAATGCTGGGTATTCATCACCACATTCAACAGTTATGCTTTCTGGTTGCTCTGCAATCTCTGGGAAGGTAGAGTCAATCAAATTGATAGTTTGTGTGAATGTAGCTTCGTTACCACAGATGTCAGCAACAACATACGTTCTGATGATTGTGCCGTCGCATGAACCAGTCACATCAACATCAGAGAAAGATGCTTCAAATTCGTTGCAGTTATCTGAGTAAGTAATATAGTAATCTTGTAATTGGTCACATTCAACTGTTATTACTTCTTCTCCCTCAATTGATGGAGCAGTAGTATCAACGATTTGAATGTACTGAGTGAATGTAGAGTAATTTCCACAAGCATCTGTTGCAGTCCAAACTACAGAATATCCAGTTGTACAACCATCTACCCATGCATTACCTTCTTCAGAAGTGTAAGTAATTTCAGAGCAAAGATCAGTTGCAGTTGGTTGTGGTAATTCATATGGAGTGTTACATTCAAATGTGAAGTAAGCCTCGTTAGAATCATCAAAAGTTGGAGCGTTTGTATCAACTACAGAAATGTATTGAACATGTTGAACATCATTGCCACAGTTGTCTACAGCTGTCCAGGTTCTTTCAATCGTATAGTTCGCTTCGCAGTTACCTTCAATGATTTCATCATTGAAAGTTGCAACTACTTCACCAGCGCACACATCATAAGCAGTCACGTAAGCAGTTGGAATAATTGTTCCGCACTGAACAGTGGTGTTTTCTGGAAGCTCATTGAATGATGGAGCAGTGGTGTCGTTGATTGTAATGATACGAACTACTTCTATTGTGTTATCACAATCATCTGTAGCTGTCCAAGTTTGAGTGATCGTTTCTGTACATCCATTGTTGCTAAATACACTTTCTTGGTTGAAAGTAGTTTCGAGCATTTCATCACAATTGTCAGAGAATGCAGGATCAAAAGAAGGAATCATTTGACCACACTCTAGTGACAAGTTAGCGACTTCATTATTAGCCTCTGGAAGAGTATTGTCGATCAAGTTAAGGATCTGAATAAATTCAGAAGTGTTTCCACAAACGTCAGTTGCAGTGTACACACGGATGATACGGCCAGCACAAGAGCCAGATACATGTTCGTCAACGATAGACACTTCGAACTCATTGCAGTTATCAGAAACTGTAACGTATGATTCTTCGATATTATCGCAGAGAATAGATAATTCTAGCACACCTTCAATAGAAGGAGCTGTAGTATCAACAACTTGGATGTACTGGCTGAAGTTAGAGTAATTTCCACAAGCATCAGTAGCAGTCCAAAGACGAACGAAACCTGAAGTACAACCTTCTGTCCATGGTTGAACATCTTCGTGAGTCAATGTAATATCGCTGCATACATCAGAAGCGAAGGGAGTAATTACTGGAATGATTACATCGCACTCATACAAGAATTGAACTTGATTGTTATCAGAGAAAACAGGACCAGTGATATCTTGAATAGTATAAGTAATTGAAGCTTCGCTTACGTTGCCACACATATCATTTGCAGTCCAAGTGTAAACAATTTGGTAGTTGTTTGCACAGTAACCTGCGATAGTATCAATGCTCAATTCAATTGAAGGGAATTCAACGCAGTTGTCAGATACCAATGCATCTGCTGGAGCGTTGAATGGCTCATCGCAATTGAATGTCTGATCTTCACCTTGAAGTGTAATGATTGGAGCAGTAGTGTCTACTACAGTGATAGTAGTTGTCGCTTCGCTAATGTTGTCGCAATAGTCCATTGCTTCCCAATGCCATACAATTTGATAAGTACAAGCATCGATCGTGATGATTTCTTGAGAAGCCTCAAGGATAGTCACCTCATATCCACAAGCATCATAAATTTCAATGCTTGGAATTTGTGATGGAGCAACATCGCATTCTACAGTTGCGTCAGCAGGATTCTCGATCACTGGACCAACGTTGTCTTGAATGCTAATAAATTGTGTAGCTGCAGCGGTATTTCCACATGCATCAGTTGCAGTGTAAATTCTTTGAAGAACACCAAGACATCCACCTGAATTTAATGTTTCAGTGAAAGTCACTGTTACATCGCTGCAAGCATCAGTAGCTGTTGGAAGTGGAAGATTAGCCACTTGATCACATGCTACGTGAATGTATGGTTGAATTGGTGCAAATGCTGGTGCAGTGGTATCAATTGCAGTAAGCACTTGAACAAATTCAGATGTGTTACCACAGATATCTGAAACGGTCCAAGTTCTATGAATTTCATAACCACATGCTTGATCCACATAAATGTCTTCTCTTGTGAAGCTGTATTCATTGCAAGAATCAGAGAAAATAGGATCTTCTGATGAAGGAACATCCGTACCACATGCGAAAGTTACATTAGCAGGAACGTTTTCAGCAGTTGGAGCGATGTTATCAATTACATGAATTTCTTGAGTACAAGTACCAATGTTTCCGCAATCGTCGATTGACGCATAGGTACGAGTAATAGTGTACTCGCATGAATTACCAGAGAATGCATCACCATTCCAAATAATAGAAGATGAAGAACATCCTTCGCTTACTAGAACTACTGATTCTGTATTCACAGCTGGAACGATATCCAAGCAAGTCAATTCAAGATCAGCTGGACACTCAAGTACCGGAGGAATATCGCAAATGCGACCTTCAATAAGAAGAGCATTGCTCAATTCAAAACAACCTTCTTCAGCAATTGCAGAGATATCAGAAATGTTATTTCCAACAGCAATTCCGCTCACTACGCCTGAATAAGAAAGACCATAGATGTTGAATGACGCTACGCCGTAGCTATTCAAATCAAATAGTCCAGTAGTGTTTTTCTGAAGAATATTGCCAGAAAGATCTGTTAAAAGGAATTCATAAAAATCACTAGTAGAAACAGCGTTAGTCACTACTTGAAAAACATCAGAAACTAAATCCTGAGTGCAGTAGTAATTACCCACGTTAGGGTTAGCGAAAGAAACTGTTCCAGCTTGGCAAAGGAAAATAGAGAAGCTACTTCCTTTGATGAATACACCAGAATCGAGGATGCTATCAGAAATATCTGCGATTGCAAACTCGAAAGAATATGTTTCACCAGGGATTACAGCGACTTGCGCTGTAAGAGTCACAGTAAATCCATCATAAGCGATGGTCATTCCTGTGGTATTGTTAACGTAATATGCACTGTTGGTCAACGACAAGCAGTTGTCATTATCACCAAATTGGCCTCTGTTACCATTGTTGATAGAGTTTACTGAAACAGGTAATGTAGAGTTAGGAACAGTTGCAAGGTTGGTGTTATTATAGTTTCCACCTAAAGGGTTGGGGCCGCTCACGAAGAATGCGAAGATGTCGTTGTATTGTGAACATACATATTCGTTGTATTCTTCTGATGCGAAAACGTACTGTACAGTGATAAAATCACTCTCAGCAACGAAGTCGAAAGAAAGTGCACAAGCATCTTGGATAGACCACGGTGTGAGTGGATCTAAACCAGAATGACCGTTGTAGGCACTTGGATTGTTAACGCTTGTTCCACCATCGGTGTTTGGACCAATAGCATCAGAGGCTGCTCCTGTAGTGAGAAGTACCCCATTTGTTAAACCAATATTGGTGGTGTTTCCATTTGTGAAAATCCCATACGCTTCAGGAGCGCAATTAAGGCTCACATTGGAAATAGTTACACCTGTTCCAACGATTTGGTTGGCCAACGCATTGGCCGTGACAGAACTGTTTACTTGCAATTGTGCATTAGCCTGTATTGCCCACAAGCTAATGATCACCACAAGAACACTCTGTAGATTAATGTAGAAGCTTTTCATTTGTGTAAAGGTTGTTTATCGTTTAGGTTTAGTTATTTAAGAGAGGTTGGTTTGCTAAGGCACTTTCTAATGCTGCATTCCAATCAGCGACAGTCCAAGTTGGATGTTGCTTTCTTTGAAGACTTACAATGCCTTTATTCTCACTTGTGAATGCTCTGAAGATGATATCTTCTGTACAACGAACTCTTAGGAAGTTGGTCATGGCCTCTTCGCTTTCGAAGGTCAAATAAGATAGATCGAACGTGTAAGTGTTTGCCAATGGTTCAGCTGTAGGTAGCTGGAGAATACCATTAGAACTTACCGTCGCTGTCGGGTAGCCTTGTGAAAAGCCACTCGCAGAGATGAAAAACAAAAGAATGGATACACAAATTGCCTTGATCACGAACAACTTGCTTTTAGATGGTGCTTTATGCGCCATTCCTGATGTCAATGAAATCTTCATTGTTTGTCTGTTTTGGTTATTAATGCTTGTTTAGGTTAGTGCTCGTTTCTTAATCTTTAGAACATTGTCTTTCAGATAGAAAATGAGATAACTAGTCTGTGTTTGGGCACAAATATAAATGAGAATTTGGGTAAAATGGATAATAATCGACAAAAAATAGAAGTTCGTCGAAGAAAAAAGCGCCTTAGTCGTTAGTTTTTCAGCTCGTATTCTACTGCTGTTTTCGCTTAAGTCATTGATTAAAAGCTTATTGTGCTTTTGGAAGTTGTGTTAAATGCTATTTAAATGGGAGATTCATGACAGTTGATAATTTTGGACTGATAGCAACAATTAATCATTTGTAAAGCATCTTTGCGCCATGATAATTGTTGGCGAAACCCTCATAAGTGAAGAAATATTCGATGAGTACTTTGTTTGTGATCTGAATGCATGCAAAGGTGCTTGTTGTGTAGAAGGAGAGAGCGGAGCCCCGCTCGAGCAAGAAGAAATTTCAAAATTGGAAGAGGTGTATGAGGCAACCAAGCCATACATGACCCCTGAGGGTATTAGAGCTATCGAAAGAGATGGTTTATATCAAATGGATTATGACGGCGACCTTGTTACCACATTAGTCTATGAGCATGCGGAGTGCGCTTTCGTTTATTATGATGAAAACCAAATCGCAAAATGTGCACTTGAGAAGGCCTATCTTGAAGGCAAAACTTCTTGGAAAAAGCCTATCAGTTGTCATCTTTATCCAATTAGACTTTCCAAACTCAAAGATTATATCGGAGTAAATTATCATCGCTGGCCGATCTGTAAACCAGCATGTGAATGCGGTAGTAAGCTTCAAGTGCCTGTATACAAGTTCCTCAAAGACCCGCTCACGCGTCGATTTGGAGCCGAGTGGTATGAAATGCTAGAGGATGTTTATCGCCTTTGGAAAGAAGAAAATCAGCAAGGTTAATCCACCTTTTATTCTTGATAAATACTGAGTTAGCGTGTTTCTAGATACAGATTATTCTAGAATTTCGTTTCGTGGTATCACCTCACATAGCAATTAGATCTTTAGCCTTCTTTCTTGTGCTTATTGCAATGAACGCAAGAGCGCAATGGAACTACCATGTCCAACCTATCGAAGGAATCAATAGCACCAATGATGAGCTTGCATGTGGTTTTTACCAAGATGAATTAATTCTCTCTACCAATAATGCTGAAGGTCCCTCGGCTAAATCTTGGAATCAAGCGAAAGGATATCATCTTATTCTAGGAAAAAAAGAAGGTTCGTTTGCGGATTTAGCTTCAATTCATCCTCTATTCAATTTCAAACCGTGCTCTGCTGTTACTACTGCATCCTATGACGAGAAAGAAGAAGTATTCTATTTTTCATCAAGTCAGTCTTTCAACATTGCTACAAAGGGGCGGTCAAAAATTTATAAGGTGAAAAAAACCGAAACGGGTTGGACCTCACCAGAGCTGCTATCATTTTGTGCAGACGATTATGATTATTCATGCCCATTTTACGACTCATCATTAGGAGTACTTACTTTCTCAAGCAATCGACATGGCGGTCAAGGGGGGATGGATGTCTGGTATGCATATAAAACCAGTGAGGGGTGGACGCACCCCGCCAATTGTGGTGGTCAAGTCAATACTTCTTCCAATGAACTCTATCCAACCATTTTCAAGGGTGATATTTATTTCTCGTCAAATGGGTGGGTGCCAGAGAAAGGATTTGAAATTTTTAAATCAGAAGGGAAACAGCAATGGATGAATGCAATCCAACTCGAATCACCCATCAACTCCGAAGGTGACGAATGGATGATCTTATTCATTGATGAAAATAGGGGAGTAGTTTCTTCTAAAAGAGCCAAAGGTTTGGGGGGTATGGATCTCTATTTATTTGAGAAGACACTGACACGAAATGAAGCAGTACAATATTCTGCCCTTCTAGAATGCAATGGACTAGCGATGCCAGCCGCGTCGTTAGAGTTTCGAAACAACAAGGGGGAACTCGTTTACTCGGGAAGCACAAATAGTTCAGGAGTGCTTGCGCTAAAAAATTTATTACTCGAACAAAAATACAAGGTCAAATTAGTAGGTATGAATCAAGCCCTGCTTAGGTCTTGCTGCCTCTATTTGGTGGACAACAGCGGTAATAGAGTGAGAAAATTTAATTTTAATGAGAATGGTGAATTAGAGCTGGAGTTGTTGCGTTTCGTCTATAGCGATTTACCAATCATAAAAAATGAGGATGAAAGCGTTCTTGATATTTCTATCGAAGGACGGATCATTCCTCAACAAACAAGAACAACCATCACCAGAAGCCCCATTGCAATCATCGACAAGAACGGTGATGTAGTTGCGGTTGCGTATACCAATGAAACAGGGTACTTTAAATTCGATAACATCGATCCATCGGCGGAGTATGTCTTTAAACTTAGTGAATCAGCCAAGGCAGATCGTCTCGTCATTTTTGATAATGGTAAATCACTTGTTCTGCCCATTCTTGAAAATGAAGGTTTTTATCGAAGAACAAAATTTGACAAAGCGATAGAATTAGTCAACGAAGCAGGCAAAGCACTTACTATCTCAACCGAGGATGTATTCATTATTAATAGGGTCTATTACGAACTAAACAGCTCGAAATTATCTGCTGATTCTAAAGAGCAACTTGATCAATTAGTAACCATTCTTAATTTGAATCCTGCACTTACAGTGGAGTTAAATGCGCATACAGATAGTCGGGGAAAATCAGACTACAATTATAAGTTGTCTGAAAGTCGCGCCCAGTCAATTGTTCAGTATTTAATATCAAAAGGTATTAGCAAGGATCGCTTGTCTGTAAAAGCTTGGGGAGAAACAGCACTTGTCAATGAATGCACAGATCAAGTAGTATGCGAGGAAGGCGAGCATGCTGTAAATCGCCGAACAGAGATTAAATTTGCTCAAAAAAAATAACTATGTCAAAACTTTTTCCAGATACAAATATTCAATTGGTGAGTGGTGTGATCCAGGAAAGTGGCACTTCTGTAGTGGAAGGACACAAAAATCAAACCCCGCAACGTTGGATTAAAGTAGAGAACAAGGTTTTTGTTGGGCTTGATGATGGTCTTTACCACGCTCAATATGGTCAAAGAGTAGATATAGCTTATGACTCAAATCACAAGGTAGTTGGCTACTGGAATCATGCACTCAACACAGGAAGTGAAGCTTCAAAGTCGGGAGTAATTGGAGCGGTGGCTCTTGCTTTAATCCTTACAGCGATCGGATATTACGGCGGCGTTTGGAATTTTATTTGGAAAGGAATCGATGAATGGTGGTTGACCATCTTCATCATTTTTATCTTTAGTTTATATGCAATCGTTTGGACTCCGATTTTTGCATTCAAAGAATCGAAAAGAGAGCGCTTAGCACACGAACTTTTAAGAGGAGCCCGAGGAAACTAGATTTCCTCATCGTTGTCATTGGCATCCTTTGGACGAAGCATAATAATCACAAGTCCAGCCAGCATGAAAATGAATGGTATATAAAACAGCTTGGGCTGTATATACAAGTTAGAAAAGTAGAGACCTGCTGCAACGAATAGAGATATCCTGCCAAAGAAGTACATCCAAGCAAAAAGCGGATGCTTTTCAGGAATAAAGAGGAGCACACTTCTGAGGGTCATACCGCCCATTCCAGCTAAGACCAATATTTTCCAAAAGGGCCAATGGAACATCTGAAAAATAATGCCTGCGGCCAATACGCCCAGTGAGGTATAAGCCATTAAGAGAAGTTGATCTTTCTTCTTTTCTTGATCGGGTTGGTCAAGTATGATTTTATTATCCGAGTCAGAAGTCATAATATTGAAACTTGCAATCCCCTAATTTGTTGCGTTTACTATGAAGTTTGGAAAATTGGATAGCCTAATTGGCGTTGATTTTACATTGCCTCCTGATCATCCCGATACTGCGAAGGTATTAATCGGGAAGGATACTACCACAAACGTTTATCAAGGAGGAACGATGTGGAATATTCCAGAATGGCTTGGAAAAATTTATCCAGAAAAAACCAAGAAAGCAGATTTCATATCGGCCTATGGCCGGCAGTTCAGCACCATCGAGCTCAATGCTACTCATTATAGAATACCCTCGAAAGAAACAGTAGAGAAGTGGTACGCGAGTATGCCAGATGATTTCGTATTCTGCCCCAAATTTCCCCAAAGCATTTCTCATTACAGGCGTTTTAATAATTGCGATGATGTGACGGATCAATTTCTAGAGGTGATTCATTATTTAGGTAAAAAGCTTTCGACCTCTTTCATACAACTTCCGCCCAACTATTCTGCTAAAAAAGGAGAAGAGCTTGTGCGATACTTGGAGAAACTTCCACGTGATATGCGCTTTGCTATTGAATTTAGAAATGAAGATTGGTTTGATGGGAATCACGAAGCGGAGACTACCTGGCATGCACTGCGCACTTTAGGGATTGGGTCTGTGATTACGGATACAGGAGGTAGAAGGGATGCAGTGCATATGCGACTCACAACTCCCCATTGCATAGTACGTTTTGGTGGCAATGAACTGGACCCTACCGATTATTCAAGGATCGATGCATGGGTGGAAAGAATTGCTTCATGGAAAAAGAATGGCTTAGAGTCCTTTCAGTTGTGGATGCATCAGCCGAACAGTGTGTTATCGCCAGAGACATGTATTTATTTTTCAGACAAACTAAAGTCTGCCACTAACTTAGAATGCAAGCGCCCACAATTATTGAATAATAGTTTGACTTTATTCTAAAAAAAAATCCCTTGGCATTGCCAAGGGATTCTATCATCGAAAATTTGCAGGTTTCGAATTAATCCACGTTGTCGTGGAGGAAAGGATTGTTGTCACGCAACTCAGTTCTTTTTTCTCCATTCTCATCAACACTTTCATTGAGAGAGAAACGAGATACAGTGCTTTCAGTGCTATGTTGAACATTTTCTAGAGAAACCTTGCGGCGCATGTAAGCCGGCTCATTTTCTAGATCGTTCAGGCCACTTGGAGATTTAAGTTTCAAAGTGAACTCACGAATTTTCATCTCGCGATCTTTGTTGCGGGCCATCAGCTCTGCACGTGCAGGGCGGTCAGATACAGCAACGTTTGATGCTTTATGCATGAAAGAATCACTAGCAGTATTCTCAGTGCCGTACACTTCGTTTTTTACTTCATCATTTAGAGAAATAAAATTTGGCTTTTCAGAAGCTACAGGCTCTTCGCTTTTCAATTTCATTGAAGAGATAGAAGGAATTTCTTCGCTAGCGAATAGATCAGCTTGTGAAAGAACTGTTGCCTTTGGAGCTTCAGTGATTTCATCATTCAGATGAAATGTAGTTTTCATGAAAGGCTCAACTTCAGGCTTGCTTTCTACTACATTCTCAGCTTTTACTTCTTCAGTAGGCTTCGTTACTTTTTGTACCACCTCATTTGTTGCTTGAGGAGTTTCCAAAACGTGCTTCACTGGTTGTGATGCTTCTGTTGGAAGTACACTTTCAACAGTTTTAGCGTGGAATCCCGTAGCGATAACCGTAACACAGATATCTTCACCAAGGTTAGAGTCTTGACCATAACCCCAGATCACTTCTGCGTTCATACCAGCTTGTTCTTGGATATGATCAGTGATTTCACTGATTTCGTCCATCAACAATTCTTCTTGACCGTAAGTGATATTAAGAAGAATGAAGTTTGCACCGTTGATATCGTTGTCATTCAATAGTGGAGATTCAAGGGCAGTTTGAACAGCGCGCTTAGCACGTCCTTCGCCGCTAGCCTTGCCGCTACCCATGATAGCAACACCGCTATCTCTCATTACAGTCTTTACGTCATTCATATCGACGTTTACAGTACCAGTAAGAGTGATTACTTCAGCAATACCTTTCGCCGCAGTGCAAAGAACTTCGTCTGCATGACTGAATGCTTGCTTAAGTGTAAGGTTGCCGTATAGTTCGCGCAATTTATCATTGCGAATAATCAATAGTGTATCTACTGCTTCGCGCATGTCTTTCAATCCGAAGTCGGCTTGAATAGAACGCTTGCGTCCTTCGAATACGAATGGGATAGTCACGATACCAACAGTGAGGATGCCCATTTCTTTCGCGATTTTCGCGATAACTGGAGCAGCCCCTGTACCTGTACCACCGCCCATACCAGCAGTGATGAAGACCATGTTCGTGTTAGTAGAAAGTAATTCTCTTACTTCTTCTAAACTTTCGATAGCAGAGTTTTTTCCTACTTCTGGAATAGAACCAGCACCGCGTCCTTCCGTAAGGGTAGAGCCGAGCTGAACCTTAATTGGAACAGGGCTTTTATCCAATGCTTGCGCATCCGTGTTGCAGACGATGAAATCTACACCCGTGATTCCTTGTTCATACATGTAGTTAACGGCATTCGATCCGCCACCACCAACTCCTATCACCTTAATGATGGATGAATTTTCGCGTGGTAATTCAAAACGCAAAGAGTTTTCCATGGGTCTTCTTATGATTTGTACTTGTAAATCAGTCAGGTATGTTTTTCGCAAGGCCTGACTAATGAATGGTCTAAGAAACTACCATTTTTCGTGCATTGTAAGTGCATTTTTTTAAAAGAGTCAACGTAGTGATGTTAGTAATTCGAGGTTTTTTAATTCTCAAAATAACTTCTTAAAATTTGGTTATCAACGTATTTCAATCTATACCTTTGTTGTCGTCTAATACACACATACTAATGAATCGCATTCTTACACAACTCAACAATCTGCGCAAAGAAGGGAAGAAGTCGTTGGCCGTTCTTGTTGATCCAGATAAAATCACTGATGCAGCACACGTGAATCATGTGATTAATCTCATTAAGCATGCTGGTGCCGATATGGTTTGCGTAGGAGGGAGTCTTCTTCTTGAAGATGGCTATCATAATATTCTCAAGGAAATCAAAGAAAAGTGCTTCATTCCTGTAGTTCTTTTCCCAGGCAATCCTCAACAAATTAGTCAAGATGCAGATGCAATGTTATTTTTGAGTTTGATCTCAGGAAGAAACGCTGAACTCCTCATCGGACAACACGTTCACGCTGCTCCGGTTTTGAAAAAAATTGGATTAGAAGTGATCCCAACAGGTTATATGATCATCGATTGCGGAAAGCAAACTACTGCTTCTTACATGAGTCAGACTTTTCCAATTCCACACAACAAGCCTGAAGTTGCGGCAGCTACCGCGATGGCGGGTGAAATGCTCGGATTGAAATGTATTTATCTCGATGGAGGCAGCGGTGCCGATAAACCTGTAAGTCCAACAATGATCGAGGCGGTGAGAACTGCCGTGGATATTCCAATCATCGTAGGTGGTGGAATCCGCACCGAACGCCAAGTTCAGGAAGCATATGATGCCGGAGCAGATATGATTGTTATTGGTACTATTTTCGAAAATGAACCTGACATGCTCTTTACACTGAGCGAAGTCAAGGAACGTTGGTCGAAATAATCTACTAACTTTACGGTCTATTTAATTGCATAATCAAATGGCCGTTACCAGACCTTTCAATTTGGATCAATGGATTTCTGAAAACAGAGATCTACTTAAGCCACCAGTAGGAAATAAGAATCTCTACAAGGAGGCGGGCGACTATATCGTAATGATAGTAGGTGGGCCCAATGCACGAAAGGATTATCATTACAACGAAACCGAAGAGCTCTTTTTTCAAATTGAAGGCGATATCAATGTTCGTATTCAAGAAGACGGTAATGCTGTAGACATCCCCATTAAACAAGGCGAAATGTTTCTTCTGCCTGCTGGTGTTCCGCACCAACCCCAGCGCGGAGAAAACACTGTTGGATTAGTCATAGAAGTGAAACGGGCAGATCGTGAAATGAAAGATGGTCTATTGTGGTTCTGCGATAACTGTAATCACAAGCTGCACGAGACTTATTTTGTGCTAGAAAATATAGAAAAAGATTTTATTCCCAGGTTTAAAGAGTTTTATAACAGCCTAGATCTCAGAACATGTGATTCATGTGGTACGGTTATGCCTACAGATCCAAGGTTTGTGTAATGCAACCTTTGTTTTTTTTGATTGGTCTTTTAAATCATCACTCTTAACCAAAGCTCGTCATGAAATTACTGATCAATCTAATGATCGCGATGCTCCTTGGAGCGTCAGTCACAAATGCTCAATGCATTGAAATCGGTATCAATATTTTTTCGAATACCACATCACAAGGCCCAACAAATGTTGAATGGCAAGTGAAAAATCAAAGCAATGTAACTGTCACTTCTGGTGGCACAAGTTTCAATGCGGAGACTAGTTCTTATTTCTCCACCGTCTGTCTTGAGCCAGGTTGCTACACACTTCGCATTGTTGGTAATGGTGTTTCGAATCCAGAGAATTTCTATGGATATCCTACACAAGAAGGTGAATTGCTTGCACCAACATCTACATTAATTTACGGAACACAAGTATTGGAGTATCCTTTCTGCACAGGTGTTCAAGCGGAGGAATGTGTGGCGTCTTTTGAATACAGCACTTTTCCAAATGAAGAAGGATTTGTAAGCTTTCAAAACTTTAGCGAATCCACAGGAAATAATGTTAACTACTTATGGAATTTCGGTGATGGCACGGCTTCGGAAATGATGAACCCTGGCCATCAATACACAATGAATGGTACTTATGAAGTATGTCTAACAGCCACCACTATTTTTGAAGGTTTTGTGGTTTGCCAAGATGAATATTGCACTATTGTAGTCATCGATGATTTTGTAAATAACAATTGTCCTTCTTCCATGTATGCATCAGGAGAATGTGGTAATTGGGTTTTTGAAGTTGGAAATGCTCAACCTGGAGAAAATGTAATTTGGACATTCGGGAATGTGGTGGTTGATAATGCTGGCCACTATATCCAACACACTTTCCAAGAATCTGGAGTATATGAAGTGTGCGCACAATTTGAAAGCGAACTTTGCCCCGAAGGAGTGCAGATATGTCAAATGATCGAAGTAGATGTTTGCGAAACCGCTCCATGTACTATCGAAATTGAAGCTGTTTATCAAGGTAATAATTCATACATCTTCACAGCATTCGGTAATCCAGAAGTATATCCAATGCTATGGTCTTTTGGTGATGGAGCCACACTCGCAGCAACGTGGGTAGTTGAACACACTTACACTGAGCCAGGCGTCTATGAAATTTGTGGTACAGTTAATTCAGAGATGTGTGCTGAACCCGTCACAGGTTGTGTGGAAATCGTAGTTGAAGAGCAACCAGCATGTACGAATGTGGTGCTTACAATGGATAGCTACATGGCCGAAGGTGGAGCATCTTTCTTTGAGTATGATTTCGTAAACCTAGGCACCAGTGAGGTAGTATCTACAGGAGTAGCTCAGTACACCACAAACGATCCATTTTTCGATCAAATGAACTGCCTTCAAGATGGATGCTATTCTTTGAGAATTTGTACAGGCAATACTACAATCAACTGGAATGCTGTTAACGTGTTTTTCTCAGAACAAGCCATCGTTTTAGGCTGGTTGCCATATTGCAATAACGGAAGAGAGTATTTCATTTCTGTAAATAGTGAATGCGCTCCTGTTGAACCTGTTTGCGCACTAGAAGAAGTAAGCATCAACGTAAGCGGTGAGTACAGCTCTAGTGAGCTTTCAGACATCATTGCAGTGACTTTAGCTACAGATGTACCGGCTTATTTAAGTGAATGGGTCATCAACAATGAAACAAACATCAGCGCTACACTTTGCGTTCCTGCGGATTGTTATTCTATCATCCTTGATCCAGTCAATGAAACGTTGGTCGGGACTATTCATTTAGAAATTTCTGTAAATGGTGAAGAGGTAATCAATCAGAATATCAATGCTGAGAATATCGCTGCTGGTCTTTACCAATTGCCAGTCGGTGTTGAATGCATCGAGTCGACACAGGAAATTACTGGTCATAGCTTGATTCAAGTTTATCCGAATCCTTCGAACGGAATGGTGATTTTGGAAAAAGCTTCGGGATCTTCTAAAGAGCAATACCAAATCTTTGATTTGGCTGGACGATCAGTGATGCAAGGTGTTTTGACTCAGTCAAAGACCCAGTTGGACCTCTTGCATCTAGCGGATGGTGTGTATAATCTAACAGTAAGTGGGCCTTCAGCGCTTCAAACAATTAAAATCCAGGTTTCTAAGTAAACCGATTGAATATTTAAGGTGAAATCACCCGGCATCGCCGGGTGATTTTTTTTTGGTTAATTCGCGTTAATAAGATGGGGGTAAAATATAGGTAGCTAGCCTTTCAAGGGTTATCTTCGCCACCGTTCTACTAAATACTTAGTATGTCATACCAAAAGATTAATATTGCTACAGGATGGTTGATGTTCATTCTATCATCCATTGTCTATTTTTTAACGATGGAACCAACCATGCCTTTCTGGGATTGTGGAGAGTTCATCGCGAGTGCTTACAAGCTTGAAGTAGGTCACCCTCCAGGGGCGCCTTTGTTCATGCTAATCGCAAGAGTCTTCTCGGCTTTTGTATCCGTTGAGAAAGTACCACTTATGATCAACGCTCTTTCAGCAATCTGCTCTGGAGCAACAATCATGTTTTTGCATTGGACCATTACGCACTTGGCTAAAAAGCTCGCGGATCTATCAGGAACTTGGACAAAGAGCAAAATGATCGCGGTCATTGGATCAGGGCTTATTGGTTCATTGGTTTACACATTCAGCGATTCATTCTGGTTCTCTGCTGTAGAAGGTGAGGTATACGCAATGTCATCTTTGTTCACAGCGGTGGTCTTTTGGGCAATTCTCAAATGGGAGTCTGTTGTAAACGAATCAGGCTCGCTTCGTTGGATTGTATTAATCGCATACTTGATGGGATTATCGATCGGTGTTCACTTATTGAACCTTCTCGCGATTCCTGCAATTGCTTTTGTTTACTACTTCAAAAGATACGAATTCACCTGGAAGGGTGCTGTTATTACGGGCCTTGTCTCTTTAGGATTACTAGGTCTTATTCAAACAGGGATCATTATTTATGCTGTAAAGCTAGCTGGTGCATTTGAAAAAATGTTTGTGAACGACTTCGGATTGCCATTTAATTCTGGAGCCATTTTCTATGTGCTTTTTGTAGCAGCACTCATCGGTGCAGGTCTTTGGTTTACAAAACGCAAAGGATATATTGCGGCAAACACATTGATTCTTGGAGTCATGGTAGCCATTATCGGTTACACCAGCTTCGGTACAATCATCGTTCGTTCACAAGCAAACACTCCAATGGATGAGAACAATCCAGAAAACTTGTTTGCATTGTTGTCATACTTGAATCGTGAGCAGTACGGTGATCGTCCACTATTATCTGGACAGTACTTCAATACTCCGGAAGATAAAATGGATCCGTATTCCGACGGTCCTGAAGTGTGGGTAAAGTCTTACAGTGTTAGAGAAGATAAATCTACCAACCGTTTGGTGATTAGCTGCCGTCAACGTTTCGAAGCGGAAAAATACATCGCCGATAACAAGGACATGAAGTTGAAGCTCGTGGAAGAGTATGTTCCATCGGGTGAAAAGAAAGAGAGTGTTGTGAACTACAGACCGGAGTTTTCAGGAGTGTTTCCTCGTATGTACTCTTCACAAGCGAATCATATCGCAGAATACAAGCAATGGAGTAATTACAAAAATTGGAATACTCCTTCTGGTAGAAAGAAAGTAGAGGATGATGAAATGTATGTGGCTCGACTCGAATATCAATTGAATCAAGTCGACAACCGTGAAGATTTCAATAGTATCATGCGTGCTCTTGATAAGAAGTATGCTGAGATGATTCCTTCGAAAGGAGAAGACCTCAGTTATTTCTTTTCATATCAAATCAACTGGATGTACTGGAGATACTTCATGTGGAATTTTGCTGGAAAGCAAGATGACGCGCAGGGTATGGGCGATTTCACGGATGGAAACTGGATCTCAGGATTCGATGCTATTGATGAGGAACGCCTCGGTAATCGCGAGAAACTTTCGGAGCTTGAGTTGAATAACAAAGGATACAATAAGTTCTTCTTCCTACCACTCATTCTTGGAGCGATTGGATTGGTGTTTCAACTAATTAGAAATCCAAAAGATTTTTCTGTAGTTGGATTATTATTCTTCCTCACAGGACTCGCAATTGTAATTTATCTAAACCAAACTCCACTTCAGCCTCGAGAGCGTGACTACGCTTACTCTGGAAGTTTCTATGCTTTCGCTATTTGGATAGGTTTAGGAGTGTACGCATTGTACTATGCAACGCAGCACATGACTTGGAAAAACCTTGGAATGTTGGGTGCAATGACCATAGGTGGTTCAGTAGTATTATATGGATTAGAGGCTGCAACGGGCGGTGGTAATGGCTTTAGCCTTTCACTTCTCTTCATGAGCATTATTACTATGGTCATGTTTGCTGTAGCCACTGCGATTGGACAATTCATGAAAGGTGATGGATTGGTCAAGCCAATTATTGCAATTGCTTTATGTGCACCAGCACCATTCGTAATGGCTTCTGACGGCTGGGATGATCACAACCGTGCTGAACGCCGCACCGGTATAGCAATGGCAGTAAATTATTTGGAGTCGCTTCAACCTAATGCAATCATCTTCACCAATGGTGATAATGATACCTTCCCACTATGGTATGCACAAGAAGTAGAAGGCATCAGAACTGACGTTCGTGTTGTCAATCTTTCACTACTCAATACTGACTGGTATATCGATCAAATGAAGCGTCGTGCTTACGAAAGTGCGCCAGTTCCATTTGCAATTCCTGAACAGAAATACAGACAAGGAACTCGTGATGTATTGTTCTTGGATCCATACAATAAGACAACTGATTTCATGTCAGTGAAAGATGCGATCGACTTCACTTTGAATGATGCAAACGTGATTAAGAACGGTGAAAGAAATGTTCACTATTTGCCGAGCTATATGTTCAGCTTGAAAGTTCCAGACGCAGCTCTTGAGCAATACAAACCATTCCTTCAAGAAGGTGATTCACTTGTTTCAGAAATGAAATGGGGAATCGTTGATGGTCGCGGTAATCCGAGATCATATGTAACCAAAGCTCAATTGATGGTCTTGGATCTCTTGAACAATATGGATTGGAGCCGACCTGTGTACTTCGCTGTTACAACAGGTGGTGAAGCATATATGGGGCTTGAGCGTTACTTCCAATTGGAAGGTCTTGCATACCGACTCACTCCAATCATTCACAAGCAAACCAATAATCCTAATCTAGAAGGTGGAGTGGCTACAGGCTTGATGTATGAGAATATGATGAATAAATTCCAGTGGGGAAATATGGATCAAAAAGATCTATACATGGATGAAAACAACAGACGAATGACAAGCAATCTTCGTCTGCAGTTTACTCACCTCGCTGAGCAATTGATCGAGGAGGGTAAGTTGGACATGGCCGTGAAAGTGCTCGATAAGTGTATGACGGTGATGCCTGAGAAAAATGTTCCTTATGATCAACCACAGATTATGTGGAACCTCAGTCAGCTTTACTACGATGCAGGTGCACCTGAAAAAGGCTTGGAGTTAGCAAAGAGAATGTATCAGTTGAACCAACAAGAGATCGACTATTACAATTCACTTGACTCGGAAAGACAAGGTGCGTTGGCTGCTACCGTGGAGATGAGAGCGAGATTGAACTCTATCATGGTAGGCCAAGCAGAAGAATATTTCCCTGACAACACTGATGTTCAAATCATGCGTAAAAACAGTGATGAAGTGATGGCAGACTTTGGCCTTGAGGTGGAAACAAGATTCCCAACAAGAGGTACTAATAAACCTGAAGTTCAAGACACCACTGCTCCAAATCAACAGCCGAAAGGCCCACAAGTGATGGAGTTTGATGACGACATGATGCCTAAGAATCCTAAGAAATAAAAGAATTTAATATTTAAAATGCACGATTTTCTCCTTCCATTTCAATCCGTTTCGGGATTCTTGGATTTGTTCACGCTCATCATTATGGAAATAGTGTTGGGTATTGACAACATTATATTCATTGCCATTATCTGTGGTTATATCCCAGGAAAAAAAGAGCAGGCTAGGGCTCGATTTATCGGGTTAACGCTGGCATTAGTTGTTAGAATTATTCTGTTATCGATGATATCCTTCATCACGCAGATGACAGAACCATTCTTCCATTTAGGTAATATTCCAATCACCGGTCGAGGCTTGATTTTATTTGCAGGAGGTATGTTCTTGATCATCAAGACCACCTCTGAAATTTTACATAAATTCAAAGTAGTAGATCAAGAGGAATCAGCGAAGTCTCGCCAAATGACCATGGGTCAAGCGATTTTACAAATTACATTCATTGATATTGTATTCTCTTTTGATTCTATTATCACTGCGGTAGGATTATCCAATCACATCCCAGTAATGGTGATGGCGGTTATTGCCGCTATGATTGTGATGTTATTATTCGCGCCGTATGTTTCAACGTTTATTGAGAAATACCCAACCATCAAAATGCTTGCACTAGCATTCCTAGTGGTTATTGGTATTATCCTCACGGTTGAAGCACTCGAGGATGCGCATATTCTTCACCTACCAGAAGGAGTGGATATCAAGACATACGCTTACATAGCACTCGCGTTCTCTATCATTGTTGAGCTTCTCAATATTCGAATGAGAAATGTGAAAGAGCGTAAGCTAAAAGCATAAATGATGATTGACTCGAAGCTTCCTATTATTACAATAGAAGGCAATGATTTAATTCTTCATCCTTCCAAAGCATTATATAATGAAACCACCAGCACGCTGGTGGTTTCTGATTTACATATAGGCAAGTCAGCTCATTTTAGGAAAAATGGAATAGCCATTCCTTCTTTGGCTAACAAGAATAATTTTTGGAAACTGGTCGAGGTCATCGAGTTTTTCAACCCCAAGAGAATTCTCTTTCTAGGAGATGTAGCACATAGTCATCACAATCACGAATGGGATGATTTTGCAGACTTTCTCATGCAGTATCCATCCATCGAGAAGCTCCTTGTGCTGGGTAATCATGATATCATGAAAGCAGAGCATTATACTCAAGCAGGATTGAAGGTTCTTCGTGAATTAACAGAGTTGGGAATATGCTGGTTACACGAGGCCCCAGAAGAAGTTGATTCCAAAGAATACGTTATCTCAGGTCATGTCCATCCGAGCGTATTGCTAAAAGGCGCTGCCGGTCAAAAGCTCAACCTTCCTTGTTTTTATTTTGGAAAAAAAGAAGCACTCGTCCCCGCATTTGGGGAGTTTACAGGCACCTATAAAATAAAACCCAAAGCCGAAGATAGGGTTTGGGTTATCGCTGAAAATAAAGTAATCGAAGTAAGTAAAAAGTCTTAATAACGGAGCTCCTTGACGAGCTTACCACGAGACCATGTGGCCTCTTTAACTTTTTTACCGCTGGCATCATAATCTACACAGACTCCATCTTCTTTACCGTTGATATAGTTCTGTTCTGATTTGAGCTTGCCGTTTTCATAATAATACTTCCAAGTACCATTTTCCATTTCATTTTTGTAGGTACCGGCCCACTGAAGATTTCCATTGGCAAAAAAGACTTCTTCTTTTACCATTTCTTTAGTGGAATTATTGAAATACAAAACAACGTATGGCTTGCCATTCGCGTGTTTGCGCATCACCTGCTTGGTCACGTCGGCTTGAGTGAACAGCAGCGTAAGGCTTAGGATAGAGGAGATAAGTACACTGGTCATCATATTCGAAGGGTGATTTTCACAATACCTTTATACCAGATGTTTTGAAAAAGGTTACTTATTCTTCATAAGTTACATTCACTTGAAACTTTCCCGTGAATGTAAATGGGAGTCCAACTAAGTCATCATTGACAACTTCGCGCATTGTGAGGCTGTATTCCACAGGCTCTATACCCCCGAAAATAGCAGGTGTTACTCGAACTCTACCCGCAACAGCTACATATTCTCTTACAGGAAGAAGCTCGTCGTTTTGATTTACTTCTTGCGCAAAAGCGGAAAATTCAAAATTCTCTTCATCTAAATCAAGAAGCGTGTAAATAACATCTGGCGACTCAATAATTAAATTGACATTTCGCGCCTCGATTTCGCCTTCTGCACGAATATCTGCAGTGATATAGTAGCGTCGACTCAAGTCGTTCAATGAGTCTGGTATGATGTAATTAGCAGAAAGAAGATTGTAATTACTGCCTTGCCATGTGTAATCCCCACAGTCGCAAGTGTATGGTTCTGCTACATATTCAGGGCTTTTCTTGCATGAAGAAAATGTCAATACGATTGACAAAATAGCAAGTGGTAATAGATAAAAACTTCTTTTGGTCATGGTCTTATTTTTCAAAGGGTGCTCGAAAATACGCAATTATTCGAAATCTTGGTAAAGCAAGTATCTCTTACGCATTTTCTTATAGTTCTCAATTTCCTGATTCCAAGTGGTTCTGATCTCTTCTACCGTCGCCCCCTTGACCATATATTCCCTCACAGCCGACGTTCCCATCAATTTATCAAAGAAATCAGGAGAGCTGAAAAACTTGGATTTGTCCTCACAGGTGTTGTAGGTATCCACCAACCAATTCAAATAGATCTCTTTGTGTGCAGGAAAGTAAAACTCTCCAAATTCCTTGACGAAATGCCCTTTGCATGGTTGACCCTTGTAAGGTGCATCTTTCACTACACCTGGAATGTCCTGAGGGGTGAATGAAAACTTACCTGTTTTATTCGTGGGACTGCCAAAGCATTGAAAAGGGAAGTCTGTTCCTCTACCAACACTGATGTTGGTTCCTTCAAAGAAGCACAGAGATGGATAGCTGTAAATAGCGCTCATATTCGGCAAATTTGGAGATGGCGCCACTGGAAGCTCGTACAGCACTTTGTGATCGTACCCTTTTACTGGAATGACAGTCAAATCGCAGGAAATAGAACCTGCTAGCCATTTTTCACCATTAATCATTCGAGCCAACTCACCAATGGTACAACCGTGCACCACTGGAATTGGATGCATTCCGACGAATGATTTGAATTTTGGATCCAAAACAGGACCATCTATATAAAAGCCATTTGGGTTGGGTCTGTCCAATACGATTACTGGGATTTTATTTTCAGCACAAGCCTCCATTACATAATGCATGGTGCTGATATAGGTGTAAAAGCGGGCACCCACATCCTGAATGTCAAAAACAACTACCTCAAGGCCTTTCAACATTTCGGCAGAAGGTTTTTTGTTTTTCCCGTAAAGAGAAATAAGAGGAAGCCCCGTCTTTGCGTCTTTTTCGTCACTCACATGGTCGCCCGCGCCATGGTTCCCACGAAAGCCGTGCTCTGGAGCAAAGACTTTCACGATTTGTATTTGTTGAGATAACAAGGTGTCAATGAGGTGAGTGGAGCCCACCATCGATGTGGCGTTGGCTACAACCCCTACCTTTTTCCCCTTCATTAGAGGAAGATATTGATCAAACTGAGAAGCTCCCACTTCAATTTTTGAGAGTGCTGTCTCGCTTTGAGAAACACAGCTCAATTGAAAGGAGAATAGAATGAAAAAAAGAAAATTAATTTTCATAAGGCAAATTTGCACTATTACTCGATTCAATAATCAAGCCTCAGTACTTTTACAATCTAATTTTAGAGCACTGAATTTCGCATCATACATATCCAAAAGAATTCTCAAAGGCGACCAGCAGAATAAAATCTCACGCCCTATTGTACGTATAGCTACTGTAGGAATCGCAGTGGGCGTGGCTTTGATGATTTTGTCTGTTGCTATAGTAAAAGGATTCCAGAATGAAGTAAAGGGAATGGTGATTGGCTTCGGATCGCATTTTCAAGTGGTTTCCAATCGAGATAATATCAGCAAAGACTCACAACGAATCGAGTATTCTCAAGAGGTGTATGATAATCTCTCGAAAATTGAGGGCGTAAAAAAGGTTCAAGTGTTTGCTTCCAAGCCGGGAATTATCGAGGCCAAGGAAGGTCTTCAGGGTGTTGCTATAAAAGGGGTAGGCAAAGATTACGATTGGACATTTCTCCAATCAGTGACAATAGAAGGCAGAATTATAGACCAAACGCAAAAGACAGAAAATGAAATTTTTATTTCTGCACTACTAGCGAAGAAGCTCAAACTGAAATTGGGCGACAAAATCAGTCTCTATTTTGTAAATGACCAGAATGATGCGCGCCAACGCAATTTTACGATTGTAGGACTCTACACTACAGGACTCGAAGACTACGATTCTCAATACGTCTTTGTAGATATTTCCCATGTACAAAAACTCTCGGGATGGGGCTTGGAGGCTCAGATATTAGTGGACACAGTCTGCAGCTATGGGCAGATTTATACTGACTTTGTGGAACCGCAGGGCAGCCAGAACCCACAATTTAAATACATGGCCGTTGTAGCGATGGGCTTTGGTGGCGATGGAAACTACCGTTACGACTGGAGTATGCCCTATTTAGGAGGCCAGGGCCCTCATTTAATTTCTCTGGAAAAAGATACTATCATCTCAGTGGCTCTTTCAGATTTATCAGGTACTCAAAGTGATACTGCTTATGCAAAAATCGACTTCATTGATGATTCATCTGTAGAACCATGCAGGCCTTACAAAGTGAGTACATGGACCTCTGGAGGAAGTCAAAGCAAATACATCGGGGGATATGAAATATTGATTGATAATTATGATCAATTGATGTTGGCGGATGATGCTATTTTCAATGCATTACCATACGATCTTCAAACCTTCAAGATTACAGATAGAAGTCCAGAAATTTTCTCTTGGCTTGCAATGTTGGATATCAATGTCATTATCATAATCATTTTGATGGTGGTAATTTCGATCGTCAATATGACCAGTGCTTTGCTCATCATTATTTTGGAGCGTCAGCAAATGATTGGTACGCTGAAAGCATTGGGCGCGCAGGACAAACCAATCGTCAGAATTTTCCTGATGAATGCAGCGTTCATTGTCGGTAGAGGTTTGATCATCGGCAATATCATCGGACTCGGCCTTGCTTGGATTCAATACAAATTTGAAATAGTAGCACTCGATCCCGCCAATTACTATGTAGATAAAGTGCCTATTAGCATGGAGTGGGGCTTGTTCCTCGCTCTAGATGCTGGTGCGATGATTATTTGTCTCATCGCATTGGTGCTTCCGGCAAAATATGTTTCAAGAATATCTCCTATCAGATCGATACGATTTAGTTAATTCGGTTGACCTATTTTTACCATCTCAATTAAAGAAATGAAATACGCAAATAATATTCTAGAAACCATCGGAAATACTCCAATGGTGAAGATCAATAAGCTCACTAAAGACATTCCTGCTTTAGTGTTGGCAAAAGTAGAAACCACTAATCCTGGTAATTCTATTAAAGATCGTATGGCTTTGAAAATGATCGAGGATGCAGAAAAGGACGGCCGTCTCAAGCCAGGAGGAACCATCATCGAAGGTACTTCAGGAAACACGGGAATGGGACTTGCCATTGCCGCAGTCATCAAAGGCTACAAGTGTATTTTTACTTCTACCGATAAGCAATCAAAAGAAAAGTTTGATGCATTAAGAGCGTTCGGTGCAGAGGTGATCGTTTGTCCAACCAATGTAGATCCAGAAGATCCAAGATCATACTACAGCGTTTCTTCTCGATTGGAGAAAGAAGTTCCCAATAGCTGGAAGCCCAACCAATACGACAATCCAAGCAACGCACAAGCGCACTATGAGTCGACGGGACCAGAGATTTGGGAACAGACAGATGGTAAAATTACTCACCTCGTTGTTGGTGTTGGAACAGGTGGTACGATTTCAGGAACTGCAAAATATTTGAAAGAAAAAAATCCGAATATTAAAGTGCTCGGAATTGACACCTACGGCTCAGTATTCAAGAAGTACAAAGAGACAGGTGACTTTGATAAAAATGAAATTTACCCATACATCACTGAGGGTATAGGCGAAGACTTTCTTCCGCAGAATGTTGATTTTTCACTGATTGATCACTTCGAAAAGGTAACCGACAAAGACGCCGCTATTTATACAAGAGCCATTGCTCGTGAAGAAGGAATCTTCGTTGGAAATAGCGCTGGATCAGCTATGGCGGGGGTTCTTCAGATGAAACACATGTTCAAAGAAGGCGATGTAGTCGTAGTTATTTTCCACGATCACGGCACAAGATATCTCGGAAAAATGTTCAACGATGAATGGATGCGCGACAGAGGATTTCTTGAGGTGGAAAGAAAAACAGCGCGTGATCTTATCGCTGAGCACATCGACAAACCAATGGTAACCATTGGCTCTGGAGAATTGATTGGACACGCAGTAGCGAAGATGAAGAAGTTTGATATATCTCAAATACCTGTCATAAAAGACGACGTAATTGCTGGTTCTATAGATGAAAGTAAAATCTTCCAATTGTTGGTAGAAGATCCAAAATTATTGGACAAGAAAATAGATGAAATTATGGGAGCGCCATATCCTGTAGTATCAGAAGAAACTGCTATCAGCGAAGTTTCAAAATTGATTACAAAAGATACTCCTGCAGTTCTAGTAAAATTACACAGCGGCAAATATCACATCGTTACGAAGTATGATATAATTAGCAGCATTGCCTAAAAGATAAAGACAAAAAAAACCGAGCATTCGCTCGGTTTTTTTTGATACCATCTATTTAGTTAAATTCTAAAATCGTATTTGAGATAATCTCGATGCATTCTCTCAATTGTGCTTCATTGATCACCAGTGGAGGTGCGAATCGAATAATGTTACCATGTGTAGGCTTCGCTAGCAATCCGTTTTCCGCTAGTCTAACACAAATGTTCCACGCTTTTTGACTGTGCTCGTCATCATTGATAACAACCGCATTCAATAGGCCTTTACCACGAACAAGTTTCACAAGTGAACTTCTTTTTGCAAGTTCATTCATCTCATGTCGGAATATTACCCCAAGCTTTTCTGCATTCTCAGAGAGTTTTTCATCCTTAAGAACTTGAAGCGCTTCTTGCGCCACAGCGCAAGCAAGAGGATTTCCACCATACGTCGAACCGTGCTCACCAGGGTGAATGGTCATCATTACTTCATCATTAGCGAGGACAGCAGAAACTGGTAACACACCTCCTGATAGAGCCTTTCCAAGAATGAGAATATCTGGTTTTACATTTTCATGATCGCATGCGAGCATTTTACCTGTGCGTGCTAGTCCCGTTTGAACTTCATCTGCAATCATAAGCACATTGTATTTCGTACAAAGTGCTCTGATGCCTTGAAGATATCCTTCATCTGGAACTACTACGCCTGCTTCACCTTGAATAGGTTCAAACATGAAACCAGCAATGTTTGGTTCGCTTTTAAAAATATTTTCAAGTGCCTCAAGGTTGTTATAAGGAACTATTAAGTATCCAGGTACAAACGGTCCGAAACCATTGGTGCTGCTTGGATCTTGAGAAGAAGAAATTGCTGCAATGGTGCGACCCCAAAAGTTTCCTTCCACAAATACCATCTTTGCATCATTCGCAGGAACTTTCTTTACATCATAAGCCCAACGACGCGCCAATTTCAAAGCGGTCTCACCACCTTCAACTCCTGTATTCATCGGCAATACACGATCGTAGCCAAAAAATGAAGTGATAAATTTCTCATAGCTTCCAAGTCTGCTATTGTAAAATGCGCGTGAAGTAAGTGTAAGCTTTTGTGCTTGCTCAGTCAAAGCAGAGATAATGCGTGGATGACAATGACCCTGATTTACTGCAGAATATGCAGAAAGAAAGTCATAATATCTTTTGCCCTCAAGATCCCATACATAAACACCTTCTCCACGATCGAGCACTACTGGAATAGGATGATAGTTGTGTGCTCCATACTTATCTTCTAATTGCATCGCTTGCGAAGACGTAAGGGTTGATTCTTGAGACATAATTTCTGCTGACATAAAGTGGTTTATTTAATGCAAAGGTACAACTTGGAATTTTGAAAAAATAATATGCTTATGTGCTAAAAAACAACCTGTTAAATCAATTAATTATAAACCGCTTAAAATCAAACAGTCATCTTCGTGAAAGTGGCGATGTGCAAGGGTTATAGAGCGATGAAATGAATCTTTTTATTGATGAAATGTAAATTTTAACATGAAAAAAAATCATAAAAACAAGGATTACTCATTTTTTTGCTCGAAACTTGTGACCTGAAATGAAATAGACAGTCAAAGTAATGCCACTTATGGCAGACTGAAAGAATAGACTAAGGAATAGACAGAAAGGTGCGGGGAGCTATATTTCGTGGCTCAGGAGTGATTCAAAGTCCTGCCGTTTTGGGAGAGAGGGCGGCAGGTGCCCCGCATCCATTCTGTCTTTTTTTATTATCATGGTCCATTATTGCTTATTTTCGCGCTCGATTTTAAAGAAACAATAAACAAATGGCAGGAAATATCACCTTTACCATGATCAAACCAGATGCAACTGCTGCTGGTAACACAGGTAAAATCTTAGACAAAATCATTGAAGCTGGTTTCACTATCAAAGCGATGAAATGGACAAAGTTGAGCAAAGAAGAGGCAGGTCGCTTCTACGCTGTTCACTCTGAGCGCCCATTCTTCGGCGAATTAGTAGAGTACATGACTAGCGGTCCAATCGTAGCTGCAATTCTTGAAAAAGATAACGCAGTTGAAGATTTCAGAACACTTATCGGTGCTACAGATCCTCAAAAAGCTGCTGAGGGTACTATCCGTCGCATGTTTGCACAAAGCATTGCTGCAAACGCGGTTCACGGTTCTGATAGCGATGAAAATGCGCTTATTGAAGGTGCATTCTACTTCTCTTCTAGAGAACACGCTTGATTACTCGGATCAAAAAAATATAGAAAAGAGCAATCAGGTTTTCCTTGATTGCTCTTTTTTGTTTCAACTATATTAACTACCACAATTTATCTAGTAGAAATGAATAAAATTAAAGTTGCAAATCCAATCGTGGAAATGGACGGTGATGAAATGACTCGCATCATTTGGACCTTCATCAAAGACAAATTGATTTTCCCATATCTCGATTTGGATATAAAATATTATGATCTCGGTATCGAGAATCGCGATGCGACAGAAGACCGTGTGACAGTGGAAGCTGCTGAAGCAACATTGAAATATAACGTTGCAGTAAAATGCGCAACCATTACTCCAGATGAAGCTCGCGTAAAAGAATTCAGTTTGAAAAAAATGTGGAAGAGCCCTAACGGCACTATCCGCAATATTATCGGTGGTACTGTTTTCCGCGAACCAATCATTTGCAATAACGTTCCTCGCCTAGTGCCAGGTTGGACTATGCCAATCAATATCGGTCGTCACGCTTTTGGTGATCAATACCGCGCTACAGACACTACCATCAAAGGAAAAGGTAAATTGACGATGTCTTTCACTCCAGAAGATGGCGGTGAAACGAAGACTTGGGAAGTTTATAATTTCGAAGGAGATGGTGTTGCATTGAGCATGTACAATACAGATGAATCTATTTTCGGATTCGCTAGAAGCTGCATGAATCAAGCATTGATGAGAAAATGGAATCTTTACTTGTCTACAAAAAATACGATCTTGAAGGCATACGATGGTCGTTTCAAGGACATCTTTGAAGAGGTTTACCAAAGTGAATTCAAATCGAAGTTTGAAGCAATCGGCATCACTTACGAGCACCGTTTGATTGATGACATGGTAGCATATTGCTTGAAGAGTAATGGTGGATTTGTTTGGGCTTGTAAAAACTATGATGGCGACGTTCAAAGCGATATCGTGGCTCAAGGCTTCGGATCACTTGGCTTGATGACTTCTGCATTGATTACTCCTGATGGAAAAACAATGGAAGCAGAAGCTGCACACGGAACAGTGACACGTCACTACCGTCAGCACCAACAAGGCAAGAAGACTTCTACAAATCCAATCGCATCAATCTTCGCATGGACACAAGGTCTTGCCTTCCGCGGTAAGTTAGATGGCAATGAAGAATTGATTCGCTTCGCACAAACACTTGAAAAAGTATGTGTGGATCTAGTAGAAAGTGGAAAAATGACCAAGGATTTGGCTGTTTGTATCCACGGCGATAAAATGAATGAATCTCACTGGTTGACTACAGAGGATTTCCTTGATGCAATCGATGCAGAATTAAAGAATAGAATGAGCTAAGCTTATTCAGCAAAAAAAAGCCTCGTCATTGACGAGGCTTTTTTTGTGTCCTATCGTTCGATTTTATATTCAAATTCATCTGCGTATAGAATAACGCAGTGTCTATTCTCAAAGCCTGATTCATTACCGGTTTTGAAATAATTGAATCCAGTAGATTGCAAGCCCGTTGCTTTTATTTCATTAAAGTGATTTGGAAAATCTTTTCCATAACTCTTTAACGCTTGACCATAATACATCATCATGTCATAACCGAGTACAGCGAAATCTGTTGGCTCTGTCTTATATTTCTTTCTATACAATTCAATCCAATCTTGATTGCGCGCATCGGTGTAATCCAGGTGAATTGTTTTTGGAAAATGGATATTGAATTTATTCTTTTGATCAGAAGAAATATTGGTCATGGTTTCCCATTCTGATTTTCCATAAATAATTGCATCCGTATTTTTTAATGCTTCAAAAACAGCAGCAATCGTCTTTTTATCATTCGTTGGAACCACCACAATGTTCTTCTTGGTTTTACTCAAAGCACCTGCGAGCGTAGGTACAGAGTTGTTTACTACTTTCACCTGCACCACAGAATCTTGCTTTGCTACAAAATACGATTGACTGAAAACTTGTACATCACGTGCGTCATCAATCTGAATGGATTGAACTAAAACCACATGATCGTTTTTATGCCTTACAGCGAGTGTTCTTCCTAAGTATTCCCATTGTGTCGCTTCACTTGGGCATGCCTTGCTCATGTTTTGAGAGGAAAGCAAAATCTTATTGCTAAGTGGAAAAGGAATCACCATATGTGCTCCTGATTTTTCAGTGGCCTTCGCTGCTTCAGTAATTGCTTCTTTGAATGCAGGCCCAATAATGAGGTCAGCGTCGGCAATAGACTTTTTGGCCAATGCACGTTGAATAGATGACTTAGCATCTGTCACATCTTCAATGGTAAGTTCTGCGGCAAGTCCGCGTGACTCTAGTGAGTCGAGGGCTAGCAACATTCCTCTGTATAGATGAATAGAAGCATCACGGAATGTTTTTTCTCTTTCATTTAAAGTAGAGTCAGCTTCGTTTGAATAGAAAGGAAGTATCACTCCAACTTTGTACTTTTCTTTTTTACCACCACCGACAATTGTGAGGGGCTTATCTTCAATAGGCTTATCAATGGTAGGAGGTAAAACCGAAGGATCGTTCGGTAGTGCTTTTACAGGAACATTGATGATTTGTCCTTCTTTCAAAGCTTCGCTCATTCCAGGATTTGCGGCCTGAATTGCTTCAACAGTTACCTTGTATTGTCTGGAGATAGCGAAGAGCGTTTCACCAGCCACAACCGTATGTTTTTTAAGATTAGCTGTGTTTTCAGCAATAGGTTGTGCTGTGCTTTTTTTAATAGGAATAAGTACTTCTTGGCCCTTCTTCAAACCTTGATCTGCTCCCGGATTCGCTCCTATGATTTCGTTGATATCTACATTATATAATTTCGAAATAGAGTAGAGCGTCTCCTTTTTCTCCACCTTGTGAACGAAGAATGATTTGTCTCCCTTAGAAGTTACTTTTGAATCATTGTACTTCGATTTTTCAACGGGTACTTTAAGCGTTTGTCCCAGTTGCAATGAAACATCTGATCCTGGGTTAGCAGCGATCATATCATTGATGTCGATTTTGTAAAGTTTACAAATGGAATAAAGCGTTTGTCCTTTCTCGACAGTGTGCATGTAATAAGCCTTGCCCTGAACTTCTTCAACTGGGCCTATTACTTGTGCTGTAGACGAGCATGAGGCAAGTGTAAGAATCATCAAGATGATCCATGCACTGTTCTTCCATTTCAAAATCGATTTCATCATTATTCCCATTCAATTGTTGCTGGTGGTTTTGAACTGATGTCATATACCACACGATTCACACCTTTTACTTTATTGATAATGTCATTCGAAACCTTAGCAAGAAACTCATGTGGAAGTCTGCTCCAGTCCGCTGTCATTCCATCTGTACTATTTACGGCACGAAGTGCTACTGCTTGTTCATAGGTTCTTTCGTCACCCATCACTCCCACACTTTGCACTGGAAGAAGGATTGCTCCTGCTTGCCAAACTTCATTGTATAAATTGTTTTCGCGAAGTCCATTAATCCAAATGGCGTCCACCTCTTGCAAGATGCGTACCTTTTCGGCAGTGATGTCGCCAAGAATACGAATACCTAATCCTGGTCCTGGGAATGGATGTCTATCTAGGATAGATGATTTGATATTCATCGAGCGACCGACTCTTCTTACTTCATCCTTGAAAAGAAGACGTAGTGGTTCGACTACGCTTAGCTTCATATAATCTGGTAATCCACCCACATTATGGTGCGACTTGATTGTTTGAGATGGGCCTCCACCAACGGATACAGACTCGATTACATCAGGGTAGATGGTGCCTTGACCCAACCATTTAGCATCTGAATATTGTTTTGATTCTTCATCAAACACATCGATAAAGACTTTGCCGATAGCCTTGCGCTTAGCTTCTGGATCAGTGAGTCCAGCTAGGGCAGAATAAAATTTATCTTTCGCATCCACACCTTTGATGTTCAAGCCCATGTCTTGATAGCTGTGGAGCACTTCTTCATATTCGTTTTTTCTGAGCAAACCATTATCTACAAAAATGCAAATGAGGTTAGGTCCAATGGCGCGGTGAATGAGCATTGCAGCCACAGATGAATCAACACCGCCAGAAAGACCCATGATCACTTTGTCATTTCCGATTTGAGTTTTCAATTGTGCAACTGTCTCTTCCACGAATTGTGAGGGAGTCCAGTCTTGCGAGCAACCACAAACATCCACTACAAAGTTTTGAAGCAATTGCTTTCCATCAGTGCTGTGATATACTTCTGGGTGGAACTGCACACCGTACACTTTTTGATCTCCGAGTTGGTAACCAGCACAAGCGACATCTGCTGTAGAGCAAACGATTTTTGCGCTTGGTCCAGCATTGAGAATTGTATCTCCGTGCGACATCCATACTTGCGAATCTGTAGGAATATCCTTCATGATGGCGCAAGAGCGATCAACTGAAACCAAGTTTGCACGGCCATATTCTCTGTGCGTAGATCGGATTACTTCACCACCATGCAATTCAGCAAGAAGCTGAGCACCGTAGCAAATTCCTAATACGGGAAGTTTAGAAGTGTATTGAGAAACGTCAGGTTTTGGGGCTCCATCTTGTTTAACAGAAAAAGGACTTCCTGAGAGAATGAGGCCTTTTACATTTGATGTAATTTCTGGAGCTTTGTTCCAAGGATGAATTTCGCAATAGATATTAAGTTCGCGAATACGACGCGCAATCAGCTGAGTGACTTGCGAGCCAAAATCTAGAATGAGTATGGTCTCGTGCATGGCTGCGAAATTAGTTATATCTGACCATACATTTGCTCAATAATTTGAAACAATGCTATTAGCAGAAAAATATCAAAATCACAAGATTGTATTAGCGTCGAAAAGCCCACGCCGTCAAGAGTTGATGAAGGGCTTGGATATTTCTTTTGAGGTAAGAACGATGGAGGTTGACGAGAATTTTCCGCCTGCTTTGCAACGTGAGGAAATTCCTTTGTTTTTGTCAAAGCTGAAGGCCCAAGCATTTTTACCTGAAATGAAAGAAAATGAGGTAGTAATCACAGCTGATACTGTTGTGTGGGTGAATGATCATGTATTGAATAAACCAGAGGATCGCAACGAGGCCATTGCGATGGTGAAAGAGCTGAGTGGAAATCATCATGTGGTCTATACAGGTGTCACGATTACTTCGAAAGAGAAGACCATTTCCTTCTTTGACGAGACCAAAGTGTATTTTGAGACATTGACACAAGAGGAAATAGAGTACTATATCGACAAGTATCAACCTTATGATAAGGCAGGTAGTTATGGTGTCCAAGAGTTCATAGGTTATATGGGCATCAACAAGTTAGAGGGGTCCTATTTCAATGTGATGGGCCTGCCTGTGCATCAGGTCTATAAAAAATTAATGGAATTCTGATAGAAAAGAGTTGGATATTCAGTCATTATTTATACATTTGCCCCCTCAAAATTTATTGAGCCCAACCGGAAAGGTGGGTGAGTGGCTGAAACCAACAGTTTGCTAAACTGTCGTACTGGGTAACCGGTACCGGGGGTTCGAATCCCCCCCTTTCCGCAGAAACCGAAGAGTCTGCCGACTCAAACGTTTCTCGCGAGAGCGGGGTAGGTTTGAAAAGGCAACTTTAGGTAAGTTTCGGGGTGTAGCGTAGCCCGGTATCGCGCCTGCTTTGGGAGCAGGAGGTCGTAGGTTCGAATCCTGCCACCCCGACAAAGAAAAGACAACTTCGGGGTTGTCTTTTCTGTTTTATAATGATAATGATCTCGTAGCTCAGCTGGATAGAGCATCTGCCTTCTAAGCAGACGGTCAGGGGTTCGAATCCCTTCGGGATCACGAAAAAAGCCACTCATTTAGGGTGGCTTTTCGCTTTTAATAAGGGTTTTAGAAGGTTTTGTCTTTTTTAAAAATTTACTAGCGGGAACGGAACGGGAATGGGTATTTAACCCTTAAAATCCGCGGAATGCGAAAGCATTCGCGGTTTTGCGCTTGCTCGGGCGGAAAGTCATCACCACGAATCATCACTGCGAAATCGCGGCCGTCTGGCCGCTATGCTGACACTCTTCTTATAAGTCCAATTACCTTCCAGAGCTTCTTTATAGACTTTCTAGGCACTTCAAATGGTTCGTATTCTGGATTATGACTTACAAGCAAAACGGTTTCATTAGTGCTGCCCTTTTTGATGTATTTAAGCATCCTATGATCAGGTGTTTCAATCACGTATGCTTCACCATAAGGAATCACAGATACATCGTGAACTTTTCTCAGCGCGATGATTGATCCAGATGGATATGCATCGGCCATTGAGTCTCCATAAACTGAAATAGCAACTTCAGCACCTTGTAATTCATTGACGTGAATACGATCAGCAGGTTCAGTCTGGCTTTCCTCCAAAACAAAAGCAGGATTGCCAGCTGCTGCTGAAACATCGAAGTAAGGAATGTAATAACCTGGAGTGTTATCCATCGCAATGACCTTGGCACTGCCTTTATACTCAGCTTGCAGATCATTTGTGTTCATGTCTGAATGCTCAGATAACTTGTAGTTTGAGTTTAGCACCATAGGTGCAATTCCTTTCAATAAATAGTTCTTGGAAATCTGAGGATACTTATTCTCCATGTATTCCCAAAAGCCATCTGGGAAATTGGTAGTTCTACCAAGTTTCATTTGGTAGAATCTGTTGTGGTTCAAATTAGCTTCTTTACTGAATGCATGAAGCGATTTAAAGCCTAGGTATGATATAATCTTGTCCAAACGGTCAAGTTGAGCATCTATGACGCTCTGATCAGGTTTTGCCATTTCTAATAAAGTTGTTCAAGGCAAAAGTACACACAAAAGTTTTGATTTTACACAATTTGACACAACATTGTTGTATATCAGTTAGTTGTTACAATTCTTACATTGTTAATAAAATATTGTGTACTTTTCTTGCTTATTGTGTAATTTATATTACATTTGTAACACAATAAACAATTCAAATATGAGCACAGAGTTACAAAAGTTCAGTCACGAATCGGTGACATTAAAAGAAGAGGATATCAAAAGAATCGAGACATTCAATAGTCGATTGGATTCAAATCCTCCAGAGTCTGAAATCAAAATCAACGACAAAGCGAATAATTCAAAGTACTTGCCCATCTCATTTGTGCAAGTAAAGTTGGATGAAATATTCCTTGGAATGTGGTCATTCAGAATGGAACACTATGAGGTTATCGTAAATGAAATTGTAGGCCACGGCACATTAACAGTAATCAATCCTGTGACTGGTCAAAAAATAGAAAGATCAGGAAGTGCAGCAGTTGTTATTCAACAATCAAGCGGTAGTGCAATTGCAGATGTTTCTTCAAAGATCAAGAATACGCTTGTGAAGGACTTTCCACACTTGCAAGCTGAATGCCTGAAAAGTGCGGCTAAAACACTAGGAAAGATTTTCGGTCGTGACCTCAACAGAAAGTTTCAAGACCATTATACTCCAGAGTATTCTCAAGAGATTGACCGTTCTAAGATCAATCCTGATATCAAGGAGGAATTGAAAAAATCTACAACAATAGAAGAGTTGAAAGTATTGTGGGATAGCATCTCAACAGAAGATCAAAACAATCCTGAGTTGAAGAAAATTTTCGCAAGCAAAAAAGCTGAATTAAAACTAGCAAAAGCATAATACAATCATGGGAATGACAGAACAAGATTGGCAGCAGAACAGACTAGGTAAGTTCACTGCATCAGAAATCAATAGACTTCTTTCAGACTTGACAGCTCCAGAGAAAAAGGCAGGGGAAACCCTGCCGAAAGGAGCTCGAACATTCTGCTATGAAGTAGCCAGCGAAATTCTAACTGGTGAGCCATTTCAGGACTCAATGAAATTTGCCGCAATTAGAGCAATTGAGTGGGGAAAAATCAACGAACCAATTGCGATGGAGAAGTACATCGAAATCATTCACAAAGGCGATTCTTCTCAAATAGAATACTTCGGAGGTAATCATTACAAGTTCTTCGAGTATGGAGATTGGGCGGGATTCTCGCCAGACTTTGTTCATCCTGAAATCTATGGAGAAATTAAATGTCCAGACACACATACACATTTGAAGAACATCGAAAAGATTCGATCTAATGAAGACCTGAAGAGTGAGCATCCCAACTACTATGCTCAAATGCAGTTCGGAATGATGGGATTGAAGTTGGACCGTGGTCACTTTGTATCATACGATCCAAGGCTTTTCAAGGCAAATCTATTCGTAGTGGAAATCAAGAAGGATGAGGAAATGTGGGAGCTCATTGATACTAGAATCAAACTAGCAGTTGAGTACACAAAGAAACTCGTTGAGGATATCACCACTCTATCACGTCACACAGAATCAATTTTTATCAAATAAACAATTACAATCATGTCAACAGAAGTAGCAACAAGAGACGCTCAAGTGGTCCTCAAAGACGGGGAAGTATTACCACTTGTAATCACGGGGGATGCTGAAAAGGACATCCGAAATTTTACTACCAACGAACAGGAGATTCAGAAGTTCAAAGACAACTTTTTGAAGCTGAAAATTGAAAGTTTGGACCAAAAGGATTTGTACAATGAAATCTATGAATCACGTCAAATCGTGAGACGCGCTCGATTGAGCGTAGACAAGATTGCGAGTGCCTTGAATGAAGGTGCCAAGGCTTATGTGAAGAAGGTGGATGCTCGAAAAAAGGAATTGATTGAAAAATTAAAACCAATCGAAACGCACCTCTTAGAGCAAGAAGAAAAGTACGAGTCTCTAAAAGCAGAAAAAGCATTAGAACTGGAGAGACTAGCAGAAGAGGTATTGACCAAGAGAGCTGCAGAACTCATTGATCTTGGTTGTGCGTTCACTGGTAAGTATTATCAGATTGACAACATCAATGTTGAGCACAACAAAATTTCCAATTATTCAGAAAAGGAATGGGCGTTATTGATTTCTGAGATTACACCAATCGCAGAAAGAATCAAAAAGGAAGAAGCGGAAAAGCAAGCAGAACTTGAGAGAATCAAGAGGGAATACGAACTTGAAAAGGAACGTGCTGCACGAATTGAATCTAGAACCAAACATCTTATTTCACTTGGATTGAAGTATGATGGTGAGAATTTCACCTATGAAGATGTAAATGTCCACAACATTGAATTGACTCTTCTTGGTGATTCAGAATGGAATGTTCTTATAGAGAAGATTGCACCAGTGGTGATGGAGAGAATTGCAAAGAAGGAAGCAGAAGATCGTGAGTTGAAACTTCAGGAAGAAGAAAAGAAAAGTGCATACAACGCTTTAAACGCTCAAAGAAGAGCAGTTGCCTCAACTTATGGTGTAGATGCTTCATTGATGGATTTGGCTTCATTGGAAGAGGACCTATTCAACGCTCAGGTTGAGAATTGGAAGTTGAAGTATGAACAGCAGCAGATGGAGAGACTTCACTCAGCAAGATTCGCACAAGTATCATCGCTAATGAAGTTCGCCACTCCTGATCAGGACGTGAAAGATTTCGCACTCATGAGCGAAGAGCAGTTCAATGAATTCAAAAGTGCCTTGGAACTTCAGAAGAAAAATCATGAAGAGGAAGCTGCACGAATTGAGGCTGAACGCAAGGAAAAGGAAGAGGCTGAACGTAAGAGACAGGAGGAAAAGCAAGCAGAGGAAAAGCGATTAGAAGAGGAGGCACGACTTGCAGCCATTGCTCCTGATCAAACAAAACTCGCAGCACTAGCAAAATCAATTCGTGAAATCTCAATTCCTGAATTGTCTGGAACTGCTAATTCCAATCTTGTTCAAGAAAGAATCGTGGAGCAACGCGAAAAGTTTGCTGCATGGGTTGAATCACAAGTCAATTCACTTTAATAATCACAATATGTCAAGACAAAGCGCCCAAGATGTGCTAGAGTTAAGAGCTCTAGCACTCTCATCGCACACAGAGATTGTGCGACACAATTTGACCGATCAAGAAAGACTTGATTTAGGTCGTGAACTGGTCCAAAATTCTATCGAAGTCCGAAAGGCTAAGCAAGAATTGGATATTGCAAAAGAGGAGTACAAACAAGTTGCAAAGCCTCGTGAATCGAGAAACAAGCACATCACAGATTGTTTGCACCTGGGGTTTGAGGAGAGAGAGACTGCTGTTATGAATGTGCTTGCAGCATCTGGTAACAGAGTGGAAGTATATGACTCGGAAACTGGAGAGTTTCTATATGATCGTCCATTGAGACCAGAGGAACGTCAACTCAAAATTTCTTAATTCAGTATAATGGAAACACAAGTAAACGTTACAGCGAATGGTGAAATCATCACCATTCTTCATGGCAAGGCACCTGAGCCATTAAACCCAAAGGGTATTGAAATCAAAGATGCAACAGTAGAATCTGTATTATCGCACATTCTTCAAAGAAAGTATGATAAAAGTAAGGCTATTGTTATCATTGATGAAAGAGAGGGATCATTGAAGGTTATTAGTGATGACTTGCATCCTACTAAATCTCACACTGTATCTGGTCAGGTAAAGGAGAAGCCAGAGCTTGAAAAATTGCACATTAACACTGAGGGTGATGCTGCATTGATTGATCCTAAACTGTTTGAGCGAATGATTAAATTCATGCCTCATGTTTTTGAAGATCGTTCGCAGCACACAGCAATCTTGAACTCACTTCAAGGATTCAGTGTTCGTGTAGAAACGGATTTCAAAAATGCCAATGATTTCCAAGGAAACACAGCACATCAGAAAATTCAAAAAGCGAAGTCAGACATTCCATTGAATTTCATGATGAAGTGTCCGATTTATGTTGGTGCTCCTGAGAAAAGTTTCCAAGTTGAACTGGAAATTGTAATCGGTGGGAACAATCAAATCATGTTATCTCCATTCTCAATTGCTCTTCGAGAATTACAAGAGCAATACAAAAAAGAATTGTTTGATAAGGTGAGAAAGGAACTGGAAGGATACACAATTATCGAATTGTAAAATGGTGAAGATTACCAAGAAATCTGGTGAATTCATTATCGAGTTTCGATATAGCGAACGCTTGGTGACTGCTGTGAAGCAGTTGCCGGGCAGACGCTTTGAC